>Ga0247833_1000011_pt1 | contig 250715 bp, 245 predicted proteins | sample LaCruzMarch2015__7_FD_187117 | JGI IMG/M metagenome (GOLD analysis project Ga0247833, IMG submission 187117) | Freshwater microbial communities from meromictic Lake La Cruz, Castile-La Mancha, Spain - LaCruzMarch2015_8m | ecosystem: Environmental > Aquatic > Freshwater > Lake | place: Spain...
TGACACTCCTGGCACCCGAGATCATCGAGGCGATCGTGGAGGGACGGCAGCCGGCCGGCATGACGATGGCCGGGCTGCTGACGGGGTTCCCGGTGGTGTGGGCTGAGCAGCACGCGGTGCTCAGGGCTTAGCGTCAAGGGGGCGTAGACGGCCTATGCTCGAGTCTTTTCCGGCCCAGAAGTTGAGCGTCAACTGACTTCGGATCGGGGCGGTCATCCAACGGGGTCGCGACATCACGCCCGGTGAGGCCGAGCAAAGCCTCTGCGCAGCGATGGACCAAGCCTACAGCGCCGCATAAGCTGCTCCAAAAGGTCTCCATGAAGCTCGGGGGCGATCAATTTATGCAGTTGCGCCGCCCTGACATGCGGGTACCAGTGGTGGCGCTTTGGATTAGCCGGTGCCTTTGCGCCGATCACTTGCGCCGCCCTTCGGGCGGAAACAATTGGGGGCCATTTTGACCTACTCAGCCGAGATCAGCCGGGATCACCCGACATGCATACTCTTCGTCGTGGACCAATCCGGTTCGATGGCTGAGGGAATGGCTACGGGGAAATCAAAGGCGGACTTTGTGGCCGACGTCATGAACAAGACGATCTACACGCTTGTCACCAACTGCACGAAATCGGACGGCGTCCGGAACTACTTCGACGTGGGAATAGTGACGTATGGAGGAGGCGGGACTCGAGCCGGCCTCGCCGGAGGAAAGGCTATCAGTTCGATCGTCGATCTGGCGAGTAACCCAACCCGAGTTGAAGACCGGACGCGTCACGAGGATGACGGTGCAGGGGGCGTTTTCGAGCGCCGCGTGAAATTTCCGGTTTGGTTCGATCCGACTGCGTCCGGCGGCACCCCGATGTGCGCCGGTCTGACTACGGCAGCCGAGGCCATCGGAGAGTGGTGCGACGCTCATCCGAACTCATATCCACCTACGATCATCCATGTAACCGATGGCGAGTCGACCGATGGAGATCCGAGCAACGTCGGCAACGTTCTGCGTCAGCTTTCGACAAGTGACGGTGAGTGCCTTTTGTTCAACATTCACGTGTCGGGGGACAGTTCGGAGCCGACCACGTTTCCGAGCTCAGAGGGCGGCCTGCCCAACGCCTATGCGCGAACGCTTTACTTGATGTCGAGCCTCATGCCCGACCATATCCGGCGCCTGGCCGGAGAGAAGGGCTATGCCGTCGGTGATGGCTCGCGTGGCTTCATGTTCAACGCCGATCCGCGGCACATTGCCGACTTCTTTGACATTGGGACCCGACCAAGGCTGACGGCTGACAGGTGAACATGATTTCGTTTGTGCGAGCGTTCACCGCCCCCAAGCACGACAGCTCCCCCAATGAGGATCGCTATGCAAAATCGTCCGACGGGAGCTCCTGTGCGGTCAGTGACGGTGCAAGTGTATCTTTTGATTCAGGGCCTTGGGCGGACCTTCTTGTCCAAGGTTTTGTGAACGGTGAATCGTTTACGCGAGAATGGATCGCGAACACAGCGAACACCTATGCAGCCGGTTATGATCGAGATGCCCTGGACTGGATGCAGCAGGGAGCCCTTGATCGCGGGAGCTTCGCGTCCCTCCTCGGAGTAAGGCCATGCCAGACTTCGAACTCGATCGAGGTCTTAGCTATCGGCGACTCTATGCTCGCCATCGTTGACGCTGGTGAGCTGCTACACACTCAACCCTACACCCGGCCAGAAGAGTTCGATGCAAGCCCCCAACTCCTGAGCACCTCAGCGGCCCAGAACGAACCGATATTCCAGGATTTTGAGGTTATCCGTCCTGACCTGATCGACCTGAGCCCGTACGGATCGCCATGCCTACTTCTGGTGACGGATGCTCTCGGTCATTGGCTGCTCAGCCATCCAAAACGCGCTCACGAACTGACAGCGAAGCAGTCAGATGAAGAATTTCAGGAATTCGTGGTGACGGAGCGACACGCCGGTCGCCTTCGCCGTGACGACACAACTTTGCTCATCATGGACTGCCATGCCCCTTCCAACCGTCACTGACTATCATGACGCAGTTCAGGCCCCTGATCGCGCTTTCGGCGATGGCGAGCTTGCGAGGGGAGTCCTTAAAACCAACGCGCTCGGCCTTCCAGCGATGGCCGGGGGGGGGCTTGCAGTAACCTATCAGGTCACCACTGGTAGCCGTCGTTATGCAGTGCGTTGCTTTCACAAGGAGGCACCTGGGCTTGGAGCTCGGTACGCGCAGATCTCTTCCACGCTGAAGAATCTCTCTGAGCCCTATTTTGTCGAGTTCGACTATCAGCCCGCTGGGATTTTGGTCCGCGGTGCGCGCCATCCGATCGTCAAGATGGATTGGGTGGAAGGCGAAACTCTCGACCTGTACTTGGCAGCCAACGTCCGAAACACCTCGCGGGTAATGGCGCTGAGAGAGCGCTTCTCCCGACTTGAGGCTTACCTGAGGCGTAATGGCATCGCCCATGGCGACCTACAAAATCTCAATGTGATGGTTCAGAAAGATGAGCTCCGTCTCATCGATTATGACGGAATGTTCGTGCCTGGAATGATGCCTGGGCAAGGCTCAGAAGTTGGCCACAAGGCTTTCCAGCACCCAAGGCGAACGACGACGGATTTTGGTCCGGACATGGACCGCTTCTCGTTTATCGCAGTGGACTTGAGCTTGGCTGCTGTCGCCAGGAACCCTGAGCTCCAACAGCGCTACAACAATGGCGGCGAGAGCATCATCTTTCGGGCTAACGACTACGCGGATCCGCAGGGCTCGCCGATTTTTGCCGAGTTGAGGGCAATCCCGGACCTGAAGGCCTCCGCAGATCGGCTCGCGGCAATCTGCGCAGCACCAGTAGCAAAAACACCTACGCTCGCCGAGTTTCTCGCTGGCCAGAACATTCCTGCCGCCGCTCCGATCCAGGTCACGAGCAAAGCTGAAAAAGCTACGATCGGCTACATCGGTCCCTATCCCGTTCTCCGCGGTACGGATTACGCAGCAGTCGAACTCGCAGTCGGCGAACGTGTTGAGATCGTCGGGCAGATCATTTCAGTTAAGGAAGGTGTCGGTCGCCGCGGACGAGGGCGCGGACTTCCCTACGTCTTTATCAACTTCGGGAAGTGGAATGAGCATAGCGTCAAGGTCACTCTTTGGTCAGAGGGCTTGGGTCAGCTGAGTGCCAGACCAAGTGAGGCTTGGGTGGGCCGTTGGATCAGTGTCACCGGCCTGGTGGAGCCGCCCTATCACGGAAGTTTCCGTGGTCAGTCCTACTCGAGCGTAGGAGTGACGGTCACCTCTGATGGCCAGATTGTACAGCTCTCTCCAGTCGAGGCTAAATTCCGCCTCGGGGCAGTGGGTTCGAGTGTCAGGAAAACTGGGACCTCCTCGTCAAACAAGGATGTCCTGACCCAACTGAACACCGCGCGCGGGAAACCCGCAGGAGCAGCTGCGCCGGCCCGAACGCCTTCGCCCCCTGCGACTTCTAATCAGCAGCTTCTCGCGACCTTGAATGTGCAGCAAAGGCCCAATTCTGCAACGCCGAGTACTCCAGCACCTGTTCCTCCGCCCGCGGATTCGGGCTCGGTTAACGGCTGGGTGTGGGTGATTGCTATTGGCGTGATCATCTTCCTAATGAGCAGGTGCACAGGATAGCCGTGCTTGCCCGGAGCCCCTTCGTTCGAGCGATTGATCAGGATTTGATCTATTGCCGCGCGGCTTGGAGGGCGCCGGTTCGCTCTGGGTTGCCCCCGGTTGCCGAGGCGCTCCAAAACCACTCGGCTGCCCGGCCCTCTATCTAGCTGAAAAGGCTTGTGGTTTTTAGCTCCACACCAAATCGCCACGGTGCGGAGGTCTGGAGACTATCCGGGCATTCGGAGAGAAAATCGGCCGTTTCCTGGCAAGCGCAGTGCGGAGCCAGTTTAGGGAAACCCTGTAATACAACGGGATTTTCTGGCCCCGCCCTGCCCACAGAGAGATTTGTGGCGAGGGGCGGTGGCGGTGAGAGTGGGATTCGAACCCACGGTAGGCGTTAACCTACACACGCTTTCCAAGCGTGCGCCATCGACCACTCGGCCACCTCACCCCACGTCCGGACGCCGAAGCGGCCCGTTGCGGAAGGCGCGCAATATACTCATGGACCCTGCAGGAGCAAGCCGAGACGCGCACGGTCGAACAGCGATCTTTCTTCGTCTTGCTCGAGGGGATCGGAAAGGGCGCGCAGGAACCGGTCCGCATCGGTGAGCCGATCGGCCGCGCCAGGGTCTCCCGCCCGGATTTCGGCGGCGATCGCGGCCAGGTCGCGATCAGCGCCGGCCAGCGCCGCGCGGGCCTCCGGCAGGCCGGCGTACCGCTCGTCGATCTGACCCAGGCGCGCGCGCGCGGCGGCGATCATGACCAGCGCGGATGCGCTGTCGCCGGACCCGAGCAGACCCGCACCGGCCCGCGCCGCCCGACGGGCATCGGAAAGATAGTCCGCAACGCGCAGCGGCCGCAGCCGCCGCTTGCAGGGTTCGAGGGCGCGGACGTAGGCGGCCAGACCGGCCAGCACCGCCGGCGGCGGGGGCTGGCCGTCGAACTCTTCCACCACCAGACCCTGGATGAAGGTCTCCAGCGCCCGGTCGTCCGGGTCCTGGCGGATCCGCAGCTCCGCCTTCCGCGCCGACAGATCCGGAATCGAGCGCGGGTTGGCGACGCCGTCGCCGCGATGGCTGCTGAGCAGCGACGAGGTGATGTCGGCGGTGCCGGGCGGACCCGAAAGGCCGGGGAAGTGGAAGGTCGGGTTGTCGCGCCCTTCCTGGTGGCAGGACTCGCAGGATAGTCCCGCCCGCGCGGCCTGCCCCCCGAGCAGCAATGGCGAGCGGAAGGCCGCGCGGCCGACGTCTATCTCGAGCGCCGGGGCGCCCGAGGTCGGCGCCGGAAGGCACTCGTCCGGCCGCGTGGTCAGGGCAGCCACAGGGTCGGCGGCCGGGTCAAGCCAGCGAAGCTCGGCCAGGGGAGCCGCATCCCGGCCCGCCGCCAGCGAGAGCGCCGCCAGCAGCGCGGCTAGAGCGGCCGCCCGCCGGCGTCGATCCAACGGCGCAGCTCCTCGGCTTCCGGGCAGCCGAAGGCGCACTGCGCGTCCAGCCGGGCCAGCATCGCGCGCGCGCCGGAAAGGTCGCCGCGCTGCACCTTGAGCTCGCCGTAGTACTCGGTAGCGCCGCGATGGTCGGGCGCGATGGCGAGCGCGGCGCGGTACCAGCCCTCGGCGGCGTCCAGCTCCCCCATCCGCCGCAGGACATAGCCCCGGTAGGTCAGGATGTCCGGGTGCGGCCCAAGCGCCCGGGCGGCGCGGTCGAGCGCGGCCCAGGCGTCCGCCCAGCGACGTTCGTTGATCAGCGCGACGGCCATGAGGTAGGCGCTGTCTCCGGCGATCGCGGCGGGACCCGGCAGGAGGTCCGGCGACAGGGCCGCGCCGGCCGCGGGCGCCGGGGCGAGGGCGGCTTCAACGCGCGTCACCGCGGTCTTCAGCGAGGCGGCGTCGGCACAGGTTCCGGCGCAGGCCTTGTCGCGGGCCTTGAGCGCGTCGAGCTCGGCCCTGGCCTTGTCGGTCTCGCCCAGACCGGCGAGGGTCACCGCCAGTTCGCGGCGTGTGTCGATGTCCTCGGGCTTGAGTCTGGCCGCCCTCTCATACGCCTTGCGCGCGCCCTTGAGATCCCCGTCGGCGCCCCTGGCGAAGCCGAGCATGAACCACCCCTCCGGCGCGCGCGGCGCGGCCTGGGTCACCTTCGAGAAGGCGCGCTCGGCCTCCCGCCACTGGCTGGCCCTGAGGGCGGCGACTCCCTTCTGGTACTCCGCCGCGGGGTCGTACTGCGGACCGGAGGCGCCGGGCATGTCGCCGCCTCCGCCGCCACTTCCGGCGGCCAGGGCCGCTCCGCCGCCGGCGACGGCGATCGCCAGGGCCATGAGGAGGGCTGTTCTGCCCTGGTTCATCCGCTGGTTCCTCCCGCACGTTCCACCGAACGGCAGTATTTCACAGGCCGGGGATCGCGTCAGTCGGTGAAATTTCGTCGCGGCGCGCCTATATCTGTCGGCGACAAGATCGAGAGGACATCATGCTGTTCGGCAAGAAGACCCTGGACATTCCGGCCGCCGCCGACGCCCTGCCGGGGCGGGCGCAGGCCATCCCCACGGCGCGGGCCCATTTCGTCAACGGCCGGCCGCTGCACGGTCCCTGGCCGGAGGGGCTGGAGCAGGCGGTGCTCGCCATGGGCTGCTTCTGGGGCGTGGAGCGGATCTTCTGGCAGATCCCGGGCGTCTGGAGCACGGCCGTCGGCTATGTGGCCGGATCGACGCCCAACCCCACCTACGAAGAGGTCTGCAGCGGCCGCACCGGCCATACCGAGGCGGTGCTTGTGGTGTTTGACCCGGCGGTGGTGACCTACGAAGACCTGCTGAAGGCCTTCTGGGAAAACCACGACCCCACCCAGGGCATGCGCCAGGGCAACGACATCGGCACCCAGTACCGCTCGGGCGTCTACACGCTGAACGAGGATCAGGCGGCGGCGGCCACGGCGTCTCGCGAAGCCTATGAGCAGGCGCTGGCCAGGTACCGCATGGGGCCGATCACCACCGAGATCGCGCCGCTCGGCCCGTTCTACTACGGCGAGGACTATCACCAGCAGTACCTGGCCAAGAACCCGAACGGCTACTGCGGCATTGGCGGCACCGGCGTAGCCTGCCCCATCGGGGTCGGCGTGGGGGCGTAACGCCGGATCAGGGCTGCGCTGACGCCCGGTCGATCACCTTGCGCAGGTCGGCGATAGCCTTCGCCGCCGACGACTGGCGCTGGCGCCAGACCAGCAGCGCCACGGCCCCGACGGTGGCGATGAAGAAGGCCAGCGGGCCGAACAGCCAGGCCGCGGCGGCCAGCGCGAAGTAGTAGCCCCGCACCCCGGCGTTGAACGACGACAGCGCCGGGTTCAGCGTCCGCGAGGCGGCGTCGGCGAAGGCGATCTGCAGCGCCGGATCGACCGCCTCGCCCTCTGGCGTCGCGCCCATGATCGCCAGGCTGTAGTTCATCTGGCGGATGGCCCAGATGAAGGCCAGCAGGCCCCGCGCCAGCACCGCCACCATCAGCGCCAGCTGGCCCTCGAACAGGAAGCGGGTCGAGGTCTGGATCACCTCCAGGCTGGATACGCTGGCGAAGGTGCTTTCGCCGCCGAACAGCGCCCCGGCCGAGGCCGCGATCAGCAGCAGGTTCGACGACGCGAAGAACGAGGCCGAGTTGAGCGCGTGACCCAGCAGGTTGGCGTCCATCAGCCGGATTTCACGGCGCGCCATCTGGCCCATCCAGGCGCCGCGGATCACCGTCATGTCGCTGTTCAGCGAGGCGCCGCGCGACAGCAGCTTGAGCAGCGGCTCGTAGAAGAGCCAGCAGGCGAGGAAGAAGACAAGGGCGGCGAGATCAGGCACAGGCATGGCGAGAGCCTCAGTCCTCCTCGATCAGGCTGGTCTTCTTCGTGTCCGGCAACAGGATGACGGTGATGAAGCCGACCAGAAGGATGGCGGTGACGTAGATGTAGAAGTTGCTCTCGACACCATCGGCCTTGAACGTAAGGGCCACGGCCTCGGCCGAGCCGCCGAAGATGGAGTTGGCGAGGGCATAGGGCAGGGCGACACCCAGGGCGCGGATGTGGGCGGGGAACATCTCCGCCTTGAACAGGCCCGAGATCGAGCTGTAGCCGGACTGGAAGGTCAGGGCGATCATGATCAGGCCGAAGGCCGCGAAGGCGTTCGTGGTTCCGGCGATGGCGGTCAGCAGGGGCCAGGTGGCCAGCATGCCGCCCCCATAGGCGAAGAGCAGCAGCGGCTTTCGCCCGACCTTGTCAGATATCCAGCCGAACAGCGGCTGCATGAGCATGAAGCAGAACAGCGCCGCCACCATGACCTGGCTGGCGGTCTCCTTGCTGAAGCCCGTCGTGTTGATCAGGAACTTCTGCATGTAGCTGGTGTAGACATAGTAGGCGAGCGATCCTCCGGCGGTCAGGCCCATGACCATCAGCGTCTGCTTCGGGTGTTTCACGAACAGCAGCATGGTCTTGCCGCGCGCCGCACCGGCCGCCCTGGCGTTCTCGAAGCCATGGCTTTCATGGATGCCGCTGCGAAGCCAGAACACGACCACCGCCAGCGCCGCGCCGATGAAGAAGGGGATGCGCCAGCCCCATTCCTTCAGGTCGGCCTCGGGCATCAGCCACTGCAGGATGACGACCAGTCCCTGAGCCGAGAGCGACCCGGCGATCAGGGTCACATACTGGAAGCTGGCCCAGAATCCGCGGTTCTTCCGCCCCGCGACCTCCGACAGGTAGGTGGCGCTGGCGCCGTACTCGCCTCCGACCGACAGGCCCTGCAGGATGCGGGCCCCCAGCAGGATGGCCGGGGCAAGGGCGCCGACCTGGGCGTAGGTGGGGGCCAGCGCGATGATCAGGCTGCCCGCGCACATCATGGCCACCGACAGCGTCAGGGCCGCGCGCCGGCCGGCCCTGTCGGCGTAAACCCCCATCAGCCAGGCGCCCAATGGCCGCGCCAGAAAGCCCACCGCCGAGACGGCCGCGGCCTTGAATAGCTGGGCGGTCTGGTCGCCCTCCGGGAAGAAGTGACTGGCGAAGTAGACGGTGAAGAAGATGTAGGCCGACCAGTCGTACCACTCGACCAGATTGCCCGCCGAGCCGCCGAGGATGGCCTTGAGACGTTGCGCCGGCGTGAGGCCGGGGGCAGTGGGGCCTGTCGGCGTTTCGTCGATCGCCCCCGTTTCCGTCACCGTCATGTCGCTTACCCCGCCCAGCGCTTCGAACAGGCGAGGTTAGGGAAAGCAGCGGCGGCTGCAAGCGTGCGTGAGCGTCAGAGCCTGCCCATCAGCACCAGCACAATCAGGATGATCAGAATCAGGCCCAGTCCGCCGGAGGGGAAATAGCCCCACGACTTCGAGTGCCCCCAGGTCGGCAGGGCGCCGACGACGAGCAGAATGAGAATGATGATGAGGATGGTCCCCAGCATGTGGTGTCTCCGTGAAGAGCGAACAGCTTCAGCTGTCACAATCCCTGGAGGCGACCGGAAGTTCCGGCGCTGTGCTGGGAGGGTGGCCGGGCGGCGGTTCGGCGCCTGGGCAGGTCGCCGAACCACTCGCCCCGCGGGACGACTAGCTGTTGTCCTCGACCGGCGCTTCGGGCGCGTTCTTCTTCAGGGAGTCGATGGCGTTCTGGGCGGAGGCCTTTGAGCTGTAGCCTTCGGTCGAGAACATGGTCTCGCTGTTGTATTTGAACCGGACCCGGAACTCGCCGGCCTTGTCCTTGTAGATTTCGAATTTGTGGGCCACGGGTGGCTCTCCTTCACATTGGGAACCCCGACAGTCGGGCGGGCGGCGCGACAGTGTCAATCGCGGCGCGACCACATCGCCGTGAGCGGCGGGCGGCCGGCTCAGCCGTGCGGCGGCGCCGGCCGGATCGACCAGAGGCCGCCGATGAAGGCGCCCTTGATACGGGGCAGTATGGTCAGCACCAGGGCGGTGAGCAGCGACAGGCTCACCGGCACGACGATCCAGGGCGAGGCCTCCCAGACGACCGGGAACACCAGCGCGGGCGCGATGATCAGGTGGCCGACCAGCAGGATGGTGAAATAGGCGGGACCGTCGTCGGCGCGGTAGGCCGACAGGTCATGACCACAAGCCTGACAGGTCTGCCGGACATTGAGATAACCGCTGTAGAGGCTGCCTTCGCCGCAGTCCGGGCAGCGGTGCTTCAGGCCCCGCGACAGTCCGGTCAGGAACGGGCGGGGTTCGGCGTCGGCGTGAGCTTGTGACATGTCTTCCATATGAACCCTGGGCCCGGGCGGCGAAAGGGGCGTGTGGTCGAATGCCGCGACCTCTTCAGCCCGGACCGGCCAAGGCCCGGCGGGCGGGGAACCGGTGCTTCCAGGGGGCCGTTGCGTCGCCGGCGCGCGGGATGCGCCGCGCGAGGAGATCATTTTGGCGACGGTGGGAACGGAGGGTGTGTGCGGTCGCGCCACAGTCGCGGCGGAAATTCGCGTTGCGGATGACAACGGTGCGCGAGTCCGCGGAAGCTCTGCTACCGTTTCGTCGATAAGCTTCAAGGGGCGGTCGACGGCGATGTCGCAAGGGTTGCGTATGGGTGCGACGGGGCTGCTTGTCGCAGGCCTGTTCGCGGCTTCGGCCCAGGGGCCGGCGCTGGCTCAGGCGCCGTCGACGAGCGCTGTTCCCTACGCGCGTCCGGTTGATGGCGTGATCGTGCTGACCCCGGCGCAGGCGGACCTGCTGCGCGCCACCCTCACCGCCTCTGACCGGCACGGTTTCGCCCCCGGCGAGTTCACGCCGCGCGGCGAGAGCGAGGCGGCCCTGATCGACGCGACGCTGCGCTACGCCAAGGCCGTCAAGGTCGGGCGGCTGAACGTCGCCAACTTCCGCTCCGACTGGGGGCTTCGGCCGCAGCCGTTCGACGCCCGGGGCGGGCTGGCCCGCGCCGTGGCGGACAACCGCCTGCAGGCCTGGCTGGACGCCCTGCCGCCGCCCTATCCCGGTTACGAGACCCTGCAGGTCGGCCTGACCACCTATCGAGACATCCAGTCGCGCGGCGGCTGGGCCCAGCTTGCCGCCGGGCCGGACCTCACGGTCGGCTCGGTGGGGCCGGCGGTCGAGGCGCTGCGCGCCCGGCTGGCGGCCGAAGACCCGCTCGCGCCGATCCAGACGGCGATGACGCCGACTGTTCCTGGTCAGTTGGCCAGCCAGTCGTTGTTCGATGCGGCGCTCGCAGAGGCGGTCAAGCGCGCCCAGAAGCGTATGGGGCTGGAGCCCAGCGGCACGGTCGGCGCGGCGACGCGCGCGGCGCTCAACGTCACGGTGGAGCGGCGTCTCGACCAGATCGTCGCCAACATGGAACGCTGGCGTTGGCTGCCCTCGTCCCTGCCGGCCACGCGGGTTCAGGTGAACGTCGCCGCCGGCGTGCTGACGTTGTTCAAGAACGACCAGCCAACGCTGTCGATGCGCGCGGTGACCGGCAAGCCCAACGGCGGCGAGACGCCGCTGCTCAGGTCCGATATCCACTCGATCGTGCTCAACCCGCCATGGAACGTCCCGAGCGGCATCGCGGCCAGGGAGCTGATTCCGAGGGGGCCGGCCTATCTGGCCAGCGCGGGGTTCCGGTTCATGCCGGGCGGCGGCCTGCAGCAGAAGCCGGGCCGCAACAGCGCTCTGGGCGTGATCAAGTTCGACTTCGAGAACCCCTACGCGGTCTTCCTGCACGATACGCCGAGCAAGGGCGGCTTCGCGCGCTACACGCGGCTGGCCAGCCACGGCTGTGTTCGCCTGGAGCGGCCGCTGGCGCTCGCCCGGGCCCTGTTCGAGGGCGACCAGACCTGGACGCCGCACCAGATCGACGAGACCATAGCCGGCGGCAAGACGACGCGGGCCAGGGTGGCCGACCCGGTTGCCGTGTTCCTGCTCTACTGGACCGCCTATGTGACGCCGGACGGCCAGGTGAACTTCCGCCAGGACCCCTACGGTTGGGACACGCTGCTGATCAAACGGATCGCAGCGCAGGGTGGCGCGTGACGGGCGACTGCCCCTGCTGTTCCGGCGGCCCGGTTCTGGGCCGTCGTCGGCTGTTTTCCCTGGCCGCCGGTGGTGTGGCCGCCCTGACCACGGCTACGGCCGCCGCGGCCCAGGACCCGCAGCCCGGGCCTGTCGATCCGGAGGACGCCCCGGCGCCCGACGGTTTCGCCACTCTGACCCCAACGCCGCTGACGCCCCCTCCGCCGGGACCGAGGCATCTCAAGTTCCGGCACCTGCACACCGAGAAGAACCTCGAGGTGGTCTATTGGGACGGCGGCAAGTACGTCTGGGACGCCATGCAGGCGGTCAACCAGCATCTGTCCGACTTCCGCAGCAAGGAAGTCCATCCGATCGATGTGCGACTGCTGGACATCCTGTTCACGCTGCAGTCGCTGACCGGTTCGAAGGAGCCCTACCGGATCGTCTCGGCTTTCCGCTCGCCGGCTACCAACACGATGCTGTCGGACCAGAGCGCGGCGACGAATGGCGCCACCCAGGTGGCGACCAGGAGCCTCCACATGGAGGGCAAGGCCATCGACATGCGCCTGAACGACGTATCGCTCACCGGCCTGCGCGACGCAGCGCTGGCCCTGAAGGGCGGAGGCGTGGGCTACTATCCTGACTCCGGCTTCATACATGTGGATATCGGTCCGGTGCGGACCTGGCAGGGGACCTGAAGGGTAACGGGGGATGGCTCACAAGAAATCAGGCAAGACATCGGGTGCGGGCGGCTGCCTGGTGCAGATCCTGCTGGGGTTCCTGGCGGCGATCGCGGCTGTGCTCGCCGTGCTGTTCTTCCTGAGCTCGGCGCCGCTGGACGCCGACCCCGAAGGTCCGTCAATCGCCGACGAGGCGGCGGCGCGGGCCCGGGCCGCCGAACTGCCGCCCGCGGCGCCCGCTGCGGCGCCCGCGGCGCGGGATGATACCGACCACGTCCCGCCGCCGGCTGACGGCGGACTGGACCCGCGGTCGGACGACCAGATCGCCGACGACGCGGCGGCGGCCGGGATGACGTCGCGCCCCCCTTCCCCCGCGCCGGAATAGGGGTATCGTTACAAAACTGACGCGCAGCGGCCGCGCGACGACGCAGGCCGCACACAGCATCCAGTGCAGGGCATAGGGGCGAGTCGCCCAGTCGGCTCACCTTCGCCAATAGACACCGGAGCGGGGGGAAGGAGCAGTTCGCGTTGCAGCCGACCAATACCGAGGCGCCCGAGTACTTTCACAAGGTCGTCGATTGCCAGTGGGCCTGCCCGGCCCACACGCCTGTTCCCGAATACATCCGGCTGATCGCGCAGGGGCGTCACGCCGACGCCTACATGGTCAACTGGAAGTCCAATGTCTTTCCGGGGATCCTCGGGCGGACCTGTGACCGGCCCTGCGAGCCCGCCTGCAGGCGAGGCCGGGTCGACGAGGAGCCGGTGGCCATCTGCCGGCTCAAGCGCGTCGCCGCCGACAGCAAGGGCGACGTTACAGCGCGGATGCCGACGCCGTCCCCGGTGAAGATCGGCAAGACCGTCGCCTGCATCGGCGCGGGGCCCGCCTCGATGACCGTCGCCCGCGACCTGGCCCCCTTCGGCTTCGATGTGGTCGTCTATGACGCCGAGGCCAAGAGTGGCGGCATGATCCGTAGCCAGATCCCCCGCTTCCGTCTGCCCGAAAGCGTCATCGACGAGGAGATGGGCTTCGTCACCGCGCTTGGTCCGAAGATGCGGCTGGGCGAGCGGGTCGACAGCCTGAAGGCCCTGCTGGCCGAGCCCTATGACGCCATTTTCGTCGGCACGGGCGCGCCGCGCGGCCGTGACCTGAACGTCCCCGGCCGGCAGGAGGCGGCCGCCAACATCCATATCGGCATCGACTGGCTCTCCAGTGTCTCCTTCGGCCATATCGAGAGCATTGGCCGCCGCGTGGTCGTGCTGGGCGGCGGCAACACCGCCATGGACTGCTGCCGAACCTCGCGCCGAATGGGCGGCGAGGAGGTCACGGTCGTGGTCCGCTCCGGCTTCGAGGAGATGAAGGCCTCGCCCTGGGAGAAGGAGGACGCGATGCACGAGGGCATCCCGATCCGCAACTTCATGGTCCCCAAGGCCTTCACCCACGAGGATGGCAGGCTGACCGGCGTAGTGTTCGAGAAGGTCGCGCCCGTCATCGACGAACGCGGCCGACGGGTGACCCGGCCGACCGGCGAGCCGGACGAGCATATCGCCTGCGACGACGTCCTGCTGGCCATCGGCCAGGAGAACAGTTTCCCGTGGATCGAGCGCGACATCGGCATCGACTTCGACGAATGGGGCATGCCCGTCGTTGATCCGGTGACCTTCCAGTCGACCAATCCGCGCGTCTTCTTCGGCGGCGACGCCGCCTTCGGCCCCAAGAACATCATCTGGGCCGTCGCCCACGGGCACGAGGCGGCGGTGTCGATCGAACACTTCTGCCGGGGTGAGGACGTGCGCCTGCGCCCGCCGCCGGGCATGGCCGTCTCTTCGCAGAAGATGGGCATCCACGAGTGGAGCTACGACAACGACGTCTCTCTGGACGACCGCCAGAAGGTGCCGATGCTGGAGACCGCCGTGGCGCTCGCCGACGTGAAGGCCGAGGTCGAGCTCGGCTTCGACGTCGCCCGGGCCCTGGCCGAGACGCAACGCTGCCTCAACTGCGACATCCAGACGGTGTTCGCCACGCCGCTCTGTATCGAGTGCGACGCCTGCGTCGACATTTGCCCCACCGACTGCATCACCTTCACGCTCAATGGCGAGGAGGATGAGCTGCGGCCACGGCTGAAGGCGCCGGCCCTGAACCTGACCCAGGACCTCTATGTGTCGGGGTCGCTGCCGACGGGCCGGGTGATGGTCAAGGACGAGGACGTCTGCCTGCACTGCGGCCTTTGCGCCGAGCGGTGCCCGACCGGCGCATGGGACATGCAGAAGACGCTGATCGAGATGACCCAGGCCAGCGGGGGGTGTCTGAAATGAGCCCGCTTTCTTCCGTTTCCCCGGCGAAGGCCGGGGCCCATGTTCACCACCTTGCGTCCGTGGCTTCCGCATGGATCCCGGCCTTCGCCGGGAACACGGGAAAGGGGGCGTTCCATGACTAGGCCCCTGACAGCCACCAACGACTTCGTCGTCAAGTTCGCCAACGTCAACGGCTCCGGCTCGGCCAGCGCCAACGGTCTGTTCGTCAAGTCGATCCTGCGGATGGGCGTGCCGGTCGCGGCGCGCAACATCTTCCCCTCGAACATCCAGGGCCTGCCGACCTGGTACGAGATCCGCGTCAGCGGCCAGGGCTGGATGGGGCGCCGCGGCGGCGTCGACCTGATGGTCGCCATGAACCCGCAGACCTGGGATCGCGACCTGGGTGAGATCGAGACCGGGGGCTATTTGTTCTACGACTCCACCAAGCCGATGCCGCCGGAGAGGTTCCGCGCCGACATCACCGTGGTCGGCGTGCCCCTGACGCGGATCTGCAACGCCGCCTACGCCGAGCCGTCAAAGCGCAAGGTGCTCAAGAACATCATCTACCTGGGCGCCCTGACCTTCCTGCTGGGCATCGAGCGCGAGGTGGTCGAGGCGCTGCTGGCCGAGGAGTACGCCTCCAAGCCGGCATTGATCCCCGCCAACATCGAAGCGCTGGCGCTGGGCTTCAACTACGCCAACGAGAACCTGAAGCCCCTGGGCCTCCAGCTGAAGCGCGCCGACGCCGTGGGCGACCGCATCTTCGTCGACGGCAACACCGCCGCCTCGCTGGGCGCGGTCTACGGCGGGGCGACGGTCTGCGCCTGGTATCCGATCACCCCGTCGACCTCTCTGGCCGAGGGCTTCATCGACTACTGCAAGAGGCTGCGCCACGATGCGGAAACGGGCGAGGCCCGCTACGCCATCGTCCAGGCCGAGGATGAGATCGCCTCGATCGGCATCGTCGTCGGCGCCGGCTGGAACGGCGCCCGGGCCTTCACCTGCACCTCGGGCCCCGGCATCTCGCTGATGCAGGAGTTCATCGGACTCAGCTATTTCGCCGAGATTCCGGCGGTTATCTTCGACGTCCAGCGGGGCGGGCCCTCGACCGGCATGCCGACCCGGACCCAGCAGTCAGACATCCTGTCGGCGGCCTACGCCAGCCATGGCGACACCAAGCATGTGCTGTTGCTGCCCGAAGGGCCCGGCGAATGCTTCGAGATGGGCGCCCAGGCCTTTGACCTGGCTGACCGGCTGCAGACCATGATCTTCGTCATGCTCGATCTGGACATGGGCATGAACGAGTGGCTGACCGAGCCCTTCACCTGGGACGACAGCAAGATCCTCGACCGCGGCAAGGTCATGACGGCCGACATGCTCGAGGCCGGCGCCGACTTCGGCCGCTACAAGGACGTCGACGGCGACGGCATCCCGTACCGCACCCTGCCGGCCACCCACCCTTCGAAGGGCGCCTACTTCACCCGCGGCACCTCGCGCGACCCCTACGCCCGCTACAGCGAGGAGGGGGCGGTCTATGTCGACAACATGGAAAGGCTGCTGCGCAAGTTCGACACCGCCCGCTCGCTGGTGCCGTCGCCGGTCACGAAGCCCGCGAAGAAGCAGACCTCCTACGGCGTGATCTACTACGGTTCGACCTCGCCGGCGATGGACGAGGCCCTGGCGGCGCTGGAGTCCAGGGGGCTGCATCTGGACGCCATGCGCGTGCGGGCCTTCCCCTTCCCGGGCCAGGTATTCGACTTCATCGCCCACCACGAGCTGGTTTTCGTGGTCGAACAGAACCGCGACGCGCAGCTGCGCACCCTGCTGATCAACGAGGGCGGGGTCGATCCGGCCCGGCTGGTCAAGGTGCTGAACTACGACGGCTCGCCGATCACCGCCCGGTTCATCGGCGGCGAACTGGCCCGGGGGATGGGCGCGACCGACATGGCCAACACCGGGGAGATGGCGAAATGACCTACATCACCAAGCCGCAGTTCCATCACCCGTCCCTCAAGGAAAACGCGCTGGGCTTCACCCGTCGCGACTACGAGGGCAAGGTCTCGACCCTGTGCGCGGGCTGTGGTCACGACTCGATCAGCGCCGCCATCGTCCAGGCCTGTTTCGAGATCGACCTGGAGCCGCATCGCCTGGCCAAGCTGTCGGGCATCGGCTGCTCGTCCAAGACGCCGGACTACTTCCTGGGCGCCAGCCACGGGTTCAACACCGTGCATGGCCGGATGCCGTCGGTGCTGACGGGCGCCAACCTCGCCAATCGCGAGCTGATCTACCTGGGCGTCTCCGGCGACGGCGACAGCGCCTCGATCGGCCTTGGCCAGTTCGCCCACGTGATGCGGCGCGGCGTGAACATGACCTACATCGTCGAGAACAACGGCGTCTACGGCCTGACCAAGGGCCAGTTCTCCGCGACGGCCGACAAGGGCAGCAAGTCCAAGAAGGGCGTGGTCAACTCCGACAGCGGCATCGACATGGTCGCCCTGGCGCTGCAGCTGGGCGCCAGCTTCGTCGGCCGCAGCTTTTCAGGCGACAAGGACCAGCTGGTGCCGTTGATCAAGGCGGCGCTGACCCACAAGGGCGCGGCCTTCATCGACGTGCTCAGCCCCTGTATCGCCTTCAACAACCATGCCGGCTCGACCAAGAGTTTCGACTGGGTGCGCGAGCACAACGAGGCCGTGAACCGCCTGGACGTCATGCTCGGCCGTACGCCGGTCACCGCCGACTACGCCCCTGGCGAACTGGTCGAAGTGGCCCAGCACGACGGCTCGATCCTGATGCTGCGCAAGGTGGCGTCCGACTACGACGCGACCGACCGGGTCAAGGCCATGGCCTATCTGCAGGAGCGCAACGCCGTCGGCGAGATCGTCACCGGCCTGCTCTATGTGGATCCGGAGGCCGAGGACCTGCACGACGCGCTGAACACCGTCGCGCGACCGCTCAACCGGCTGGCGGACGGCGAACTGACGCCTGGCTCGGCGGCGCTGGCCAAGGTCAACGCCCGCCTGCGCTGACGCGGTCTATCGCCGCCCGCACCTGATGGCCGGACTCCAGGTCGCAGACCATCACCGCGCCCTGGTCTACGATGACGGCCAGGTTGCGCGCGCCGACCACCGCAACGGTGATGCCGTCCGCCGCCCGCACCAGGCAGTTTGACGCCGCCTGCAGAACGACATGTCCCTCCGCGCTGTTGCCGTCGTGGTCGCGGTCGGATGCCGCCAGGATCGCATCCCAGGCCCCGAGGTCCGACCAGGCCAGCGCTCCGGCCTCGACCACAGCGCGGTCGGTCTTTTCCAGCACGGCGATGTCGAACGACAGGGCGGGGGCGTCTTCGAAGACGCGGTCGAGCAGGATGACGCTGGCGACCTGACTCCGACGGCGGACGGCTTCCTGAACGGCGGCGACGACATCGGGCGCGTGGCGGGTCATCTCCCGCAGGAGGATATCGGCCCGCGCCGCGAAGACGCCGGCGTTCCACAGGCAGCCATCGGCGATCAGCTGCGCCGCCCGGTCGGCTTCCGGTTTCTCGATGAACCGGGCAACCCGGTGTGGCGAGGGCGCCCCGAGCTCGGGCAGCACGTAGCCGTAGGCGGGCGAGGGGCAGTTCGGTCTCAGGCCCAACAGCGCGATCCAGCCGGCGCGGGCGTGGTCGGCCATGGCCGTGACATGTCGGGTAAAGGCGGCGGTGTCCGGAACGAAGTGGTCCGACGGGAGGAACACCAACACCGCTTCGGGGTCTCGCGCACCGATGACCAGCGCGGCGGCCGTCATGGCCGCAGCGGTGTCGCGTCCGGCCGGCTCCAGGATCATCAGCGCGTCGCGCCGGGTCAGGGCCTCTCGCACCCGGCGCTCATGCGGTCGGCCGGCGACGATGGTCACCGGTTCGGCCCCCGGCAGGGCCGCCGCCCGCCGGAGAGCGCTCTGGAATGTGGTTTCGTCCCCGACCAGTGTCAGGAAGGGCTTGGGCCTATGGGGCCTTGAGGCTGGCCAAAGGCGCTCGCCAGCGCCTCCGCACAGGATTACCGGATGCAGCATTGTCCCTCCGAACGACGCGCCCGCCCGGATGGGTACACTAAAACGATATTAAATGCGAGTACGCCACCTTAAGAAGAGTTCGCCGCGCCTCAGACCAGCGCGATGGCGCTCAGCAGGCGGCCGTAGTCCGGCTCGCCCTGCTTGAAGGCCCGGCGGTTGGAGAAGAACTGGTCAGCCTCGGCGCAGGTATCGTGGCCGGTCCAGGCGGCGCGCGTCACGCCTGCGTCCGTCAGCCGGGACAGCACGAAGCCTGGCAGGTCGAACATCCGCTTGTCGCCCGCCTCGCCGGGGGCGAAATAGCGCGCCGAGCCCGGCAGGGTGGTCTCGAACCGGTCAAGGAACTCCAGCCCCACCTCGTAGGAGGCCGGGCCGATACAGGGGCCTACCGCGGCCACCATGCGGGTCGGATCGGCGCACAGCGCGACCATCTGCTCGACAGTGGCGGCGACGATGCCCGACAGCGCGCCCTGCCAGCCGGCATGGCAGGCGGCGACGATCCGCGCCTCCGCGTCGGCGATCAGCACCGGTGCGCAGTCGGCCGACAGGGCGCCGCAGATGACGCCCGGCCGGTCGACCACGACGCCATCGGCCTCGGGCCGTGCGTCGCCCCAGGGCTCCAGCGCGCGCACGGCGATCGCCGAATGGATCTGGTAGCAGGTGTTCAGGGCCTCGGAAGGCAGGTCGAACCAGGCGGCCGCGCGGCGCCGGTTTTCGGCCACGTCCGCCGGTTCGTCCCGCGAGCCGCGGCCGACGTTGAGGCTGTCATAGACACCGGTGGAGACGCCGCCCTTGCGGGTGAAGAAGGCGTGCCGGACGCCTTCGACCCGCACCAGCAGTGGACTCTGGACGATCGGAAGCGTCATCCCGCCGGCGCCTCGAAGCCCGGCGGGACCAGGTCCGGGGCATGGATACAGGCGGCCTTGAACAGCTCGCCCATCTGGTCGGGCGCCACAAGGCGCGCCAGCTGGCGGTCGATGACCTCGGCCCGGTCGGGGCGGGCGGCCTTCAGGGAGTCGGCGCGGTGCTGGATGCCGAGCATCCCCAGGAACAGGCCCTGCGGGATGGCGTCGGTGGCGGCGGCGCCGGCCTTGCGGGCCGCGTCGCGCACGACCGGAAAGTCGGCATAGACGGTCAGGTCGGACTCGCCGGGGAAGGCGAGGGGGTCGACCTTCTCGTGGGCCTTCAGCGCCTGCAGGGTGTCGCCGAACTCCGGCTCGCCCCGGCCGTAGTCGATCAGCAGCGCCGCGCCGCCCTCGCGGGCGATCAGGGCGCCCAGCGCCTGGCCGAGCGCCTCCTGGGCGTCGGAGACCTCAAGGATCGGGCTGTCGGGCGGCGGGGTGGAGCCGTCCTTTGTCGGGGCCAGGCCGAAGGCCAGCGCGCCCTCGGGGCCCACGCCCACCAATCGCTCGACCCAGCCGCCGCCGGCATGGACGAACTGCCGCGCCGGCAGGCAGTCCAGCAGCTCGTTGGCGATCAGGATCACCGGCGCGCCGCCGGGGATATCGTCGATGGACCCGGCCCAGGTCGGGCCAGGGACCGCCCCCTCAAGCTTTGCCTTCTGCAGGGCGGCGAGCGGGGTGGAGGTTTCGATCATCCACAGGTCGGCCGCCGCCACGAAGTCGGGCGCCAGGCGCACGGCGCGCAACAGGTCGCTCATCAGCGTACCGTCGCCAGGCCCCATCTCGACCAGCCGGAACGGCGAGGGCTTGCCCAGCCGCGTCCAGGTTTCGACCGCCCACAGGCCCAGCAACTCGCCGAACATCTGGCTGATCACCGGCGCGGTGATGAAGTCGCCGCCGTCGCCGATAGCCGGACGGGTGGCGTAGTAGCCGTCACGCGGGTCGTGCAGGCAGCGGTGCATATACTGGGCGACGTTGATCGGGCCGTCGGCCTCGATCTCCGCCCGCAGGCGATCCAGAAGACTCATCAGGCGGCGGCCTTCTCCGGCGCGTTCGGAACCAAAGGCTCCTTCAGACCCCGCCAGATCATCCAGATCCCGAGCGCCAGCATCGGCAGCGACAGCAGCATGCCCATGGTCAGGTAGTCGCGCAGGAAGGGCAGCATCTGCGCGTCCGGCTCGCGCAGCCACTCCATGGACAGGCGGAACGCGCCGTAGCCGGCGAGGAACAGCCCCGCCACCACGCCCCGTCGCTGCAGCCACAGCTGGCGGTGGGTGGCCAGGCGCAGGATCACGAACAGCAGCAGGCCCTCCAGCAGCGCCTGGTAGATCTGGCTGGGGTGACGGGGGTAGCCGTCGGGAACGCCGGGAAAGCCGGTGACGCCCCAGGGCATGTCCGTCGTCCGGCCCCAGAGCTCGCCGTTGATGAAGTTGGCGATGCGGCCGAAGAACAGACCGATCGGCACCGCCGGGGCGACGTGGTCGGCGACGCGGAAGACGTCCAGCTTGTTGGCCCGGGCGAACAACGCCATCGCCAGGCTGACGCCCAGCAGGCCGCCGTGGAAGCTCATGCCGCCTTCCCACACCTTGAAGATGTTCAGCGGCGCCTCCCAGATCATCGACGGGAAGTAGAACAACACATAGCCCAGCCGGCCGCCGCCGATGACGCCCAGCGTCACCCAGAGGATCAGGTCGTCGATCTGCGCGGCGTTGAGCGTCGGCTGCCGCCCGCCCCAGAGCGTGAGATTGCGACTCAGCAGGATGGCGTACCGCCAGCCCAGCAGGATGCCGGCCACATAGGCCAGCGCGTACCAGCGGATGGCCAGCGGGCCGATCTGGAAGAGAACAGGATCGAAGTCGGGAAATTGCACGTCAGCGGCCTCGCCGTCGAAGGGATGGCCATGATTAGCGATGATCCTCTTCGCTTTCACCCCCGCTTTCCCATATTAGGAAGGATAGGCGCTCGATTGGCGCTCCCAAGGACCGTCCGATGCAGACCCAGAACCCGTTTCTCGACGAAGTCGCCAAGCTGACCAATGCCGCTATGGGCCTGGCCCAGGCGGCCGGCGATGAGGCCAAGACCGCCTTCCGCGCCCAGGCCGAACGCTTCGCCGTCGAGATGGACCTTATCCGCCGCGACGAGTTCGACGCCCTCAAGGCCGAGATCGCTGCGCTTCGGGCGGAAATCGCCACCCTGCAAGGCGCCCAGGCGGCTCCCGCGGCCAGGCGGGCCAAAAAGGGCGAGTAGCGCTCGCTCCCGACAAGAACCCCCTTACGCGCGGGGCGAAGCAGTCTACGGTCCCTGTTCAAGGACGCCGTTTCTGCTCGCCGGGCGCTTCCCCGCCCGGCCATGGTCGGAGGGATTTCGAGGCTCAATGGACACGCCCCATCCCGAAGAAGACGACGCCCTGATCGCGCTCGATCCCCTGGAAATCGTCGAACACGTTCTGGCCGCTGAAAACCTGACGTTCGACCGCACCGAAGACGGTGATCTGGCGTTCGCCCTCGCCGGTGACTGGAAGGACTACGAGCTGTGGTTCGCCTGGCGGCCGGAGGCCGACTGCCTGCAGCTGTGCCTGTCGATCGGCCGCACCGCCCCCAAGTCCAAACGGCCCGCCGCCCATGAGCTACTGTCGCTGATCAACCAGCGCGTCTGGCTCGGTCACTTCGAGGTCTGGGCCGAGGACGGCGAGATCGTGTTCCGCCACGCCCTCAGCCTGCCGGGCGGCGAACGTCCGACCCTGGCCCAGGCGGCGTCGATGATCGACGCTGCGGTGGAAGCGGCCGACCGGTTCTATCCGGCCTTCGACTTCCTGCTGGCCGGCGCCAAGTCCCCGGACGAGGCGATGGCGGCCTGCATGTTCGAGACGGTCGGACAGGCGTAAGCTCGTTCTCATGGATCCCAGGATCGTTCTGCTGGTCGGCGCCGGTCGCATGGGCGGCGCCATGATCGAGGGCTGGCGCATCGCCGGGCCGGTCTCGATGGACGAGCTCATCGTCCGCGACCCGCATCCTTCGCCCGAGGCTGAACGCGCGGCGGCGGATGGGGCCATGCTCCACCCCGCTGATGCGGACCTTGCCCGCGCCGCCACCGTCGTGCTGGCGGTGAAGCCGCAGCTGTGGCGGCAGGTCGCGGCCGGGATCGAACCCTTCCTCGCGCCCGAGGCCGTCATCGTCTCGGTCGCCGCCGGCGTCGGCGGGGCCGACATCGCGGCGGCGTTCGGCGGCCGTCTGGTCGCCCGGATCATGCCGACCACGGCGGTCGCCATCGGCCGGGGCGCGGTCACCATCCATGCCGACTCTGACGAGGCCAGGGCCCGCGCCCATGCGCTGTTCGCAACCCTCGGCAGTGTCGTCGACATCGAGGATGAGGCCCTGATGCACGCCGCCACGGCGGTGTCCGGCTCGGGACCGGCCTACCTCTACGGCTTCGTCGAGGCGCTGGAGGCGGCCGGCGTCCGGGCCGGCCTGTCCGCCGCCGACGCCGCCACGCTCGCCCGCGCGACGGTGTCCGGCGCGGCGGCGCTGATGGCGACAAGCGACGCCGATCCCGCCGAACTGCGCCGTCAGGTGACCTCGCCGGGCGGTACCACGGCGGCTGGCCTTGAGGTGTTGACGGGGTCGGGTGCGTTGCAGGCCCTGCTGGTGGAAACCGTCGCCGCCGCCGTCGCCCGCTCGAAGGAACTGGGTTAGCCCGGCAGCCTGAGCACCGCCCGCAGGCCGCCCATCGGCGCCCGGTCCAGGGTCAGGTCTCCGCCGTGGCCACGGGCCACGTCGCGGGCGATGGCCAGCCCCAGGCCGACGCCCTTCTCGTTCTGGTTCCGGGACTCGTCGAGGCGGTTGAACGGCTTGAAGGCTTCCTCGAACTGCTCGGGCGGGATGCCGGGGCCGTCGTCGTCGATGATGATCTCCACGCCGCCGGCCGGGGTCGCCTTGACGGCGATGGCGATCCTGTCGGCGTGGGCGGCGGCGTTCAGCACAAGGTTCGAGAGCGCCCGTCGCATGGCGTTGGGCCGCAGCGATAGCTGGATATGCGGGTCGGCGTCGATCTCAACCGTCGCCCCGGCCCTGGCGGCGTCGGCGCCCACCGCCTGGACCAGCTTCCACAGGATGACCGGCTCCACCGCCTCGCCGCCTTCGCCGCGGGCGAAGGCCAGATACTCGTCGATCATGTGCTCCATCTCGGAGAGATCGGACTTCATCGCCTCGATCCGCTTACCCGGTTCGGCCAGGGCCAGCTCCAGCTTCAGGCGGGTCAGCGGCGTGCGCAGGTCGTGGCTGACCGAGGCCAACATGGCCGTGCGCTGGTCGATATGGCGCTGGATGCGGTTCTTCATGGCGATGAAGGCCTGGGCCGCCTGCCGGACCTCCTTGGCGCCGTAGGGCTTGAAGTCGTCGACGTCGCCGCCCTTGCCGAAGGTCTCCGCCGCGTCGGCCAGCCGCTCGATGGCCCGCACCTGGTTGCGGATGAACAGGATGGCGATGGCGGTGAGCAGCAGCGTGGCCAACGCCATCCAGAAGATGAAGATGTGGCCCTGCGTGGCGTAGGCGCGGTCGCGGGGCGCGATGATCCGAAGGACGCCGCCCGGCGCCTCCACCCGGATGTCGACATAGGCCGGGAAGCGGATGGTGTCGTACCAGTAGGGGACGTCGAGCTTCTCCGACAGCGCCTTGTCCAGGGCGCGATCCAGAGCGGCGAACAGTGAGGACGGCTGCCTTGGCGGCAGCTTGCTGTCCTCGAGCAGCACGATCGACAGCGACATCGAAGTCTCGGCCCGCTCGGCGATCTTTGCCAGGACCTCCGGGCGCGGGTCGTCGTGGTAGCTCTCCACGGCCCAGGCGATGTCGCCGGCCAGACCGTCCGAGAGACGGCTGGTCACGGTCTGCCAGTGGGCGTCGAAGAAGATCCAGGTCACCACCAGCTGCATCAGGGCGATCGGCAGCACGATGATCAGCAGGCTGCGCCCGAACAGCGAGGTCGGCAGCCACCGCTTGATCTGGCGGGGGACGTAGATCCGGAGCGCGCGGATCCGCATCAGTCCGGCGCCAGGCGGTAGCCGATGCCGCGCACGGTCTGAAGGTAGCGCGGCGTCTTGGGATCGTCCTCGATCTTGCGACGCAGGCGGGTGACCTGGACATCGACTGCGCGGCCGGTCACGTCGGCGGTGTCGCGGGCCAGTTCCAGCCGGTCGACGGGGGCGTTGGCCGACCGGGCCAGGCGGCGCATCAGCTCGATCTCCGCCTCGGTGAGACGGATGACGGCGCCGTCGCGGGTCAGTTCGCCCCGCTCGATGTCGAATGCGCAGGCGCCCAGCCCGATGACGGTCGGCCCGGTGTCGCGCGGTCCGGCCCGGCGGAGGATGGCCTCGATGCGCAGCAGAAGCTCCCGCGGCTCGAACGGCTTGGCCAGATAGTCGTCGACGCCGAGGCTCAGGCCCTCGATGCGGTCGCCGGACTCGCCGCGCGCTGTCAGCATCAGGATCGGGGTGCGGCCGGGCGCGTCGCTTCGGGCGCGCAGCCGGCGGGCGAAGGCGAAGCCGTCCTCGCCCGGCATCATCACGTCCAGCACCATGAGGTCGAAATCGAGGGTGTCGATCAGGCGCGAGGCCGAGGCCGCGTCCGAGGCGCCGGTGACGCGGAAGCCCGAGCGCGCCAGATACTCCTTGAGCAGCTCGCGGATACGGTCGTCGTCGTCGACCACCAGCAGGTGACGGTCCGATCCGGTCAACTCAGCCCTCCTCGCGGCGCAGGCCCACGCCCGTTCGCGGCCCCGCCAGCGCGGCGAGAATGCGCCGGGCGCCCGCCACGCCGTCAAGCCCGCCCGTGCGGTAGGCGCGGCCGAGCAAGGTCCGCAGGCGTTCGGATACCCGGGTCTCGAAGGCCATGCCGAGCTGCGTCAGGCGCGCCGGGCGGCGTCGGGCGTCCAGGTCGCCGGTCTCGATCTCGGCCAGGCCCAGCCTCATCAGGTCGTTCAGGGTGCGACTGGCCGCCTGTTTGGAGAGGCCGGTGAGCCGGCTGAGGTCCCGGGAGCCCACGCCGGGCCGTCGCCGCAGCAGGAAGGTCGCCCGCCAGTGAGGGCGCCCGAGTCCGCCGGCCTCCGCCTCCAGGGCCGCGTCCACGGCCGCCCACAGGCTCGCCTCCGCCAGCAGCATCAGCTCCAGGCCGGAATCGAGCTCCTCGTCTCTCAGGATCAGGCGCGGATCGGCCGGAGCGTTCATGAATTCAGGCCATTCTGTTTGACGAACTGGCGCCCAGACAGTCTAAGGTCGCCGCTTCCTTGAGAGGAGGAATACTCGAAATGTCACTCGTTCCCTTCGATGATCGCGACGGATGGATCTGGCTGGACGGCCAGTTCGTGCCCTGGCGCGAGGCGAAGGTGCACGTACTGACCCACGGCCTCCACTACGCCTCGTCGGTGTTCGAGGGCGAGCGGATGTACGGCGGCGAGATCTTCGAGCTCACGGCCCATACCGAGCGGCTGTTCAAGTCGGCTGAAATCCTCGACTTCAAGATTCCGTACACGGTGTCGGAGATCGACGAGGCCTGCAAGGCGACCTGCGCCAGGAACGGGCTCAAGGACTGTTACGTTCGTCCGATCGCCTGGCGCGGTTCGGAGATGATCGGGGTCTCGGCCCAGCACAGCAAGATCCACGTCGCCATCGCGGTGTGGGACTGGCCGAGCTACTTCGACCCCGAGCAGAAGAAGAAGGGTATCCGCCTGACCTGGGCGAAGTACGATCGCCCCTCGCCCAGGACGGCGCCGGTCGCGGCCAAGGCCGCCGGCCTGTACATGATCTGCACCATCTCCAAGCACGCCGCCGAACAGGACGGCTACTCGGACGCGATGATGCTCGACTATCGCGGCTATGTGGCCGAGGCGACGGGCGCCAACGTGTTCTTCGTGAAGGACGGCGTCCTGCACACCCCGACGCCGGACTGTTTCCTGAACGGCATTACCCGCCAGACGGTGATCAGGCTGGCGCGCGAGCGCGGCCATGAGCTGGTGGAGCGACATATCCAGCCCGAGGAGATGGCCGGCTTCGAGGAGTGCTTCATCGTCGGCACGGCGGCGGAGGTGACGCCGGTGGCCGAGGTGGGCGAGTACCGTTTCACCCCCGGCAAGATTTCGCTGACGCTGATGGACGACTACGCCCGGCTCGTGCGGCGGGAAGTCGTACCGGCCTGACCGCCCTCCATGGGTGGTGAGCAAGACGAAGAGGGCGCGGCCTGTCGGCTGCGCCCTCTTTCGTAGGTCCGATGGTCATTGGCGGCCCCAGGAGGCCGGGCCGGGATATCAGACCGCGGCGAGCTTGGCTTCGAGTTCGCCCAGCCGGCGGCGGGTGACCTGCAGGTCCTCGCCGTACTTCTGCGGATCGATGGCGGCGAGCTTGCCGGCGATGTCGAAGCTCTCGCGATAGAGATCGAGGGCCCTCACGCGATGGCCACGGTCCTCACGGGCGTCTCCGAGACGCTCAAGCGCCAGCGACAAGGCGCGGAGGGCCTCCGGGCTCTTGTCGTCCCGGGCCAGCTGGCGGCGGATTTCCAGAGCTTCCTCGTAGGCCTCGACGGTGGCTTCAAGGCGACCTTCATCCTGCGCGGAGTCGCCGACGCCGGTCAGGACCCCGGCCAGCATGGCGAGTCGGACCGGGTCGGTCGGGGCCTGGGCCGCCAGGCCCCGCGCGCTGGCCAGCGCCATATCATAGGCGTCTGCCGCCTCGTCGCCGGCGCCCTGTGAACGCGCGAAGTCGCCCAGGTCCCGGGCGGCGAGCAAACGCTCCTCATCGGTGGTGGCGGACGCGGGAAGCCGCCGCGCGAGGGCGGCGGCCGAGGGCCATTGTTCGGTGCGGACCAGGGTTCGGAGGCGTTCCCTCAGGTCGGCGAAACTTTCGTCGGCAACCGCCTCCATACGTGGAGGCGGCGAGGCCGTCGGCGGCGGAGCCTGCTCGTGGAAGGCTGTGTGGCCTCCACTCGCGACGCCCCCTTCCGCCGCCGACGGCGCCGGCTCGGCGTCGAAGTCGACCAGCGGCGCCGTGCGTCGCTTTCCGCCGCCTCCGCCGCCATCGCGGGGCAGGACCGAGGACAGCAGGGCGACGATCCCCAACGCCGCCGCTATCCAGCCGATGAACGGCCGGTGGCCCTCGAAAATGCCCAACTTGATCGCCGGGAGTTCGATCCCCGCCATGCCGCCCGGGGCGAGGATGGCCCAGCCGACGCCTGCGAACAGGACCCCTGCAAGCAGGCTCAGTATCCGCGCCACCATGTGCACCCCCGTCGTCTTCGCCCCGAACAGGAGGGAGTGCGGCAGTGAAACGACGGGGGGTCAAAACGCCACAACTCGCAGGGGAACCCGTCGGTCGAATGCGCCCGATCCTTAGGCAATAAGGGGTTGCGGCGCCTCTAGATCAGCCACGCCTCGGGTCTGGGGTAGGGCTCGTCCTGGACCAGATAGATGATCCCGACCACGCACCGGACGTAGAACCAGACCCCGACCAGGCCCGCTCCGCCCCAGCCGACGATCATCAGCGGGATGCCGATGGGCGCCAGGATGAGGGTGATGGTCATCACCAGTCCGGCCAGGCCGACCCCGATTCCGATCAGGAACCACCAGATGGTCTTCCAGAAGGTGTGGATGAGGAACCGGTAGTGCGTGTCCATCCGCGGACCGGCCGTCGCGCGGTTGGCGTAGGCGATGACCAGGCCGATGATCACCGTGATCAGCATCGACATCGCGCCGAACACATAGAGCCCATAGACGATGGCGGGCAGGACCCGATCCTCGTGGGACCTGGCGACGGGAACGCTATCGGTCATCGGCAGACTCCGCTTTGTCGGGGGCATCGTCGCCGCAAACGCGCGGCGAGGCAAACCGGCTCCGTCAGGGGGTCAGAGAGCGGGGCAGGGCGCGCGGGTCCGGGCCGGCGAGGCGCGGCTTCAGCCAGGGCGTGACGGCGAAGATCAGGATCAGCGCGAACAGCAGCCGCGCGGCCAGGCTGACGCCCAGCCCGGCCGCGCCGGCCATCAGCGAGAAGACCAGCAGCGCGACGACGCCCGAGCCGAGCAGGCCGATGATCCAGGACATCCCGCCCTGACTGTCCAGGCCGGCGGCGGCGATGCGGGCGCCTGGCGCCAGGACGGCGAGGCGGCCGGCCACCGCCCGCACCAGCGGGCTGTAGCTGGCCGTATGGTCCTCGAACCGGCCCGGTCCGCTCCAGCCGTGGGAGACGAGGGTCACCCGGCCGCCAGGGAAAGCCAGCCAGGCGGCGCAGCGCCCGCCGGGCCCCGGCGGCGCCAGGGTCAGGCTTCGCGCCGAGGCCAGGGGCCAGCGACGCTCGCGCCTGCCGGTCGTCTCGATGAGGGTGTCGCCGTCCAGCCGCCACGTCGTCTCGGGCCTGAGGGGCGCAAGCCGCGCCGCATGGACCAGAACGCTCAGGCGCGGACCGCCGTGATCTCGACCCCGGCCGCCTCGGCGTCGGGCGCCAGCGCCAGGGGCTTTTCCACCCGGACCCGGGCGCGGGTCACCCGCGGGTCGGCGAGGCAGAGCTCGGCCAGCCGTTCGGCGAACACCTCGACCAGCTCGATATGGCCGGAGGCGCCCAGGGCGCGGGCGTCATTGCGGATGGTTTCGTAGTTGAGGGTGTCTGCCAGATGCCGGGCCCCGGCGGCGGCGACGTCCAGCTCGACGTCAATGACCAGCGGCTGGGTCTTGCCGCGCTCATGGCTGTAGACGCCGACCTCGGCCTCGACCTTGAGGCCGCGCACGAACACCTTGGTGATCACGACCCGGGCGTTGGGGGCAGTGTCCAGGGGCGGGTCCTGCAGGGGGGAAACGGCCAAGCGCGCCCTCTCTAGAAGTCGACGATGTCCGGCGTCCGCCAGGCAAGGTGCTGGCCGCTGTCCACGGCGATCATCTGACCGGTGACCGAGCGGGCGTCAATGAGGTAGCGCAGCGCGGCGGCGATGTCCTCGCCGGTCACCCGGCGGCCCAGCGGCGTGCCCTCGGCCTCGGCCTCGAAACTGCCCGGCGCCTGGTGGGTCGAGCCGAAGGTCGGCCCCGGCCCGATGGCGTTGACGCGGATGCGCGGCGCCAGCGCCTGGGCCATGGTCTGGGTGGCGTACCAGAGCGCCGCCTTCGACAGGCTGTAGCTGAAGTACTGAGGCGTCGGCCGCCAGACCCGCTGGTCGATGATGTTGACGATCAGTCCGGCCCGGTCAGCCTGCAGCGCCGCCACGAAGGCCTGGGCCAGGACAACCGGCGCGCGGACGTTGGTCGCCATATGGGCGTCCAGGTCGGCGGCGGTGGTGGTCTCCAGCCGGTCGTCGAGAAAGAGGGAGGCGTTGTTGACCAGCAGGGTCACGGGGCCGAGGGTCTCGGCCCGGGCGATCAGGGTTCCGGCATCATGGGCCGTGAGGTCGCCGGCCAGCACCAGCGCCTGGCGGCCCTCGGCCCGGACGAGGGCCGCCGTCGCCTCGGCGTCTTCGGGCGAGGTGCGGTGGTGAACCGCAACATCGAAGCCTGCGCGCGCCGCCTCGACGGCCAGCGCCCGCCCGATGCGCCGGGCGGCGGCGGTTACGAAGGCGACGCCGTTCACCGCGCGAGCTCCGGACTATGTGTCAGGGTCAGTCGACCTTGCCGAACTCGAAGAGGTTCAGCGCGCCGAAGACGATGACGAACAGAAAAATGATGCCGACGGCGGCCATGGAGAAGCTCCGCGAGAAAATGTCCGTCCGGCTTTAGACCCGCGCCTCGCGCGCCGCAAGCCGGCGCCCTAGGCTGTGGCGATGTTGCTGCTCCGCCGCCTCTACCGTGTCTTCACGCCGGCCTACCGGATCGCCATGCGACAGGTCCGCGGCCTGACGGTCGGGGTACGGGTCATGGTCTTCGACGACCAGGGTCGGGTCCTCCTGATCGAGCACAGCTACACTCCCGGCTGGCATCTGCCGGGCGGGGGCGTCGAGCGCGGCGAGTCGGCCGAAATCGCCGCGGCGCGCGAGCTGGAGGAAGAGGCGGGCGTGAGGCCCGACGGGCGAATGACGCTGGTCTCGATCCACGACAACGCCCGCACCTTTCGTGGCGACCATGTCCTGCTCTATCGCCTCGACCGCTGGACCCCGACGCCTTCGACCGCGCGGGGCGAGATCCTGCGCCGGGACTGGTTCGATCCGAGAGACCTGCCCGTCGGGACGACCAACGCCACCCGTCGCCGCATCGCTCAGGTGCTGGACGGAACGCCGCCGGACCTGTTCTGGTAGCGCCAACAAGAACAGGACCACGGGAGGACGGCATGGTCGCGCGTATCGCGGTGGAGGCGTTCATGAAGATCGCCGTCGGCATCGACCGGCCCGAGGACGTCGTGGTCGGCAAGGACGGCCGGGTTTTCGCGTCGGACCACCAGTGCGCGGTGGCCGAGATCCACCCCGACGGCTCCTTCACCCGCATGGGGCCGAAGGGCGGGGCGCCCAACGGCATCAACATGGACCTGCGGGGTCGGGTCCTGATCGCCAACTTCGGCATCTATGACCGGGAGGAGGGGCCGCTGCAGCGGTTCGATCCGGCGACCGGCGTCCACGAGACCCTGCTGGCCGAAGTCGGTGGCAGGCGGCTGACCAGCGCCAACTATCCGGTGCTCGACCGGGCCGGCAACATCTGGTGCGCCAACTCCACCCACGCCGAGACCTGGCCCCAGGCGCTGGACGGTCGCGCCGACGGCTTCATCTTCGTGCTGCGCCCGGACGGCTCGGCGGACATCGTTGCCGAGGGGCTGAAGTTTCCCAACGGCATGGCCCTGTCGGCCGACGACCGCTGGCTCTACTGCGCCCAGACCAGCGGGCTGGACGTAATGCGGTTCGAGGTGCTGCCCGGCGGCCGGCTGGGCCCCGGCGAGCGCTACGGGCCCGTGCTGGGCAAGCTGGCCGGCGACGGGGTCGACCACAGCGACTACGGCTACACCGACGGCGTGGGCCTCGACGCCGAGGGCAATCTCTGGGTCTGCCTGCCGGCCGCCAACAAGGTGGTGGCCATGACGCCGGCGGGCGCGGTGGAGGTGGTCTGTCACGATCCGTCGGGCGAGGTGATCAACCACCCGACCAACATCACCTGGGGCGGGCCGGACCTGAAGGACCTCTACATCGGCTCGATCCGGGCGGGCTACGTGCTCAAGGCGCGCAGTCCGGTCGCCGGCCAGCCGCATGTTCATCAGCGATGACGCCACGTGGGGCCTTCCCCACATGAACCGCGATAACTAAACTGGCGTTTGAAGAGGCCCTCGGAACGGGCCCGCCTCGACGCCCAAGGGAGATGGTGATGCGCGACTACACGAAGTTCTACATCGATGGTCAGTGGGTCGATCCCATCACGCCGAGGACGCTCGATGTGATCAATCCGGCCAACGAAGAGGTCTGCGGCAAGATCTCGATGGGCACGGCCGCCGACGTCGACAAGGCCGCCAAGGCGGCCCGCAAGGCGTTCGCCACCTTCTCGCAGACCTCGATCGAGGAACGCGCCGACCTGCTCGAGCGCATCATCAAGGCCTACCAGGCGCGCTACGGTGAGATGGCCGACGCCATCACCGAGGAAATGGGCGCCCCCGCCTCGCTGGCGCAACGCGCCCAGGCGGCCATGGGCCTGGCCCACACCCAGACGGCCCTGGCCGTGCTGAAGAGCTTCAAGTTCGTCGAGGACCGCGGCCCGACCCGTCTGGTCAAGGAACCGATCGGCGTCTGCGGCATGATCACGCCCTGGAACTGGCCGGTGAACCAGATCGCCTGCAAGGTCGCCCCGGCCCTGGCCGTGGGCTGCACCATGGTGCTGAAGCCGTCGGAAGTCGCCCCCTTCTCGGGCTACATCTGGGCCGAGATCATGCATGAAGCCGGCGTGCCGGCCGGCGTGTTCAACCTGGTCAACGGCGACGGCCCGGAAGTGGGCGCGGCCATCTCCAGCCATCCGGAGATCGACATGGTCTCCTTCACCGGCTCGACCCGCGCCGGCATCGAGGTGGCCCGCAACGCCGCCCCGACCGTCAAGCGCGTGGCCCAGGAGCTGGGCGGCAAGAGCCCCAACATCATCCTCGATGACGCCGACTTCCAGGCGGCCGTCACCGGCGGCGTCCGCTCGGTGATGATGAACTCGGGCCAGTCCTGCAACGCCCCGACCCGCATGCTGGTTCCCGGCAAGCGCATGGATGAGGTCATCGCCATCGCCAAGGCCGCCGCCGACTCCACCACGGTCGGCGACCCCAAGGGCAACGCCCAGATGGGCCCGGTCGTCTCGGAAGTGCAGTTCAACAAGATCCAGAAGCTGATCCAGGCCGGCATCGACGAGGGCGCGACCCTGGTCTCCGGCGGCGTCGGCCGTCCGGACGGCATCGACAAGGGCTACTTCGTCAAGCCGACCGTCTTCGCCAACGTCACCAACGACATGACCATCGCCAAGGAAGAGATCTTCGGCCCGGTCGTTTCGATCATCGGCTACGACACCGTCGATGAAGCCGTCCACGTCGGCAACGACACCGAGTACGGCCTGGCGGCCTATGTCTCGGGCACGGACGTGGCCAAGATCCGCGAAGTGGCGTCGAAGCTGCGCGCCGGTCAGGTCTCGATCAACGGCGGCGGCGGGGACCTGATGGCCCCCTTCGGCGGCTACAAGATGAGCGGCAACGGCCGTGAGTGGGGCGACTACGGCTTCCACGAGTTCCTGGAAACCAAGGCCATGCTCGGCTACGCCCCGCCGCAAGCGGCGGAGTAGGCCTCACCACCTATCCAGTAGATCAGGGCCGTCGGAGCGATCCGGCGGCCCTTTTTCTATCCTCTCCCTCTTGGGAGAGGGGGACCACCCGGAGGGTGGTGGAGCGGGATGCGCTCCCGCATGCCGGGACGGTCGCTGCCTTCATGACACGCGAGCTCCATCGTTCGCCGGGAGAGCATCCCTCTCCACCATGCTTCGCATGGTCCCCCTCCCCCAAGCGGGGGAGGATCAAGGCGTTGCCTCGGTCCGCGATTTCGGCATCTTACGTCCCAGCAACGCCCGGCAGAGGCGCACGACAGTGAGGAACGACCGATGACCAGCATGGCCGATATCCATTCGGTGGCCGACATTCCGCGCCTGCAGGCCCGCCTGCGGCCCGACGCCGAGGCGATCTGGTTCGAGGGGCGGACGACGACGTTCGCCGAGCTCGACGCCGCCGCCAGCCGCTGCGCCAACGCGCTGCTGGCCCAGGGCCTGAAGCCCGGCGACCGGGTCGGGGTACTGGCCAAGAACACCGACGACTTCTTCGTCCTGTGGATGGGCTGCGTGAAGGCGCGGGTGACGCTGGCGCCGGTCAACTGGCGCCTCGCCCCGCCGGAAGTCGCCTTCATCCTCAAGGACGCGGGCGCGAAGATGCTGTTCGTCGGCGAGGACTTCGGCGGCGTGGTCGACATGATCATGAGCGACCTGCCCGACGTCCACGGCCTGGTGCAGTTCGAGCCGGGCCACCCGCGCTGGCCGGCCTTCCGCGACTGGACCGGCGGCCACCCGGCCACCGACCCGATGCTGCCGGTCGACATGGATGACGACGTCATCCAGCTCTACACCAGCGGCACCACCGGCCTGCCCAAGGGCGTGCAGCTGACGGAGGCCAACTTCATCGCTCTGTTCGGTCTGGCGCTGGAGGCCGGCTGGGCGAAGTACGAGGCGGGCAAGACCAACCTGGTGGTCATGCCGCTGTTCCACGTGGCCGGCACCAACTGCGGCCTGCTGGCCACGCTGCAGGGGGTGCGCAACATCCTGACCCGCGAGGTCAATCCGGTCGAGATCATCCACCTGCTGCAGGACAAACAGATCAACTATGCCTTCCTCGCCCCGACGATCATCAACCTCCTGCTACAGACGCCGGGCGTCGAGACCGCCGACTTCAGCAAGCTGGAGCGCATGTTCTACGGCGCCTCGCCCATCTCCGAGGCGGTGCTGCGCCAGGCCCAGGCGCGGTTCGGCTGCGACTTCACCCAGCTCTACGGCCTGACCGAGACCATCGGCGGCGCCACCTTCCTGCCGCCCGAGGACCATGCGCCCGAGCGCGACAAGCTGCGCTCCTGCGGCAAGCCTTGGCCGGGCTTCGACGTGCGGGTGCTGACTCCCACGGGCGAGGCGGGCAAGCCGGGCGAGGTCGGCGAGGTGCAGATCCGCGCCAAGGGGGTGATGAAGGGCTACTGGAACCGCCCGGACGCCACGAAGGAGGCGATCTGTCCCGAGGGCTGGTTCTCCAGCGGCGACGCCGGCTACTTCGACGACGAGGGCTATCTCTACATCTACGACCGGGTGAAGGACATGATCGTCAGCGGCGGCGAGAACGTCTATCCGGCCGAGGTCGAGAACGCGCTGTTCAGCCACCCCGCCGTCGCCGACGCCGCCGTCATCGGCGTGCCCGACGACAAGTGGGGCGAAGCGGTCAAGGGCGTGGTGGTCCTCAAGCCCGGCGCCACCGCCACCGCCGAAGAGATCATCGCCCACGCCCGCACGAGGATCGCCGGCTACAAGGCGCCCAAGACCATCGACTTCGCCGACGCCCTGCCGAGGAACCCCTCGGGCAAGGTGCTGCGGCGCGAGCTGCGCAAGCCGTACTGGGAAGGGCGGGAACGGCTGGTAGGGTAGGTCACTCCGGCTTGCGAGCCTGACGTCGCACCGCGAGGATCTCGACGGCCCCGGCTTTCACGCGATACCGGATGAGAAACGGCCTGATGTGCGTCAGCTCGCGACGATTGCCTGAGATGCGGCGACCACGATCAGGCTTTTCGTCCAGAGCATTACCCGCGCGAAAGAGCTTATCCGCCAACCTGTCGGCGGCCATCGGTCTGTCCTGCGCGACGTAGTTCCGGATGCCTTCAAGATCGCTGATCGCGCGCTTGGTCCAGACTACCTGAACCACGACTTTGGAGGCGGCCCCGCTTCAGGGGTCCCCCATGTCTTGAGCCACTTGGCGACTTCGGAGTGCGGCACCACCCGTCCGGCGTCGGCGTCCTCCTCGGCTTCCAGAAGCGCGGCCTCTTCCTCGTCGGACAGGGGCGGTACGGGCTCAAGTTCCGCATCGAAGATCGCCGGGGTTTCCTCGAGTCCGGGGGGCTTTGGCTCAGTCATGGGCTGACTCCGGCGCGGTGGGGTCGCGCTGCAAGGCCAGCCGAGAGAATGGCGCTGGCTCAGGTTTCCCATCGATGATCGATTGCAGCCATTTCGCCACCCGTTCGTGCGGGACGACGCGACCGGCTGCGGCTTCGGCGTCGGCTTACGCCGAGTGCTCGTCATAGTCCGAGTCGAACTCGGCGGGGGCTTCCTCGAAGTCTGGCTGCCTGGGATCGCTCATTGGGGCAGCCTAGCAAGCAACTCTCCAAAACGGAACAGGAATCTCAAGCTACAATCAAAGATTGTTCTCCGCGTCCCTCACCCAGCCCGCATGAGCACCGTCAGAACCGCCGCCTGCCGCAGCCGAAACCCCAGGCTCTCGTACAGTCCGATCGCGGCGCTGTTGCTGGTATAGCTGTGCAGGAACGGGATCTCGCCGCGCGCGCGGATCCGCGCCAGGCCGACGCAGATCAGCGCCCCGGCGAGGCCCTTGCCGCGATGGTCCGGCAGGGTGCAGACGCCGCTGATCTCGGTGTAGCCGACCGGGCGCATGCGCTCGCCGGCCATGGCGATGAGGACGCCGTCCAGTTTCACGCCGATGAAGGCGCCCAGCCGGCCGGTCCGCCCGGCGAAGGGGCCCGGGCGAGTCAGGGTCGCGAGCGCCAGCATCTCGGCGGCGTCGTCCCCGGTCAGGTCGACGAAGGCGATTGCGGGATCGGGTGCGGCGACCGGCCCGTCGGCGACCATCTGCACGCAGTCGGCGCTGTGGCTGACGAACATGCCCGGCGGCGGCGTCACCGCCTCGGCCTCCAGCAGCCACAGGCCGGTCTCGTCGCAAGGCAGGGCGGCGAGGGCGGCCTGACCCTCCGGCGAGGCGTCGCGGGCGCCGGTCAGCGGGCCGTAGTCTGGCGCGAACCGTCGGGCGGCCCCGTCTCCGATGGCGCAGTCGGTCTGCCGGCTGCTCAGGGCGTTCCAGACCGGGCGGTCGAGGGGGTGGCTGGCGGTCATGGCGGGGGGTCCGGAAAGCGAGACTCCGGAGACATATACTCTGGAGACAAACGGGGACATCGCGGGACAATCCGCCCCCCGGCCCGGAGCCCGTTTCAGGCCGTGCCGGCGCCGTTCGGGCCTGACGCCATGGGTGAGGGGGCGACCCTCGATTTGGCGGAACTCCTGGAACTGACGAAGATCTCGCCGGATTTCGCGCGTTCCTCCCCGCGCTTCGCGCAGGATGCAAAATGCCCCCGAAGCCCGGCCGGATCGGCTGGCCGGACAACGGAAGGACAGCGCGAAAACCGCGATGAAGACTCTCGATCCATCCAGCGCTTGCCTGACCCCACGTCGCCGGTGATCGTCTGGCCCAAAATCAGGGAAACGCCATGCCGGACTTCGTCACCATTCCCACCAACGGGATCAACCTGCGCGCCGTGGTCGAGGGCTCCGGGCCGCTGGTGGTCATGGTCCACGGCTTTCCGGAGAGCTGGTACAGCTGGCGCCACCAGATCGGGCCGATCGCGGCGGGCGGCTTCACGGTCTGCGCCATTGACGTCCGCGGCTACGGCGGATCGGACAAGCCGGGCCGGGTCGAGGACTACAGCCTGGAGCGGATCACCGCAGACGTCGCGGGGGTGATCGAGCACCTGTCGCCGGACGGGAAGGGCATCCTGATCGGCCACGACTGGGGCGCGCCCATCGTCTGGAACACCGCCCTGACGCGGCCTGACCGGGTAAGCGCCGTGGCCGGCCTGTCGGTGCCCTACACCGGCGTGCCCCAGGTGCAGTTCCTGGACGTGATCAAGGCGGCCTTCACCGACAGGGGCCGCTTCTTCTACCAGATCTACTTCCAGGACGTCGGGCCGGCCGAGGCGGAGCTGGGCAGCGATCCGCGCGCGGCGATCCGCAAGTTCTACTACGCCATCAGCGGCGATGCGCCCGACGGGACGTGGCCGGTCGACAAGCCGCACGGCGAGGCTTTGCTCGACCGCCTGCCCGACCCCCAGCCCTTCCCGGCCTGGCTCACGAGGGAAGACGAGGACTATTTCACCGCCGAGTTCCACCGCTCCGGCTTCTTCGGGCCGCTCAGCCGCTATCGCAACCACGAGCGCGATTTCGACTGGCTGCAGGGGTTCAAGGACCGCAAGATCGAACAGCCGTCCTTCTTCATCGGCGGCGATCGCGACCTGGTGCTGAAGATGATCCCGGGGGTGAACCCGGTCGATTTCATGGCCCCGCACCTGCCTGGCTTGCAGGGCGCCCATGTCCTGCCCGGCGTCGGCCACTGGACCCAGCAGGAGGCGCCGGAAGAGGTGACCCGTCTGCTGCTGGGGTGGTTGACCGGGTTGTGACCCGTCGCCGCTCGTTTGACTCCCCCGAGGGCATCGATAGTCTCAAGAGAACAACGATAAAATACGCTCCAGGAACCCGACCATGACCTCCGCCGATGGTGCGGCGTCCGCCGCCGTGTCCGCTCCGAAGGTTCCCTTCAAGCCTCTGCCTCAGAAGGGTCCGGACGTCACCGTCGAGCGCCGCGCCGACGGCTCGATCCTCGTTCGCTCCAACCACGCGCCGGGCCAGGGGCCTCGCTCGATCGCCCACCTGCTGCAGGAGAAGGCGAAAGCCCACCCTGACCGGCCGTGGATGAAGCAGCGCGAGCCCGGCCACGGACCCTGGCGGCAGGTCACCTACGGCGAGGCGCTTCGGGGCGCCGAGGGCATCGCCCAGTCGCTTCTGGATCGCGGCCTGACCGGCGCCGACAGCGTCATGGTCCTCTCGTCCAACTCCATCGAGCACGCCCTGGTCATGCTGGGCTGCTACACCGCCGGCGTCCCGGTGGCCCCGATCAGCCCGGCCTACAGCCTGATCTCCAGCGACCACGCCAAGCTGCGCCACTGCGCCGCCGTGGTGCGCCCGAAGGTCGTCTTCGCCCAGTCCGGCGCCCTGTTCGAGCGCGCCTTCCAGACCCTGCGCGAGGTCGATCCCGACCTGGTCTTCGTGACCGCTGACGGGGAAGGCGCGGGGGCCATCCCACTGTCGGACCTGCTGGCGACCTCGCCGACCGCCGCCGTCGAGGCGGCGCGCGAGACCCTCGGCCATGAGACCGTCGCCAAGTACCTGTTCACCTCCGGCTCGACCGGCATGCCCAAGGGCGTGCCCCAGACCTTCGGGATGATGTCGGCGACCATCGCCGGCGGCGAGGGCCTGCGCGCCGAGGAGGCCGACCCCGACGTCGTCCCCCAGAGCCTTGAGTGGATGCCCTGGAGCCACATCAGCGCCGGTAACATCGGCTTCAATGGCGTGCTGTGGGGCGGCGGCACCGTCCACCTGGATGAGGGCAAACCCATCCCCGGCCTGTTCGAGACCACGATCAAGAACCTCTATGAGGTCTCGCCGATGGTGTTCGGCTCAGCCCCGATCGCCTTCGGCATGCTGGCCGAGGCCATGGAGCGGGATCCGGTCCTGCGGGCCTCCTTCTTCAGGAACCTGCGCTACATGGGCTACGGCGGCGCGACCCTGTCCAACGACGTCAACGAGCGTCTGCAGGCGCTGGCCATCGCTGAGACGGGCCAGCGGATCCCGCTGACCACCATGTATGGCGCGACCGAGACGCAGGGCGTCACCGTCACCCACTGGGCGACTGAGCAGGTCGGTCTGGTCGGGCTGCCGGTGCCCGGCGTGACCATCAAGCTGGTGCCCAACGGGACCAAGTACGAGGTCAGGGTCAAGGGCCCGACGGTCACCACCGGCTATCACAACGACCCGGAAAAGACCGCCGACGCCTTCGACGAGGAAGGCTTCTACAGGCTGGGCGACGCCGCCAGGTTCCTGGACGACAATGATCCGGCCCAGGGCATGGTCTTCGACGGTCGCGTGACCGAGGACTTCAAGCTCGACAGCGGCACCTGGGTCAGCGTCGGCACGCTGCGACCCGATCTGGTCGCTGCCTGCAGCCCCTGGGTCATGGACGCGGTGATCTGCGGTCAGGACAAGCCGTTCATCGGCGCGCTGTTCTGGCCTTCGATGGCCGGGATGCAGACGCTTGCGGCCGATGCCGGTCCAGGAGCGCCGCTGGAGAAGCTGACGGCGCTGCTGTCCGGGAAGCTGGCGGCGTTCAACGCCACGGCGGGCGGGTCTTCGCGGCGTATCGGGCGCTTCGTTATCATGACCGAGCCGCCGTCGATCGACGCGGGCGAAATCACCGACAAGGGCTATGTGAACCAGCGCGCCACGCTCGAGCGTCGCGATGGGCTTGTGCAGAACATCTACGCCAACCCGCCGGGCGCCGGCGTGGTCACGGTTTGAAGGACAAAACGATGACGATGGATTCCGGTTTCCGTGCGCTGCTCGACGCGACCAACGCCGTCGAGATGCCGCCGCTCAGCACCCTGCCGCCGGCCATGATCCGCGAGGGCTACCGCGCCCAGCGGGTCGGCGTCGACGCCGGCGCCCCGACCGACCTGGGCGTGCGCGACCTACAGGTCGCCGGCGGCGCCGGGCCGCTGAAGGCGCGGCTCTACACGCCCAATGGCGCGCCCGCCGTCGGACCCGGGCTTGTCTACTTCCACGGCGGCGGGTTCGTGATCGGCGACCTCGACAGCCACGACAGTTTTCTGCGGCGGCTGGCGGCGGCGTCCGGCGTGCGGGTGCTGTCGGTCGACTATCGCCTGGCGCCCGAGCACCCGTTCCCGGCCGCCCACGACGACGCCCTGGCCTCGCTGCGCTGGGCCTTCGACCATGCGGCCGAGATCGGCTTCGACCCGGCCCGCATCGCCGTCGGCGGCTGTTCGGCGGGCGGAAATCTTTCGGCAAGCGTCGCGCTGGACCTGCGTGAGGACCCGGCGCGCAGGCTGGCGTTCCAGCTGCTGCTCTACCCGGCCACGGCCATGGACCAGGACACGGCCTCGCGCCGGGATCTCGCCACCGGGCACCTGCTGACGGCCGAGGTCATGGAGTGGTTCGGCAACCACCTCGCCGCCGCCGGTCATCCGGAACAGGCGCGCGCCGAGCCGGTGAAGGCCGACCTGACGGGCGTCGCACCCGCGCTGGTCGTCACCGCCGGCTTTGATCCGCTGAAGGATGAGGGCAAGGCCTACGCGGCGGCCATGAACGCCGCCGGCTCCAGGGCCGAGCATGTCGAGTACGCGGACTTCGTCCACGACTTCTATACCCTATCCCCCTTCTGCACCGGCGTGCCGGCGGCGATCGAGGAGACGGGCGCGAAGCTCAGGGCCGCCCTCGCCTGAGGGCTCCCCTCGAACCGAACGGCCTGCGGGCCCAACAAAAAGGGCGGCCCGGATTGCTCCGGGCCGCCCCATTCGTTTGACGTGTCCGTCAGGCCTAGAACTTGGCCCGCAGGGTGACGCCGTAGGTGCGCGGCGCGCCCATGAAGGCGTTCAGCGCGTTGACGGTGGGCAGGGCCCCCGGCGTGGCGCTGGTCTGGTTCTGCAGGGGCGAGTCGAAGACGACCTGGTAGTAGTCCTCGTCGGTCAGGTTCTGACCCCAGAGTTCCAGCGACCAGCGCTCGTCCTTGGTCCCGAGGGCGATCCGGCCGTTCAGCAGGGTCAGGTCTTCCTGGATCTTCAGCGGGTTCAGGTCCGAGCCGGTGTTGTACTCGGTCGTGAACTTGGCGCTCAGGCTGGTGCGGAAGGTGAAGTTCTCGCCCAGGTCACGCTCGTAGCTGCCCGAGAACGAACCCGACCACAGCGGGGCGAACGACATGTTGTTGCCCGGAAGCAGCAGCGAGGCGCCGGCCGGCACGGTGAAGTCGCCGTACTCGGTGTCGGCGAAGGTGACGCCGCCCTGGAAGCGCAGGCCGTCAACCGGGGTGAACCACACGAAGTCGGCGTCGAAGCCGCGCGAGTTCACTTCCGGGATGGAGGTCACGATGAAGCTGATGCCGGTGAAGGCGTTGAGCTGGAAGCCTTCGAAGTTCTGCACGAAGGCGGACAGGTTCAGCAGCAGCGAGCGGTCGAACAGCGTGCTCTTCAGGCCGGCTTCATAGCTGTCCACGAACTCGGCCTCGAACGCCGTGTTCTTGTTCAGGGTGAAGTAGGGCGCGACCGTCGTCGAGACCAGGTTACGGGCACGGTCGAGGTTGAATCCGCCGGCCTTGTAGCCGCGGGCGTACGAAACGTAGCCCATCAGATTCGGGTTGAACCGGTAGGCCAGCTTCGCCGTGCCGCTCCATTCCTTCTCGGTGCGCGACTGGGTGTTGTCGGCGTTGTTGAAGTTGGAGTCGGTCCACGGCACGCAGAGGCTGAACGCGAAGCAGGGCAGGCCGGTTCCCAGGTTGTTGTACTGGGTTTCCAGGGTCTTCTCTTCGCGGGTGTAGCGAAGGCCGACGGTCAGTTCGAGCGCCTCTGTGATCTCGAAGGAGTTGTTGGTGAAGAACGCGAGGCTCTCGGACTCCTGCTCGTGCTGGTCGTTCTGGCCGGTGCCCGGGATGTAGTAGGTGCCCGGCAGGGCGCCCTGGGTCGCGCCGCCCGAAGCGATCAGGCTGAAGTAGGAGCGGTAGTCGTCGCCGAACAGCAGGGTCTGACCGGTGCTGAGCTTTTCCTTGGCGGCGAACACGCCGACCAGCCAGTTCAGGCGATCAGCCTGGCCGGCCAGGCGGAATTCCTGGCTGAACTGCTCGAACTGCACGAAGTTGCTGCCGTCAGTCGGACGGTACCAAACGTCAGCCGTCGAGAAGTCGCTGTCCTGGGCGCCGAGGTTGTAGAACTCGCGCCAGGCGGTGACCGAGGTCAGCGTGGCTTCGTTCAGCCAGGGCGTGTCCCAGGTGACTTCAGCCGAAAGACCCTTGTCTTCGATCTCCTGGGTCGTGTCGCGGTTGGAGTAGGCGATACGCTTGGAGGGGTCCGGCGGGTTCAGGACGCCCGAGTCGGAGGCCGACAGGATGTCGATCCAGCCTTGGCGCGTCGGGTTGCGGACGACGGCGACGGCGGCGCAGCAGACTTCGTCACGCTTGGTGTAGTCGGCGATCACGCGGATATCGAGCGTGTCGGTCGGAGTGGCCAGCAGCTGACCGCGGACGCTGTAGAAGTCCTGGTTGGCGTCCTCGGTGAGGGTGCGCGGACCGTCGCCGGTGCGGAGATCATAGAGGCCGTCGCGTTCGCGCTTCACCACGAACAGGCGGCCGGCCAGCTTGTCCTCGATGATCGGGCCGGTCACCGACACGGCGGCGCCCAGCTGGCCGTAGTTGCCGGCCGTCAGTTCGCCTTCGACGCCGAAGGTGAAGGAGGGCTTCTTGGTGATGACGTTGATGACGCCGGCCGAGGTGTTCTTGCCGAACAGCGTGCCCTGCGGCCCCTTCAGGACCTCGATGCGCTCCATCTCGCCCAGGTCGCCGAAGCCGACGCCGTTGCGGGGGCGGTAGACGCCGTCGATCACGATGCCGACGGAGCTTTCCAGACCGGGGTTGTCGCCCACGGTGCCGACGCCGCGGATGCGGGCGGTGGTGACGGTTTCGCTGGAGGTCGAGGTGACCAGCAGGCCCGGGGTGAGGACCGTCAGGTCCTTGATATCCTTGACGCCGGCGTCTTCGAGCTGCTGCTCGCTGACGGCGGTGACCACGATCGGCACGTCCTGAAGGCTCTGTTCGCGCTTCTGGGCGGTGACGATGATCGCGTCGACGGTGGCTGCGTCGGTTTCAGTATCCTGTGCGTAAGCGGCGCCAGCGAGCAGCGACGACAGCACGACGGCGGACGCCGACGCGCGAAGCATTTGAGAAAAACGCATTTCCTGTCCCGTGATTATTGCGCCGGTGGGGAGCCCGCGCGGTTTGCCGTGCAAAAACGGGGGCGCTGCGGCCCTCGTACACGCACGGCGCTCACCTAGGAGCGTGGGGAAGCATGCGCAACCGTCAATCCCTTGTCCCGTAACGGAAAGCGGGCTTCGTGGCGGTGATGTGACAGCGCAGGCGTCAAAAAACGCCGTTCAGGTTTCGTGTCTCCGTAGATTCCCGCCAGACCCGATTCCGATGGCCCGCTTGCCTGCCTTTGACTATGATCCCGGAAACGCTTGGGGCGCCTGTCAGGAGTAGGGCATGACGTTTGGTCTCTTTGAACTTGCCGCCGTCATTCTCACGGTCACGGCCGCGGCCTGCTGGCTGAACGCGAAGACTTTCCGGCTCCCGGTCGCGGTTGGTCTTCTGGTCGTGGGCCTGGCGGTTTCGGCCGTGGTCTGGGTCGCAGACGCGGTGGCGCCCCAGCTGGGCGCCGGCGCATTTTACCGGCTTCTGCACGGCCAGATCGACTACCCCAAGCTCGTACTCGATTTCCTGCTTTGCTATCTGCTGTTCGCCGGCGCCATGAACGTCAATCTCGGTGCGCTGGCGCAGCGAGCCTGGGCGGCGGGCGTTCTCGCCACGGTTGGAACCGTGATCACCGCCGTGCTCGCCGCGGGCGCATTCCTGGGCATCTGCCGGTTCATTGGCGTCGACATGCCGTTGAGTTGGGCGCTGGTCTTCGGCGCTCTGATCAGCCCAACCGACCCCATCGCCGTGCTGGCCATGACCCGGCGGACCGATCTTGAGCCGCGGCTCCAGGCCCAGCTGGAGGGCGAGGCCCTGTTCAACGATGGCGTCGCCGTGGTCCTGTTCAAGGCGCTCCTGGCCTACGCCGTTGGTCAGGCGGCTGGCGGCGCGGCCCCCGACATCGCGGCCCTCGCGGAGCATGCGGCGATCGAGGCCTTCGGCGGCATCGCGCTGGGACTGATCGTGGCCGTGCTTGCGACGCTCGTGCTCTACGCCGTGAACGACTGGATCACCGAGCTTCTGGTCACGCTCGCAACGGCCATGGCGGTCTATGCCGTCGCGCTTCACTTCGGCCTGTCCGGCCCGCTGGGCGTCGTCGCGGCCGGGCTCTTGATGAGCTCGGGCTGGGCCCGCCGGGCGCTCAGCGAGTCGGCCAACCACTACACCAAGCCGTTCTGGCATGCGGTCGACGAGGGCATGAACGCGGTCCTTTTCTTTCTGGTCGGCGTCAAGGCGATCGAGCTGCGCCTCGACTGGCAGGCGCTGGTCCTGCTCGCCGCTGGTCCGGTGATCATCCTGGCGGCCCGCTGGATCGCCGTCGCCCTGCCGGGCTCGGCCCTTCCGCTGGTCGGCCGCAAGGCTTCTCTGAAGCTCTACAATGTGTTGACGTGGGCCGGCGTCCGAGGCGGCCTGTCGATCGCAATGGTGCTGTCGCTGCCCGACATTCCCGCACGCCAGGCGATCTTCGCGGCAGCGCTGGGCGTGGTGGTCTTCTCGCTCGTCGTCCAGAGCATGACCATGGAAGGCCTTGCCCTGAAGACTGGCTACGGCAGTCCGCGGACGGACCCCGAGCCGACGCACTGATGCAATCGGGCTTGCTCCGACCGGTCACAACCGTCAACTGACGAGAATGCCGTTCTCGCCCGCCTATCGCCCCGACCCGCTGTTCTTGCAGCTCGGCCCCGAGTTCGCCGACCCGGTCGCGGCGGCGGATTTCCCGGCCGCCATCCTGCGCCATCGCAATGATCGCGCGGCCTCGACCGTGGGCCTGGACACTCTCGATGACGCCGGGTGGATCGCCGCGTTCGGCCGGTTCCAGCCGCTGCCTGACAACCAGCCCGGGCCGCTGGCCATGCGCTACCACGGCCATCAGTTCCGGACCTACAACCCCGACCTCGGAGATGGGCGCGGCTTCCTGTTCGCGCAGCTGCGGGAGACCGGGACCGGCCGCCTGCTCGATCTGGCGACGAAGGGCTCGGGTCGCACGCCCTGGTCCCGCCAGGGCGACGGCCGTCTGACCCTCAAGGGCGGGATGCGCGAGGTGCTGGCCGCGACGCTCCTCGAAGCGCTGGGCGTTCCCACCAGCCGGGCCTTCTCCCTGATCGAGACCGGCGAGGCGCTGCAGCGCAACGACGAGCCGAGCCCGACACGTTCGGCCGTCCTGGTGCGGCTGTCGCATAGCCACATCCGTTTCGGAACCTTCCAGAGGCATGCCTACATGGAGCGCGCCGACAACGTCGGCCGGCTCGTGGAACACTGCATCGAGGCCTACTTCCCCCACCTCGCGGGAGAGGCCGATGGCGCGGCCGCGATGCTCAAGGAGATCGTCCAGCGCACCGCGCGTCTGGCGTCGCGCTGGATGGCCGCCGGCTTCGTCCACGGCGTGCTCAACACCGACAACATGGTCGTGACCGGCGAGAGCTTCGACTACGGCCCCTGGCGCTTCCTGCCGCGCAACGATCCCAATTTCACAGCCGCCTACTTCGACCAGACCGGCCTCTACAGCTTCGGGCGGCAGCCGGAGGCGGCATTCTGGAACCTGCAGCAGCTCGCCTCCTGCCTGACGCTGGTGTCAGAGTCCGAACCGCTGGTCGAGGCGCTGAACGGCTTCAACGCCGCCTACAGGGACGGTCTGCGCGACGCCATGCTGGCCCGGCTGGGCGTCATCAGTAAGGGCGACGAGGCCGATGTGGCCCTGGTCAACGCCGCCTTCCGCGCGCTGCAGGCCGGCGGCGAGCGGTTGCGGTGGGAGCCCTTCTTCTTCGACTGGTTCTGCGGCGGCGAGGGCAGGGCGCTCTCGGGCGTCCGGGGCGATCTCTACGCCGACGAGGGCTTTGCCGAGTTTCGCGACCGGCTGGCCGGGTTCAAGGCGGACCGGCCCGGGCGCCTGGCGCACCCGATGTTCGACGCCGCCGAGCCGGAGGAGCTTTTGATCGACGAGGTCGAGGCCCTTTGGGCCCCGATCGCCGCCGATGACGACTGGGCGCCGTTCAACGACAAGCTGGCGCGTATCGAGGCCGCGCGGGTCGCCTGGGGTTTGGGCGACGCCTTCTGAGCTGTCCGTTCCTGCTCCCGGAATGCCGGAAAACGCAGCGCCAGAAAGGTGAATGCCAGGATTTGAAGAAGCGGTCTGGCTTCAACCGTTTGCTCCAGTATAGGTTTTGACGAGGATGAGGCGCCGAATCCTCCGCGTCTGCGTCCCGGGTCAAAGCGGGTTGACCTGACGCTGGGGAAAACCGGCACGCTCGTCCGAACAGGCTTGGAGACGAACATGGCTGACACCGCTGAACCGCTGACCGAGGCGCCCGCCATCGACGTCGAAGCCCTGCGCGCCCGTTATCGCGCCGAGCGCGACAAGCGGCTGCGGACCGACGGCAATGAGCAGTATGTCGAGGTGAAGGGCGACTTCACCCGCTACCTCGATGACCCCTATGTCGAGCCGGGCTTCAACCGCGAGCCCCTGACCGACGAGGTCGAGGTCGTCGTCATCGGCGGCGGCTTCGGCGGTCTGCTGGCCGGCGCCCGTCTGCGCGAGGCCGGCATCGAAGATGTCCGGATGATCGAGAAGGGCGGCGACTTCGGCGGCACCTGGTACTGGAACCGCTATCCTGGCGCGGCCTGCGATATCGAGAGCTACGTCTATCTGCCGCTGCTCGAAGAGGTCGGCTACATGCCGGTCGAAAAATACACGCGCGCGCCGGAGATCCTCGACTACTGCCGGCGCATCGGCCGGCATTTCGATCTCTACCGCGACGTCTGTTTCCAGACCGAGGTGACGGACATGACCTGGGACGAGGCCTCGTCCCGCTGGATCATCCGCACCAACCGCGGCGACGCCATAAAGGCCCGCTATGTCGTCATGGCCAACGGCCCGCTGCACCGGCCCAAGCTGCCCGGCATTCCAGGCGTCGACAGCTTCAAGGGCCACACCTTCCACACCAGCCGCTGGGACTATGACTACACTGGCGGCGATCCGATGGGCGGCCTGACCGGGCTGGCCGGCAAGCGGGTCGGCATCATCGGCACCGGCGCCACAGCCGTACAATGCGTGCCGCACCTGGGCGAGACAGCCAAGGAACTGTTCGTGTTCCAGCGCACGCCCTCGTCGATCGATGTGCGCAACAACCGGCCGACCGACCCGGAGTGGGCCTCCAGCCTGCAGCCCGGCTGGCAGCAGCACCGGATGGACAACTTCAACGTCCTGGTCTCCGGCGGCTGGCAGAAGGAAGACCTGGTCTCCGACGGCTGGACCGACATCATCCGCAACCTCGGCCTGGCCGCCGCCCGCCGCGCCGCCAGGGGCGAAATGGGCCCGGGTGATCCCGCCGAGCTGCTGCAGCTGGCCGACTTCCAGAAGATGGAGCAGATCCGCGCCCGCGTGGATTCCGTCGTTGCCGACCGGGAGAAGGCCGAGGCTTTGAAGCCCTGGTACAACCAGTTCTGCAAGCGGCCCTGCTTCCACGACGAATACCTGGCCACCTTCAACCGGCCGTCCGTCCACCTGATCGACACCGACGGTCGGGGTGTCGAGCGGATCACCGAGACGGGCGTGGTCGTCGACGGCGTCGAGTACGAGCTCGACTGCCTGATCTTCGCGACCGGCTTCGAGGTCGGCACCTCCTACGCCCGCCGCGCCGGCTACGACATCACTGGCCGGGGCGGCGTGACCCTGAGCCAGAAGTGGGCGGACGGCGTCTCGACGCTGCATGGTATGCACAGCCGGGGCTTCCCCAACTGTTTTATCTTCGCCAATAGCCAGGCGGGCTTCACCGCCAACTACCCCCACATGCTCAATGAGCAGGGCAAGCACGCCGCCTGGATCATCGCCCGCTGCCGTGAAGAAGGCGCAGTGGCGGTCGAGGCGACCGAAGAGGCCGAGGCGGCCTGGGTGCAGGAGGTGATGGATAGCGCCATCCAGCGCCAGAAGTTCGCCGAGGAATGCACGCCGGGCTACTACAACAATGAGGGCAAGCCCTCGCCGCTGGCCGCCCGCAATGGCCCCTACGGCAAGGGCTCGATCATCTTCATCCAGATGATCACCGACTGGCGCAAGGAAGGCTCGATGCAGGGGCTGGAACTGACGAAAGGCTGACACCCGTCTGATCCGGTCGCCAGGCAGCGCCGTACTCCTCCACAGAAGGAGACGGTTTTGGCCAGTCTAGCGACACCCTCGACATTCGAACGACGTTTCATGCGCGAGGCGATGCGCGCGCCGCTGCTCGCGGCTGATGACGAGCAGGCGCTCGCCCGCCGCTGGCGCGACGATCACGATGATGAGGCGCTCCATGAACTGACCGGCGCCTACATGCGCATGGTCATCGCCATGGCTGGCCGCTTCCGTCGCTACGGCCTGCCGATGGCGGACCTGGTCCAGGAAGGCGCCGTGGGCCTGATGCAGGCCGCCGAGCGCTTCGATCCGGATCGCGGCGTACGCTTTTCCACCTACTCGGCCTGGTGGGTCCGGGCGGCCATGCAGGACTATGTGCTGCGCAACTGGTCGATCGTCCGCACCGGCACCACGACGGCCGGCAAGGCGCTGTTCTTCAACCTGCGCCGCCTGCGCGCCCGGCTGGGCGATCTCGAGGGGCGGCTCAGCCCCGAGGCTTGTTCGGCTATCGCCATCGAACTGGGTCTGGACACGGCCGACGTCGAGGCCATGGCCGGTCGCATGGCGGCCGGGGACCGCTCGCTGAACGCCCCCGTTTCCGGCGACGCCGACGAGGACTGGCAGGGTCTGCTGGCCGATGATCGGGCCGGACCGGAAGAGGAAGCCGGCGGCGTGATCGACGACGAGCGGCGGTCGAATCTTGTTGCCGGCGCCCTGGCGGTCCTCAGCGAGCGTGAGCGCGGCGTCGTCATCGCCCGCCGCCTCGTCGACGAGCCGAAGACGTTGGAGCAGCTCGGGGCGGAGATGGGCATCTCCAAGGAGCGGGTTCGCCAGATCGAGCAGGTCGCCCTGAACCGCATGCGCGATTACATCAGTAATCGGGTCGGCGATCCGGCCGCGGCCGGCCTGATCGGCTGAAGCCGGGGTTCCGCTCGCCGCCCGGCCACGCTATGACCGCCGATCTGGGGTCCAGTAGCTCAGCAGGATAGAGCAGCGCTTTCCTAAAGCGAAGGTCGGGGGTTCGAGTCCCTCCTGGACCGCCAGCGTAAGTCTCTGATATATCTCATGATATTGGCGGGGTTGCCGCGGATGCTCTTGAGGCGCCCTTACTGTCTGCCGGATCTCGGAGTCCGCACCTGACTCATAGGTGACCCTGGGAACGTCCGCTTTCGGGCTCCGTTGGGGCGGCGAGAGCCTTGGCAATGGACCGTCGATCGCCGTTAAGGTGCGAGCGACCCTCGAATTGACCGGTAAGCCGAAGGAGAGACCGGATGATGAAGCTCTATTCCGGAGACTTGAGCCCCTTTTCGGCGCGCGTGCGTATGCAAATCTACGCCAAGGGGATCACCGATATCGTGATTGAGCGGCCGGCGACCTTTGGCCTGCCGGCGTTCCGCGAGGACAATCCTATCGGCCGCATCCCGGTCCTGGATATCGACGGCGATCTGATGCCGGAGTCAGAGGTGATCGCCGAATTCCTGGAAGAGGTCTATCCGGAGCCGCGGATGCTGGGCTCCACGCCGCGTGAGACCGCAGAGATCCGTACGCTGGCGCGGATCGGCGACATCTACCTCATGAACAACATGTTCATGCTGGCTGGCCAGACCTACGCGCAGACTCGCAACGAGGGCGTGGTCGATCTGCTCGCCGGGCAGGTTCTGCGCAACGTCAAAGCCCTGGACCGCCTCATTGGCAAGGATGGTTTCGCCTGCTGCGGGCGGCTTACGATGGCTGACTGCGCGCTGGTCCCGGCGCTCTTCCTCATCGAGAACACCCTGCCGGCCGCCGGCCGGGAGAACCCCGTTCCGGATCATGCCAACGTCGCCGCCTACTGGGCCGCGATCCAGACGAACGAGTATGCCGCAAGGACGCTGGCCGAACTTCATCGCGGGCTGGAGGAGCGGCGCGAGCTGATACGCAGCGGCGCTTTCGCCAAGATGATGGCGGCTGCGAAGGCTGCAATGGAAGCCGCCGACGCATAAAGAACCGGCGGCCGCTGGTCAGCTTTTGGCGCCAGACGACGGAGCCGTGCGTTCGTGGTCCACTTTCCCGGCTCCTGCTCAGGGTCCTTGCCGCGCCGCGTTCAGACGCCGGCCAGAAACCCCTCAACCTCCTCCATGAACATCTCGAACCGGTCGTGGTGCAGCCAGTGGCCCGCATCCGGGAAGCTCACGGTGCGGGCGTCCCTGAAGTGTTTCGCCCGGCCGTCCTGCTCCGGGTTCGAGGCCCAGCTCTTTTCGCCGTAGCAGAGCAGGGTCGGGCAGCTGATCGCCTCCCACAGCTGGGCGATCTGCTGGTGCGTCAGGTCCGGCGCCGACCAGACGCGCAGGTAGTTGTCGAACTTCCAGCTGTAGGTCCCGTCCTCGTTCTGGCTGACGCCATGAGCGGTCAGGTGACGGGCCTGGTCGTCGGTGAGGTAGGCGTTCTCGGACTTCATCCGCTCGTAGGCTTCGTCCAGCGTCGGATAGCGCCTGGGCTGGCGGCCCGCCGCCTGGCGCTTCTCGTCGATCCAGCCGCGCAGGCGGTCGGCGACGGGCGTCTTCTCCCGCTCGGCGATCATGCGGGGAGATGGGCCCATGCCCTCGATGGCGACGAGCTTGCTGACGTTCTCCGGATAGAGGCCGGTGTAGCGCAGGGCGATGTTGCCGCCGAGCGAGTGTGCGATCAGCGTGAGCGGCGCCAGCTTCAGCTGGTGGATCAGCTGCGCCAGATCATAGAGGTAGGACGCCATTGAATAGTCGCCGTCGGGCGACCAGGCGCTGTCGCCATGCCCGCGCAGGTCCGGGCAGATGATCCGGTAGCGGTCGGCCAGCCGCTGGGCGACCCAGTCCCAGCTGCGGCAATGGTCCCGCCCCCCGTGCAGCAGCAGCAGCGGCGGGGCCTCCGGATCACCCCAGGCGGCATAGTGCAGCTTCAGCCGCTGCGACATGAAGCTGTGCGAGGTCGGTCCGGCGAGCAGGGCGTGATGGGTCATGGATCACCCCATAGGGTAGAGGATCTCTTTCGTCACCGCGTCGACGGCCTTCATCACCTCGTCGCTCAGGGTCAGGTCGGCGGCGGCGAGGATGTCGGGCAGCTGGTCCTCGTGGGTCACGCCAACGATGGTCGAGGCGACGAAGTCGTGCTGCTTGCTCCAGGCCGTCGCCAGGGTCACCGGGGCCATACCGGCTTCGGCGGCGATGGCCATGAACCGCTCGGTCGAGCCGAGGGTCTTCTCGTTGACGAACCGGCGCGCCATCACCGTGTGGCGGCCCCCGAGATTCAGGTAGCCCGAGAAGCGCGCGCCCTCCGGCCGGGCGTCATTCAGGTACTTGCCCGACAGCACCCCGCCACCCAACGGCGAATAGGGGATCAGGCTGACGCCTTCCTGCAGGCAGACCTGGGCCAGCGCGTCCTCGAACCGGCGGTTGTTCATGCTGAAATTGTTCTGGATCGTCTCGTAGCGGGCGAGGCCCTCGCGGGCGGAGACGCCGAGGCTCTTCATCAGGCCCCAGGCCGTCTCGTTGCTGCAGCCCAGCACCCGCACCTTGCCCGACTCCACCAGGTCGTCGAGCGCGCGCATGACCTCTTCATAGGGGCCGTCGTGGTCGGGCCAGTGGGTCTGGTAGAGGTCGATGTAGTCGGTCTGCAGGCGTTTCAGGCTGCCCTCGACGGCGCGGACGATGTTGTGCCGGTCGAGCGCGGTCATGCCGGCCCGCTGGCTGCCCTTGATCCAGCCGTGGCTGGGGCCGCAGACCTTGGTCGCCATCAGGATCTCGTCACGGCGTTTGGTCTTCATCCAGCGGCCGACGATCTCCTCGCAGGTGCCGGCCCACTCCTCTTTCGGCGGCACCGGATAGTTCTCGGCGGTGTCGAAGAAGTTGATGCCGGCCTCGAGCGACTGGTCGAGCACCCGGTGGGCCATCTTCTCGTCGGCCTGGCCACCGAAGGTCATGGTCCCCATGCAGATCTTGGAGACATAAACGGCGCTGCGGCCGAGGCGTTTGGTCTGCATGTCAGGTCGTCCGGATGAGAGAAGGCGGCCGCTACGTCAGCGACCGGATCTCCGGACTCCTAGTTGGCTCCCCCGCCGGAAGCCAAGCCCCGAAAAACTGTCAGGGCGGCCCCGCGCGACGTCACCCCACGGGTTCCGCACCACCTGAACGGCGACCCCGTTGCGCCGCTGAGTTGGAAAGCACAGTTCGCTACCTTGGGATCGAAGTCGAGCACGCCCTGGAGCTGTCCGAGCAGACCGACATCCAATTGCCTTCAGCGAAGGGTGGGAAGCGGAAATAGCAGCGCTTCCCCGCCCTTAGCCTCGTCCACAAAAGACTGCATCCGCCGCCAGCCAGTCCCGGAGATCGCGCTCCGTGCGCTGATCTCTCGCTGAAACCCCCGACATTCCGGCCGCTTGCGGCGCCTAAACCGTCATCTGGCGCCCCGTGATGGTCGGCTTTCGAAGCCCGCCTGTCTCAGCCCCTGAAAAGACGTGACGGTTTCCCTTCGGATGGGGAAGAGGGCCGGAACAACCGAAGGGATCCCGGATCGAACGCAGCCGGCTCTACGCCAGCGCCCGGGCGAGGGCGTCGGTGCTGTCGCGGCGGGCCATCGCGGCGATGGTGACGCCGGGCGCGACGTTGAAGGCGTGGAAACCGCCGGGATAGACGTGCAGCTCTACCGGCACGCCTGCGCGCAGCAGGCGGCGGGCGTACTCAAGGTCCTCCTCGAGGAACAGATCGAGCGAACCGGTCGAGATGAAGGTCGGCGGCAGTCCGGACAGGTCTTCGGCGCGGGCAGGGGCGGCATAGGGCGACACGCCCTCGAGCCCCGGCGCGTGGCCCAGCAGGCTCGACCAGCCGAAATGGTTGTTGTGGGCGGTCCAGATGTACTCGCCGACGAACGGATGCGGATCGGCGGTGACGCAGGTCCGGTCGTCCAGCATCGGATAGATCAGGTGCTGGAAGATGAGGCGGTACTGGCCGCGATCCCGCACCAGCAGCGCCAGCGCCGCGGCGAGGCCGCCGCCTGCGCTTTCGCCCATGATCCCGACCCGCGCGGGATCGATCTGCAGATCGCCGGCGTTGGCGAACAGCCAGGCCAGGGCCGCATAGCAGTCCTCGACCGGGCCAGGATGCGGCGTCTCCGGCGCCAGGCGGTAGTTCACCGAGACGATGCAGCAGCCGAGGCTGGCCGCCAGCGGACGATGGCCGCCTTCATTCTGGGCGGCGTCGCCGGCGACATAGCCGCCGCCGTGGATGTGGAAGATGCAGGGCAGCGGGCCGACGGCGTCGCGGGGACGGTAGATCCAGACCTCGACCTCCGGCGCGCCGTCGGGACCGGGAACCTTGCGCACCGCCAGGTCGGTACGGGCGATGTCGTCGGGGCTGACGGGAAACCACGGCGGCCGGGCGCGCATCGCCGGCAGCATCTCTGCGGTGATCGCCACGGTCGGAAACGCCTCCAGCATCGGCAGCAGCTGCGGGTCGACGAGGTGGCGGCTGTCGGGCTGGGTCATGGTCAGGAACCTGATGCGGAATAGGAGACGCCACTGCACCTGCAGGAGCCCGTGCGACGGCGACAGAACGGGGCATCCTGACTTCCGGATGTCCGGCCGGTCGTCAAGACGTCATCCCCGGCTCAACTTGTCAGCCTTTCCCGGGTGATGAATAGTACCGGCAGGTCACGTCGCGCGCGCCTTGGCCGGCGCAAGCCGAGTCGTGCGCCCGGGAGAGACCATGACCTACGCCCCCGCCCACCGTCCGTACTATGACGCCGACAGCCACATCATGGAGCTGCCGGATTTCCTGAAGAAGTATGCCGATCCGGCGCTGAGGGAGGAGATCCCCGAGGTCAGCTACTCGGCCTCGATCGTCACCGATGAAGAGGTGGCGGTCATCATGGACCAGGGCGGTCGGCACAGCGACGACCACATCGCGGCCCAGGTTGCGCTCGGCGACCGGCTGATCGAGGCCTCGAAGGAAATCCAGGCCCTGGGCGCCTTCGACAGCGCTGACCGGTCAAAGGCCATGGATCTGCTGGGCTTCCGCAAACAGCTGGTCTTCGCCACCCACAGCGTGGCCATGCCCTTCTCGCCCAGCTCGAGGCTCGACCCACGCCTTCGGTATGGCGCAGCGCGGGCGCACAATCGGCACATGGCCGATTTCTGTCACGCCGACGACCGGCTGATGGGGGTCGCGATCATCCCGCTCGATGACCCGGCTCTGGCCATGGCCGAGCTTGACCAGGTCCTGACGAGTGGCCTTGAGGCCGTCTGGGTGCCGCACCGTCCCAGCGGGGATCGCTCGCCTGGCCACGTCGACCTTGATCCCTTCTGGGCAAAGCTGTCGGAGAGTGGATTGCCCTTCCTGCTGCATGTCGGCGGGGCGCCGCTGCAGTTGGCCAAGGCCTGGATGAACAATGGCCGGCCGCCGACGAAGGACTGGCTGGGCGGCGGCGAAAATCTCCGCACCAAGGACGTAGCCCTGCTGCATGAGGGACCCGAAGCCTTTCTGACCATGATGGTGCTGGACGGAGTGCTGGAGCGGCACCCGGGGCTGCGCGGCGCCAGCGTCGAACTGGGCGCCGGCTGGGTTCCCGAGTTGCTGCGCCGCCTCGACTGGGTGGTGAAGCACTGGAGCCGAAACGACGCCAACCTGCAGGGCCTGAGCCGCATTCCCTCCGAGCAGATCACACAGCAGCTGGCGTTCACCCCCTTTGTGTTCGAGGAGGTTGGCCTGTTCATCGACCAGTCCAACCCTGACCTCTACCTGTTCTCAAGCGACTATCCGCACATTGAGGGCGGGCGAAATCCCATCGGCCGGTTCGAGGCCGCCCTGGCCGACCGTGGCGATCTCGTGCGCGACAAGTTTTATGCCGAGAATTTCCTGCGCATCTTTCCAGGCGCGCGGGTCGATGCCCCACGGGCCAGCGCCCTGACCGCCTGAACGACCAGAAGGAAGGGGGAAGGACCTTTGGGGTAGCCGCGACTGGCCTGACACCCCAAATCGCCCCGGTCGAGGCCCCCGGCCCTGAAGACCCTTCCGCCAGCCCCTTCCGGCGACGGAGTGACGCGCAAGGATTCAATGCTCGGCGCGATTTCAGTCGGTGTACGCGCTGTTCAACGCGTCGCGCTTCGCGGTGGCGACATGACGCGGGCGATGCTGCGCGGGTACAAGACCATGACGCGCCATCTTGTCGTAGAGCGTCTTTCGCGGAATCTGCAGTTCCGCCGTCACCCGTCCGATGTCTCCCTGGTGGCGCGTCAGGGACTCCTGGATCAGTTCGGCTTCGTAGGCCTGGACCCGCCGGGCAAGCCCCTCCATCGGCCGCATATCGGATGTGGGCTGCGCCAGCCCCACGGCGACCTGGCTGGCGAAGTTCGCGAGCTCGCGAAGATTTCCGGGCCAGTCATGCTCGAGCAGGTGGCGGCGGATCGCATGGTCCACCGGGGGGGGCTCGCGACCCAACCGACCGGCAATCCTGCCGAGAAAGCGCGCGAACAGCAGCGGCACGTCATCGCGGCGCTCGCGGAGGGGCGGCACCCGGAGTCGGATGACGTTCAGGCGATAAAAGAGGTCCTCCCGAAGGGAGCCTCGCGCCACCGCCTCGACCGGGTCGCCCTTGGTCGCGGCCAGAACGCGCAGATCCAGGGCATGGGGCTCCATCGCGCCAACCGGCAGCACCTCGCGTTCTTCCAGAACCCGCAGCAACAAAAGCTGGGCCGCGCGCGGCGCCAGGTCGATCTCGTCCAGAAAGAGGGTGCCCCGGTGCGATTGCTCGATCTGGCCCTCGCGCCGTCGGAACGGGCCGGCGGGCCCGGTGGCGTCTCCCATCAGGAGACTCTCCAGGCCATTCTTCGGCAGCGCCGCGCAAGAGACCGCCACGAAAGGCCGGAGGCGGCGGCGTCCGGCACTATGAATGGCGCGGGCCACGGCCTCCTTCCCGGCGCCGGTCTCGCCCTCGATCAGAACATCCACCTCGGCGTCGGCGAGCCGCTGGATGGCGGCACGAAGCGCTTCCACCGGTCGGCTGGCGCCGCTCAGGGGGATTGATCCCTCGTCATCGGCGGCGAGGGCGGCCAGCCTGCGATTGTCCAGCACCAGGGCGCGCTTTTCCAGCGCGCGGCCGACGGTCTCGATCAACCGCTCGGCCGCGAAGGGCTTGGCAAGGAAGTCGTAGGCGCCGCGCTTCATCGCATCGACGGCCTCGCCGATGTCTCCGTGGCCGGTCATCATCACGATGGGGATGCCAGGATCGATCGCGTTCAACCGCTCGACGAGCTGCCGGCCGTCCATGCCAGGCATCCGCAGGTCGGTGACCACCACGCCCTCGAACCGGTCGGTGATGGCCCTCAGGGCGGCCTCGGCGGACGGAAAGGGGACGACCGAAAGCCCGCCCAGCGCGAGCCTCTCCGCCAGTGCGTCACGGAAGGGCTGATCATCGTCGACCAGGGCGACCCGGTTGAGGGGTTCGAAGGTCATGGTGCCTTCGCCAGACGAATGACGAAGCGAGCCCCGACTGGCGAAGGCTCGAGCGACAACTCACCGCCAAAGGCGGCGACGATATCGCGGCTGATGACGAGGCCCAGTCCCAGGCCGTCGCGCTTGCTGGTCGTGAAGGGCGTGAACAGCCTCGACTGAACCGAGGCCGCAACGCCAGGCCCGTTGTCGCTGACATGGATGGTTACGTGTTTGCCCTTGACGGTCACGCCCAGCGCGATGGCCGGATCCGGTATCCCGTCCAGCGCCTCGATGGCGTTCTGCAGGATGTTCAAGACCACCTGTTCAAGGCGGTTGCGCTCGGCCAGGACCGACAGCCCTTCGGGCGCCCTTTTGCGGTCCAGGGCGACTCCATTCTCCCTCAGCCGGCCGGCGACAAGCAGGACCGCGCCGTCGATCGCTCCGTCGACGCCGACCGCCACGGTCTCTGAGCGGGTCTTTCTCGAGAAGGCTCTCAGTTCATCGGTGATGGCCCCGACCCGCTCGGTCAGGTGATCGATACTGGTCAGGGAGCGAAGCGCCCCGGCGTGATCCTCGCGCTGCAACTGCAGCGACGCGCTGTCGGCATGGATCCGGATGGCGGCGATGGGCTGATTGATCTCATGCGCCACCCCGGCGGCGATCTGCCCCAGCGTCGCCAGCTTGTTGGCCTGGATCAGTTCATCCTGGAGGTCCTGACGGACGGACTCCAGCCGGCGTCGCTCTTCAATCTCCCGGTTGAGCAGCGCGTTGGTTGAGCGCAGTTCCACGGTGCGAAGGCTGATCTGGCGCTCAAGCTCGACACGGCCCTGTTCGGCCTCGATCGCCCGGGCTGCGGCGCGCTGCCGGCGGCGCAGCAGGATGCCGGTCAGGGCGGCCAACAGGGCGATGCTGAGGGCCGCGAGCCATCGGGCGCCCGCCTCGGCGCGCGAAATCGCCTCGCCTGCGGGATCCAGCAGTGTCAGCCGCCATCCGATGTCTGGGAGGGCGTCCGACGCGACGGCATACAGGTCCTGCGGAACATCGGCCGAGGTCCGGACGATGGCCCGTCCGTCAGCCTCGAACGGCAGCGAAACCGGGATGATCGCTCCCGCGGTCTGGGTCGCCGCGAAGCGGCTTCGTTGTTCAGCGGACAACGGCGTCACGGTGCGAAACCGCCAGGCCGGCACGGTCGTCACCAACACCACCCCATCCGCATCGGTGACATAGGTCGGTTCGCCTGAGTCCCGCCATTCCGCTTCCAGGGCGTCGAACTCCACCTTCGCAACGATCACGCCCAGCGTACGGCCTGCCGGGTCATCCACGCGGCGAGACAGGTAGAGCCCGGGCCGGCCGCTGACCGTGCCCAGCGCGAAGAAGGTTGCCTGTCCGTCGCGCATGGCCTCGAAATAGTAGGGGCGAAACCGGTAGTCCGAGCCGACGAAGCTGGTCGGAAGCCTCCAGTTGCTGGCGGCCAGGGTCCTGCCGTTGGCGTCGAGAGCGTAGATGGCCGCCGCGCGAACCTCTCTGGCGAGCGCCTCGAACTTGAGGTTGAGGCGGGTCGCCGTCTCCGGGGTGGGACGGGCGAGCAGCCGGGCCAGGTCAGGATCCTGCGCCAGGACCATGGGCAGCGATCGATGCCGTTCCAGTTCGCTGCGGAGAACGGCGGCGTGAAGGGCGCTGGCCGTGGTCGCCTGCCGCCCTGCGGTCGCCATCGCGTCCCGGCGGGCGAAGGCGCCGCTCGCGGTTACGGCGACGACCGCGATGACGAGCCAGATCGCTATGAACAGTCGCCACTGGGTCGGATTTGAATCAGGCATCCGCATAGCTCCAGCATGCGGATTTCCGCACGAATGTCGATTCGCAGTGTGCGGAAATCCGCATGAATTCGGCCGCCAGAGTCGATGATCTCAAGATTATCTCATTAAAATCAATGCTTTGAGCGCAGTCCGAAACTGCTTGGCCGTTGCTCTATGGTGGTCCGATACTTGCCGTAATCGCGCCACTTAGAGCGCAGTCGAGACCGGAGCCGCCCGCAGCTCCACGGGGAGGTCGCGTGATGAACCCAGCAGTCGCCAGCGCAGGCGCGCCCGTCGCCCGCCGCCCTTTCTATCGCAGCCTTTACTTCATCGTGCTGGTCGCGATCATCGCCGGCGGGGCGATAGGGCACTTCTGGCCCGATTTCGGCGAGAGCCTCAAGCCGCTGGGCGACGCCTTCATCAAGCTGGTGAAGATGATCATCGCCCCGGTGATCTTCCTGACCATCACCACCGGCATCGCCGGCATGCGTGATCTCAAGCAGATCGGCCGGGTCGCCACCAAGGCGTTCGCCTATTTCCTGGTCTTCTCGACCCTGGCGCTGATCATCGGCCTGGTCATCGCCAACGTCGTCCAGCCGGGGCGTGGCCTGAACATCGATCCGGCCTCCCTCGATGCGGGGGCCATCAGCCAGTACGCCGAGGCGGCGCACGAGACGACGATCATCGGCTTCCTGACCGGAATCATTCCCGGCACCCTCATCAGCGCCTTCGTGGACGGCAATATCCTGCAGGTGCTGTTTGTCTCGATCCTGTTCGGGGTCGCCATGGCCATCGTCGGCGACGCCGCCGCCCCGGTGCAGCGCGCCCTCGAAGCGCTCAGCCAGATTGTCTTCAAGCTGGTGGCCATCCTGATGAAGGCGGCGCCGGTCGGGGCGTTTGGAGCGTTCGCCTTCACGATCGGGGCCTACGGGCTCGGCGCGATAGCCAACCTGGCCGCGCTGATCGCCACCTTCTACCTGACGTCGCTCGTCTTCGTCTTCGGCATCCTGGGGGTCGTGGCCTGGGTCAACGGCTTCTCGATCTTCCGGCTGGTGGCCTACCTCAAGGAAGAGCTTTTGCTGGTGCTCGGCACCTCATCCTCGGAAGCGGCGCTGCCCAGCCTGATGGAGAAGCTCGAGCGCGCCGGCGCGCCCAAGGCGGTGGTCGGGCTGGTGGTGCCCACCGGCTACTCCTTCAATCTGGACGGCACCAACATCTACATGACGATGGCGGCGCTGTTCATCGCCCAGGCCATGAACATCGAGCTCAGCCTGCAGGATCAGATCCTGCTGCTGCTGGTCGCGATGCTCAGTTCCAAGGGCGCCGCCGGCATTACCGGCGCCGGATTCATCACCCTGGCCGCGACCCTGGCCGTCGTGCCCAGCGTGCCGGTGGCCGGCATGGCGCTGATCCTCGGCATCGACCGCTTCATGAGCGAGTGCCGGGCGCTGACCAACTTCATCGGCAACGCCGTGGCGACCCTGGTGGTTGCCCGGTGGGAAGGACAGCTGGACCGCGAGATGCTGCAGACCGCGCTCGGGTCCGGACCGAAAGCATTGGCCGCGCCGCCTGATCCGGCGGCAGGGCCGGGGGACAAGGGCGCCATAACGGCCGATTGAACGGCCGGGGCGAATAGAGGGAGGACAAGACCATGAGAGACATCCATCGCACCGCGCTGCTGGGCGGCGTCGCCACGCTGGCGATCCTCGCCTCGGCCGGAATGGCGGCCGCGCAGGCAGCCCCCGACGCGGCGGCCGCGCCCACCGACGTCGAGGAAGTGGTCGTCGTCGGCTCGCAGATCCGAGGCGCCTCGACCACGGCGGCCCTGCCGGTCGTCGTCTTCGACCAGGATCAGATCGACGCTGTCGGCCCGGCCTCCGGCGACGACCTGTTCCGCTCCATCCCCCAGATGGGCGACGTCCTGTTCGACCCCGCCAACAACCCGCAGACCAGCAACTCCGCGCGCGGCGACGTCAATTCCGTGAACCTCCGCTCGCTGGGCGTCGGAAACACCCTGGTCCTGCTGAACGGCCGGCGCATGGTCCAGCACCCGACCAGCCAGGGCACATCCGACACCGGTACGGTGCCGGTGCTGAGCTACAACTCCAACGCCATTCCGGTTTCGGGACTGGATCGGCTTGAGGTGCTGCTCGACGGGGCCGCGGCCATCTACGGCGCCGACGCGGTGGCCGGGGTGGTCAACACCGTGCTCCGGAGCGATTTCGACGGCATCGAGGTCGACGCGCAGTACAGCGGCGCCGAAGGGACCAGCCTTCGTGAGTTCGAGACCAGCCTCTTCGCCGGCAAGAACTTCGACCGTGGCAACATCTCGCTGTTCGCCAGCTACAGCGACCGTACCGCGCTGAAGGCCGAGGATCAGGACTTCACCCGCAGCGACGACATGAGGCCCTTCTTCGCGAACCAGCCCGGTTTCGAGACGTCCACCGTCCCGGATGGCCGCTCCTCGAACACGCCGTGGGCCCGACTGAGCACCCCCGGCAGCACGACCGCCCTGCGCCCGCGCATAGGCACCGCCATCCTCGCCACGTCGGCGGGCGCCTTCCGCATCCAGCCTCAAGGTTTCGGTTGCGGGGCGACGGTCGCGGTCAACCTCAACAACGGCCTCTGCCTTGTGCAGGGTGCGGGCTCGTTCAACAGCGACATCCGGGAACTGCGGTATGACACGCGGGACGGAACGACCATCCGGTCGGACCTGCAGCGGACCAACATCTACCTTACCGGACATTATGAACTGACCCCGACGATCACCGCGTTCGGCGAGGTCGGCTTCTACGGGGCCGAGAGCCGCGCCGTGCAGCCGCCGGTCGTCAACCTGAACCGGATCTGGATTCCCGCGAGCAACTACTGGAACCCGTTCGGCCCGGTCAACTTCGCGAACGGGTCGGTCAATCTCAACCGCCTCCCGAACCTGATCAATGTCCCCACCGCGGGGCTTCCCATCCTGCTGACCAGCTACCGGTTCGTGGACGCCGGCGTTCAGGACGTTACCGTGAACAACTACCAGTCACGGTTCCTGGGCGGTCTCCGGGGCGAGTGGCGAGGGTTCGAATGGGAGTCCGCGCTGCTCTACTCCGAGGCCGAGGCAGAGGATATCTCGCCGAATATCAACCGGACCGCACTTCAGGCCCAGCTCGCCATGTCGACGCCGGAGGCCTACAACCCCTTCAGCGGCGGCTGCATCACCGCGACGACCCGTGGTGACTGTTCGCCGTCCTCCCGGACCGCGATCGACACCATCACCTTCGACATGAAGCGGTTTTCGCGGACGACCCTGTCGCTGGCCGACTTCAAGATGTCGCGCAGCGACCTGTTCGAGCTGCCCGGCGGCCCGGTCGGCGTCGCCTTCGGGGCGGAGTTCCGGCGCGAAACCCAGTTCGACGACCGGGACGAGAACCTCGACGGAACGATCACCTTCGTGGATTCGGTCAGTGGCGAGACCAGCCTCTCCAACGTCGCGGCCGTCAGCCCCAACCCTGACACCCGCGGCAAGCGCACTGTCACAGGCGCCTTCCTCGAGTTCGCCGTTCCGGTCGTTTCGCCGGAGATGAACGTTCCGCTGGTCCGCAGCCTCGACATGCAGATCGCCGGACGGTTCGAGGACTATTCGGACTTCGGTTCGGTCACCAAGCCGAAGGTCGCCGTGGCCTGGGATCTGTTCGACGGCTTCCGGGTCCGCGGGTCCTACTCCCAGGGATTCCGGGCGCCCAACCTCGAGCAGGTCAACGCAACCCAGTACGCCCGCCTCGCCAGCGGCACCGACTACTACCGCTGCCAGCCCGCGCTGCTCGCCGGGACCATCGCCTCGATGGCGCAGTGCACGCAGGGGGCCAGTGTTTCCCTGCTCGTGGCCGGCAATCCCGATCTCAAGCCCGAGGAAAGCACGAACCAGTCCATCGGCCTGGTGTTCGAGCCGCGCTTCCTGCCGGAGTCGTGGGGCGACTTCACCTTCACCGTTGACCGCTGGTCGATCGAACAGGAGCAGATCGTCGGTCTGCTGGGTGCCCAGGCGGCCCTGACGCTGGACTATCTGAACCGGGTCCAGACCAGCTCCAACTCAAACGTCGTGCGCGCCGCGCCGGACGCCGATGACGTGACCCTGTTCGCCGGCAGCGGTCTCGCCCCGGTCGGCGACGTGGTCGCGATCAACGACCGGTTCATCAACCTGCTGCCCCAGACCGTCGAAGGGATCGACTTCGGCTTCTCCTGGAGCAAGCGCAAGACGGCCTGGGGAAGCTTCACCTTCCGGGCCAACGCCTCGCAGCTGCTGACCTACTCGCGCGAGCCGGGTGACATCATCGACTCGCTCTACGCCGCCCGCGAGGCCGGCGTCATCGATCCGCTGACCGCCCTGCCGGATTCCAGCCAGCTCATCGCCCAGAACGGCCGACCGGAATGGAAGATCAGCACAACCTTCATCTGGCGCAACGGCCCGTGGCGGATGGGCTTCTCCACCCAGTACGTCAGCGAGATCGAACAGCCCTCACTGCTCAGCGCCACTGGCAAGCCCTGGGTGGTCGAGGAGCAACTGGTCGCCAACCTGTACGGCCAGTTCGAGTTCGAGGATGCGGGTCTCGCCTCGGGGACCGCGCTGCGGATCGGCGTCCGGGACCTGACCGACGAAGGCCCTCCGCTGGCGGACGGCGGCTACCTGGGGTCCATCCACCGTCCCTACGGCCGGTCGTGGTACGTCAACATCTCCAAGTCCTTCTGACCCCTGGCGGCGCGGGCCTGATACGCCCGCGCCTCCACGCCTGCCGATGAGTTCGCCATGATGCGCCTGGTGCTGTTGCTGTCGGCCCTGCTTCTGGCCCCCTCGCCCGGCCTGGCGGGGGGAGGGGAGGCGGCGCCCGCGTCGATCCCTTGCCCGGCGTCGGTCGGGAAAGGCGTCCGCTGCGTCTCGGGTCAGGACGCCAACGGCGCCTGGTACATCGCCGCCATCCCGCCCAACTGGAACCGTCGCCTCATCGTCCACGCCCATGGCGGTCCCCGGACGGGGGCGCCGGAGGCCTCCGATCCGCTCGAGGACCTCGACAGGTACTCGGTCATGGTCCGTCACGGGTACGCCTGGATCGGATCGACCTACCGCCGCGGCGGCTATGGCGTCCGGATGGCGGCCGAGGACACCGACAACAGTCGCCGGATCTTCTGGTCGCTGTATGGCCGTCCGGAACGCACCCTGCTTCACGGCCAGTCCTGGGGAGGCAATGTCGCCGCCAAGGCCGCCGAGCTCTACATCGGTGACGCCGGGCGCGGCTGGAACTACGACGGCGTCTTTATCACCAACGGCATCGTCTCCGGCGGTACGCGCGCCTACGGGTTCCGCGCCGACCTGCGCGCGGTCTACCAGTTCTACTGCGCCAACCACCCCGCGCCGGACGAGCCGGCCTATCCGGTGTGGCAGGGCCTGCCGCTCGACAGCAAGATGACCCGGGCTGACCTGCGCCGGCGGATTGAAACCTGCACCGGGGTGAACCTCTCCCCGCAGCGCCGAACCCCGCAGCAGGCCTCCCGGCTACGCGACATCCTGGCGGTGACCGGCGTCGCCGAAGCCCAGCTGGTCAGCCACATGAGCTGGGCCACCTTCCTGTTCCAGGATCTGGTGCAGCTTCGGCTGGACGGCAGAAATCCCTTCGACAACAGCGCCACGGTCTACCGCGGGTCGGGCGACGACGTGGCGTTGAACGCCGGCATGGAACGGTTCAAGGCAGATCCAGAAGCGGTCGCCATGCTGGCTCACGACGCCGACCTGACCGGCCTGATCAGCCGGCCGGTCCTGACCCTCCACGCCCTGCATGATCCAACGGTAAGTTTCAGCCTTGAGGCGCTTTATGCCCGCACGGTCGCCGATGCGGGGCGGTCGGCGATGCTGGTCCAGGCGGCCACCGATGAGGACGGTCACAGCAAGCTGTCCGACGCCGGCTACATGACCGCGCTGGACGCCCTGGAGGGCTGGATCGACCGTGGCGTCGCGCCGGCGCCATCCGCCTTCCAGGCGCGTTGCAAGGCTTTGTGGGCGAGCCTCGGCCCGTGCCTGTTCGTCACGCCCTGACCAAGGACTGAGGAATATGCCAGGGTCGAGGTGAAGGCGACGCCAAGCCTCAACGGGCTTGCCACAAGGCAGTCGATACCCCCCCATCCGGGGCGCCCCGATTTGAGCAGAATTTTTGTAAACGCTGTTTGGCGAATCGATTTGTATCGACGCGCGGGGGTCCGTGAAATGCGCCCGTTCCGGGGGGAAGCCATGAACGTTCGACAGCCTTGTCGACAACGCTGGCGGTTGCGCGGCGGGAAGCCAGGCCGGTGGAGATCCGTGCTCATGGGCGCGGCACTGGTATCCGCCGCGGCGACGCCGGTCGTCGCGATGGCGGCGGGGGAGACTGATGACGGCGCGCCCCGGGACCCGCTGGCCCCCTTCAACAGGGTGCTGTTCGGGTTCAACGCGAAGGTGCTGGATCCGTTCATCGTTCGCCCGCTCGTGCGGGGCTATCGGGCGGTTACGCCCGCGGTCCTGCGCCAGGGCCTTCGCAACGCCGTCGGCAACCTTCGCGAGCCGGCCACGACGGCCAACGCCCTTCTGCAGGGCCGCCCGACCGTGGCCGCTAAGGCGACCGGACGCTTCCTGATCAACTCGACGGTCGGCGTGGTCGGCCTGTTCGATGTCGCGGGCAAGAGCGGCATCACCCGGGAACCAGCTGACTTCGGCCAGACGCTCGGACGTTGGGGGGTTGGCGAGGGGCCGTACATCTATGTGCCGGTGATCGGCCCGACCACCTTGCGCGACGGCGTCGGCGGCCTCGTCGGCAATATCGCCGACCCCGTGAGCCAGGCGACCGGCGGCCTCGACACCGATTTCGCCATGGCCCGCTCCGTCATTCGCGGGGTTGAGGCTCGCTCCGAGGCGGACGCTCTGCTGACATCGGTGATGACCGACTCCACCGATCCCTACGCGACCATACGCGGCGCCTATCTTCAGAATCGCGCCGCCGCCGTCGCCGCCGCTCGCGGTGAAGCCGCGGATCTGCCGGATTTCGACGAGACCCTCCCGGAAGAGCTGAACTGACATGCTGTTCGACATCATCAATCGCCGCAGGCTGATCGCCGGCCTGATCGTCGGCGCGGCCGGGGCGACCGCGGCGCCGGACCTGGCCCACGCCGCGCGCAGCACCGAGGCCGAGGCGTTCGTGGCCTCGGAGGGACAGAAGGTGCTCGCCCTGCTCGGGGATCGAAGCCTGTCGGAGGTGGCGCGCCAGAGCCGTCTGACGGCGAGCATGGATGCGCTGGCCGATTTCAACCGGATTTCGGGCTTCGTGCTCGGTCGCCACGCCAGAGCCCTCGCGCCGGCGCAGCGCCAGCGCTTCAACCAGGCCTTTCGCGCCCATGTGCAGCGGGTATTCCTAAAACAGCTGGCGGCCTACAGGGGCGGGCAGTTGCGCGTGACCGGCAGCGCTGCCCGGTCGCCGACGGACGCGGTGGTCAACAGCCTGGTCCGCGTCGGGTCGGGGGATGAGGCGGTGAGCTGGCGCGTCCTCGGGGCGTCGGGCGCTCTCCGGGTCGTCGATGTCCAGGCCAAGGGCGTCTGGCTGGCGATCACGCTGCAGCAGGACTTCGTCTCGACCATCGACAACGCGCGCGGCGATGTCGAGGTGCTGATCCGCAGGCTCGAGAGCGGCGGCAAGGGCTAGGAGGGCGACGCGATGCGCGACAACTGGATAGAGCCGCTGGTCGGCGCCGTCGTGCTGATCGCGGCGGGTGTATTCCTGACCTATCTCCTGGTCGCCGGCGATGCGCGACCGGCGCCGGACGGCTACAGCGTGACCGCGCGCTTCGGCCAGGTCGGCGGCCTTCGCGAAGGCGACGACGTCCGGGTCGCGGGGGTCAAGGTTGGTCGGGTCGAGCGCATCGCCCTGCAGCCCGACACCTACCTGGCGGTGACCTATCTCGAGATCGCGCCGCAGGCCCGCCTGCCGCGGGACTCCACGGCGCGCGTCACCAGCGATGGTCTTCTGGGCGGCACGCATGTGGCGATCGAACCGGGCGCCGACACGGCGATGCTGAAGGCTGGCGGCGAGATCGAGAACACCCAGGGCGCGGTCGATCTGTTCGGTCTGATCGGTCAGTTCATCAACAGGCCCGCGACGGCGGGCGAGCCGGCGACCTGACGCGGCCGATGCAGCAGGTCGCCCTCGCCCCGTTCACTGTCGTCGGGCGCCTCGTCATCGGGGTTTGCACGATCGTCGGGGCGTTGAGTCTGTTTGTCGGACGGACGCTGCTCGCCTGTTTCACGCCGCGCTGGCATGGCGGACAGATCGCCCGACAGGTCGTGTCGATCGGTTTCCTGTCCCTGCCGGTTGTCGGCCTGACGGCGATATTCACCGGCGCGGCCCTGGCCCTGAACATCTACACGGGCGGAGGCCGCTTCAACGCCGAGCAGATCGTGCCGCAGATCGTGGCCCTGGGCATCACCCGAGAGCTGGCGCCGGTGCTGGTGGCGCTGATGCTGTCTGGTCGGGTCGCCACGACCATCGCAGCCGAAATCGGCGCCATGCGCGCCACCGAACAGATCGACGCGATGCGGACGCTTTCCACCGATCCGTTCCGTTTTCTGGTCGCGCCGCGGGTCCTCGCCGGAGTGGCGACCCTGCCCGTGCTGACCGGCGTGGCGGACATCCTGGGCATTGGCGGCGGCTGGCTGGTATCGAGCCTGTCGCTGGGCTTCAACCCGGAGGCCTATGCGCGCTCGACCGTGGCCTTCCTCGAGGCCTGGGACATTCAGTCCGGGCTGATCAAGGCGGCGGCTTTCGGGTTCATCGTGACGGCGATGGGCGCCTTTCACGGCTATCGGGCGACCGGCGGCGCGCGCGGGGTCGGTCATGCGGCAACGCAGGCCATGGTCTGGTCGGGCGTGTTGATCTTCGCCACCGACTACCTGATGACCAGCTGGTTCACCCAGACATGACCCCCGCGGCGCCCGAACTGGAATGGCGTGGCATCCGCAAGATCCTCGGCGGCCGGACGGTGCTGGACGGCCTGGACCTGTCGCTCGCCGCGGGACGATCGCTCGTGATCCTGGGCGGGTCCGGTCAGGGGAAGTCGGTGGCGCTGAAGCTGGCGCTCGGCCTGATGCGCCCCGACGCCGGAACCGTGCTGTTCCGGGGGCGATCGCTTCCGGGCCTGTTCAACCGGCGACAGTCAGACCTCTATCGCCAATCGGGCGTCCTGTTTCAGGGTTCGGCGCTGTTTGACAGCCTGAGGATCTGGGAGGTCGTATCCTTTCGCCTGCTGCACGCCGACAACCGCCCCCGGGCCCGGGCGCGTGAAGCGGCGATCGAGGCCCTGGCGCAGGTCCAGCTTGGACCCGAGGTGGCCGACCTGTTTCCGTCCGAACTGTCCGGAGGCATGCAGAAGCGGGTCGGATTGGCGCGGGCGATCATCGGCGCGCCCAGGATCCTGTTCTTCGACGAGCCGACCACCGGTCTCGATCCGGTGACCGCGGCGAGCATCAGCCGCCTGATCGCCGATCAGGTCACTCGGCTCGGCTGCACGGCGGTCACCATCACCCACGACCTTGTCTCGGCGCGGACCATCGCCGACGACATCGCCCTGCTCGACGGGGGGCGCATCGCCTGGCAGGGCGGTCGCGCCGACCTCGACACAGTGACCGACCATCGGGTGCGCTCCATGGTCGAGGCGAGCCTACCAACCCGCTGACCGCTCGACCGGTTGGCCGCCAGAGGCGCGTCGTCAGGTTGGTCGCCGCGAGCACCCTTCATTTGCGGTTCCGGCCAGGAAGTCCCGACACGATCGGAGCCTTCGGGGTTGACCTGGCCACCGCCCCGAAGGTGAGGCCGGCTCGCCCGGCTCAGTGCAGAAGCACCCCGTCGGCCAGGGCAGCGATATGGCGGGTGATCAGGACCTGGTGGTCGGCCCAGGGGAAGCCGGGCCGGGCGATCAGCAGAGAGACGAGGCCGTGCAGACCGGCCCAGAGGGACTGGCTGAGCAACACGGCCTCGCCGGGCCGGGTCATGCCGGCTGCGACGAACCGCGCGACCTGGCCATGGAAGCACTCGAAGGATTCCACCCCCGCCGCGATGATGCGGGCCTTGGTCTCCTGGGGTTCGGAGCCGCCCTTTTCGAGCATGAAGGCGACGCGATAGGCGTCGGGCTGCTGCAGCCCGAAATCGATGTAGACTTGGCACATTCTCATGAAGCTGGCCCGGGTGGGCAGCTGGTGGTCCGCGGCGGCCAGCATTCGGGTCCGCAGATCCAGGAAGGCCTGCTCGCACAGAACCGCCGTTATCTCGTCACGGGTGCGGAAGTAGGCGTAGAGCGCGGGCTGGGAGATGCCGGTCGCCGCCGCGATATCGCGGGTCGACACCGCCAGGATGCCGCGCTGGGCGAACAGCATGAGGGCCGCGTCCAGAATCTCCTGGCGCCGCTCGGCGCCATGGCCCTTGGCCTTACGCACGGATCGTACCGTCATCGCCATGACCATTGCTTACCCCAGACCGGCGCTTGACAAAAGCCTCCCGTTGATCAGTGATCACTTATCACTGATCAACGACCCTGGGCTTCATGGAGGTTCCGTTGCGGAGGACTTGGCCGGGCCTGATCGCCGGACCGATGGCCGCACTTCTGGCGAGCTGCGGGCCCGCCAAGGCGCCGCCGGTGGAACCGGTGATCGCCGTCGTCGAGACGGCGGTAGTCGCGCCCGCGGCTGAAGGAGGATTGATCCTCTCCGGGACCCTGGCGCGGCGACGGGAGATGACCCTGTCATTCCGGATCGCGGGCGTGATCACCGACCTGGCGGTCGACGCGGGTGATACGGTCGCCGCCGGCCAGTCACTCGCGCGCATTGACCCGACCGGCGTCGAGGCCCGGCGGACCCAGGTCGAGGCCGACCTTGAGCGGGTCCGTCGCGACCTGCGCCGGGACGAAACCCTGTTCTCACAGGGCTATGTCAGCCAGCAGCGCATCGACGATCGCCGCAGCGCCCTGAAGTCAGCCCAGGCCGCCTATGACTCCGCTGTCTTTGACCGCCGATGGGCCAGCCTGTCGGCGCCGGCCGGCGGCGTGGTGCTGGAGCGAATGGCCCAGCGGGGCGAAGTCGTGCAGCCCGGCCAGTCTGTGCTCCGGATCGCCGATCTGGCCAGCCCGCTCGTCCTGCGCGTGCCCGTGGCCGACCGCGACCTCGTTCGTATCGCTGATGGCCAACCCGTGGAGATCACCGTCGACGGGCTGCCCGGCGAGACCCTGATCGGCCGGGTGGTGAAGGTCGGCCAGGCCGCCTCTCCACGCACGGGCGCCGTAATCATCGAGGTCGAGGCGCCCTCGCGCCCGAACATGCGCAGCGGACTGACGGCCAAGGCCAGATTCGGACCGCTTCCTGTCGGAACCGGCCCGGTCGGTTCGGCGGCGGTGCTCAGCGTGCCGGCCGAGGCGATCCTCGAAGCCCAGGGGGACCAGGCGTTCGTCTTCCGCCTGCAGGGTGACCGCGTGCGACGCGTCGCCTTACGCTTCCACGGCTTCGACGGCGACTTCGCCCGGGTCAGTGGCCTGGCGCCCACGGACCGGGTGGTCACCGCCGGCGCCGGTTTCGTGTCCGACGGCGAGCGCGTGCGCACCGCCGACACCGCGGCGATGGCGGGCGCGGTCCGATGAGCTTCGATCCGGCCGGCTTCGCGGTCCGCCGCTGGCAGTTCACTCTTGTCGCCTTCGCCTTGCTGGCGGCGCTCGGGGCGAACGCCTTCCTGTCGACGCCCCGCTCCGAAGATCCGCACTTTCCCCTGCCCATCGTCATCGTCCAGGCCGTGCTGCCTGGCGCCGAGCCGGCGGAGATGGAACGGCTGGTCGCCGATCCGATCGAGGAGGCCATAGACGGCCTGGACTCGGTCACATCGATCGAGTCGACCAGCCAGGACGGCGCCGCCGTGATCGTCACCGAGTTCGGCTGGGACACCGACCCGGAGCGCAAGTACGACGAGGTCGTCCGGGAGGTGAACGCCCTGCGCGGGAGCCTGCCTGACGGTCTGGCCCGGCTGGAGGTTCGCCGTGCCCGCACCACCGAGGTGGCCATCGTCCAGGTCGCCCTGGTCAGCGAAACCCTGCCCATGCGCCGCCTCGAGAAGGCGGCTGATCGCCTGCGGGAGCGGCTGGCCCGGGTGCCCGGCGTGCGACAGGCCCGCTACTGGGGCGTTCCGCCGTCGGAGGTCAGGGTCTCTCTGGATCTGGCGCGGCTGGCGGCCCTGCGACTTCCCGCTACCGCGGTTACCGACGCCTTGCGCGCCCAGGGCGCCGAGGCGCCGGTCGGCGCGGTGCAGGCCGGCGACCGTCGCTTCAACGTCAAGACCGGCGGCGCCTTCAACAGCCTGGAGGCGGTGGCCGACACCACGGTCCGAAGCCTGGATGGACAGGTGGTGCGGGTGCGGGACGTGGCCGAGGTGGCCTGGGCCCAGGACGAGCCGACCCACCTGGCGCGATTCAACGGCAAGCGGGCGGTGTTTGTCACGGTCACCCAGAAGGACGGCGAGGATATCGGCCGGATCACCACGGCGTTGCGGGCCGCCCTTGATGAACAGGAGCGGATCTTGCCGGCCGGGGTGCGGCTGGAGCGCGCCTTCTTCCAGTCGGAGAATGTCGATCACCGCCTCGGGAAGCTTTTCCGCGATTTCGGCATCGCGCTGGGCCTGGTGCTGATCACCCTGCTGCCGCTGGGCCTGCGTGCCGGGCTGGTGGTGATGATGTCGATTCCCCTCTCGCTGCTGATCGGCCTGTCGCTGCTGCAGGCGTTCGGCTTCACCCTGAACCAGCTGTCGATCGCCGGCTTCGTGCTGTCCCTTGGGCTGCTGGTTGATGACAGCATCGTCGTGGTCGAGAACATTGCCCGCCGCATGCGCGAAGGGGAGGATCGGGTCAGCGCCGCCGTGAACGGGGCGCGGCAGATCAGTTTGCCGGTCCTTGGATGTACGGCCGCCCTGATGCTGGCCTTCCTGCCGCTGATGGCCCTGCCCGGCGGGGCCGGCGCCTACGTTCGTTCACTGCCGGTGACCGTGCTGGCCACCGTTGCAGCTTCGCTGGTCGTGGCCCTGACGATCATTCCCTTCCTGGCCAGCCGGGTTCTGTCACGCCACGAAGACCCCGAGGGCAACGTCCTGCTGCGGGCAGTCAACGGCGGCATCCAGCGGTTCTACGCTCCGGTTCTGCATTGGGGGCTCGCCCGGCCGATCCTCACCACCGTACTGATCCTGGCGCTGTGCCTGACCGCAATCCCGATGCTGCGGGCGATCGGATCCAGTCTGTTTCCGCCCGCGGAGACGCCGCAGTTCCTGGTCAGGATCGAGCTGCCCGAGGGCGCGGCCCTCGCCCGCACCGACCAGGCCCTGCGTTTCGTCGACCGGACCCTTGCCAAGCAGCCGGATGTCGCCTGGCGCGCCGCCAACCTCGGCAGAGGCAATCCGCAGATCTTCTACAATCAGCAGCAGCGCGAGCACAGCAACAGCTTTGCTGAAGTGTACGCCGGGCTGAAAGCCTGGCATCCCGGCCGCAGTGAAAAGGTCATCGACGAGTTGCGCGAAGCCTTCGCGCGCTATCCAGGCGCCCGGATCACGGTGGTTCTGTTCGAGAATGGACCGCCGGTCGAGGCGGCGATCGCCGTGCGACTGTCCGGCGAGGACCTTGGCGTGCTGAAGGCCGCCGCGGCACGGGTCGAGATGGCGCTCAAGGCCACGCCCGGGGCCCGTGACGTCAACAATCCTGTGCGGGTTGACCGCACCGACCTCGATCTCGGTCTCGACGAGGCCAAGGCCGCCGCCCTGGGGGTCGCCCCCGGCGTGGCCCGTCGCACCGTGCGCCTTGCGCTGTCCGGCGAGGCGGCGGCGCGCTTCCGCGACGATGAGGGTGATGACTATGCCGTCCGGGTCCGCCTGCCGATGCGCAGCCTCGCCGGTGGAGACCGGAACGACCTGGCGGCCCTGGGCTCCATCTACGTCCCCACCGCCGACGGCGGGACGACGCCGCTATCGACCCTGGCCGATCCCCGACCGACGGTGAGTCCGGCCCGCATCGACCGGTTTGACCGGGAGCGCACCGTGACGGTGACAGCCTATGTTGAATCCGGCGCACTGACCTCCGCCGTGACAGATGCCGCCCGGGAGCGGCTGGACGCTCTGGAGCTGCCGCCCGGCTATCGGCTTTCCTTCGGGGGCCAGGCCGAGGCCCAGTCCGAGAGCTTCGCCGGATTGGGAGCGGCCATCATGATCGCCATCTTCGGAATCCTGGCGGTCCTGGTGCTGGAGTTCGGTCGGTTCAAGAGCGCGCTGGTCGTGGCTGGGATCATCCCGCTGGGCCTGTTCGGCGCGGTCGCGGCCCTGGCGGTGACCGGCAATTCCCTGTCGTTCACGGCGGTCATCGGCATCATCGCCCTGATCGGCATCGAGATCAAAAACTCGATCCTGCTGGTCGACTTCACCGAACAGCTCCGCCGTGAGGGCATGCCGTTGCGCGAAGCCATCGAACGGGCAGGCGAGGTGCGCTTCCTGCCGGTTCTACTGACCAGCGTGACGGCGATCGGCGGTTTGATCCCCCTGGCGCTCGAACGCTCCGGCCTCTACTCCCCGCTGGCCATCGCCATCATCGGCGGGCTCATCTCCTCGACCCTGCTCAGCCGCATCGCCACTCCGGTTCTCTACTGGCTCACTGCGCGGGGCGAGACCTGGACCGACGTCCAACCTTCTGAAGGCGGCCCGGTGACCGCCTAGATCATCGCCATCGCGACCTGTCCGGAACCGGCCACCGCGCGCTTCAGGCCTGGTGAATTGAACTGGAAGCTGACACGGCCTTGTCGGTTCACGGCGATGAGGCCGCCGTCCCCGCCCAGTTCGCCGATCCGGGCGATTGCGCCCTGACAGGCCTCGTCCAGCGATTGCCCGCCGTAGCGAAGGCGGGCGGCGACATCGTAGGCTGTCGCGCCCAGGATGAAGTACTCGCCGACGCCGGTGCAGGACACGGCGACCTCGCCATCAGCCCATACGCCCGCGCCGGGGAGCGGTGTGTCGCCAACCCGCCCGGGTCGCTTGCCGAAGACCCCGCCCGTGGAGGTCGCCGCGGCCAGGGCGCCCTGCCGATCAAGGGCCACGGCGCCCACCGTGCCGTGCGCAAGGGCGGCAGCCTCGGCGTCGATGTCTTCCTGGGTCAGGCCGACGGGCGTGCGATAGAAGCTCGCCGGATCCCCGATCAGCGGCAGACCTCGCTCACGGGCGAACAGACTGGCCCCCTCTCCAGCCAGCAGAACGTGCGGCGTAGCCTCGAGCACCTGGCGTGCCGCGCCCACTGGACTGGCGATGCCTTGCAGGGCGCAGACCGCGCCGGCTCGGTGGCGGGCGCCGTCCATGATCGAGGCGTCCATTTCGACCACGCCCGCGGCGTTGGGGGCCGAGCCACGCCCGGCGACGAAGAGACCACTGTCCTCCATTTCCGCCACGGCGATCTCCACTGCGTCGCCGTGCCTGAATTCTCCGGATCGGGATTTCCCTGAACCAGAGCAGATCGGTCAGAGGCTCAGTTTCTCGAAGTAGCCCGTCAGCTCCAGATAGCCCCGGGCGGCGCCGTCAGACACTGCGCCTTCCCAGTAGACCGGGCCGCCGCCGGCTCGGCTGTCCAGCTCCTGATCGTCGAACAGCGGCTTGAGGGTCAGGGTGCGCTCGCCTTCCGGCAGCTGCACCGTGATCGTCTGTTCCACCGGATAGAGCGCCTTGGTGCGGGGTGATCGCCAGCGCCTCAGGGCCTGGAAAGTGACATCGCCGGGGCCGAGCGTGGTCAGCCGGCCATCGGCCCGTCGCCAGGATCCGCCGGCCCAGACCGGATTTCCGGCGGCGTCCCGGACCTGGAAGGCGGTCAGCGCCGCGCCGTCGGGCAGGTTGATCCCGGCCCAGTCCCAGCCGACGGCCTTGGGGTCCAGCAGGGTCGAGGACCATTCGCGGTCCAGCCAGGTCCGGCCAGTCACCTTCCGCGCCTTGCCGTCCCGGGTGACTGTACCGCTGACCGCCATCTGCGGCAGGCTATAGTAGTAGCTGGCCTGGCCTGCGGCGGGGCCCTTGCGGCTGAAGCCCGCCTGTCCCTGCAGCAGCGGAGGCTGGGTGGGCGTGAAGGTCAGGTCCAGACCGAAGTCCGCGCCGGCCGCCCGGGTTCGCCAGCGATCGTCGCCCCCCCGGCTGAGGGACCAGTCGTCGATCACCACCCTGCCGTCGGTCTCCGAAGCCTCGGCGAGGCCAAAGCCCGCTCGCGCGACCCGCTGGTCGTGCAGCAGCCGGCCGACCGCCGGATCGGCCAGAGCCGCGTGGGCGAACAGCACCTGACGCGCGGCGAAGGCGCTGGGGTTGGCCTGGTCGACATCGGGCCGGGTGCGGAAGAAGGTGACCTGGAAGCCCATGGGCTTGCCGTCCCCGGTCTGCACCCAGCCGGTCACATACCACCACTCGGTGCGGAAGGTCGGGTGGGCGCCGTGGTCGCGGGGAAAGGCGAGGGACGCTCCGGCGGTCACCGGCGCATAGACCGGCGCCACCCGCCCGTCGCCGCCCGCCGCCGCGAGCAGGACGGCCGCCAGCAGCAACCCGGCCGTTCGCACGATCCTCTTCATCACCAGTCCTCCCGCACGGCCCGGACCGCGTCCATGGACAGCGCCCGTCGTCCGGCCAGCAGGGCGGCGCCGGCCGAGGCGCTGATCAGCGCGGCCGTCACGACGGCGAACACGATCCAGGGCAGCCGGGTCTCCATGGTCCAGTGGAAGGACTGGGGATTGATCACGTGAATCAGCACCTGGCTCATCACCAGGCCCAGCGTCAGGCCGGCCGCGACGCCGACAGCGCCCAGCAGCGCGCCCTCCTGGGCCAGCATGGCGGTGATCTGGCCGCGCCGCACCCCGATATGGCGCAGCATGCCGAACTCCTTGGTCCGGGCCAGGGTCTGGGCCGAGACGGTCGCTGCCACTCCGGCGAGGCCGACCAGGATGGCCACCAGCTCCAGCACATAGGTGATGGCGAAGCTGCGATCGAACAGGCCAAGGGCGATGGCGCGGATTTCACCGGGCCGGGCGAACTGGGCCCGGGCCGCCAGGTCCGGCGGCAGCGCCGCCTTGAGGGCTTCGGTGGCGGCTGTGATGTCCGTGCCGGGCTTCAGGGCGATGGAGGCCTCGGCGCGCAGGTCGTCCCCGGTCAGCCGGCTGTAGTCCTCGCTGGTCAGGACCACAGCCCCGTTCTGGCGGGCGTAGTCGCGCCACAGCCCGGCGACGAACACCCGCTGGCCGCCGGCGATGGGCAGGGTCATCCAGTCGCCGGCCCGCTTGCCATGGATCCAGGCCGCCGGCTCCGACAGCCAGACCGGCGTAGCGCCGGCCGGGATGGGGCGAGGCGCGCCGATCATCGGCAGGCGCGCGCCCGGATCCTCGCGGCGGATCGGCTGGGCGACCAGGGCCACCGACGGCGTCTCAGGGCTGAGCCGCAGCGGCAGAGAGCGGGTGAAGGTCACCGACGCCACCCCGGGCGCGGCCGCCAGCCGCGCCTGGCCGGCCGGGTCGAGACCCTCGGAACCGGTGGGCTCCGCGAGACGCATGTAGAGATCATCCGGCAGAACCTGACCCAGCCAGTCGTCCACCGAGCCCCGGAAGCTGGAGACCATCACCGCCATGGCGATCATGAGGCTGGTGGAGGCGACGATGCCGCAGAGGGCCACCGCCGCCTGCGACGGCGCGCCCCAGAGCCTGCGCACGGCCAGTTCCGTGGAGGGCGCGGCGAACCGGACGCCCTGAAGCGGCGACAGCAGGGCGCGCGCCAGCCAGGGCATGGCCGTCACCCCGCCGGCCAGCAGCAGCGCCATGGCGACGTAGCCCAGGATCGGCAGGCCGCCGATGGCCGGACCGAAGGCGCAGGCGCCGCCGGCCAGAAGCAGCCCCAGGGCAGGGCCGATGGCCGGCCGGGTAGAGGGATCGACCGCGTCGCCCGCGTTCTTCAGGGCCACGGCCGGCTGGGCCCGGGACGCTTCCCGCGCCGGCAGCAGACTGCCCCCGATGGCGCAGAGCAGGCCCAGCCCGAAGAACACCGCCGCCGCCACCGGCGCGAAGACCAGAACCGGCTGGCCGCCGCTGAAATAGCCCCCGCCCAGGTCGCCGCCCAGCAGCCGCAGCGCGGTGTCGGCCAGCAGCACGCCCAGGCCCAGGCCCATCAAGGCCCCGACCGCCCCGACCACGGCGCCCTCGATCAGCACCTGGATAAGCAGTGCGTCGCGGCGCGTTCCCAGAACCCGAAGCAGGGCAAACTGCGAGCGGCGCCGCGCGACCGACAGGGACTGGGCCGAAAAGACGAGGAAGCCGCCGGTCAGCAGCGCCATCAGGGCCAGCATGTTGAGGTTGACCCGATAGGCCCGGGACAGGCTGTCGCTTCGCCGCGACTGGCTCTCGCGGGTCACCAGTTCGGCCTCTGGCGGCAGGATCCTGGCGATGGCGGCCTCGACCGAATCGCGGTCGGCGCCCTCGGCCAGTTTCAGGTCCACCCGCTGCAGCCGGCCCAGCTGGCCGAAGCGCCACTGGACGGCGGCGATGTCCATGACCGCGATCCGCCGCCCCTCCGCCACGCCGGGCAGGGTCCCGGCCACTGTGACGGGGACAGTGCGTCCGGCCGCCGACAGCGACAGCACCGCGCCCCGCGCCCCGGCCTCGCGCCCACCTGGGCCGGCCTCCACCGCCTGGCGCAGGGACGGCGACAGGAAGACCGCCATCTCGTCGAACACCGCCCCGGAGTCGCCAAGACCGCTGCCGCCACCCGAGGCGCCCTGCGGCGCTGGATCCGGCCGGCCGAGCAGGCCCGGCGTGACGGCGGCGGCGCGGAAGATGTCGAGCCCGATCAGGGTCAGGCCCTGGCTGTCGCCCGGAATGGCGGCTGTGAGCTGCACCACCGGACTGGCCCCGGCCACCCCGGCGATACGCGCCAGCCTCGGGTAGAGGGCTTCGTCGAAGCCGGCCGGGGACACCGAGGCCACCTGCAGGTCGGCGTCGCCGTTCACGGCGGCGATGGCCCGGGAAAACTCGGTCAGGGCGGAGGCGTTGATCAGATGGACGCCGAAGCCGAGCGCCACGCCCACGGCGATGGCGATGGCGGCGGTCGCCACCCGCACAGGCTGGGTGCGCCACTCGCCCAGGATCAGCCAGATCATGGCCGGCAGGCTGATCCTGCCCGAAAGTCCGGCGCTCATGCAGGCGCATCCGCCGGCGGATCGATAGGGACCAGACCGTCATGGGTCAGGCGCAACGCCCGGTCGGCGGCGGCCGCCGCCTTTTCCGAGTGGGTGACAATCAGGGCCGCCGCGCCCGCCTGCCGCACCTGGTCGGTCAGCAGGCCCAGGATCCGGTCGGCGGTCTCCGGGTCGAGGTTTCCGGTCGGCTCATCCGCGAGGATCAGGGCCGGGCTGTGAATCAGGGCGCGGGCGATGGCGACCCGCTGCAGCTCGCCCCCGGAGAGCTGGCGCGGATAGTCGCCGCCTCTGCCGGGAAGGCCGACATCGGCCAGCATGGCCTCGGCCCGGCGGGTGGCCTCGGCCGGATCGCCATGGCCCAGCACCAGCGGCAGGGCCACGTTTCGGGCCAGGGTCAGGTGGGGCAGCAAATGAAACGCCTGGAAGACGAAGCCGATGCGGTCGCGGCGCAGCAGGGTCGCCCCGTCATCGTCCAGCGCCGAAAGCACGCTCCCGTCAATGCTGACGGTCCCGGCGTCTGCCTGGTCCAGCCCGGCGATCACGTTGAGCAGCGTGGACTTTCCCACCCCCGACTCCCCCATGATCGCCACCAGCTCTCCCCGGGCGATGTCGAGGTCCAGACCGGAGAACAGCACCCGCCCGCCGGGCAGGGATCGGCTCAGACCGCGGATGGAGAGCATCGCGGCGTCGACGGGCTGGGAAGAAGGCGGCTGGGGCATGCCAGAGTCTCTAGGGCGCGGAGAGCGGTCCGGACAGCCCCCTATGACAAAGAACGTCGCGGTGCGGGGCCGAACGGGGTCAGGCAATGTGCAGGGCAGGGAACCTGCCTGCGTCTTGGATCAGAGCTCCGACCAGCCTCGCCGTCAGATAGTCGCCGCCGAGTGTCCGTTCACCGGCCCAAACATGGCCCCGCGCAACGCGCTCATGAACCCGCGCCTGCGGGCGGCGGGCTGATCGACAGGCAGAGGTACTTGATCTCGATGTAGTCCTCGATGCCGTACCTGGAGCCTTCCCGACCCAGTCCGGACGCCTTCACGCCGCCGAAGGGTGCGACCTCGGTGGAGATGATGCCGGTGTTCACGCCGACGATGCCGGCCTCGATCGCTTCACCGACCCGCCAGATGCGGCTCATGTCGCCGGCGTAGAAGTAGGCCGCCAGGCCAAAAGGCGTATCGTTGGCCTGGGCGATCACCTCGGCCTCGTCCTTGAACCGGATGACCGGGGCGAGGGGGCCAAAGGTCTCCTCCTCAGTAACGATCATGTCGGCCGTCACCCCCGACAGCACGGTCGGGGTGAAGAACCGGCCGCCCAGTGAGGATCGCTCCCCGCCGGCGCGCACGACAGCGCCCTTGTCCACGGCGTCGGCGATATGGGCCTCGACCTTGGCGACCGCCTTGTCGTCGATCACCGGTCCGATCTCGACGCCGGCCTGATCACCAGGACCGACCTTCAGGGCAGCCGTGGCCCTGACCAGCTTGTCGACGAAGGCGTCGTGGACGCCGTCCTGGACATAGATCCGGTTGGCGCAGACACAGGTCTGGCCGGCATTGCGGAACTTGGACTGGATGGCTCCGGCGACGGCGGCATCCAGGTCGGCGTCGTCGAACACGATGAAAGGCGCATTGCCACCGAGCTCAAGGCTGAGCTTCTTGATGGTCAGCGCGCACTGGGCATAGAGCTTCGCGCCGACTTCGGTCGAGCCGGTGAACGACAACTTCCGCACGGTTTCGCTCGCCGTCAGGACGCCGCCGATTTCCGTGGAACTGCCCGTGATGATGTTCAGCAGGCCATCCGGCAAGCCCGCCATCTGGGCCAGGACGCCAAGGGCAAGCGCGGTGAAGGGCGTCTGACTGGCGGGCTTGACCACCACGCCGCAGCCGGCGGCCAGGGCCGGCCCGATCTTCCGGGTGATCATCGCGGCCGGGAAGTTCCAGGGCGTGATCGCCGCGACGACCCCGATCGGCTGTTTCAGGACTATGATCCGTTTGTCCGGCTGGTGCCCGGGGATGACATCGCCATAGATGCGCTTGGCCTCCTCGGCGAACCATTCAATGAAGCTGGCGGCATAGGCAATCTCGCCCCTGGCTTCGGCCAGCGGTTTGCCCTGCTCCTCGGTCAGGATCGCCGCCAACGCGTCCTAGTGCGCCATGATCAGGTCGAAATAGCGCCGCAGCACCGCCGCGCGATCCTTCGCGGTTCGCGCCGCCCACGGCTTCATCGCCTCGGCCGCCGCCGCCACCGCGCGTTCGGTCTCGGCGGCGCCAAGTGACGGGACCCTGCCGATGATCCGGCCCGTCGCCGGATCGTCGACATCGATCCACCGCTCGCCGGTCACCCAGTCGCCGGCGATCAGGCAGGCTTCGCGCTTCAGTCGGGTCATGGCTGTCCATCCGGTGGAAAGGCGTGCAGCGTCAAGTGCGGCGTCGTTGCGGTCATCCAAGCCGGTCTCTCAGGGCGAACCAGCTCATCCCCGCGACCAGGGCCGGCCAGCGCAGCAGCGAGCCGCCGGGAAACGGCGGACACGGCAGGCGGGCGAGGAGGTCGGTCCCGGCCGTGTCGCCCAGGGCGGCGCGGCCGAGCAGGGCGCCAACCCAGGGCGCCAGCATGACACCCTGTCCGGAATAGCCGGCGGCGATGCGGACGCCGGGCTCCAGCTCCCTCACAAAGGGCGTGCGATAGACCGTGACGCCGAGGCTGCCGCCCCAGGCGTGGCTGATCGCGACGTCGGCCAGTCCGGGATAGATCCTCAGCATGTGACGGCGCACGAAGCCCGCAATGTCCGACGGGAAGGCCATGGAATAGTTTTCGCCGCCGCCAAACAGCAGTCGTCCGTCCGGCGTACGGCGGAAGTAGTTCACCACGAAGCGGCTGTCGGCCGCGGCCATGCCGGACGGCAGGATCTCGGGCCGGTCCAGCGGTTCGGTCACGGCGATGAAGTTGTTGATCGGCATCACCCGCGCGTCGACCACAGGCGACAGGCCGTCGGCATAGCCGTCGCCCGACAGGATCATCTGGTCGCAGACCACATGGCCTCGCGGCGTGTCGACGACGAAGCCGCCGGCTGTCCTGCGCCAGCCGGTCGCCCGGGAGAGCTCATGGATCACCGCGCCCTCGGCGATGGCGGCGCGCGCCATCCCCAGCGCCAGCTTGAGCGGATGAAGGTGGCCGCCGCCGGCGTCCACCATGCCGCCGTGATAGACGTCCGTGCCCAGGGCCTGCGCGAGGGCCTGATTGTCCAGCAGGCTGTATCGCTCGCAACCGTAGACCGTTCGCATGTGATCGATGAAGGCCGCATCGTCCGCCTCGCGGCCGGGCTGATGCCGGGCATGTATGAGGCCGTCGCGCAGGTCGCAGTCGATGCGCCGCGATGTGATGAGCCGGTGCAGGTGGTCGCGCGCGTCCTCCGATAGCCGCCAGAGCGCGCGGGCGTCGCCATGTCCCAGCCGGGCCTCCAGCCAGGGTTGCTCACGACGCTGGCCGGTGTGGATCTGGCCGCCGTTGCGCCCCGAGGCGCCGGAGCCGACCCGGGCCGCTTCCAGCACCACCACGCTCACGCCGCGCGAGGCGAGCTCCAGCGCCGCGCCAAGGCCGGTATAGCCGGCGCCCACCACGCAGACATCCGCGCGAACCTCGCCTTCCAGTGGCGGCTGTTCGGGAAACGGCTCGGCCGTGGCCGCGTACCAGCTGCCGGCTGGATGTCCCTGGTTTCGCATGCTCAGACGTTGAGCAGCAGGAACTCCCGTTCCCACGGGCTGATCGTCTGCATGAAGGTTTCGTGCTCGGCCTGTTTGACGCCCGAATAGGCCGCCACGAACACCGGCCCGAGGATCTCGATCAGCGGCTCACAGGCCTCCAGCAACGCCACGGAGTCCATGAGGCTGCGAGGCAGCTCGGCGCGGCGGGCGTTGGCGTCGACCGAGACCGGCTCTGTCGGCGTCAGGTCCTGGGTCATGCCGAGGTATCCCGTCGCCAGCACGGCGGCGATCGCCAGATAGGGGTTGGCGTCAGACGATGGAATGCGGTTCTCGACCCGGCGGTTGACGGCGTCCGACGGTGGCACCCGCAGGCCGGCGGTGCGGTTGTCATAGCCCCACTGGGTGTTGATCGGCGCACCCGAGTCCCGCGAGATCCTGCGATAGGAATTCACATAGGGCGCCAGCATCGACATGATCGCCGGCAGGTAGAGCTGCTGCCCGGCGATGAAGGACCGGAACAGCGGTGTTTCCTTGCCCGTCTTCTGATCGGAGAACAGGTTGTCCCGGGTGCCCGGCGCGACGATGGACTGGTGGATGTGCATCGCTGAGCCGGGCTCTCCGGCCATCGGCTTGGCCATGAAGGTGGCGTAGATCTCGTGCTCCAGCGCCGCCTCGCGGATGGTGCGCTTGAACATGAAGACCTGGTCGGCGAGCTCGAGCGGATCACCGTGACGCAGGTTGATCTCCATCTGCGCGACACCGCTCTCGTGGATCAGGGTGTCGATCTCCAGGCCCTGGCGCTCGGAGTATTCGTACATGTCCTCGAACAGCGCATCGAACTCGTTGACCGCCGAGATCGAGTACCCTTGCCGACCTGTTTCCGGTCGACCGGAACGCCCTACCGGCGGCTTGAGCGGATAGTCCGGGTCGATGTTGCGTTCGACGAGATAGAACTCCAGCTCGGGCGCCACGACCGGCTGCCAGCCCTTTTTCCGGTAAAGCTCAAGCACCCCCCGCAGGACCTGGCGCGGGCTTTCCGCCACCGGCCGACCGTCGGGCATGAAGGCGTCATGGATGATCTGGGCGGTCGGATCCTGCGCCCAGGGCACCACGGCGAGAGTGGCGAAGTCGGGCGCGAGGAAGATGTCGGTGTCGGACTCGACGGCCCCGACCAGGTTCTCCATCTCCGGGAAATCGCCGGTGATGGTCTGGTAGAACACCGCCAGCGGCAGGTTCATGGTTCCGCTTGTCAGGAACTTGCGCACCGGCATGATCTTGCCGCGCGCGACCCCGGCAAGATCGGGGACCATGCACTCGATTTCCTCGATGTTCTGGCGGCGGCACCATTCGGCCGCCTCCTCCACCGTCTTGACCCCCCGGGTGGCCGAGGGGCCGGGCTTGCTCTTCTTTTCCCGATATTTCATGCCGTCACGTCGCGGGTGAGGATCGGCAGGGCCTCATCCAGAGAACGCCGGATGATGCTCACAAGCTGATCGATCTCCGCGTGGCTGATGATCAGCGGCGGGCAGCAGACGACGGTGTCGCGAATGCCGCGGACCATCAGTCCGTTCTTGATGCAGAGGTCGCGCACCACCGGACCGGCGGTTCCCTCGGCGCCGCCGAAGCGCTTGTTGGTCCCTTTTTCCGAAACGATCTCGACCGCGCCCAGCAGGCCCTGCGAGCGCACCTCACCCACAAGGGGATGGTCATTCAGCGTCGCCAGCGCGCGCGCGAGGTAGGGGCCCGTATCCTCCCGCGTGCGGTCGACGAGGCCTTCGCGTTCCATGATCTCGATATTGCGCAGAGCGACCGCCGCGCAGGTCGGATGGCCCGAATAGGTGTAGCCGTGCACGAAGTCGCCGCCCTTCTCACGGAGCTCGGCGACGATGTGGTCCGCCACACCCACGGCCGAGATCGGCAGGTAGCCGCTGGACAGGCCCTTGGCCATGCAGACCAGGTCCGGCCGGACGCCGTAGTGCTGGAAGCCGAACCACTGGCCGAGCCGCCCGAAGCCGGTGATCACCTCGTCGCAGATCAGCAGGATGCCGTACTTGCGGCAGATGGCCTCGACGAGCGGCCAGTATCCGTCCGGAGGGATGACCACACCGCCCGCGCCCTGGATCGGCTCGCCGATGAAGGCGGCGACGTTCTCGGGGCCGACGGCCAGGATGCGGTCCTCGATGGCCTGGGCCGCCCGGGCGGCGAAGGTCGCGGGGTCCTCGCCGAAGGCCTCGCCGAACCGGTAGGGCTGCATGACATGCTCGACGCCCGGGATGGGCAGGCCGCCCTGCGCGTGCATCGCCTTCATGCCGCCCAGGCTGACCCCGGCCACGGTCGAGCCGTGATAGGCGTTCCAGCGGCTGATGAAGATCTTGCGCTGCGGCTGCCCCTTCAGCGCCCAGTAGTGCCGGGTAAGGCGGAATACCGTGTCGTTGGCCTCGGAGCCCGAGGAATTGAAGAACACATGGGTCAGGCCGGCGCCGAGCTTCTCAGCCACCTTAGTCGCCAGCATGACCGCCGGCGGCGTCACCGTCTTGAAGAAGGTGTTGTAGTACGGCAGCTCCAGCATCTGCTCGTAGGCGACCTTCGCCAGCTCCTCCCGGCCGTATCCGACGTTCACGCACCAGAGACCGGCCATGCCGTCCAGCAGTTCGTTGCCGTCGCCATCTACGATCTTGCAGCCGTGCGCCCGGGTGATGATGCGACTGCCGCCCATCTCGGCGATCACCCTGTGGTCGGCCTGGGCGGGCAGGTGGTGCGCTACGTCGAGCCGCTTGAGTTCGGCGATGTCATGGTTGCGGAGCAGGGCGTTCACGGGGATTACCTCGGGGGGGTCAGGAAGCGACCGGCTGTCCCCTGAGGGCGCGGCCGAAAAGACTGAAGAAGCTGATGGATTGGGGGTTGGTGGCGGTTCGCCATTCCGGATGCCACTGGACCGCAAGAAGCGGCGCGCCTGACAGGTCGGCGGAGACGGCCTCGACAACGCCGTCATCGGCCCGGGCCTCCACGGTCAGGCCCATGCCCAGCCGGTCGACGCCCTGGTAGTGGACGGAATTGACCCGGGCGCGCTCCGTGCCGAACGCGCGAGCAAGCACGCCGCCGGGCGTCAGCGCGACATCATGCTCGTGGTCGAACATGCCGTTGAAATCGACGTCGTCCGGCGCGTGATGGGCGATCAGGTCAGCGCTCTCGGCCATGTCCCGCCGCAGGGTGCCGCCGAACGCAACGTTGATCTCCTGGAACCCGCGGCAGATTCCGAATACCGGCCGGCCAAGGTCCGCCATGGCCTTGATCAGGTCCGAGGTCATGCTGTCGCGATCAGCGTCGAAGGGGCCGGGAGCGTCGTCCGCCGTCTCGCCGTAGCGGCCCGGCTCCATGTTGGACGGGCTGCCGGTCAGCAGCAGGCCGTCAAGCCGGGACGCCACCTCGGAGGCCCGCATCAGGGACGGCATCGACGGGACCAGCAGAGCCGCGCAGTCGGCATAGGTCAGCGGACCGGAGACATAGCGGTTCATCACCGCCTGGGCCGGCTCGACCCCGACGGTGCGGGTGCAGCAGATGATTCCGGCCACGGGCCGGCTTGTGGACATGGTCAATCCTCAGGCGAGCAGCACTGCGGGCGAGCAGGCATGCCATGACAGCCAGACGGGTTCGCCGAGGGCGAAGTCCTCCTGGTCCCATCGGGTCAGGTTCGAGCGCAGCACCCTGATGCGGCGTCCGCCCCTGATCTCGACTTCGTAGACCGACTCGCTGCCCAGATAGACCTCGTGGCGGATCGTGCCGGGCATCGCGTTGTAGCCCGCAGGCGCGTCGTCCATGACCGGCGGCGAGGACCCTTCCGCGCGCTTGCTGAGTTCGATCTTCTCCGGGCGGATGGCCGCCCACACGGTCGCCCCCTTGGCCCCGGTCACGCCGTGGTCGAGATAGATCTCTGTCTGCAGCCCGGGCGACTGGACGATCGCGTGGTCGGGTTCGTCGACGATCAGCGCGCCTTCGAACAGGTTCACGGTGCCGATGAAGTCCGCCACGAACCGCGAGTTGGGAAACTCGTAGAGGTCGTTTGGCGGGGCGACCTGTTGCAGCAATCCGCGGTTCATCACCGCGCAGCGAGTCGCCAGGGCAAGGGCCTCGTCCTGGTCGTGGGTGACCATGATGAAGGTGATGCCGACTTTCTCCTGCAGGGTGGAAAGCTCGCTCCGCATCTGGTCGCGCAACTTGGCGTCCAGCGCCGAAAGCGGTTCGTCGAGCAGCAGCACGCGCGGGCGTTTGACCAGGGCGCGCGCCAGGGCGACCCGCTGGCGCTGTCCCCCGGAGAGCTGGTCGGGCATCCGGCCGCCAAGTCCGTCCAGCTGGACCAGCGCCAGGGCCTCCTCGACCCGCTGCGCACGCTCTCTGGACGGCACGCCGTCGACCTTCAGGCCGTAGCCGACGTTGTCGGCGACGGTCATGTGCGGAAACACGGCGTAGGACTGGAACACCATGTTCACCGGCCGCTTGTTGGGCGGCACGCTGCTGACGTCCTTGCCGTCGATCAGGATCCGACCCTCCGTGGGGGTCTCAAACCCGGCCAGCATCCGCAACAGTGTGGTCTTGCCGCAGCCTGACGGACCCAGCAGGGCGAAGAACTCTCCCTCCTCGATGGTCAGGTTGACGTTGTCGACGGCAACCATCTTGCCGAAGCGCTTGGTGACGTTCTCGAAGGTGATGATGGCCCGGGCTTCCCGACGAGCGGCCGTCGGGGCGGGGGAGGCGGGAGCGGCTTCGGTCATGACGGACTCCTAGGCCTTCGTATTGCCGCCGCCGTGTCCGGAGACCGCGGCGGGATCGCCTTGCAGTCGCAGGGCCAGGGCAGTGAGGATGACGGTCATCACGATCAGGATCGTCGAGGCGGCATTGACCTCGGGCGTCACCGAGAAGCGGACCATTGAATAGACCTTCACCGGGAAGGTCACCGTGTCGGGCCCGGAGGTGAAGAAGGTGATGACGAAGTCGTCGAGGCTGAGGGTGAAGGCAAGCAGGGCGCCGGCGACCAGCGACGGGGCCATGTGCGGGATGATCACGTCGCGGATCATCCGCCACTCGCCGGCCCCGAGATCGCGCGCCGCCTCCTCCATCTCTCGATTGAACGAGGCCATGCGGGCTCGCACAACCACGGCCACGAACGGGAAGCAGAAGGACACGTGGGCGATGATGATGGCGCCCAGGTTGAAGGGCCAGGGCAGGTCCTGGGGCCAGGGCATAACCCGCGCGAAGAAGACCAGCATCGCCACGCCCATACAGATCTCAGGCACCACGATCGGCAGGGCCATGGCGCCGTCGACCACCGGCTTGCCCGGGAAACGGAAGCGCCAAAGCGCCAGCGCCGCCAGGGCGCCCAGGATCAGGCTCAGGACCGTCGATACCGCCGCGATCGTCAGGGAGTTCCCGAACGCCTCGACCAGGCTCGCGTTGTTCAGGGCCTTCTCGTAGTACTTCAGGGTGAAACCCTGCCAGACGATGTTGCGCTTGGAGTCGTTGAAGCTGAACGCCATCAGGGTGATCAACGGCGCGTAGAGGAACACGCCGACCATCACCAGCCAGGCCTGAAGCGGCCAGCGGCGCAGATACTCCAGAGGCCCGGGCGGCGGGCGGCGCGACCGGGCGCTCATGCCGGTCTCCTGCGGCCGCGGGAGAGCATCGCCTGAACCGCGATGGCGATGAAGGTCATGTAGAGCAGCATGAAGGACATCGCCGCGCCGAAGGGCCAGTCATTGGCGCGTTTGAACTGGCGTTCGATGACGTTGGCGATCATCTGGCTGTCGGGACCGCCGAGCAGGTCGGGCGTCAGATAGGATCCCAGCGCCGGAATGAAGGTGATCAGGACCCCCGATGCGATGCCCGGCAGCGCCAGGGGTACGACGATCACCAGCAGGGTGCGGATATGGCCGGCGCCGAGATCAAGACTGGCCTCGAGCAGCGAGCGGTCCAGCCGGTCGAGGGCGGAATAGAGCGGCAGCACCATGAACGGCAGGTGGACATAGACCAGCCCGACGACGACGGCGAAATTGTTGTGCAGAAGCTCCAGCGGCGTAAAGGCGCCGACCGGCTCCAACCCGACCAGCGGCGCCACGCCGGCGAAATGCTGCCACAACCAGCCCAGACTGAGGTTGATGTAGCCTTCCGTTCTGAGCACCGCGATCAGGGCGTAGGTCCGGATCAGCAGATTGGTCCAGAACGGAAGCATGACCAGCAGCAGCAGCCACGCCTTCAGTCGCGAGGGAGCGAAGGTCATGGCCAGCGCCACCGGAAATCCGAGGATCAGGCACAGCAGGGTCGTCAGGCCGGCGATCCACGCCGACTTGGCGAAGATCTTCAGATAGAGGGGCTCGATCGCGCGGGCGTAGTTGCTGAACGTGCCCGTGAAGGAGATTTCCGTCAGGCCGACATTCTGGCCGAAACTGTAGACCCAGACGATCCCGAGGGGGACGAGAAAGAACAGGACCAGCCAGAAGAGCGGCGGGCCCATGGCGCCGGCGAAGACAGACTTCGCCTGTTTCCAGCTCTGTTCCATCATCCTCCCCCTCGGGTCCGGGCGCCGGTCAGGCGGCCCGCACCTTCGTGATCAGCTTCTCATAGGCCTGCGCCGTCTCGGCTCCCTCGAAGGCGCCGTACTCGCACTTGGCCATGATGTCGGCCGGCGGGAAGATCACCGGATTGTCGCGGTACTCCGCCGGCATCAGCGCCTTGGCCGCGGCGTTCGGGGTCGGATAGAGAATCGTCTTGCTGATCTCGGCTCCGGCCTTGGCGTCGAGCAGATAGTTGATGAACTTGTGGGCGTTGTCCGGACGCGGCGCGCCCGTCGGAATGCAGAGGGTGTCGGAGTTCAGCAGGCTGCCCTCCTTGGGCACGACAAAGCCGATGTCCGGGTCCTCGGCCATGATCTGGGCGATGTCGCCGTTGTACTCGAGGACCAGATCGACGTCCTTGGCCAGCAGCATGTCCTGGCCGTTGTCCTCGTGGAACGCCTTGATGAAGGGCTTCTGCCGGATCAGCATGGCCTCGATCTGGGCCAGCATTTCCGGCGGAATCTTGTTGACCGAATGGCCCAGATACTTCGCGCACAGGCGGACCAGGTCCCCGGACTCCGACAGCAGGGCGATCTTGCCCTTGTACTGCGGGGAGTCGAACAGCCACTTCCAGCTGTCCGGAACGCCGTTGACCTTGGACTTGCGGTAGCCGATCCCCAGGGCCAGCCAAGTGTAGGGCATCGAGTATTTCCGGCCCGGATCGAAGTCCGGGTTCAGGAAGGTCGGGTCGATGTTCGCCATGTTCGGGATCTTGGCGTGGTCGAGCGGCATCAGCATGCCTGCCTGTCCCATCCGCGTGACGAACTCATTCGACGGCACGATGACGTCGTAGCCGGAATTACCGGCCTTGAGCTTGGCGAACAGCTCGTCGTTGGTCGAGAACAGGCTCATGTTCACGTCGACGCCGGCGGCGGACTTGAAGTCGGCCAGCGTGGTTTCGCCGATGTAGGTGTCCCAGTTGTAGAAGTTGAGCTTGGCTTCCTCAGCGCCCGCGGCGCCGCCTGACTGGGGGCTGCAGGCGGACAGGGCGGGTGCGAAGGTGATCCCCACCGCGGCGGCGCCCAGAGTCGTCAGCAGTGATCGGCGGGAAGGGCCGCCCTTGGTGATCTTGTTCATGGCCGTTCAGTCTCCTAGCCGTCAGGTTGGAACGCTACTCAGGAATCCACGCCGGTCGAACGCCAGCGCTGCTTCAGATTATCGGGATGATCGTCATGCATTGCGCAAATACCAGTCAAAATCGAGCGCGGTCACGACCTCGAAGAACCGGGCCTGCTCGGTGCGTTTGACCGAGACAAACATGTCGACGAAGCGGTCGCCAAGGTATTCGCGCAGTGCGGTAGAGCCGTCGAACAGGTCGACGGCCGCGAACCAGTTGGTCGGCAGGGTCTGACCGGACTTCGCCGCGGCGGCGTAGCCGTCTCCGACGATGGCGGGTCCCGGATCGATGCGGTTGCGGATCCCGTGCAGGGCGCCGGCCAGGACCACGGCCATCACCAGGTAGGGATTGGCGTCGGCGCCGGCGACCCGGTGCTCGACATGCCGTGTCGGCGGCGGACCCGCCGGCACCCGCAGCGACACCGTGCGGTTATTGACCCCCCAGGTCGGCGCGACCGGTGCATAGGAGTTGGCCTTGAACCGCCGGTAGGAGTTCGCGTTCGGCGCGAGAATGGCCATGCTCTCGCCCAGCAGGGCCTTCATGCCGCCGATCGCGTGCCGCAGGAGTTCCGAGCCTTCCAGATCCTCGCTGGCGCAGAGATTCGCGCCCTGGGCGTCGTTGAAGCTGACATGCATGTGGAAGCCGCTGCCGGCCCGGTCAGCCCAGGGCTTGGCCATGAAGGTTGCTTCACAGCCATGGCGCAGGGCCACGCCCTTGGTCGCCCGCTTGTAGACCTGGGCATCGTCGGCAGCGGCAAGAGCGTCAGGCTTGTGCTTCAGGGTCAGTTCGATCTGGCCCGGGGCGAACTCGGAAATCGCGCCCTCGAGAGGAACCCCGAGCACATCGGAGGTGTCCCACAGCTCCCGCAGGAACGGCGCGAAGGCCTCCAGTTCCGGCAGCCCGTACACGTCGATCGTCCTGGGACGCTGGCCGGTCAGCGCCGACTTCGCCGGTTGCAGGTCGCCGTCCGCGGTGCGCTCCAGGTCGACCAGATAGTATTCCAGTTCGCAGGCGGCGACCGGCGTCAGCCCCTCGGCGGCGAACAGGTCGAGGACGCGCCGCAGCACGTGCCGGGGATCGAGGTCGTTGGGCGTCCCGTCCAGCTCGTAGAGCGACAGCATCACCTGCGCCATGTCCGGCCCGAGCCAGGGGGCGGGCCGCAGGGTGCCAGGCACGGGCCGCGCCCGACGATCAGCGTCGCCGTCCTCCCAGACCAGGCCGGTCTCCTCGCAGTCCGCGCCCGTGGTATCGACCACCAGAATCGAGCCCGGCAGGAAGCGGCCGTAGTCGTAGATCGCCTGCAACTCGTGGACCCGCAGCCGTTTGCCGCGCGGCACACCGGTCATGCTGGTGAAGAAGACATCGACGAAACGGATATGCGGGTGCTCGGCCAGAAACCGGCGGCATTCCTCGGGATCGGCGACCATGGACGTAACAGTCATGCGTCTCGACTTTCGAGCTGGCCGGCGAAGCCGTCAACGGCGTCGACCAGGCGGTCGATCTGCGCGTCTGTGGTCATCGGCGAAACCAGCATCATGTTGTGGAAGGGTGCGATCAGCACCCCGCGATTGATCAGAAAGAGATGGAACGCCGCCAGAAGATCATGATCCAGCGCCTTGCGCATCTCCTGTGCGTTGCGCGGGGCGTCGGCCGCGAAGACAAGTTCGACGCGGGCGCCGACCTGCACGGGGGTCCAGCCGACACCACGGCGGGCGATGACCGCTTCAAGTCCGGCGACCAGGCGGGCCGCGCCCCTCTGCATCCGGTCATAGGCGCTGTCCGACATCACCTCGGCCAGCATCACCCGCATCGCGGACATCGCCAGGGCGTTTCCCGACAGCGTGGTGCCTATGCCTGAGTAACCGGGGCCGATCCGCGCCTGGGCCGCGTCCATCCGCGCCGCCAGATCGGCGGTGACGCCCCAGACCGCGGCCGGCAGACCCCCGGCGATGGCCTTGCCGACCGTGAAGATGTCCGGCTCCAGGCCATGGGCGCGGGTGTAGCCGCCCGGGCCGGTGGACAGGGTGTGGGTCTCGTCGATGATCAGCAGGGTTCCGGCCTGCCGGGTGAACTCCCGCAGGGCGGCGTGGTACCCGGGGTCGGGCAGGATCATCCCGCAGTTGGTCATCACCGGTTCGGCCAGCACCGCGGCGACATCGCCGGGCGCGAGGGCGGCCTTGAGCGCCGCGATGTCGTTGAACGGGATGACCCTGGTCAGCGCCGCCTCGTCATGCACCTGCCCAACCAGTCCGGCCTTCATCGCCGGAGCACCTGACGCCAGGCTGACGAAGGTCTCGTCGACCGCGCCGTGGTAGCAGCCGTCGAAGACCAGGACATGGTCCCGACCGGTCACCGCCCTTGCCCAGCGCAACGCCGCGCGATTGGCGTCGGTGGCGGTGGTCGCCGCCTGCCACAGGGGCAGGCCGAACCGTTCGGCCAGCAGTCGTCCGACAAGAACGGCCGTCGCCGTCGGCAGCATGAAGCCGGCGCCGCGGCGCGCCTGATCGGCCAGGGCATTGGCGACGGCGATCTCGCCATGACCGAACATGCCCGGCGTGTCGCCAAGGCAGAAGTCGGCATAGTCCCGGCCGTCAACGTCGACGAGCTCGGACCCGACGCCCTGGGCCGCGAAGATGGGCGCGGGCGATGCCCAGTCGGCCATCCAGTGCATCGGCACCCCGCCGCGCCAGACCGCTCCGGCCTGCGCCGCCAGCGCGACTGATCGGGGATGCTCCTCGAGAAAGCGCCGCCGCTCTTCGACGATGAGGCCGGACAGGGTCTCCGAACTCGATGGCAGCGCCGACACGAAGCCCCCCTCGTCAACTGTGATCACAGTTTCGCAGCCTTGGAGCCGAGTCAATCATTCGGGCGCTCGCGAACGGTCAGTTCGACAGCTGCCCGCATCGCTTCCATGCCGATGGCGAGGTCGGCGGCGATCGCCCGGCGAGCGGCCGCCGCGTCCTTCGCGGCGAGGGCGGCGATCGCCTGGGCGTGATGGTCGACATCCAGGCCCGTCGTGCCCATTCGCCCGAACACCACCCGCATGAACGGACCGATCTGCAGCCAGAGCGAGTCCGCCAGCGACAGCAGAACCTCGGCCCCTGAGCGGCGGTAGATCAGGAAATGAAAGGCGTGGTTGGCGGACATGTAGCGGTCGACATCACCGACGGCGAGGGCGGCGTCGATATCGGCGTCAGCCGCTTTCAGCGCCCGGATCAGGCCGGTATCGGCCAGTGGCGCGGCGCGGGCCGCGAGCTCCGGCTCGATCCACCCGCGCGCCTGGGTTAACTGTTCCAGCCGCCCTCCGGTAAGCGAGGGCGCCAGGAGCCGCTTGTTGTCCGGGTTGATCGTCAGCGCCCGCTCCGCGACCAGACGGCGAACGGCGTCGCGGACGGGCATCGGGCTGACCCCCAGCTCGGCCGCCAGGCTCCGCAGCGACACGCCCCGCCCGGGCGGGATTCGACCCGTGATCAAGGCGTCGCGCAGCGCCGCATAGACCAGATCGTGCATGGCCGGGGCCGGGCCGTCCCTCGTCGCGCGCGACATCTTCGTCAAAGCCGTCCTTCCGCGCCCGCCCCAATTGTGATCACATTGCGCGAAACGGGGGTGATACGCCAGTCGCCGGCCGTTCGCGGAGACCCCCTATGCCGGACGCAGGCGCCAACTCGCTCGACGCCTTCTGGATGCCTTTCACGCCCAATCGGCGATTCAAGGCCGGCCCGCGCCTGCTCTCGGGCGCGCGCGACATGCATTACTTCACCCCCGATGGCCGCGAGGTGCTCGACGGCACCGCCGGCCTCTGGTGTGTGAACGCCGGTCACAACCGGCCGCGGATCGTCGAGGCGATCCAGCGACAGGCCGCCGAGCTGGACTACGTCTCCTCTTTCAACATGGCCCATCCACTGGCCTTCACATTCGCCTCCCGTCTGGCGGCGATGGCCCCGCCTGGCCTGGACCGCATCTTCTTCAGCAACTCGGGTTCGGAGTCGGTGGACACCGCCCTGAAGATCGCGCTGGCCTACCAGCGCGCCCGCGGCAAGGCCGGCAAGACCCGACTGATCGGCCGCGAGCGCGGCTATCACGGCGTAGGCTTTGGCGGGATTTCAGTCGGCGGCATTGTTCGCAACCGGATGTACTTCGGCAGCCTTCTGACCGGCGTAGACCACCTTCCCCATACCCACGGGATCGCCGCCAATCTCTTCTCCAAGGGGCAGCCGGAGCAGGGCGCGGATCTCGCCGACACGCTTGAGCGCCTCGTCGCGTTGCACGACGCCTCGACCATAGCCGCGGTGATCGTCGAGCCCGTCGCCGGCTCGACCGGCGTGCTGATCCCGCCGAAGGGCTATCTCGAACGCCTTCGGGCCCTGTGCGACAAACACGACATCCTGCTGATCTTCGACGAGGTGATCACCGGCTTCGGACGGGTCGGCGCGGCCTTCGCCGCCGAACGGTTCGGGGTGATCCCGGACATGATGTGCCTGGCCAAGGGCCTGACCAACGCAGCTGTCCCCGCAGGCGCAGTTGCGGTCAGCCGCACCATCCATGACGCAATGATGGACGCGGCCGACGCGCCCATCGAGCTCTTCCACGGCTACACCTACTCCGCACATCCGCTGGCCTGCGCCGCCGGCCTGGCCACGCTGGACGTCTATGCCGAAGAGGGTCTGTTCGAGCGCGCCCGGACACTCGAGCCCTATTGGGAGGCGGCGATGCACAGCCTGGCCGATGCGCGCCACGTCATCGATATCCGCAACCTGGGCCTCATCGCCGGGATTGAGCTGGAACCGCGGCCCGGCAAGCCGACGGAGCGGGCCATCGAAGCCTATGAGGCGGCGTTCGACGGCGGCCTGATGATCCGCGTCACCGGCGACATCATCGCCCTGTCGCCGCCGCTGATCATCGACAAGGGTCAGATAGACCGCATCGTCGACACCCTCCGGACGGTTCTGTCACGGATCGATTGACTAAACCGCCGCAGCCCTCCACCGGACTGCAACGACAAGCCCTTGGGGGATGACATGCCTGACCTGCTGATACCGGCCGCTATCATCCTGGGCCCCATCTTGATCGTGGCCCTTGCCAGCATGATCAGGCGGTCATGGCGATTCCGCTGGGCCAACGTGTTCAGGCTCTACCTGACCCTGATGTTCGGTTTCTTTGGCCTCTACGGCCACATCCTCAATCCCCAGTCGGTGGTGGAGCTCATTCCCCCGTTCTTCCCGCTGCGGCTGGAGTCCAGCTATGCGAGCGGCGTGCTGGAGCTGGCGTTCGCGATCCTGATCTGGACACGTTGGGCCCGGATCACCGGCTGGGCGATCATCGCCTATCTGATCCTGGTCCTGCCCTTCAATATCTATGGCTGGACCGTCGCTTCCAACGTGCCTAGCTACGCCAACGCGCCCTACTATCTGTGGATCCGCATCCCGCTGCAGGCCCTGTTCATCGCCTTCGCCTGGTTCGGTACAAAGGGACGGGAAGAGCCGAGCTAGAATAGCCGCGACCTTGCCCGCCTGTCCGTCCGGCTTTCATCCGACAGTCCGTGCGGAGCTTCAGTCTCTTGTCAGGGCAGATTTTCCGTTGGACTGACGGCGCGGCACATACCTCAAAGTCATGACCGCCTTCGCACGATCTCAGGGTTACACATGCAGTTCGACGACGTCATCCGCGGCCGCCGCAGCATCCGTGGCTACAAGCCAGACCCTGTTCCCAGGGCGCTGATCGAGGAAATCATCAGCCTGGCGATGCGCGCGCCATCGTCGATGAACACCCAGCCGTGGAACTTCTACGTCGTCACCGGAGAGCCGCTGGACCGGATCCGCGCTGGCAACACCGAGCGGACTCTTTCCGGCGTTCCCCAATCGCGCGAGTTCCGCACCGGGCAGGCTTTCGCCGGCCAGCACCGCGACCGGCAGGTCGGCGTCGCCAAGCAACTGTTCTCGGCGATGGGAATCGCGCGCGACGACGCGGAGATGCGGCAGGACTGGGTCCTGCGGGGCTTCCGTCAGTTCGACGCCCCGGTCTGCGTGATCGTCACCTATGACCGCGTGCTGGATGGCAGCGACGATACGCCGTTCGATTGCGGCGCGGTGGCGACAAGCCTCGTCAATGCCGCCTGGTCTCGCGGCCTGGGCGCGGTCATCAACAGCCAGGGCATCATGCAGTCCCCGGTGGTGCGTGAGCATGCCGGGATCGCCGATGATCAGGTCATCATGAAGAGCATCGCGCTGGGTTGGCCGGACGAAAGCTTCCCGGCGAACGCTGTCGTGTCCGAACGCAAGTCTGTCGACGAGGCCGCGGTGTTTGTCGGCTTCGACGCCGACTGATTTCACGCCGCCCGGGCAAGCCCGGGCGGATCAAGACGGCTCGTTCTTCCCCCGGACGCTCAGCGGCCGCGGAAGACCGGCGGGCGCTTCTCGACAAAGGCGAGCGAGGCGGCCTTGTGATCGTCGGTCGCCATGGTGCGGACCATGTGGATCGCCTCGGCGTCCATGGTTTCGGACAACGTGCCGTGCTCGGCGATGGCGAGGTTCTTCTTCATGTAGCCGATGGCCACGGTCGGCAGGTCAGCGAGGCGGCGGGCGAGGGCGGCGGCCTCCCGGGCCAGGTCGGCGGCCGGCACGGCGCGGTTGACCACGCCCAGCCGGGCGGCCTCGGCGCCGCTGATCACGTCGGCGGTGAAGTAGAGCTCACGGGCCTTGGCCGGTCCGACAAGCTTGGACAGGAAGTAGCTGCCGCCATAGTCGCCGGACGCGCCGATCTTCGAGAAGGCCGTGGTCATCTTGGCGTCCTCGGACGCGATGCGGAAATCGCAGGCCAGAGCGATGGACAGGCCGGCGCCGGCCGCCGCGCCGGGGATGACCGCCAGAGTCGGCTTGGGCATCTCGTGCAGCCAGCGGCTGAAGTCCATCCCGTTGCGGAGTCCGTTCACCCGCTGATCAAAGGTCGGCGCCTCGCCCGGCCCCTTGGCGGCGACAAAGCCCTTTACGTCGCCACCGGCGCAGAAGGCGCCGCCCGCGCCGGTGATGACCACCGCCCGCACGTTCGGATCGAGCGCCAGCCGGGGCGCGGCGGCCGACAGGGCCGCCAGCAGCTCGCCGGTCAGGGCGTTGCGCGCCTCCGGCCGGTTCATGGTCAGGGTGGCGATGCCGTCCTCGAAGGTCTCGATTAGCTGGTCGGTCATGGTCGTCGTCCTTGTTCGGAGGCGCGGCTATCGCGGGGTCGGCCTGCAGCCTAGATCAGCGTCCGAAGCCGGGCCAACGTGAGATTTGCATTGACCCGACGGCGCCCACTTCTAGGGTGTCGGTCAAACAACTGTTTGACGCAGAGTCGGTCGCGCTGCAATCGCCGCGTTCTCCGACCGATCCGGGGAGACCGCCATGAACAAGATCGTCGACATCCGTCCCGACGCCGAGGCCGAGCTGAACAACCTCGCCATGTCGGAGTCGGCCAAGCCCCTGATGGAGGCGGTCAAGCGCCACATCGCGGAGAATGTCGAGCCGATCACCGAGGAGTTCTTCCGGCTTGGCGAGAACCGCACTGACCGCTGGAGCTGGGCGCCCGGCCAGCTCGAACTTCTGGAGACCGCCAAGGACAAGGCCAAGGCCTCCGGCCTCTGGAACTTCTTCCTGCCGGAGAGCGAGATCGGCCGCGGCCTGACCAACCTCGACTACGCCTATATCGCCGTCGAACTGGGCAAGAGCCCGCTGGCGTCGGAGAGCCTGAACTGTTCGGCGCCCGATACGGGCAACATGGAAGTGCTGGAGCGCGTCGGCACCCCGGCGCAGAAGGAGCGCTGGCTCAAGCCGCTGCTGAACGGCGAGATCCGCTCATGCTACGCCATGACCGAGCCGGGCGTTGCCTCGTCGGACGCCAAGAACATCTCTACCCGCGCCGAGCTGATCGGCGGCAAATGGGTCATCAATGGCGAGAAATACTACATCTCCGGCGCCGGCGATCCGCGCTGCAAGATCATGATATGCATGGTCAAGACCAGTCCGGACGCCGCGTCCCAGTACCAGCAGTCGCAGATCCTCATCCCCATGGACACACCGGGGGTCGAGATCATCGGACCGATGCACGTGTTCGGCCATGACCACGCGCCGCGCGGCCATATGCACCTGAAACTCAACAACGTCAGGGTGCCGCAGGAGAACATCCTTCTGGGCGAGGGCCGCGGGTTCGAGATCAGCCAGGTGCGCCTCGGCCCGGGCCGCATCCACCACTGCATGCGTTCGATCGGCAAGGCCGAGCGCGCCCTGGACCTGATGGTCAAGCGGGCCACCACCCGCGTCGCCTTCGGCAAACCTCTGATCCAGCTGGGCAAGAACCTGGAGCTGGTCTCCCGCGCCCGCATCGAGATCGAGGCCATGAGGCTGATGGTGCTTAAGGCCGCCAAGGCGATGGACGTCCTCGGCAACCGCGAGGCCCGCATCTGGGTCAGCATGGTCAAGGCCATGGTGCCCGAGAAGGTCTGCGAGATCATTGACCAGGCGATCCAGATCCATGGCGCGACCGGTCTGTCGGAATGGACGCCGCTGGCCGAGCTCTACACGGATGTGCGCCACCTCCGCTTCGCCGATGGCCCCGACGAAGTGCACCACATGGTGGTCGGCCGCGCCGAGCTGACCCGGCACTGAGGCCGGGCATGATGGGGGAAGGGCGCTAGAGTACGATGCGGCCGGACGGAACGGTCCGACCGTTGAATCGTGAACTGGAAGCAAAAGTCTGGAGCCTGATTCAGGGTTCATATGATTCCATCTGAACCCATCAGGCTCTAGGGTGCGGCGGCGGTCCGTAGACAGTTGGTCATGGGCTGGCGCACGAACAGGCGGAGCGGTTGCGCCGGCCTTTGCTGATCGAGGTCGCTGTTGCCGATCAATGCCGATACCCGCCGATCGCCATCAAGGACCGGCCTGGCGGACGACCGCAATCCTTCGCGCGGGGACCTCGTGGGACTGAAAAGCACGGTGGCCCAGGCTTGGCGCTTTCTGGGTGACTTCGCCCGTTTCGGCGGGCGGCGCCTGGCGGGCGCTGCGATCCTTGTCGGGCTGGGCGCGCTCGTCGAGGGCCTCGGCATCCTCATGCTGGTCCCGCTGCTGGCCATGGTGACGGGAACCGGCGAGGCGGGCGGCTGGATCGCCGGCGTCGCCAGACCTGTGATGGAGATGTTCCAGGGCCAGTCCCGACTGACCACGCTGGCGGCCTTCCTGGCTGTGTTCGGGTGCCTGATCGCGGTTCGCGCGGTGATCATACTGATGCGCGATCTAACCCTGGCCCGCCTGCAGATGGGGTTCGTGGAAGAGCGGCGGCTTGCCATCATTGAAGGCCTTGCCGCTACCAACTGGGAGACGGTCAGCCGCCTGTCCCACGCGCGGATCGCCCATGTGCTGAGCTCGGATGTCCAGCGATGCGCCACAGCGGCCAACTTCGCCCTGCAGGCCAGCGTCGCCTCGGTCATGCTCATTGCCCAGTTGTCGCTGGCCTTTCTGTTGTCGCCGGAACTCGCCCTGTTGAGTCTGGCCCTGCTGATCGTCGCCGGCTTCCTGCTGGGCCCGGCGCTTGTCCGCGCCCACGGGAGAGGTCAGGAAGCGACATTCGGCCAGTTCGCCCTGACACGGGATACTGGCCAGTTCCTCGGCGGTCTGAAGCAGGCCTTCACACAGAACGGGCAGGAGGCGTTCGTGCTTCGGGCCCGCGAAACGCTGGATACCCTGCGCCTCGGCCGGATCGCCTTCGTTCGCCAGAGCACGGGAACGAGAATGGCCCTGACCGCGGCGGCGGCCGCCATCGCCGGGGTGTCGCTGCTGGTCGGCTACGGCGTTCTGCGGCTTGAGCCTCCGGTGTTGATGACCCTTCTGTTTGTCCTGTCGAGGATCGCCGGTCCCGCCGGACAGGTGCAACAGGGCGCTTTGCAGCTGGTCCACGCGCTTCCCGCCTATCAACTGGTGAAGGCGCTGGAGGCGGAGCTTGAGGCGGCGACGCCTGCCCCACAACCGGCGAAGGCTACGGATCCGGGCCTGCCACATTTCGCTCCGGTGGCGTTCGAGGCCGTGAGCTTCAGCCACCAACCCGGAGGCGATCAGAAATCTGACGGCGCGAAGGGCGTGGTCGACCTCCGGCTTGTGCTGGAGCCGGCCAGCTTCGTCGGCCTGTCCGGGCCCTCCGGGTCCGGGAAGACTACCTTTGCCGACCTGCTGTCGGGACTGTACCTGCCCAACTCCGGGGCCGGATATCGATCGGCGGTCGGTCCCTGGACGGCCCGGCTGCGCGCGCCTGGCGGGATCGCATCGCCTATGTGCCGCAGGACCCTTTCCTGTTCCACGACACGATCCGCCGAAACCTGCTGGCGTCCACGCCGACGGCCACGGAGCCGCAGCTATGGGAGGCCCTCCGGATCGCCGGAGCCGAGGAGCTGGTCCGCCGCCAGGTGAACGGGCTCGACACGGTCGTGGGTGAGCGGGGCGCCCAGGTGTCGGGCGGAGAGCGACAGCGTCTCGCCCTTGCCGCCGCGCTTCTCCGCCGGCCGGAGGTGTTTATCCTCGACGAGGCCACCAGCGCCGTCGATGTCGAGACCGAACAGGGGATACTCGAGCGCCTGCGGGGCGCCTTTCCCGGGTCGATGATCGTCATCATCGCTCACCGGGCCGAGAGTCTGAGTCTCTGCGATCGCGTCTTCACGCTGGTCGATGGTCGTTTGGTGGGTGTCACCGAGCGGGGGCGCGCAACCGGTTCAACTGCCGCCACAGCCAAATCGGCCCCCTGAGAAACGGGTAAAGGAACCAAAGCCCCCTGGGCAGTCTCAGCGAGAACACCAGGGTCCAGTCGATCAGCCAGGCCTGGATTTCCTCGCGGCGAATCCGCCAGTCGTCGATGAGCAGCAGGTGAGCCAGCTCGATCCGTCCGCTGCGCAACGGCGCCTGGGCCGGCAGTCGAGGGTCGCACATGACCGTAAAGGCGAACCGGGCCAGCCGGGTCACTCTGCGGTCCGCGACGATCGACCGCTTCAAGGCGGCCGGAAGCGGTCGGTGGAATACGGCCTCGACCAGAAGCAGCGCCTGGCCCGAGGCGCGTCCGACGCCCTTTTCGACCGCCGCCGCGTGCAGCGCTTCCAGCTCGACAGCCGAACGGTCGGCTGTCAGCGCCGCGATGTCGGCCAGCCACTTGAGCCTGAACCAGGCGCACAGCGCTCCATGAAGGCACAGGTAAGGATAGAGCGCGTCAACGCCAGGAGCCGGCAGGCTGATCCCCGGCCTGAGGGCGATCTCCTGCTGGTCCCGCCACAGATCGAGAGTCTGCGACAGGCGCGGACTGTGCGTGGGCCGGAAATGCAGCTCCAGCGTCAGAGATCGGGCACCGTGGCGGTAGATGAAATCCTTCCGCCAGCGCAGCCACTGCACCAGCTGCGCCTCATTGGCCTCCGGCGGCGGCTCTACGCGGACGTAGCCGGCGCTTTCACAGAGTTCGCCTGCCGGGATGATCGCCTCGACGGGCACCAGAAGGTCGAGATCATTAGTCTGCCGGATTGCCAGATCGCCATAGGCAAGTTGTGTCAGGCCCGGCCCCTTGAGCACCAGCGCTCTGATGTCGGCCTCCCGGAGAATTCGGACCAGGCGGACGGCTTCCCCGACGATTGCCAGGTTCATCAGGCCGTCGGCCGCAGCGCGAACCTTGAGCGAGGAAAGCACCTCGGGCGGGGCGCCCGCAGCATGGGCAGCCAGTCCATCATGCACGAAGCTGGCGACGCGGTGGCGCTCGACAGCCCTGGCGACCCGGCTCCAGTCGATTCGGGGGTCGGCCGCCGCTCGGGCGATCGCCTGAGTTCGGGCGTCGGAACGCGGCCAGAACGTGCATGCGGCCAGCAGGCGCAGTTCGGGCGAAAGCGCTCCCAAGCCCACCGATGCTTCCATCCCCTCGCCACCCATCATCACACCGTACCGGCCGAGCCGGGACCAGCCCCGAACGACAGGACCGCCAACACAGGCACGCTAGCCCTCGAAGTCGACAAGGGCGACCGTATCATCGACGGACTTGCGGTTGGACACCACCGCGTTGGCCAGGGCGTTCGTCGCCGCGCCCCAGTCGGCGGGAGCGATGTCGCGCCCGTGGATCGAGTGGTCGGCGGCGATCATGACCGGGTGCGTGCGCTTCTCGATGTCTCCGCGGGCGTCGCGGCGGCTGTGAATGACCTCGTCGACTGTCATTGTTGAATCAGCCAACGCCGCTGCTCCACGCGCTCATCTGTTCGGGATCGTCATCGCCGGGCGTGGTGGGGGGGCGCAAGCCTTGATGCGACGTCCCTGGCTCCTCGACCGTGATCGACGTTCACATATTTCTCCTCGCGGGTCGGATTGCATCTCGCAACGGCGGAACCGGCAGGCCATCATGGAAGCCAGCAATCCGCCGAAGAGCGGGTGTGGGCAGGAAGTGAAGAGGGAACGGCGTCGTGCACTATGCGGAACTCGACCAGGCTTGGGCTGAACTGACGGGGCCCGGCGGGCCATTCGAGATCACGACGGTAGATGTCGGCGGCGCGCCGATCCGGACCTTCGCCGCCGCGCCGCCCAGCGTACGGGAGCTGTGGCTTTCGACGCTGGCGTTCGCTGATCGCGACTACCTCGTCTACGCGGACGAGCGGATCACTTACGGCGAGGCTCACGGTCAGGTGGCCGCCATCGCCAACTGGATGATGGATCAGGGCGTGCGTCCGGGCGACCGGGTGGCCGTCGCCATGCGAAACTATCCCGAATGGATGCTGATCTACTGGGCCGGCGTGTCGATCGGCGTCGCCGTGGTGGGCATGAACGCCTGGTGGACCGCCGTGGAAATGGCCTACGGTCTGAAGGATTCGGCGCCCAAGGTCGTGTTCGCCGACGGCGAGCGTATTAACCGCATCGGCGAGCAGCCGGACATGCTGGGCCAGTCCATCCTCGTCGCCGTGCGGGCCGACAACGCGCCGGCGGGCGCGGTGGCCTTCGCCGATGTCCTGGCGCGCGGCGGCGCCCTGCCGGAGCTGGCGATCGATCCGGAGGCCGACGCCTGCATCTTCTACACCTCGGGTACGACGGGCTTTCCCAAAGGCGCCCAGCTGACGCATCGCGGCTGCGTCAACAATCTGATGAACATGATGTTCGCGGGACAGGTGACCGCCCTTGCGACCCAGCGGGCCACCGGCGTCATCCCCGACCCCGATGCGCCGGTCCCGATCCCGGTGACCCTGGTCACCACGCCTCTGTTCCACGTCACGGCCAACAACTGCGGCGCCTACGCCACCACGGCGGCGGGCGGAAAAATGGTGCTGATGTACCGGTGGGATGCCGGCGAGGCGCTGAAGCTGATCGAGCGCGAGCGGGTCAGCAGCGTCAGCGGCGTGCCGGTCATGGCCCGTGAGCTGGTCACCCATCCCGACTTCGGTAATCACGACACTTCCAGCCTGCTGACGGTCGGCGGCGGCGGCGCCCAGATCCAGCCGGATCTGGTGGACAAGATCGAGAAGACCGTGGCCACTGCCCGGCCAAACACAGGCTACGGCATGACCGAGACCTGCGGCATCATCACCTCGATCTCGGGCGACTTCTTCGTCGACAAGCCCGCCAGCTGCGGCCGGGCCATGCCAAGCTTCGAGGCCAAGGTTGTCGACGACGACGGCAACACTGTTCCAGCCGGCCATACCGGCGAACTGTGGGTGCGCGGCGCCTCGGTCATCAAGGGCTACATCAACCGCCCCGACGCCACGGCCGAGTCGATCACGGACGGCTGGCTGCACACCGGCGACGTCGCCCGGATCGACGAGCAGGGGTTCATCTTCCTCGTCGACCGCAAGAAGGACATGGTCCTTCGTGGCGGCGAGAACGTCTATTGCGCCGAGGTCGAGGCGACGCTGCACCAGCACCCGGCTGTGGCCGAATGCTGCGTGTTCGGCGTGCCCGACGCGCGGTTGGGCGAGGAGGTCGCCGCCGCCGTGGTTCTGCGCCCCGGGGAGTCCATTTCGGCAGAGGCGCTGCGCCAGCACTGCATCGGCCTTGCCGCGAAGCACAAGGCGCCGCGCTACGTCTGGCTGCTGGACGAGCCGCTGCCCCGCAACGCCAGCGGCAAGTTCCTCAAGCGCGAGCTGCGCGACCGGCTCCGCCTTGAGGAAGCGGCCTGACGGCCGACGCAGGAGACCGACCATGAGTTTCGACACGCCGCTCGCAATCGCCGGTCCGCTGCGCCATCCGCGTCAGATGCTGGGTGACCAGGAGTACGGCGGCCACGCCTCGATCCACGACGACGCCATGGCCGAGAAGCTCGGCTTCCGCGCCGGCCCGATCGAGGGGCCGACCCATTTCAGCCTGTTCCCGCCGCTGCTGGAGAAGATCTGGGGCCGCGCCTGGCATGAGAAGGGCTGCATATCGTCCCACTACCTGAACATGGTGGTCGAGGGCGAAGCGGTGCGCGCCTTCGCCGAGATCCCGGCCGAGGGCGCGACGATGACCCGGGTCTGGGCCGAGAAGGCCGACGGCACGCCGGTGCTCGAGGCCAGCGCCAGCCTGGGCCGGGATGCGGGACCGACCCTGCTCGAGCAACGGATGGCGGGCCTTCGTCCGCCGGGTAAACTGTTGATCCTTGAGGACCTCAAGGTCGGCATGACTGGCGCGCGCGACGAGGTGGTGCGCATGGACCCCGACCAGCACATGGGCGCGCTCTATCCGTTCAGCCTGAACCAGAAGCTGGCGGCCATCACCGAGACCTCTCCCTGGTACAGCGACGCCGCCGCCTCGCCCTGGGGCCGGGCGATCATCCCGCTGGAGATGATCAGCGTGCTGGCGGAGTATTCGAGCCGGCAGGCGGAATTCCCGGTCAAGGGCCCGGCCGTGGGCCTGTTCGCCGACCAGGAGATTCGTCTGTTCGACGGGCCGCTGTTCGTCGGCGAGGACTATGTCCTGCGCCGGGAGATCGTCGCCCTGGCCGAGAGCAAGCGCACTGAGTCCTACTGGGTTCGCACCCGCATATTCGACTCTGCCGGGACCCGGCAGGTCGCCGAGATGCTGCTCAATCACGCCACGCTGAAACACTCATACGCCGGATACGCCGAGGCGGGCTGAGCCGCGGACGCAAGGGGGCAGGAACATGGACGTCAGGGACAAGGTCGTGGTCGTCACCGGCGGCGCTGAGGGAATCGGTGCGGCGCTATGCCGTCGCTTCGCCCGCGCCGGCACGGCGGTGGTGGTGGTGGCTGACCGCAACGGCGACGGCGCCGCGGCGGTGGCGGCGGAAATCGGCGGCGAGGCGGTGACGCTGGATGTCTCCGACGGGGACGCCACGGCCGCGATGGTGGCCGGTGTCGAACTCCGTCACGGGGGCATCGACCTGTTCTGCTGCAACGCCGGCGTCGGCGACGGCGATCCGGACCGCAACAGCGCCGCGTCCTCGCCGGACGCTGTCTGGCACAGGGCCTGGAACGTGAATGTCATGGCCCACGTCCATGCCGCCCGGGCGGTGATCCCCGGCATGGCGGCCCGGGGCGGCGGCTACATCCTCAATACCGTCTCGGCGGCAGGCCTGCTGTCGCAGATCGGCGGCGCGGTCTATTCGACCACAAAGCACGCTGCTGTGGGCTTCGCGGAGTCGCTGTCGATCACCCATGGCGACCAGGGCATCAAGGTTTCGATCCTGTGTCCGCAGGGCGTCGACACCGCCATGCTTCGCGCCGGCGGCTCCGGGTCACCGCAGAGCCTGGACGGGGTGCTTACGGCAGACGAAGTGGCAGAGAGCGTGATCGCCGGCCTGGCCGCCGAGCAGTTCCTGATCCTGCCGCACCCTGAGGTGCTCACCTACATGCAGCGCAAGACCGCCGACTACGACCGGTGGCTCGTCGGCATGCGCCGGCTGCGCGCGCGGGTTATGGCCCCCGCCGCGTCGTGACGCAGACCCCGCCGGAGCGGCCGCCCGCGCCCCGCTTCGCGGCGGCCTCGCTGATCGCGGTAATCTTCATAAACATGCTCGGCTTCGGGATCATCGTCCCGTTGCTGCCCTTCTACGCCAAGTCCTTCGACGCGCCGCCCTGGCAGATGGCGCTTATCTTCTCGGCCTACTCGGTCGGCGCCTTCTTCGGAGAGCCGTTCTGGGGTCGACTGTCCGACCGGCTGGGCCGAAAGCCGATCCTGATCTGGACGATCAGCGCCAACTGCCTCTGCTACCTTGCCCTGGCCTTCGCGCCCGGCATCTGGGCGGCCTTCCTGATCCGCCTTGTGGGCGGGATGGCGGCCGGCAACGGCGCCGTCATCCAGGGCTATATCGCCGACGTCACCCCGCCGGAGAAGCGCGCCCGGCAGCTGTCGTACCAGGGCGCGGCCTGGAACGTCGGCCTGATCGTCGGCCCCTCGATCGGCGGCCTGTTCGCCCACACGGATGCCGGCCCCGCCGGTTTCCGCATTCCGTTGTTCATCGCTTCGGGCCTGGCCCTGCTTTGCGTTATCGCCATCGCGCTCTTCATCCGCGAGAGCCGGATTCGCGAGACCGGTTTCACGGACCGGCCCAGCCGCTGGGCGGCGATGGAGGAGGCTTTCCGACATCCGGTCATCGGCCGTCTGATGCTGCTGACCTTCCTGATCGGCTTCGCCTTCACCGGCATCGAATCGGTTTTCGGCCTCTGGGCCCAGGCCCGGTTCGACTGGGGCCCCCGTGATGTCGGCCTCAGCTTTGCCTTCGTCGGTATAGCCGCCTTCTTCACACAGACCCTGATCACCGGTCGCCTGTCCGAAAGGTTCGGGGAAGGGCCCATGCTGGCCGCCGGGATGGCGCTGACGGTGGTGGCGATGGTCCTGCAGATCTTCTCGACCGGCGGGGTCATGACCACGGCCCTGATGTGCCTGACGGCCATGGGCCAGTCGGTGGCCTTTCCCAATGTCGGGGCGATGATTTCCCGGGTCGCCGATCCCCATCGGCAGGGTCAGATCATGGGCCTGAACAACGCCGCGGGAGCGCTGGCTCGCGTCGCTGGCCCGCTGAGCGTCAGCCTGGTGTTCGCCGCCTACATCAACGGACCGTTCGTGCTGGCGGCCCTGGTGGTCGCCCCGGCCATCTTCCTGGCCGTCTCGGCCAGCAGGCGGGCACGCCCGTCGATCTGACAGGGCGTGGCGGTTTGCAATCGTATGGGCCGTCCCTAATGTGCCGGCCAACAACAAAGAGGAACGCCCAGATGGACCTTCAGCTCGCCGGCAAGAACGCGGTCATTCTCGGAGGGACGCGCGGCATCGGCCGGGCCATCGCCGAAACCCTGGCGGCCGAGGGCGCGAACGTCGCCGTCTGCGCCCGCAACGCCGACCAGGTGGCCGAGGCTGTCGCGGCGCTCGCCAAATCCGGCGTCAAGGCGACGGGAAAGTCCGTCGACATCATGGACGGCCCGGCGCTGAAGGCCTGGATCGGGGAGGCCGCCGATGAACTGGGCGGCATCGATATCCTGGTTTCCAACGCCGGCGCCATGGCCCAGGGCGCCGATCCCGCTTCGTGGGAGCAGAACTTCAAGCTCGACGTGCTGGGCATGGTCAACGCCTTCGACGCGGCCAGGCCCTTCCTGCTCAAGGCCGCGACCGCCAACGGCGACGCGTCGTTCGTGATCATCGCCTCGGTCTCGGCGGCCGAGGCCGACAACGGCAGCTCCTACGGCCCGATCAAGGCCGCGCTTATCCACTTCGCCAAGGGGCTGGCCCGGCAGTACGCCGGCAAGCACCTGCGCACCAACGTCGTCTCGCCCGGCACAGTCTATTTCGCGGGCGGCGTCTGGGAGATGGTCGAGAAGAACCTGCCGGAGATGTTCAAGGGCGCGATGGAGCGCAATCCGATGGGCCGCATGGCGACGCCGCAGGATGTGGCCAACGCTGCGGTCTTCCTCGCAAGTCCGGTGTCATCCTTCACAACCGGCGTGAACCTGCTGGTCGACGGCGCGATCAGCCGGCGGGTGAACTTCTAGGCAGGCTCCGGGCCGAAGTTCCCGCTTTCATGCCGTTCGGTAATGCGCGGGATAGTCGGCTGAAACGTAAGGGAGCGCCCGTCATGTCCTATCCTCTGCCCAACGCCTCTATCGATCTGAGCGGCAAGGTGGCCCTGGTCACAGGGGCCTCGTCGGGCCTCGGCAAGCGCTTCGCCCAGGTGCTGGCGCGCCAGGGGGCGAAGGTGGCGATCACCGGCCGCCGGCTGGACCGACTTGAGGCTCTGGCGGCCGAGATCGCGGCTGACGGCGGCGTCGCGGCCCCGCTGGCTTTGGACGTCACCGACACCGACCAGCTGCTGGCCGTCATCGGGCGGGCGGAAGACGCGCTCGGGCCGGTGGACATCCTGATCAACAACGCCGGCATCCCGGATGCCCAGCGCGCGACGAAGATGTCGGTCGAGCTGATTGACGCGGTGATGGACACCAATGTCCGTGCCCCCTGGATCCTGGCCTGCGAGTTCGCGCGGCGGCGTATGGAGGCCAAGGCGCCGGGGCGGATCATCAACATCGCCTCGATGGCCGCCTACAGCTATCGCGGGGAGGGCGCGGCCCTCTACTCGGTGAGCAAGGCGGCCGTGGTGCGGATGACCGAGGCCCTGGCCGTCGAGTGGTCGAAGTTCCACATCAACGTCAACGCCATCGCGCCCGGCGCCTTTGCCTCCGAGATGATGGACGGCATGCTCGAGCGGATGGGCGACATCAGCCAGCATATGCCACGCAAGCGGATCGGCGATCCGGCGCAGCTGGACAGCACGCTGCTCTACCTCTGCTCGCCGGCCTCCGATGCGGTGACCGGGACCAGCATCAAGGTCGACGACGGCCAGGGCGGCCGCTGAGTCGGAAAACAAGAAAGACAAGGGAACGCACCATGAAGCTCTACACCTCAATGGGGCCGAACCCGCACATGGTGCGGATGTTCGCGGCCGAGAAGGGCCTGACCCTGGAGACGGTCGAGGTCGACCTGATGGGCGGCGAGAACCGTCGCCCGCCCTACGCCGAGACCGTCAATCCCGCCGGCCAGACGCCGGCCCTGGTGCTCGACGACGGGACGGTCATCGCCGAGATCACGGTCATCTGCGAGTATCTGGAAGAGCGCTATCCCACGCCGGCGCTGATCGGGGCCACGCCCGAGGAGCGGGCCGAGACCCGGATGTGGACCCGCCGCATCGATCTCAACATCTGCGAACCGCTTGCCAACGGCTTCCGCGCCGCCGAAGGGCGTCGCATCTTCGAGAACCGGATGAAGCTGGTCGGGGCCGAGGGCGCCGCCGAGCTCAAGGCCATCGCCCGCGATCGCCTGCTCTGGCTGGACGGCCAGATGCAGGGCCAGGAGTTCATCTGCGGTGATCGCTTCAGCCTGGCCGACGTGCTGCTGTTCACCTTCCTCGCCTTCGGCGCGCAGGTCGGCCAGCCGATTCCGGAAGAGGCGAGCTGGGTGAAGGCCTGGTTCGCCCGCGTCCAGGCGCGGCCGTCCGCCGCCGCCTGACCGGCGACGTCACAAGAAAAACACCGATAAACAGCCCCAGGGAGACCGCCGCCATGTCGATCGACTTCGAGATTCCGCCCGAGGCCAAGGCCGTTCGCGAAAAGGTTCGCCAGTGGGTGAACGACGAGTGCAAGCCCGCCGAGAAGGCCCTGCTGGCCGGAGGCGACTACAAGACCATCCTCGGCGAACTTCGCACCAAGGCCCGGGCCCAGGGCCTGTGGTGTCCCTTCATCCCGGTGGAGCATGGCGGCATGGGTCTTGGCCCGCTGGCCAACGCCCTGGTGCAGATGGAGCTCGGCGAAAGCTACCTCGGCGCCCTGTCGATGAATACGCAGGGTCCCGACGACGCCACGATGATGACCCTGCTGGCGCACGGCACCGAGTACCAGAAGGAGAAGTTCCTCAAGCCGTTGCTCAATGGCGAGAAGCGCATCTGCTACTCCATGACCGAAAAGGCCGCCGGCGCCGACGCCACCGGCATGCGCACCACGGCCGTCAAGGACGGCAACGAGAACTACATCCTCAACGGGGAAAAGTGGTTCTCCTCCGCCGCCAGCGTCGCCGACATCGCGCTGGTGATGGCCCGCACGGACCCGGACGCGCCGCGTCACCAGCAGTTCTCGACCTTCATCGTCGAGCTGCCCAACCCCGGCTACCGGATCGTGCGCGACATCGAGACCATGGCCGCCGAAGGCCCGCTGTCTCACATTCTGGGCGGCGGACACTCCGAGATCGAGATCAAGGACCTGGTCGTTCCCGCCGAGAACCTGCTCGGCGGCGAGGGCAACGGGTTCAACATGGGCCAGCACCGGCTTGCCTACGGTCGTCTGCGCCACGGCATGCACAACGTCTCGATGGCCCAGCGGGCGCTGGATCTCGCGGTGGCGCATGTCACCCAGCGAACCACGTTCGGCAAGCCGCTGCATGAGCGCCAGGGCGTCCAGTTCATGCTCGCCGACTGCGCGCAGGACATCTACATCGCGCGGCTGATGCTCCTGCATATCGCCTACAAGGCGGAGAAGGGCCTGGACCTGCGCCAGGAGAACGGCATCGCCAAGGTGTTCCTGGCCAACATGGTTCACCGGGTCGTCGACACCGCCATCCAGCTGCACGGTGCGCTCGGCTACTCGATGGATACGCCTCTGGCCCGCTGGTACACCCACATCCGCAGTCAGCGACTGGTCGACGGGCCGGACGAGGTTCACCGCTGGACCACCGGCCGCAACGTGATCAAGGCCTTCCAGCAGCACGGCACCACGGCCTCGGCGGTCGGCGGCGACCTGATCTAGGCCTGGTCGGGCTCGTCGTCAGGACCCTCGCGAAGATGATCGTCGAGGATCCTGGCGGCGTCGCCCTGCGGGTCATCGTACTGCCCGGCCCGGAGCGTCCACCAGAAGGCGACCAGGCCGGTCAGTCCGAGTAGCACCGAAAACGGTGCGAGCAGCAGAAAGATGTTCATGTCGCCCGCCTGCCCAGGCCCATCCGCATGGCATTGAGGATCACGACCAGCGACGAGCCGGACATGGCCAGGGCCGCCACGAACGGATTGATCAGGCCGAACATCGCCGCGGGCGCGGCGACCATGTTGTAGAGAGCGGAGAAGGCGAAGTTCTCCAGCACGCGACGCCGCGCCTTCCGCGCAACAGTGATCGCATCCGGCACGGCCATCAGGCCGCCCGAGAACACGAGGTCTGCGGCGTTCTGGCTCGCATCGACGGCTGACCCCGGCGCCATGGAGGCATGGGCCTTGGCAAGGGCGGCGGCGTCGTTGAGCCCGTCGCCCACCATCAGCACCTTGCGTCCCGAAGCCTGCAGACGCTCGACGATGGTGACCTTGTCGAAGGGGGTGACGCCCGCCGTCCAGCGGTGGATCCCGGCCCTCATTGCGGCCGCCTGGACAGGGCCCGGGACATCGCCGGACACCACCTCGACCCAGACGCCCATGTCCTGAAGCGCCGCCACGGCGGCCCTGGCGTCCTCGCGCAGGCTGTCCTGAAAGGCGAAACGGATACTGGTCTCGCCCTCGTATCCGAACCAGAGTTCAGTCTCGGACGCGGCTGAGGACTCGACCCCCACGAAGGAGGCCCTGCCGAGGCGGGCCTTGCGGCCGTCGATGACCCCTTCCACGCCCATGCCGGCAACCTCGACGATGTCGGTGGCGACCTCGCCGCAGCCGGCGGCTTCAGCTAGTGACCGCGCCAGGGGGTGGCGGGACGCGCGGGCCAGGGGGGCGGCCAGGGCGATGTCCGCCGCGGGGGCGTCGATCAGGCGCGGCCGGCCTTCGGTCAGGACGCCGGTCTTGTCGAACACCACGTGGGTGATCTCGGCCAGTCGCTCCAGCGCCGCACCGCTCTTGACCAGGACGCCTCGCCGGAAGAGCCGCCCGGAGGCGACGATCTGGACGGCGGGCACGGCCAGGCCGAGCGCGCAGGGACAGGTGATGATCAGCACGGCCGCGGCGCGAAGCAGCGCTTCCCTCGGCCCCAGGCCAACCGCCCACACGCCAGCGAAGGTCAGGACCGCGAGGGTGTGGACGATGGGCACGTAGAGCGCCGCGGCCTTGTCGGCGAGCCTGACATAGGCCGAGCGACTCTGGGCGCCGGCTTCCATCAGTCTGGCGATGGCGGCGACGGCGGAGTCTTCCGAACGGGCGACGGCGCGCAGCACCAGTCGTCCCGAGAGGTTCAACGCCCCGGCATGGGTGCGCGTGCCGGGCCGGGCCAGAGTGGCGGCCGTCTCGCCGCTGATCAGCGCATTGTCGAGGTCCGACGCGCCCTCCTCGACCACCGCGTCGACAGGGATACGGTCGCCCGGAACAACGACCAGGCGGTCGCCGACCTCGACGTCCCGGACGGGTACAGTGCGCTCCAGGCCGTCGGCGCCCAGACGGGTGGCCGAGGGGACCTGCAGGGCCAGCAGATCGCGGGCGGCGCTTCGCGCGCGCAGGCGGAGTTTGTGGTCGAGGTAGCGCCCGATCAAAAGCAGGAAGAGCAGGGTTACGGCGGCGTCGAAATAGGCGTGCTCGCCCTTCTGGAAGGTCTCCGAGAAGCTGACTATCAGGGTCAGGATGACGCCGATCGAGATCGGCACGTCCATGTTGGCCTTGCCGCGGCGCAGCGAGCTCCAGGCGGACCGGAAGAACGGCATGCCGGCGAACAGCGCGCAGGGCGTCGCGATCGCTGCGGCGAACCAGTACATGATCTCACGCGTCGTGCCGTCCAGCTCCTGGCCGAACAGGCCCGCCCAGACCGGGACGGTGAACATCATGACATTGCCGGCTCCGAAGCCGGCGACGCCCAGCGCGAGGGCGAGATCGCGCCCCTCCTTGTCTTCCTTCTCGATGGCCTGGGCCGGATCGAACGGCGTCGCCGGATAGCCGGCCGCGGTTAGGGCATCGACGATCGTGGCGGCGTCGCCCGCCTTTGGCGACAGGGTCACCGCCAGTTTGCCGGTGGTCAGGTTGAACCGGGCCGCCTCGACGCCGGACAGCTCCCGGGCCGTCTTCTCGATCTTCGCCAGGCAGGCTCCGCACCGGGCGCCGGTGACCAGCAGCTCCAGACGGCCTCGCGCGTCCGCATCGCGCGCAACGAAGGCGGAAAGGTCGCGGGCGGCGAGGGCGTTCACGGCGCGACCACCCGCCGTCCGGTCTCGAACCGCACGCCGTTCGGTCCGGTCGCGAGGACGTCGATGTCCCAGGCGCCTGAAAGATCCGCCTCTGCCACGTAACGCCCCTCGCCGCGTCCCTTTAGCGACAGGGTCTGACCGCCGACGTCGGTCGCCGGCCGATCCAGGTTGGCCTCGACGATCAGTCCATCGACGCCCTGGCCTGCCTTGTCGGTGATGACCAGTTCGACGACGCCATCGCGGCCGGCGGCGAGAGTGGCGCTCCAACCGAGCTTGGCCTGGGCCGCCCGCTTCTCCAGCGTCCGGTCGTAGAGCAGTCCGGCCTCATAGGGGTTCTTGGCCACCTGTCCGGAGAAGGTCCGGTAGGCCAAGCTGATGAAGACGGCGTCGACGGCGGCGATCAGTCCGAAGAAGAGCACGAAGGCCACCAGCACGTGCCGGCCCTTGATCGTGAAGTGCGGGGGCGGGGTCAGGTCGGTCATCGGGCGTTTGCCTCACCGGACAGGAAGTTGGTCTGGACGTGCGCCTCGCCGGTCGGGGAGGTCATGGTCACCTCGACGGGCATGTTTGCGGCGGTGATCGCGGCGGGAGCCGCGGTGACGAAGACGCGGACGGCGCGGACCTCGTCGGGCTTGACCACGACCGCGAGCTTGTCTGTCGCGGTGGCGGCGCCGGGCGTCTTCAGCTGGGCTCCGGCGACACCGTTGATCGCGATGGTGAAGGTCTGCGGCGCGAAACTGCGGTTCGTGATCTTCAGCGTGTAGCCGTTGCGGATGGAGCCGTCATGCAGCCGTATGAAGGTCGGATTGCGGTCGCGCAGCACGTGCAGATCGACCGCCGAGCGGTGGGTAAGGCCCCAGATCATGAGGCCGCTCACGACGGTCAGGGCCACCGTGTAATACACGGTCCGTGATCGTACGAACCTGTACAGTTTCCCGACTCCGCCGGTCTCGCGCGTCGCCACGGCATGGTCGGTGTCGTAGGAGATGAGGCCGCGCGGACGGTCCACCCTGACCATGACCTCGTCGCAGGCGTCGATGCACAGACCGCAGTTGATGCACTCCAGCTGGGCGCCGTCCCGGATGTCGATGCCCATCGGGCAGACCACGACGCACTGATTGCAATCGATGCAGTCGCCGCGGCCATCCCAGCTCTTGTTCTTCTTGTGCGGGCCGCGGGGCTCGCCCCGGTCCCGCCGATAGGTGACCTGCAGGGAGTGGTTGTCCAGCATGGCGCCCTGGATGCGGGGCCAGGGGCACATATAGGTGCAGACCTGCTCGCGCATCGTGCCCGCGAAGACGTAGGTCGTCGCTGTCAGGATGGCGCAGGACACATAGGCGGTCATCGGACCGGTCCCGACCCAGAAGGTCCGGATCAGGGTCGGCGCGTCGTGGAAATAGAAGATCCAGGCGCCGCCGGTGCCGAAGGCGATGCCGAGCCAGACGGCATGCTTGCCGGTCTTGCGCCAGAGCTTGTCGAAGCTCATCGGCGAGGCGTCGAGCTTCATCCGGGCGTTGCGGTCGCCCTCGAACAGCCGCTCGACGGCGATGTACAGGTCCGTCCAGACGGTCTGAGGGCAGGTGTAGCCGCACCACAGGCGGCCAAACAGGGCCGTGATCAGGAACAGGGCCAGCGCCGCCATCACCAGCAGGCCGGTGATGAAATAGACTTCCTGAGGCCAGAGCTGGACGAAGAAGAAGTAGAACCGCCGCCCGGTGAAATCGACGAGCACGGCCTGATCGGGCAGGGCGCCCGGGCGTTCCCAGCGGATCCACGGGACGATGTAGTAGACCGCCAGGGTCGCGACCAGCAGCGCCCATTTGATCATCCGCCAGCGGCCATGGACCAGCTTGGGATAGATCGGCGTACGGGGCTTGTAGAGGCTGCCACCGCCTTCGCCGGCCTTGCGGCGAGCTGCGGCGGCGGCGGAGACCGGACCCGGAGCGCCATCCGGGTTGGGGGGGCTGGTCCGGTCTATGACGACGGTCACGGCTGTTACTGACCCGAGTTGGCGTGGATGTAGACGGCGAGCGCCTTGATGGTCTCGGGACTGAAGCGACCGCCCCAGGCCGGCATGACGCCGCCCCGGCCGTTGTGGATCTGGCCGTTGATCGAAGCGCGATCAGCGCCATAGAGCCATTCGCCGTCCGTCAGGTTAGGCGCGCCCTGGGCCTGGAGGCCCTTGCCGTCGACGCCGTGGCAGCTGGAGCACTGGTCGACGAACAGCTGGCGCGAACGCTCCACGGCGGGCCTGTCGGCCGGCCGCCCGGACAGGGCCACGACGTACTCCGTCATGTCCTGGACCTGGATGGACGTCAGCATCTGGTCGCGTCCGAACGCCGGCATCAGCGACATGCGCGCGGCTGGATCGCCTGAACGGATCCCGTGCTTGAGGGTCAGGGCGATGTCGTCAAGCGTTCCGCCCCACAGCCAGATGTCGTCGCGCAGGTTCGGGTATCCCTTGCCGCCGGCGCCGCCGGTTCCGTGACAGGTCGCGCAGTTGTCCCCGAACACCGACTGTCCGAGCGTCAGCGCGTAGGCCTGCAGTTCCGGATCCTGTTCGATCTGTTGCAGCGTTGCGTCCCGAAGGCGGGCCGCGCCCGCGCCGCGCACCGTCTCCAGGTCCGCAAGGGCCGTGGCGACGTCGCGTCGGTCTGAACTGCCGAGGACGCCCTGGGTGTAGCCGCTTATCCCCGGCCAGGCCGGGAAGGCGACCCAGTAGCCGATCGAGAACAGCACGGTGGCCCAGAACACCCAGAGCCACCAGCGGGGCAGGGGATTGTCCAGCTCACGGATACCGTCCCACTCGTGGCCGGTCGTCTCGACGCCGCTGATGGCGTCTTTCTCACGTTCTTGGTCGCTCATTGATCGTCATCCTCGAGAGGGAGGCGCGCCGCCTTGGAGAAGGTGTCGCGGTTGGCTGGCCAGAAGGCGTAGGCGCAGCCCATGAGGAAGATCAGGCCGAAGTAGATCAGCCCGCCCTGTTGCGCGATGCGCGCGACGGTTTCGTAGGTCATCGTCGGCTCCTAGCGCTGGTTGGCGGGATCAGCCGCTTCGTAGGTGCGGAAGTCGACGAGGGTGCCGAGCATCTGCAGGTAGGCGATCAGGGCGTCCATTTCGGTGACCCGTTCGGGGTCGCCGTCGTAGTCGCGGTTGACCACCTTGGCGCCGTAGCGTTTGCGCAGATCGCCCGCCGATGACGAGAAGGGGGCGGCCTGGGCCTCGAAGTCCTCTTCGGCCTTGTCGAGCTGCTCCTGCGTGTAGGGCACGCCGACCGCGGTCATGGCGTTCATCCTGGCGCGAAGGTCCCGGATCGAGGCGTCGCGTTGCACCAGGAAGGCGTAGGGAGGCATCACCGACTCCGGGACGACCGAGCGGGGGTCCACAAGGTGGTCGCGGTGCCAGCCGTCCGAGTACTTGCCGCCGACCCGGGCGAGGTCCGGCCCGGTCCGCTTGGACCCCCACTGGAACGGATGGTCGTACATGCTCTCGGCCGCGAGACTGTAGTGGCCGTAGCGCTCGACCTCGTCCCGCAGGGGTCGGATCATCTGGGAGTGGCAGGTATAGCAGCCCTCGCGGATGTAGATGTCCCGGCCGGTGAGCTCGAGCGGAGTGTAGGGACGAACGCCCTCCACCTTCTCGATCGTGCTCTTCAGCCAGAACAGCGGGGCGATCTCGACCAGGCCGCCGATCGAGACGACCAGGACGATGCCGATGATCAGGAGCAGCGAGTGCCGCTCGAGTTTACCGTGATGTTTCCAAAGGCTCATGACGCGGTCCTCAGGCGGCTGCCGGGAGCGGCGCGCTGAGCGCGTCGCGGGTTTCGACGGACGGCAGCCTGACCGTGCGCCACAGGTTGTAGATCATGATGAGTGTGCCCGAGAGGAACATCGCGCCGCCGACGGTGCGGATGACGTTCTCGACGTGCTTGGCCGACACGGTCTCGATGAAGGACCAGGCCAGGAAGCCCTGCGGGGTGTATTCCCGCCACATCAGGCCCTCCATGATCCCGGAGACCCACATCGCGCAGATGTAGAGAACGATGCCTGTGGTAGCGATCCAGAAGTGCCACTCCACCAGCTTGTCGGAGTAGAGGCGCTCCTTCTTCCACAGCCAGGGCACCAGGCAGTAGATGGCGCCGAAGCTGATGAAGCCGACCCAGCCGAGCGCGCCGGAGTGCACATGGCCGATCGTCCAGTCGGTGTAGTGGCTGAGGGCGTTGACCGCCCGTATCGACATCACCGGACCCTCGAAGGTCGACATGCCGTAGAAGGCGATGGCCACGACCATCATCCGTACGACCGGGTCGGTGCGAAGCTTGTCCCAGGCCCCTGACAGGGTCATCAGGCCGTTGATCATGCCACCCCAGCTGGGCATCCAGAGCATGATCGAGAAGGTCATGCCCAGGGTCTGCGCCCACTGCGGCAGGGCCGTGTAGTGCAGGTGGTGCGGGCCGGCCCAGATGTAGATGAAGATCAGCGCCCAGAAGTGCACGATCGACAGGCGGTAGCTGTAGACCGGCCGCTCAACGCGCTTGGGCACGAAGTAGTACATGATGGCCAGGAAGCCGGCGGTCAGGAAGAAGCCGACGGCGTTGTGCCCGTACCACCACTGGGTCAGGGCGCTCTGCACCCCGGCGAACAGCGGCACGCTCGAATGGTGAAGCAGCCCAACCGGGACGGCCAGGTTGTTGACGATGTGCAACACCGCCACCGTCACGATCATGGCCAGGTAGAACCAGTTGGCCACGTAGATGTGTGGCTCCTTGCGCTTCCAGAGCGTGCCCAGGAAGACCAGCAGGTAGCCGACCCAGACGATCGTGAGCCACAGATCGACGAGCCACTCGGGCTCGGCGTACTCCTTGCCCTGGGTGATGCCGGCCAGGTAGCCCGTCGCCGCCAGGACGATGAACAGCTGGTAGCCCCAGAACACGAACCAGGACAGCACGCCGCCGAACAGGCGCGCCCGGGAGGTCCGCTGCACCACATAGAAGGAGGTGCAGATCAGGGCGTTGCCGCCGAAGGCGAAGACGACGCCCGAGGTGTGCAGCGGGCGTAGCCGGCCGAAGTTCAGCCAGCCGACCTCGGGGAAATAGAGCAGGTCGGGCCAGGACAGCTGGGCGGCGATGACGACGCCGACCAGCATGCCGACCGCCCCCCAGAACATCGTCGCGATGACGCCGGCGCGGACGACACCGTCCATGTAGCGATCACTGTCGTTGGAGAAGAGGCCGCCGCTGAGGCCGGCGGTGAGGGCGAAGCCCGCCAGCACCGCGGCGGCGACGAAGATCCACGCCTGGAACTGGAACAGCGGATCATCGCTGAACATCGCGGCGAAGAAGAAGACGAGGCCACCTATTACGGTGGCTGTCAGCAGCGCCGGTGCGCCCGGCGATCCGGCGTTTGGTTTTGCAAGCTGGCTCATTGGCCCGTTCAAGCCCCCATGGCGTTCATGGGTCCCAGCTATCGGCGGGCGGGCCGGGTCGCCTTGATCTGTATCAAGGCCGGATCTTCGCGGTCGCGGGATGTTCGCCCCGACACCACGGAGAGACGTCATGACCATCCGCGCCCTGACCGCACGCCGGCCTCTGGAGGCGATAACATTGCACAGCGGCGCCGGGGCCGCGGCCCTGTGGCTGGCGGTGCTGTGGCAGGAGCTGCCCAGACTGGCCTACGGACCGCTCTGCAGCGAGGCCCAGGGCCTGTTAGGACATTGCCCGCTGTGCGCGCCCGCCGCGATTCTGACGCTGATCAGCCTGGCGGGCGGCGTTCAGCTGATGCGCCTGCAGAGGCGCGACTAGACCGTGGACTGGATCAGCGTCGAACGGACGCTATCGGGGGTGCGGGTGAGGGCGTCGCGCAGCGCGCCGTCTCCCGCCCCGGTTTCCACCTTCATGTGTCGGCAGTCGAGCGCGCGCGCCGCGGCGCGCAGGCTGTCGGCGAGTGCGATCACCACCGGCCCGGCATCGACGAGCGAGAACGCCAGGACCTTCTCGACCCAAAGGGTTTTTCCGGCGCAGAGATCGGCGCGGACGACGTACGGGGCCAGCCCGACCAGCCTGCCGGCGCCGTCCCGCGCCAGCAGGGCGCCTGAAGACGCCCTTTCGCCCTTCGCCCACCGCTGGGCGATCTGCCGCCAGCGCCCCGGCGTCAGGTCGCTGAACGCCAGACGAGCCAGCCCGAAAGCCTCATCGATATCGGCCGATGTCAGCCGGGCGACGGAGATGGTTGCAAGCGGAAGCTTCATGTCGGGAAGGCTCGCAGGTCGCCGCCGCCGAATCGTTGACCTGCATCAAGACCGACGAGTCACCCGGAGTTCTCGCCCATGACCGCCCTCACCACGGCCGCCTCCTGTGTCCGGCCCGGCGGCGCCGAGGTCTGCGCCGGATGTTCGGCGCGACGTCTCAGCGTCTGCGGCGTGCTGGAGGACGAGGGCCTGCGCCGTCTGAACGAGGCCGCTGAACATATGACCTTCGCGGCTGGCGACGTGCTGGTGCGGGAGGGCGACCCGGCCACGCACCTGTTCAACATCACGGCCGGCGATGTGCGGGTCCACAAGCTGCTGTCCGACGGTCGCCGCCAGATCGTGGGCTTTCTCTCGCCCGGCGATTTCCTGGGGCTGGCGACCGGGGACCGGTACGCCTTTTCAGCCGAGGCGCTGCGCACCGGCTCGGCTTGCCGGTTCCGCAAGGCTGACTACCGCAGGATCCTGGGCGAAATGCCGGAGCTGGAGCACGCCCTGCTGGATCGCGCGGCGCATGAACTCAAGGCGGCGCACGACCAGATGCTGCTGCTGGGCCGGAAGACCGCTATGGAGCGGCTGGCGTCCTTCCTGGTCAACCTCTCCGGCCAGGCGCGCCGGGCCGGCGGAGACGGGCGCCTGCTGGCGCTGCCGATGACGCGGGCGGAGATCGCCGACTATCTGGGTCTGACCACGGAAACCGTCAGCCGGAACACGACCCGCCTGAAGACGCGGGGCGTGATCCGGCTGTTGTCGATGCATAGCCTCAGCATCGAGCGGCCGCGGGAGTTGCTCCACCTGGCCGGTCTCGATGCCGAGGCCGAGGGCGACCTGGTCTAGAACTTGCGCCCCAGGCCGACCGAGACGACCCAGGGATCGAGCTCGACCTTGCTCTTGAGCGCGCCGCCGTTGATGCTGGCGTCGGTTTCGAAGAACACCTTCTTGGCGTCCAGGTTCACCGACCAGGGACCCTGGACAGCGATGTCGACGCCGGCCTGCAGGGCGAAGCCGAAACCGTCGTCGAGTTCGACCTTGAAGCCGTTCTTGTCGTTGCCGTTGTAGAACAGCATGTAGTTGATCCCTGCGCCGACGTAGGGGCTGACCCGGGCGGCCGGCAGCGGGTGGTACTGCAGGGCCACGACCGGCGGCAGGACCCAGGTTTCGTGGACGCGCGTGGCTGGTCCGGCGCCGACGGCGTCGATCTCGTGCTTGGAGGTTCCCAGCGTCACGTCGATCGCCAGCTTGTCGGTGATGAAGTAGGCGATGCCCAGGCTCGGGATGGTGTCATCGTTGACGGCGGCGCTGAGGCCGGTGGCGGCTCCGGCGGAGGTCACGATCGGCGCCGTCTCGTCCGGCGCGACCGTGGTGGCCCGGAAGTTGACCATCAGGGTCCCCTTCTCCTTGGGCTGGAAGTCCTGGGCCGAGGCGGCGCCCGCGCCGGCGATGAGGGCAACCGCGGCGGCCGCGGCAAACAGCATTTTCATTGGTCTATCCCCTTGAAGTCCCGGCGGTTGGTCTCCGCCTCACGCTGTCTTCTTGCGCACCGTGCTCCGCAGTGCGCTGACCTGGATCAATCCTGAGCCCGAACCAGGCGATTCCCTGGCCAAAAAAAGCCCCCGATCAGCAAGCTGACCGGGGGCAGGCCGGAGTGGTGGAGCGCGGCGATCAGAATCTTGAAATCTGGCGGCCGCCGGCGTTGTCGCAGGCCGGCCGGTCACCAGTGAACCGCCGGGGCCGGTTGCGACTCATTGACCTGGATCAAGACTTCGGCGGCCAATTTGATCCGCATCAAGGAAGGCGTTCGGCGTGCGCGCTAGCAGGCGACGTCGGCTTCAACGCCGCCGGCTCGCGTTCATGCCCAGGTCCCGGTCGTTCATGCTCCGTCCCTTGCCCACCACACCCTCCGCTCCCTCCCGGGATGAGCTGATCGCCCGCTATGACGGACGGGCGCCGCGCTACACGAGCTATCCCACGGCAGTTCAGTTCGGCGCGGCGGTCGATGCAGGGACACATCGGCGATGGCTCGCGGCGTTGCCGCCGGAACAGGCGGTGTCGCTCTACCTGCACATCCCCTTCTGCGCCCGGCTTTGCTGGTACTGCGGCTGTCACACCCGGGCCACGACCCGGACCGGGCCGGTGACGGAGTATGTTGATCGGCTGATCGACGAGCTGGCGTTGCTCGAGGCGGCGATGCCGGGCCGCCTGCGGGCGCGGGACATCCACTTGGGCGGCGGCACGCCGAACATGCTGTCCCGTGACGATCTGAACCGTCTGTTCAAGGCGATCCGGCATGTGTTCCGCGTGTCGCCCGGCGCCACCGTGGCGGCCGAACTCGACCCGGCCGTGCTGACCCGGGACTGGGTGCGGGCGGCCGCCTTTCATGGCCTCAGCCGCGCCAGCATCGGCGTCCAGGACCTGTCACCGAGGGTCCAGGCCGCGGTCAACCGGATCGAGCCGTTCGAGGTCATCGAGCGGGCGGTCGGCTGGCTGCGCGAGGCCGGCGTCCTGTCGGTGAATCTCGACCTCATGTACGGGCTGCCGCGCCAGACCGTGGCGGACGTCAACAACACCCTGGATGCGGTGCTGACCCTGAAACCCGAGCGTCTGGCCCTTTTCGGATACGCCCACGTACCCTGGATGAAGGCCAATCAGCAGCTCATCCAGGACTCCGAGCTTCCCGGGCCGGCCGAGCGGCTCGACCAGAGTGAGTTCGCCTCCGAGCGGCTGCAGCGCGAGGGATATGTCCGCATCGGCCTGGATCATTACGCCCTTCCTGACGACGAACTGGCGCGGGCGCTGGCCGAGCAGCGGCTGCACCGGAATTTCCAGGGCTACACGACCGACGCCAACAGCGTGTTGCTGGGCGTCGGCGTGTCTTCGATCAGTCGCCTGCCGCAGGGCTTCGTCCAGAACCAGGGCCTGGAACGGAACTGGCGGGACGCGATTCTGCGCGGCGAACTCCCGGCCGCGCGTGGCGTCGCCCCGACCGATGATGACCGTTTCCGCGGCGAGATCATCGAGCGGCTGATGTGCGACCTCGCCGTCGACGTTGAGGCGATACGCGCCCGTCATGCCGGCGCGATCGGCGCGGGACCGGACCTTGGAGAAGCGTTCCGCCGCCTCTTGCCGTTCAGTGACGATGGTCTGGTTGTCGTGGACGGCGCCAGGCTGACCGTCACAGAAGCCGGACGCCCGCTGGTGCGATCCATGGCGGCGGTCTTCGACGCCTATCTTGATCCGAACGCCGGTCGTCATTCCAGGAGCCTGTGATGACCGGCCGCCGCGTGCTGGTCATCAACGGCCACCCTGACCCGTCCGGCCAACGCTACTGCACAGCCCTGTCAGCGGCCTATCTTCGGGGCGCGGACCTCGCCGGTCATCAGATCCGGCGCCTGGACGTCGGCGCCCTGAAACTCGCGCCCATCCGGTCGCCGGCCGCATTTCTTGAGGAGCCCGACGAAGCTGCGCGCGCGGTGCAGGCCGCCATCCGCTGGGCGCAGCATGTCGTCATCGTCTATCCCCTGTGGGTGGGTGGTCCGCCAGCCATGCTGAAAGCTTTCCTGGAGCAGGTTTTCCGCTACGGCTTCGCCCTGGCGGCGCCGGGCGAGAAGGGGGGCGGGCTGCTGAAAGGAAGGACGGCGCGGGTCATCATCACCATGGGTATGCCGGGGCCGGTCTTCAGCCTGTTCTTCGACGCCGCCGGGCTGAAATGCCTGACGCGCGGAATCCTGAAGCTCTCCGGGTTCTCCGTGCGGAGTACGATCATCGGCGGCGTCGAGGGCTCTGCGGAGCATCGCAAGGTCTGGCTCACCAGGGTCGAAGCCATGGGCGTTCACGCGGTCTGACCGGGTGCGGGTGACGTAGGGGCGCCGTTGCCGCTCCCCGGACCCTGGCGCATCATTCTTCCGAAGGCGCCGGCGAGCGCCATGCGGGAGGAGAGATCATGGCGCAGGATCAGACCATCGAAGGGGCTCCGACCGTTCTCTATGAAGTGGTCGATCACGTCGCCACCATCACTTTGAACCGGCCCGCGCAACGCAACGCCCTGAACTGGGACGCCTATGACCGCCTCGAGAGGGCGCTTCGTCGGGCGGTGACCGATCCCGAGGCTCGCTGCGTGATCATCACCGGCGCCGACCCGGCCTTCTGTTCCGGCGATGATGTGCGCGAGATCATGGCTGGACCAAAGGCCGTGTCCGCCGACACCACCCCGACCGTGCGCCACAGGCCGACGCCGGCGGCCATGGCGGCGCTCGAATGCGACAAGCCGCTGATCGCCGCTGTCAACGGCGCGGCCATCGGCTGGGGCATGGAGCTGGCGCTCTACGCCGATATCCGGATCGCCTCCGAGAAGGCCCGCTTCTCCGAGATGTTCATCAAGCGCGGCCTGACCTGTGACGTTGGCGGCTTCTACCGTCTGCCCTCGATCGTCGGCCCGGCCAAGGCGGCGGAGCTCCTGTTCACCGGCGACATCATCGACGCCTCCGAGGCCCTGCGCATCGGCCTCGTCAGCGAGGTGACGCCGCATGACGACCTGATGAACCGCGCCCGGGCGCTCGCCGCGCGCATCGCGGTCAACCCGCCGCTGGCCCTGCGATACATGAAGGAGGGCCTGCGCCGCGGAACCTACGGTGACCCCCGCGAGCTCGGCGGCTGGGCCATCGAGACCATCCGTGCCCTGATGAAGACCGACGACCACAAGGAAGGCGTGGCGGCCTTCCTCGAGAAGCGCGAGCCGGTGTTCCGAGGCCAGTGACGGCGGCCTAGGGGTTTTCCCTTAAGCGGCGCTCCTGAATTCTTCGGCGGCATGATGTCCCGTACCTCTGAGGCGACAAACGGGAGCCTCAGCATGACCGCCCAGATCGTGACCTTCGGCCGGACCAGCCAGACCGCTCAGGACGATGCCCGCAGCCTTCCTGGCGCGATCATCGCCTACGCGCCGGGCGAGGAAATCTACGCGCAGGCGGAAGAGACCGATCTGATCTACCGCGTCATCGAAGGCGCGGTCCGCACGACCCGCCTCGACAGCGATGGTCGCCGCCAGATCGGTGACTTCTACTACGCGGGTGATTTCTTTGGTCTCGAGGCGGGCCCGGAGCACCGGTTCTCGGCCGAGGCGCTCTGCGACGCCCGGATCCAGGTCCTGAAACGCGCGTCGCTGGCGATGGCCGATGACAACGCCGGTATCGAACGGATGATCTGGACGGCCACGGCCCGTGAACTCGAACGCACGCGGGAGCATCTCATGATGCTGGGTCGCAAGACCGCCCGCGAGAAGGTCGCCAGCTTCCTTCACGATCTCGCCGATCGCCAGGGCGGCGAGGTCCAGACCCTGACCATGGGCCGCCAGGACATGGCCGACTACCTCGGCCTGACGATCGAGACGGTGTCCCGCATGATCACCCAGCTGCAAGCCGAAGGCCTGGTGACCTTCATGGGCTGTCGCCAGTTCCGGATCGGCAACCGCTCGGCCATGACCCGTCTGGTCGCCGCCTGACCGGAAAATCGTCCCTGCCGCCTCGCCTGTGCTAATCGGGTAGTCCGATTCACCGGCTGGCCGCATGCCCATGTTCCTGACCCGAATCTCCAGGACAAGCTCCGACGATCCGATGGTTCCGGCTGGCTACGCCGTCGCGGCGGTCGCGGCCGGCCTGGCCTTCGGTGCGCAATGGTTGATCGGGATCTGGTTCGAGGGCCGAACCGCCTTCATCATCTATGTACCGGCCATCCTCATCACGGCCTGGCTGGGCGGCCGGGGACCGGCGACGCTCGCGGCGCTGCTGTGCGTGATCGTGAACGCCGCGCTGCTGCGCGAGCAGATGATCGCTCTCCCCAACATCATCGAGACCATCGCCTTCCTGATGCTGGCGCCGGTTCTGGGTGGCGTGGGCGACCGGCTGAGGCGCGACAGCGCCGAGGGCGCCGCACGCCAGTCGCATCTGCAGTCGATCCTGGACACGGTTCCCGAAGCCATGATCGTGATCGACAGTCGGGGCGTGATCCGCTCCTTCAGCGCGGCGGCCGTCCGGCTCTTTGGCTGGACTCCCGAGGAGACCATCGGGCGCAATGTCAGCATCCTGATGCCGCAGCCCTACCGCGCACAGCACGACAGCTATCTCGAACGCTACCTCGGCACCGGTGAGCGCCGGATCATCGGCATCGGCCGAATCGTCGTGGGCGAGCGTCGCGACGGCTCGACCTTCCCGATGGAGCTCGCGGTGGGTGAGGCCTCCGCGGGCCGGGAGCAGTTCTTCACGGGGTTCGTCCGCGACCTGACCGAGCGGCGGGACCAGGAGCGTCGCCTGCAGGAGCTCCAGTCCGAACTGGTCCATGTCTCGCGGCTGACGGCCATGGGCGAGATGGCCTCGGCGCTCGCGCACGAACTGAACCAGCCGCTGTCGGCGATCACCAACTACATGAAGGGCGCGGCCCTGATGCTGGACGGCGGCAGTGCCGATCCGGCGCGCCTGCGCCAGGCGCTGGACCGGGCCGGCGACCAGGCGATCCGGGCCGGCGATGTCATCAAGCGCCTCCGCGAGTTCGTGGCCAAGGGCGAAACGGATCACAGCCTCGAAGACCCCTGCAAGCTCATGGAAGAGGCCAGCGCCCTGGCGCTGGTCGGCGCCAAGGAGCAGGGCGTGCGGGTCGACCTGCGCTTCGATCGGTCCCTTGGTCCTGTCATCGTCGACAAGATCCAGGTGCAGCAGGTCGCCCTGAACCTGATCCGGAACGCCATCGACGCCATGGAGCAGTGTGACCGTCGCGAACTGGTCGTGTCGGTAAACGAGGGCGACGAGGGCATGGCGCTCGTCACCGTCGCCGATACCGGGCCGGGTGTTGATCCTGCGGTCGCCGAGCGTCTCTTCGAGCCGTTCCTGACCACCAAATCGACGGGGCTGGGCGTCGGCCTGTCGATCTGCCGAACTATTGTGGAGGCGCATGGCGGTCGCATATGGGCTGACCGCAACGGGCAAGGCGGCGCGACCTTCTTCTTCACCCTTCCCCTGGCCGAAGCGGAGGCGACGATTGGCCAATAGTCAGATCGTGCACGTCATCGACGATGACGAGGCCATGCGGGATTCACTGTCCTTCCTCCTCGACATGCAGGGTTTCGAGACCCGGGTGTACGAGTCGGCCTTGGCCTTTCTCGATGCCCTGCCGACCGCGCCCGGCGGCTGCGTCCTGACCGATGTGCGCATGCCGGGGCTCAGTGGCCTGGAACTGATCGATCATCTGCGGGCGCAGGGCAGCGACCTGGCCGTCGTCGTCATGACCGGCCACGGTGATGTGCCCATGGCAGTCGAAGCCATGAAGGCCGGCGTGGTGGACTTCATCGAGAAGCCGTTCGCGGACGACGTGCTGCTGCGCGCCGTTCGTGGCGCTCTTGACCGTCAGGAGTCGCCGCAGGGCGACGGCGGACGCCGGGAGGCCGAGGCGCGGCTGGTGTCGCTGTCGCCGCGCGAGCGCGACGTGCTGTCTGGCGTGGTGGCCGGCAAGGCCAACAAGGTCATCGCCCACGACCTAGGCATCAGCCCCCGGACAGTCGAGATCTACCGGGCCAACCTGATGACCAAGACCGGGGCCCGCAACATGGCGGAGCTGATGCGGCTGGCGCTTCAGGCAGGCCTCTGAACGACCGGCTTGCGCGGCCCCGGCGGCAGTCGGCTATGGTGAGCAAAACATTCGGGAGCGCCACATGACCGCCAGCACTGAGTCCTCCGGCGTCGAGGATCTTAACAGGACGCTCGGGCTGGTGCGTCGTGTCGAGATGGACCCCGCCGGCCGCGCCGTGCTCGAGTACAAGGCCGGGCCGCATATGTGCCATTCGGGCGGCGTGGTGCAGGGCGGCTTCATCACCGGCTGGATCGACGCGGCCATGGCTCACGCCGCCATCGCCATGGCCGGGAACGACATCGTGCCCATGTCGCTGGAGCTTAAGGTCAGCTTCTTCGCGCCGGCCCGGCCCGGACGCGTCATCGCCGAGGCCTGGGTGGAGCGGAAGGGCAAGCGCACCTGCTTCTTCGAGGGGCGGCTTCTGGACACCGCCGGGACGGTTCTGGCCAAGGCCAGCTCGACCATTATGCTGGCCGAGCGCAGCCGGGTTGAATCGGCCGCCCGCGCCGCGACCTGAGGCTGGCCATGAAGACCATTCGAACCGAAGCCTTCATTCCGGCCACGCCGGCCAGGGTCTGGGCCGTGCTGACCGACTTCGATGCCTATGCTGAGTGGAATCCGCTGAACGTCAAGGCCAGCGGCGAGGGGCGTCCGGGCGGGAAGATCCGCACCACCTTCGTCAATCCGGCCGGGGGACCGGGCGCGACCGTGACCCAGACCGTGACCCTGACGACGTTCGAGCCCGAGCGAGCCCTGGCCTGGAGCGGAAACGTGCCCCTGCTGTTCCGGGGTCGCCACCACTTCACCCTGGCGCCGGAAGGCGAGGGAACCCGCCTTCTGCACGGCGAAGACATGAGCGGGCTGATCGCCATGACCTTCTCTGACGCCATCCTGGCCGAAAAGTTCGCCCCCTACTACGAGGCTGTGAACCGGGCGCTGGCGGAGCGGGTGGCCGGCTGAGACGCCGGATCAGAGGGCGGCAGGCCCCGGCTCGCTGATCATCATCGCCTCGAGCGCGGCCCGAAGGCCCGGCTCAAGCGGGCTCGAACCCTCCGCCGAGGCCTGGACGAAGGTCGTGGTGCAGATGCCGACGCAGCGGCCAGCCTGGAACATGGCCTGTCCGATCTCGTAGGACGCCGTGCCGATCCGCAGGATGCCGGAGCGCACCTCGACCTCATCGGGATGAAACACCTCGGCCAGATAGCTTACCCGGCTGTCGGCCGTGACGATCCGCACCCGGTCGCCCAGCCCGGCGGTCTTGAACACCTCGCGGGAAAAGCGCGCCCGCGTTTCGTCGTAGTAGGCGGCGACGGCGATGTTGTTGATGTGGTGCAGCCCGTCCTCGTCGCGATAGCGGGTCTGGATGTGGAAGCTGTGCGGATAGACGGCGCGATCCTGGCGCCAGGCGGGCGGCTTCATGGGTGCTGGACTCGGAACTCTGATGGACGGAGGCGATCTCTAGACGGGCGCCGCGACGGCAGTCCATCGACGATGAGGTCACCTACCGCTGGAACAGCAGGCACAGGTTGTTGGCCGGCATGGCGACGCGTTCGCTGAAGGTCAGGCCGTGGCTCGCCGCGAGGGCCGTTATCGCGTCCAGGTCACGCAGGCCCCAGGCCGGATTGCGGCGGCGCAGATCGGCGTCGAAGGCGAGGTTGCCCGGCGCGGTCTCGACGTCGGCCTCGAGGTAGGGACCGTAGAGGCAGAGGGGCGCGCCGGCGGGAAGCACCCGCGCCGCGCCGGCCATCAGGCCCTCCGTCGCCGCCCAGGGCGAGATGTGGACCATGTTGATGCAGACGACGGCGTCCGCCCGTTCGACAGGCCAGGCGTCTGGCGGAGCGGCGTCGAGGACCAGGGGCGGCGCCAGGTTGGGCAGGCCCGCCGCCGCGCGCCGCGCGACGAGAACGTCCAGCGCCTCCGCTGACCGGTCCGTCGGCTGCCACGTTACGCCCGGCAGCGCCTGGGCGAACCAGGCGGCGTGTTCGCCCAGGCCGCTGGCGACCTCAAGCACGGTCCCGGACACCGGAAGCCAGCGGCGCAGGACGTCGAGGAGTGGCTCCCGGTTGCGGGCGGAGGCGGGAGAGGCGGGGAGGTCGGCGGTCATGGCGCATGCATCCTGTCGAGCTGCCGGTCGGTCCGTCTCGCGTCGGTAAGGTCGAGGCGGGCGGGGTCGTCCATAGCGCCTGAAGCGCCCGCCGGCCTACCCCGATCGGCATCGAACGATGTAGGCTGCGTCAAACGCCGGAGCGCCCATGAACGAGATGACCTCCTACCTCGGCTGGAAGATCGACTACACCACCCCGGTGGGGGAGCCGTCCTTCCTGCCGCCGACGTCCATGGCCTGGCGGATCTACAAGAATCAGGTCGCGCTGGGCATCGGTGGGGTCGCTGCGGTGCTTCTGGAGTTCGCCGACGCCCGCATCCGGTCGGGCGTCTGGGACCACTCGACCTACAAGGCCGACCCGATCGGGCGGTCGCGGCGCACCGGCGTGGCGGCCATGGTCGGCGTCTATGGTCCGCAGAGCGCCGCGAAACGGGTGATCCAGGGCGTCACCAACATGCATGCGAAGGTCAACGGCGTGACGCCCAGGGGCGAGGCCTACAAGGCGCTGGATCCAGAACTGCTGGACTGGGTGGCGGCCACGGCCGGCTACGGCTTCCTCAACGCCTACGACCGCTTCGTCAGCCCGTTGACTGAGGCGGAGAAGACCCGGTTCTACAGCGAGGCCTCGGCGATCCCGGCGCTGTACGGCGTGCAGCATTCGCCCAGGTCGACCGCCGACTTCATGGCCATGATGGAAAAGCTCAGCCCCCGCTTCGAGCCGCACCCGATCGTTGACGAGTTCCTGGCCATCATCGTGTCGGGCCAGGCCGCGCCGAACGTGCCGAAGTTCCTGCACCGGGCGCTGGCCCGGGCGTCGGTGTCGCTGCTGCCGCCGCTGGTGCGGGGCAAGCTGCTGCTGGGCCGGGAATGGGATCTGACGGCTTTCGACCGCCTGGCGCTGAAGGCCGCCGGGCGCCTTGCGGACCGGGTATTCCAGCCGGGCTCTCCGCCGGCGCAGGCCAGCGTCCGCCTGGGCCTTCCCGCCGACTTCCTGTGGTGCAAGCCGGCGGAGCAGCAGCGGCTGCTCTTGGAGGCGGGGCTGGCGCAGGGGGCGGCGGCGTAGCGCTCATTCTCTCCGTCATGGTCGGACTCGTTCCGACCACCCATGCCCACTGGCGTGGGTGAGAGGCCGAATCGGATCTTCCGCGTGTTTGTTGCCGAGGATCGTGTTCATGGGTCCTCGCGACGAGCGCGAGGATGACGGGGGAAGAGGGCAGCAAAAGACCCCCGGCCTCGCGACCGGGGGTCTTGTCTTCAGCCGTGCCTGAAACCGCCTAGGCGGCCTTCTGCAGCGACTTGGTCAGGATGCCGACGGCGGCGTCGCGATCGATCTTCTCGATGGCGGCGACTTCGCGGGCCATGCGGTCCAGCGCCGACTCATAGAGCTGACGCTCGGAGTAGGACTGTTCCGGCTGGTTCTCGGCGCGGTGCAGGTCGCGGACGACCTCGGCGATGGAGATCAGGTCGCCGGAGTTGATCTTGGCTTCGTATTCCTGGGCGCGGCGCGACCACATGGTGCGCTTCACCCGGGCGCGGCCCTTCAGGGTCGTCAGCGCCTTGGAGACGACGTTGCCTTCGGCCAGCGGGCGCAGGCCGGAGGTGACGGCCTTCTTGGTCGGGACGCGCAGGGTCATCTTCTCGTGGTCGAAGGTGATGACGTAGACCTCGAGCGACATGCCGGCGACTTCCTGGGTCTCCACGGCACGGATCGTCCCGACCCCGTGGGCGGGATAGACAACGTGGTCGTCGACCGAAAACGCCAGACCGTTCTTGCTCATCAGATCGTCCTTCTCTAGCACCCTGTCCGCAGGGCTTTGCCCCGCGGGCCACAACCCGTATCCGGTCATCCGGGGCCCCTGTCCGAGACGAAAAGAATCCCGACCGCGGCAGCGCCCCGGAGGATTTCGTTTCAGATTGGATAGACCTCTAGGACACCCTCGCCCTTGAATAGGCGCGCCGTTCGGTTGCGGCTGTTCTTGAACCAAGGCGCGACGGCGGACCCGTCACGTCAGCCAAGACCCTATCACAAAAATGAACACAAAGAAAGGGTTGCGGAATCCGAGCGGAACGCTGGGAATTCCGGCTCCGGCGTTTCAGTTGCCCTTGCCGGGCTTCTCGCTGAAGTACTTCTCGAACTTGCCGGTCTCGCGCTCGAACAGTTCCCTGTCCTCAGGCGGCTCGCCCTTGAGGGTGATGTTCGGCCAGACAGCAGCATACTCGGTATTGATCCGCAGCCACTTGCCGTTGGGTTCGTCCTCGGTGTCCGGCTTGATCGCGTCGACCGGGCACTCCGGCTCGCAGACCCCACAGTCGATGCATTCGTCCGGATTGATGGCGAGGAAGTTCTCGCCCTCATAGAAGCAGTCGACGGGGCAGACCTCGACGCAGTCCATGAACTTGCACTTTATGCACGCGTCGGTGACGATATAGGTCATCGGGGAACGGGGCTGTCCTGGCGATTGCTGCGCGCGCCTTTTCGAAGGCGGGGGCCGCGTTGTCAATGCGGCGAGGTCTCCTGTCCATGACAGAAAATCTTAAATGCCCGTCGCCGGCTGTGTGGTTTCAGGTCCCTGGGTAGACGCATAGAGGGAGCGCGCCTCGGCCGGCGGGCCGCGACGCTCACCGAAACCCTCGATCCTGACCGACACGAGCCGGCCGCCGAGAGCGAAGACCAGCTCGTCGCCGATCTTCAGGCCGCGCGAGGCCTTGTCGATCCGCCCCTGCGATCCCGCGCGCGTGAGCCGCAGACGACCTTCCTCGACAAAACGCGACGCCATCGAGCGGGTCTTGAAGAACCGCGCCCGCCACAGCCAGACATCCGCCCGGCAGGAGCCGGCGTCCGTCATGGACGGACAACCTTCCGGCGGCGGGGCTTGCGGCGTCGCTCGGGCGCTGCCGGCGGGGCGACCCGCAGGCCTGCGAGAGCAGCGAAGGGCGAGCCGGTCGGCGCCGGCTTGACCGCCTCGGGCCTGGCCGCTTCGCCCCGTCGACGCCAGGCCAGCGGCCGCGCGCGGCCGGTCGGGGTGTAGCCCAGGGCCCGCAGAATCGCCTCGGTCTCCTGTGGGCTCCAGCCCAGGCCCTCGCGCGCATCGTCGGAGAGGATCATGCCTACCCCATGTTTGAAGCCGGCCCGCAGCAGGTCGTCGAGCCGCTCCAGCTGCGGCACCGGCACGGAGAAGCCGCCAACGGCCCGCAGGCCCCTGGCCGACAGCACGCGCGCGGAGGGCGCCGGGTTGGGCAGTTTCGAGATGCCGTCGACAGGACCCCTCCAGTCGCCGCCCCCGACCGCCTGGGCGAAGGCGAGCGCCTCATCGGCGAGCAGGGACGGCAGGAAGACGCTGAAGGCGCCGATGCGGACGCCCAGTTCACGCAGGGACCGACGCTCGCCCTGGCTGAGCGCCTTGAGATCAGCCTCGACCGGCCGCTTGTCGATGACGCCGCCGGCCTCGACCAGCCGGTGGCCTATGCCGCGCGGCAGGCCCTTGAGGCGTCCCTCGGCCATGGCGCGCTCAAGGCGGGCGAGGGGGGCGAGTCGCCGCTCGCGCTCGGCCGCCAGGAACGCCTGCAGCCGCTGGCGGGCCCGTTCACGCGCCGTCTCCGGGCCCAGCTCGCCGATCAGCCGCACCTTGCCGTCCGCTGTCAGCAAGCCGGCCGCGCCGCCACGCCAGAGCAGGGCGCCGTCCGGCGTCAGGGTGAAGGCCTCGTCCGGCTCGGCGGCGAGCCGGCCCAGGCGCCGGGCGACCTCCGGCCCCACGGCCCGCTGGGCCGCGCCGCGCAGGGCCTTTTCCTCCAGAGAGGTGGCGGCTTTGGGCGCCTCGAAGGCCAGACCGTTCAGACGGCCGACAAAGTGGCCCTCGACCGTGACCGCCCCGTCCTCGCCGACGCCAGCCAGCAGTTCGCCGCGTTCGCCGAGTTGCCGCATCAAGGCGCTGGTCCGGCGGTCGATGAACCGGGCCATCAGCTTCTCGTGCAGCGCATCGCTGAGCCGGTCTTCCAGCGCGCGCGTGACGCCCTGCCAATGGGCCGGGTCATGCAGCCAGTTGGGCCGGTTGGCGATGTAGGTCAGGGTCCGCACCCCGGCCAGCCGCGTGGCCAGGGTGTCGATCTCGCCCTCCGTGCGGTCGAGCCCACTGAACTGCGCGGCCATCCAGTCGTTCGGCACCCGGCGGCGACCGGTGGTCAGGGCGTCGAACAGGGCGCGGACCAGTCGCAGGTGCTCATCCGGCGACTGCTTGCGGAAGTCCGGGGTCTGGCAGACCTCCCAAAGCCGCTCCAGCGCTGCGCGGTCGCCGACCCGGTGGACGATGTCCTCGTCCTCGGCCAGCCGCTTGAGGGCCTTTTCGTCGATGGCCGCGGCCGACAGCATCAGCCCGTCGCGAGGCGGCTTCGCATCCAGTGAGCGGATCAGCGACGGCAGGTTCGCGAAGTCGAGCCTGTGATTTCGCCATTCGGCGCTCTGCACCGGCTGGAACTCGTGGGTCTCGACAGCAGCGACCAGGTCCTCGTCCATCTCCTCGGCCTCGCCGGTGACGCCGAAGGTCCCGTCGCGGATGTGGCGGCCGGCGCGACCCGCGATCTGGCCGATCTCCTGCGGATGGAGGTAACGCGTCTTCTTGCCGTCGAACTTGCGCAGCCCGGCGAAGGCGACGTGGTCGACGTCCATGTTCAGGCCCATGCCGATGGCGTCGGTCGCCACCAGGAAGTCGACCTCGCCCGACTGATAGAGGGCGACCTGGGCGTTGCGGGTGCGCGGGCTGAGCGAGCCCATGACCACCGCCGCCCCGCCGCGCTGGCGGCGGATCAGCTCGGCGATGGCGTAGACGTCGTCGGCGCTGAAGGCGACGATGGCGGTGCGCCGGGGCAGGCGGGTCAGCTTCTTGCTGCCGGTGTAGCGCAGGGACGAGAACCGCTCCCGGCTGACGATCTCGGCCCGGGGCAGCAGGCGGCGGATCAGCGGGGCCATGGTCCCGGCGCCCAGCAGCATGGTCTCCGACTTGCCGCGCGCATGCAGCAGGCGATGGGTGAAGACATGGCCGCGCTCGGGATCGGCGCAGAGCTGGATCTCGTCGATGGCCAGGAAGTCGACCTCCCGGCCCAGCGGCATCGCCTCGACGGTGCAGACGAAGTAGTTGGCGCGCGGCGGGACGATCTTCTCCTCGCCGGTGATCAGGGCGACCTCGCGCGGCCCCTTGATCTTGACGATCCGGTCGTAGATCTCGCGCGCCAGCAACCGCAGGGGCAGGCCGATCATGCCGCTGTGGTGGCCGAGCATCCGCTCGACGGCGAGATGGGTCTTGCCCGTGTTGGTGGGGCCCAGCACCGCCACCAGCCTGTGCTCCGCCCGGCCTGTGGATCGGTCGCTCATGACGAAAAGGTGGGGGAGTCGTGTGACAGCGACAAGGGGCTGTGACGCCGGAGGGCCAATGCCCGGCGAAGATGTTCGTGTGGACGGGATCGGCGCGAACTTTTCGCGGGCGTTGGTCAGCGCGGCGCGTCGTCAACGTGGTGGGGAAGGCGGGTTAACGGCGACGGCGCTTCGCGCGAACAGGCGCGAAACGAATCAGGACCGAATCGGCGACCTCGTCCGATTCGGCATTTGTTCACCGCAAGATCAGGACCGAATCGGCGACCTCGTCCGATTCGGCATTTGTTCACCGCAAGATATTGTATCTCATCACCAATTAACCACAATCCCGAAGCGTTGCGGAGCGCCTCTGGCCCGGCGATGCTCGCGGGAGGGGGGAAGCGCCATGACCGACCGTCGCACCGTCATCCTGGGCCTTACCGCCGCGGCGCTGGCCAAACCGGCCCGTGCCGGGAAGCCGTTCGCGGTCCTGTTCGACGGGACCAGTCTCGACGGTTGGTCATCGGTGGGCGACGCCAACTGGACGCTGGCGGACGGTGCGGTCTCCGCGGACAAGGGCGGCATGAGCTTTCTGGTCTCGCGGGACAGCTTCCGCGACTTCGACCTGCGGGCCGAGATCTGGGTCAGCCCGGACGCCAATTCCGGCATCTTCATCCGCTGTTCGGACCGGGCCCGGTTCACGCCGGCCAACGCCTATGAGGTCAATCTCTTCGACCAGAGGCCGGACCCGACCTACGGCACCGGCGCCATCGTCGATATCGCGCCGGTCTCGCCGATGCCGAAGGCCGGCGGCCGGTGGAACGTGCTGGAGATCAGCGCGCGCGGGCCGGTGTTGTCTGTCGTGTTCAACGGTGTGATGACCGTCGACGGGGTTCGTGACACGGCGCATGCCCAGGGGCCGATCGCGTTGCAGTACGGGGCGGGGATTGTGAGGTTCCGGCGGGTCGAGATCCGGGAAATCTGACAGCCGTTCAAGAGGTTAACGCCGGACGGGACAGGACGGCAACGAATCAGGACCGAATCGGCGATCTGGGTCGGTTCCTCAGATGTTCGCCACAAGCTATTGTATATTAAGATGGATTAACCATACGGACTTTTCACGCTCAAGCCGGAAATCGGGCGGCTGCGGGCTCCAGCGGCAACGCCAGGCCATTCGAGACATAGGCCACCGTCCTGTAGAATCCGCAGAGCAACAGAAGCTCCAGGATCTGGTCCTCTTCATAGTGTGCGCGAAGGGCGGTCCACTCGGCCTCGTCCAGCGTCGCCCGGTTATGCAGCGCCTCGACGGCGTCCAGCAGCGCCGCCTCGGCCGGCGACCAGCTGCCGCGTGCGCCGCTGACTGTGGCGGCCACCTGGTCGTCCGTCAGGCCGGCGGCCTTCGCGAAGGCGGTGATGTGGACGCCCCACTCGTATTCGCAGCCGGCGAGGGCGCAGGTGCGGTCGATAATGATCTCGCGCTCGCGGAGGGAGAGGGGCCCGCGGTCCAGCAGGGATCCGGCCCGGAACTTCCGCCAATGCCGCTGGCTGGTCGCCAGGGTGCGGAACAGGACCAGCGGATCGGCGCCCGGCGGCATGATGGCGTCGAAGCTTTTCTGGACATCGTCTGCATAGGGCGCGGTCAGCGGCGTGATCCTTGGCACGGGTCCGTCTCCTTGTTACGATTTCCGTAGCGAGCATGTGCTACAGAAATAATAGCGGAGTCAAGCATGGTTGAGGCGAGGCCCCGGCGGACCGTGCGCGGATCGCGCACCGGCCGTCCGGTCATGGCGCTGCTGGACCTGCTGGGCCGCCGCTGGGCGCTGCGGGTGATCTGGGAGCTGCGGGACGGCTGGCTGACATCCCGCCAGCTGCGCGAGGCCTGTGATGATGTTTCACCGACCGTCCTGCAATCCCGCCTGTCCGAGTTGCGCGCGGCGGGGCTGATCACCCTCGAGCAGCGGCACGGCTATGCTCTGACGCCGCTGGGCAGGGAACTGCTCGACCAGTTCCTGCCGCTCAACGCCTTCGCCGAACGCTGGGCGGCCGAGACCTTGGCGGAGCAGGGGTGAACGACTCCAAACTTGACGCCCGAAGACTCTCTGCCTATACCGCCCCCTCTCGCGCGGAGCCCGGCTTTCGCGTGTCCGATTTCTTTATGCGAAGGTCGCTTCCATGTCGCGCCGCTGCGAACTCACTGGTGTTGGACCGATGGTCGGTCACAACGTGAGCCACTCCAATATCAAGACGAAGCGCCGCTTCCTGCCCGCGCTGTCGCCCGCCACGCTCCAGTCGGAAGCGCTCGGTCAGTCGTTCAAGCTGCGGATCACCAACGCCGCGCTGCGCACGCTCGACTTCCGCGGCGGCCTGGACGTGTTCCTGGTCGGCGCCAAGGACGAGGCCCTGTCGCCGCGCGCCCTGAAGATCAAGCGTCAGGTCAAGGCGAAGCTGGCGGAGAAGGCGGCGGCCTGAGCCGCGCCCTGATCCAAAGTACAGACGAGAAGAAGGCCCGCGGGGTGATCCCGTGGGCCTTCTTCGTTTCCGGTTGCCTGCGTCGCCTTAAGGGGCGGCGTAGCTGACCGTGGTCGCCGGCGTGAGAGCCGCGTAGGCGACCAGTCGGGCGTCGCCGACCTGGGCCACGGCGCGGTCGACGCTGCGACGGACGCATTCCGGATAGATGTAGCCGGCCAGCGCCTCACCCTTGAGATCGGCCCAGCACGCCTTGGAGGCGGCCCGGACGATATCGACGTGCAGCTGCTCGGTCGACTTGCCGGCTACCGGGACGCGGATCTCGGCGGCGCCGGCGAAACCGGCGGCGCCGGCGGCTGCGGCGGCGAGGACGGCCACGAGGGTCTTCTTGAAGTTGGTCACTATAAGCACTCCCGAAAGGGGTTGGGTTTCAACCGCTTCCGGCACGCTTCCCCTGATGGCTGCGGCTCAACGTCCGTCTTGGGCCGTCGAGTCGTTACGTAGCGCGAAATATCAGGTGATCAATGATTATGTTGCGTCGCGATATACTTTGATGCGTCGCAGCATTCAGCGAACGAGCAAATCACGTCCCGCCTGCCTGACATCCGTGCAACCGGTCAGCGCCATGGCCATGGTCATCTCCTGACGCAGGATCTGAAGCACATGGGCGACGCCAGCCTCGCCCCGCGCGCCCAACGCCCAGGCCCAGGGTCGGCCGACCAGGCAGGCCTTGGCGCCCAGGGCCAGCGCCTTGACCACGTCGAGGCCCGAGCGCACGCCGCCGTCCATCAGGAGGGTCAGGTCATCGCCCACGGCGTCGGCGATCGGCGGCAGGGCCCGTACGCCTGAGAGCACGCCGTCCAGCTGCCGCCCCCCGTGGTTGGAGACGATGATCCCGTCCGCCCCGACCTTCACGGCCTCGCGGGCGTCTTCTGGATCCAGGACGCCCTTGATGACGATTGGACCGTCCCAGTGGGCGCGGATCCAGTCCAGGTCCTGCCAGGTCAGGGTCGGGTCGAAGTTCTTCGTCACCCAGGGCCAGAACTCGGCCATGCCCTTCGCCTCGGGAATCGCGGCTGCGAGGTTGCCGAACACATGCGGCTTGCCGCCCAGCTGTACGTCGATCAGCCAGTCCGGATGGGTGATCCCGTCCCACGCCCGCTTCAGGCCGCTGGTCAATGACGGCGCGCCGCCGAACAGCCCCGTTCGCATGTCGCGATAGCGCGCGCCAGGCACCGGCAGGTCGACCGTGAACACCAGCACCGGGCAGCCCAGGCCTTTCGCCCGCGCCAGCAGCTCCGCCATGTAGCCCCGATCCCGGATCATATAGAGCTGGAACCAGGGCGGAACTCCCGCGCCGGTGGTCACCTCGTCGAGGTCGCAGACGCCGACGGTGGACAGGCAGAAGGGCACGCCCGCCGCCCTCGCCGCCTTCGCGGCCTGAACCTCGCCCCGTCGGGCGTACATGCCGGCCATGCCGACCGGCGCCAGCATCACCGGCATGGAAAAGGGCTGGCCGAACAGGTCTGTCGCCAGCGAGATCTCCGAGACGTCGCGCAGCACGCGCTGGCGCAGGGCCAGATCCTCGAAGTCCTCGACGTTCCGGCGCAGGGTGGCTTCGGCGTAGGAGCCCCCGTCGATGTAGTCGAACAGCAGCCGGGGCAGTCTCCGCCGCGCCAGCTCGCGGTAGTCGGTGACCGAGGCGGCGATCACTTCGGGGGCGTCCAGTCGAAGGCCAGGAGGATCGTGCGCTGCCTGTCGTTGAAGTTGTCGTCCGACAGCAGGTAGAGGCGCCAGCTCCCGTCAGCCCGCGGAACAACCGCGACGCCCTCGAAGTTGTCGACCGTCGTCGAGGGGCCCATGGCCAGGCGCCCGATCACCGCCTTGTCGAAGAAGGGATCCCCGACGATGGTCAAGATGATGCGCGAGCCGATCCCAGGAATGTAGCTGTGGTGCAGGATCAGGAGCTCGCCCTTCGGTCCCACACTCAGCGCGGTCAGGCGGTAGCCCGGCGGCGGCGTGGGCAGGCCGTCCAACTCATCACATCCGATGGTCAGCCGGCACATCCAGATGCCGCCCGCTTCGAGCCCGACAAGGTAAACCCCGCCCTTCGCCGGGGCGGCCGCCAAACCTTCCATGCCTTCATTGTCGCCCAGGGCGACGGGCGGAGCCTTTGCCGGGGTCGGCCGCCCGGCCTCGTCGTAGGCCCAGATACGATGGTCGCGCTCAAAGCTGACCAACAGCGGGCCATTGGGCAACTGCGCCATCCCCTCGGCGTCGCCTTCTGCCTTCCCCTGCAGGGGCTCACCATTTGTGCCGAGAAGCGGCTTCAGGGTCGCCTCGCCAAGGCCTGAAAGGCGGCCGTCGGGGCCGAACAGCAACTTCGCCCGCAGGATGTCGCCGTCATCGGTCGGCGCGATGATGGTTCCGTCCGGTGAGACCACCAGGTCGGACAGACCGTGCAGCCGGCTGGTATCGGTGCTCGTCAGCGCGAGCCCGCCCAGGTAGCGGAAGTCGCCCACCGCCTGCCTGCCGGGGGCGGCGGGGTCCAGCGGAACCGGCGCAGACTGGATCGAGATCTGCGCGCTGGCCGGCACAGGGCCCCGGGGCGGAATGGGCCGTAGATGGGCCGTGGCGCAGGCGGTCAGGAGCGCCAGGCTCGCCAGCGTGGCGCCGGCGGCAATCCAGAGCGTCCTGCGTCCCGGGCGCTTCACGTCAGCGCCCCCCGCACTTCCCGGAAGGTGGTGGCCTTCATCGGCGGCGGCTGGGTCACCGGCGGCGGGGCCAGCAGGCCGCGATTGGCCGCCACCCGCTTGGGCTCTTCCTCGAACAGCGCCGCCAGTTGCTCGACCAGCGCTCCGCCCAGCTGTTCGACGTCGACGATGGTCACCGCCTTCTTGTAGTAGCGGGTCACGTCGTGGCCGATGCCGATGGCCAGCAGCTCGACCGGGCTCTTGCCCTCGATCTCCCCGATCACGTGGCGCAGGTGACGTTCCAGGTAGTGGCCGCTGTTCACCGACAGCGTCGAGTCGTCGACCGGCGCGCCGTCGCTGATGACCATCAGGATGCGCCGCTGTTCGGGGCGATTGATCAGGCGCTGGTGCGCCCACATCAGGGCCTCGCCGTCGATGTTTTCCTTCAGCAGCCCCTCGCGCATCATCAGGCCGAGGTTGCGGCGAGCCCGTCGCCAGGGCGCGTCGGCGGCCTTGTAGATGATATGGCGCAGGTCGTTGAGGCGACCGGGCGAGGCGGGCTTGCCGGCCTTGATCCACTCGTCGCGGGACAGTCCGCCCTTCCAGGCGCGCGTCGTGAAGCCGAGGATCTCGGTCTTGACCGCGCAGCGCTCCAGCGTTCGGGCCAGGATGTCGGCGCAGACGGCGGCGACCATGATCGGCCGCCCGCGCATCGAGCCGGAATTGTCGATCAGGATGGTGACCACCGTGTCGCGGAACTCGGTGTCCGACTCCTGCTTGAAAGACAGGGGCGCGGTCGGGTCCATGATGATCCGCGGCAGGCGGGCGACGTCCAGCATCCCCTCCTCGAGGTCGAACTGCCAGGACCGGTTCTGCTGCGCCATCAGCCGGCGCTGCAGCTTGTTGGCCAGGCGCGAGACGACGCTGGAAAGGCTCGCCAGCTGCTGGTCGAGGTAGGCGCGCAGGCGCGTCAGTTCCTCGGCGTCGCAGAGATCCTCGGCGCCGACGATCTCGTCGTGGGCGCTGGTGAAGACCTTGTAGGACGGCTCGGGCTGGTTGTTGTCCTTGATGTCCGGCCGGGCCGGCTTGGCGCCGTCGCCCATCTCGGGCGCCTCGTCGGACATTTCGGCGTTTTCGTCGTCCTCGGCCTCGACCAGCTGCTGTTCGCCGTCCTGGGCCTGCTGCTCGTCGGTCTCCATCTCGTCCATGGAGGCGCCTTCAGGCGACTGGCCCTCGCCTTCGCCGTCGTCGTTCTGGTCGGACTCGGACTGCTGTTCGTCATCCTCGCCCTGGTCCTCGTTGCTCTCCTGGGCGTCGAGCTCTGCGTCGCCGAGATCCAGATCGCGCAGGATGGTGCGCACGGTCTTCTGGAAGGCCGCCTGGTCGTGAATGTCGCTGGACAGCCGGTCCAGGTCGGCGCCGGCCTTCGCCTCGATGTCGTCGCGGAACAGATTGACGGCGTCCCGCGCGCCCTCGGGCGGTGCATCGCCTGTCAGTCGTTCGCGGACCATCAGCGACAGCACGTCGGCCATCGGGATGCTGGCCTTGTCCTTCATCCGGACCAGACCCTTGCGCTCGATGGACAGCTCCAGGACCGTGGTCAGGTTGGCGCGGACCCCGCCCAGGGCGTTGGCCCCGATAGCCTCGATCCGCGCCTGCTCCACGGCTTCGTAGATCGCCTGGCCTTCGGGCGAGCCTGGGCGTCCCCTGGCATAGGTCCCGGCGTCATGGTGCGCGTAGCGCAGCGCCATCTGGTCGGCCAGGCCGCGGATGCGCGAGGCCTCCTTGCTGTTCAGGTCGCGGGGCGGATGCGGCAGCACCGCCCGGTTGCCCGACAGCGACGGACCGTCGCCCGAGAAGACGACCTCGAGGTCCGGCGTCTCGGCCAGGGAACGCGCGGCATGGGCCAGGGCGCGTTTGAACGGTTCGGTGGGACTCTCGGGCTTGCTCATCGCCCAAGGGTTCTAGCGCGACGACGCCGCGTCATGGAAGGCGGAGTCGACATTGGCCCGCGTCTTCCACGCTTTACCTCCACCCCCGAGCCTGAGGTCGTTCAGGCGGGGGCGCCTTCGCCCGCGCGGCCGGGCTCGGCCGGCAGCCAGAAGGTGAACCAGCTGCCCTTGCCGACCTGGCTGTCGACAGTCAGTTCGCCGTCCATCAGTTCGACCAGTTCCCGGCAGATGGCCAGGCCCAGACCGGTGCCGCCGAACTGACGGGTGGTCGAGGCGTCGAGCTGGTTGAACTTGCCGAACAGTTCGGCGAGGCGCTCCTTCGGAATGCCCGGGCCGGTATCCATCACCGCGAACTCCAGGCCCCTGTCGCTGCGCCAGACACGGGTCGAGACATGGCCCTTGGCGGTGAACTTGACGGCATTGGACAGCAGGTTGCCGAGCACCTGGGTGAGGCGCAGGCTGTCCAGGCTCCAGTTGCCGGCCGCGCTGGGTTCGACCAGCAGGGCGAACGCCAGGCCCTTGTCGGCGGCCGCGGCGCGGAAATGATCACAGGTGGCGATGATCGCGGCCGGCAGGGCGATGTCCTCGCGGTTGATCTCCAGCTTCCCGGCCTCGATCTTCGCCAGATCGAGCACATCGTTGAGGATGTTGAGCAGCATCCCGCCCGAGTCGCGGATAATCTGCAGGCGTTCGCGCTGGACGTCGCCCAGATCTCCGCGAGCCATGACCTGGGCCATGCCCAGCACGCCGTTCAGCGGCGTCCGGATCTCGTGACTGATGTTGGCGAGGAACTGCGACTTGGCCACGCTCGCCGCCTCGGCCCTATCCCGCGCCTTTGTGAGGTCCTCCAGGGTGCGCGCCAGGCGAAGGTCATTGGCCGCCAGGTCGGCGAGCGCCCGAACCACTCTGACAACCAGGACCGGGCTGGTGGCGAGAATGAAGAGCGTCAGCAATCCGAACGCCGGCGCCACCTGCCGGATGACGTCCACGCCCGGCTGAGCGGGCGTCCAGGTCAGGCGGCCAAGCTCCCGGCCGACGCTGTCCTTAATGAGCACGACAGGCGCGCCGGTGGCCTCGCCAGCGCGCAGGAGTCGCGGCGAGACAATGCCGAGATCCTTTTCCAGTTCGGCCAGGAAATCGTCGCCGACACGCCGCGCCGACACCAGGATCGGGGCGCGGTCCGCCGTCGTTCCGAGGTCGGTTTCGGGTGTTACGGTGGAGGCCACGACCAGCCAGATCGCATCCTCGGCGGCGACCAGACTTTTGAGCGTCACGTTGCCGGCAAAGCCGAAGTCGGTCGCCCGGTCGGTCTCGGCCTTGCGGACGTCGGCGAGCAGAGGCGCGACCGCCCCTGCGAAGGCTGTCGCCTCCGTCACCGGAGTGATTTCACCGCCCTTGGAAGCGTATCGCAGGTCGCCCGCGGCGCTGAAAAGCACTGTGCGGTCGTGGCCCATGTACTGGGCGTAGTAGACGCCGAAGTTTGTATCGATCCACGCCATGTCCAGGCGCGAGGAGGTGTTCGTCCATGCGTCGTCCCAGATGGTGGCCGAGGTGACGTTCTCCGCCATCTGCTCGAGCCGCCGATCAATGGTGCGGGTGACGAGGGCCCGCTCCTGACGGGCTGTCATCTCGTCAACCGCACGGGCCCACCAGGCCATCGTGCTGATCGCGCCGGCCAGCAACAGCAGGGCGACAAACACGCCCAGAAACAGGGTGCGTCGCAGTCGACCGCGTGTCGATGATGACTCTGAGACGGACATGGGGCTCCCGAAATCAGCCCCATTAACCCTCCGAGGCGATAACGACGCCTGAACACAGCCTGCGCCGGGCTGTCGCACCCAAAACGGGTACTTGCCCCGTCAACCAAGGGCGACGACACTCCCGGCAGCAAGAGGGGGACGTCCATGAAGCTCGGTTTTCTGACCCTGGTCGCCGCCGGGGCCCTTGCCCTGGGCACACCGGCGCTCTCCGAGGAAACATCCGGCCTAAGTCTTTCCGGCGAGATCGGCGTCGTCTCGGACTACCAGTACCGCGGTTACTCGCTGTCAGGCGGCAACTGGGCGCTGCAGGGCGGTCTGACCGTCAACGCGCCGTCCGGCTTCTACGCCACGGTCTGGAGCTCGATGATCGAGGAGTACGGAATCGGAGCCGACGGCGACGGCGCCAAGGCCGAGGTTGATTTCTCCCTTGGCCGGGCGTTCAGCGCCGGCGGCCTAGATTGGGACGCCTCGTTTCAGTATTACGGCTACCCGGACGGCACGGACGTCGATTTTTACGAGACGATCCTCACGGCCTCACGCACGACCGGCGCCTTCACCGCGACCGTCGGCGTCGAATATGCGCCCAGCCAGGACAACCTGGGCGGGGACGACAATTCCTACCTCTTCCTCGGCGGTGACTATGCGCCGGAGCACTGGCCGGTCAGCCTCAGCGCCCGGATCGGCCATGAGGACGGCGCCTTTGCAGACGGCAAGCTCGACTGGTCTGTCGGCGCGGCCAGGGCCTTCGGCCCGGTGACGGTCAACCTGATCTGGACAGACTCTGACGGTCCTGGCGCGGAAGGCACGCTTTCCGGCGGTATCGTCGCGAGCTTCTAATCAGGCCCGCACCGCCATCGTGGCCTTGGCCGGCGTGGTCGGCGCGCGCAGGATGTCGACGATCCGGCTGAGGAACGCCCGGCGCCGGGCGAGGGCGCCCGGAATGTCCTCGCCGGCGCGGATCATGCGTACGTCGTCGCGAGCGGCCTCCAGCACCAGACGGTCGGCGACCGCGGGCAGGTGGCCGTCGCCCTTGCGGGCGTCCATGATGGCGGCGTGCGAGCGGGCTTCGCCAATACGCTTCTGAACCAGGGCTTCGACATCCGTACCGGTCTCGGCGCGGGCGGCCAGCGTGGCGAAGTCATGCGCATACATGCGCACGAAGCCTTCCTCGATCATCGGATCTCCGATCTGCCGTCGGCCGGGCAGGAATTCCGACGGTGAACGCGCCTTCAGCGCGGGGTAAGCGACTACAGTAGCACACCGGCGGCCAGATCGGGGCGGAATGTGGCGTCCCGCCGCCTGGCCGGTTTGACCGCTCGCCGCAGCCTGGCGACGGCGCGCGATATCGTTCCGCTCGCCGGCCCGGGACGTGGTATCCTGTCGCCATCGGAAACCGGTCAGACAGGCCGGGAAGGGGACGAACCGACGCGCGCCGCGTGTCTTGGCCCCCGCTCCGGAAAGACCCCCATGGCCAAGGGCCAGAAGAAGTCCAACAAGGAAACCCGCAAGCCGAAGGCCGAAAAGGCCAAGGTCATCGCCGCCGCGCCGTCGTTCCTGACGCCGCTCAAGATCGGGAAGCAGAAGTAGCCGCCCCGGTGGCGATGCAGACCGTCCACCTCGTCCAGGCCTTCATCGCCGGCAAGGGCCAGGCCCTGAAGGCCGAGCAGACGCTGGTCTGCACCTCGGCCGAGGAGGCGCGCCGCAAGGCCGAGCGCCTGTCGACCCTGCGGCTGGGCGTGGTCGCCTTCTCGGCCACCGCCGACGCCGATCTCGGCGACTATGACGAGAACCCGGTCATCCTGTTTCACGCCGGACGCCTGCCGCCGCCGTTCGACGAGCTCTGAGATCAGTGCGTCGGGCCGGTCGGCCCGTCTTCCTCGAACAGCAGGATGAAGGCGATGATCTCGTCCCACTGGGCGAGCCCGTCGACGTCCCCGACCGCCGCCAGCTCCGCCGCCCGCAGCATCGCGATGGTCGAGGCGTCGCCGCCGTACTGCGCGATCAACGCCAGGGCCGTTGTCCGCGTCGCGGCGGAGGATCGATCATGCGGCTGGTCCATGGGCGCTCCATGTTCTCCAAGGCGATATGGCGCGGTCGTGCGTTGAGGGAAGCGCTGACGCCCTGCGTGCTTCGACACGCGACCTGCGGCCGCTGCTCAGCATGACGTGGGTGGGGAGCTTTCAATCGACGTCATCCTGAGCAGCCCGCGCAGCGGGCGTGTCGAAGGACGCAATGAGGCTGTGCGCCCTTCCCCCGGATCAAGTCCAGGGTCGCCCGAGGGCTCGCTCCTCAGGATGACGAAGGGGAGTGGGCTGCAACAGACTTCGTCAGGGTGAGGAGCGCGAAGCGCGTCGCGAACCCCGCAAGGCTTCGCCGCCTCACGGGTTTCAGCCCTGAGGGTTGGGGAGGGGCTCAAGAGTGACAGGTCAAGATGTCCCTTGGGACACCTTAACCTGTCCCCGCCGCCGCCGCGCATGTCTCTCCGACCAGCTCACGGAAGTCGGGTATCAGTGAACCCGCGCCTTCCCGATCACCAACCCGTCGTCGTCGGCGGTCACCTCGATCACCGAGCCGTCCATCAGGTCGCCGGCCAGCAGCTTGCGCGCGATCGGGTCGATCAGCTCCTTCTGGATCACCCGCTTCAGCGGCCGGGCCCCGTAGACGGGGTCATAGCCGCGTTCGGCCAGCCAGTGCATGGCGCCGCCGTCCAGGGCGATGGCCATGCGGCGGTCGGCCAGCAGGGCCTCGACGCGCTTGAGCTGGATGCGGACGATGTTGTCCATCTCGCCGCGGCCCAGACGCTTGAACAGGATGATCTCGTCCAGGCGGTTGAGGAACTCGGGCCGGAAGCTGCGGCGGACGACTTCCATCACCTGCGGCCGCACGGTCTCGACATCCTCGCCGTCGGCCATGCCCGCCAGGAATTCGGCGCCCATGTTGCTGGTCAGGATGATGACGGTGTTGCGGAAGTCGATGGTCCGGCCCTGGCCGTCGGTCAGGCGACCGTCGTCCAGCACCTGCAGCAGGATGTTGAACACGTCCGGGTGGGCCTTCTCGACCTCGTCGAACAGCACGACCTGGTAGGGCCGGCGCCGCACGGCCTCGGTCAGGGCGCCGCCTTCGTCGTAGCCGACGTAACCGGGAGGGGCCCCGATCATGCGGCTGACGCTGTGCTTCTCCATGTACTCGCTCATGTCGAGCCGGGTGATGGCGCTCTCGTCGTCGAACATGAACTCGGCCAGGGCCTTGGTCAGCTCGGTCTTGCCCACGCCCGTCGGGCCGAGGAACAGGAAGCTGCCGATCGGCCGGCCGGGGTCCTTGAGGCCGGCGCGGGCCCGGCGGACGGCGTCGGAGACGGCGAGTAGCGCCTCCTCCTGGCCGACCACGCGGCCGCGCAGGCTGTCTTCCATCTTCAGCAGCTTGTCGCGCTCGCCCTCGAGCATCTTCTCCACCGGCACCCCGGTCCAGCGGCTCACCACGGCGGCGATCTGTTCGGCGTCGACGACCTCGGGGGTCAGGGGACGCTCGCCGCCGACCTCGCCGCCGGCCTTGGATTCCTCCTCGGCCAGACGCTTCTCCAGCGCCGGGATCTCGCCGTACTGGATCTGACCGGCGCGTTCGAAGTCGCCGCGGCGCTGGGCCACAGCCAGTTCGGCGCGCAGCCGGTCGAGGGCCTCGCGGGTCTGGGCGGCGCCGCCGACCTTTTCCTTCTCGGCCTTCCAGCGGGCGGTCATCTCGTCGGAGGCGGTCTGCAGTTCGCCGATCTCCTCCTCGAGGTTGTCCAGCCGCTGGCGGCTGGCCGCGTCGGTCTCCTTCCTGAGGGCCTCGCGCTCGATCTTCAGCTGCACCAGCCGGCGGTCGATCTCGTCCAGCTCCTCGGGCTTGGAGTCGACAGCCATGCGCACCCGGCTGCCGGCCTCGTCGATCAGGTCGATGGCCTTGTCGGGCAGGAAGCGGTCGGTGATGTAGCGGTTTGACAGGGTGGCGGCGGCGACGATGGCGCTGTCGCTGATCCGCACCCCGTGGTGGACCTCGTACTTTTCCTTCAGGCCGCGCAGGATCGAGACGGTGTCCTCCACCGTCGGCTCGCTGACGAACACCGGCTGGAAGCGACGGGCCAGGGCCGCGTCCTTCTCGACGTGCTTGCGGTACTCATCCAGCGTGGTGGCGCCGACGCAGTGCAGCTCGCCGCGCGCCAGGGCGGGCTTGAGCAGGTTGGAGGCGTCCATCGCTCCTTCGGTCTTCCCGGCCCCGACCAGGGTGTGCATCTCGTCGATGAACAGGATGATCGACCCCTCGGCGGCGGTGACTTCGTTGAGGACGGCCTTCAGCCGCTCCTCGAACTCGCCGCGATACTTCGCGCCGGCGATCAGACTGCCCATGTCGAGGGACATCAGTTTCTTGTCCTTGAGGGACTCGGGGACGTCGCCGCTGACGATGCGCAGGGCAAGGCCCTCGACGATGGCGGTCTTGCCGACGCCGGGCTCGCCGATCAGGACGGGGTTGTTCTTGGTGCGGCGGGCCAGCACCTGGATGGTGCGGCGGATCTCCTCGTCGCGGCCGATAACCGGGTCCAGCTTCTGGTCACGGGCCTTCTGGGTCAGGTCGGTGGCATAGCGCTTGAGGGCGTCATAGCCCTCCTCGGCGCTGGCGCTGTCGGCGGTGCGGCCCTTGCGGACATCGGCGGCGGCGGTCTCCAGCGCCTTCTCCGCGGCGCCGGCGTCCTTCAGGGCCCTGGCCGCGTCGCCACCCTCGGCGGCCAGCGCGATCAGCAGCCGCTCGGTGGTGATGAAGGCGTCGCCGGCCTTCTTGGCGTCTTCCTCGGCCCTGGCGAAAACGCGGGCCGTGTCGGGCTTGAGATAGAGCTGGCCGGACCCGCCCTCGACCTTGGGCATGCGGGTCAGCAGCGCCTCGACGGCGGTGTCGACGGCGTCGGGCCGCCCGCCGGCGCTCTGGATCAACGCGCGGGACAGGCCGTCCCGCTCCTCGAGCAGGACCTTCAGAATGTGTTCGGGCGTCAGATGCTGGTGGCGGCGCGCCAGGGCCAGCGACTGGGCGCTCTGGATCGCCTGTTTGGCGCGGTCGGAATAGAGGTCGATGTTCATGGGTATCCCCGGTACGGCGGAATGCGGCCGGAAGCCTTGATCAAGCGCAACCGGACAGCCTGGATGTAGGTGTGGCCCCAAGGCAACACAAGGGTGTGGCCTGCTATAGAGTTCCGCTCATCCCGGCGAATGCCGGGACCCAGATTCAAGTTCAGCGCTTCGAATCCTGACCGAAGTCCGGCGCTCGCAACTAGGTCCCGGCATTCGCCGGGATGAGCGGTTCAAAAGAGGTGGAGCGAACTCAAGCCTTCATCAGCCGTACCGCCGTCCCGCAGAGCGTGACCTCGCCGTCCCCGACCAGCCCACGCGCCTGCGCCGCCGCCCGCACCGCCGCCACGTCCCGCACCGCGACGTCGAAGGCGCGCAGGCCATCGCCACGGCCGTCCGTCGCCGCGACAAAGCGCAGCTCGCTGTCCTCCAGCGGGATGCGCCAGCCGTCGGCGGCCGCTTCCCGCACCACGCCCAGGACCTGCGACCAACGGGCCGACATGGCGTCGGGATCGGCCCCCTGCAGCTCGGCGCCGACGATGGCGGTCGAGACGTCGGTGCGCACATGATCGCGCCAGACCGGACCGCCCCATTCCCAATGATTCCAGGGGTCCATCCAGTCGAGCGACAGGATGGCGCCGCCGACGTCGCGGGGATGGATATGCGCCGCCCGGGCGCGGGGCAGGTCGATATCCTCGACGACCCGGGCGCCCGCCGCCGCGATGCCGGCGCGGGCCGCGTCGATGTCGTGCACCTGCAGGATGACCATGTAGCCGCCGTCGCCGCCGCGCTTGTCCAGCAGGCGGCCGGCCGTCGTGCCCTCGGCCTTGGGCGAGACGACCTCCAGGAAGGTCTCCCCCACCGGAAAGACGGCGTTCTTCAGTCCGAACTTGCCGACGCCGGGGTCATCGTAAGCGTAGTCCACGCCCAGCACGGCGCGGATGTCGGCCTCGGCGGCGGCGAGATCGGCGCCCACGAGGGCGATCTGTCGAAGGCGCATGGCGGTCAGCTCCGGATCTCGAGGATGTCGAGCTTCGACTCCTGTTTGGGCCAGGGCACGACCATCCGCCAGCGGCCATTACCGATGCGCTCGATGACGCCGACCTGGTCGCGTTCGGGCTGGGCGGCATAGGCGGGGAAGGTGGTCTCCGTGTCGCCCCAGGCCTGGGCGCCGACGTAGATCAGGCGCCCGGGGTTGTCGCCGTCGGGATAGATCAGGCCCCGGGTGCGCTGGCTGCCGGTGGTCTTGGTCAGGATCAGGTCGCCGCCCGGCGTCAGCTCGACCGTGCAGGTGAACCAGGGGTAGGCGACGTACTTCAGGCCGTCGCCGCCCATCGCGCCGACCTTGATGGTGCGGCAGCGGTATTTGCCGGGCGCAGGCTGCAGCGGCGGATTGGCCAGCGCCGCATCCTGGACGGCCAGCATGCCCAGGGAGTCCAGCTCGGCGCCGAACTCGTGGTTCGCCTCGCGCAGGGCCTGTCTCCAGGCGTTGTCGAGACGGCTTATACGGTCCTGATCGTCGGCGCTGGCCACCGTCTTCCACTGGTCCGTGCCGCCCTGCAGCCCGCCCTCGACCGGTGCGGTGGCGGTGGGATCGGTGGCGGGCGGCCCGGCAGGCGCCGTGGCGTCCGGCGTCGCAGGCGCTTCGCGGGGCTGCGCCGGCTCGCTCGGCCGGGAACAGGCCGCCAGGGTCAGGGCCAGGGCGGAGGCGGCGAAGGTGCGGATCATCATGGTTGAAGGTTGGCGCGGCGGGGCGTTTGCGTAAAGGCCTTGCGTCCTTCGACACGCCCGCTGCGCGGGCTGCTCAGGATGACGTCGATTGAAGGCTACCCACCCACGTCATGCCCAGCAGCGCTCCCCCGGGTCCGCCGAATGGCGGCCCGAGGATAAACTCCGGCGCGTGTCGAAGCACGCACCGAGCCCCCGCTACTGCCGCGCCATCTCCGCCTCGCCGACAGCGTCGCCGTCCAGCGCCTGGTCGTCGTTCATGGTCACGGTCACCTTGCGCAGCAGGCCGGTGAAGGCGAACGGGGCGGCGTAGTCGCCGACCGGGCTGCCGCGGTCCAGGCCGATGTCCAGGCCCGACCAGCTGATCAGGGTGTGGAAGCCCAGCGGCGTCGTGGTCTCACCTGCGGGCACGCCGTCGATGAGCAGCACGATCCGCCGTCCGCCCGGTCCGGGCCGCACGGCCACGCCCAGCCGGCGTTGACCGGGCTCCACCGGCCGGTCGCTGACCACAACCGCATGGGTCCCGCCGATGTTGAGGTCGTGGACCAGCCGGCCGCCCTTCAGGAACAGCGAATAGCCGCTGGTCATGTCGCCGTGGGCGATCAGCACCCCTTCGTCGCCGGCCGCGACGCGGACGTCGGCCTCGATGCGATAGCTGCGGCTGCGCACGTCCGGCGCCACGTCGGTGGGGACATGGCCCATGCCCTTGTGGAACACGAAGCGGGTGCGGGCGCCGTGGAAGCGCTGGGCGTTCTCGGCGAAGCGCGGGCCGAAGCGGTCGTCCAGCGGCAGCACTTTGGACGCCTCCGCCAGCCCCCACCACTCGGCCTTGAGCGCCTCGAGCCTTTCGGGATGCTCGGCGGCGAGGTCGTGGCTCTCCGAGAAGTCACGGGCCAGGTGGTAGAGCTCCCAGACGTCGTCCTCGAACGGCCGGCCCGGCGGGTGGTAGGCGACCGCCTTCCAGCCGTCCTTGACCAGACCCCGGTGGCCGAACATCTCGAAATACTGGGCCCCGGCCTTGGACGGCGCCGCCGGATCGGCCAGCGAGGCGGCGAAGCTGGTCCCCTCCAGCGGCATCTGGGCGACGCCGGCGATGCTGTCCGGCGGGGTGATTCCGAGCAGCTCCAGCAGGGTCGGAACCACGTCGCTGGCGTGGGTGAACTGGCCGCGCGTCTCGCCCGCCGCCTCGATCCCGGCCGGCCAGCTCATCACCAGCGGGTCGCGGATGCCGCCGCCGTGGGTGTTCTGCTTGTAGCGCTTCAGCGGGGTGTTGGACGCCATCGCCCAGCCGAGCGGGAAGTTGGAGTGGGTGTCGGGCCCGCCGATGTCGTCGATGCGGGCCAGCTTCTCGGCCATGGGCTCGGGCTTGCCGTTGAAGGGGCCCATGGCGTTGACCATGCCCAGCGGTCCGCCCTCCTGGCTGGCGCCGTTGTCCGACAGGACCAGGATCAGGGTGTCGTCCCTCAAGCCCGCCTCCTCCAGGAAGCCGACCAGCCGCGCCAGATGCTGGTCGGCATGCTCAAGCATGGCGGCGAAGGCGGCCTGCAGCCGGGTGAAGACCCGCTGCTCGTCCGGGGCGTGGTCGGCCCAGGCGCGGACATGGTCGTTGCGCGGCGGCAGGGCGGTGTCGGGCGGGACGATGCCCATGGCCTTCTGTCGCGCCAGCCGCCGCTCGCGTTCAATGTCCCAGCCTTCATTGAACACGGCGTCGTATTTCAGGATCAGGTCGCGCGGCGCCTGGTGCGGCGCGTGGCAGGCGCCGAGGCCGATCCAGGTCAGCCAGGGCGTATCCGGCGCATCGGCCGTATGGTCGGCGATGTAGCGGATGGCCTGATCGACCAGGTCTTCGGTCAGGTGATAGCCGCTCTCGTAGGTTCCCGGCGCCGCGACCGGCGTGTTGTCGCGCACCAGCTCGGGCGAGTACTGGTCGGTCTCCGCGTCCAGAAAGCCGTAGAAGCGGTCGAAGCCCCGGCCCAGCGGCCAGCCGTCGAACGGCCCGGTCGCGCCGCTCTCGGTCAGCGGCGTCACATGCCACTTGCCCAGCATGTAGTTCCGGTAGCCATGCGGGCGCAGCATCTCCGGCAGGATGCCGGCCTCCTTCGCGATCTTGCCGCGATAGCCGGGATAGCCGCTGTCGAAGTTAGCCAGGCACCCGACGCCGACGCTGTGGTGGTTGCGACCGGTCAGCAGCGCCGCCCGGGTGGTCGAGCACATCGCCGTGGTGTGGAAGCCGGTGTAGCGTAGGCCCCCGGCGGCGAGGCGGTCGATGGTCGGGGTCTCGATCGGCGAGCCATAGCAGCCGAAGTCCGAGAAGCCGACATCGTCGAACAGGACGACCAGGATGTTCGGCGCGCCCTTCGGCGGCGCTGGCGGCGCCGGCCACCAGGGCGTCGAGTCCTTGATCGTGCGCCCGATCTTGCCGGCCATGGTCGCTCCTCCCGCGATCAGTTTTCGGGAGCCTAGCGCAATTGCTTTCGGTTACCAGTGGGTAACAGCGCGTTCAGTCGCCGCTGAGCCGCAGGGCGATGCGGCAGCTCAGGCCGTCTGGCTCGAAGGCCATGGTCGTTTCCCCGTTCATGTCGACCTGGATCGACCGCTGGATGAGCCGCGAGCCGAAGCCCTGCCGCGTCGGGGCGACCACGGTCGGACCGCCGGTCTCGCGCCAGTCCAGGGTCAGACGCCGCGCGCCGACGTCATCGCGGGTCTCGCTCCAGGCGACAGCCACCTGGCCCTCGGGAACCGAGAGGGCGCCGTACCGGGCGGCGTTGGTGGCCAGTTCGTGGGTCACCAGCGCGAAGGTCAGGGCTTCCTGGGCCGACAGGCGCACGGCCGGGCCCTCCAGGCTGGACCGGGCCGCGCCGTAGGGACCAAGCTCAAGGCTCAGCAGTTCGTCGAGCCGCGCGCCTTCCCAGTTGGCCGAGGTCAGCACGTTGTGGACGCCCGACAGCGCCATCAGCCGGGCCTCGAAGGCGGTGCGGAAGGCCACCGGGTCGGGGGTCGCCCGCACGGTCTGGGCGGCGATCGACTGGACCGTCGCCAGGGTGTTCTTGACCCGGTGGTTCAGCTCGTCGAGCAGCAGCTTGCGGTGCTCCTCGGCCCGGACCCGCTCCGTGACGTCCGAGCCCTCCACGAAGATGCCGACCACGAGGCCGTCGCTGTCCCGGATCGGCTGGTAGATGAAGTCCAGGAACCGCTCCTGCGGCGCCCCGCCCGGCGTCTGGATCAGGGTCACCGGCGCCGAGAGCCCGACATAGGGCTCGCCGGTGCCGAACACGGTGTCGAGCAGGGCGGAGAAGCCCTGACCGGCCAGTTCGGGCAGGGCCCGGGCGACCGTCTTGCCGATGATGTCCCGGTGGCCGGTCAGGTGCTGGTAGGCGGTGTTGGCGAGGGTGAAGACATGGTCGGGCCCCGACAGCACGGCCATGAAGCCCGGCGCCTGCATGAACAGGTCGCGCAGGCCGGCGGTCTCGCGTTGCAGCGCGCGGGTCGCGGATTCCGCCTCGTGGGCGCGCTGCAGCAGATCGGTCTCGCCCGGCAGGTGGCCGGCCTGCCGCCGCAGCCGGTGCAGCTCGGTCACGTCGACGGTGTTCTGCATCACGAAGGCGACCGCGCCGGAGGCGTCGCGCACCGGCGTGTGCACCGCCGTCCAGTAGCGCCGCTCCATGCCGTCGCCGGTCCGGATGTCATAGGGGATGAAGGCCAGGGTGTCGGGTTCGCCGGTGTCGAGGACCCGCTGCAGCGAGCCGCGCAGTCGCTCGCCGTTCTCCGGGTCCGGGAACAGGTCGAACAGATGACCGCCGATCAGCGCCTCGCGCGTGCGGAAGGTCGCCGCCTCATAGGCGGCGTTGACCTCGACGTAACGCAGCTGGCGGTCCAGCACCATGCAGGGGCCGGGGAGCGCGTGGAAGAGCGCTCCGAAATCAAGTTCTGCCAAGCAACCCCCAAACCGACCCGTGCGACGCATCAATGCGCGCGAAGCGGAAAGGGTTGCATGGCCCGCCCACCCGACCCGCCCGCCGGCACAGCGCTGGCGCGAGCGCCTGACATGATGCATCCTTTGCCTGTGCGGAGAGCGGGCGGGGGGTGACCCATGCGGCGCTGGTGGTGGGTCAATCACACGCCGATGGCGCGGCGCGAGATCGCCGGCGGCTACCTGTGGTCGCCGCGCACCGAGCGGGGCGGGGCGCGCAGCCCCTTCTACGACAACATGCGGCGGGCCGGGCCCGGCGACCTGATCGTCTCCTACACCGCCGGGCGGCTTCGGCATGTCGGCCGGGTGCTGGACTACGCCTTCGCCGCCATTGAACCCGAAGGTGTCCGTGAGGGCTGGTGGCTGCCGGTCCGCTGGACGCCGCTGGAGCCGTCGGTCAGTCCGCGCGAGGTGATCGCCGCCCTGGGGCCGCTGATGCCGGGCCGCTATGCGCCGATTGACCCGGCCACGGGGCTTGGCCGGCAGAAGGCCTATCTGACCGAGATCGGCGAGGCCGCCTTCGAGGTCGCCGTCGCGCCGGGCCGCTTCGACCGCGCGGCGCTGGAGCGGGGCGAGGTCCAGGCGCTGGAGCCGCCGCCGGCCGTTCGGGATCTGGACGCGGCGCTGGAAAAGGCCATCGCCGCCGACCCCGGCCTCAGCGCCACCCAGAAGCAGCAGCTGGTCATCGCAAGGCGCGGGCAGGGCGTCTTTCGCGACAACGTCCGGGCGCTGGAGCCGGCCTGCCGCGTCACCGGCGTGGCCAATCCCTGGCTGCTGATCGCCAGCCACATCAAGCCCTGGCGGGCCTGCGCCACGGCGGCGGAGCGGCTGGACGGGGCCAACGGCCTGTTGCTGACGCCCGACGTCGACCTGCTGTTCGACCGGGGCTTCATCAGCTTCGAGACGGCGGGGGCCGTTCTGGTCTCGCCCCGGCTGGCGGCGGCGGACCTGGCCCGCCTCGGCCTGCGCGGCCTGACCGCCCGCACCGTGCGCCCGTTCGCGGGCCGCCAGACCGGGTATCTGGAGTGGCACCGGCGGTGGGTGTTTCTGAGCTGATCCGGACCGAAGGACGGCTGCCTGCGCCGATCCTCCCCTTTGGGGGAGGTGGCTCGGCGAAGCCGGGACGGAGGGGGTTTGTGCGGCGGCAAGAGACCCCCTCAGTCAGCCCTTCGGGCTGCCAGCTCCCCCAGAGGGGAGCATCCGGTCGCTGCAACTCGACTGCTCAGGCGTGTCGACAACCGCCCGCCCAAATAAAAAACGGGCCAGCGTCACCGCCGACCCGTTTCATCGAGTGGTCTCCCAGACGCCCTTAGAGCGGCTGCAGGTTTCCGGCGGCCATCTTGCCGCTGCGGCGATCCTGTTCGAGGTCGTAGCTGACCTTCTGGCCTTCGTTCAGGCTGCGCAGGCCGGCCCGTTCAACGGCCGAGATGTGCACGAAGACGTCGGCGCCGCCGTCGTCCGGCTGGACGAAGCCGTAGCCCTTGGTGGTGTTGAACCACTTCACAGTACCGGTAGCCATAGTCGTAGTGCCTTTCAGAGCAGAGCATTACCGCCAGGGTGGCGGGTTCAGAGAGACGAAATTTGCAGGGGGATTCAGGGCGATTCCGGGGCTCGATCCAGAAATAGAGACGACCAGTGAGAGCGCGTCCGAAAACTTGCAGATGACGACAATTCGAAACATGGCACATTCCCGCAAAACGGGAAAGCGGGGTTCTGCGGGGCAGGGTTACCGCCCGTTTCGCCTTGCGGGGCCCCGGTTCAGGCCTTCGACGGCCGCTCCAGCAGCTCGACCAGATAGCCGTCGGAATCCTTCCCGAACCCGACCACGGCGGCGCCCGGCCAGAGTTCGCCTTGAGCGCCTTGATGGAATTGGAGCTCTAGCGGAAGCCTTGCTCAAGGACCGCCTCCGGCGGCCGCGGAGCGGCGGCCCTGCAAGGGCCGTCCTTGACCAAGGCTTCCGCCAGAGCAGACTTGCCTACAAGGGTTCAAGAGCAAGTGTGCGTTCGAGGGCACCCCATTGCTCCGCCATCGCTTTCGCAACGCCCGGGAAGAACCGGGATCGTTCCTTCCACCGGTCGGGCGAGGGCGGCATGTGATGGACCCGGGGATCGCGGCCATCGACCACCTCAGTCGGCACGAGGGGCGGCAGGTTCTTCAGCCACAGGCAGGTGCGCTTGGTCTCGCCGTGACCGAACTGCCAAGGCTGGATGCTCTGGGCGAAGTCCTGAAAGTTCGCGATCCGGCTCTTGGCGTGTTTGTGCATCACTGGGTTCTCGATGGCGATCCGCTCGATGGGAGCATTCCAGAAGTCTGAAAAGAGGGCGGCGCCTTCATCCAACTCCTCCCACATCTGTTCGAGCGTCTTGCCGGGCGGCGGAGCGGTCAGCCAGCGCACGCCCGAATTGCACAGCCGCGTACAAGGCGGGTGCGCGACCATGAGCAGGTCCCATCCATCGTTCAGGAGGTCACGAGCATCACCGACGATGTGTCGGTTCGAGCCGTCATCGCTCGGCAGCAGGTCACAGGACCAAGCGTCGTGACCGCGCTCTAGAAAGGCGTTGCGGACGGTCCCGCTAAATTCACACGCGACGAGAACTCTCATACTGGCGGCTCGGAGGTCCTGAGTGAAACACTGCGTCGCCCGTGTTGCATCTCCCGCGGCTCCCACAGAGCAAGACGACCACCGAGCGATAGCAGGCATACCAACACCAGGATAGGTTGTTTTTCTCCCGGATGGATGCGTTCGAGGTGGGCTTGCCACCGCGCCACAGGTCGCCGCATTGTCCCCTGGCGGAGGGGCCATTGTCCGACACAACGAAGAGCGGTGAAGACTGGAGCGAAGAGGAACTGGACCTCATCGTCCACACCTATTTCGCCATCCTTGAAGGCATACCCGCAGCCAAGCGCGGGTTCAAAGCCGATATGAAACGAACGCTCGACGCCCAGATCAATCGAGGTATCGGCTCGATAGACTTCAAGCTCGGCAACCTCAGCTTTATCGCCACGGAGATCGGCCTTCCAGAACTGCCGGGCTTCGCGCCCGCCCGGAAGGCCCAGAAGGGTCCGATTTACAAAGCGTTTGACCGCTACGTGTCGGCCCACCCCGAAGTGCTTGCCGACGACGCTTTCCTCTCTCTTCCGGGGGCAAACCAGCAGGGCGGCGTCGGCGAACTGACTGTAGCGTCACCACCAGAGCAGTGGGTTGCTGCGGGAGCCGAACTACTGCTCACCGACTCTGCCCCACCTCTGTCCGAGCCCAAAGGCGGTCGTCCCGAAGGGCTTGTTCGGCTCATCCGAAAGTTTGACCCTGCCGCTCGCGACCAACGGAACCGAGTTCTGGGGCGGCTCGGGGAGCAGCACGTACTAAATCACGAGATCGCGCGCCTGATCGCGGCTGATAGGATGGAACTGGCCATGAAAGTTGAGTGGACTTCAGACGTCCACGGCGATGGCGCTGGTTACGACATTAGAAGTTTTGAACCCGACGGCTCCGACCGCTTGATTGAGGTCAAATCCACCAAAGGCGGACCTACGACTGACTTCTACATTACGCGCACCGAGCGCGAAGTCTCGGTGGAGCGTCCCGACGCGTGGCGGCTGTACCGGCTACATACGCTGCCAACCAATCCGAGGCTCTTCGTACTACCGCCACCTTTGGAGCATTCCGTCAGGCTGGAACCGGAGAGTTGGCGCGCGAGATTCTAACCCCTCATCCGGCCTGCTCCGCAGGCCACCTTCTCCCGCCGGGAGAAGGGAGGCGGATCAATCCCCGTCCATCTTCAGGGCCGCGATGAACGCTTCCTGCGGGATCTCGACCTTGCCGAACTGACGCATGCGCTTCTTGCCGGCCTTCTGCTTGTCCAGCAGCTTGCGCTTCCGCGAAGCGTCGCCGCCGTAGCATTTGGCCGTCACGTCCTTGCGCAGGGCGCGGACCGTCTCCCGGGCGATGATCCGGCCGCCGATGGCGGCCTGGATGGGGATGACGAACATGTGCTGCGGGATCAGCTCCTTCATCTTCTCGCACATGCCGCGGCCGCGGCTCTCGGCGCGGTCGCGGTGGACGAGCATGGAGAGGGCGTCCACCGGCTCGGCGTTGACCAGGATGGACATCTTCACCAGGTCGCCGACCCGGTAGTCCTCGACCTGGTAGTCGAAGGAGGCGTAGCCCTTGGAGATCGACTTCAGGCGGTCATAGAAGTCGAACACCACCTCGTTCAGCGGCAGGTCGTAGACCAGCATGGCGCGGTTGCCGACGTAGCTGAGCTCGCGCTGCACGCCGCGGCGGTCCTGGCAGAGCTTGATGACCCCGCCCAGGTAGTCGTCGGGCGTGAAGATGGTCGCCTTGATCCACGGCTCCTCGATGCTCTCGATCTGCATCGGGTCGGGCATGTCGGCGGGATTGTGCAGGTCGATCTGCTCGCCGTCGCGCCTGTTGATCTTGTAGACCACCGACGGGGCGGTCGCGATCAGGTCGAGGTCGAACTCGCGGCTGAGGCGCTCCTGGATGATCTCCAGGTGGAGGAGGCCGAGGAACCCGCAGCGGAAGCCGAAGCCGAGCGCGGCGCTGGATTCCATCTCGTAGGTGAAGCTGCCGTCGTTGAGGCGCAGCCGGCCGACGGCGGCGCGCAGGTCCTCGAAGTCGGCGGCGTCGACGGGGAACAGGCCGCAGAAGACGACCGGCTGCACGTCCATGAAGCCGGGCAGGGCGGTCTCGGTGCCCTTCTTCTCGTCGGTGATGGTGTCGCCGACGGCGGCGTCGGCCACTTCCTTGATCTGGGCGGTGATGAAGCCGACCTCGCCCGGGCCCAGGCTCTCGACCGGGGTGTTCTTGGGCTTGAAGACCCCGACGCGGTCCACGAGGTGCACCGAGCCGTGCTGCATCATCCTGATCTTCTGGCCGGCGCGCAGGGTGCCGTCGAAGACGCGGACCAGCACGACCACGCCCAGGTAGGCGTCGTACCAGGCGTCGACCAGCAGCGCCTTCAGCGGCGCGTCCGGGTCGCCCTTGGGGGCGGGCAGGCGGGTGACGATGGCTTCCAGCACGTCGTGGATGCCGATGCCGCTCTTGGCGCTGCACAGCACCGCGTCGGAGGCGTCCAGCCCGATCAGGTCCTCGATCTGGGCGCGTACGCGCTCGGGCTCGGCGGCGGGCAGGTCGATCTTGTTGAGGACCGGGACGATCTCGTGGTTGTTGTCGATGGCCGAATAGACGTTGGCCAGGGTCTGGGCCTCTACGCCCTGGGAGGCGTCGACGACCAGGATGGAGCCCTCGCAGGCGGCGAGGCTGCGGCTGACCTCATAGGCGAAGTCGACGTGGCCCGGGGTGTCCATCAGGTTCAGGATGTAGGTCTCGCCGTCGTCGGCCCTGTACTCGAGCCGGACGGTCTGGGCCTTGATGGTGATGCCCCGTTCCTTCTCGATCTCCATGTTGTCGAGGACCTGCGCGGTCATCTCGCGCGCGGTCAGGCCGCCGGTCTCCTGGATCAGGCGGTCGGACAGGGTCGATTTGCCGTGGTCGATGTGGGCCACGATGCTGAAATTGCGGATCTTATCGAGCGGGGTCGTCATGCGGGCCCGTCTAGCACATTGGGCGGCCAAGGCGAGACCCGCTCCGCCGCGCGGGATGCATTCGCGCTTCGCACTTGCGAAAGATGTCATCATCCCTAGATACGCACTGCACCCGACGGGCCTTCCCGCCGGGCTTTCTGCGCATCGATCAAGGGGATAGAGACGTGCGAGACATGCAAGGCCGCGTCGCGCGGCGACTGGCGGCTCTCGCCCTGGCCTCGATCATGCTGACCGCCTGTTCCAAGGCGGATGAGAAGCCGACCGGACCCCAGGCCAGCCAGACCGTGACCGTGCAGTCGGTCGGGGTGACCGACCTGCCCCGTCGGGTCACCGCCAGCGGCGACATTGTCGCCTGGAACGAGGTCGTGGTCGGCGCCGAGACCGGTGGTGTGACCGCCGTGCGGGTGCTGGTCGACGAAGGCGCCTGGGTCCGCCAGGGCCAGCCGATGCTGCAGATGAACGACGACCTCCTGCGCGCCCAGCTGCGCCAGCAGGAGGCCAATGTCGCCGCCGCCCGCGCCACAGTGGCGCAGGTCACCGCCGCCCTCTCCCGGGCCCGCGAGCTGAAGGATCGCGGCTACCTGTCCCAGGCCGGGCTCGACAACGCCGTGGCCAGCCAGGCCACCGCCGCCGCCCAGCTGTCCGCTGCCGAGGCGGGGCTGTCCGAGGTCCGCACGCGCCTCAGCCAGGCCACCGTCCGCGCGCCGGTCGCCGGCCTCGTGGCCTCGCGCAATGTGGTGCAGGGCCAGATCGTCGCGCCGGGAACCGAGCTGTTCCGCATCGTCCGCGACGGCCGGCTGGAGCTGAACGCCGAGGTGCCCGAGACCCAGCTGGCCCAGCTGCGCCCCGGCATGCCGGCCACCGTCGCCTCCGACCAGCTGGGCGAGGTTTCCGGCTCGGTTCGCATCATCACCTCGCAGGTCGACCGGCAGAGCCGCGTCGGCGTGGCCCGTATCGCCCTGTCCACCGCCGGCGGGTTCCGGCCGGGGATGTTCGCCCGCGGGGTCATCAATGTCGGCGACCAGCCGGCGGTCACCGTGCCCGCCGTGGCGGTGGTCTATCGCGACAACAAGTCCGGCGTCTTCGTGTTGGGCGCCCAGGCGGTGGTGCGCTTCCGGCCGATCGTGATCGGATCCCGTATCAAGGACACGATCGAGGTCGAAAGCGGCCTGAAGGTCGGCGAACAGATCGTGGCCAAGGGCGCCGGCTTCCTGGCGGACGGCGACCACGTCCGCGTCGTGGCGAAGTAGACCGCCATGCGCAACATCTCCGCCTGGTCGATCAGGAACCCCATCCCCGTCATCATGCTGTTCGTCATGCTGATGTTGTCCGGCATCGCCGGCTTCAACGCCATGCGGATCAACAACAACCCCGACATCGATTTCCCGCTGATCTACGTCAATGCGAGCCGCCCCGGCGCCGCGCCGACGGAGATGGAGACCCAGGTCACCCGGCTGATCGAGGACAAGATCGCCGGCATCAGCGGCGTGCGTAACATGCGCTCGACAGTGACCGACGGCGTCTCGGTGACGATCATCGAGTTCGAGCTGTCCACCGAGGTCGAAAAGGCCACCAACGACGTCCGCAACGCGATGAGCGGCCTGATGGGCAGCCTGCCGCAGGACATGCAGGAACCGATCGTCCAGCGCATCGACATCACCGGCGACCCGCTGATCACCTGGGTCGTGCGGTCCGACACGATGACGCCGGAGCAGATGTCCTGGTTCGTCGACAACGAGGTCAGCCGGGCCTTGCTGGCCATACCGGGCGTCGGCGAGGTCAACCGGCTGGGCGGCGTGGATCGCGAGATCCGCATCGACCTCGACCCCGACCGCCTGGCTTCGCTCGGCGTCACCGCGGCTTCGGTCAGCCAGGCGCTGGTCAATGTGAACAACAACCTCCCCGGCGGCCGGGTGACGGTCAACGGCGCCGAGCGCTCGATCCGCACGCTCGGATCCGCCGGGTCGGTTCAGGAACTGGCCGACATGCGCGTGCCGGTCGCCGGCGGCAGCGTCCGCCTGGGCGACCTGGGACGGATCCAGGACAACTGGACCGAACCGCGCGCCCGAGCCCGCTACGACGGCAAGGAGGTCATCACCTTCAACTTCCTGCGCTCGCGCGACGCCAGCGAGGTGAAGACCGCCGCACGGGTCCGCGCGGAGATCGCCAGGATCGACGAGGCCCATCCGGAACTGTCGATCGAGCAGATCAACGCCACCGTCGAGTTCGCCGAGGAGAGCTACATCGCCTCGCTCGAAGCGGTGGGCCTGGGCGCCCTGCTGGCGGTGATCGTGGTCTGGCTGTTCCTGCGCGACTGGCGGGCGACGCTGATCGCGGCCGTGGCCATGCCGCTGTCGCTGATCCCGACCTTCGCGGTGCTCGAACCGCTGGGCCAGTCGCTCAACATGATCACCCTGCTGGCGCTGTCATTGACCATCGGGATCCTGGTCGACGACGCCATCGTCGAGATCGAGAACATCGTCCGCCACATGCGGGGCGGCAAGGCGCCGTACCCGTCGGCGATCGAGGCCTCAGACGAAATCGGCCTGGCCGTCGTCGCCACGACCGCCACCATCATCGCCGTGTTCGCGCCGGTCGGCTTCATGCCCGGCATCATCGGCCAGTTCTTCAAGGCCTTCGCCCTGGCCGCCTGTATCTCGGTCATGTTCTCGCTGATCGTGGCGCGGATGCTGACGCCGCTGATGGCCGCCTACCTGCTGAAGCACAAGCCGCATGAGGACAAGGATCCGGGCTGGATGACCAGCTACCTGCGCTGGCTGGGCTGGGCGCTGGCCAACCGCTGGAAGGTCTTCGGCATGGGCGTGGTGGTCTTCGTGCTGACCGCCATGATCACACCGCTGGTGCCGGTCGAGGTTCAGCCTTCGGTCGACATTGGCCGCGCGGCCTTCTCGGTCGAGCTGCCGCCGGGCTCGACCCTTGAGCAGACCGACGAGGTGGTCGCGCGGGTGACGCGTGACCTGCGCGCGCGACCGGAAGTGACCAACGTCTACGCCTCGATCGGCGGCAGCGACGTGAACACCGCGACGGTCACCGCCGAGATGGTCGACAAGAAAAAGCGAGACATCACGCAGAAGCAGTTCGTGCGCGAGATGGTCGACTTCTTCGAGGCCGTGCCGGGCGCCCGTATCGGCGTGCCCTCGCAACTCGGCGGCGGACCGACGGACGGCAGCGTCTTCTCCTATTCGATCCAGAGCGACGACGGCGACAAGCTGATGGCCGCCGCCCAGGCGATCGAGCGCGAGATGCGCGGCGTCGAGGGACTGGCCAATGTTGTCAACACCGCCGCCATCGCCCGCCCGGAGATCCTGGTCACGCCCAGGGCGGATGAGGCCGCGCGTCTCGGTGTTTCGGCGGGCGTTCTGTCCCAGGCGATCCGGGTCGCCACCATCGGCGACATCGACCAGCTGCTGCCCAAATACAATCTCGGCGACCGTCAGGTGCCGATCCGGATCAAGCTGAGCGAAGAGGCCCGCCAGGAGCTCTCGGTGATCGAGAACCTGCGGGTGCCGACCGCAACGGGCGGCGCGGTGCCGCTCAGCGCGGTCGCCGACATCAGCTACGGCGCCGGACCTTCGCAGCTGAACCGCCTCGACCGCTCGCGGGTGGCGACGATCACCGCCGAACTGAACGGCATCACCAGCGGCGAGGCCACGATCGCGGTGAACCGCCTGCCGTCGGTCAAGAATCTGCCCGAGGGCGTCACACAGGGCATGACCGGCGACGCCGAGTTTCTGGTCGAGATGGTGGTCGGCTTCGCCGGCGCCTTCATCACCGGCCTGATCCTGATGTACGCCGTGCTGGCGCTGCTGTTCAAAAGCTTCACCCACCCGATCACCATCATGGCGGCGCTGCCGCTGGCCATCGGCGGGGCGTTCGTGGGTCTGCTGATCATGGGCAGCACCTTCTCGATCTCCTCCCTGATCGGCATCCTGATGCTGATGGGCATCGCGGCGAAGAACTCGATCCTGCTGGTCGAGTACGCTCTGGAGGCCATCAAGGGCGGCATGACCCGAACCGAGGCGCTGCTGGACGCCGCCCACAAGCGGGCGCGGCCGATCCTGATGACCACCGTCGCCATGGGCGCGGGCATGGCCCCGGTCGCCATCGGCCTGGGCGCCGACGTGGAGTTCCGCCAGCCCATGGCCGTGGCCGTGGTCGGCGGGCTCATCACCTCGACCCTGCTGTCGCTGCTCTATATCCCGGCGATCTTCACGATCATCGACGACATGCGGACCTGGGGACACAGGAAGCTCGACCGGCTGTTCGCCAACCAGAAGGTGCTGAAGACACCGGTCGTGCAGGGTTGAGGCGGCCAAGGCGCTCATGGTTAACCGCGCGGTAAGGTTCGCGCCGCAAACCGGTCCCAATGGAATGGGAGCCTGACCGCTTCCCGCTGACTCGGAGTCGTCCATGGACCGCCGCACCCTGATCCTCTCCGGAATGGCTGCCAGCCTCGGCGGCTGCGCCACCACCGGCAGCGCCGGCTACCAGGAGGCGGGCAGATCGACATCGCGAACCTACAGCGCCGACGAGATCGTCAACGTGACCTCCGATTTCCTGGGCGTGACGGCGGAGGCCGCCGGCTCGGTGATCGAGAGGATCTTCAAGGACAACGGCCAGCCCACCGGCTACATCGCCGGCGAGGAAGGCTCCGGCGCCATGGCCATCGGCGCCCGCTACGGTCGCGGCCTGCTCTACATGAAGGAGCGCGAGACGATGGAGGTCTTCTGGCAGGGCCCGTCGATCGGCTTCGACGTCGGCGGCAACGCCAGCAGGGTCTTCACGCTCTGCTACAATCTGCATTATCCGGACATGGTCTTCCGCCGCTTCCCGGGCGTCGATGGGTCGGCCTATGTCGTGGGCGGTGTTGGCGTGAACTACCAGCGTGCCGACGGCATCACCCTGGCCCCCATCCGCGCCGGCGTGGGCCTGCGCCTGGGTGCCAGCATCGGCTATCTCAGCTACAGCCGGCAGCGGAACATCATTCCGTTCTGAGTATGGCGGTCGGGGACAAGAGGAAATCCCGTGTCCCCGGCGAAGGCCGGGGTCCATCTGGAAGACCAGAATTCCGGACTCAGCGCCTGACGTTCAGCCTGTATCCGTGGATCCCGGCCTTCGCCGGGAAGACGGGTCCAGGGTCCGAGCTCAATGCTTGTCCGTCAGGCTGGCGAGCCAGTCCATGAGGGCCAGCAGCACGCCCGAGACCACGAAGGTCAGGTGGATGATGACGAGCCACAGCATCTTGGCCTGGTCGATGGTGGCGCCCTTGTCGGTGGCCTCCAGGAAGGCCTTGAGCAGGGCGATGGCCGAGATGGCGACGATGGAGGCCACCAGCTTCATCTTCAGGCCCGAGAAATCGACGGTGCCCATCCAGGAGGGGCGATCCTCGGTCTCGCCGATGTCCAGCTTGCTGACGAAGTTCTCGTAACCCGAGAAAATCACGATCAGCACCAGGTTGCCGGCCAGCGACAGGTCGATCAGCGCCAGGGCCAGCAGGATGGCGTCCTCGGCGCTGGCGTTTCCCGCCAGGAGGACCGGAATGACGTGGAACAGTTCCTGGAAGAAGATTACCACCAGCGCCGCCAGCGCGATGACCAGGCCAACATACATCGGCGCCATCAGCCAGCGCGAGGCGAACAGGCCGCGCTCCAGGATCGTCTCGAGTGTGGGCTTGATGCTCATGGGTCCTCCGACAGCGATCCCTCTAGTGGCCTGTCGCGGTGACAGGAGCAAGACCGCCGCGCCATCCGAAGGCCAGACGCCGAACGACCGGGCAGGCTTCGAGGCGGCGGGCCAGAGCCTCGGCCTTGTGCTCGCCGGCGTCCTCGATCTCCAGCCGGATGGACAGGCCGTCGCCGACCGGCTCGGCCTCGATGCGGCTCAGACGGGCCTGCAGGAAGGTCACGACGCCCAGCACCCTGACCAGGGCGTCGGGCTCGTTGGCCGCCCGGACGAGGAACAGCCGCCGTTTCTGGTCCTCCGCGCTCATGACCGCCCCCACTGGTGCTCGACACGGCTGGACAGCACGCCGGGCAGGTCGGCGAGCCGGTGGCACAGGCGCACCGCGCCGGCCTCGTCGAGGCGCTGCAGGCGCAGCACGCCCTCGACCAGGGCGCCGACGGCCCTGAGCTGCAGATTGCAGACCTCTGCCCCCGAAGCCGCCAGGCTGTCGCGGACGGCGTTCAGGGCCGTGGAGAGGTCATGGGCCGAGAACCGCAGAACGTGGCGGGCCTCGGGATCGGGAAGGTCTGTGACTGAACCGGGGAGTGGCATGGTGTTGGTCCTTTGCTTGAGAGAGGGACCGACTGACCGCACAGCAAAAACCCCGCGTCGTTTCCGGAGCGGGGCTTTCGAAGATCTTGCGATCAATCGGCGGTCGTTAAGACGCGCGCCTGCGCTCCGGTCCGGGGGGATCGGTCATAATCATCATGGTTTTGCACATGACGCAGGCGGCGACGCTCACGCCCGAAGGCGCGGCGGTCGTTTCAGCGATGTCGAAACGCGAGAGCATTCCGGCGAGGCTCCATTATGCGGAGAGAGGGATAGGCGGGAAGCGACAGGGCGTCAAACCAAACCTCCCCAGCTTGCTGGGGAGGGGGACCGCCGGAACGGCGGTGGAGGGGAGATGCCGTGTAGTGACCCTTCAGCGCCGTGGAAGAAGTCCGTGCACCGACTCCCCTCCACCAGGCTTCGCGCGGTCCCCCTCCCCGCAAAGCGGGGAGGACTGGGGTTCAGCGCTGCTCCAGCAGGTCCCACCGGTTCCCGTACAGATCCTCGAACACCGCCACGGACCCGTAGGGCTCGCGCCGGGGCGCTTCGAGGAACCGCACCCCCGCCGCCGACATTCGCGCATGGTCGGCGTCGAAGCTGTCGGTGTGCAGGAAGAAGCCGACCCGCCCGCCGGTCTGGTCGCCAACGCGGGCTTCCTGCGCCGGCGTGGTCGCCTTCGCCAGCAGCAGCAGCGGCCCGCCGCCCGGGGCTGCGACGGTGACCCAGCGCTTGGAGCCCTGATCGGTATCCTCGACCAGGGTGAAGCCGGCGGCGCCCGTGTACCAGGCGATGGCCTCGTCGTAGTCGCGGACGACCAGGGTGACGAAGCCGATCCGCGCCGTCATCCGCGCAGGGTTCCGCCTGCCTTGGCCGCCGCCGCCACGATCTGGGCGGACAGGGCCTCGATCTCGGCCTCGCCGAGGGTCTTGTCGCGCGGCTGGACGGTGACCTCGACGGCGACCGACTTACGGCCCTCTGGAACGCCCTGGCCCTGGTAGACGTCGAACACCCGCGCGCCGGCGATCAGCGCCTTGTCGGCGCCGACCACAGCCTTGACCAGGTCCCCGGCAGCCTTGCCCTCGTCGAGCAGGAAGGCGAAGTCGCGACTAAGCGGCATAAGCGGCGAGAGCGACAGCGCGCCCTTCGTCTTGGTGGCCTTCTTCTTGGGCTCGGGAATGGCCTCGACCCAGATCTCGAAGCCGTAGACCGGCCCGTCGACGTCCATGGCCTTGAGCACCGCCGGATGCAGCTCGCCGAACTCGGCGATCACCGCCTTGGGCCCCAGCTGCAAGCGGGCCGAGCGGCCGGGATGCCACCAGGACGCCGCCGCGCCCTGCGCCGTTTGCAGGGAGGCGACGGGCGCGCCCATCTCTTCCAGCAGGGCCAGCAGGTCGGCCTTGGCCGTGAACAGGTCCTCGGCCGGCCGCCTGTCCCAGCCGCGCGGGGCGTGCGGCGCCAGGATCGCGGCCACGGCCAGCCGCTGGTCCTGCGGCTCGTCGCCCGCAAACACCGGACCGACCTCGAACAGGGCCGTGTCGGGGAAGCCGCGCCGCGCGTTGCGGCCGGCCGCCTCGATCAGGTTCGGCAGGATCGAGGGCCGCATGGTGTCGATCTCGGCCGACATCGGGTTGGCCAACACCAGCGCCTCCGCGCCGCCGCCGAAAAGCTTCGCCACGGCATTGCCGGTGAAGGACCAGGTCAGCGCCTCGCTATAGCCGGCCGCCGCCAGCGCCCTGCGGGCGAGACGGGCCCGGTTCTGCCGCGCGGTGAGCACGCCGCCGGCCTGCCGCGGCGTCTCGGGCAGCGGCGTGGCCGGCAGGGCGTCATAGCCGGCGATGCGTGCCACTTCCTCGACCAGATCAGCCTTGCCCTCGACGTCCCGACGCCAGGTCGGCGGGGTGACGCTGAGCGTCGCGTGGGCCTTGTCGATGTCGAAGCCGAGCTTGGCCAGGATATCGATGACTCCGTCTCGCGGGATGCTCAGGCCGGCGAGGTGGTGGACATAGGCCGGGTCGAACGCGATTGCCTCGGGGGCGGGCAGGGGCTCGCCGGCGACGACGATGTCGGACGGCTCGCCGCCGCAAAGCTCGAGGATCAGGGCCGTGGCCAGTTCCAGACCCGGGACCACGAAATGCGTATCCACACCGCGGGCGAACCGGTACTGCGCGTCGGAGGTGATGCCGGTCGCGCGCCCAGTCTGGGCAGTACGGATCGGGTCGAACCAGGCGCTTTCGACGAAGACATCGGTGGTTTCCTCCGAGCAGCCGGTGCTCTCGCCGCCCATCACGCCGCCCAGCCCGACAGGCCGTTCGCCGTCCGCGTCGGAGATGACGCTCATCTCCGGCGTCAGTTCATAGGTCTTGCCGTCCAGCGCGATCAGGTGCTCGTCGCCGTTGACGCCGTGACGGCCCAGCCGCGCCTCGATCTTTGTCCCGACCAGCTTGGCCAGGTCGTAGACGTGCAGCGGCCGGGCGCGGTCGTAGCTGATCAGGTTGGTCACATCGACCAGGGCGTTGATCGGGCGTAGGCCGACGGCCTTGAGCCGGGCCTGGAGCCAGTCAGGGCTGGGGCCGTTCTTCACGCCGCGGATCACCCGCCCGGAAAAGACCTGGCAGGCGTCGCCGTCGACCTTGACGCTGATCGGGCAGGGGAAGGTCCCCGGGACGGGCTTGACCTCCGGTGTCTTCAGCCGGCCGACGCCGGCGGCGGACAGGTCGCGGGCGATGCCGGCGACGCCCAGCCAGTCGGGCCGGTTGGGCGTAACCTCGAAGTCGATCACCGCCTCCTGGGCCAGGGCCACGGCGGCGGGCGTCCCGACGGCGAGGTCATCGGGCAGTTCCAGGATGCCGTCGGACTCCTCGGCGGTCTCCATCTCGGCGGCCGAGCAGAGCATGCCGTTGGACACCACGCCGCGCACCGGCTTCTCGACCAGGGTGACCCCGAGGCCCGGCACATAGGCGCCGATCGGGGCATAGATGGTGGTCAGCCCGGCGCGGGCGTTGGGCGCGCCGCAGACGATCTCCTTGCGCCCGTCGACGGTGTCGACCTGACAGACGCGCAGGCGGTCGGCGTTGGGGTGCTGAACCGCCTCGACGATCCTCGCCACCGTGAAGGGCGCCAGCTTCGTCGCCGGATCAGTGACGTGCTCGACCTCCAGGCCGGCCATGGTCATGGCGTCCACGACCTGGGCGACGCTGCAGCTGGTGTCCAGGTGGTCCTTCAGCCAGGAAAGCGTGAACTTCATGCGCGGGTTTCCAGCGCCAGGATCTGATGAAGGAAGGTTTCAGGACCGGTGAAGCCGACGGCGAAGAACATGCAGCCGATGAACTTGCAATCCTTGAACGGCAGGGCGCCGATCATCCGGCCCGGGGCGGCCGAGCGGATGACCATCGTGCGGATGTCGCCCGAGGCGTAGCCGAAGTCGGTGGAGTCGAACTCGCAGCCGGCCACGGCGGCCATGACCGCCGGCCCGTCCAGGCGGCAGTTGATGAAGGTGCGACCCTCGACCATGGCCGAGCCGGCGCGCAGGCTTTCGCGGAACAGGTCGAACAGCACGACCTCGTTCTTTTCGAAGACCCTGGCGTTGAGGTCGGTGGGCCGGGTCAGGCCGGTCTGGCCCTGTTGTATGGTGGTCATCAGCTCAGTCCCGTGGCGGGGTTGGGGGCGGCGAACGGGCTGAAGCCGTAGTGGCCCAGCCAGCGCGTGTCGCTTTCGAACATGTCGCGCAGGTCCGGCATGCCGTACTTCAGCATCCCCAGACGGTCGATGCCGAGGCCGAAGGCGAAGCCCTGGTAGACGTCCGGATCGATGCCGCAGTGACGCAGCACGTTGGGGTGGACCATCCCGCAGCCGAGGATCTCCAGCCAGTCGCTGCCCGTGCCGATGCGGATCTCGCCGCCGGACCGGTCGCAGCCGACGTCCATCTCGGCGCTGGGCTCGGTGAACGGGAAGTGGTGCGGGCGGAAGCGGGTGACCACCTCCGGCGTCTCGAAGAACCGCGCGATGAAGGTCTCCAGCGTCCACTTCAGGTGGCCCATGTGGATGCCCTTGTCGATGACCAGGCCTTCCATCTGGTGGAACATCGGCGTGTGGGTCGCGTCGCTGTCGCAGCGATAGGTGCGGCCGGGCACGACGATGCGGATCGGCGGCTCCATGCCGGTGGCGATCCACGGCGCCGGGGGCGGGGTGTTGGTCTTCTTCATCGACCGCACCTGCACCGGGCTGGTGTGGGTGCGCAGCAGCTTGCGGACGCCGTCGGGCCCCTCGTTGAAGAAGAAGGTGTCGTGCATCTCCCGCGCCGGGTGCTTCTCGGGGAAGTTCAGGGCGGTGAAGTTGTTGAAGTCGGTCTCGATGTCCGGCCCCTCGGCGACGGAGAAGCCCATCTCGGCGAAGATGGCGATCATCTCGTCCTGCACCTGCATGGTCGGGTGCACCGAGCCCTTGCGGCGGGCCGGGGCTGGCAGGGTCAGGTCGAGCGTCTCGGCGGCGAGGCGGGCGTCGAGCTCGGCGGCCTCCAGCGACGCCTTGCGCCCGGCGATGGCGGTCTGGACGCGGTCGCGCAGGCCGTTGATGGCCGGGCCGGCCTCCTTGCGCTCGTCCGGGCTCATCGCGCCCAGGGTTTTGAGCAGGCCGGAGATGGAGCCGGACTTGCCGAGCGCGGCGACGCGTATGGCCTCCAGCGCGGCGACATCGGCGGCGGCGGCGATCTGGGCCGACAGCTCGGCTTCGAGGGTGTTGAGATCGGTCATGACGGTGTCCGTCTAGAGCATTCGGAGAGGCGGTGGAACCGGTCGCTGAAAGGCCTTGCGTGGTTCGACACGGCCCTTCGGGCCTGCTCACCATGACGTGGGAGCATAGCACTCCAACGACGTCATCCTGAGCAGCGGCGAAGCCGCGTGTCGAAGGACGCACGGCAAGCAAAAAGCCCCCCGGTTCCCACCGGAGGGCCTTTCAAGTTCCAGGGACTGTCGTCCCGTGACCTTAAGCCAGCGCGGCGCGAACCTTGTCGGCGATGGCCTTGAACGCGGTCGGATCCTGACCGGCGATGTCGGCGAGGACCTTGCGGTCGATCTCGATGCCCGACAGATCAAGGCCGTGGATAAACTGCGAGTAGGTGAAGCCTTCCAGACGCGCGGCGGCGTTGATGCGCTGGATCCACAGGCTGCGGAAGCTGCGCTTGCGGACCTTGCGATCGCGGTAGGCGTACTGGCCGGCCTTGTCGACAGCGGCCTTGGCCGTGCGGATGGTGTTCTTGCGGCGGCCATAGAAACCCTTGGCCTGTTCAAGAACCTTCTTGTGTTTGGCGTGGGCGGTGACGCCCCGTTTGACGCGAGCCATTTCTCAGCGCTCCTTCTTACAGGCCGTAGGGCAGGTAGGACTTGATCGTCTTCGTGTCCGAAGCGCTCATGACCTTCGTGCCGCGCTGTTGGCGGATGTACTTGCCGTTGTGGCTGATCAGGCGGTGGCGCTTGCCGGCCACGCCGGCCTTCAGCTTGCCGGTCGCCGTGATCTTGAAGCGCTTTTTGGCGCCAGACTTGGTCTTCAGTTTGGGCATTTTGCTCAGGGCCGAAACCCTGTCCTCTGGAGATACGCATAAGAACCGCCAAGGCATGCCATTTGGCCCGGCGGTTCAGGAAGGCGGGGCTATTACGCCAAAGGCGGGGGTTAGGCAAGCTCACGCCGAGCGGCGCATCGCCTTGCTGACCCGCCAGGCCATGAACAGGGCCGGGATGCACAGCCCCGCCGCCACCGCGAACGGCGCGCCGGGGCCGAAGTTCATGAACAGCGGCGCGGCCATCAGGGGGCCGATGATCCGCGCCAGGGCGCCGGCGGCCGAGTTCAGGCCCATCATCTCGCCCTGGCGCTCGGGCGAGGCGGCCTTTGAGATGATGGCGGCGATGTTGGGGAAGGCCAGCGACTGGCCCAGCGCCACGGTGATCATCCCGACGATGGCCAGCTGCCAGGTGGGCACGAACGGCTGCAGCGCAAAGCCCGCGAAGATCAGTGACAGCCCGATCATCAGGGTTGTGGTTTCGCCGATCCGGCGGGCCAGGAAGCCGGTCAGGAAGCCCTGGGCGCTTGCCGCGGTGATGGCGATGGCGAAGAAGCAGAAGCCGATCTCGCGCGGGCCCCAGCCGAACCTCGCCTCGGCCCACAGGCCGAAGGTCGCCTCCATGCCCGCGAACCCGGCCATGGAGATCAGGGTCACGGTCAGGACCCGCCAGATGATCGGATGGGCCAGGGCGTCGTTCAGGCCGGCCAGCCGCGGCCGGCGCGGGGCGTCCTTGTGGCCGTGGCGGGTCTCGCGCACGAACAGGGTGATGCCGATGCCCGCCGCCAGGGCCAGGGTGGCGGCGAAGAACAGCGGCGGCCGGAAGCCGGCGACGCCCTGGTCCGCGTGGGCCAGCAGGCCGCCGATCGTCGGACCGGTCATGAAGCCGAGCGAAAAAGCCGCGCCCATCAGGCCCAGCCGCCCGGCCCGCCGGTCGGGCGGGGTGACGTCGGCGATATAGCCCTGGATGGTCGAGATGTTGCCCGTCAGCACTCCGCCGGCCAGCCGGATCAGGCAGGCGACCCAGAGGTTGGGGGCGAAGGCCAGCAGCACATAGGTCAGGGCGTTGCCGAAGATGGTGATCATCAGCACCGGCCGCCGGCCGATACGGTCCGAAAGCCGGCCCCAGATCGGCTCGGCGAAGAAGTTGCCGACCGAGTATGCCGCGAACAGCACGAACACCTGCCAGTCCGGCGCGCCGAACGACTTGGCGTAGAAGGGCAGCAGCGGAATGATCACCCCGAAGCCGGCAATGTTGATGAACACCACCGACAGCAGGACGTAGAGCGCCTTGCTGTCCCCCTTGTCCGGCGCGGCGGGGGCGGTCACGGGGGGCTGGTCTGAGGCGGACATAAGGGAAGGGGGTCTACGCCCGTCGACCGGCGGAGGCAAATCGGGCGGTGGCCTACCCCCCGCGTCCGCCCTGCTCCCGGTATCGCGTCGGCGTGACGCCGGTGACGCGTTTGAAGGCCTTGTAGAAGGACGATCGCGCGTTGAACCCGACCTCATAGGCGATGGTCAGGATGGAGGCTTCACCGGCCTCGACCAGCGGCTGGGCAGCTTCGACGCGCCGGCGGTTCACGTAGTCGAAGAAGCACTCGCCGAGGGTCTCGTTCAGGATCTGCGAGACCCGATGCGCCGGCGCGCCGACATGGGCCGCCAGACGGTGCAGCGACAGCTCCGGATCCAGATAGAGCTGATCCTCGCGCATCGCCGCCTCGATCTTGCGGGCCAGGCGGGCGGCCTGCTCGTCGCTGACGCCTGACCGCGTGTACTTCGCAGGCCGATCGTCGGGCGCGAGGAGTCGTTCAGCGGGTAGCTCCCGGCCCTCGAAGCCGGGCTTCTGGCGCAGGCCCCAGACCGCCATGAACCAGGTCAGCGCCAACCCAATTGTCGCGCCGGCCCGTGGGCCAAGGGGCGTCCATCCCCAGAGATTGTCCGCCAGCACCACGCCGACCGCCAGCGCCCAGACGGTCGCCAGAACCCCGACCAGCCAGCCGATCCAGTGTAGTTCTCGCGCCTCGTTGCTGGCGAACAGGTCCTTCAGCCGTCGCCGGTAGCGGCCCAGCCGCACCAGCGTTCGGGTCAGGTAGAAGGCAGACTGCGGAACCCAGGCCAGGACCAGTCCGAAAGCGAGAATCGCCGCCGCGCCCACGATGATGTGGTCCGGCGTTTCACCTCTCAGGATCATCGCGTCGCGCCAGTCCCCCGGCAGGGCTGCGAACAGCCCCGCGCAGGCCAGGCCCAGGGCCGGCAGGATCAGGTGGGGTAGCGTCGAGCGGTCCGGCCGCCAGTCCCGCTCGGCTGTCAACGCGACGACGTAGAGATAGAGGGATGGCCCGAGCACCAGCAGGCCCGGCAAGGCCAGCGGGACGACGAGGCTCACCGCGCCCGGCAGCACGGACGCGACCACGATCTGCAATGTGATCACCCCGACGCCGAGCAAGAAGATCCCAAGCGGCAGAGCGGCCGGCGCCAAGCGTGCGCGCATAGCCGCCAGGCTTACGGCGAGAGCGACCAGACCTAGCGTCGCGCTGGCCAGGGTCAGGGTGATCGCGTCGGTAATCGCCCTTCCCTGGCACGGTCCGACGCGCAGTGTGTCCGCGCCCGCGAAGACGGACAACCCCGTGTCCGCGCCCATCGGCGCGGCCGACGGGCGTCCTGTGATCTGCCGATAAAGCACCGCGCGCCGAGATGCGGCGCAGGGAGAGGTCATGACCATGTCGCCGGAGATGCTTATCCACGTGATCGTCGGCACGCTGGCGGTCGGGGCCGGCGTGACGGCCTTCATCGCCGGCAAGGGCGGTCCCGTCCACCGGCTGGCGGGCCGGGTTTTCCTCGCGGCTATGCTGGTGACCGGGCTGGGCGGCGCGCTCCGCGCCCTGGCCATCCCGCAGGCCATCACCGCGGTCGCCGGCCTCTTTGTCGCCTACCTGGTCCTCACCGCCTTCACCACTGTGCGGTCGCGCGAGCGCCGTTCGCGAGTGTCTGACGGGATCGGCGCCCTTGTCGCCGGCGGCCTGGCGACTGCCTCGGCCTTGTTTGGCCTTGAAGCGCAAGGGAGCGCGGCCGGCCTGAAGGACGGGTTCGGCGCCGAGCCCTACTTCTTCTTCGCGGGTCTGGCCGGCCTTTGCGCACTCTTCGATCTGTCAGTGATCCTGCGGAAGGGGCTGGTCGGCGCCCAGCGGATCGCCCGCCACCTGTGGCGCATGGGGCTCGCGCTGCACATCGCGGTCGGCTCGCTGTTCACCGGTCCGGGCTCGAGCGGATTTCCCGAGCCCCTGCGCGGCTCGCCGTTCCTCGCCGCGCCGGAGCTTCTCGTCCTGGCGGCCATGGCGGGCTGGCTTGTCTACGCGCTTGTATCGAAGCGATTCCGGACGGCGTGAGGAAACACCAGACAGCAGAACGCCCCGGCCTTGCGGTCCGGGGCGTCCTGTTTTCCGGTGATTATTTGAAGCCTACCTCGGCGCCAGGATCATGATCATCTGGCGGCCTTCCATGCGGGGTTCGTACTCGACCTTCGCGATCTCGTCGAAGTCCGCCTTGACCTTGAGCAGAAGCTTCATGCCGAGCTCGGGGTGGGCCATTTCACGACCGCGGAAGCGCAGGGTGACCTTCACCTTGTCGCCCTCGTCGAAAAAGCGATGCATGGCCTTGGCCTTCACATCGTAGTCGTGGGTGTCGATGTTGGGCCGGAGCTTGATTTCCTTGAGCTCGACGACCTTCTGCCGCTTGCGCGCCTCGTTCTTCTTCTTCTGCTCCTGGAACTTGAACTTGCCGTAGTCCAGGATCTTGCAGACGGGCGGGTTGGCGTTGGGGACAATCTCGACGAGGTCGAGTCCGACCTCTTCAGCCGCCTCAAGGGCCGCGCTGATGGGCATCTCGCCCTGCTTCTCGCCGTTCTGATCGATCAGAAGAACGCGGGGAACGCGAATGTCTTCGTTCATGCGCGGCCCGTCTTTCACGGGCGGCGTATTGTTGGGACGGCGAATAGGCGGAGCTCCGACAGCTGTTTGCACAAAAGGACGCGGCCCGCCGAAGCGTTCCACGTCGATGCAGGGATATATGACCGCGACCCCCGTCCCGATCAAGCGCCGTGCGGCCACAGTCGGCGGAAGAAAGCTCGGCGTCGCTACCGCGGCAGCAGCGAGTTGGCCGCCGTGGCGACCGTTTCGACGGTGAGCTGGTCGAGGCTTTGGGCCTGCAAGACCGCCACATGGCCGCGCGGGGCCGTCAGCAGGGCGTAGGGTTCGTCCTCGACCACGGCGATGGTCGGGGCGCCGGCGGCGGCGATCAGGTGCATCGGGCCGGTATTGTTGCCCACCGCGAGAACGCAACGGGCGCCCAGCACGGCGATCTGGGCGAAGTCGGTGCGGCCGGTCAGATCGCGGGCGTTGCCGGCCACCTTCTGGATGTGTCGCGCCAGCGCGCTCTCCTGCGGCCCGCCGATGACCACGATGTCGTAGCCCCGCTCGCGCAGCATGCGGGCCAGGGTGGCGTAGCGCTCGACTGGCCAGCGCTTTTCCGGCCGGTTCTCGACCCCGCCGGGCACGATCAGCACGAACGGCCTCGGCGCCTGGCCGCCGGCCACGGGGCGAGGCTCCTGGGCGCGGCGCAGGATCCAGCTGAGGTCTGGCCCGGGCGCATCCCCGGCGGTGACCGGGGCGTCGGGCCAGATGCCGGCCACCTGCAGCTGCTCGGCCTGGCGCTCCAGGGTGTGCATCTCGTGGCGGCGGGGGTTGCGGTGGCGCAGGCGCGCGCCGCCCGCCGTCCCAGACCAGGCGGGCGGGAAGGGTCGCAGCATGGCGAACAGGGCGTTGGTCCAGCGCGAGCACTCCAGGTCGTAGACCCGCTCGAACTTCTCGCGCTTGATCCAGCCCCGCACCCGCAGCCAGTCGCCGGGTCCGATCGGGCGTTCCTCGGCCTCGACCTCGTTGAAGTAGGGGCTGACCTTGGCCAGGGCCTCGAACTGCGGGCGGGTGAACAGGGTGATGCGCGCGCGCGGATGCGCCTGGCGGATGCGCTTCATCGCCGCCAGCGACAGGACGAACTGCCCGATCGACCCTGCCTGGATGACGAGGATCTTCTTCAGTTCCTTGCTCAACGCCTGGCCTCCAATACGCGAGCATAGACCTGCAGCGTCGCCTCGCACATGGCGTCGACGGAATAAAGCCGCCTCGCGCGGGATGCGGCCCGCTCGCCCATCTCGCGCCGGCGAGGCCCGCCGACGTCGAGGGCATGGGTCATCGCGGTCGCCCAGGCCGAGGCGTCGCCGACGGCGGCGCGCCAGCCGGTCTCGCCCTGGATCAGGGTCTCGCGCGCCGCGCCATGGTCGGAGACGATCACCGGGCGCTCCATGACCTGAGGCTCGACGGCGGCGCGGCCGAACGACTCCGGCTTGAGGGTGGGCAATAGGGCGACATCACAGGCCATGTAGGCCGCCGGCATGTCATCGCAATGGCCGACCACCTTGACGACGCCGGTCAGGCCGGCACCGGCGATGGCGCTCAGGATCTCCTGGCGGTACTCGACGCGCCCCTGGTCGTCGCCGGCGAAGACGACCGCGAAGTCGTCGCGGCCGGCGGCCTTCATCCGGGCCGCGGCCTCGACGATCGACAGCTGGCCCTTGATCCGGGTCAGTCGGCCGGCGAGCAGGAAGACCAGCTTGTCGGCTGGAACGCCCCAGGCAGCGCGCAGCGCGTCGACGCGCGCGGGGGCGACCTTACGCGGATCGAACCGGCTCAGGTCGACGCCGCGCGGAATGGTCACGACCCGGGCCGGATCGATGCCGTGCTCGGCCAGGATGTGGTCGCGGGTGAAGTCGGAGTTGGCGATGACCAGGTCGCCGCGGGTCATCACCGCGTTGTACCAGCGCTTGAGGCTGTTCTTCGCGTGATAGACGCCGTGATAGGTGGCGATGAAGGGCACGCCCGTGGTGTGGGCCGCCCACAGGGCGCTGTGCGCCGGGGCCCGGCTGCGGGCGTGGACCAGACTGACCTTCTCCTTGCGGATCAGGTCGATCAGCCGGGCGGCGTTGCCCAGCATGACCAGCGGATTCTTCGACTGCACCGGCATCTGCGCCAGGCGACCGCCGTCCTCTTCCAGACGCGCGACCATGCGGCCGCCGCGCGCCGCGACCAGCGCCCGTCCGCCGGCCTCGATCACCGCGTGGGCGACGTCGATGGTCGTCTGCTCGGCCCCGCCCGTCTCGAGTTCGGGGGTCACCTGCAGAAGCGTGAAATCGGGCGGAAGGACGGACACGGCCCTTGCATAACCTACTCACCGGTCACGTAAACTGCAGGCATCATCACGGTAGGGTGCGCATGGGCGAGACGGCGGGCTTTCTGGATCGCGGCGACGGGGAACGCGTCGCTTGGCGGCGCGTTGAGGGCGCGGGCCCGACCGTGGTCTGGCTGGGCGGCTTCATGTCCGACATGGCCGGGACCAAGGCCCAGGCGCTGGCGGACTGGGCTCTGGCGAGCGGCCGGGCCTTCCTGAGGTTCGACTACCTGGGCCACGGCGAATCGAGCGGAGCCTTCCGGGACGGCACGATCAGCCGGTGGCGCGAGGATGCGCTGGAGGCGATCCGTGAACTGACGGAGGGGCCGCTGATTCTGGTCGGCTCCTCCATGGGCGGCTGGATCAGCTGCCTGGTCGCCGCGGTGATTCCCGAGCGGCTGCACGCGCTGGTGCTGATCGCGCCGGCGGCGGACTTCACCGAGGCGCTGATGAAGCCGGGCTTCCCGCCGGAAGCCTTCGTGGCGCTGGAGCGCGACGGCGAATGGATCCGGCCCTCGCTCTACGACGACGGCGGCTATCCGATCACCCGCGCGCTGCTGGAGGATGGCGCCCGCTGGTCGATCCTGCCCGGGCCCGTACCCATCGAGGTCCCTGTGCGTATGCTGCAGGGCCGCGAGGATCCGGACGTGCCCTGGCTTCATGCGCTGGAACTGGCCAACGCGATCAAGGGCGACGACGTTGTCTTCACCCTGATCAAGGACGGGGACCACCGGCTGAGCCGGCCGCAGGACATCGCGCGGCTGCTGGCGGCGGTGGAGGAGGTGGGCTGAAGGGGCCTTGCGTGCTTCGCGACGCGCTGCGCGCTCCTCAGCATGACGAGCTTTGTTGCAGCCCACCCACGTTCGTCATCCTGAGGAGCGAGCCTCAAGCGAGCGTCGCGAAGGACGCACCACGCTTAACCCCAGAACGCCCCGATCCGCTCAGCTTCCGCCTGGCCCTGGGCGAATCCCGCCCGGGCGATGGCCTCGCGGTTGGCGCTGTCCATCAGGTTCATGCCGAACGCCGCGCCGCAGGCGTCGTCGGGGATGATCAGCTGAGCCTCGCCGCCGTGCTCGCCGATGACCGCCATCTCGCGCTCGAGGCCCGGCATCATCAGCGGGCGCATCATCGGCGGAGCGACGGCGACGATGACGACCTTGCCGTGACCCCGCGCCATGTCGGCGTTGGTTCCCGAGCGCATGCCGCCGTCCATGTAGCGGCGACCCTCGATGGTGATCGGCGGGAAGATGCCCGGCACCGAGCAGGAGGAGGGCACCGCCAGCCGCAGCGGCGCGGCGGTGTCCTTGTTCCACAGCAGGAACTCGCCGGTGACAGCGTCGATGGCGGTGCAGGCGTATTTCTCGGGCCAGGGATGCTCCAGCTCGGCCAGGGCGCCGAAGCCGGAGATGAACACCGCTTCGCTCGCCGTCTGGGCGCCCAGGGCGAAGGTTCCCAGCTCGACCATCAGCTCGACCGGCATCGGCTGGCCGACCGGCCGGCGGGCCATGATGGCCATCAGCGGCGTCAGATCCGGCGCGGGGCGGCCCGAAGCGGCCTGGGCCTCCTTCGCCGCCGCCGCCGCCGCGAACTCGGCGTGCAGCAGGGAGTCCGGCTGACGACCGAGCGCCAGCTGCGACCCGACCACCGATCCGGCCGAGGTGCCGAGGATGAAGTCGGCGTGGTGGAGGGCGACGCCCGCCTCCGCCAGGCCGGCGATCAGCCCGGTCTCCCAGGCGATCCCCACCGGACCACCGCCGCCCAGAACCAGCGCCTTGCTCATGTTTCGTCCCCTGATTTTTCAGCAGCGTAGATCGCCGACAGCCCCTCGCGCCAGGTCGGATACGCCGGTTCCCAGCCCAGTTCTGCCTTGGCCCGGGCATTGGAGACCCGCTTGTTCTCGCTCCAGAAGCGGCGGGCCATCGGGGGAAGGGCGGTCTCGTCATACGGGACGGTCGGCGGCGGCTCGACGCCCATCAGCGCGCAGGCGAAGGCGTTGAGCACATGCGGCGGGGCGGGCTCGTCGTCGCAGAGATTGTAGGCGCGGCCGGCGTGCGGTCGCGTGATGGAGGCCTCCAGCGCGCCGGCGATGTCCTCGACATGGATGCGGCTGAACACCTGGCCCGTCTTGACCAGGTTGCGGGATCGCCCCTCGCGCAGGCGGTCGAAGGTCGAGCGGCCGGGGCCGTAGATGCCGGGCAGGCGGAAGACCTGGACCGTCAGCCCCATGCCGCGCCCGACCTCCAGCCAGTCGCGTTCGGCGGCGACGCGGCGCGCGGCCTCCGGCGAGCGGGCCGACAGGGGCGTGCTTTCGAAAGCCCAGCGGCCATCGCGGTCGCCGTAGACGCCGGTGGTGGAGAGATAGCCGATCCAGTCGGGGAAGGCGCCTGCCCGCGCCATGGCCGGGACCAGCGCCGCCAGCGCCGGGCAACCGTGGTCATCCGGCGGCGCGGTGACAAGGATGGCGTTCATGGGCGGCGCTGCGATCAGCGCCGCCTGGTCGGAAGCCTGTATCGGGGTCACGCCGGCCTCGCGGGCCGCCTGCGCCGAGGCCTCTGACCGCACCGCGGCCCAGACGTCCCAGCCCTTGCCGCGCAGCCGCCGGGCCAGCGCCTGGCCGGTGTAGCCGAAGCCGAAGATCAGCAGGTTGGGCAAACGCCGGATCCTCCCGCGCGGCGAAGCGGCCGCACGGGAGGAGTAGCGGGTGGCTGGAGTCGGGCCAAGCGCCTACGCCACCTTCAGCGAAACCTCGATGTTGCCGCGTGTGGCGTTGGAGTAGGGGCAGACCTGATGGGCGGTCTCGACCAGCGTCTCGGCCGCGTCGCGTGCCAGGCCCGGCAGGCTGACCGTCAGGGCGACGGCGAGGCCAAAGCCGCCGGAAGCGTTGGGGCCGATGCCCACTTCGGCGGTGACGGCGCTCTCGGCGATGGTCACGCCCTGCGACCGGGCCACGAAACGCAGCGCGCTGTCGAAACAGGCCGCGTAGCCGGCGGCGAACAGCTGCTCGGGGTTGGTTGCGCCGGCCGTGCCGGGGCCGCCCAGCGCCTTGGGGGTGCTGAGCGCGACGTCGAGGACGCCGTCGTCGGTGCGGGCGGAGCCGTCGCGGCCCCCGGAGGCGGTGGCGGTCGCGGTGTAAAGGATGGTCATCGTCGATCTCCATAAAGATTGTACACAATTTAATTGGATACAATAAACAAGTTTGCAATAGGGACTCGCGGCATTATCTGCGGATCATGGCGAATTCTCCCGACACCCCGACCGAGGCCCTCAGGCTCTCCAACCAGCTGTGCTTCCCTATCTATGCGGCGGCCAACGCCATCCAGAAGGCCTACCGTCCGCACCTGGCGCCGCTGGGCCTGACCTACCCGCAGTACCTGGTCATGCTGGTGCTGTGGGAGCAGGACGGCCTGTCGCTGGGCGACATCGGCCGCCGCCTGCATCTCGATTCAGGGACGCTGACCCCGCTGCTCAAGCGGCTGGCGAGCGCCGGGATGGTGACGCGGCGGCGCGCAGAGCGGGACGAGCGGGTGGTGCTGATCGCGCTGACCGACAAGGGGAGGGCGCTGAAGGCGCAGGCCGAGCCGATCCCGCACCGGCTCGCGGAGGCCATGCATCTGGAGCCGGCGCAGGCGATGGCGTTGAAGGACGGGCTGGAGGCGTTGTTCGCCTGACACTCACGCTCTCCCCTTGGGAGAGCTGTCGTGGCGGCGCCACGACTGAGAGGGAGGCGCGGGCGTCGGACGTTCGCCGCCGTGCATCCCTCTCCGACCCGGCTCCGCCGGGCCACCTCTCCCACGGGGAGAGGTTAGATCTTGAGCAACTCCATGATCGCCTTGCGCGCCGCGGCGCCGAGGTCTTCCCGCTGCAGCGCGAAGGCCACGTTCGCCCGTAGAAGGCCGATCTTGTCGCCGCAGTCGTAGGTCGTGCCCTCGTATTCGAGCGCGTGGAAGCTTTCGATGGCCATCAGGCGGAACATGGCGTCGGTCAGCTGGATCTCGCCGCCGGCGCCTTTCTGCTGGTCGGCCAGCAGCTTGAAGATCTCCGGCTGCAGGATGTAGCGGCCCGAGATGAACAGGTTCGAAGGCTCGGTCCCGGGCGCGGGCTTCTCGACCATGCCGGTCATGCGGTTCAGGCGGCCGTCCTGGCCGTCCAGCGCCACGATGCCGTACTTGTGGGCCTCGCCCTCGGGGGCGGGCTCGACGACGACGATGTTGCCGCCGACCTTGTTGTAGGCGTCCATCGCCTGGGCCAGCGCCGGGCGCTGCGGCGCGTGCATCAGCATGTCCGGCAGCATGATGGCGAACGGCTCGTCGCCGATGATGTCGCGGGCGCACCAGATGGCGTGACCAAGGCCCAGCGGCGCCATCTGGCGCACGAAGCTCATCTCGCCGGGCTTCGGCAGCTCGCCCTGGATGTCGGCCAGCATCTCCAGCTTGCCCTTGGCCTGAAGCTGGCTCTCCATCTCGATGTGATGGTCGAAGTAGTCCTCGATCGCACCCTTGCCGCGGCCGGTGACGAACACGAAGTGCTCGATCCCCGCCGCGCGGCCCTCAGCCACGATGTAGGACAGGATCGGCCTGTCCACGACGTTGAGCATTTCCTTGGGCGTGGTCTTGGCCCCGGGCAGCACGCGGGTGCCGAGGCCCGCGACCGGAAGGACGGCTTTACGAACAGGTTTCATGGGTTCGACGTCTACTCGACCGTTACAGACTTGGCGAGATTGCGCGGCTGGTCGACATCCGCGCCCTTCAGCACCGCCACATGGTAGGCCAGCAGCTGGATGGGCGCCGACATGATGAGCGGCGCGATCAGCGGGTCGCTGGCCGGGGCTGTCATCACCACCTTGGCGCCGGCCGGAGCGTGTCTGGCGCCTTCCGGATCGGTGATGAACACCACCTGTCCGCCACGGGCCATGACCTCGCTCATGTTGGAGGCCGACTTCTCGTAGTAGCTGTCGTAGGGGGCCAGGATGATGATCGGCGTATGCTCGTCGACCAGCGCGATAGGCCCGTGCTTCAGCTCGCCCGCCGCATAACCCTCCGCGTGGATGTAGCTGATCTCCTTCAGCTTCAGGGCGCCTTCCAGCGCCAGCGCCGACATGGTGCCACGACCCAGGTAGAGGACGTCGCGGGCCTTGGCGATATCGACGGCGACGGCGCGGACGGCCTCCTCCATGCCGATGGCCTCGCTGACCAGGCGCGGCGCCTCGAGCATCACCTTGACCAGGCGCTCCTCCTCGGCCGTGTCGATGCGACCCCGGGCGGCGGCGGCGGCCACGGCGATGGCGGTCAGCACCGTGACCTGGGCGGTGAAGGCCTTGGTCGAGGCGACGCCGATCTCCGGTCCGCAGTGGATCGGCCAGACGACGTCGACCTCGCGGGCCATGGTCGATTCCTGGGCGTTGACCACCGCGGCCGTGCGCATGCCCTTGCTCTTGCACAGGCGCAGCGCGGCCAGGGTGTCGGCGGTCTCGCCCGATTGCGACATGGCGATGGCCAGCGATCCGGCGCGCAGGGCCGGCGAGCGGTAGCGGAACTCGCTGGCGATCTCGACATCCACAGGCAGGTCGGCCAGCTGCTCGATCAGGTATTTGCCGACCATGCCGGCGATGTAGCTGGTGCCGCAGGCGACGATCTGGATCCGCTCGATGGCGGAAAAGTCGATGCCGCCGGGCACGGCCGTGCGCGAGGTGATCGGGTCGATGTAGGCGGAGACGGTGCGCTGCACCCCTTCCGGCTGGTCATGGATTTCCTTCTCCATGAAGTGCCGGTAGTTGCCTTTCTCCACCAGGGCGGCGGAGGCTGACACGACCTTAATCGGGCGATCGACGGGCGTGCCCGCGACGTCAAAGATCTCGGCGCGGTCGTGGTCGATGGCGACATAGTCGCCTTCCTCAAGGTAGGTGACCTTGCTGGTGAACGGGCCGACGGCCAGGGCGTCGCTGCCCAGGAACATCTCGCCCTCGCCCGTGCCGACCACCAGCGGGCTGCCCTTTCGGGCCCCCATGATGAAGTTGTCGCGGCCCTCGATCAGCACCGCGAGGGCGTAGGCGCCGGTCAGCCGGTCCAGCGCCATCTTGAAGGCGGCCAGCGGGGCCTGACCCTTGTCGAGATAGTGGTCGATCAGGGCGGCGACGACCTCGGTGTCGGTGTCGCTTTCGAAGGCGCGGCCTTCCGTCTGGAGCTCGGACTTGAGCTCGGCGAAGTTCTCGATGATGCCGTTGTGGACCAGGGTGACGCGGCCGGCGGTGTGCGGGTGGGCGTTACGCTCGCTCGGCGCGCCGTGGGTGGCCCACCGGGTGTGGCCGATGCCGACCTGCGAGCTCAGGGGGCTGGCCTCCAGCACCGCCTCCAGCGCCTTGATCTTGCCCTGGGCGCGACGACGGTCGACCCGGCCGCCCGACTGCACGGCGACGCCCGCGGAGTCATATCCGCGATACTCGAGGCGTTTAAGGCTCTCGATGAGACGGTCGGTGACGGGCGCCTTGCCCACGATGCCGATAATGCCGCACATGCCGGTTTCGTCGTCTCCGATCGGGAGGTTATGATCTTGCGGGAACGAACCGTACCCGGGTCGGCGTTTAACACCGGCTGAACGTCCAGCGGCATAAAAGTGCGTTGCAAACTGTTGCGCGGGGGTCGCGCGGGGGAGTCTGCTCGATGAGCAAGCGGAAATACTTCGGCACCGACGGCATTCGCGGTCTGGCCAACAGCCACCCGATGACGGCCGAGGTGGCGCTGCGCGTCGGCCTCGCCGCCGGCAAGCTGTTTCGTCGCGACCATGGCCGGCGGCACCTGGTGGTGATTGGCAAGGACACCCGGCTGTCGGGTTACATGATCGAGCCGGCCCTGGTGGCGGGTTTCACCAGCATGGGCATGGACGTGCGGCTGTTCGGGCCGCTGCCGACCCCGGCGGTGGCGATGATGACCCGCTCCATGCGCGCTGACCTCGGCGTGATGATCAGCGCCTCGCACAACGCCTATACCGACAACGGCATCAAGCTGTTCGGCCCCGACGGCTACAAGCTCAGCGACGAGCGCGAGCTGGAGATCGAGGCCCATATGGATGAGGGCCTGCAGGAGGGCCTGGCCGCCGCCGACGGCCTTGGCCGGGTGCAACGCGTCGACGACGCCCAGGCGCGCTACGTCGAGATCGCCAAGGCCAGCTTCCCGCGCCACCTGAACCTGAACGGTCTGCGGGTGGTTATCGATTGCGCCAACGGCGCCGCCTACAAGGTCGCCCCCGCCGTGCTCTACGAGCTGGGCGCCGAGGTGCTGAAGGTCGGGGTTGACCCCACCGGCTTCAACATCAACAGCGACTGCGGCTCGACCCATCCCGACGCGATGATCGCTGCTGTTCGCGAATACCGGGCCGACATCGGTATCGCGCTGGACGGCGACGCCGACCGGGTCGCGATCTGTGACGAGAAGGGCCAGGTCGTCGACGGCGATCAGATCATGGCCATCATCGCCGGCGCCTGGGCGGCCGAGGACCGGCTCACCGGCGGCGGCGTCGTCGCCACGGTGATGTCCAACCTGGGCCTGGAGCGGTTCATGACCGACAAGGGCCTCAAGCTGGAACGCACGCCCGTGGGCGACCGCGCGGTGATGGAGCGGATGCGCGGCGGCGGCTTCAACCTGGGCGGCGAGCAGTCGGGTCACGTGATCCTGTCGGACTTTTCGACCACCGGCGACGGCCTGATCGCCGCGCTGCAGGTGCTGGCCGTGCTGGTGCAGAGTGGCAAGCCAATGAGCGCCCTGGCCCGTCAGTTCGAACCTGTGCCACAGAAGCTGGAGAACGTCCGCTTCGCCAAGGGCGGCAAGCCGCTGGAGAACGAGAAGGTCAAGGCCGCCATCGCCGACGCCGAGGCCAGGCTGAACGGCAGCGGCCGCGTGCTGGTCCGCGCCTCCGGCACCGAACCGCTGATCCGCGTGATGGCCGAGGGCGACGACAAGGCCCTGGTCGACCAGCTGGTCAAGGACATAGCCGGCGCGGTGAAGGCGGCGGCTTAGGGGACGGGGACATGTACCGTCTTCGGTACGTGTCCCCTGCAGCTTGAAGCGGATGGGGACACGCACTGAAGTGCATGTCCCTCTTTATCCCTCCAGCGCCAGCAAGGCGAAGCTCGCCAGCCAGTGCTCGCCCATGTAGTCGCCGGCGACGTGGGGCAGGGCGATGGCCAGGTGGGTCCCGGCGGCCGCCAGGGCCACGTCGCGGGCGTCGTCGTGCTCGGCCAGCGCCGAGGCGATGCCGCGCCAGCACCAGGCGCGGCTGAGGTTCAGACCATCGAGGTGGGCGATCTTGCCGTCGCTGCGGTCGCTGACCGTGGCCGGGGTGAACAGGGTCGCCGGCTGGCCCCCCGCCGCTCGCGGCAGGAAGCCGGAGAACCAGGCGCGGAACTGGTGCGGCGGCAGCATGCGGCGCAAGCATTCGGCGACCATCAGGGCCGGGGACAGGAACTCGTCGCCGCTCGGCTCCCAGGCCTGGCAGTCGGCGTCGTCGGCGTGCCAGTGCAGGGCGGTGTCCCGGGCCAGCGTCGCCAACGCGGGGTCTCCGCAGGTCTCGGCGTAGTCCATGGCCAGCCGCAGCGCGAAGGCGGTGTTGGAATGCACCCCGGCCCGCAGGGGATAGGTCGCCTTGGGCAGGAAGGTCTTGAACCGGTCTGCGAAGGCGACCGCCAGCGGCGCGAGTGTTTCATACGGGGCCGTATTCTCGTGGGCCTTCAGCTCCGCCGCCAGCTTCAGCAGCCAGGCCCAGCCGTAGGGGCGCTCGAACCCGGCGTTCATCGGCCTGTCCAGATAGGCGAGTTCCCCGGCGACCGCCTCTGGCGTGATCCGCTCGGCCAGCAGGGCGGCGATGGCCGGCGCCTCCGGCAGTTTGGGGAACCGCCTCAGGATCGTCGCCAGGGTCCAGTAGCCGTGGACGCAGCTGTGCCAGTCGAAGCTACCGAAGAAGATCGGGTGGTGCTCGCGATGCGGCGCGACGTCCTGTGGCCCGCCCAAGACGTGGTCGGCCTTGTGCGGGTACTCGCGGGTGACATGCCCCAATGCCAACCGCGCGAAGCGGCCGGCGATGTCGGCCGTCAGGCTGGTCTCAGAAGCGGAAGGCGAGGGCATACATGAGCACCGTGTTGGTCGCGAGCAGAGCCAGGGCGGTCGGGATCTGGACCCGGATCACGCCATTGCGGTCAGGGAGGTCCAGCAAGACGGCCGGAACGATGTTGAAGTTGGCCGCCATGGGGGTCATCAGCGTGCCGCAGAAGCCCGACAGCATGCCGATCGCGCAGACGATGGCCGGATCGCCGCCGTACTGGCCGATGATCAGCGGCAGCGCAATGGCGGCGGTCATGACGGGGAAGGCGGCGAAGGCGTTGCCCATGATCGCCGTGAACAGCGCCATGCCGACGGAGTAGGCGATCACCGCCGCGAGCGGGCCGTTCAGCGGCAGAAAGTCCCCGGCAAGGCTGCCGATCACGTCGCCGACACTCGCCGCCGCGAACACCGCACCCAGCGCCGCCAACGCCTGGGGCAGCAGGCCGGCCCAGCCGACCTGGTCCATCAGGCGGCGGCCCTCGCGGACGGCGACGGCGGGCGAGGCGCGGAACATGACCAGCGCCACGGCCGTGGCCAGGACGATGCCCAGCCCCAGAGAGACCAGGGTCACCTGTTTGGGATCGACCAATGGCTGGCCGCCGATCTCCACACCCTTGAGCAGGAAGGTGCCGGCGAGCGTCACCGTCGGCGGGATCAGAGCCGGGACGAACAGCCGGTTGCCCCAGCGCTCGGCGCGCTCCGCCCGGTCGGTCTGCGGTGCGGGCTGGCCCTTTCCGAGCAGATTGAAGCCGGCGGCGAGCGCCATGGCGACCAGTAGCAGGCCGTTGACGGTGTCCGACAGCCAGGTCCCGGCCAGGAAGCTGATGGCGAACAGGCCCCAGAACACGGCGTTGCCCCAGCGCTTCGGGTTGGTCCGGTCCGTCGCCGAGCCGATGGCGAAGACCGCGAACAGCAGGCCGGCGAGGGCACAGAGGACGGGCAGGCCGATCATCGGGCCGCCTCCCGGTTCAGCGCCCGGTCGAGCAGGATCAGCCGCGTCCCGTGGATCAACAGCGCGGCGATCGCGGTGGGGATGGCCCAGACTGACAAGGCGAACGGGGTGACGATGATGCCGTTGGCCTCAAGGAACCCCTTGATCAGCAGGATCGAGGCGATGGCGATGAAGATATCCTCACCGAAGAACAGGCCGACGTTGTCGGTGGCGGCGGCGAAGGCCTTCACCCGGTTGCGGCTGCCGTCGCTGAGGGCCGGGTCCCGCGCCTCGGCGGCCGCCTCCGCCATCGGCGCGATCAGGGGTCGGACCATCTGCGGATGACCGCCCAGCGAGGTCAGGCCCAGCGCCGCCGTGCCCTGGCGGATGACCAGGTAGATCAGCAGCAGCCGGCCCGTCGTCGCCGACTTCAGTTTCTGGATCAGGGTTTTCGCCCGTTCCTGCAGCCCCTCGCGCTCGAGCAGCCCGATCAGCGGCAGGATCAGCCAGGTGACGCTGATGTAGCGGTTGTCCTTGAAACCCTTGCCCAGTACGGCCAGCGTCTCGCCCGCCCCGGCCAGCAGCGCCGCCGGCGTCACCCCCGGCGCGACGACCGCCGCCACACCCGTGACCAGCGCGGCGACGACGACGATCAGCAGCGGGTTCTGCCGCGCGGCGAACCCGACCACGACCACCAGCACCCCCAGCAACACCCACATGATCAGCGACTCTCCCCGTTCAGGCGGATCGTAAGGGCAAAGCCGGGGACATGCACTTCAGTGCGTGTCCCCAGCAGCTTGACAGCGATAGAACAAAGAAAGAACATTGGTGGTCAGTTCGGAGGCGGCAATGCCTAGAACAGCGCGCGTCATGGTTCCGGGCGTACCGCATCACGTGACCCAGCGCGGCAATCGCCGACAGCCGACGTTCCTTCGGCCGGACGACTACGTCATCTATCGCAAGGTCGCCGCCTAGGTGTTCCGCGCGACCGGCGTGGAAGTCTGGGCCTACTGCCTGATGCCCAACCATGTGCACCTGATCGCCACACCCCTGCCCGGAGGCTCCCTGTCGCGCGCCGTCGGCGAAACGCATGTCCGCTACACGCGAATGATCAATCGTCGGGAGGGTTGGACGGGCTATCTATGGCAGGGCCGCTTCGCCTCGTTTCCGATGGATGACGGCTACCTGCGAAAGTGCATCCGCTACGTCGGGATGAATCCGGTGAGGGCGGGGCTGATCGAGCGGGCGATAGACTGGCCGTGGTCGAGTGTCGCCGCCCATGTCGAGGGACGGTTCGATCCGTTGATTGTGCGAGGGCCCGTGGAGCGAGCAGTCTCCGGCGATCTGGCGACCTTCTTCGACAGCGATATTGACGACGCGGACCGGCAACGGCTGCGGCGGGCCAGCGTCGAGGGCCGGCCGCTGGGCTCAGCGGATTGGGTCAAGGGCTTGCGAAGGGAAGCTGCGGGGGACACGCACTGAAGTGCATGTCCCCGGTCGCGGGCGTCTTAGTGAACGGCCGTTCTTGGCCAGCGGTAGAGTTCACGCGGATAGGCAAAGGGGGGCGCTCCCCGAAGAACCTGTTCCATGTCCTGCATCAGGCCGGCGCCGAGGCGTGTGCCGCCACCTTCAAAGTGTGACTTCGCTTGAACGCTCATAGAGAGCAATTGGTCGGCCAGTTCACCGGACAGCTTCTGACGCAAATGCTCTAGGCTCTGGCGGATGCTCTCGAAACCCTCTTCGAAGCTCATGTCATCCGGAAAGTGATCCTTGCCCTCGATCGCGTAGGTGCGGACCACGACCATCTGGCCGATCAGACGCGAGCGCGTTGGCGACACGTAGATCATCTGCCGAATGCCCGCCTAACCCCTGCCGACGCTCGTGTACCGAAACCCGCGGGCCCGCATGTCCTCGGGGCGGTAGATATTGCGCAGATCGATGACGGTCGGGCTCTTCATCAGGAGCTTCATCCGGTCCAGGTCGAGGGCGCGGAACTGGTCCCACTCGGTGATGATCACCACCGCGTCGGCGCCCTCCACGGCTTCATAGGCATTGGCCTTGAAGTCGACGTCCTTGAGCATCTGGCGGGCCTCGTGACCCTCCGGATCAAAGGCCTGGATGGTCGCGCCCAGCGCCTGCAGCGCCGGGATGATGTCGAGGCTGGGCGCGTCGCGCATATCGTCTGTGTTGGGCTTGAAGGTCAGGCCTAGAACGCCGACGGTCTTGCCCTTCAGGTCGCCGTCGACGGCCTTGGCCACCTTGCCGGCCATGGCCTTCTTGCGGGCGTCGTTAACCGCCACCGTGGCCTCGATCAGCCTGACCGGCGCGCCGGCGTCGCTGGCTGTGCGGACCAGCGCCAGCGTGTCCTTGGGAAAGCAGCTGCCGCCGTAGCCGGGACCCGCGTTGAGGAACTTGCCGCCGATCCGCTTGTCCAGGCCGATGCCCTTGGCGACCTGCTGCACGTCAGCGCCGACCGCCTCGCACAGATCGGCCATCTCGTTGATGAAGGTGATCTTCATGGCGAGGAAGGCGTTGGCCGCATACTTGATCAGCTCGCTGGTCCGCCGGCCGGTGAAGACGATCGGCGTCTCGTTCAGGAACAGCGGGCGGTAGAGCTCGTTCATTACCGCCTTGGCCCGTTCGTCGTCGGTGCCGACGACCACGCGGTCGGGCCGCTTGAAGTCCTCGATCGCCGCGCCCTCGCGGAGGAACTCGGGGTTCGACACCACCGCGAACTGGGCGTCCGGGCGGGTCTTGCGGATGATGGCCTCGACCTCATCGCCGGTGCCGACAGGCACGGTCGACTTGGTCACAATGACGGTGAAGCCGTCGATGAGGCCGGCGACTTCCTCGGCCGCCGCGTAGACGTAGCTGAGGTCGGCATGACCGTCGCCCCGGCGGGTCGGAGTGCCCACGGCGATGAACACCGCGTCGGCGGCCTTGATCGCCTCGGCCCCGTCGAGCGTGAAGCTCAGTCGACCCTCGCGCACGTTGCGCTCGACCAGATCGTCCAGGCCCGGCTCGAAGATCGGGATCTCGCCCTTGAGCAGGCGCTCGATCTTGCCGGCATCCTTGTCGATGCAGACGACATCATGGCCGAAGTCGGCGAAACAGGCGCCGGACACCAGGCCGACGTAGCCGGTGCCGATCATTGCAACGCGCATGCGTCAGACCCTCAGATTTCCTGGTTGTATGTGCCGATTTCCGGGTGCTTGCCCAGCCGGGGTTTGACCTCTTCATGGAAGAGTGCGCGCATGTCGTCCTCGGAACGGGTGCTCTCGACGACGACCACGACCTCGGGCTTGTTCGAGGAGGCGCGGACCAGAACCCAGCTGCCGTCCTCCAGCGCAACGCGGACGCCGTTGACGGTGATCACCTCGGTGATCTTCCGTCCAAGGATGGTCCCGCCGGCGGCGGCCAGGGCCTCGTATTCGGCGACGACCCTGTCGACGACGCCGTACTTCACCTCGTCGCCGCAGTGCGGGCTCATGGTGAGCGAGGTGTACGCCACGGGGAGGGCCGCCTTCAGGTCGGCCATCGACTTGTCCGGGTTGCGGTCCAGCATCGCCAGAATGGCGGCGGCCGCGGTCAGACCGCAGTCATAGCCCCGGCCGAGCGGCTCGTTCAGGAAGAAGTGTCCGCTCTTCTCGAAGCCCGCCAGGGCTCCGATCTCGGCCGTCTTGCGCTTGATATAGCTGTGGCCGGTCTTCCAGTAGACCGTTGTGCAGCCGTTGGCCTCCAGCACCGGATCGGTGGCGAACAGGCCCGTCGACTTCACGTCGACGATGAACCTGGCGCCCGGGTTCAGCGGAGCCAAGTCGCGGGCCAGCATCAGGCCGATCTTGTCGGCGAAGATCTCCTCGCCGGTGTTGTCGACCACGCCGCAGCGGTCGCCGTCGCCATCGAAGCCCAGAGCCAGGTCGGCGCCGTGTTCCTTAACGGCCACGGCCATGGCGTGGAGCATCTCATGATCTTCGGGGTTGGGGTTGTACTTGGGGAAGGTCCAGTCGAGCTCGCAGTCCATCTCGATGACCACGGCCACGCCCATGGCGCGCAGGGCCTGGGGCACGAAGGCGCCGGCCGTGCCGTTGCCGCAGGCGGCGACCACCTTCAGCGGCCGCTTGACCTGCACCCGCCGGGAGACGTCGTCGATGTAGCGCTCGCGCACGCCATCGATCTGGGTGACCTTGCCGCCGGCACGCTCGACGAAGGCGCCGCCCAGCACGATTTCCTTCAGGCGGCCCATTTCCTCGGGGCCGAAGGTCAGGGGGCGGTTGGCGCCCATCTTCACGCCGGTCCAGCCGTTCTCATTGTGGCTGGCGGTGACCATGGCCACGCAGGGTGCGTCGAGGTCGAACTGCGCGAAGTAGGCGGTCGGCGACAGGGCCAGGCCGATGTCCAGCACCTCGCAGCCCGCCGCGACCAGGCCCAGCATCAGGGCGTTCTTGATCGACAGGCTGTAGGAGCGGAAGTCGTGGCCGACGACGATCTTCGACTGGCCCAGCTCGTGGATATAGGTCCCGAGGCCGAGACCCAGCGCCTGGACGCCCAGCAGATTGATGTCCGGTCCGAACAGCCAGCGCGCGTCGTACTCGCGAAAGCCCGTCGCCTTGACCAGCGGCTCGGTCTCATAGGCGAGGGTATTGGGGACGAGGTCGGCGCGGGGAAGGAACGGCATCAAGGAGGACTCGCGTTGCGATGGGCTCCCTATAACGCTCCTGTGACGGGTTGGTGAGGGGGCGGAGCGAAATTAGACGGTCGCCGCCATGCCGCGCCGTTTTCGAGGGCGGGGCAGTCGCCGCGCTCAGACGACGCCGGCGCTGAGCACGTCGTGGACGTGAAGCACGCCCACAGGCTTCCCGTCACGCACCACGAACAGGGCGGTGATGCGACTGTCGTTCAGGATACGGGCCGCGTCGCCGGCCAGGGTCTCGGGCGTCACGGCCTTGGGATTGCGGGTCATGATCTCGCCCACCGTCTTGCCGGCAAGGTCGTCGAAGTTGCGGCGCAGGTCGCCGTCGGTGACCACGCCGATCAGGGCGCCATCGGCCGAAACCACGCCAACGATCCCGAGCCTGCGCTCGGTCATGACCCGCAGCGCCTCGGGCATGGGCATGTGCTCGGGGGCCAGCGGCGCTTCCTCCAGCTTGTGCATCAGGTCGCCGACCGTCCGCAGCATTGCGCCCAGCTTGCCGCCCGGGTGGAAGACGTGGAAGTCGCGGGCCGTGAAGCCCCGGCGTTCGAGCAGGGCGACGGCGAGCGCATCGCCCAGCGCGATCTGCAACGTCGTGGATGTCGTCGGTGCGCTGACCTCGCCGGTCGCCTCGGGGGCGTCGGGAAGCTTCAGGACCAGGGTCGCGGCCTTGCCCAGAGCGCTGTCCGGGTTGGCGGTGATGGCGATCAGCGGGATACCGAAGCGGCTGGTGTAGGCCAGGATGTCGGCCAGCTCCCGCACTTCCCCGGACTTGGAAAGGCCCAGCACCACGTCGTCCACGCCGATCATGCCCAGGTCGCCATGGCTGGCTTCGGCCGGATGCACGAACATCGCCGGCGCGCCGGTCGAGGCCATGGTGGCGGCGATCTTGCGGGCGACGTGACCGCTCTTGCCCATCCCGGTCAGGACGATGCGGCCCTTGCAGGCGAACAGGATCTCGACGGCCCTGACGAAGGCCTCACCCAGTCCATCGGCCATCGCGCTGAGGGCCTCGGCCTCGGTGGCAAGCACGCGGCGGCCAACCGCGACGGCGTCGAAGCTCACTGGGTCTTCTCCTGGGTCTGAACCGCCGGTTCGGGTCTGTCGGCGTCCGCGGCGCCGGGGCCGATCATGGCAAGAGCGATCATCGCGATCGCCGCGGCGGCGCAGAGCGGGAAGAAGAAGCGGTCTCGCATGGCGACGGTATAGCAGCGGTCCTTGCGCACGGCGAGGCGGTGAACCGAAGCGCGCTGGCGGCGCCCTGGTCCGCCCCCTTGTCCGACCGTGCATGGTCCTTCGCCCTTGACGCTCCGCCGCCCGCCCCTTAGCCCGTCGCCCCATGTCAAAGCTCGTTCTTCTCCGCCACGGCCAGAGCCAGTGGAACCTCGAAAACCGCTTCACCGGCTGGGTGGACGTCGACCTGACCGCCGAGGGCGAGGCCCAGGCCAGGCAGGGCGGCGCGCTGCTCAAGGCGGCGGGCGTGCGGTTTGACCGCGCCTACAGCTCGGTCCTGACCCGCGCCAACCGCACCGGCGAGATGGCGCTGGCCGAGGCCGGGCAGGGCGACCTGCCGCTGATCAAGGACTGGCGCCTGAACGAGCGGCACTACGGCGGCCTTACGGGCCTGGACAAGGCCGAGACGGCCGCGAAGCATGGCGACGAGCAGGTCAAGATCTGGCGGCGCAGCTACGACATTCCGCCGCCGCCGCTCGATCCAGCCAGCGAATGGAGTTTCGCCGGCGATCCCCGCTACGCCGGCCAGCCCATCCCCGACACCGAGAGCCTGAAGACCACACTCGACCGGGTGCAGCCCTACTGGGACGCCGAGATCGCGCCGAAACTGAAGGCGGGCGAAACCGTACTGGTCGCCGCCCACGGCAACAGCCTGCGGGCCATCGTCAAGCTGTTGTTCTCCGTGCCCGACGACCGGATCGTCGAGGTCGAAATCCCGACCGGAAACCCGCTGCTGATCGAGCTGGACGGTGATCTGAAGCCGACCTCTGCGCGGTATCTGGACACCGCGCGGGCGACGCCGCTGCCCGCGATCTAGCGCGGACCGGGGACATGCACTTTAGTGCGTGTCCCCATCAGCTGCGGGGGATACGCACTAAAGTGCATGTCCCCGTGAGTGCGGAACCCCGGATGTCTGACGAACACTTCATGTGGCAGGCTATCGAGGTCGCCCTCGGCAACCTCGGCAGGACCGCGCCCAATCCGGTGGTCGGTTGCGTCATCGTCAAGGACGGCATGGTGCTCGCCCGGGCCGCCACCGCGCCGGGCGGAAGGCCGCATGCCGAAGAGCAGGCGCTGGCTGGCCTGGACGCCCGCGGGGCGACCGCCTACGTCACCCTCGAACCCTGCGGCGAGCGGTCCACCGGCGCCGCCTCCTGCTCCCTCAGGCTGGTCGAGGCCGGCATCGCCCGGGTGGTGATCGCCTGCGAGGATCCTTCGCCGTTCGCGTCCGGCCAGGGCATCGAGCGGTTGAAGGGGGCCGGTGTCGCCATCGCTAGCGGAACGCTGTGCGACGAAGCGTGGAAAGCCCTTGAATATCAACGCTGGAAGGAAGGCGTTAATCCGGGCGGTGTATAGGCTTGTCTCCAAAGGAGACGCTCCATGGTCGCCGTCCCGGCGCCGAACAGTTCACGCCGACGCCTGACGCAACAGGAAGTCGACATCATCTGCGCCAGGCATGATCGCCTGTTCTCGGCGCGGATGGGCGGAGCACGCGCGGTCTTCGCCTGGTGCGAGATGCACGGACTGGACCTCTCGGCACGGAACCTCTGCGACGCCGACTTCACCGGCGCATACCTCGTCGGCTGCAAGCTGGTCGGCACGAAGCTCGACAATGCCAGCTTCTTCGGCGCGGACATGCAGGGCAGCAACTTCACCGACGCCTCGCTGCGGCGGGCCGATCTGCGCGGGTCCTGTCTGCGCGGCGCCAACCTGTCGGGAGCCGACCTGTTCGAGGCGGACTTGCGCGAAGGCGCCATTGCCTCGATGGACCGCGACAAGGGCCTTCGCATCCACGAGCACGAGACCCGCAGCGGCGACGCGCGGGGCGCGATCCTGGCCGGGGCAAACCTGGAGCGCTCCAAGCTGTCGGGCATCTTGGCCGTGAAGGCTGACTTCAGCGACGCCATCCTCAAGGACGCCAAGCTGGTGCGGGCCAACCTCAAGCAGGTGAACTTCAACGGCGCCAACCTGGCCGGCGCCGACCTCTCCGGCGCGGACCTTGCTGGCGCCGACATGCGAGACGCCGTGCTGGTCGGGGCCAAGACCTACGCCTGGAACGTCAAGGACGCCGATATGGAGGGTGCTCTGACCGACGCGCCCGCGGGCCGCGCGCTCAACGATCTGCCGTATGAGGAAATGCTGCGCGAGCACATGCTCTGGTGCGAGACCGGCGGCGCCAAGGGCAAGCCCTCGACCTTCGACAAGGCCGACCTTCGCGGACTGGGCTCGGCGCGGGGGTTCGACCTGACCGCGCTGTCGGCGCGGGGCGCGGTGTTCTACGGGCTCGACATGGAGGGGGTTCAGCTGCAGGGCGCCCAGCTGGAAGGCGCCGATCTTCGGCACTGCAACCTTCGCAGGGCCGACCTGCGCGGCGCGCGGCTGGCCGGAGCCAAACTGTCGGGATCAGACCTGCGCGACGCCCAGCTCGGGCCGCTCATGATCGCGCCCGATCGCCTGCTGGCGGCGGACCTCAGCGGGGCGCAGCTGAAATCCACCGACCTGACCCGCGCCGACCTTCGGCAGGCCAACCTGACAGGCGCCGACCTGTCGCGCGCGAACTTCGTCAACACCCAGCTCAAGTCGGCCATTCTGACGGGGGCGACCCTCGACGCGACCCGGGGCCTCGAAGGCGTCATTTGACGCCTTAACCTTACCTTCGGCGAGCATCGTTATTCTCCGCCGTCGTTATCTTCATCAACGGATCCTGGGAGGGGCCTTGAGCGTTTCGCAAAACAGCCTCGCGGGCCGTCGTTGTCTGACCCAGGCCGAGCTCGACCTGATGGTTTCCGCGCACGAGCGCTTTCTGACCGGCAAGCCCGGCGGCAAGCGCGCCTCTCTGCGCTTCCTCGACCTGAGCGGGCTGGACCTTGCCACCCGCGACCTGACGGACGCCGACCTGTCGGCCTCGATCCTCGACGGCGCCCGGCTGATCCGCACAAAGCTCGAGCGCGCCAACCTGTTCGGCTGTGACCTTCGCAAGGCGGATCTGCGCCAAGCCAACCTGCGTCGGGCCGACCTGCGCGGCTGCTGCCTGCGCGGCGCCAACATGAGCCAGGCCGACCTGACCCAGGCCGATTTCCGCGAGGGGCAGATCGCCATCCCGCACCCGCGCAAGGGGCTGAGCGTCCTGCAGCATGAGGCCCGCAGCGGCGACGCCGAGGGGGCCAACTTCTCCGGCGCGACGCTCGACGGGTCGCAGTTCAACGGCGTCTCGGCCTTCGCCGCCGACTTCACCGACTGCTCGCTGCGCGGCGCCAAACTGACCAACTGCAACATGAAGGACGCGAACATGTCGGGCGCGATCCTCGAGGGTGCGGATGTCGGCGGGGCCAATTTCACCGGCGCCAACCTTTCGGGCGCCATCCTCGGCAGTCTGGACATGGCCGTCGCTCACATGGGCGGCGCGAAACTGGACGGTTGCCTGCGAGCGCCGACCGCCGCGGCCCTGGCGCGGGTTTCAACCTTCGTGGCCTTGGCCGAAGGTAACCGGGCCTGGTGCGAGAGTGGCGGGGTGCGGGGGGCTCCCGCGAAGCTGGACGGCGAAGATCTGCGTCCGCTCGGCGACGCGCTCAAGGGCTCGCGGCTGACGGCGATGTCGGCCAAGGGCGCCTGCATGGTGGGGCTGGATCTCAGCGGCGCCCAGCTGCAGGGCGCCAACTTCGAGGGCGCGGACCTGCGCGGCGCGATCCTGGGGGTGTTGCCGATCGGGCCCGGCCGTGAGAACCCGGCCTCCCTGACCAGCGCCACCATGCGCTATGCCTGGGTTCAGGCGGCGGACCTGACCTCCGCCGTGCTCGACAACGCCGACCTGCGCGGCGCCGATCTGACCGGGGCGCGGATGGAGAAGACCTCGTTCCGCGACGCCGAGATCAGCACGACCATCGGTCTGGAAGCGGCCTAGAAAAAGGGCGACGCACCGCGTCGCCCTTTTCCCAATACCCGAGGTAGCTGTCTGTCAGCAGGGGCGGCCTACGCGGCCTTCTTGCCCTTGGCTTCGATCAGCGTCTCGCCGCTCATGGAGATGGCGATCGTCCGGGGCTTGAGGGCCTCCGGAAGCTCGCGCTTCAGCGACACCGAGAGCAGGCCGTTGTCGAGCGCAGCGTCCGTAACGATCACGTAGTCGGCCAGCTGGAAGCGGCGTTCGAAGTTGCGCTCGGCGAGGCCGCGATGGAGGAACTTGCGGGCGTCGTCGTTGGCCGCCTTGCGGCCGGTGACGGTCAACAGGTTCTCTTTGACCTCGATGGTCAGCTCATCCGGCCGGAAGCCGGCGACCGCGAGCTCGATGCGGTAGGCATTCTCGTCGGTGCGTTCGATATTGTAGGGCGGGTAACCCGAGGCGCTGTCCTGGGTCGCGGCCTGGTCGAGCAGGGCGGCGAGCCGGTCGAAGCCGACGACAGAGCGATACAGGGGGGAGAAATCGACAGTGCGCATGTGCGTTACATCCTTCTTGAACAAGCAAGGTTGCGTTTTGTGGGCGGATCGTCGCCGGGCCCGAAGCGCCCGCCTGTGATCCGGAAGGCCCGGGATCCAGCGCCTTCGACAATCGAGGTGGGCGCGGCCGCCCCCGGTTTCAAGACCTTCACTTGATCGTCCACCGCTGATCGGTAGGTTGGCCTGCGACAACGATCAGGGAGCAACGGCTATGATGACGCGCAGACTGGCGATCGCCCTATCAACGGGCCTCCTTCTGGCCGGAGGTGCGGCGATGACCGCCCGGGCCGCCGACGACGCCGCCCTGAAGGCCGCCGTGGCCAGCGCGGACCGCGCGCCCGCCAACGTCGCCCGGGACGGGGCCCGGCATCCGTACGAGACCCTGAAGTTCTGGGGGCTGAAGCCCGGCCTGACCGTGATCGAGGTGTCGCCCGGCGGCGGCTACTGGACCGAGATCCTCGCCCCCTACGCCAAGGCGACCGGCGGGACCTACGTCGCCACGGCCGCCGACCTGAACAATCCGAAGATCTCCGACGCCGCCCGTAAGAGCCGCGCCGACTTCGAGGCGAAGTTCAGCGATGCCGGCAAGTACGGCGCGGTCCAGTACGTCGGTTTCGGCCCGGTGTCGGGCCCGCTGGGCGCCGCCGGCTCGGCGGACATCGTGATCACGGCCCGCAACATCCACAACTTCATGTACCAGGGCGACATGCTGTCGAAGTCGATGGCCGACTTCTTCGCTGTCCTGAAGCCGGGCGGCGTCCTGGCCATCGAGGAGCATCGCGCCGATCCCCGTCCGGAAGTTCCGGGCGTCACCGACGGCTATGTCGCGGTCGCCACGGTGGTCGCGGCCGCCGAGAAGGCCGGTTTCAAGCTGGCCGCGCAGTCGGAGGTCAACGCCAACCCGAAGGACACAAAGGACCATCCCTTCGGCGTCTGGACCCTGCCGCCGGTGAAGCGCACCGCGCCGGCCGGCCAGCCGGCCAATCCCGCCTTCGACCGGACAAAATATGACGCTATCGGCGAGAGCGACCGGATGACCCTGCTGTTCGTGAAGCCGAAGTAGCGGCTTTTGACCTCGGGGGACGGTCGCTGTAGGCCGTCGGGAGACGGTGCGGGGGCGGCCTTGTCGAAAGAGTTCATGTCATTGGTCGCGCCGGAAGCGTCCCGTCGCCTGTTTCTCGCCGGCGGGATCGGCCTGGCTCTGGCCGGTTGCGGTCCTGACAAGGGCGGCAAGGCCGACGCCCAGCCCGCGAAGGTCAAGGGCGGCCCGGACACCATCGCCGGGGCCCTGGCCGGCGACTGGCGGTCCGCCGCCGACAGGGCGCGGGACGTATGGCGCCATCCGGTGGAGAGCCTCGCCTTCTGGGGGCTCGCCCCCGGCATGACCGTCGTCGAGTTCTGGCCCGGCGCCGGCTGGTACACCGACATCCTCGCCCCCTATCTCGCCGAGACCCGGGGCATGCTCTACGCCGCCAACCTGCAGCCGACCGACGAGACCACGACGCGGATCGTCGAGGCCTACAAGGCGCGTCTGGCGGCCAGGCCGAAACTGTATGGCGAGGTCGAGGTGACCGCCTTCGGGCCGAGCAGCGGGCCGGTGGCCCCGGATGGTTCGGCCGACCTGGTGCTGTTCCTGCGCAACCTGCACAACTGGATGGCCGCCGGCATCGCCGACAAGGCGTTCAAGGCGGCGTTCGCGGCTCTGAAGCCTGGCGGCGTTCTCGGGATCGAAGAACATCGCGCCGCGCCGGGCAAGGTGCAGGACGTGCTTGCCGCCGACGGCTATGTGCAGACGGCCTTCGCGCTGCAGCTGGCCCAGGAGGCCGGCTTCAAGCTGGCGGCGCAGTCCGAGATCAACGCCAATCCGAAGGACACCAAGGACCACCCCTTCGGCGTCTGGACCCTTCCGCCCAACCGCCTGTCGGCCCCGCGCGGCCAGCCGGCGAAGCCAGGCTTCGACCACAGCAAGTACGACGCGATCGGCGAGAGCGATCGCATGACCCTCAAGCTGGTGAAGCCCGGATGAGCATGAACCGGCGAGACCTGGTCCTGACCGCCGCCGCCCTGACCGTCGCCCCCGGCGCGGTGCTGGCGGCGGACGACAAGAAGAAGCCCGCCCCCCCGCTCAAGAAGGTCTTCCCCTACTACGACCTCTACCTGGGCATCCCGGCCGCCGAACGGTCGCGGTTCGTGATGGCCTACTACCTGAAGGTCAACGGCAAGCCGGCCGGGGGGCAGAACCTGTTCGTGGTGATGCCTGGCGGAGGTCGGACGTTGCTGACGCTGGCCGCGGACGGCCGCGTTACCCGCATGCCGACCCTCGCCGAGATGAAGGACGGTGTGCTCGACGTCGACCGGAAGAGTCCGACGGACAAGTTCTCGGTCTCTATGGAGATGCAGCCGGTCGTCCGGCTTGGCGAGAGCATGGCCGCCGCCGACCTTGTCGCCGCCATCGACCAGTGCAACGCCGCCATCAAGAAGCGCGCCGGGGTGATCGGCTTCGCCGTGCCGAAGATGGAGCAGGTGCTGTTCGCGGGCGCGCCGTCGGGAAGCGCCCTGCTTGGCGAAGGCCGGATCGCGCCGCTGCCTCAGTTCAAGGGCATGGCGATTTACCGACCTGCGGCCTTGCCGGGCGCGCAGGTGTTGAAGTTCGCCAAGGCCCCCACACGGGCCCTTCTGTCGGGAAAGACGAACTAGTCCTGCCGGCCGGCCCTCGGCAAAGGCGCCAAAAGTGGCGCTGGCGTCATCTTTTTTGATTGGCCGGCCGCAGTTCGCTTGTGCGTTGAACGCGGCCAGTTTATCGGTTTCTCCGCATCATAACGGGAGGCCGCCAATGGCTACGCTGCAAGAAATTACCGATCGCGTGAAGACCGCCGTTGGCGCCGATTCCGGCCTCGGCAAGTCGCTGAAGTTCGACCTCAAGGGCGACGGTTTCATCCACATCAACGGTGGTGAAGTTTCGAACGAAGACCTGCCCGCCGACCTGACCATGACCATCTCGCTGGCCGACCTCATGGAAATGGGCGCGGGCAAGCTGGACGCCACCATGGCCTTCATGTCGGGCCGCCTGAAGCTGTCGGACATGGGTCTTGCCATGTCGCTGCAGCCGCAGATGGGCGCCCTCTTCGCGAAGATGGCCTAACGGTCGCATGAGCGAACAAGCGCCTCTGGTTTCAACCGCCGAGGCGCCCGTTCCGGCCAACGGAACGGCGGAATGGTTCAGCGGCGCGGGGGCGGTTCGCCTCCGCGCCGCTTTGTTTTTGCCCGCCGGTCAGCCGCGCGGGTCGGTGGTCCTGAGCGGCGGCCGGACCGAACCGATCGAGAAGTACTACGAGGTGGTGGCCGAGCTGCAGGCGCGCGGCTTCATCGTGCTGGTCCACGACTGGCGCGGGCAGGGCCTGTCCCACCGCGCCCTGGAGGACCGGCTCAAGGGCCACGCGAAGGGCTTCGGCGATTTCGTCGAGGACTACCGCGCCCTGCTCGCCCATTTCGAAGACCGGCTGCCGAAACCCTGGATCGCCATGGGCCATTCCATGGGTGGCTGCCTGACCCTGCTGGCGGTCGCCCAGGGCGTCGGCGACTTCAGGGCGGCGGTGCTCTCGGCGCCGATGCTGGGTCTGCAGACCGGCAACCGCCCCAAACGCGCGGCCCGGGCCCTCGCCTGGGTGATGGGCCGGGTAAAGGCCGAGGACTACATCCTGGGCAGTCCGGGCGACCCACATGGCGAGACGTTCGAGGCCAACATCGTCACCCATGATCCGGGCCGCTATGCGCGCAACAGGGGCCTCGTGGCCGCCGAGCCGCTGCTGGGCCTGAACGCCGGCACCTGGGGCTGGCTGGACTTCGCCTTCAGCGCCTCAGCCTGGCTCAAGCGCGCGCCGGAGGTGGCGGCCATCCGCATCCCGGTGCTGGTCATGGGCGCCGAGCAGGAAAAGCTCGTCGACAACGCCGACCAGCAGCTGATCACCGCCCGCATTCCCAAAGGCCGCTGGATCGAGATCCCCGGCGCCTATCACGAGCTGTTCCAGGAGACCGACGCCATCCGCGCCGTCGTCTGGCGGGAGTTCGACGGGTTCGTGGAAGCGCTCTAGCCGGGTCGTTTGGAGCTGTGTCACGGCGAAGCGGTCAAGCTGCAAGCCGACATTCCGAATGTCGCCAGCGGGTGGGGAGCAGAAGTTTGGGCTTGTCCGCAAAACGGTCGCTTGATGGACACCACGGCAAACCGCCGATCAGTGGATTCCCAGCCAAACATTCGACGCATTGCAGGCCTGACTCAAGGAACGAATGACCTCCTGCTCTGGATTTCGGAGGTGGGGAGACGAGTTGCCGCTGGACTGATGGCACCTCGCGGATAGCGGCCCACTTTCAAAAGGTGCACAAAGACCTGAGCGTCGGCGAAACGCCGTTGTCCTGACCAATGCCTGGAGAGGGTTCTAACCATGGTCACCCAGATACCTGCCGTCCACGGTCGCATCCTGGACCTTGATGCCCACTTGCAAGCGCCCGTCTCGAGATGGGGTGAGATTTTTGGCGAGGCAACCGCGAATTTCGGAAAGAACTTCTTAGGCAACCCGTTCTTCGATGACGCGATCGAGCCTGAACTGTCCGTCGATACAGCCTGGACCAAGAAGGGCTCCGCCGCGCCCGGAGCGACGACTCCGGAGGGCAGGCTTGAAACGATGGACCTGATGGGCATTGAACGCCAGCTGATCTTTCCGCAGGTTGTGTTGGCGATTCCGGCCTGGTCCGATCGGCCGGGTGCTGACGGAGTACTGCGCGAATACAACGATACCGTGCTCAAATGGACCAAGGCGGGCAAGGGCCGTTTACGTCCGGCTGCCCTTCTGAACGTCACGACAATCCAAGGCGCCCTTGCAGAAGCCGAACGCGTGATTGATGGCGGCGCGCGCGCTATCCTCCTTCAGGATGGTATTGCGCCGGGCGGCTACTCTCCAGCGGCACCGGAAGTCGATCCCCTCTGGGCCTTGCTCGCCAATGCGAATGTGCCGCTCACTTTCCACATCGGCGGCCAAGGCGGTTTCCTCGGGTCTATGGCCTGGCAGGAAGCTGACCTACTGCGTCCGGGCACGTTTTCGACGGGTGAGCCGGTCGGCCCGCAAATGCTCGGGACGATGCATATGGCGGTCCAGAACTACCTCACTGCGATGATCTACGGCGGCGTCTTTGACCGCCATCCGGCCTTGAGGGTCGGCGTGATTGAACTCGGAGCAATGTGGGCCGGACCGTTCGTGGATTTTCTGGAAGATCGCCTCCAGCAGTCCCGGCGGCTGCGCGAGGCGCTGAAACGCAAGCCAGCCGAAATTTTTGCCAGCCAGATCCGCGTCACGCCCTTCTTCTGGGAGAAAACGGCGCGCCAGATCGAGCGCTATGGCATGCCTGAGATTTACGCTTTCTCGACCGACTTCCCCCACCCCGAGGGCGGCACCGATCCGATCGGCCGCATGGGTGCTGACATCTCGCAGCTGGGCTCCGAGGCGGTCGAAGCATTCTTTGTCGGTAACGCATCGCTCTTGCTTCCGGCCTGAGCCGGAACTGACCTGTCGACTTAACCGATCTCGGTCACAAAGCACGCTATCCCACCCCTAAATCAGACACGGGCGGTCGCAGCCGCCCAAGTCTGCTGAGCGTCGGCGCGGAGGCGGCGGGAGATCGGTCTGCGGATCAGGTGCCCGACATCTCTCTCCTCCAACCGAGAGGATCAGGCTGTCGCCGGCGCCGGGCAACCGACCTCGTACGGGTCCGCTTTGGGTCGAAAGCCGCCATTGGCGTTGTGGCCTGAAGCGGGCCTCGCCGGACTCTCAAGTCCAGCCCCTAATGCGCCGCTGACCGTTTGAGCGCGACGAGCGCCTCCTCCAGGCAGGCCGGGTCGCCGGCGAAGGCGAACTGGCCGCTGTCGGAGCGGGCCGGGCGGCCGTGCCAGTCGGTGACGATCCCGCCGGCGCCCTGGATCACCGGGATCACCGCCTCGACGTCCCAGACCTTCAGGCCGGTGTCGAGCGCGAGGTCCATCTTGCCCATCGCGACCATGGCGTAGCCGTAGGCGTCCAGCCCCAGACGCGCCAGGCGGGCGGCGGCGCGGACCTCGGTCCAGGAGTCGAGCTCCGGCCCGGTGAGGATCGCCGGATCGGTGGTGCAGATGATGGCGTCGGCCAGTCTGGGGCAGGGCCTCACGCGCAGGGCCGTCTCGCCGGCGCGGCTGATCAGGCGCGAGCCCGTGGCGGGTCCGCCGATGTAGATCTCTTCGAGGTAGGGTTGTCCGATCGAACCCAGCACCGGCGCGCCGGCGTGGCGCAGGCCGATCAGGGTGGTCCACAGCGGCAGGCCGGCGATGAAGGCCCGTGTGCCGTCGACGGGATCCAGCACCCAGACGAACTCGGCGTCCGGGCGGTCCTCGCCGTACTCCTCGCCGATAACCCCGTGATCGGGATAGCGCTCCGCGATCAGCGCGCGGATGGCCCGTTCGGCGCCCTTGTCGGCCTCCGTCACCGGATCAAAGCCGCCGTCGAGCTTGTTCTCCAGCCCGTGGTCGGCCCGGAACAGCGGCAGGATGGCGCCGGCGGACGCGCGGTTGAGCGCGATCAGGAAGGCGTCGAGCTCGGCGAGCTTGTCGGTGGAGAGCGTCATGTGGCGGGCATAGCTCGCCCGCCACACAATGCAACAACCACGAACCGAACTCAGGCGGCGTCGGTCTCGCCGTTCAGCGACTTGGCGAGGTCCAGCAGGCGGCGGCGCGGGCGTTCGCCGAGCTGGTAGTAGGCGCGGATCAGGTCCAGGGTTTCCTTGCGGGCGAACATCTCGCCGCCCTCGTTGGAGTCCTGGTTGGCCAGTTCCCGACGATCAGCGTCGGACAGGCCGTCGTAGAAGTAGCCGACCGGAACCTCAAGGGCCTCGGAAAGCTGCCACAGACGAGAGGCGGAGATACGGTTGGCGCCGCACTCGTACTTCTGGATCTGCTGAAAGCGCACCCCGACCGTGCCGGCCAGCTGCTGCTGGGTCAGGCCGAGGAGACGGCGACGGCGGCGAAGCCGCTTGCCGAGATGAACGTCGATGTCGTTGCCCATGGGCTGACGCCCCCGTGTTGTTGCATCTGTCGGCTGTCTCGGAACGAAACAGCCTGATGTGACATCCGCAAGTCGCCTGCCAAGTGAGTGCGGCCTGTGGATACCCGCCCGTAGGGGGATCATCCGGCAGGCGATTGCCTGTGCGCTCGGTGCGAACCACGCTAGACCATGCATCATGGCGAAGCCGCCCTCACCAACGCCCATAGGGCAAGACATCGTCTGGCGCCTTGAAGCGCTGGCGTTTGACGTCTTCAACGGCCTGTTCCGGCTGCTGCCGCTCGACCTGGCGTCATGGCTGGGCGGGCAGCTGTTCCGCCTGCTGGGGCCGCTGACGAAGACCCATGCGGTGGCCGAGCAGAACCTGATGCTCGCTTTCCCGGAAAAGGACGAGGCCTGGCGGCGGCGCATCCTGGCCGACCAGTGGGAGAGCAACGGCCGGACGGTGGCCGAGTTTCCCAATATGGACCGCATCCTGCCCTCCACCGGGCGGGTGGAGGTGGTCAACGGCGAGCGGCTCGCCGAGATCGCCCGCGGCGGAAAGCCGGTGGTGTTCGTTTCCGGACATTTCTCGAACTGGGAAGTCATGCCCGCCGCCATCGTCAACGCCGGGATCCCCTGCGAGATCACCTACCGGGCGGCGAACAACCCCTATGTCGACAGGCGCATCCGCGAGAGCCGGTTCCGCTATGGCGTGCGGCTGTTCGCGCCAAAGGGCGGCGACGGCGCGCGCGAGATGCTGGAGGCCATGGGCAAGGGCGTGTCAGTGGCCCTGATGAACGACCAGAAGTTCAACCAGGGCGGCGTGGCGGCTCCGTTCTTCGGGCATATGGTCATGACGGCCCCCGGACCGACGCGGCTGGCGCTTCGATTCGGCACGGTGTTGCAGCCGATGACGGTGGAGCGGACGAAAGGCGCGCGCTTCCGCGCCGTGGTCCATGAGCCGATCATTCTTGAACAGACCGGCGACCGCACCGCCGATATCGCCGAGGGCGTGCGACGGATCACGGCGGTGGTGGAGGCGCAGATCCGCAAGCGTCCGGCGGAGTGGTTCTGGGTGCACCGTCGCTGGGGCAAGGACGCCTATCGCGGCCTTGCCGCTGACAACGACTGAACTTGGCAGGCCGTCCGGAAGGGCGCGATCCCCGGCGGATCCAGGTCAGATGTGCGCGACGCTGCTTTGCGCCTGACTCACCGCGACATCGTCGATACCCCGCCTTTGACGGCCGAAATAATCGGGCGTGCGGACAAACGGGCGCGGCCGATAGACCACGGCGTTCAGGCGATCGATGATCGCCCGGGCGGTCACCGGCTTGACGATCAGCTCGGTCACGCCGGAATCCCGGGCTTCCTCGACCCTCGGGCGATCGGCGAAGCCGGTCATCATGATGATCGGAAGGAACGGGTTGCGGCTGTCGGCGGCGTTGCGCAACAGGCGCGTCAAGTCCACGCCGTCCATCGGCTCCATGCGGAAATCGACGATGGCGATGTCGGCCGGCCAGGTGCGGAGCGCCTCCAGAGCCTCCGAGCCATCGCGGGCTTCCCGAAGATTGACGATGCCGATGCCCTTGAGGATCGTGCCGACGATGGCGCGCATGTGCTCGTTGTCGTCCACGAGCAGCACCTTCAGTTCGCCGAGCCCCTGGTCCATAGCGTCCTCGTCCCGTCAGGCGGCCTTTTGCCGTCCAACGCCCTCGGTCGCTTTGATAGGGTGTGCATGCCTACCGAAAGGTTACCCGGGTCCCGGCGCCCTGAAGCCGGCGAGGACGGTGGGGTCCAGATTCCGGTCTCGCCACTTGAGACGCCAGCACAGGTGCGGGCCGGTCGCCCGGCCGGTCATGCCGACCGCGCCGATGGCCTCTCCGCGCGCGACCTGCTGTCCGACAGTCACATCCAGCCGGGACTGGTGCAGGTAGAAGCTGGTCAGGCCCTGACCGTGGTCGATCATGGTCAGGCCGCCCTCGAAATGCATCGCCGGCTCCGCGAGGGTCACCAGGCCGTCGCAGGGGGCGTGGATCACCGACCCCGCCCGCGACGCCAGGTCGGCGCCGTAGTGCGGACGCTTGGGCTCGCCGTTCAGGATGCGCTGTCCGCCGAACCGGGCGCTGACCCGCCAGGTCTCCAGCGGCATGTCGAAGCCGCCGGTGAAGGCATCCGCGTCCCAGCGGCTTTCCATGGCGACGGCCTTTAGCGCGGCCTCGCGTTCGATGCGCTCCAGAAGCGCCGGGTCCGTCGGAGAGACCTGGTCCTGCGGCAGGCCGCTGATCCGTTGCACGTCGAAATCGCCGGGAAGGATGTCCAGCCGCTGGAGGGTCGAGCCTTCCGGCGTTTCCACGCGGATTTCGGCGGAGGGCGCGGCGTCGCGGTCAAAACCAACGAAGAACCAGCCGCCCTGCGAGGCCGTCGTGACCGGCTGACCATCCAGGATCACCGTGGCGCGGGCGCTGGTCCTGCCGATCGCAAAGCCGCCCTGACGAAGACGACCGCTGACCAGTAGCCCCGGCGTTCGGGCCAGCGCGGGCCCCGCGACCGCGGCGGCGCCCAGGCCGGCGAGAAGGCCCCTGCGGTTCAGGGGGTCAGGTCCTTCCAGCGCTGCAGGGCCTCGGCCGGCCCGGCGTAGGCTTCCTGGGTCGCGGCGTTCCAGTAGCGCAGGGCCTCGAGCGGGATCTTGACCCCGCTGACGGCGCAGACGACGTGCCGGCCCGGCTTCATCACGGCGTACTCGCCGTCGCCGTAGTGCAGGACAGCGAGGTCCCGGCTCATGTCGCGATCAAAAGCGTTCATGGGCCCAATGTAGCGAACCGGAGGCGGCTAGAACAGGTCACCCTGTCCGGCGGGTGGCGAAGGCGCCTTTTTCGGCGTCGGTCTGGGCGCCTGGACAGGAGTCGGGTCAGACGTCGGCGCGCCGTCGATCACTGCCTCACGGGTAGCATCCTCGAACATAAGCCGCACGGCCTCGCCGGCGGACAGGTCGCCGCCGCGCGGAATTGTCGAGCCGTCTGGCCGGGTCACCAGCACGAAGCCGGGGCGCGGCGGACGCTTGGGGTTGAGGGTCTGACGCAGCTTATCCAGCGCGGCCAGGCGCAGCCTTTCGGCCTCCAGCCTGCGCGGCAGGGCGGCGTTGAGCCGAAGATTCAGCTGGTCCAGCCGGGCGGACAGCTGGTCGCGTCGCCCCGACAACAACGCCGGCCTCAACGGGGCGGAGATCCGGGCGAGCCGCCCGCCTTGCAGATCGACGTTGCGGCGCAGGCCCATGGTCAGGTGGCTGGCGGCGTAGTCCAGCCGCTGGCGGGCCATGGCCAGGATGTCCGCGGGTCGGGGCAGGCCGCGCGACAACGCGGTCAGCCGTTCGCGCCGGGTCTCGATCGCCCGGCCGCCGCACTGATTCAGACGACGGTCGTAGTCGCTGACCAACGCCTTGAGCTCGGACAGGACCGGGGTGGCCATCTCGGCGGCGGCCGTTGGCGTGGGCGCGCGGCGATCGGAGACGAAGTCGATCAGGGTGGTGTCGGTCTCATGGCCGACGGCCGAGATCAGGGGGATGGTTCCCTCGGCCACGGCGCGGGCCAGGGCCTCGTCGTTGAAGGCCCAGAGGTCCTCCACCGAACCGCCGCCCCGGGCGACGATCAGGATGTCGGGCCGGGGGACGGGCCCGCCCGGCGCCATGGCGTTGAACCCCCGGATCGCGGCGGCCACCTGTCCGGCGGCGGCATCGCCCTGGACCACAACCGGCCAGACCACGACGCGGCAGGGCCAGCGGTCGCGGATGCGGTGCAGGATATCGCGGATCACCGCGCCGGTCGGGCTGGTGATCACACCGACCGTGGCGGGCATGGAGGGCAGGCGCCGTTTGCGCGTGGACTCGAACAGCCCTTCGGCCGCCAGCTTCTGCTTGAGGCGCTCGAGCTGGGCGAGCAGGGCGCCGACGCCGGCCGCCTCCATGGTCTCGATGACAATCTGGTACCGCGACCCGGCCGGGAAGGTGGTGATACGCCCGGTGACGATCACCTCCAGCCCCTGCTCGGGCCGGACGGACAGGCCGCGCACGCTGCCCTTCCAGACCACGCCGTCGAGGGCGGCCTTGTCGTCCTTGATCGTCAGATAGACATGGCCGCTTGCATGGTGTGTGACCTTCGACAGCTCGCCGCGCAGCCGTACGAAGCCGTAGGCGTCCTCCAGCGTCCGCTTGAGCGCGAACGCCAGCTCCGAGACGGAATAGGCCTGGGCGTTGGATGTCTGGATGTCAGGTTCGCTCACAGCGCCACCATAGCGGTCCGGGCGAGTCGCGCGAAACCTGACCTTTCCGGTTTCCTGCTTCGCGCTAGGTCATCGAGTGTCGTCAGAGGAAACCGATCATGCGCTCGACACTGCTGGGCCTCGCCGCCGTCCTGACGCTCGCCGCGCCGGCGCTCGGTGCGGACGACCCGGTCAGCGGCAGCTGGGCCGTCAAGGCGAAGGTCGAGCGCTTCGCCTTCACCCTGACCTGCGACCTCGTCCGTAGCGGCAGCGCCATCGGCGGGACCTGCTATGACGGCGGAACGCGGAAAGCGCATCAGCTGACGCGCGGCCAGATCGACGGCGACAAGATCAGCTGGAGCTATCAGTCCAGCTTTCTCGGCAAACCGTTCAGCGCCAACTACGAGGCGACCCTCTCGGGAAACCGTATGGCCGGAGTCGTGATGGCGAACGGGTACAAGGGACCGTTCACCGCCACGCGCTGAGGCCGGTCTAGATGTACCGGCGCAGCGAGCGGGCCAGCTCGGTGGCGCCACCCTTCTTCTTGCCGGGCTGCGGCTGCTGGTAGGCGACCTGGGCGTGTTCGCGGCAGTAGGGGCCATGCTCGCCGTTACGACGGCCGCAGAAGGTGAAGCCGTCGGTCGACGGATCGCCGATCGGCCACTTGCACATGTGGGCGCCCAGGGTCAGCACCGTGGCGCTGCCGGGCTCCTCGATGCGGTGCACCGGCTGCGGCAGGGTCGGGCCGTTGCTGACCACCACCGGAGCGGCCGGCTCGGCGACCATGCGGCGCGGCGCGGCCGGAGCCGTGGCGACAGGACGGGCGGGACGGGGGGCCTTGAAGGCCGGACGGGCCGGCTGCGAGGGCGCCGCACGACCCGACAGGCCGAGGCGGTGAACCTTGCCGATCACCGCGTTGCGGGTCACGCCGCCGAGCTGCTTCGCGATCTGGCTGGCCGACAGGCCGTCGAGCCAGAGCTTCTTGAGCGTCGTTACGCGTTCGTCGGTCCAGCCCATGATCAACCCTCATCTGCCTGGGAGAGTCGCGACGGCCCCGCGTCATCGACCCTACATTTTGTGTCTGGACCGCCCGTCGAGCTGTCCTGCTACCAGATATCGTAAACCTTCTGTTAACCGGCACAATAGGCGCCATCTTGTCTGTCCACAGATTCAACATATTGATTCCGGCAGGGCGACACCGGTTTCCGCCGCCGATTTTCACCTGCGCCTTGCGCGAACAGCGACGCAGGCGCACCTAGGGGCGATGAAAGACATGGCCGAAAGCGTCGTTCCGCCGCAGCCCCGCGACTATGCCGGTTTCAACTGGACCGGCTTCTCCACGCTGTACCTGAAAGAGATCCGTCGCTTCTGGAAGGTGGGGATGCAGACCGTCGCCGCGCCGGTGGTCACGACGCTGCTCTATATGATGGTCTTTGTGGTCGCGGTGCGCGGTGCGGCGCCGCCCGTCGACGGCACGCCCTTCTCGGCCTTCGTGGCGCCGGGCCTGATCATGATGGCCATCCTCAACAACGCCTTCGCCAACTCCTCCTCCAGCCTGCTGCAGGCCAAGATGATGGGGCTGACGCCGGACTTTCTGACCCCGCCGCTGTCGGCGCTGGAGCAGGTGCTGGCCTTTGCGCTCGGCGCGGCGACGCGTGGCGTCGTGGTCGGCCTGGTCACCGCGACCACCATCGCCTTCCTGCCCTTCACCGACCTGTCGGTCAGCCACGCCTGGGCGGTGGTCTATTTCGCGGTGGGCGCCTCACTGATGCTGGGCTTCGTGGGCATCTTCACCGGCCTCTGGTCAGAGAAGTTCGACCACCTGTCGGCGATCACCAACTTCCTGATCATGCCAATGACCTTCCTGTCGGGGACCTTCTATCTGGTCGACCGCCTGCCAGAGCCGTTCCGCACGGCCAGCCACTTCAATCCGTTCTTCTATCTGATCGACGGCTTTCGCTATGGCTTCATCGGACATGCCGACGGCAACCTGCTTGCGGGCGTGATCATGGTCGCGGTGCTGAACGTGGCGCTTTTCCTGGCCTGCTGGCGGATGTTCGTGACCGGCTGGCGGCTCAAGACCTGACAGGGCGCTCGGGGGGCGTTGCATGAAGCGTGTCGTAACCGCCGCCATCGCGGCTGTCCTGTTCGTCGGTTCGGCCGGATTGACGCCGCCTCAGCCGAGCCCGCCGAACCATGCTGAGTGGATATCGAGTCTGGCGCAGCCGACGCAGGCGGCGCGGCTGGCCCGGCTGCGGGCCATGCTCGACGCCCACGGCCTCAAATACGAAGTCCGCCCCTTCACCTTCAAGGCGGAGGAAGGCGAGGGTTACAATGTCATTGTCACGCTTGGCGAGGGCGACCGGGATATCCTGCTGACCGCCCATTATGATGCGATCCGGCTCAAGGACGGGACGCTGGCTGACGGCGCGGTCGACAACGCCGCCTCGGTGGTCGCCCTGGTGAAGGTCGCCGATCGGCTGCGCGGCGGGCTGAAGAACCATCGCCTTCGCGTTATCTTCTTCGACCAGGAGGAGTTGGGGCTGCTGGGCGCCAAGGCCTACGCCGCGAGCGAGGACGGCAAGCGTGTGGCGGCGGTCTTCAACTTCGACATCAATGCCTACGGCGACACGCCGTTCTACGCGATGCCGCAGCAGCCGGAGGGCGCTTTCGTCAGGGACGCGGTCGAGGCCGGCTGCAAGGCCGCGAACGCGGCATGCCGCCCGTTCGAGGTCTATCCTCCCAGCGATCACCGCGCATTCTGGCAGCGCGACATCCCGGCGACCTCCTTCAGCCACCTGCCAAAGGCCGAGGTCGATGAGCTGGAGGCCTTCATGCTGGAGTCCCGCAAGGCGTCGCCCAACATGCTGCCGCCGCCGCGCATTCTTTCGCTGATCCACACGCCGGGTGACAGGCTGGCCGCCGTCGATCCGACCGTCGTCGAGAGGACCGCCACTCTGGCCACGGCCGTCGCCAGGGCCGCGGACGCCCGATGACTGTCCGGGTGGTCGAGGCCGATCCGCCGGACGGCGCCCTGCTGGACCGCTACCGGGGCGGGGGCGGCTACACCGACTGCTTCGTCGCCGTGGTCCCGGACCGGATGACCCAGACGGCCTACATCGAAGCCTTCTACACGACGGCCCTGTTCAAGCTGGAACGCTTGGTGCTGGCCGTTCTGCTTTCGCGTCCGTCTACCGACCTGGAGGCCCGGCGGCTGGCCGTCGGCGAGTCTGACCGGTTCGCCGCCTGGACCGTCGAGGCGCGCGAGGCTGACCAGATCCTGATGTGCGACTTCATGGGATCGACGCGGTCGTGGCTGATGAGCGTGGCGGACATGGCTTCTGCAACAGCGACGACCAGCCTCTATTTCGGCTCGGCGATCGTCCCGCGCAGGGGCGCCGGCCGGCTCGGCATCGGCTTCCGCCTGATGGTCCCCCTCCACCGCCTCTATGCCCGCGCGCTGTTGCGTTCGGCAGTTCGACGTCTGGCGTCTGCCAGCGCGCGTGATCTGTCCGCCCGGCCGACGCCCCCGAATTCTTGACATTCAAGCCGTCCACGGTGAGAAGCCTAAGCCTTCCCGTCCCCGCGCAACCGCCGGGGATTTTCTCGCTTTAGGGAGGCATCCTTGAGCACGCCCACGACGACCGCACCGTCCTCCGATCACATCATGGGGGTCTACAACCGCGCCCCTCTGGCGGTTGAGCGCGGCCGAGGCGCGCGCCTGTGGGACACCAAGGGCGAAGAGTACCTGGACTGCGTGGCGGGTATCGCCACCAACGGTCTTGGCCACTGCCATCCGCGGCTGGTCGAGGTGTTGAAGGAGCAGGCCGACCGGCTCTGGCACGTCTCCAACATCTTCCGCATCCCGGGCCAGGAAGCGCTGGCGACCCGGCTGACCGACGCGACCTTCGCCGACGTGGTGTTTTTCACCAACTCCGGCACCGAGGCCATCGAGTGCGCGCTGAAGACGGCCCGCAAGTATCACACCGCCAACGGCAATCCCGAGCGGGTCGAGATCTACGGCTTCGACGGCTCGTTCCACGGGCGCAGCTACGCGGCGATCAACGCCGCCGGCAACCCGGGCTACGTCGAGGGCTTCGGCCCGCGCCTGCCCAACTACAGCCAGCTGAAGTGGGGCGACCACGACGCCATCAAGGCGGCCATCGCCAACCCGACCACGGCGGCGATCATTGTCGAGCCGGTGCAGGGCGAGGGCGGCGCGCGCGCCATGCCGGAGCACTGCCTGACCGGCCTGCGGACGCTGACCCGCGAGCACGGCGTGATCCTGATCTATGACGAGGTGCAGTCGGGCATGGGCCGCACCGGCAAGCTGTTCGCCCACGAGTGGGCCGAGGACGCGGCGCCGGACATCATGTGCGTGGCCAAGGCCCTGGGCGGCGGCTTCCCCGTCGGCGCCTGTCTGGCCACCACCGAGGCGGCCAAAGGAATGACCGTCGGCGTCCACGGCTCGACCTTCGGCGGCAATCCGCTGGCCATGGCCGTCGGCCTCGCCGCCTTCGACGAGATCAGCAAGGACGAGACCCTCGCCAACGTCCGCGATGTGGCCGGCTACCTGGGCCAGCAGCTCACGGGCCTGAAGGACCGCTATCCGGACGTCATCGTCGACGTACGGGGCAAGGGCTTCCTGATCGGCCTGAAGCTGGTCCCGGTGAACCGCGAGTTCATGGCGCTGGCCCGTGATCAGCACCTGCTGGTGGCCGGCGGCGGCGACAACTGCGTTCGCCTGCTGCCGCCGCTGAACCTGACCCTCGAGGAAGCCCGCGAAGTGGTCGAGAAGCTCGAGAAGACCTGCGAAGTCGTCCGGACCAGAGCGGCGGCATGAAGACTGTCCGGCACTTCATCGATCTCTGGAAGCTCGAGGCGCACGACCTGCGCACCATCCTCGATGACGCCAGGACCCGCAAGGCCTCGCGCCGGGGTTGGACCCAGGCGATGGTCGACCACGACCGCCCCGGCGAGGGGCGGACGCTGGCGATGATCTTCGAGAAGAACTCGACCCGCACCCGCTTCAGCTTCGACGCCGCCATCCGCCAGCTGGGCGGGGCCGGCATCATCTCCACCTCGGCCGACATGCAGCTGGGTCGGGGCGAGACGATCGAGGACACGGCGAGGGTTCTCTCGCGCATGGTCGACGCGGTGATGATCCGCGCCAACCGGCATGAGGACGTCGAGCTGTTCGCGCAGAATTCGACCGTTCCGGTCATCAACGGCCTGACCGACAAGAGCCACCCCTGCCAGATCATGGCCGACCTGCTCACCTTCGAGGAGCATCGCGGGCCGGTCGCGGGCAAGACCATCGCCTGGGTCGGCGACGGCAACAACGTCTGCGCCAGCTTCATACATGCCGCGCCCAAGCTGGGCTTCAAGCTGAACATCGCCTGCCCGGCCGCCTATCATCCCGACCTCTACGACCTGGCCCGCGCGGCCGAGCAACAGGGGAAGGTCGAGATGACCGACGATCCCCGCGCGGCGGTGGAGGGGGCCGACTGCGTGGTCACCGACACCTGGGTGTCGATGGGCGACGTCGACGGCGAGGCCCGCCTCGACGCCTTCGAGTCCTACCAGGTCGACGAGGACCTGATGGGCCTGGCGGACAAGGACGCGGTCTTCCTGCACTGTCTGCCGGCGCACCGCGGCGAGGAGGTGACCGACGCGGTCATCGACGGTCCCCGTTCGCTGGTCTGGGATGAGGCGGAGAACCGCATCCACGCCCAGAAATCGATCCTGGCCTGGTGCTTCGGGAAGATCGGCTAGCAACCCGGAGCTCCGCGATGGCCGGCATCGAGTTCGACAAGGCCACGCGGGGCGACCTTGCCCACCTGCTGCGCGACTACCTGAAGCGCGAGTGCGACGCCGAGATCGGCAACCTGGACGCCGAGTTCCTGCTCGACTTCATCACGGAAAAGCTGGGGCCGCGGTTCTACAACCAGGGCCTTCGCGACGCCGCCGTGGCGCTGGCCAAGCGCATGGACGTGTTCACTGAAGCGCTGGAAGAGCTCGAACGGCCCGAGCCGCGCGACTGAACTTTCCGGTAGACAAAACGGGAACAACCGCTAGGGTTGTGATCATGTCGCCGTTCGCCTTCGACACCCTGAGCGCCTCCAAACAGCTCTGCGAAGCGGGGATGAGCGAGGGCGTGGCCGAGGCTGTGGTCTCGGTCTTCCAGCACGCCGCCGCGATGCCGGACATCAGCCATCTTGCGACGAAGGCTGACCTCGATGCACAGCGCGTAATGACGAAGTCGGATCTCGATGCGCAAAGCGCACGCGTGAAGACGGATCTTGATGCCCAGGGCGCACGCGTGAAGGCGGATCTCGACCTGATGAGGGCGGACATCGGAGCCCTCAAGCGCGATATGGCCACGAAAGCGGACCTCGCTGACCTCCGCGCGGAGTTCGGCGCCAGGCTCCTGCAGCAGACATGGATGACGATCGGCGGCGTTACCGCTCTGGTGACGATGGTAAACATCACGCTCAAGATCTTCGACTGACGGGCCGCTCGCGCGACCCGCCGGTAATCACCTTCCCTACTTCCCCTCCGCCGCCTTGATGCGCCGTTCGAACTCGGCGGCGATAGACGGGTGGTAGGTCGCGCCGCTGGCGTCGAAGGACTTCCGGGCCAGCGGCACGCCCCAGTCCCTGTCCTTCAGCAGGCCGATGTAGAGCGGCCTGATGAATAGTCCGCGACCGACCTCGCCCAGGAACGACTCCAGCGAGGCCAGGCCCGGCGCGTAGCGGTTGGCCACGACCAGCTCCAGCCAGGCCGAGCGGACATAGGCGTTGGTCGAGGCCGACAGCGCGAAGGCGCCGTCCAGGTCGTCCATCTGCGCGGTTGTCAGCTTGCGAGGCAGGCCGTCCAGGAACCGCTTCCACTTTTGGGTCGTCCAGGTCTTGCCGGGCAAGGCCGAGGCGCCGCCGCCTTTCAGGAAGGCTGCGCGGGCTTCGTCGACCTTGAGCAGGGCGGGGGAGGGCTTGTGGTATGCGCCGGAGGGAATGCCCGGCTGATAGACCCACGCGTCGAGCTGCAGCTTCGATTCCAGCGCCGCGTCACCCCTGACCAGGTGCGCGCGAAGGTCGGCGAGGAAGCCGGCCGTGGTCTGGGGCTGGAAAGCGAAGCGGTCGAAGTAGCCGCGCAGATAGGCGTCCCACCGCTCACGGCCGACGGCGTGCTCAAGCGTGCGCAGGAAGGCCTCGCCCTTGATGTACTCCACGCCGGTGCCCGCGCCGTGCAGGGTGATGGCCGACGGATCCTCCGCCGAGGCGATGGCGCGCCGCAGCTGGTCCCAGGCGAGGTCGGCCTCGATCTCCGCCCGCTCGGGGCCGTAGAGCGCCTCCATCAGCCGGTTCTCGACGTAGCTGGTGAAGCCCTCGTTCAGCCAGATGTCGTTCCAGGTGGCGTTGGTCACCAGATTGCCCGACCAGCTGTGCGCCAGCTCGTGCGCGACCAGCCCGACATTGGCCCGGTCGCCGGTAATGAAGGTCGGGGTCAGGAAGGTGAGGTTGGTGTTTTCCATCCCGCCGTAGGGGAAGGCCGGCGGCAGGACCAGCACATCATAGCGGCCCCAGCGGTAGGGGCCGTAGAGGGCCTCGGCCGCCTCGACCATCTTCTCGGTGTCGACCAGTTCGGCGGCGGCGCGGTCCATCATCGACGGTTCGGTGTAGACGCCCGTCCGGGGGCCCAGCGGCCGGAAGGCGATATCCCCGACGGCCAGGGCGATCAGATACGGCGCAGTAGGGTGCTGCATGCGGAAGCGGAAGGCCCGCTTGCCCGGACCGGCGGGCTCGCCCTTCGGCGTCAGCATCTCGCCGCTCATCACCGCGGTCAGGTCGTCGGGCACGACAATGCGGGCGGTCCAGGTCTGGCGGATGCCGGGGCTGTCCTGGGTCGGAATCCAGCTGCGGTTCAGGGTGGCCTGACCCTGGCTGTAGAGGAAGGGCCTGGCCTTGCCGGCGGTCAGCTGCGGCGGCAACCACTGCAGGGCGTCGGCCGAGTCGCTGCGATAGCTGACGATGATCCGGCGTTCGCCGTTCAGCTGCACGGTCAACGGCGCGCCCTTGTCGCCATTGGCGGCGCCCAGGGTCCAGGGCAGCTTGCCGCCCCTGGAGTCGGTAACGGCAAGTATGGTCAGGTCCCAGGCGTCGAGGACGATCTCGGCGGCGCCGGGGGCGGCCAGCACGTCGAGGGCGGCGGTCCCGCTGACGGCCTTCGCTTCGAAGTCAGCGACCAGGTCCAGGTCGACATGGGTCACGCGGGCGATGCGGGGCTGCGCCCAGGTCCGGTCGTCGACCGAATCGGTGGTCATCAGGATCGGCGCGACGGCCGGGGCCGCGAGGGCCGCGCCGGGCACGCCGCAAAGCAGGGCGAGGGCGGCGACGAGGCCACGAACGGGGGGCGTCATGCAGGGAAATGTTCCGGAGTGTCGGGGCCGGTTTCCATGCCCCGAACGCGCGCCGCTCGCAACCGGGCGCATGAACCCCTATATGGCCGCCCCATGACCGAGACCCTGAACCTTCCCGCCGACGATCTCGTCGCCGCCTTCCAGATCGAGGGCTGGCCCGTGCGCGGCCGCATCGTGCGCCTCGGCGCGTCCGTCCACGAGATCCTGACCCGTCACGACTATCCGCTGCCGGTGGCGAATCTGCTGGGCGAGGCCTGCGCCCTGGCGGCCCTGGTCGGCTCCAGCCTGAAGTTCGATGGCCGGCTGATCGTCCAGGCCCAGGGCGACGGGCCTGTGGCCTACGTCGTCGTGGACTATGACACCGACGGCTCGATGCGCGGCTACTGCCGCTTCGACGCCGAGCGGTTGGCGGCGGTGATGGCCGGGACCGCCAGGCCAGGCGCGCGAACGCTTCTGGGGAAGGGCGTCTTCATCATGACCATCGACCAGGGGGCGGACATGGATCGCTACCAGGGTGTGACCTCGATCGAGGGTGACACGCTGGCCCTGTGCGCCGAGGAGTATTTCGCCCAGTCCGAACAGACCCCGACCCGCATCCGGCTGGCGGTCGGCCAGGTCGACAACGGCGAGGGGCCGCTGTGGCGCGCGGGCGGTCTGCTGATCCAGAACATCGCCGCTGACGAGGCTCGGGGCTCGACCGAGGACGCCTGGACCCGGGCGCAGATCTTGTTCGACACCACGCGCGAGGACGAGCTCATCGACCCGACCCTGCCGGCCGACACCCTGCTTTGGCGGTTGTTCAACGAGGACGGCGTGCGGGTATTCGAACCCCGGCCGCTGCAGGCTTTCTGCCGCTGCACCGAGGAGCGGATCGTCTCGGTGATCGGCAGCTTCAGCGCGGAAGAGCAGGCCGAGATGGTCGAGCCGGACGGCAAGATCCGTGTCACCTGTGAGTACTGCTCCCGCGTCTACGCGATGACGCCGCCGGCGGTTTGATCGGTCGCCTGTCCCTGATCGCCGACCAAAGCCCTGTAGGCCCGCCAGCTGGCAAGACCGAGCCAGGGGAAGATCACCACCAGCGCGAGGAACCCCGTCGCCGCCGCCGCCATCAGCAAGGCCGTGATGATCACCGCCCAGAGCAGCAGCGGGAAGAAGTTGGCGTTGACCGCCCGCACGCTGGTCGCCACGGCCGTAAAGACGTTGGCGTTCGGGTTGAGCAGCATCGGCGCCGACACCACCACCAGGGCGTAGGTCACAAAGGCCAGGGCGCCGCCGGTCAGGCCGCCGATCAGCAGCATGTGGTGACCCTCGCTGGAGCCGACGGCGAAGGCGACGAGGGACTCGACGTCACGATGCACGTTGAAGGTCGACAGGCCGTAGACGATCTGCGCAACCCGGCCCCACAGGAAGTAGATCAGCACGAGCAGCAGGCTGAGATAGGCGATGTCCTGCCGGAAGGCGGAGCGGACAAACAGGATCTGCCCCAGCGCCGGCCGCTCGCCCAGGTCCAGCCGCCGGCCCGCCTCATATGGGCCCATGGCCAGGATCGGGGCGATGATGACGAAGCCCGCGGTCAGGGCCAGCACCCAGAAAGCGCCGTTGGTGGCGTAGACGCCGTAGCAGAGCGCGAAGCTCGCCGCCGCGACAGCGAGGCCATAGACCAACAGCGGTCCGGGCACCTTCATCAGGTCCCGCCAGCCCTCGGCCAGCCAGATTAAGGGGGCCGAAAGACCGATCGTGCGGATAGCCGGCAGGCCGAGCGTTGCGTCCATGAGGGTTCCTCCCGGTCGCCTCTGCGGGCGATCCCTGACGGAAGAATGTGGTCGTGCGGCGCGGCTGGCAACCGCCGGCGAAGGATCGGCGTGTGCTAGAGGAAGCCCGGCGACGTGGTCGCTTCTTCCTGTTCGACGGCCAGGCTCGACAGGAAGTCGGCGAGTATGTCGGCGAAATCGGCCTCCGTGGCCCTGCCGCGGCCCAGTGCGCCCATCCGGAAGGCCCAGAAGCTGTTGATGTGCTGGAGGGAGCCGATCACCTCGCCGAGGCGAACAAAGGTGGCCGGGGCGTTCAGGAGGAAGTCGCGGAACTCCGACGGCCGCTCTTCGGCCAGAAACAGATTGTAGGACCGGTTGTAGTTCTCAATTGAACGTAGAACAAACTGCACCGCCTCGCGGACAGAGAGGTTGATGGACTGGCGCGCGCCCTTGATGTACTCAGTAGTCTGGAATTTACGCGGGGGATCTGGCACGAACTGCATGATGCCCGTGTATGTCTTCGAGGTCTCCCGGAGTGTGGAGGTATCGATCCATTTATATTACAACAGTCCGCGCCAGGCGAAGATGCCGTCCCGATACTGTTCAGCGTCCATTCTGAGCGCATCGCGCAGCGGCGCGAAGGCGGCGTCCAGGGTTTCCGCCAGCAGCTTCTGTGTGAACTCGTTGGCGCCCCGGCAGTCGCTGGACGAGACCAGATTGGTCAGGCTCGTCATCTCCGACGCCACGAAGGCGCTCATGCGGGCGAGGTCGGCTTCACTGCTGTTGAAGTACTCCAGGGCCAGCAGGTAGCCGTTCCTGGCGAGCATTTCGCGCAGCAGTAAGGGGTCCATGGAGGGGATGTCGTCGAGGATTTCGAGGATCGCCAGATCCTCGCGAACGAGGCCCGGATTGTCGGAAAAGTACGTCTCGAGAATGTGAGCGCTGCGCTCTTCGCCGATGAAGAAGGACTGGCCGCCGGCGCGGAGGTCGGTCTTAACGAGCGGCAGGATGACCTTTGTCGCCGTCGTCCGGCTCTTGTCGCACAACTCCCGTTCGTGCGGCCTCAGCCTGCGCTTCAGGATGATCGCATGGTTGAGAGTCGAGTTCTGGAACAGCCGCTGGGCGGTGAGCGCTGCGTGACCCGGAAGCCGTCAGTGGACGGAGAGCAGGTTCGGGACCAGGGCGGTCGATCCGGACCGCTCGAGGTTGGCGAGGTTCCAGTCCGGCTTCTGACGGTTCACATGGGGTCTTCCGGCGCGCGGCCTGATCCCGGCAGGCCGTCGAGGGCCTCGAGCTGGCCGTGAATATGCTCCACGAAGTCGACCACCAGGGCGCGATTCTCCTTCGCCATAAGGCCGAACGCCGGGCCTCTCAACACGTCCTCGGGAACGATGAACTCGCGCGAGCCGAGCCGGGCGCAAAGGCCGCTCTCGACGAGCTTGAGCACGTGCCGACGGGTGGTTTCGTAGGGGAATCGGGTCAGGTCCGAGATCGCCATGATAGACACCGGACGTCGTAAGGTATCGGGAAACACGCCAGAGACCGCCTTTGGGCTGACGGCGCGGTCCCTGTTCAGATGACTGGCCGACGCCCGCAGGATCGTCATGAACACGATCATGGTCGTGTGGTCGTTGTCGAACGCCCGGGCCATCAGCGCTGCGCTGGCCAGGAAATGATCGATCGACTGCGCCAGCAGGTACTTTTCTTCGTCGGCGTCAGGAGAAGGAGTCATGCGATCATCAACAATCCGTGCGGGAGGCTGCGCCGGCGCTCAGCGCTTCGAATCAGGGAATCTGTATAGTTGGCATAGCTTTCCCGCTGCTTAATCGCGCGTACGGCCTCAGCCTCCAGCCCGTACACTCGCGGTCGGCGCGCGCGTCATGATTTCCGGCTCGAAGGCCAGGCCCGACTGGAAATCGGTCAGTATGTCCACGAAGTCGATTTCCGTTATTCGGCCACGGTGGGGCGTGCCCATTCGAAACGCCCAGAAACTGTTTATATGCTGTAAGGAGCCGATCACTTCGCCAAGACTGACGAATATCTCCGGCGCATTCAAAAGGAAATCCCTGAACTCGGACGGACGCTCTTCTGTGAGGAATCTGTTGTAGGACGTGTCGTATTCGCCAAGCGTCTTAATAACATAGCCGAATGAGCGACTTATCTCTGTGCTTATCTTATTTTTGGTGTCGCAGATAAATCTTGTTGCCTCTTTAGTCCGGGGCGGAGCTGCTACAAAATTGCTTATCTCGATGCATGTCTTCGAACTCTCGCGAAGTGTCGTCGAGGAAATCCATTTATAGTATAGCATGCCTCGCCACGCGAAGATGCCGTCACGATATTGCCCTGCGTCCATTTTCAGCGCTTCCCTTAGCGGCTCAAAGGACGCGTCCGGTGTCTCTGACAGGAGTTTCTGGGAAAAATCGCCCGCGCCGCGACCATCATTGCTCGCTACCAGATTTATCAGGCCGGACATCTCCGACTCGACGAACGTGCGCATGCGGACCAGGTCGGCTTCGCTAATGTTGAAGTATTCCAGTGCGGGCAAGTGGCCGTTCCGGGCCAAGGTCTCACGCAGCAGGAACGGGTCCATTGATGGAATTTCGTCAAGTATATCGAGTAGGCTGAGATCTTGTGAGGTCAGGCGTGCATTATTCGAAAAATGCGTCTCCAGAATGTGTTCGATGCGCTCCTCGCCGATGAAGAAGGATCGGCCGCCGGCCCTAAGGTCGGTTCTGTCCAGCGGCAGAATAACCTTCGTGGCGGTGCTCCGTGACGTAGTGAACAGTTCCCGCTCGTGCGGGCGCAGTCGGTGCTTCAGGATGATCGACTTGTTGAGCTCGCTGCTCTCAAACATTGGTCGGTCGCTAAGGGCGGGGTTCCCCGCCTGGCGCCTGTGAACGTCAAGCAGGTTCAGAACACGGGCTGTCGACCCGGACTTCTGCAAGTTAACAAGGCTTCGGTCGTGGTGCGCCCTCATGTCCTTCCTCGGCCGCGTTTGCCTCGCGGCGTGGTGGGGGCTGATGGACTGCCCAGTCGGATCGACGCGATCACAGTCTTCTTCCTATCCGGTACAGATTGTATAATCAGTGTCTGAAGTTGCTGAAAGCTTAACTACATTGCCTCGCCAAGTCGACCGCATTACCCAAAAAGAGTAAAATGGGCTCCGTGCTGCCCCGTTTCGGATTTACTCAGATCATTGATCGTTGAGTACTCGGCCATACGATCTTGGATAACTGGTCGTAAAAATGCGCATGACACGGGTAGGCTCGGGAAGCGTTGCCTTCCCGCCGCTTTATCGCGCCGTCAGTTCACCCGCCGCAGGGCGCCGGGCAGGTGCAGGGAGAAGGCCGGGATCTCGACGTCGAAGGCCTCGCCCGCCGCCGTGACCATCTGGTAGGTCCCGCGCATGCTGCCCGACGGCGTCGTCAGCGGGCAGCCGGAGTTGTAGCGGAACGCCTCGCGCGGCCCCAGCACCGGCTGCTCGCCGACCACCCCGGGACCCTTGACCTCCTCGACCCGGTTGCGGGCGTCGGTGATGATCCAGTGGCGCGACATCAGGGTCACCGTCTGCGTCCCGTGGTTCTCGATCTCCACCACATAGGACCACAGCCACTGGCCCTCCTCGGGTCGCGACTGTTCGGCCATGTAGGCCGGCGCGACCCGCACCAGGATGTCCCGGGTGCGGGCTTCGTAGACCGGGTTGTCCGGCGTGCCACGGCGGCGGATGCGGCTCATCAGACGGCGCCCAGCGCCCGGCTGATGTCGCGCGACAGGTCCTGGACATCCTCGAGGCCGACCGACATCCGCACGAAGCCCTCGGTCAGGCCGATCTCCAGCCGCTTCTCCTCGGGCATGGCCCGGTGGGTGGTGGTGGAGGGATGGGTGGCCATCGACTTGGCGTCGCCCAGGTTGTTGGAGATGTCGACGATCTCCAGCGCGTCCAGGAACCGCCAGGCGGCCTCCCGCGAGCCGAGGTCGAAGGCCAGCAGGTTGGAGAATCCGCTCATCTGGGCCCGGGCGACCTGTGCCTGCGGATGGTCCGCCCGGCCGGGGTAGCGCACGCTGAGCACCTTGCCATGGTCGCCGATCAGGTCGGCGAGCACGGCGGCGGTCTGCGTCTGGCGGCGCACCCGCAGGTCCAGCGTCTCCAGCCCCTTCAGCAGGATCCAGGCGTTGAACGGCGAGATCGCCGGCCCGGTGTGGCGGATGATGTCGCGGTACGCCTCTTCCAGGAGGTTGCGCCCGCCGAGGATGGCCCCGCCCAGCACCCGGCCCTGGCCGTCGATGTGCTTGGTCGCCGAATAGACGACGATGTCGGCGCCCAGGGTCAGCGGCTTCTGGAAGATTGGCGTGGCGAAGACGTTGTCGACCACGACCTTCGCCCCCGCCGCGTGGGCGATCGCCGCCACCGCCGCGATGTCGGTGATCTCCAGTAGCGGATTGGCCGGGCTTTCCAGCAGCACGACCTTCGTGTTCGGCCGCATCGCCGCCCGCCAGGCGTCGAGGTCGGTGGCGTCGACATAGGTGGTCTCGACGCCGAAGCGCGGCAGCCAGTTGGAGATGATCCAGTTGCAGGAGCCGAACAGCGCCCGGCCTGCGACCAGGTGATCGCCGGCCTTGAGCAGGCCGGTCAGGGCCACATGGATGGCGGCCATGCCGGAGGCGAGCGCCCGGCATTGCTCGGCGCCTTCCAGCAGCGCCAGCCGCTCCTCGAACATCTGGGTCGTGGGGTTGGCGTAGCGCGAATAGACGAAGCCGGGGTCCTCGCCGGAGAACCGCCGGTCGGCCGCGCCGGCGCTCTCGTAGGCATAGCTCTGGGTCAGGAACAGCGCCTCGGACGTCTCGCCGAAGTTGCTGCGGTTCAGCCCGCCCCGGATGAGGCGGGTCGCGGGTTCCCAGCTGTTGGGGTCTTCGGCCATGGCTACGGCTTTCCTTGCGGCGTCGGCGGCATGAACAGGAAACCGGGGCGGGCGGTCAAGGCGGCTCGCGTGGGGGAAAGCTGAAAGGGGTTCGAGAGGGGCTGACAGGGGAATGGGGACGGCTTTGCGAAGCGTAGCTGTCCCTCAACATCGTCCGACGCTGTCGAGGGGCAGCTACCGTCTATCGACGGAAGCCGGCCTATCCCCCCGCGTCGTCCATCCGTCACTTGCAATTGCGCCCAAGGGCCATGAGTAATGGTCCGACGATGAATGACGCTCTTACCGCCGGGATTCTCCCCTGCCAGGCCATCGAGGATCTGATCGCCCAGGGGGCCATCAGCTCGCTCACGCCCTTCGACAAGAACCAGGTCCAGCCGGCCAGTCTCGACCTGCGGCTGGGCGAGCGCGCCTGGCGGGTGCGGGCCTCCTTCCTGCCCCGGCACCGGCGGGTGATGGAGCGGCTGCCCGACGTGGCCATGCACCAGCTCGACCTCGGCCAGGGCGCGGTGTTTGAGCGCGGCTGCGTCTATATCGCGGAGGTCCAGGAGCGGCTGGCCCTGCCGCGGGGCGTGGCGGCGCGGGGCAATCCCAAGAGCTCGACCGGCCGGGTCGACGTCTTCGTGCGGCTGCTGACCGACCACGGCGCGGCCTTCGACGACGTGGCCGAGGGCTATACCGGGCCGCTGTATGTCGAGATCGCGCCGCAGACCTTTTCCGTGCTGGCCCGCACGGGCACGCGGCTGAACCAGCTGCGGCTGAAGCTCGGCGAACCGCCCCGGCTGGCCAGCCGCGACGTCGGGGTCGACCTGTCGAGCGGCATCGCCGGATTCCGCGGGCGCCGGCACGCCGGGATCATCGACCTCGACGTCGAGGACGGCCTCGATCCGCGCGACTTCTGGGAGCTGCTGGAATCGCGCCGGGGCGAGCTGCTGCTCGATCCCAACGAGTTCTACATCCTGGCCTCCAAGGACGACATCGAGATCCCGGTGACCCAGGCGGCCGAGATGACGCCGATCGACCCGGCGGTGGGGGAGTTCCGCGTCCACTACGCCGGCTTCTTCGACCCGGGCTTCGGGGCCGACGAGACCCGGTCGCGCGGCTCGAAGGGCGTGCTGGAGGTGCGCAGCCACGAGACGCCGTTCCTGCTCGAGGACGGCCAGACCGTGGCGCGGCTGGTCTATGAGCCCCTGACCGCCCGGCCGACCCGCCTCTATGGCGAGGATGGCTCCCACTACCTGCGGCAGGGGCTGAAGCTCTCAAAGCACTTCAAGCCCTGGACCTAGCCGGGCGGCGACAAGCCTCGCAGACAAAATGTACAGGGTGCTTGACATGATGTCGGCGCCTGTGTGACAAGCTCCCTTGTCAAAACGACAAGGAGATATGACGTGACAACCCAATCCCGCCCGCGCCGCCGGCAGAGCTTCGTGCAGCTGCTGCTCGTCTGCATGCTGATCGGCGCCGGCATCGGCCTCGTCAGCGGCCTGCTCGAGGGCCTGGGCCTGGCGGTTCCGCCGGTGGTGTCCGGCCTGGTCGTGCTCGCGGTCGGCGGCCTCATCCTGTGGCTCAGCGCCCGCTGGTGGGTCGTCGCCGACGAGGCGGTGCGCGAGGCGCACAAGTTCAGCTGGTTTTGGGGCGGATCGGCCGGAATGATCCTGGTCGGCGCCGTGGCCATCCCGCTGCTGGGCGTCGCCCGCGGTCCGGTCGACGCCTTCGGCCTGACGCCCGCCGAGGCCGGACTGTTCGTCGCCGGGGTCGGCTTCGCCCTGGCCGTGATGCTGATCGGCTACGTCCTCTGCTGGGCGGGCTGGTGGTTCACCCGCAATCGCTGACCGTCCCCCTTTCAGGCCTGGAGGCCCGCATGACGACCGCCAAGAACCCCGCCCGGAAGCGCTACATTGCCCGCTTCATCCCGACCATGGCCGTCTATGTGGCCGCCATCTTCACGGTCAGCTGGGTCTTCAACCGCTACGAGCCGACCGGCCCGATCGCCTGGGGCCTGGCCCTGCTGCCCGCCCTGCCGCTGCTGGCCATCATCGCCATCATGGGCGTCTACCTGAGCGAGGAAGGCGACGAGTTCATCCGCAAAATCCTCGTCGAGTCCATGCTCTGGGGCGTCGGGCTGACCCTGGCCATCATGACCGTCTGGGGCTTCCTGGAGATCTACGCCGGGGCGCCGAAGCTGCCGTCCTTCTGGGCCTTCCCGATCTTCTGCTTCGGCATGGGCCTGGCCCAGCCCTTCATCAAGCGCCGCTACCGGTAGGGGGGCGAGATGAAGAACCGCCTCAAGATCCTGCGGGCCGAGCGCGACTGGAGCCAGGCGGACCTGGCCGACCGGCTCGAGGTCTCGCGCCAGACCATCAACGCCCTGGAGACCGGCAAGTACGATCCGTCCCTGCCGCTCGCCTTCCGCATCGCCCGCCTCTTCGGGCAGCCCATCGAATCCATCTTCGACGACGGCCAGGCCTGATCCGAAGATCCATCCGTGAGATCCTTCATGACCACGACCTCCTCCAGCCCCAGACTCAACCGCGCCCGCCTGGCGCAGGGCGCCGCCGGCCTCATCCTCGGCGGCGGCCTCGGCTACCTTGTCGGCCGGCTGGCCAAGCAGGGCGACATCGACGTCAGCGGCCTGACCTGGTCCGACGCCATGGCGGTGCTGATCGCCGTCATGCTGTTCGTCACCGGCGCGATCCTCGTCGCCGCGACGTTCAGCAAACGTCTGGCGGGTAGGATCATGGACCCGGCCAGCGACCGCCCGGCGCGGCCGGCGCAGATCAGCGTCTACCGCCAGCAGGCGCTCGTCATGGCGCTCTCGGGCCTGATGATGGCCGCGCCGGTCGCCGCGCGCCTGGCCTCCCAGCCGCTGTCCAGCCAGCTGGCCGGGGCGGTGATGGCCGCCATCGTCGGCCTGTTCCTGCTGCAGACCTTCCTGAACCTGTCGGTCTGGACCCGGGCCGACGAGATGATCCGCCAGATGGTCGCCGAGGCCGGCGCGGTCTGCTTCTGGGTCCTGCAGGGCGCCCTGTTCCTTTGGGCGGCGGCGGAGAAGCTCGAGCTGGTCCCGGCCCTGAGCGCCTGGGACATGATGACCATCCTGATGGGCTTCTACCTCGTCATTTCCTCGGTGATCTCGGTTCGCCGCGGCCTCACCTGACCGTCCACGTCCAGCCGGCGCTGGCCCTCTCAGCCGCCATCGGGCGGTTCCTGAAGTCGCCCGCGCCCTCCCGCCCGATTTTCGACCTCGAGTCCGCCGAAAGGACCTCCATGTTCAAACGTCTCAAGTGCGGCCTGGCCGCCCTCGCGATCCTGACCGCCAGCGCCGTCGCCGCCTTCCCGGCCGCCGCCGATCCCGCCCTCTGGGTGGTCCGGGACGAGGACTCGACCATCTACCTGCTGGGAACGGTCCATGTGCTGCGGCCCGACACCGTCTGGCGCTCGCCCGCCATCGACAGGGCAATGGCCGAGGCCGACACGCTGTGGATCGAGGTCGAGGCGGATGATCCGGCGGCCATGCAACCGCTGGTCCGCAAGTATGGTCTGGACCCGGCCAACCCGCTCAGCGGCAAGCTCACGCCCGAACAGAAGGCGCAGCTCGACGCCGCCGCCGCCGGCATGGGCGCCAGCGGCGCGGCTCTGGAACCCCTGCGGCCCTGGCTGGCGGGCCTGACGCTCAGCATCGGACCGTTGGTGAAGGCCGGCTACGACCCGGCCAGCGGCGTGGAGTCAAGGCTGAAGGCCGCCGCCCGCGACGCCGGCAAGCCGATCCGTACGCTAGAGACGCTCGAGCAGCAGATCGGCTTCTTCGCCGACCTGCCGCCGGCGGTGGAGCTGGCCTTCCTGCTGTCGGCCCTGGACGAGATGGACTCGGGTCCGGCGATGCTGGACGCCCTGGTCGCCGCCTGGAGCGCCGGAGATATGGAGGCCCTCAACGAGCTGATGGTCAGCGAAATGGCCGCCGACTATCCCGAGCTCTACCAGGCCCTTCTGGTCCGCCGGAACAAGGACTGGGCCGGTCAGATCCAGACCCTGCTCGGCGGCAAGGGCGTATCGGTGATCGCCGTGGGCGCGGCCCATCTGGTCGGCGACGAAAGCGTGCAGGCCCAGCTCCTGGCCCGCGACATCGCGGTGGAGCGGCTGCCGGACTGATCGACGTCGCGCCGTTAGGGGCGGGCCCGGTTCGCGCCGGGCCCTGTCGTCTACTCGGCGGCGACCTTGGGCCGCAGGTAGATGGACCGCTTGGGCGTGCTCATCACCCGGTGCAGCATCGGGACGAACGCCTCCAGCGGCATGGAGTCGTAGTTCGGATCGAAGGCCGACTGGTCGTACAGGTGGCAGAACTGGGCCGTGTACTCGAAGTGCGGATGGCCGCGGAACTGCTCGCGCATGTCGCGGTCCAGGCCCAGGTGATGGAAGAAGTAGTAGCCCTGGAAGATGCCGTGCTGCTGGACCATGAAGTGGTTGGCCTCGGACACGAAGGGGAAGACCATTGCCGCCCCGATGTCGGGGTGATTGCGCGGGCAGAGCACGTCGCCGATGTCGTGCAGCAGGGCGCAGACGACATACTCCTCGTCGCGGCCGTCGCGGAAGGCCCGGGTGGCGGTCTGCAGGCTGTGCTCCAGCCGGTCGACGACAAAGCCGCCGCAGTCGCCCTTGAGCAGGTTCAGGTGGCTGACGATCCGCTCGGGCAGCTCGCGGCCGTACTGGGCCGAGGCCGCCGCGATCACCGCCCAGTCCTCCTGGGTGCTCTCGGTCATGGCGTGGAACTTCGCCCGCGCCTCTTCCCCGTGCTCTCCGTCCGCCATGGTCGCTCTCCCAACGCTTGTTTGAAGGATCGTGCGGGAGGCGGCGGGGGTCGTCAATCGGCTGCGCGACTGTCGGCCTGCAGACATTTAGCGATTTCTTGAGTCCCTCCGGCGCAGTGTCACCGCTGTCATGACCGCCGATGGCGGCCATTCCAGGGTCGGGCGATGAACCCAGACGTGACGAGCGGCGCGGCGGCCTGCTCCGGTGAAGCCGGCGAAACGGGTTTCGACGACCGCGATCAGACGATCCGCAGGCTCGAACTGGAAAAGCTCGAGATCCAGGCGAGGCTCGATGTGGCGCTGCACGCCACCCGTCATGACAGCCTGACCGGCCTGCCCAATCGCGCCGGCTTCGTCGGGGAACTGACGGGCCGCATCGCCAACGGCTTTCAGAGCCAGACGATCTTCCTGCTCAACATCGACCGGTTCAAGCTGGTCAACGAGACGCTCGGGCACGAGGCCGGCGACGACCTGATCCGCAAGATCGGCGTGGCGCTGGGCGCCACCGTCCCCGGCGGCGGCCTGCTGGCGCGGCTGGGCGGCGACGAGTTCGGCATCGTCACCGAGTCGCTCGGCGATCGGGGCGTCGCCGAATTCTGCGGCCAGCTGCTGCGGGTCTGCGCCCAGAGCCGCCGGGTCTATGGCCACGAGGTCCAGGTCAGCGCCTGTATCGGCGTCTGCCGGCAGAAAGTCGACCAGGACAGCAGCGACCTGCTGCGCCAGGCCGACCTCGCCCTGCGGGCCGCCAAGCGGGAAGGGCGCAACCGCTACCGTCTGCATGACGAGGAGAGCGCCCGCTCGTCGCGCCGCCGCCTCTCGCTGGAGGCCGGGCTCGAGCGCGCCCTGCGGGCCGGCGAGTTCACCATGGCCTACCAGCCGATTGTCGATGCGCGGTCGCGCGAGACCCAGGGCTACGAGGCCCTGATCCGCTGGACCAGCGACCGCTTCGGGGCCGTCTCGCCGGCCGACTTCATTCCGGTCGCCGAAGACACGGGCCTGATCCTGGAACTGGGTGACTGGATCATGCGCCAGGCGATGAAGGACTGCCGCCGCTGGGGCGGGCCCTACGTTTCGATCAACCTCTCGGCGCGGCAGTTCCTGTACCAGAACATCGCCGAGCGCATCCTACAGTTTGCCAGGGACAGCGACCTGCCCCCCGAACGGATCCAGGTCGAGCTGACCGAGACGGCGATCATCGACGACGTCGAGCGGGCGCGGGACAATCTGCAGGTGCTCAGGGCGGCGGGCGTGCGCATCGCGCTGGACGATTTCGGCACGGGCTATTCGAGCCTGACCTACCTGCACCGCTTCGACATCGGTTGCATCAAGATCGACAAATCCTTCGTAGACGCCGTGACCCGCGACCGCCAGGCGGCGATGATTGTCGCCTCGGTGACCAGGCTGGCCCGGACGCTGGGCATGAAGGTCGTGGCGGAGGGCGTCGAGAGCGAGTCCCAGCGCGAGGTCCTGCTGGCCGCCGGCTGCGACTACCTGCAGGGCTTCCATTTCGGCCGCCCCGTCGCGCCCGGCGCCCTCATCGCCGCACTCAACGGCCCCGACCTGCCTTGAGGCCATCGCCCCGAGCCGCTATGACGCCTCTCGCGCGGCCGTAGTTCAGAGGTAGAACGTCAGCTTCCCAAGCTGAATGTCGGGGGTTCGATTCCCCCCGGCCGCTCCATAATTTCAATGACTTAGAGTCCCGAAAGTTGACCGGTTTCGGTCATTTGGGAGTTATTTGGGAGTTTTCGTTCCCGAACCGTTCGCCTGGATCCGTCTCATATCGCGTTCGCCACGCGTCTCTTGCGTCCGAAACTGACGCAGGCGAACCCTATCGTCTTGATGGACGCCAGCGAGTCCTAGAGCCGAAGATGCCGTTCGCCGAGCACCAGCTCTCCTTCCGCCAGCGCCGCCGCCTTCGGACGGCCGACTGGTCGCTGGCATCTTGATGCGATGGTGGACAGAATTTCGGGTAGGCGGTTGTATCTCTGGCGCGCGGTCGATGACGAAGGCGAGGTGCTGGACGTCCTGGTCCAGAAGCGTCACAACAAAAGCGCGGCGCTGAAGCTGTTGCCGAAACTGCTCTGAAACCAGAGTGTCCTCCATGAGGCGATAACCACGGACAAGCTGGCGTCATACCGGGCCGTGGCCCGTGATCCAAGCCTGAGGAGCCACTATCGGCCGGGCGGGATACACGAGAATAACCGGGTCGAGTACTCCCACTTGGTCATCCGCCGACGAGAACGAAAGCAGCGGAAGTTCACATCCCAGCGCTGAGATCAGAGGTTCCGCGCCAGCCACTCCGCTGTCTCCGACACGTTCAGTCTGCAAGCCCATCTGATTCGGAGACCCAGTCTCCGGATCCTGCGCGCCAAAGCAGACCGGGCGTGGGAAGCCGCGACCGTCGCCGCCTGGTCCAGGGGTAGGGAAGGGGCGCTTCCGGCCGGGCAGACTTAACGTGTCAGCACCGAAGAAACCGACGGGAGCCGGACGGCGATGGGATCGGTGATCCATCGCCGCCCTTGCTCATCAATTGAAGCGGTACTGGAGCTGCAATCCGACCGTGCGGGGCGGCGTGATGCCGTAGACCACTCCAAAAGTGTCCGCGGCCGCAGGCGGGGATGCCATGCGGCGGCCATCGGCGTTATCGTAGCCCTCTTCGTCGAAGGCGTTTCGAACAAAGGCGATGACCCTGTATCGGTCGTTGGCCTCGGTCCACACTGCGCGCAGGTCAACCCGATCGAAAGCCGGGGCCAGGGTGTACTCACGATTGAAAACGCCCTGGTAGGTGTCGTCACGCCAGATATAGTTGCCCGACAGGGTCAAGGTGCCAGCCGAGAAGTCGATGTCATAACTGGCGCTGAGGGCGACCTTGTTCTGGGGCGTCTGGGGCAATTGCTGTCCCTTCAGGCTCTGGGGCTGCTGGCCGCCGACAAGCGGTCCAACAGGATTTGCGCCCGGCTCGTTGGCGTTGGGGTCGACCCCGTCGATGAAGCAGCAGGCTTCGTTGATCTCTGACTGGGCGTAGCCATAGCTGAGGGACAGGCGCAGCGGATCTATCGGACGCCAGATGGCCTCGACTTCAGCGCCGTAGGATGTCGACTCCTCAAGGTTGAAGAACTGAGTCAGAGCGATGCCTGCGGATGTCGTCACCGTCAGGGGGATCTGAAGGCCGTCATATTTGTAGCTGTACAGCGCCGCGTTGACCTGCAGGCGTGAGCCGAAGTTGCGCTTGTAGCCAAGTTCGAAGGCGTCGACGTACTCAGGATTCGTCTGCGGCAGGGGCGTGATGCCGCCAGCGTTGAAACCACCCGACTTGTAGCCACGGCTGACCTTGATGAAGGCGAGCGTATCGCTATCGGGTGTCCATTCGAGGCCAACCGCGCCGGTCGTCGCCTTCCATTCTCCGGAGAGACCTCGCCGGGCCATGCCGGTCGCCGGGTCTGTGGTCACAGCCGAGGAAACGCCCGGGGCTGGTGTAATTGAGACGGTTGAAGCGGTCACATCCAGCGCTGGCGTCGACGTGCCGTACTGGTCTGGTGAAAATCCACCGCAGCCGAAGCAGACGACCCGCAGGGCCTCGAAGCCCGACTTTTCGTCACGTGTATATCGCAAGCCCGCCGTGACCTTGAGGGTATCACTGAGGATCCAGTCGACCTGGCCGAACACCGCCGCTGATCGAGTCTCGAGGGTCGAAAGTGCGGTCACGAAATCACCACTAGGATTGGCGGGACCGTTGGAGGGTGTTCGCAACTGGAGGAGATCTGGCGCCTGGAAACGGGATTTCTGCTCCAGTTCCTCAGCGTAGTAATAGACGCCCGCGATCCATTGGAGCGCTCCATTGTCATTGGAGCTGATATTTATCTCACTACTGCCGAAGGACTTGTCCTCGAGGTAACCGAAGGCTTGCGAAGGTGAGATCGTTGTCGCGGTACAACCGGGGATGAAGAAGGCGCAGACGGAGAACCCTGGAGCCAGCGGGACCGTGTATGATTTCATGCTTGTATCATCTAGGTCGCTCAAGCTGGTGAAGACATAGGTCTGGTATCCACCGATGTATCGCACATCAACGCCGGGCAGCGACCAGACAATGTCCGAGGAGAAGCCGACATTGTCGCTCAGCTCCTGGTGGTTGGTCGTGTTGGTGTTGATGCTTCTAACGTCTTTGTTGGCCGGATTGGTTGCTGGACCGCTCGCCACGAAACCGACTGTCGTATAGCCGAACGCCGATCCGGGAATGATCGAGTTGGGGGGATAGAGCGCCGCGTCATAGTTGCCGACATAGTTGGTCCCGCGGTCGTTTGTGTCGGCGGCTCCGGTGAAGATTTTCAACCAGGCAGTGAGGTCCGGGCCAAGATCAGCCTCGAGCTGAAGTTCGGCATAGGTCCGCTCGCCAACGCCGCCCTCGTCGGGACCGCCTGACGCATTGGTGAAGTAGCCCTCATCCTGATTGTAACGCGCCACAGCGAGACGTGCGCGCAGACCGTCCTCCAATGGGCCCGAGACCGCAGCTTCCAGATTGAGGACCCCGTAGTCGCCGGCTGTCGCGCGGATCTCACCGGAAAAGCTGTCTGTGGGACGCTTTGAGATGGCGTTGATGGCGCCGCCGATGGAATTGCGACCGTAGAGCGTGCCCTGGGGCCCGCGGAGGATTTCAACGCGCTCGACGAAGAAGTCGGAAGCGCTCACCGATCGCGTTGAAGCGTCATAGACGCCGTCGGTATAGGTCGCCACGCCGGGATCGCTGCCGTTGGTGTTGGTCTGGCGGCCGACGCCGCGAATGAACACCCTGTCCTGGGACCCGGAGAAGCTCAGCCCCGGTGTGAAGTTCGCCAGATCCTGTATCGTGGAGATGCCGATGAGCTGCCGGGTTTCCGCTGTGTAGGCCGATACGGCGACCGGCACGTCCTGGAGGCTTTCACTCCGCTTCTCGGCGGTTACGATCACTTCATCAACCGTGGTTTCCCCGGTCTTCGTCTGCGTTTGCGCGTGAGCCCCGCCAGCGAGCGCCATAAGCCCCGCGGACATCATCAGTATGTACCTGGTACGCATGATTGATCCCTCCCTGCCGGTCATTGCGCCGGTTTGATTATTCGGTCTCGCCGCGCCCTGAAAAGGTACGGTAAGCCTATGTGACAGTAGTATTGGATATAATTCTATGTCACTAGAAAAATCATTGAAAAAGGGGGATGCGAGCCGTCTGGGGATGGAGGCATCTGAGCATTCAAGAATCCGGCGGTAAGCTGGGCATCAGGGGCGAAGCGTTGAGGCGCCACCATGAAGGCTGAAAAAGGGGCTTTGGAAGAAGGGCCCAACCTGGCTGTGCGCACAGCGTTCGGGATGGGCGCCTTGTCTGCGGGCGTCCTGACCCAGGCGCTGAGCACACTAGCGCTGCTCTTCTACAATCAGGTGATCGGGATGAGCCCCGCGACGGTCGGCCTTGCGCTGATGATCTCACTGATCGTCGACGCCTTCTTGGATCCGGCGATCGGCCTGTGGTCGGACAACACGCGGTCTCGGATCGGACGACGGCACCCGTTTATGTACGCCGCCATCGTCCCGACCGGTGTCGCTTTCTGGCTGCTCTGGAGCCCACCGGTAGGGCTTTCTGAAGCCGGTAACTTCGCCTGGCTGTTGGGCACACTTCTGGCGGTGCGCTTCTTCAGTAGCCTCTACGAGGTGCCCAGCACCGCCCTCGCTCCAGAGCTCGCGCCCGGCTACAACGCTCGCACCAGTCTGCTGGGGCTTCGCTACTTCTGGGGTGTTCTGGGGGCGGTTCTGACCAGTGTTCTGGCTTTCCAGATCTTCCTGAGCGAACGCAATGGCGGTCTGACAAGTCGCGAAGGGTTCGCCGCAAATGGTGTTGCAGGCGCAATCATCATCAGCATCACATTGCTGATCTCTTGCCTCGGTACTCACCGGGCAGCCGGGCGCTTTACGCCGCCCCCTGAGGCGCCTCGTCACCCTTCTGCGCTGCTTGGCGAAATCTGGTCGGCGCTGACCAACCGGAACTTCTCGGCGATCATGATCGCCGGCCTGTTCGCCGGCACCGCCTCTGGCCTGACCTCCGGTCTGTCGATGTACTTCAATCTCTATTTCTGGAGCCTGTCGACGGACGACCTCACCCTGCTCACCATGGCCGGGCTATCAGCCTCGGTGATCGGCGTCTTCCTCGCCCCGGCCGTCGCGCGGCGATGGGGCAAGAAGCAGGTCGCGCTGACGCTCTTCGGACTGTCGGTTGTCACGGCCGTCATGCCCATGGCCCTGCGGCTGCTGGGCGTCCTGCCCGGAAACGACTGGCCAGGCCTGCTGCCCCTTCTGTTCGTCGAGACGCTGATCGCCGCCACCATGGGTCTGATGTGGATGATCATCGTTACGTCGATGCTGGCTGACGTGGTCGAGGACAATGCTGTCCGCACGGGCCGTCGGTCCGAGGGCCTGTTTTTCGCCGCCAACTCCATCCTCGCCAAGAGCGTCACGGGTGTCGGCACACTCGGAGCGGGCCTGATGCTGACGGCCGTCAACTTCCCTCGCCAGGCCGCGCCGGGCCAGGTCAGCCAGGAGATGATCCATGCGCTGGGCTTTATCTACCTGCCGGTGGCCCTGGTCCTGTCGGCCCTCGCTTTGGCCTCACTGGTCTTTTTCCGCATTGACCAGGCCAAGCATGAGGAAAATCTCTCCCTCCTGCGCAGCGCAGCTCTCGCTGATGAGACCATCGGCGAACCCCATGTTTCACTGCGTGACGGGCGTTAGCGCCGCAGAACCTCTTGAGGCGCTGCAGCCTGCGGGTCCTGTCGTTGTGTAACTCAGGGTTGGCCTGTGGTCGTGCCGAGCTTTGGAAAATCAATGAACGGGTCTTGAAGCGATGCGGTGTTTGAGAATGGGCCTGATCGGCGGGGGCGTCGGTTCACTGATTGGACCGGTCCACCGCATTGCGGCGGAGCTCGACGGTCGGATGGCCCTGGTGGCGGGGACGTTCAGCAGCGATCCGCAAAGATCGGTTCAATCCGGCGAGAGCTATGGGGTTGATCCGGCCCGAGCCTATGCTTCCGTTGACGCCATGCTGGCAGGGGAAGCCGGGCGGCCGGATGGTATCGAACTGGTGGCGATTGCAACCCCGAACCACCTGCACCTTTCCGCAGCCCAGGCCGCCCTTGCTGCCGGCCTGGCCGTGATCTCCGAAAAGCCGGCCACGGCCACCCTGGCCGAGGCGGAGGCGCTTTCGCGATCCGTCCAGCAGTCTGGCAGACCCTATGCGCTGGCCTATACCTATACCGGCTTTCCGATGGTCCGGGAGGCGCGCAGGCGGGTGGCCGCTGGTGCGATCGGCCGCGTCCGGAAGGTCGTGGTGGAGTTTTCCCAAGGCTGGCTGGCGGTCGCGATGGAGGCCCTGGGCAGCAAACAGGCCGGCTGGCGCGTAGATCCGGAAAAATCGGGGATCGGCGGCTGCATCGCCGACCTTGGCACCCATGCCTTCAATCTGGCCGAGTTTGTGACCGGAGAGGAGGTTGTCCAGGTCATGGCTGACCTGGGAAGTGTCGTCGACGGACGCCGACTGGACGACGATGCAGCGGTCCTGCTGCGATTTTCCAACGGCGCGCGGGGCGTTCTTATCGCGTCACAGATCGCGACAGGAGAAGCAAGCAGCGTGCAACTGCGGGTCTACGGGGACGCGGGCGCGTTGGACTGGAACCTCAAGACACCTGATCAACTTCTGCTTAGCCGACTGGACGGCGCCGCCGAGGTGCTGTGCGAAGACGAAGAGAAGATCGCAAGGACGGCTCAGCGCGCCGCTGGGCTGCCAAGCATGTTTGCGCCCTTGATCCTTGCCTTTGCCGACATCTATCGGGATTTCGCGGACGTCCTCGTCGACGACGGAGACGGAACCTATCTTCAAGGCATGGATGCGGGCGTTCGAGGGATGGCCTTTGTAGAGCGGTCGGTCCTGGCCAGCCGCGAACAGCGCGGTTGGACCGACCTGTCCGTGTGAGGCTCAGGATGTCGAGGAGAGCGACTTGGCAGCCTACAGGCCCGCCAGGACGCCGCCGTCTACATACAGGACCTGACCGTGGACGAAGCTGGCTGCGTCCGATGCCAGGAATACTGCGGCGCCCACCAGTTCATCGACCTCGCCCCAACGGCCGGCTGGCGTGCGCCCGCGGATCCAGGCGTCAAACCGGGTATCGGCAACCAGATCCGCATTGAGCTCCGTTGCGAAATAGCCTGGTCCGATCGCATTGACGTTGATCCCCAGGGGCGCCCACTCGACGCACATCGCCCTGGTCAGCATCTTCACGCCCCCCTTCGCTGCAGCATAGGGGGCGACACCGGGACGAGCGACCTCACTCATGAGCGAGGCAATATTGATGATCTTGCCCCTTCCGCGGGGCGCCATCCGCCGGGCAGCCTCACGTCCCACCCGAAAGACAGCGGTGAGGTTTGTGTCGAGCACCGCGGCCCAGGTCTCTTCGGGCATGTCCAGCAGGGGGCCGCGGCGCTGGATGCCGGCGTTGTTGATCAGAATGTCGAGCGGACCCATTCGCTCTTCGCAGTCCGCCAGTCCGTCGGCGACCTGCTGTGGGTCCGTAACGTCAAACGCGCAGGCCTGGGCGTCAAAGCCATCGTCCCGCAGCGCCTTTGCCGCCGCCGCCGTTCGCTCCGCGTCCCGCGCGTTCAGCGTCACCCTGGCCCCCGCCTCGCAGAGCCCGCGGGCCAGGGTCATCCCGATCCCTCGAGAAGAACCGGTCACGAGCGCGTTTCGGCCGGACAGGTCAAATCTTCGCAGGGACATTGGCGTGCTCCAGTTGTTTTGCACGCGACCTGCCTCGCAGACGCCGTGTCGAAGTCAATTTGGACGGGGCGGGGCGGCTTCGAGGCGCGCCAGCTCCGTGGCGCTCAAGTCGACAATCGTCCCCTTCACAAGCTCGAGCTCAAGCGCAGTCTCCCGGGTCCCGAACGCAAAACTGATCCTGCCCGAAGCCTGGGGGGCCAAGGTGACGCGGGTCAATCTGCCAGCCTCGATCGCCGCTGACACCAGAACCGCCCCATCGGCGCGCAATCCGTCAAAGGAGGCGTCGCTCCAGGCATCCGGAAGGGCAGGGAACAGACGAATGCGGCCAGACGTACTCTGCAACAACATGGTCTGGATGGCGTCCGAAGCCCCCATGGCGCCCTCTATCGAGAAGGCCCCGAAAGGCGCCTTTCCGCGCCCCAAACCCTGCCAGTCACCGTTTGCATGGAAGCCATTGGGAAACACAAAGGCCTCGGCATAGTCGAGCAGTCGTCTGCGTGCCGCTTCCCCATCCCCCACCCTTGCGGCGATAGCGGCCGCCCAAGCATGACTGTAACCCATCCAGAAATCACCGGACGCCGAGTTGATATCCTGGAACGTGCCCAGGGCGATCGTCTGGTCCTCTGCCGAGCCTTCAAGGCCACCATACAGGCCAAGGGGGTGCACGCCGACGGCATGAGAGAAGTGGCGGTGGTGCCCGGGATAAGCGAGGCCGGGGGCGACCAGGAGGGCTCTGCTATCCGACAGGCGGGCCTCGGGAAGCTCGCTGAGCACCCGGCGCCAGTGATCCGCCTCAGCCGGTAGTGACAAATCCTGCGCCATTTCCGCAGTCGCACCCAGGACCCAGCGAAACAGGGTCAGGTCATAGTTGGTCCAGCTCGAGAACCAGGCCTGTGGCTGGTTGTCACCGACTTCGGGAGACGACGACAAGGCCACGGAGCGAAACCCCTTTGCATCGCGCTTTTCGCTGATGGCTTCGACAAACCGGCAGACGGCGTTCAGGTAGGGATAGGCCCGGTCCGCCAGGAACTGGCGGTCCTGGCTGTAGCGCCAGTGCTGACAAAAGTGGTGGGCGAGCCATGCGCTGGTCGAGACCGAATGTGTATACTGGCGCCACCCCCCGATCTGACGGTTGGCGATATCGGCTGTCATCGGGACATTGAGACCGTCCACGCCAAAGAACCGGAGCGTCCAGGCTTGGCAGGCTTCGCGCGTCTCCCACAGCCAGTCCAGAAAACCCAATCCGCCTTCAAGCTGGTCGCCCGCATAGGCCGGCCAATAGGTCATCTGCGTGTTCAGGTCGTGATGGTAGTCGCCCTTCCAGGGGGGGAGGCGGCCTGAATCACTCGTCCAGACCCCCTGTAGCGACACGGGGGGGCGATCGCGACGAGCGGCGGCGCCAAATTGCGACATGCCTGCATAGTAGGTCCGCTCTACCGGGGCTTCGGGAAGGCAGACTCGACCCCTTGACCAATAGTCCGCCCACCAATCCGCCAGGGCGAAGGCGTCATTGTCAAAATCATGAGCCAGGGCGGATCGGGCGGTTGCGATCTTGTTCCTCAAGAAATCAACGTCCGAGGATGTTCCGGCGTCAATGCACCATACCCCGTTCCAGGTCTCTCCCGTGGACTCTGTAGCCAGGACGGCGGTGAAGGCGAAGTCGCCAAAGCCTTGCTGAAGAAAACCCTCCAGCCTGTCTTCGGACACAGTTTGCGGCGGCGGGTAACCCAGGTCCCAGGCATTATGCTGACTTAGGTTGAAGCCGCTCGGAGGGGGCAACCCCTCCGGCGGGCCGCCGAACGGGGGTGTGATCAGCCGCGCGACAGGCGCCTGGCCCGTGACCTTCAGGCGGCCAAGGCTGCCGTTTGCAGGGATCAGCGCCTGCAGAACCGTGCCGTTGGGAAAATCAATACGGGCCAGACCGGTGGCCCTCTCCAGACGCCACCGTACGGGAGGTGACTCGAAGGTCAATTCCAGCCGGCCCGCAGAGAGTCGCGTCGGGCCTGCCCGATCATAGGGGGCCTCCAGCAGGGTCTTGAGCTTGTCATGCTCACCGGCATGGTGTGCCGCGGCGACATAGTCCCACCTGTAGTCCTGGCCTTCGTATTCAGGGATTGGCCGAAGGTCCCAAAGATCGGACCGGTCAAGGGACAGATAAACGCAAACGCCTTTGCCCCAAATGCTGGCCCCAACCAGGCCGTTGCCAATCGGTAGCCCCTGATCTGACGACACCGGCGCTTCGTCAAATTCGATGGGATGTCGCCAGACGGGATGCGTTGGGTCGAGCATGGTGGCCGGCCGACTATCTATCGCGGCCACAGCCTTGGATTCAGCGGCCCGTCAGCAAGCTCGCCCGGCGGGATGGCATTGAGCCAGAACTGGTGATCCATCGCCCGCATACCTGTCAGGTCGGAGCTGACCTTTGTACCGTCTGCATACCAGATCACGGTCATGACGGAGCGCACGAGGTCTGTCGGATTGGCGGGCGCCCGATGCAGGGTCCAACCTCGATGGAAAGTCGCGTCGCCTGCCTTCATCGCGCCGTGCGTTGAGGTCGAAAAGCCTTCACGCTCGACCATCTCCGAGAAGGCCGCTTCGCTTTCATCCCCGATCACCCAGGGGCCAAGGTCGCGCCGGATGTGGCTCTGGTCGGCAAAAGTCATCGAACCCACGTCTGCAGGCACATCAACAAGCGGCATCCACATGGTGATCGTGTCATCGGTGTCCAGCGGCCAGTAGGTCTGGTCCTGATGCCAGGGCGTGTGTCCGCCACCCGGCTCCTTGGTCAGCGATTGGTCATGATAGAGGCGAACGCCCGGCACCCCCATGAGGTCGGCCGCGGCCTTGGCGAAGCGGGCGGAAAACACGAAGGGCTTGATCGTCGGATCGCGCATCCAGAGATTATGGCCCTGCAGAAACGCCTTGAAATAGGTCGATCGTTCCTCGAGAGGCGGAGCCTTTGCCGCCAGAGCGCGCTCCTGGGCCAGAATGGGCGGAGCGAACTCGGCGATCTCTTCAGCGCTGGCCAACCCCCGCACGACGGCATGACCGTTCTTGCGGAAGCCTTCGACCGTCGCATCGTCCACTGTGAAGGGTGCGTCTATGCCGGAAAGGGCCGGGAGTTCAGATGACAGGGTCATTCACAAGCTCACTGTACGATGGGTATCAGGCCTGAGACCGGCCGATCGGCGCCAGCCCGTTCAGGCAGGCGCATGGCGATGCTGCCCTCAGCGCCCTGCACCCTTGAGGATGCATCTGCGATGTCAAAGAAGGCATCGGCGTCAAACAGGCGCGGGTGGTCGGCTTGATGATGCTTGCGATCCATCTCCGCCAGGGTTTCCCGCCAGCCTTCGCGCCCGTAGGAGGGCCATTGGACACCGTGCTGCACGAAGGCGATATCGATGAAATAACGCTTGCGATCGCCGCCGCCGGGCTGCGGTCTACGGGCGTGGACAACCGCAGAATGGACAAAGACGACGCTTCCCGGAGGCAGATCGTTGACGACGACCGTGCCGGGGATCTCCTGGTCTCCGAGGAAGGCCAGTGCGTCACGGCGCATCACCGAGCGGTGGCTGCGGGGCAAAAGCAGCAGATCGCCGACAGTGCCATTTAACCCGTCAAGATAGTGCAGAACGTGCAGTTGAACATGACTACGATTGGTTTGAGGGATCTGTTCATAGTCATGATGCCAGGGCACGCCGCGCAGGCCCGGTTCATGACGCGCAGCATGGCAGTGATGGAAACTGAAGCTGTCTCCGCCCATGATATCCTGAGTGATTTCAAGGGTAAGGGGATCGACAACCAGACCTGACAGGGCGTCATAGCGGGCAACATGGCTACCGTCGAACAGCGGTTCCACGGTAACATAACGGTCGATGTCAGCAGATACCGCAGCGACCTGCCCGGCATCCAGCATACCCGGTCGAATGACATAACCCAGCTTGCGGAACTGCTCTTTCTCGGCCTCTGACAGTCTCATCTGACAACCCATTTTGTTCGCCAGGCAGACCCGCCGCCTGACATCATCCGCGCGACAAAAACCGTCTCGCGTTCACCGTCCTGGTAGAACAATCTATTAGACTAGAATTTTGGAGCGGCAACAGATTTTAGAGGTTGCAATGAATGAGCGCTGGAGCCTAGAAGCCGGCTTCGAAACGTCCATCAGGCTGCAAAGACAGGTTCCGGGTCTTTAGAAGGGCAGGCTTCCCGCCCTGACCAAGTGGATCGAAACACCATCACCTTCCTTGGCCGCTCTGCCCTTGCCGGCGCCTTCCCAAAGAAGACCATGGGCAAATTCAGGTCGCGCTCTTTCCGTCCGCCCCCGGATAGCCCTAAAACCGAGCATAATCTGGCGGTTCGATCTGAACACACCCCAAACTTAGCCAAGCCGCCTGTCATTGCGAATAATCGCCGGCGTCTTGTTTTGACCAGTGCCTTTTCGGCCACGGAGTCCACCAATGTCGAAGGTCCTCGATCCAGCAGAACAGGCCGTGCTCTCGTTTCCGCGACGGTCGCGGCGGAAGCAGGAAACCCGGCAGCGGATTGTTGACGCGGCTGAGGTGCTTTTCCGTCAGGCCGGCTTCACGACGACGACCATGCAGGCCATCGCGGAAGCGGCTGATGTGCACGTCACCACACTCTTCACGCATTTCAAATCCAAGCGTGACCTGAGCGACGCCATCTCGGAGCGCGTTCTGGAGGCCATGGGAGCCGCTATCGCGGAGAGCCGCGGCAAGCGCCGGTTTTTCGATTTCATGCGAAAGCTCACCGAAAACGCGGGCCGTGAACATCTGCGTCGGCCGGAACAGAATATTGCAATGGGTCGCCTGTTCGGCGCTGACGAGGAATTCACCGCCAGCTGGATCGCCTACGAACGGCGCAAGATCGAAATGCTCGCCGACTACATCGCCGAAGACTTTGGGCTCGACATCACCCTCGATTACCGACCCACCCTGATCGCCAACATGATCGTCGGCGGCAACATAATGGTCCATCAGCGTTGGGTTGAAAGCGAGGGGGGCATCGATCTGGTGTCCGAGTCCCTCGCCGTCCTCGAGGCTGTCGAAACCCTGGTGAAGCGTGGTCTCGCGCCCCCCGGAAGGGAAGGGCAGGCTCCCATGAAGACGAGTCAGGTCTGAAACAGTCGTCCTGAAGACCCTGACGTCCGCGCAATCGCTGGTAAAGGCGAGGCGTAACCCGAAAGCGCCTGGATCATCGTCCGGGAGCTCCCCCAGCCTGTCCGTTGTCGTTGCGGGCAGCGTGTCTTTGCCTGAGTGGCCGCAACGAAGTCCCCCAGCATGGTGTGATTCAGACTGATTGGAATGTGAGCTAGGAGCCTTGGACTGTCGGGCGGACCTGTTTGGTGGCAGCGCCGATCAAGGCTCGTGTGCGATCCCCGATGAACGATCCGTCGGACATGCGGTTCATGGCGTAGGCGACCACCATCTGCCGGTCAAAGTCGAGCCAGACCATGGATCCGCCCCAGCCGCCCCAGTAACAGACCCTTCGGCTTGGATCGTCACCCAGGCCATACCCAAGACCAAATCGAAGGTCGGCGCCCACGACAAGATCCGGCCCGCTGGATTGCTGGGACAGTGCCGCCAGGCAGCCTTCTGCCGACAGTAGCCGTCGCCCGTTGGACTGCCCTTCGCAGACCAGAACCGATTGCAGTTGGGCGATCGATCGAGCGTTGCCCAGTCCATTGCAGGCAGGAATATCGGCCCGTCGAAAAGCCTCGGACCATGACCATTCGGCACGTTCATAGGGATTGCGAAACACGCGCCCGGCCATGCCGGAGGTTGCCCGGTCGCCCGGGCGGGTCTCGGTCGGGACCAGGCGCGAGATGCGGGCATCCACCTCTGGCGGACTTGCGAAATAGAAGTCGGCGCCGACCGGTTCTGCGATGCTGTCGCGGAAATACTGGCCAAAGCTTTTGCCGGTGACGCGGCGCACCACTTCGCCAAGCAGATAGCCCTGGGTCACAGCATGGTAGCCAGACGCCGTGCCGGGCGCCCACCAGGGCGCCTGGGCCGCCAACAGGCGGGTCACCTTGTCCCAGTCATAGAGGTCAGCCTCGACAACGGGTTGATCCCAGCCTGGCAGGCCGGCCGTGTGACCCAGGACCTGGCAGATCGTGACGGCGCCTTTGCCGTTGGCCGCGAACTCGGGCCAGTATCTGGCCACGGGCGCCTCGAGGTCCACTTGGCCGTTGTCCGCCAGAACCAGGAGTGCGAGCGCCGTCATGGTCTTGCTGGTGGAATAGAGATTGACCAGCGTATCGCTGTCCCAGGGATCTCCGGCCTCATTTCGATGGCCTCCCCAGAGGTCAACGACAATCTCTCCGGCGACGCTGACGGCCACAGACGCGCCATCCTCCAGGCCGCGGTCGAAGTTCGACTGGAAGGCCGCCCTGACGGGCTCCAGGTTCGGCGCGCAATAGCCTTTCAACTCTACAGATGGGAGGGTCAACGGCCTCGCCCGCTCGCAGCGCCATAGATGCTGTTCCATTCCGCCCGGATCCACCTGGCGCAGGCGATCGAGTGTTCGAACTGGGAATAGCGAGCCCCGCCGCCGTAGTCCGTGAACGGGATGAACTCCGTCGATATAGTAGCGACGGGATTTTCGACGTCAGTCGCATGGCGCCTCAGGAACTGACGCACGACCTCTTTCCAGGGCGCCAGATTTTCGGCCGCCCAGGGGCTATGCCACTCGCCAGGTCCGGGTTCGATGAACGGATACTGGATGCCCCGCCCGGGTTCGCCATTGGGGTGCGTGTCCCAGAGGTTGGGTGGCCCGTTCGGAGCCGCCGCACGGGCGTGCATGTGCCGGACATAGCCGGCGTCAATCCAGCTCTGGCAAATGCTGCCGGGGCTGAACGGGTCCAGAACGATCGCGCCCGACGCGATGTCCGCATCCATGCCCTGAACAGCCTGCTGTTGCGGGTTGTCGATCTTGAAAATGACATGCGAGTGGTCGAGGGTCATGCAGAACTTCACACCCTGCGCTTCCACCAGACGGGCGACCTCGGCGACGCGGCCGAAATGCTCTGACCACATGTTCACATGGACTTCGAAACAGGGAACCACCCCATTGGCCGCGCCCTGTTCGGCTGCATGCAGATAGGCCTCGGCGACCTGCTCGTTGGTGACCAGCTGCCCCTTCAGGTCGTGGGAAATGATCTGAACATTGTGGACCTTGGACCCCAAGTCTCCGGCGATCCTCAGGTTCCAATCGAGAAGTTTTTCATCGCGATTGAGAAAGTAATAGAACCCACCCGCCGTAAGGGGCAGGCCGTGAGTCTTGCTGGCCTTGTAATAGTCCCAGATCAGATCGGGTGCCGGTGTCTTGTCGAAATAGTCGAAGACGCCCGCGTCCTTGACCATGCCAAAGCGCGTATCGAGGTCAAACTCGTCGGGCTGGGCATGCATGACGCTGGCTTCAACAATGCCGATGAGGAGCGTCTTGTCGGTCATTCAATCAGACCCTTACTCTACCTTGTCGTGTTCGGTTGATGAACCCCAAGGGTCTCCAGGGCGGCAACAACTCGCCGGAGCTCAGGCCGCGACAGCCTGCTCGAACAGGTTCGGCGGGAAGGGCGACTGATAGATGCTGACCCCCAGCTCCTCGCGGATCTCATCCGGTGTGTTGGCCCAGATGTCCTCCCAGACGACACCGAGAAGCGCGGGTGTCTGGCGCCCGTGAACCCAGGCGCTCAGGATGGTTTCCAGCATCAGTGGGCAGTAGGCGTTCGCCTTGAGCGAGGTGGATCCCACGACCATGGCCAGAAACATGGCGGAGTAGCCGTGGCCGAACTGGGCCAGCTGAAATCCGGAAATCGCGATCTCGTGCAGGCCTGTTAGGTGATAGCCGCCGACAATGTGCCAGAGGTCGTGCAACTGCAGAATTCGCGCGTTCAGATAGTGGAGTGGCTCGGGCAAGCGTTCGAGGTTGAGATTGTCACGATCCAGAACTTCGAGATCAAACCCGTTATCGATCGTCATCCTGTAGAAGGCGTGACCTAACGATCCTTCCGGACAGGCCGCCAGATCCTCAAGTCGAAAACGGCCCGGGGGACCGTTGGCCGCGGCGCTGGCGACGCCTGGATAGGTCATGCAGGCCTGAGCCAGCCGCTCCGCATAGGTCGACGAAAGGTGAGCTCCGAGCGCAGCCGTGCGCACAGTGACCGTGCCGGCATCCATCCCTGAGCCGGTATCATTGACGAGGCTCCAGAAGTCATTCCAGAACACAGGAGGCAAGGCCTCATTCAGCACCGGAGAGGCCGACACCGTTGCTGCCGTCACCGGGGTCCCATACCAACCGCTGGCGGCCTGATCGTAATACTCGCCGATCCGCTCGGGGGCCACGAAGGCGGCGTGAGCAAATGCAGCGCCCAGGGACTTCGCGGCGTCTTCCGAGGTCGCGCCGCCGGCGCGAACCTGGGCAGCCAGGACGGCGATCTCCGGGCCCGATAGCCCGGACAGGGTCAGGGCTTCAAATCGACCCCGATCAACATCACTCACCATGGCGGGCTCCTAAATCGGTCGGCAATTTCGGGACTTCGACGCATCCCGGGCAATCCGGGTTCGCATCGACCGAGATAATTCGATTGGCATAGAATAACCGTGTGGTCTAGAATTTTTTGGCGTTTTCAATAGCCCGCGCGCGCGTGGCCAAAGCCTTTGCCGAGATGAACACCCATGGACGATTCCAGCCTGCCAACCGCGCCTGCAAAGGGCGCCAGTCACTCTGAAATCGCGCATGCCGTGGACGCCCTGATTGGCGCAATGAGCCTCGCGGAAAAAGTGGAAATGATGTCTGGCCAGGGCTTTTTCGCAAGTTACCAGGCGAACGAGGGGCGTTGGTGCGCAGAGCCCTATCGCGCGGGTGGAGGGTGCGAGCGTCTTGGGCTTGTACCGCTGTATTTCACGGATGGACCAAGAGGGGTCTGCGCCGGGGACTCAACCTGCTTTCCCGTGACGATGGCCCGGGGCGCCAGCTTTGACGTGGATCTGGAGCGGCGCATCGGCGAGGCTATGGGGATCGAGATCAGAGCGCTCGGCCGCACCATGACCGGCGCGGTCTGTGTCAACCTCTTGCGCCACCCGGCCTGGGGCCGCGCCCAGGAAACCTATGGGGAGGATCCGCATCATCTCGGCGAGATGGGGGCCGCCCTGTCCCAGGGAATCCAGTCTCACAATGTGGTGGCCAGCGTTAAGCATCTTGCCGTCAACAGCATGGAGAACGCACGTTTCAAGGTCGATGTGCGGGTTGATGAGCGCACACTGCGCGAGGTCTATCTGCCGCACTTCAAGCGGATCATCGACTCAGGCTGCGCCAGTGTGATGAGCGCCTACAACAAGATGAATGGCGAATACTGTGGCCAGAACCGCTATCTGCTGACAGATATCCTGCGCGGAGAATGGGGCTTCAAGGGGTTCGTACATTCGGACTGGGTTCGGGGAGTTTACAAGGTCTACGGGGCAAGCGCCGGGCTTGACGTGGAGAATCCGGAACCCCTGGTTTTTGGCAAATCCCTAGTGGATGCTGTCGAGAATGGGTATGTCGAGCCACAGGTCATCGATCAGGCTTGCCGTCGCATACTTGAAACCCAGTTCCGGATGACCTGCGCAGAAGATCCCCTTGCTGCCTATTCGCCGGACCTTGTGGCCTGCGACGCCCATCGTGCGCTTGCCTATGAGGCCGCCTGCAAGGGGGCGGTCCTGCTGAAGAATGAAGGCCTACTGCCGTTTAGTTCGGGGGACGTGCGCCGTGTCGCTGTGCTTGGCCGATTGGCCGGACTGGTGAACACCGGCGATGGCGGATCCTCGCGGGTTTTCCCGCCCTATGTGGTGACGGCCCTGGCCGGCATCACGCAGGCCCTGGGTCCGGATGCTGAGGTGGTGACCGGCGACCAGACGGATTTGGCTGCGGCCGCTGCGGCCGCGAAGGACGCCGATGTCGCCATTGTGGTGGTGGGCTACACCTTGCGGGAAGAAGGAGAATACATACCCGGTGATATCCCGTTGGATGAGGGGGCAACGTCCGGGCAGGGGTTGCGAACAGGGATTGGTGGAGATCGCACGTCCCTCCGGCTGGCTTCGGATCAGGTGGCGCTGATCAAGGCTGCGGTGGCGGCCAATCCCAGGACCGTTGTCGTCGTTGTCGCCGGGTCGGCCGTGATCATGTCTGAATGGGACGCCACGGCCCCCGCGATCCTGCAGACCTTCTACAATGGAATGGAAGGGGGGCGGGCTCTGGCGGATCTGCTTCTCGGGGCGGTTTCACCGTCCGGGAAACTGCCCTTCACCGTCCCCGTCGACGAGGCTGATCTGCCCTTCTTCGACGCCCATGCCGATACAATCGAGTACGGACCCTTGCATGGGTATACCCTGCTCGAGGAGCAGGGTGTTGCCGCTGCCTATCCCTTCGGCTTTGGACTCTCCTATACCGCCTTCAGCTATCGAAGCCTGAAGGTGCGCCGGGCCCAAGACAGGCTCCACATAGAAGTGGCCGTCCGCAATGACGGTGAGGTCGCCGGCGACGAGATTACGCAACTCTATATCGGCTTCCCGGGCGTTCATGCCAAACGGCCACGTAAGCTGCTCAAGGCTTTCGCTCGAACACAGGTCCCGCCTGGACAGACTGAGATCATCCATTTTCAGGTCGCTCTTGAAGACCTGCGCTGGTGGGACCTGGAGACGCGCAAGTGGCTGTTGGAACCAGGCGCCCACAAGGTCTATGTCGGTGGGTCGTCTGTGTCAGCAGAGGCTTTGTGCCAGGAAATAGTGATCGGTTAGGCCGAGCAAGGGGCGAGATCGACGTCGCGTCCGGAACTAGGGGCTAGGCCAAAGGCTTCGGTCGGCCGTGCCCATTTGACTTTCCGGCCGCCAACCGGCGCCCTGCTTTTGCTCGTCGGTGGCGTCAGGCTTGCAGGGCCTGTTTGAAGTATGGACGCCGATGACCATGGACCGCATGGCCGCTCTGGTCGGCATAATCGATCAGGGTGCATCCCGATCTTCGGCCATCCCGACGCCGGGACCTGCCTCAACGACATCCAGGCCTGCGCCAACTGCGGCGCTCGCTGCCTCGAGCTCACAAATCGCGGCGAGTTCGAGGTCCATATCCGCCAGGCGCTGGTCCAGAAGCTCCTGGCCACCCGCGCCGAGGTCCAGAACGCGGCCCACCCCCAGCCCCATGCGACCTGTTTTCACAAATGATGTTGGAATAGAACGGCCCTGTCCCGGACGGTGCGAGGAAGTCTGATGAGCATCCATCCTGATCCTGCGAGTGTTGCGCGAACATCCGGAAAGCCCCTTCGTTCGCGCGCCTGGTTCGATAATCCGGACAATCCGGACATGACCGCCCTCTATCTTGAGCGGTACCTGAACTACGGTTTGACCCTGGAAGAGCTGCGCTCCGCCAGGCCGATCATCGGCATCGCCCAGACAGGCTCTGACCTCAGCCCCTGTAACCGGCACCATATCGAACTGGCCAAGCGGGTGCGTGAGGGCATCCGTGAGGCGGGCGGCATCGCCATGGAGTTTCCGGTCCATCCGATCCAGGAAACCGGCAAGCGACCGACGGCGGGGCTGGACCGCAACCTTGCCTATATGGGCCTGGTCGAGGTTCTCTATGGCTACCCGCTGGACGGGGTCGTGTTGACGATCGGCTGCGACAAGACCACGCCAGCCTGCCTTATGGCGGCGGCCACGGTCGACATTCCGGCCATCGCCCTGTCCGTCGGCCCAATGCTGAACGGCTGGCACAAGGGTGAGCGGGTCGGCTCGGGCTCGATCATCTGGACCGCGCGCGAGATGATGGCGCGAGGCGAACTGGACTATCAGGGGTTCATCGATCTGGTGGCCACCTCGGCGCCTTCGGTGGGCTATTGCAACACCATGGGCACGGCCTCGACCATGAACGCCCTGGCCGAGGCCCTTGGCATGTCCCTGCCGGGCTGTGCCGCCATTCCCGCCCCCTATCGCGAGCGGCCCCAGATCGCCTATCTGACCGGCAGGCGGATCGTCGAGATGGTCCATGAGGATCTCAAACCCTCAGACATCCTGACCCCGGACGCCTTTCACAACGCCATTGTCGTCAACTCCGCCATCGGCGGCTCGACCAATGCCCCGATCCACATCACGGCCCTGGCCAGGCACGCCGGCCTCGAACTGCCGCTGCAGCAGTGGGAAGAGGTCGGCCACGCCGTGCCGCTTCTGGTGAACCTGCAGCCGGCGGGCAGATACCTCGCCGAAGACTTTCATCAGGCGGGCGGTGTTCCCGCGGTGGTCAACCAACTGATGGGGGCCGGTCTGATCCGTGAGGCGGCCCTGACCGTCAACGGTCGCACGCTCGGCCAGAACTGCGCTGACAAGGCGGTCCAGCTTCCCGACGTCATCCGCACCTTCGACGCACCCCTGATGGCCAATGCCGGTTTTCTGGTCCTGAGCGGCAATCTGTTCGACGGCGCCATCATGAAGACCAGCGTCATCGCTGCCGAGTTCCGTGAACGCTATCTCTCCAGCCCCGGCGATCCCGACGCCTTCGAAGGCGAAGCGGTCGTGTTCGATGGGCCAGAAGACTACCACCGCCGTATCGACGATCCGGATATCGGCATTTCCGAAAAGTCGATCCTGTTCATGCGCGGGGCCGGGCCTGTCGGCTTTCCCGGGTCGGCTGAAGTGGTCAACATGCGCCCACCCGCCGATCTGCTGGCGCGCGGCGTCACGGCCCTGGCCTGTATCGGCGACGGGCGGCAGTCGGGCACCTCCGGTTCACCATCCATCGTGAACGCCTCGCCGGAAGCCGCGACGGGTGGCAATCTGGCGCTGCTGCGGACCGGGGACCGGGTGCGGGTGGACCTGCGGGCCCGAACCGTAAATGCGGACATTTCCGACGCAGAGTTTGCCGCGCGCCGGACGGCCCTGGAGGCTGCTGGAGGTTATGCCGTACCGCCGTCACAGAGCCCCTGGCAGGAACTTCATCGAGCCACCGTCGGCCCCCTGTCCACCGGCGGCGTCCTCGAGCCGGCCATCAAATACCACCGCATCATCGACCGGTTCGGCAACCCGAGGGACAATCACTAGAGCGTTCGACCATTGGGCTGAATCGAATGTGATTGAGTAAGGGATTCCCCTGCCGGCTTTGGCGTGGGTTGATCAACAAATGATCTGCTCCCCGGAAACTGGATCACGCGACGTTAGAGTTTTCTGCTGAGATTTCCTTGGCTGGGAAGGAGCGGAAGACCATGAAGGCATCAGCATTTTCGGACGCCCAGAAGGCGTTCATTTTGA
>Ga0247833_1000020_pt1 | contig 213068 bp, 310 predicted proteins | sample LaCruzMarch2015__7_FD_187117 | JGI IMG/M metagenome (GOLD analysis project Ga0247833, IMG submission 187117) | Freshwater microbial communities from meromictic Lake La Cruz, Castile-La Mancha, Spain - LaCruzMarch2015_8m | ecosystem: Environmental > Aquatic > Freshwater > Lake | place: Spain...
ACATTCCTTCACAATCAACTCGGCGAACTTTTGATAAGAAAAATCATCATAATAAACCCAATGTGCTGTTTCAATCTTGGCACCTGCTTGAATGGCAAGTTCATCAATTCGATTGTTCATTTGTCTAATCCTCGAACAAATAGACTGCCCACCATTGCCAGCAAGAATAACAATCCAAGACCGATAGCATAAACTATTAAAAATTCAATCATTCTTCAACTCCGAAATGTTGTTTAATCTTCTAATTCAACATAGTAATAATCGTCGCCTTGAGTGCGGTTCAAGGTATCGGCATAATCTTCTGCGTTTTTTCTTGATTCAAAAGACTGAACATATTCTGAGTATGTTTCATTATTTGAATCTACCGTATGTTTTACAATGTATTTCATTGTTCAACTCCGAAAAAGGTCTTGTGTAATGCTTCAAGATAATCGTCTGTGCCCATGTGTAGATTACCGTTGTCAATCTTGCTGTAGATGCCAGCACATTCCCGCACAATCAACTCGGCGAACTTGTCCATGAAGTTTACCTGAGTTTCCCAAGAGTTATTCTGCCCACTTGGATATGCGGCTGAGGCAGTAGCAGCCTTTTCCCAAAGTTCTTTAATTTTATCGTGCATCTGGATCTTTCTCATAACAAGTTAAACATACTGCATCATATCTCGGACCCATACAATGATAAATTGCACCATTGCAATACTTGCAAAGAATAAATGCGTGAGTAACAATATAGCCTTCTCCGGGAGCATACATGGGATAGAATCCTTCTTCTCGTTCTGTATAACCGATTAGTTTTCGTTCTTCGTTCATTCTTCAACTCCAAAATGTTTTTTAATCGCTCTGGAACAATCGTGTGTGCCTCTTGACCATTCTGAACTAATCTTATGATCCAGTAGCAAATCACAATGATTGGCACATTCCCGAACAATCAACTCAACCAAGTCATACAATGCTCTACGATCAGTTTCAAACATTCCAGTGTTGGCATCATACTTTAAGTCTGGGATAGACTTGATAAGTTCATTTGCTCGTTCGTTCATTCTTCAACTCCGAAATGTTCTAACAAATCTGATCCATCGCACCAAGCCATACTAGCACCATTAGGATTGGCCAACTTGTCATCCAATGTCTTGGCACATTCCCGAACAATCAACTCGGCGAATACTGTTTTTACTTTTTCTACTTGAGTCAAAGAAAGACTGGAATAAGTATCGGGTACTACACGATCCAATGCTTGACCCCAAAGTTTATCAATTGTAGACAACTTTGGAAAGTCAATAGGATTGTTTGTGTTTGAATAATGCGTCATCAATCATTCTCCATTTCTTTTTTTAAGAAATTCATTATGTTTTTCCCATGTTCCTTCTTCATATCCGCCATCACCTGAGTTAATGTCTGCTCCGGCAAGAATCTGTTGATAGTCTAACCATTCACGGCAAATATTCATATGGTCATTGCGTTGCCACAGAACCTTGTCGTGACTGAGTTCTACATAGTCACGGGCAATGTATTCTATTAGTTGTTCGGCAGTAAGTTTTTTGGTATATTTGCTCATTCTTTCACCTTCTTGGAGCATTGAATGATACAGATACTCTTGGCTTTTTTAGCAGTAGTTGAATGCTGACAGCACCAATCTGCATATTTTGTTCCAGCCGCACCCACATTATGGTGTACACATCCCTTGCAGTGTTTACTCATTCTTCAACTCCTGTTTGTTGTTGTCTATGTGTATATTATACTACCAGAATCATTTATTGTCAAGTAAGTAAAAAGTATTACATCTATACCGGGGCAATACCAAAATAAATTTTAGGACAATACCAAAGTAAATTTTAGGGCAATACCAAAGTAAATTTTTAACTACCACCAAAATTATTACTGCTCTCAATGGTCAATCGTTTAGTCACCTTGCTATACCGTAGCCAAAAGATTTTTGATCCATAACGGAATCTAAATCCAAGGCTACTTTTATCATTGGGTGGATAAAAGTTAACGCCATTGCGGATCACTCCGCCTTCTTGTGTGATATGTATCATTCTATATCCTGATTAAAGTAGTGAGTGCGAATGGTTGAGTCATCTTCTCCACGCTGAAGTCTGCTGAGTGCATCAATCAGGGCGGGGATAGTTCGCCGATCAAAGGTAAACTTGACGGCTTCACCCAAAAAATCATAGTCGTGTATTTGCATACTCACCATCAATCTATCATCACTCATTGTGATGTATGGTGTTCCGTCTGGCCGACAAATCTCAACTTTCATAGATCAACTCCATTTCAATATAAACCACATGGCGTCTTTGTCATCGCCAAAGAAATAATCAATCTTAGATTGATCGTAAGTATTATATCCATCACAATGTAAGTCGTTAGTAATGTAACTTGGGCAATATTTTTTAGCCCACTCTAACGGAGTCCAAAGCGGGTCGTAAGGTAGGGTAACTGTCATGAACTCCACCTCAACGCAAACCAAGTTGCCAACTTGGGATCTTTGACTGTGATAGTAGGCACATATTCAAACGGATCATCGCCAAATGCCTCAGGGTGTACAGGCACTGTAATGCGCTCGTAGAACCAAGCACACGCGGCACTGTCTTTGATATTAGTCATATTTCCTCTGCCCACATTTTCGTATAACCATTCAACACATCCGTCGGGCACACCTTGACGAAACTCAACTTTCATAGTCCTACCTGTTTGCCAAACAAACAATAAACCTCAAACCATTTAGTAGAAGGATTCTCAATTAAGTATGGATTAACTCTAAAAGATATTTCCCAGTCTCTTGACCACTGAAAGTGTCGTGTGCCAAATCTAATATTAAACCAAAGATTACTCATACTTCCCCGCAATGCTTGTTGTCTAGTTGTTCAATACTGTAAAACCCTAGTTTCAGACCCAGTCTTTCCCATAGAGTTAACCAATGTATTCTACCATTGCGACAATATAATAGTGGACCATCGATGTGGTTCCATTTGATATGCGGTTCACTATAAGCAGGATATTGTATCATTCTTCAACTCCGAAATGTTGTTTAATCTTGCTACCGATATTATAATCGGTCCCTTCGTTTAGTTCCATATGCTCACACGCAATATTAGCACATTCCCTAACAATCAACTCTGCGAACTTTTTACGGAAAATAAATTCCCATTCATCTAAGTCAGTTGTTTCTCGACTAGCATATTGACTAGCCTGGTCTTCAAGTTCTCGAATTCGTTCGTTCATTTGTATTCCTTCACCAAGCGATCCATTTCGCGGTCAAACCCAACAATGGCCCAGGCCTTGGCCTTGAGGCTCTTACGAAGAGCACGTTCACGTTCTGCTTCACCGTCTGCTGTACGGGCAAAGTCTGCCCAGGCATCACTGGCTCTGAAATCACCATCGACCCAACCCAGAGCAATGGAGTACATTGATAGCAGTTTCATTTCTGGTTTCATTCTTGTTCCTTAAATTAACGAACGGACAAACGCTTGAACACTGCCATGATCTCAGGCTTGTTCATCAGCTTGTCGAATGCTTCCTGTGGGTTGTAGAACTCACCAGTCTTACGGTCCTGAACCATAGGTGCGTTGAGCTTGTGAATGTTATCGCTAACATACTGGTCAGTCCACTCTTTGAACGATTTAGTGTCTTTGCTCATTGTGTGCTCCTGTTCAACATGTATGTATTATAACGCCGAATCAAAGACCTGTCAACCTCTAGGGTTATTCAGCTTGTTCAGTGCTTCGAGGTGCTCAGCCTTGCTCAGTTCCAACTCATAGATCATGTGGATCAAGTAGAGCATCATGATCACTGCGGCTCCGATGCCAATGTAGGGCAAGGGCACGAAGATCAATAAGGTGCTGGTTAGGGTACCAGCCAGTACAGCCACACCGAATACCTTGGCCATGTTGCGAATTGCGGTTTGTTTGGGAGTCATCATATTTCCTTTGTGTCTATGTATGTATTATAGCAAAACGGTTTAACCGTTTTGCTTGACCCGCACATCAGTATTCAGTGCAGGCATGTACTGAGCAATCAGCTGTCGTTCCAACTTATGTGCAACTTCTTTGCCACGCACAATGTCAACTATGGTTGACACTATGCTATCAGTACCGGCATTACGAATTGCTTCGTACAAAGCCCAGCTCTTGTCTTCAGTGCGGCTGCGATAGATGTGCTTGTTTACACGGCTACGCAGGCTCATCAACACAGTACGCTGAGTCTTGGCAGTGATACCAATGTAAGTCTCGAACCCGATATGCAAAGCATATACAATATGAGTGCGATCAACACGCTTTTTACGAGTGGCTTTTTTTGCTTCCATACATGTATTATAGCCGATTTGACGATTTTGGTCAACCGTTTTGCCGGGTAAAAAAGCCTACTTTTTTGTGGCGTTTTTACAACAAATTTAGTGTGAGTTTCTCACAACATATAATATTATCAATTATTATTGAGTATAATTCTCGAGAAACTGATTTAAATCCCCATAAAGATTAGCTAAAAATGCTTCTTTTGATCCGTAGAATTTAATGCTGGGATTTTTTCTATCTATATTAAGATAATATGGATCTTGTAATCGTTGATCCAATTGTACTAATAGTTTGGGACGTATTTGTTCAGGTCGAATATCAAAATTATAATGCTCGATATTCATTCGTTGCATTGCAATATAACCATGAGCACTGAGACGCATACCTGCACCTTGACGAGAATTTCGCCACCATGTTTGCATGGCCCAATCTAATCCTGGACGCTGAGATTCAGGAAACTGCCTGATCAGTGCTTCAGTAATGGCTTGTTTATTTCGCATTGGGGTATATTTTATCCCCTTGTTTGAGCAATACTACAGAAAACTTATCAGTGCGAAACTGAATGTTTAGTTTTCTAGCCAAATTGATTGCATGTCCTTTATTTGAAAAAGATACTTTTTTATACTTGGGACCTGGATACTGAGTGAGTAAATTTGAAGTCTTGAGATTGATTGGTCGATTATCAAAGAACACTGCCCAGATACCTTCGCTGGCCAATACCTGTTCAGTTTTATAGGTCTGCTTGTTGGTGTTCTCTATTAACACTGATGGTTTGGGGCGGCTCATCCATTATACTCCTACATTTATTTATGCAAAAATGTAGGAGTATTTAGAAGTCTTTCCCGCCCAGTTCCACAGTAATAACTTGTTCTTTTTGTGCAGTCAACAGCTGAGTTTGCAGTTCTGTTATGGCCAACAACATCTTGGTTATGTCAGCATGCAAGTCCTTGGCATCTCGAATTGGCATCATGAATTCACGTTGTCCACGTGCTTCATGTGCCTTTACTGAATCAATGAATCGATTAATGTGTATACTCATTTTTTAATACCATAAAAATATAAATCTTGAAGTTCCCAATTTACTGTTCTAAAATTCCATTCATTGAAATGAAGATTAAAATCAATCTTGCTGGTAAAATCTTCGGCAGTTAAATTTTTGTAGTATTCCCATCCGATACTGGTAGTTAACGAGTGCGTGGGCGATGTTCTTGATGTACCGTGTTCTTCACGGCCAGTAGTGGCACAAGTGAATATCACTATCCCATTATGTTTGCACATTCTTATCATGTTGATGAATGTTTCTAACCAATAAGGATTGTGCTCAAAACATTCTGCAGAAATTACCACATCAAAATGATTTGATGGACCATCAAACTCCTGCCCGCCTACAACTATATCTACTCCGTTACCAGGAGCAACATCTAATCCAATGTGCTGCGATGTATTTTGAATTATAGATCGAATTGACCCATTTACATCATAGCTTCCTACTTCTAAAAGTTTTGGAAATTTAAAGAAATCAGGAAATCGATCTCTAATTTCCTCAACGAATTTTTGTTGTAATGAATGCGACATAATTATCAGGAGAACTTGTTAAAAGCACCCTTCTTTTTCAAGAATGGTTTCAAGTTTGGTGGTTCCCATCCTTGTGGTTTGAGTACTTTACCATCTTCACGCTTGCGCACCTTGCCTGTTCCTTTATCGATCTTGGCAAAGTTAGTAGCCATAACTTCTTTCCAAGCACCTTCGGCATCCCAACCTGCGCTGTGTATAGCACCAATTGTAACAACTAGGATATCAATAAGTGCATCTAGCGTTTCGATATCGTCGTCTGCATCTTTGAGCTCTTGGTATTCCTCATCGATTAGATCCATATACATATCGAACTGTGCTTGATCGCCTGTGACATTTTGGTCACAGGCTTTCATAAATTTTTCTTGGTCACGGAAGAGGTTTGACATTGGCTTCTTCTTTGGTATAAAATGGACCTTGATACGGATAACGTTCCAAGGTAATGAGTTTAGGGCTTTGTACAATGCACCAAGTTCGGCGTTGTTTGACCTGATACCAGCCAGCTGCAAACCACGAACGTGACTTGCGATTCTTGGTATACAATGGCAATTTATGTTGCACATCCCAGATGGGATTGTACACTCGAGATCCAGACGGATATCCTTGTACTTGATAGCTAGCAGGTTCCTGGTTAGGTTTGTTTCCTACTGCTGGAAATTCAATATCGACCTGTTTGCGGATCATTGCAATGGTCTTAAATGGCATGACCTTGTCATTAATACGCACTGCAAAGCCATCTCCTGTGGCTTCAATATTACCAATTTTTTTATTATCCTGTGTAAGGATGTAAAACTGATCCTTGATCACGGGTTTAGCTATGATGCTCATCTAGTGTTCCTTTATATGTTTCGTTGAGCCAACGAGCATATTGCTCTGCTGACTCGGATATCTTGTTGAGGTCGTATTTGCCACAGAACTTCATAAATCTCACACCAACTTGACCAATGTCTTTGTGGCTGATCTGTTCACGTATTGCACCGTCCACTTTGGCTTTGATATCTTCTGGCTGTGCAGTTAAATCAATCAACACACGATTGCGTTCGTAGTCGTCCTTTACACGATGCTCCTCACCGTTGTGATCAGACCATCTTTGTAACATGAGATTATTCCACGAATAGCCTTTACTGTTACGATCTTCAAATGCTTCTTGCAAGCCAACTTTGTTTTTGGTGCCTTTGGTTCGCACACCAGGATATGCACTAAAGACGTTGTCTGAGGTGTCGCCGCGCATACATTTTTCAAACAGCAACCATTCGGGATCAGGAATAGTTTTGTCTGTCTTGGTCTTTTTATCTTGCACACGTCGGCCCTTGGCATCAAATATACCAGTGATTGTGTGAAGCTCGTCAGTGATGCCATTATATTGGCTAACGTTGGGTGCCAGCAATTGTATAAAATCAGTGTCTGATGAAATGATATAGTGCTCGTCTTGCGGGTGCAAAGCTATCCAGCGAGCAATAACGTCGTCGGCTTCGGCTTCTGGATGTCGGATAACGCTACAATTAGTACCGTCAGCCAAATATTTAGTGAGACTATCGTAAGTCTCCCAAAACAATTTATCCTCTTCTTGTTCTGTGTCGGACAATGCGGCACGAGCCACAGCACGATTCTTCTTGTAAGGCGCATAAAAGTCCTTGCGCCATGAGCGACCTTCTAAACAGAACACCACGTGGTCTGCTTGAAATTGTTTGTGTACTTTGTTTACACTGCTCATCACAATATGTAAAGCATATCCTACTTTTTCCCATGCATCGGCAGCACGGAAAACAGAGTGTCGAGCACGAAAAAAAGTGTTAGCTGTATCAATCAAAAGATATCGCATTGGGATCCAATATATTGTTTTCTATACAGTATTGTAACACAAATTCAGCCCAAAAGCAATGAGCGTCTTTACCAAAATGCCAAGAGCCGGCGCTGACAGGTTCAAATTGATCACGCAGAATCTCATTGTAAGTGAATTCTGAATACGGTGCTATGTATGAATCTTTCCAATCCAGCTGGCGGGTAACACGGTCAAACGAATTGTTGCCGTTGAAAAACACATGTGGTATCTTCATAGCATCCAGTTCCTGATGCAGTTGCCAAATCTCTTGATGCCAGTATTGTTGACGCTGATTCCAATCCACATTAACTACAAAATGTCGATACTGATCTTGCAACTGTTCAGGAACCCAATCTAGTCCTGAGCTACCTACTTGCAAGTATTTGCCATTATGCATCCACTCTTCTCGTTCCCACGTGCTCCACTGTATGATTGCCACAGCTGATTCCCAAGGATGCAAACTTTGCATCCAAGCTCGCGTGGTGCGTAGAATTCTGTAGTTAGAAGCAGCAGATTCAGCATCACAAATTAGTTCAACACCTAACTTGTTGGCCAATTGTTGCCCCCAGCTTACAGCTAAGTTAGCAGGATGTGGTCGGCGTCCTAGTTCAGGATAGCCGTCGTCCTCAGCAAATGCAGCAGGTGACACTGCTTCGGCACCTGCTGTATGGCTGTCACCGTTCACGTATAGTTTCACGATACTTCAGTTCGACCGTTGCCAACATCGGTGCTGCGTACCCACATACCACTCTTGGCCATGGCTTCTTCTTGTTCCCAAGTTTCCATTACCACATGTCGACACACATTTTGAAACCATCGATCCACTATTTCAGCATCGGTATCATCCTTCTTGATCATGTATCCAGCTTTGACCAGCCGCGCTACAAAAATCTCATTCCAGTCCAGTTCAAATGCACCTTGATGCAAGTTGTCTAGATCCACATCCATGCTGAGAATGTTCACATAGGGCAAGTTATTCTCAGTGGCCTGTTGCTTGGCTGTTTTGGATTCTTCCTTAGCAGGGCCTGTTCGAGCTCGAGCCTTAGGCGGAGTCACTGCAGGCCCAGGCGGCTTGGGTTCTGCAACGGTGTTGGGTTTCTTTCGAAACATATCAAAAAATGCCATATTATTCCTCTTTTACTTCTACCCAGGTATAATCGCCCAGCCACTTGACTTGGGTAATATATTCGTAATTTTTAGGAGCACTGCTGCTCCAGTCATTGGGGCCTAATTTAGCCAAGATGGTTTTGTTTTTGTTAGTATCAAACGCCAACCAGTAGGTCTGACCGTGATAAGTCTGGAACTGATATTCGGCAGCATGAACTGCATCTGTTATTTCTAATCGACGTTTAATTTCTTGTGCTTGTGATTCTAACACTCGAACCAGATCCATGATGCGATTGTATTCTTGTTGAGAATGCATTCTGGCAACATTGAGCATGATGTCCTTTTGTTTTTCAACAGGCACAAGATCAAACTTAGGACCCAGGGTGGACGTGGCGTACGGCGTTACATTTCTGTTGAGGAAATGTATCAGCGAACCAGTTGATTCACTATCAAAACTGCTGACACCATTGGCTGAATTCTTGGTCATTTTGATATATGTCCACTTTTTCTATTATCGTTTTATTTGCCACAACAAATATTCAAATTTGCTTATGTAGTATACATCATCAATTGGGTCGCCGGGTCCTGAGATAATTCTAGATCCTTTGTAACACCAAGTAAGCCATAGTCGATCTCTAGAAAAGTAACAATTTCTTGGCCATAAACAAAAATTCAAACGCCAGTTGCGTATTTGATTTAGGCCCCATTCTTGATATTGAAACTCTTGACTCACCGGGTGATCAAGCATTAAGTACCCCACTCGTTCTTGAACAATGGTACTTGCAATCGGTCACTGTAACGTAAACCTGCGTTCATGGCCATAATAGCCACAGCCTTGTTATTCAATGAGTAAACACTTTCTACACCGCCCACTGGCATCAAGTACACATGTCCTTTGAATCCTGCAGAACGGAATGCAGCAATAGCACACTCAGCATCAGCAAAGTCTTGTTCGGTAGCAATAACAAATTTCAAATATGTTGTACCAACAGATTCATACTCACACACAATTTCTGGGCAGATAGCATCTTCCCACTTCTCACCACTACAAGGAAGTTTAGCACTAACTGAGAATGTGATCTCACGAGATGTAAATGGAGGATTTGTACCCCACTGTTTTAGAAACTCTTTAAACTCCGGAGAGAGCTTTTGAGTACCATTTGTTTCAAAAGTAATTTCTTTCAGCTTCAACATCTTTTCGTGATTCAACAAGTCTGGATAAGCACGTTGCCAACCTAGCAATGGCTCACCACCGGTGATAACAAGATGCTCATCCTTCCATTCCCCGTGCGGAATGATTTCCACAATACGATCTACAATGGCTTCGCTGGTTAGCATGGGACTCAACTCTTTAAAGTCTGGATGCCAACTAGCATAACTGTCACATCCTGTGCTAACCAGCGGAAGTTCATTATACTCTTTAAATGGATGCATGGCATGCATGACTGCAATTTCTTCTGTTTCCTTGCTTAGTTTGCCTCGTGGCATACCAAATCCTGCACATTTGAAGTTGCATCCAAACACACGCAAGAACACACTGGGCACCCCCATATAACGCCCCTCACCTTGGATACTATAAAACAGTTCAGCTACTTTAAGTTTACTCATATTTTTTGTGCTTTAATTAACAAATGCCAACCCAGGTATTCTTTAACTGTTGCTCGCATCTCTTCTGACATCGCAGCAAACCAGGGCTCTAATTCATACTCGCCGTTGCGGTACTTAGGTACATTATACATGAAACAATGATCTTGCCTAATTCTCAGCACTCGAAATTTTTCCTCCAACAGGTCATAAATTTCTTCCTTGCTGTAGGCTTTGGCATACGGACAATCTGATTGTGCTTCGAATTGATCCAGGCCTTTTTGGATCATTGCATACTTCCAGGAGTTCTTTGCGTATACCAACATACGAAATTCCCCATTGGGCACCAGAGCATTATGGATATTATTCAAACATGCAGTCATGTCTGGATAGTGATGCAATACTCCGCAACTGTATACTAGATCAAATTTGCCCAAACAGTCCACTGCTGCACTGTCTGCGCCATCCATCACATGAAATTTGCCATTGAGTCCAAATAGATCAAATCGTTGTCGACTCATGGCTACAGATTCTGCTGAAAGATCAATGCCCACATAGTCAGCACCATGACGTGCAAACTCCACAGCATCAGATCCAATACCGGATCCTATCTCTAATACACGTTTGCCACGCCACAGATGAAAACTAGCAAAATCACGCAGGTGAGGTTCTACAAAGAATCTACGTTCGGTAACTTCGTTCCAATATTGTTCTGTGCCTGGCTCGCTAAGGCTGTGTTTGACATTACAAGGTTGTGTATTCCAGTAATGTTTAATTTTGTCTATAAGGTCAGTTGTCAAGGTCAATACTACTCCATGATTTCATTAGACCTTTGGGATCTAATTTCAACATCTTATGCCAGATGTCAATTTTGTTTTCTATGCCCAATTTAAAATGTTCAAGATCGTACCCTAACGGTATTAGATAGTTGGCAATTTTCATAGCCTCTTGCATACGGCGGGTGCGCCATGACACATGATTAAAATCTCTAGGGTGATTAGGATTGCCCTCTAGCATGGGGCGATTCCTAAACACATCATCGCCATTCTTACCTGTGAGGTCAAAACGTTCATGCTCAATCATTACAGGTATAGTAATTACAATATCCAACATCCAGCCAATCTGACTGGTCCACGCATCATTGATCTGATGAGGTGATATGTTACCTGTAATTTCTACCCACTTGCGTGGCAAGATTGGAAAGATGGCATATGGATGTTCATGATTGGTTTCAGCTCGCAACAACGCAAAACGATCATTATACTCACGAATAACATCGTCCCACCCAGTAGTGGTCATTACAGCATCATCGTTCCAGAAAAACAGCCATGAACCGGTGCTGTGATTGGCCAACTCATTGAGGTATTCATTGAGACGAAGGTAACCCAATCGTTTGAATTGCATAGCACTATAGGTTACACCTTTGGAATCAAGATATGGTGCAATCACATCAATGAAATATTCTATAGTATCTGTATCATCATCATCAAATGCTATCAATACTTCGATACGTTCAGGACTAGTAGCAGTATCAATCAATGTGTGCAAACATTGATCCATTGGAATTGGCCTTGCACGTACCGGTAACAGTACACTGATATCAATATTGGGGTTTTGTACGGGTAAACTCATTGTGTTATACGTGTGATATTAGTTTTTCCAAAGTTGCGTTTTCTACCAAAATACATATTTTCCAGGAAACGGTCTTCACTCATGTTAGGATCTTCAACAGTATCAAATTGATAAACTGTGGGGGTTTTCAATGCAGCATTGTCTTGGATGTAACCAAGAAAGTCATAATCAAATGATTGTGTGACTGGCAAGTTTCCTAAGTCTCTGTAGTCAATTACATAATTTCTTTGGAACTGTAACAGTTGATTTTTCACTTGCAAATCAATATTATAATGACTCTGCAAGAATTTGTCAAGTGAATCAAACACATAGTTGATCATTTGGTCTTTGACCATGTACAGTGTGGTTCTGTGCATAAGGTTCCACCCAAACACTTCAATGTTGCCGATACGGGGATGATCAATGCGCCCTTTGGTCATCCAGTTTTCAAAGTAACTACGAGTTTCTAAAAACTGCAAGCGGAACCAAGAATCTTTCTGTACCCATGCATATAAATCTTCGTAGAACTTGCTGTAGTCAATATCTTGTTGTTTAGCTAGATATCTAGCTATGTACGTGCTGAGTCCGTTGATATGGAATGTTTGAATAAAACTACTCCATACCAGTGTATCCAACATAGTATCTCGCGGTATGGTCTTGGTACTTACAACTACATCAATGCTTTCGTTAAGATCTACATCGCCGTAACTACCACTCATGTAGTCGTATACTGGTACAGACTCCAGTTTATACAAACGTTTTTGCAAAAGATTCATTTCAGCATTTTCCAGCAGCTGACATTGTAGGATGTTAATGCCGCCATGATTGCCTGCTCGAAAGATTTTCCAAAAAGCTTCTTTCCAAGATTCTACTGTTTCTCCAGGCAACCCCAAGATCAATTCCGTATATACTGGAATATTATTTTTGTCGCACAAGGCAAAGATCTCATCAATTTTGTGTTGATCAAGATTACGACGTTTTATATTCTCTAGCACATCGTTGTCCATGCTTTGCACACTCACGGTAAGACCTTGACCAAAGTTGGGTGATTCGTCAATCAGTTTCTTAACAATATCTACAACTTCGTTCTTTTGATTCTTGGCCCAGGTCATGGAAAAACTTTCCAGTTTGCCCCAACGCTTTTGTACTTGGATCAGTTTGTCTACAATCATGTTGTCACGTTCCACAAACATACCAAAGTTAGCATCGGTAATGGTAACAAATCCACAATGTTCTCCAATCCAGTCTAACTCGTCGTAAACACGTTGCAGTTCAAACTTCTTGACCTTGTTGTATGTTAGACTACCCCAATCGCAAAATGTACATTGGTAAGGACAACCACGATTGGTTTCTAATGTGGCATTCCAAATCACTTTGGGATTTTCAGTCATAATACGATCAAAAATGCCTGTGAGATACGGACTTGGCACCTCGTCTAGATCATTGATACGTTTGGGATCTCCGGTGTTGATCAATCCTGTAGAACTGTTGATTAATAGTCCTGGAATATGAGTGTAGTCAGATCCATGATCTTCGAGAATATTTCTAAAAGTCATTTCTCCTTCCATCTTGATCACTAGATCCATGAATGGTTCTTTTTCAAACAACTCGGGATCTTCAATAGCTGGTTCAGGTCCACCAAACACAATCAAGCAGTTGGGATTGAGTGTTTTTACAAGTCGAGCTAGTTTATAATTGTATCGATGATTCCACACATAGGTTGAGAATGCTACCACATCACTGGTGCTTAGTTTCAACGCCAGTGCTTCAATGGGTGCTCTACGCCATACCAAGTGATCAATTTCCCATGCTGCGTTGACTTTTTCTGAAGCAAGTGCATAACTCAGTATAACTCCTGCAGAATAAGGTAGGTAGTACGCATTAAATTCTTTAGGACCTTGTTGGAAGTTGGGCTGAACAAAGCTGATTTTCTTTTTTGTCATTCAGTATTTACTTGTTTAACAGTGGCGTCAACTTGATTGTTGGTATCGTTGGCCCGCATCTTGATCCAAGGATCTTGTCGCCCTTCCCACGCATCAACAAAAAATGTTAGATCAAGTCCTTGATCCTGCATCCACGTGGCTAACTTGGCAACATCATCAGTACGTATTTTGACCATGTCGGGGTGATTTAGGTCTCCAGGTTGGCTGGGATCACCTTCCATAATACGACGTTGCTGATAAGTTGCGTCATTGTTTATACCAGTGATGTCATATCGATTGTGATCACAATGTACATCAATACGTTCAAAAATATCCAGGTAATACGCCAGCTGACTTACATATGCATCATTGCTGCTGTGTTGACTGATATGCCCTAGTATTTCAAACCATTGCCGTGGCAAAATAGGAAAGATGCTGTACGGATGATCGTTGTGCGTATACACACTCAGCAGTCGGAACTCACCTGTGCGCTCGCGTATACGTACATCCCATGCTGCGGTTTTCATCACAGCATCGTCGTTCCAGAAAAACAGCCAGGACCCTTGACTGTGTTCAGCTAGGCCATTTACATAACGGTGCAAGTTATTGTAGCCTTGTGGATCAAACACCAAAATCTTGTGTTTGATATTGTTTTGTTCAATCCAGGGACAGACGTTGTGTAGTATGTTTTCCATACCCACCACGTCATCATTATCTACGCCAAACAATATTTCAATTGAGTCAAAATCCTCAGCCAGTGTATAGAGACTTTGTATGCTACTCATTAACGCTTGTGCCCGACCACGAGTGGGCAGCAAGATACTGATATCAATTTTGTTGTTCATTTTAATTTACCAGTGATGTATAACACCTGCCACAATAAAGCAGTTGGTCACAATATAACATAATATAATGCAAGTTCTAATGCAGGCAACACAATTTGCTTCTGCATCTGTGTTGCCTGATTTCTCGCCCAGGGCCTTGGCCCAAAGACGCCACATTTTATTAAAACTCGTTGTCTTCACGATGACCTTGACGGCCAGCCATGTTTGAATCAGTCTCACGCACTTCTACCTTGCAACACCAAACTCGTGCAGCTTCTTCACTACCGCAGTTGGGCAAGAAGATTGTGTTAACGTATTCGTACAAGAAGTCAGCAATACCTTCGCACCCGGTCTTTTCTACTTCTGTGATCTTGGCCAGTTTGAGTCTGCCCAATTCCAGCAAGTGTTCACGCATGGGATCATCTTGTGCAACCAGCAAAGTGTGATCAAACCAATCTTCTAGATTTGCCTTGAGTGGTTTTAGGCCGCCAAAGTCTGTACACCAGTTACGTGCATCCAGGGTATCACATTCAAATTCAAAGTGAAAGCTCATTGCGTAACCGTGTATGAGATTGCAGTGACTCTGAGCACGCCACTGGCGATACGCTACAGGTCCAATTTGCTTGTAAGTTTTTGTTGAAAAGTATTTTTTTGCCATGATTTTCTCCTATGTTGATTATAGCATAGGCAGCAGAGTTTGTAAAGCGGGAATGACGCCCAAGACCGCTATGAATATTTATACTGGTAGTTGGTAGCCTGTGGCCTTATAGTCGGCTTGCCCAAATATAACTCCACGTACTCCGCCAATAGGATTAGCAGTGTCGTTCACTCGACGTGGAATCAAATGCACATGTGGATACATTACCGTTTGTCCAGCAGCGGGTCCCATATTGATACCAATGTTGAATCCGTCACATTTGCCATCGGCTACCATGTGACGGCCATATCGCATAGCTGATTCCATACAGTCAATGATCACCGCATCAGTGTTGTAGTTAGGCACAAACAGCAAATGACCACGGGTCACTGGATAACGATCTTCAAACACAGTGACGTGAAAATCACTTAACTCTTGTACTTTTAGATCCCACGGTGCTACACCGGCAGCATGGGCTTGATCTAATGTTTCGTAATTGATCATCTTGGTGCAAATTCCTGTTGTAGTTTGATACCACTATTTTTACAGCAACCAGTTTTAAGTTTTATCATAAATAAATTATACAGCAATTTTATAGGAAAGTCAATGTTTTTAGATAACAGATACACCAAAGTTTATTACCAAATTATTAATAGAGCATTAACAAGGCCATACAAAAAAGTAAAAAATGATGGGTATCAAAAACATCATATTGTTCCAAAATGTATTGGCGGCACCAATTCCACTGATAATCTTGTAATACTTAGTTATAAAGAACATAGAGTGTGCCATTGTTTATTAATCAAAATCCAACTTACAACATCAGCAGAAATCAAAATGCGACACGCCTATGGATTTTTTAATAAGAGTAGCAGATATAATGGCCCGCGATATAAAAGAGGAAAAGACAATGTATTCTCTACTCCAGAAATTATCGAACAAGTCCGCTGGCGTATGATTAATAATAATCCTATGAAGGACCCACTTTCTCAACAAAAAAGAGTCGATACCTGGCGAGCAAATAGAGCCGCGCAAAATTGCATTCCTCGGAGAATACTTAAGGATAAGTTTATCACACCATTGGGTATATTCAAAACTAAAAAAGAAATACAGAAAGTTCTAAACATACCCGAATGGACATTAAATACTATCTACAACGATTTAGATGCCCTTCCTACTCCTGACGGAAGGGGTAGTAAAAAGATCACTCATCTAAATATTGACATAAGCAAGACCTGGAGAGACAATGGATTTGACTTACTTGCCGTTTCTTGACTGAAGTAGGATATTATCAAAGAATTCTTTCTTAGTACCCATGTCAGTGTTAAATGCACCTTTAAGCACTGTTGTCTGTGTTAAACTACTATGTGCCATTATGCCCCTATTGGTACAACACCCATGTTCCGCTTCAAGGTAGACCCCAACATTCTCACTACCAGTGGCCTTCATGATTTCTCTTGCAATGTCGTTACAGAGTTCTTCTTGCAAAGTACCTCGACGGGCACACCACTGTGCAATACGAGTATACTTACTGAGACCAATCAGTTTCTCTGCCGCAATAATGCCAATATAAGCAACCCCAGTAACGGGTTGGTGATGATGACTACACATACTACGAAGTTCACTGCGAACCACGAGCATGCCTTCATAACGGTCTGCTGAATCATTTGGGAACGCTGTTGCGTCTGGTGCTGGTTCATATCGCCCTTCCATTATCTCGTTAAAGTACATCTTGGCCAAACGTCTTGCTGTGCCTTTGCTATTGGGATCATTCTCACGATCGATTAGCAAAGTATCTAATACTTGTTCAAATGCTTGTGTTGCTTCGTTGATCAAATGTTCTTTATCACTATCATGTAGATAGTCACTGATGTTGTCGCCTGCCCAAAATCTCTTACCATCTGCTCGCATACGCTCGCGAATTGCTGTGCTTAGATACTTGCCTTGATCTACGTCTTGTTTTTTAACATACAAGTTTTTCCCCTCCAACGAAACAAATTCTTCTGATTGTGGGTGTATGATTGGGTCTGGTTTAAATTTTAACATGTTATTCCTTAATGGTTATGTTTCGCAAATCTGGATACTGTACAAACTTGGGTTCTTGAGGTGCAGACTTGTACTGCTCCAACAACTCTAACCCACGTTCAGCATCTTCTATTGCAGGCCTGTAGTGATATCCCAACTGGAATGTTTTCTGTGTGTTCCAGGGTGAGATATTTAGGTCGCGACCATCATATCGTTGTTTTATCATCACTTCATAGGCTTGCTTGTTATCTAACAGTATAGCACCACCATGCCCTATTTGTAAAGGCTTGTCATGCCCAAAACTCAAACACTGCATCTGCCCTGTACGATACATGCCGGGTTCTAATCTTCTAGCACTGTCCCAAACTCTGGTATACACAAAATTGTATTCCCCAGACCATGTTTGTTCACGCTCATCCAAGTACACATAGTCGATGCCCAACTTGTGCATGGTCATAGGAACACTCAAGTAAGTGTAAGGAGTCATCTTGAGACCCTTTACTCGCTCATACCTCAAGCACATCTCTATAGCATGTGTACAGCAATCGGTCATGATTGCAGCAGGAGCACCAGTGAACTCGGCCAGTGCCTGTTCAAACTCAAGAATTTTTTTGAACATACCAAGCCCATGCGTGTTGAATCATATCATCTAGTGTGTATTGACGCCAGTTCGGCATCAATTTATTAAACTTTGTTGCACTGGCAGTGAGCACAGCAGGATCACCGGTCCGTCGGGGCTCTAGCAATACAGATACAGAACCTGCAATTGCAGCAGCATGGGTTAAGATCTCTTTCACACTGGTACCAGTATTTGATCCTAGATTGTAAACACCTGATAGCACAGCAGTATCCAACGCACACACATGAGCATGAGCAATGTCTTCCACATGCACATAGTCACGTACACAAGTTCCGTCGGGTGTTTCGTAATCATCACCATACAAGGAAAACTGTTTGTTATCACGAGTGGCTTCTAAGATTCTAGCAATCACATGAGAGGCCCCGGGTGCCTGTCCATGTCGCCCCTGACGATCTGCACCACATGCATTGAAGTAACGGAACGCTACATAGTCAAGATTGTATGCTCGATGATAGCTGGCTAACACTTGTTCAATCATGCGTTTGCTTTCGCCATATGGGCTTATTGGCTCACATGGATCAACTTCTGAACATGAATCTAGTATCGGCTCGCCATACACAGATGCACTTGAACTAAAAATAACTCTAGTTTTAGGCAGGGCATGAACCACAAGATCCAGCATATATATGGTCTTGATCACATTGTTGTGGTAGTAGTCTGAAGGATATTTAACGCTGGGTCCTACCAAACTGGTACCAGCACAATGAATGATGGCGCCGGGTTGTACCTGTATCAATTTTATTTTGGCTTGATCGCTATCAAAGTCCGCCTGTACAAACTGATCGAACACATCTTTTAAACGTGCAGCACACGGTCTACGGTCAATGCCAATCACTCTGTGTCCAGCATCACACAAAGCCAATGCCACTTGTCCACCAATATATCCTGAAGCTCCAGTTACTACCACATCCATTTTAGAATTTTCCTTCTCGGGTATGTTTCCTATAATCCACACCCATACGCAACATATCCTCGCCATTGCCTTGCATGATATCTAACACACGATCAATTGTGCCGTCGTTGCGATTGCTAATTTGTCCCATGCGTGGATGTTGCCAAGTTAGTAGTATTTCTAACTTGTTTAGGGCATCTTCTATTGACCAAGGAACATAAAGTCTGGAATGGTCATTAGAAAAAGTTTCAGGGAAAGACCTATAAGCAGGGTATAGAACATTACACCCAAGAGCATCTGCTTCACTGACTGTGTTGGAAACCCAATCTTGAAGGGCGCAATTAAACACAACACGACTATCATTAACGATATTATAGTAATCATTCTTTTCCAAATCTTCGTAGATCACCAGTTTGCCTGCTGCTTGTAGATCACGGGTACGTTGCATGTAGCTTTCGCTATTTGATTTCAACTTGCCGCCACTGCAAACTGCAAACTCCACAGCTATTTTAGGATGATGTTTGTACCATGATTCAATCAGATCCATGTAGAAATCAGGTTGCTTTTCTTGATCCCACCGTGCTGAGAATACCACACGCGATTTACGCTCTCTCCAGGGTTTAATACCAGGAACACGTGATTGTACTTCTGCTTTGCCAAATGCCAGGCCAGAGATATTGTAGATTGGAGCTTTCCAACCTGCAATCTTCATATGCATTACCATTTCCTCATTGGTGGCCAATACACCATCCACAAATGAATCCACCATGCGTTCATAGTGACCCATAAAATCGCCCATGCCCCATACATGTACAAAATCATCAGGATCAATTGACTGAGCAAGACAGCGAACAAAGATCTTTGGGCGCAATGACTCCGGAATTTGTTTAAGGATGTAAGGTAAAGATTCAATGCCTGGTTGAAACATGTCTTCGAAGTAGATAATGTCTTCGTTGGAACATTCTCCTGCTTTCATCATCCGTATTAGATTCATCAGCTGGCTCATACCAAAGTATGTGCGGCCATGTGCATCTAGAACTTGTCCAGTTACAATAGCTTGATCATTGCTGAGTGTTTCGCCGGGTACTACTACATAGTCAATACCACGGCGATCAAACACCGCAGTGTTCCAATCTTGCAATTGTAGCGTGTAACGTGCTTTATAGGGCTCTAGGCCCATGTAAAACAACTTTCTCATGCACGGTATCCAGCCAGTCGACGAGTGTCTTCGTCCCACATGTTCTTGGCCGGCTTGCCCTGGCTGTGTTTGTTGAATTGTTGGAATGCATAACTGCGGAAGTTATACAGATCCGACTCGTTGAATTTGTATCCGTAATCGACACAGAACTCACGATATTGGTCCAGATCCTCCCAAGTTTGTTCAGTGCGGGGGTTGTGTTTGATGATGACTTTGGCCATGGTGTTTCCTTATTTGTTATCTTCAATATAAACTAACGTGTTGTTGGGCATACCAAGAAAGGTGCCACAACTAACAACTTCTCCTTGCTCATCAATCTGAACGTCTCGACGCCCAATATTGATACTCAATACTTTGGTGCCGTCATCGTCTATGATTTCGGCCAATACTCCATCTTTTGCCAAATAAGGTTCACCAAAATTTTCATTGATGACCCCACATAATTTTTCTAAAGAGAGACTCATTTTGTTTCCTATGCTAAATAAATGATGATAGAGAGATAAGTTATGCCTAAGTTAACCAACCCTACCACTAATGATACTTGTTTTTTGTGCGGATGTCAAGCACATTGGATAAGTTTCAATTCTAAACAGATGCGATGTGTTGAGAAGATTACTCGATGTATTGGCTTTGTCAAAAAAGCTGAGGCAGCCCGGCAACAAAATATGTCTAAAGAGTTGCGCAGGAATCATATGAAGCAAATGAGCATTAGTGGTAATAAGCGACTTGCTGAACTTCACACTGATGAGCAATGGCGCCGCAGCAAGGGCAATAATATTTCTAAGGCTAAATCCACTATTTCTGTTGAACAACAGTCTGATTGGGGTATTTACGAAAGCATAGTTGATCGTATTACACGAGAAAGTTGGTTGTATCATAATGATAAAATCAATCCTGAAAACTTACCAAGAGGCCATGAGTATGAGTTGGATCACAAGTATAGTAAACATCAAGGTTTTTTAAATAATGTTCCGCCAGAAGTAATAGGGCATTACTTAAACTTGCAAATGCTTCCGCGGCACTCTAATCGTAAAAAATACAACAAGTGTTCTATATCCATTGATGAACTGTACGAGAGCATCAATATTTAATTGACTGTGCCGAGTAAGTTAGTTTAAATTTTATTAAACAACCATTCTCGCCATCTTCACTAACTTCAATCCATATTTCTTTGTCTGGATATTTTGCAGCGATTTGATCGTAAAGATCCTCGGCCATCATTTCACAACTTTTGTAGTCAAGTTGCAAGGTTCCGTCTTGATATAGATTCTCAAGCCAGCGTTTGAATTGAATGAACTCTATGGCCCTATCTGAATGTTCGACATCAATCCACACCCTGAAATGAAAGATGTGACGGTGAGCAGTAGCAAGAAACGATACATCATATTCATCTCCAGTGGCCAATGCAGGATCTGTGGCAGCAGCTGGATATTTATGGATGCCTTCTTTGCGGAATGTGACCCAGATCTTGCGATCTGCACGAGAGCGAACTCGCTCTCGTTGTTCTAGCAATGCTTGTTCGCGTTCGTTCATAACATTATTCCAAAGTAAAAAGTTTGTGGAAAGTAGATTGAGACATAGCCTCAAGTTTCTTCATAGCACCATCTGTAAATCTAAACTGATATGATCTAGGACCGTTGGCCTGTCTCTCAAAAAACCCATAGTAGCCTCCTAGGATATAATCACTTTGATCACCTTGGATGATTTTCTGTCTAGCTGCTTCGTAACACTTTTCAATTTTTTCTTGTATGTGTAGTATTGAAAAATTATACACTTCTGCTGAGACTATGACTTGATCTTTGGTCTTGACTCGATATTGTCGCTGTAATTTGCCATAGATCACAGATTCTCTGTACGGAGTCAATTTAATATCCTCGGGAGTCATCCTACCAACTGTGTGTGCTGAAACAGCATCAAGATCTCTTGATTTGACTTCTGTTTCGATCTCCGGTATATCTGGCCCGGGCGCATTAGACATAGGATAGCCTTGCTCGCCAAGTTCCTTTTCAATATATCGACCAGCGGCGCCACCAAAATTTGATGGGACCAATTTACCAACCATGTTTGCTTTGAGTCTAACAACTTTAGCTTTCATAATGTTTCGTCCTTGGTATATTTAGACCAGTCAGTAAAGTGGTCTCGATTTTGTAGTTCATGTATGCTATGACACCAAACACCAGGATTGGTAGCAGCAAAGTCCTTGTCGTCTATTTTGAGTGTGGCATTATAGCCTAACAGTTTGATATATGGTAGTTTGACTGAGATCATTGGAATAAAATTATGATCTTCAGTTAGGCTAGATTCCAATAATCCTTCCACACACTTGACATCAATATCAAGTGTACACAGGTACCCTTTTTGCAAAAAGTATAGAATCATATTTTCCCACTGCGACCACTTTACGTAGTCGTTGGTATCAATATTTGGAAAACTTTGATTGGCACCAAAATAGATATGCTCACATCCTTGTATATTGGCGGCAATATCATCTGCTGATTGTACCCCAACTACAAATAATGTCTTTTTACCAAATGCAGGTGTGTGTTCTACTTCAGTTCCATAAAAGAACTTGATGTTCTCGTGGCCTTCTCGATTCATACTTGATCCTGTTCGAGTTGTTGTAATGCTTCAAAGTTTAACAGATCTTCGGGCTCAGAGTCAACCTCTACCACATCAAATAATGCCGAAAACTGTGTATTGGCATTCTTGGTCTTTTTGCCCTTGAATCCTCGAGTACCAATAATATCCATCCAGTATCGGTCATACTTTTCAATAATAGCTTCAGACTCTGCACGATTGGATGTTGCAAATATAGCCTCTACAATATCTGCAAAGTGAGTGTGATCACCATTCTCATGCCACATCATGTAAGGCCACGACCCTGAATCAAATGTTCTATTGGCACGTTGCACCGCTTCCAAATGCATCCAAACATTGTGCCCCATCAGCAATGCATATGAGAATGAATCCCAAGATGTCTTGCCTTCTTTGCCAATCTTGTTCAAGTCGCCAGGCTTGTAGATGCACACATCCTTCATAGTCAGCAATCGACTGAGCGGGCTTTCATCAAAGTGATCCACCAATCCGTCGGCTACCACAGCCGACCCATAAGGTCTAGTGTCTGTGCTGTATTTCTTGTCATCGGCAATGGGACTCATTCTATAGCACCATTTTTCGTTGTGTGCCAAATCTATATGATGATATACTTGCCCATTAGCAGTGGCCAGGAATGGACTTGCACAATCAAACGAAATAGTAAAATCAGGGTTAACATACTTTCTAACAGCACGTTGAATCACAGTAAGCAATACTGCCCATTCTAGTTTTGATGTACCCAAAAAGTGCATCCAATCATGCTTGCCCTGTTGTAGCAAGTTATCATGTCGCAATGCCACTAGGCGTTTAAGCACCAAATGTACGTCGCACATGTTCTGACCACCCATACTCCATCCATCAAAATGTGTGGTAGGGTACTTGACAGGGTCACAAAAGTCTTTCATTTCCTGATACCATTGTTCAGCACTGGTGTGATTGTCACCTTGCAACACGTTTAAGAACTTGGCACCACCATTTTCTTTGCCCTTGCGATGAGCCATGAAATATTCATTGTTGAACTTAGTAGCATCTACTGCCTCTTGTAGTGTGGTAATCTGACAGGCTTTGCTTGCTTTCTTGTCGTGGATCACCCAAGTAGGAATATCCAAGATCATGCCGTAGTCACTCACACTGTCCAACCATGCAAGCACTGCTGAACGTTTTTTCTGTGCTTTGGCACAACCTGAGTTGGCCTTCCAATCGCCTTCCCACAGTCCTTTGGCAATTTGGAATCCGCCTGAGTCACCAAGTATAAAGCTACCTGGTTCTCTATTGCGAACCATATCCTCAGACCAGTCTTGTTTGTTGAGATCCAAGTTGGCATGTCCACCTGAATACAAACTCCACCGATACGGAAACAATGCTTTTTGACTGTTAAGCCAATTCATCATCTCCATATCAGTAAGTCCGGCAGGCATACGTCCAGGATCTACATATGGTTCGTTACGTTGTTTGCCCACGAACGTAGCATAAAATCCCGAGATGGCTGGAAGGAACACAGCATAGTCGTTCTGCTTGGCTGTGAGATTGTCTTGATTGATCACTTGGTTTGTGCAGGTAAAATGTAATTGTAAACAGCCATACCGGAGTCCACAGTGATCTGCATACAGCCATCATCACTGATCTTCATGGTCTTGTCACCTACCAAGCACAGTATACTGATCACTTGCGAAATAGGCCATGACCAGGTGCGTTTGAGACTGCCAGTTACATCATGTTGAAACACAAAGTTACCGCTGTGTGTAGAATGATCTCCAAAGAAAAACTTTAGATGCTTGTCTTCAACTTTGACTTGAAAGTTAGTTTCTTCTGAGTTGGCCTGCCACTGCATTTTCAAACGCTGAATAGCTGCCACTGTGGGTTCAAATGTGATATGCCAGTTTACACCTTTGAATTTCAAAGTCTTGAGTTTGTCATTCACAACTTCACTGGCCATGAACCTGTAGTTGTTGCGAAAGTCTCCTGCTTTGTTTTCGAAGTTGATGCCATCTGGTTCGCCAGTGCTTCTACGTGTGATAGTCAACTTGGCATCTTCACGATATTCTTGCAAGTTAATCAAAGTCTTGAGTTTGCCAAGATTAGGCATACCAAACGTGCCGATAAAATCAGCAACAGGGTTGGCAAACTGTGCTTCCACAATAACTGAATTGTCAGCGGCCAGTCCGTTTACTGCTGTGGCTGCATCTGTGCCGGTGACTTTGATCAAGTCGATACAGCCAAGATCAAATGTGTGTTGCACTAGGTCTAAGAGATTGTCTTTCATTTTTGGGTCCTTTTAAATAATTTTCTCAATTGGTCTTCTGAAAAGTTTTGCTGTTCCAGAAATGCTTCTATAGTTCTTCGAACTTTTTTGATATTGTACATGCGTTTGGTAGTGGCATTTGAAATATCCACACCCAACATTTCAGCCAGTTTAATCAATTGGTCTAAGTCTAAACTATTATAGAGTTGTTTGATAGGAATGTCAACTACTTCTGGTGGAATTTCTTTTATCGTCACTGGGTCAGGTAGTACTGGCACAGATTTTCTATAAATCCCAGCCAAACATTGTCCACCTCGAATGCTAGTCAACTGCCCAGGCTTTTTTAATTCTACCCAGGTGCTTGCACTATTAATAATCTCTTTACGAACAATTTCATATCCTACTTCAACTGCATGTTCATATATTAATCTTGCTGGTGTGTAGCAGCAAAAATGATTTTCAGTCAATTCTACTCCACCTTGCCGATCACAATCATTGAAGTTGAAAAAGAACGTACCACCACCACGCAGTAATCTAAATACTTCCAACAGATATTTTTTTATAACTTCCAAGGGGCGGAAATTAAAATAGTCAAAGCTGTAAACAAATCCAAACTGCTGTTGCGGTAATGCTTCAAATATAGGTTGGTTATTGAATTCATCAATCACATAACATCGTAATCTACGTTGATATTCGGGAGGAAATTGACTAGTAACAGGAGCCATCAGGTCTTTATGAGTATCTATAAAATACATGGGATCCAGTGCTACTAAATCCTCCACCCAGGGACTGTGCGAAGGCCTTATTACTAATCCAGGATATTTCCAATCAGTGTAGGTTTGCAATCTACCACGCAACTGCAATTTCTTAGCAGGATCTATAGGTCGAATTCTTTGCAGAATGTATTCAACAGTTTCATGTTGCATAGACTGATACAGTTTGGTACTGTGGTCAAAATATACAGATTCATTATGTTTGATTAGGTCCTGAACATGTTGGCGTATGTTATGCAAAGTTTGATCATACTGCTGTAAGTACAGTTTGACTTGATCCTGAGTTGCGAGTAATCGATCTGTCAACTGTGGAAATTGTATCTGACTGTTTTGTATTACATAACTGATACCAGCCAATTCTGCGTTGACACTCACAGCTGATTCTACACCAAGTGTATCTAAATGATTTAGGTATCCAACTAAGTCACTAAGTATCATTCAAATGAAAATAAGCTAGTAAATGTATTTGCTGTGTTGGTACTTGATTGCAAGTTCCACGACAACACACCCAAAAGATTGTCAATTTTTTGATCCACCACAGTGGCTTCCATGTTGGCATCGTCAAACGGCAGTTCTTTAAACCATGTTGGCAAATGATGTTCGTCTGTGGGATATCCAATACTGGTCCACCCTAGCGCATTGCTTTTGAGCTTGCACACAATGGTCTTCATACCATCCACAATTTGCATCGAGTAATTGTCCGAGTTCATGCGTCGCAATGTATTCCAGTTCAATGCAGCTCGCACATGCCCAGGCATGTTGGACTTGCCGTTCTTCTCTTCTAAATTGCCATATTTGGTCAAGTTATTCACACGCTTGGGTGAGCCTTTTTCCCAACCTGGGCGTTCAATAAATTTGTATTTGAATTCTCTAATACATTCTACAATTTCTTCTCTCTGTGTTCCTGTTAGGACCTTATTTAGAAGATCGCTAAGGAACTCTTGAATAACCACTGGAGTATCACTGCGCTTCAAATCCAGGCCCATGGCCTTTACCTTGCCTGGTTTGCCATTCACATCCACACGTTTGTTTTCTTTGTCAATGTACAGCACAGCATACCGCTTCTTGGTAATAAACAAGCCAGTACGTGCCACAATTTCTCGACCACCACGAATCACAGATCCCATATCTCGTGGACAATGAAATGCCTGTTCCATGAATCCAGGAAACGAATCATTTACTTGATCAGCTATGGAGTTATACAATGCAATACAAGTTTCGGCAGACCACTCCATTCTGCCATCTTCGACTTCAGCTTGAACCATGGGCCATGCTGAGAAGTAACAAGAGTCAGTGTCACCATAGATAATGCTTTTGCCACTGTGATCATATTCGCCAGTGATGCATTCATTCACATATGCATCCATGTGTTTGGCAATACTGCGACCCACAAGGGTAGTTGATTGTCCAATACGTTTATCAAAAAATCTACAACCTGGATTCAAGATAGCACCATACAAGCTGTTTAGATTAATCTTCTTGACCAATTGACGTTTATCCCAGTATTCAAACTGCACATCGTCTTTGCCTTCAAACTCTCGTGCTTTCTTCTGCATGTCTTTACGTTCGGCATACCAGCGTTTGAGCAAGCCTGGAATCACACCTTCTTTTTCATAGGTGAATATAGTGCCATTGGCACTGAGAATCCACGGTTGATTAGAATCAAACAGCATTTTCCAAATCTCAGCAGCTGAGTGAACAGTTTCCTCACCATCTTGCCAGTCTATTGTGATCTCTGTACCACGTTGCTGTTCCATCACGGCTGTGTATTCCAAGCTGGCAAACAATCCTTCCCATGCAGCAGCAAAGCTATCTCCACCAGCTATTTTGTCTTGGATCAACCGATCAGTCATTGTGGGTCTGAGTTGACCAACAATGGTTTCTGGGCCCATGTTAAGGGCCCGAATAGCACTGGGATAGAGCGAGTTGATGTCGATGCTACCAATCCAGTCGTGGATTCCTTTTTTGGGATAAGCAACATAGGCACCTGCGGCTTGCGTGTCTTCATCTGTGAATCTTTCTTTACGGTTAGGAACTACCATACCACGTTCGTGAGCTTCAATAATAATAGCTTGCTCAGTCACGGCCACTGCACCCATTGTGGTTTGCAACAGCACGGTATTTTCATGTGCTAGTGTATTGGCCAAGCTGAGAAATTTAAGTTTCTTATCCAGCTTGCCAATTAGCATTGTGTCTTGACGGTTGTAATCAATAAAGATTTTGAAGTTCTGGTTGTATAGTTGATCCAGTGTGCCTTCGAATGCAGTCTTGCGACCAATTTCTTCGTATTCGCCAATGGCGTCTAACGCATAGCTATGACGTTCTTCATAAGTGTATTTGCGGTACAATTGCATATAGTCCATATGCACTCGTCCTACCAAATCATAAGTTTGATTCTCTGCACCAAAGCGTTCAAACACACGTGGTTTGGGAAACTGGTTCCACAAACACATGCGTCTGGTATCATCTTTGCTGAGCACTCTGGTGATTCGATTCACTGTGTACGGAATGTCATAGCCTTCTGAATTCCATCCAGTGAGAATGTCTGCATCTTCAATCAAGTCTAGGAATGTGTTCAGCATGTCTGCTTCTTTTTCAAACATAAAGCAGTTGTCAAATTCAGCAGCAATTTCTCTAGCTGTGTCCATGCTCATGTGGCGTGGCGGCACTGCCAGCGTCACAATCTGATCCAGCCAATCCATGTATACAGATATGGCTGTGATTGGATTAAACGGATCAGTCACCGGTGAGAAACCACGATTTGGATCAAAGTCTACTTCGATGTCATAGAATGCTGTGTGCAGTTGAGGGCCGTCTTTGCCTTTGTAGTTGTCTTCTAAACAACGAAAGATAGGATTGATATCACTTTCGTAGAGTTTCTTACTGGAGTGCATACGCACTTCTTTTCGAAACTCTTTGTTGTTGCGTGAGGAAAATCTACTTACCGGTGTGTCGTATATGCTACGAAACTTGCCTTTAGGGTCGTCATAGTAAAGCACATAGTTGACCGGATACTCTTGGTATACCCGCTGACCATTTCGGCGTTCTACCACGTGAATTCGATCGTGTGCTCGGTCATATAACGCATCAACATATGACATGAAAATTTTCCTTTTTAAGTATCAGCTTATTACTCGCTGGGTTCGAGGCGTCAAAGTAACTCATTGATCTCCAATATTATTAATAACTTTATTGTACAATACTTGATCATCGTCGAGCATAAAAAATAGCCCAGTTGACATGTAGTGATGTTTTTCGCAAATTTTTCTAATACGATCTAATATATTTTTTTTATCTGGCGGGCTAATGTTCATATTTGGTATTTGATCTTCTGTTATTACAATTCCATGTTTACGCAAAAAAGAACATGTTATTGTGTTACTTTGAATAGTTGGATGATCCAATGGCAACCATTTTATTTTTTTAATATTATCACCAAACATTAGAGTCAGCGGATACGAATGATGATCAAAATATCCCGACGACAAGAATTTTTCAAATCTTGGATCGTTGATGACTGACGTCAACTGATTTTGATATAAAAATTGTGTTGTCCCACGTAGGTGTCTTTCATAAGGATTGGATATGTGAGCAAATACAGTATCGTTTGACCAGTCAATATCCTCTGATAAGAAGGTGGGCCAATTCAGTGTGTTGCCAAACAGCACTTCATAAGAAGTTGCGGCATTCTTATAAATTGGTATATAGACCAGGTGCTTAAAACGATATGCTCTCATTATTTTCCATTTGTGGCTGGTTAACCATGATTCATGTTCTTAAAGTGAACGACTCTCAATTGCCTTGTATCAGCAATTTTATCAGCCCTGCGCTGTCAATAATACTTAGTATCAAATAATTACCTAGGATGCCAAAGCTACCACGAGTGTATGAACACCAGGCCATGATCAAACAACCCGTGATAAATGCCATATACAAAGGGATAAATGGCAAGTTAGGCACAGTGATAGCATAGGTTAGACTACAACCCAGCGATATCACCCACCCTAGCATTTCCAAACAAAAACGCAGTGGGTGGGCATTGAAATCAGATTGAATGTAGTGGACTATATTGCTGCGCCACTCTTGAAATCTAGTGGTCAAAGTGTTTTGCCTACAGTTTCCAGAATAGTTTCCAGCAATTCGTGATCTTGTTTGGCTTTACCAAACTCGGCTTTGTGTGCTAGCTTGATAGCTTTTTTCAGCACACCGGGTTTGATTTCTAATTCTTCGGCAATGGCCTTGATGGTATCATTGAGTCCGCCAGTGAGTGTTTCAATCTCTTGTGTGACCTGCATACCTTCCGTGATGATCTGAATCAGTTTGATCTTTTGGTCGCCGTTGAATGTTTTTTGATTGTTCATAGAGTTCTCCAGTAAAAATACATTATAGCAACTGTGTTGACTATATGCAAGTAGTTTTGGTTAACTCAACGGCTGTTTAGCATCTGTGCCATCAGTGCTCGACGTTTCACACGACTTTCACTTACGGTCTTTGGTCCAGTGTCCGTTTTTTTAGGTTCAGGAGTAGACTTAGGAATTGAGCTAGGAGTTCTACGCAAACTGGCATCACTTTTAGCACGTTGTTTGTCCCAGGCCATGCTCAATCGTTGTGCAGCACTCATACGTGCCTCCGCTACACTTTCGTTCTTGCCTGATAGTCCTGCACGAGCTTCGGCTTTTGTCATTTTATATTGTGCTTGAAATTCAGCATCAGTTAGCTCTCGTAAATCCGTTATTAATTCTTTAACACGGCCTTCTGAAATACCTTTTTTCTTGGCTTCTTCTACATCATACTTGGGCATGGGTCTTTGACCAGCTCGACCTTTGACTCCACGCTTCTCTGTGCTTGGTGGTTTTGTTGGTGGAACGATATCACCTTGGTATCTAACCTTAGTTGGTTCTGGCTTCTTTAGTCTGTCGGCTCTGGGCATTACTACAATAGGAGCACCTTCCGCCACACCTTGCTCACCAACTAAATGTTTGGCGTCTTTGCCCCATTTCTTCCACATCCGTTTACCCCAGGTACTTTGATGGGGACTTGGTTTAACATCGTTGCCTAAACTTTTAGCAAAAGCATACATCATGGCAGCAACGCCTCGGCTCATATAATCGTCATCCACTTCGGTCCATTCACTTTCCAACCATTGATTACCTTTTTCATCAGATTTCACAACGAAGTGTGCCCAACCAATTACATTTTGACGATCATGTGCTGTTATAGATAATCCTATATCATTCAGATTACCATGTCCAAGAATTCTACCCCTAAATGGACGGGCTTTGAACTCAAAGTCATCCATGCGGACTTTCTCAGTTGGTTCGTTCGAAATGTGTTTGTCGAAAATATCTGGGTGTACTACTTCTTTTATAGCCTTCTTCATATATTTCTTACGCAATTCTGAGCCTTCCACCACACCTTGCTCTTTCATATACTTCTTACGTAATTTTAAGTCTGATGGCGTTGCTTTTCTGATTAAATTCAAATATTTGTTTACTGGAATTTCTTTTATCTCAATGGGTTTGATTCCTTCTACTCCAGGAATAGAATGAAACTCTCTGCTATTGCCACCTTGAACAAACTGTGGTTTTTCATCTGGACCATTGAATGGTAATTTATGTAGATACACATATTCACCTTTTCTAATCTTGCCACTGAACAAAACCATTTGTGGATCATTGGGGAACATACCTGTGTCTGACCCAGCAGTAGTTAGACCCATTGCTATAGCAACTTTAGGGTCGGAGGTAGCATAGATAGCATTTTGATTACTACCAGCCGCACCACCTGTATCTACCGATTGTCTTGGCTCTAGCATAGGAATCTTTTGTCTTGACCCATGCCAAAGATAGGTATTAATAACTTTGCCTTCCGCCACACCTTCGTTAAACTCACCATCATCGCCCCATGGTTCTCCATAGATTTTTCCCCAGTCTTGGTTAAGTGGTAAATCATTTTCTATCCAGTATGCACCTAACTGATCTTTTAACTGTGTGTCGCCCTGAAGGTATGCGTCGAATCCTGGTTTTAGTCCTTTTAAGAAACTATCACGGACTTGTTCGAAATGTACTATGTCTGCCGCAGCAACTTCCTGTGTACCGGCTTGTGCTAAGTCTTTTTTGGTCCACCCAGCATCTATTAGATCCTGTATTTCTTCTTGTTTTTGCTGAGCGAACTCATTAACAAAGTTTTCGGTAACAGCGTAATAGCTTGAAGCAGAATTGCCACCAGGGGCAAATTCATTTAATCGACTTCCTGCTACGCCTTGATCAACTTTTTTCTCTCGTGCCCTACGTTTGGAATAGTCAGTGTCGGCTGGGTTGTTTTTGTTCTTGGCAGGTGGTCGAGTACCTGCAATTCGTTCTTCTTCACTCTTGCGACGAGTAAAATAATCATTGGCAGCAGAGCCTTCAACGACTGTGGGCTTGAAAAGATTCTCAATAATCATATTATGCTTCTTCTAAGTAATCTTGGCTGGGATCTTGCAACTGTGAACGACGATGTGCTCGAAACATCTCTACTGCCATTTCAGCTTCATCTAAGTCTCTAAACTTGCTGGGCAATATACGGCCTTGATGGCGAATTTCAAATCCGCGACGTTGATCTCCCCAACACTCTAGACATGTGCCATCTTCTAATGTGATTGTTTTTACAGGACCAGATTCGCCTACACTAACTGGACTCATCATGGCAGTACCTGACATCATTGGCTCTTGGGATTCTTCCTGTGACTGTTCGTCGTATTCGTCTTGATCGTCGGCCTTGGCAGGATTCTTATCTTGAATTTCTTGTTTGGCTTTTTGTTCCAGCTGGTCAAGATATTGTGTGAGATCCTTCTTGACTCGGCTTAACATGTCTTCGTCGATCTCAGACATGCGTTCAGCCAATGCACTCCGAACAGGCTGAACACTATCGCCAACCATGTTTTTGCCTAATGGTTTCTTTTGATTATCACTGCCCAATACTGGTGATACGTTTTCTGGCTTGAACAATGCAGGCAGTTGCGGCACTGACTTTTGTTGCTTGTTCAGCCCTTTTTTTACCGAGACGGGAGTAATGTCTGATTCAATTACGGCCAGACGTTTTAGTATGTTTGCAATATCATAGCTCATGCTCGTTCAACCTTCAAATAACTGTTCAGTTGCCAACGATACTTGCCATGAGCACTAAGTCGTTCTGCAATAAAATTAGCAATACCTTGTTGATTTTCTTCGTTGGCTACCGCAAAGCAAGCGTTCAGTACATCTAGCATTTGATTGTTGTTGGCGTACAATTCTTCCAACATTAATCGAGCACGTGGAATTTTGGTCTGTCCAGAAATCTCTGTGAGTTCACTATAACGTTCTAAACTTCCCGGAGCATACTCACCTAGATAGCGAATGTATTCTGCTGTGGGATCTAGTGCTGAGTAAGCATCTTCGTAAATGTTTTGAAAGAAATCATGCAATTCTCCAAAGTCGGGACCTTCTACATTCCAGTGAAATTGATGTGCTTTTAAGTAGTAGGCAAAATTAGTTGCCAGGAGTGTTTTTAAATTGTCCGCGAGCATGCTTGTTCCTTTTGTATTCCTTGGGCGTGTTAGGCGTCGGGTCCGTTGTGTATTTACCACTCAGCATAGAACCGCCTTGTCTTGTTTGTATACCCATTGGTTGAACTAACACTGCCATAGAGCCAGTGCTGGAGCTGCCTGCGCTTGCGTCTTCCATTATTTCATGTGCTCTCATGTTCAATCCTTAACAATGTGTGGTTCACCATGTGTGCGCCCGGCGGTCCATCTTTGATGCATGTATTGCTCACTTGAATGCGCCCTTGTGCCGGCGGAACCAATTCTCGGCGTAATTCATATTCGCCCGGCGGTGCATAAATCTGTATTAGTTCTTCTAGATACTCTTCTCGCCAGACCCATGTACGTTCTGAAAACAATTCTCCGCCTACATATAGTCTATAATTAGGTGACGGTCCGTCCCAGTCGACTGAAACATCAGCATTGATCAACACAAACTGTGCAGTCATGTGTCGGATATGTCAGGAGTAACTGCTCGGTGCAGACGATGTCTTGATGCAGAACTTAAAAGATGATCATCGTCAGAGTCTGGTTCATATCCACCATAACGACTCGGGTCGGCACGATGTTTAATTCCAGTTTTGAGTTTTTCTATTTTGCCCATTTTAACTGGGGTTTTGTCTGGTGGAGAATTTGGACCACGGCGACCACTGTTAGAATTACCAGCTTCCTCAACATTCTTTTCGCCTAGGAATCCCATACCTTCACGTGGGTGATTAAATAGTTCGTATATCAACATGATTATTCAGTCCAGGGCAGTGGAAGTATTACCACTGGAGGGATAATCTGCAAGTCAATTTGATCTTGTACTTGTAACTCTACAGCGTTTTTATCGACACCATTGGTCCAGATCCAGTCAAGCACTTGTTGTTGTGTTAGATCAACGTAAGGTGTAAAAGATGCAGAAGCCAACGGAATCTCGCAGGCGGCGAGTGCTGATACCCGGGCGCTGTAGCCGTCTTGTACACCACTGCATGCCCAATAAACTCCAAATACCACATCCGGATAACCGTCTGCTTCGGGATAGCATGTCATCTCAGTCACGGTCCAATTGATTGTTGCGGCCATTGTAATTTACTTTCTAAAATCTGTTATGCCATCTGCGTGGAAGGAGACAATGCTGCGGCCAGGGCCATACGTTTTTGTCTATGTGCGCCCGAACTTCGTTCATAGTATTGATCTACAATAGCAGCAGCATCTTCTGCTGTTTTTGCACTCTTCAATCTTTGCCCTGCGTTTGCTTCCTTGTTGTTCAATTCGTACTGTACAAACTCTAATTGGTCTTGTAAGCTAGAATCTTGTAATGGTTTACGCATTGCATTAGCAAAATCTTGTTGTCGTGATCCGCGCCATTGTGCAATACCATATGCTTTCTCGCCGGGATTCCATGCAGCAGGATTGAGATTTTGACCTGATTCTGCTTGTAGGTTGGCCACTAGTCCAGCAGCTTGTTCAGGTGACCATCCTTGTTGCATAAAGTAGTCTAGAGCAATTTTTGCATTGCCTGCTGTGCCACCACCTGCTCTATTAGATGGTCCAGACATACCAGATCCAGGCAAACGTATTCGAGATCCAGGCTGAATATCATTAGCACTAGCAAACTGTGGATTTTGCCACATGATGCCATCTACTGTGGTATCGTAGGACTTTGCTATGTTCGGCAAGGAATCTCCAGATCTCACAGTATAGATATTGTTAGAGCTAGTGGCTTCAGACAAGAAATCAAATAACTTCATATTACCCTTTTAACATGGTAGACATGCGACGCATTTGATCCACGCTGTATTCAAAATTTGATTGTTTACTAGTGCTTTCTTGAAGTTTTGCCGGTGCTGTGCCGCCTGCTGGTATACCTAATTTTGCTCTACCTTGATCAATTACAGAAGGCTGTGTTGCTATTCTTTGACTAACTGACTGATTAGTTGGATTTGCTGGTGCCGCTGGTTTTGTTGGAGTAGCAGCCTGACCCGTCATATTAGCGGGCGGCGCCTTGGCGTAGCTGCTACGCTCTTGAGCCGAGGCTGGTCCTCTGAGGTTAGCTGCAGGGCCGCCAGGTTTTTGTGCAGACAAAATAGCGCCTGCTGTGGTAGGCCCAATAATACCGTCAGCCGTTAAACCGTTAGCTGTTTGAAATTTCTTAATAGCATCAACATTTGGTTTATTATTCGTTAATAGTCCCATTCTAGATGCATACGCAGCGATTGCAGGGGACATTGATTTATTAGCAGCTGGCTTAGCTGGACTTGCTGCTTGTGTAGGTGCTGCTGGTGTAGATGCGGCAGCATTGACTGCCGCTGCTTGTCCCATACTCATATCTGTAGCACTTGCAGCAGTATCGGCAGCATTGACTGCCGCTGCTTGTCCCATACTCATATCTGTAGCACTTGCAGCAGTATCGGCAGCATTGACTGCACCTGCTTGTCCCATACTCATATCTGTAGCACCTGCAACAGCGTCAGCCTTGTCAGCGGCAGCCTGTGCTGCTGCCTCTTCACCGGGATTACCTACTCCAGTTGCAGAACTTGTTGCTGCTGGTTTACCTTTATTTGGTGCTCGCATGGCAATGTAAGGGTCATTGATGTCGGGTTTGCCGCCACCGCGGGTGTACCATGCTTGATCTTCTGGACTCATGGCTGCAAATTTGGCAGCATCGGCACCTTGGTACGGATTTGCTTCTCTTAAAAATTCTATTGATCTCATGTGATATTCCTTTATGAATGACCTATGCTTTATTTATTCTATTTGCCCTGTGCTGCCAATCTTGCACCATTGTTAAAACTGTTGCTGTGACTGGCAGCATTTCTGTTGCCACGTGCTTTTGACCATGCATAACCAGCTCTGTGCCCAGAACAATCTTTGGTGCAAGGCGACCCCAAAAATGATAATTCATCCAACTCTTGTTTTCCAGTGTATCGTTTAATTATGGACATTGATTCCTGATCATTCAACAGAGATGCTAATCCAGGATGTAGTGGGCGTGGCCAGTCGCCAAACTCTACCCATTCAGATCCTTGAGTTTCCCAATTTAACATTGGTTTAAATTCGTGAGCTACTATGGCTAAAAAATTGTAGTATCTAAATCCCGACGGATGCCTGAACACATACAACGGGATCAGTTTAAGTGGGCCGTTATACCCTGCTTCTTCTTTGACTTCTCGTTTGACAGCATGTGCTGGATTTTCACCAGCGTCGATTGCACCGCCCCATGTTCCCCAGGTGTTAGGTTGCTCCACTTGTGATGATCTATGAGCTATACAAATCCGATTGGTATCGGCTGCCAGGAACAAACAACCAGCAGCTTGCTTGCCCCAGAATCCTGTTTTCTCCAAAGCATCACGATGTTCTTTATCTGACTCAGTCACAAATTCGGTTGCTCTCATTTGGCATCTCCAAAGATTGGTCCACCGACATACTGACCATTCTGACTTAACACACCATTGCGTAGATTGTTGATAATGTTATCAGTGATGTTTCTGCGACGGAAATGCGGCAAAAAAATATGTGTTTCTACAGGACGATCGCCCTGCTCTGCTTGGATAGCATACATCCTGTGACGCCCGTCATGATCACGCACCTTGGCTTCTAAATTGAAATCATCGTTCTCCCAAGCTTCAGGAACTGCTATGGTTAAAAACGGTGCTCCAAACCCTTTATCATTGATCTGTCGGCGTAGATATTGTATAGTTTCTTTTTCGTCAGGAGAGTTAACATCCAAGGGCAAGCTGAGTTTGAGGAATGTGCTGGGTCGCATGACTGTGCGTAGACCAAAGTAATCTACATCAGCATTGTGCGGAACAGCACCGAGACCTTGCCGATTGTCTATCTTTAGTTCCGTTATGAATTCCTTTGATCTCATGTGTCTATCCTGTGTACATTGGTCACTATGCTGTCTTTGCCGTATTGAGCTTGCAGTAATAATCGAGCCATGGCAGGTGACTTGGCAAATATAGCCACATCTATACTGGTAGTATACGAAGGATTTTTGACCCGCACAGACGCACTATACACATGAAATCCCGGAAGCAAGTCTTCACAGAGAAATTCTGTTGCTCTCATCAGCAGTTCCACTTTCTCAACGCTAATGCTTTGCGTGTGGGTTTGCCATTGGGTTTTTTCATTGGCCCTTTGACTCCGCCCATCCTGGCACAGAATGATTTACGACGCTTGGCTGCTTTTGATCCTGGCTTGAGTTTGCTGGGCTTGGTAGTAACTGCCATTTGTAATTTTGAGCCTGGATTCTCTCTACGATAGCTAGCAACACCTTTGGCATTGAGACCGCCCTTTTTGCTCTTACCTGCGCTTCTACGCCAAGCTGCTGTTTCAAGAATGATTTCTTCATCGGTGAAGAAGTTGAATATGTCTTCAGTAAGACCACGATCAGCCATGGCCTGTTCAAAGTCATCAAATATTGCATGGGCTTGTTCTAGGCTGTATACGCTTTCTGTTACACCTTCCTCTACACCCGACTGCATCTGTTGTTTGACTGCACGAGCAACATCTCCCGCCAATGCGCCAGGGTCATTATCGCCACCGTAGTTGAGCACACTCATGATTGCATTGTGAATCACACGGTCATCTGCACGACGAGCCATATTGGGATACATGCGCTCAAACTCAGCATACACTTGATCAGCTAGGTCATCGTATTCACCGTTGAAGCCTTCATCCAGGCCATCTGCTTGTACAGCCCCTTCGCCGTCGGCATCAAAAGCTACCATTTCTACTTTGGGCCACATACGTGCAGGCACATACAGAATACCCGAAGTTTCGTCATGATCGATCTGGTCGCCAAAGCGAGCCATTACTGCATTATATGCCCGTTCACTGTTAACGCTAAAACCCACAGTGTCCGTATCGTCAATACCGCTGTATCCGCCTTCCGCCACACCTTGCTTCTTGAGAATATCCAGTGCGTGTTTTTCCATCTGTTTTTTGGTAATAGGTTTACCGGGTGCTTCCTTACCTTTGAAATAATCAGAACCTTTTTTATCTCTTGAACCATAGGTGCTGTGACTTACTTTGCCATCACGACCGGGTTGTGGTGCTGATTTGTCCATTTCATTCAAGCCTTCCGCCACACCTTGCTCACTTGCTTTGGCTTTGGCTTCGGCCCTGGTACGACTGTATCCCCGTGCTGTTGCTTCTCGTTCTTGGTTAGGATATATAGATATTGCAAACATTTTTCCATCTTTAACAAAGTACCAATCTGTTGGATCTAGATCGTGTCTTTCGTCATCACCGCGATTGAACGCTCCCCTTACTCCGCGGAAAGGCCTGCCTCTGCCTTCCGCCACACTTTCTTTTTTGGCAGTCTTTGCAGCATCTTTCCAGGCCTGTGCTGTGGGGGCCTTGGGGCTGTCGGCATCTCTACTGGTACCGGCCTTCTTGCGCTTGTTTACATTGTAGTATAACCCTTTGTTCTCCTCTGAGATACTTTCGTTAGGCACACAGTTTCTTACCTGCTTGCCAGTCACAGCTGACTTTTTTGTGCCTTCTGCATGTTTTCCTGGCCAGCACTTGGTGTAACCATTGCTATCTTTCTGACCCTTTTTGATCTCCATGATATTGCCGTGTGTTTTGCACATACCACAGTCTTCACACACCATTTCCATCACAACACTTTCGTTGTGTTTCTTCTTGCCAGCACAATGAGCACGTTGCGAAAAGCCTTTTGGATGAGAGCAATTGATACTGCTTTTGTATTTTTGACTCCAGCCTTCATCTAATTTTTTGATTTTTCCAGTTATAAATTCATTTGATTTCATTTAGTTCACCTTTTTCTAACAGTTTCATTTGTTTTTTGCTCTTCCAGCTTTCATATTGGCCAACCAGTGTGCCATGCGTTGTTTTTCACCAGAACTGTTCTTGGCAGTTTTTCTCAAACTACTTACACTGGCTTTGGTATTTACTCCCACACGTTTGGCCAGACCCTTGCGTCCAGGATTACGGCCGTCAGCAAAGTTTTCGTCAACCGAAGACTCATTGGATGTTGCAACAGGTTGTTTGGCCTTGTAGATATCTTCCCATTTGTCTGAAATAGCATTCTTTAATTCCAGCGTGGATTTAAAATTATTGTCTTGCATATACTTAATTATCCACACAGCACTAGCACGGTCTCCTGAATCAGGCTTGCGAGCATTGCTTAGATCCACGCTGAGATTTTGATCTTCTGATGGATTACCATAGTACCGCATGGTCTTTAACGCACGTTTTGCTCTATCACTTAGATGTGCTTCGTCGCTCTTGGTAATTAACTCAATCCAGGGCTTTACAAAGTCTGTGGGCTTGCGGGACGATCCAGCTGGTGTTGGTCCACGTAATACATCACGGGATTGGCCTGGTATCTGTGCTCGACGTTTGTTCAGCAATCGCCATGCTGCTTCGTCTGTGTAGAAAAACACAGGTAAGCCTTGTTGCTTGGCTGTGATCAGGATCTGTCGTGTTTCTGGACTGCGATATTCATCTTGTTCTTTGAGCAACACATGAACTTCAGTCACAGGAGTGATTGGAATAGTGGGCTCTTTGCTAAACACACGGTCTTCTGCTTCTCTGGTTCTTGTACCATTGCTGTGTAACCATGCACGGTCCCAGTAGTCAATGGGTTTCACAATGTATCGAGAGTTAAACCAGTCACCATTGAGTTTGAACATCACAGCGCCTGATCCCACCCAGCGATGATAATCGCCAGTTATTGTTCGTGTCAAACTAAGAAAGTATGGATATCCAGCAGGAGCATACTGTTCTTCGCTGCGATTGCCGGTCACGCTGGCCAATTCAAAGTTGCCGGATTGCAGTATTCTTAACCCAGCTCTGATACTGGTGTAATGAAACAATACATCAGTTGCTCGTTCAATTAAAAATTCCGTTGCTCTCATTATACATACCTTGCTAGTTCATCTTCACCTAAATCTTGTATGCGATTGGGCGGGATTTTAGTTGTGGAGAAGTACCATCCGTGGTCATATGTCAATGGAATACCCGTCACATCAATTTGCAACAATGTCAATGGATCATCGCTACCCTCTGACTTGGCGTACATCCATCCACCGACCATACTTAGTTCTCTTTGTAACTTGACCTTATCACCTTCGTCTACAACCATAAATGCTTTGCCATCATACGGATCTAGCCCAGCATATAGAATTTCTTCTGCGTTTTCAGTACTGGTAATATGGTACGCAGTTTTAAACTCATGGTCATGATGTGTCCTTGATTCAGTGACAAATTCAGTTGCTCTCATTTGGGTTCCCATTGCATACTTTTACTACCTTTAACAGTAGGAGTAAACCCTTGACCTCTGTAGAACTTGGTTAATTTACTTTGACTCACTTGTCCTTTGTCCCAAGGAAACAGTGTCAAGCTGATGCCATCTTCTCTTGCCATGGCTTGTAGTTCTTGCATGGCACGTGACCCAACACCTTGACGTAGCGGATATGCTTGAATCCATTTGACTTCAACTGCGCCGCGCTTGCTAAAGCTAGGAACAAGTTCAAACATAGCAAACTGTTGGTCATCGCCTTTGCCCCAGACCATAACGTGATTGTTCTGCATGGTGTATGGATACTTTGCGTAGACTCGTTCAATCCATGCCTGTGCAGCATCATTGTTGCCTAGTTTGATTCTTATTGGCTCTTCTTCTTCGGCTACATCTTTCATTAGATGTTTAGCATCGCCGGACTTCTTCCAAGCATCCCACATGGCCTTGCCAGGCGGCAATTGATTTCTACTTGGTACAATAGTGTTACCCAACATTCTCACATACGCATAGATGTTACGTGCTATACCGCGGCCTTGATATTCAAGTTTCAAGCTGGTAACTGCTGACACTAGACCATTTTTGCTGGGTCTAAATTTTGCAAGACCTATCTGTTGATAATTGTCGTCTAGCACTTTGACTTGAAAATATTCTTTACCATTTATTTCAATCCCAGTGGCACGATATGTCAGCCCATCAAAAATTTGGGTGTCGTTGAACGCTGGATTGAAAACATCTGGATTGATAGTTTCATTTAAGTTGTTGGCCATTACTTGTGGTAAGAAACTGGCGGCAATGTGTTGGCAAGTGTTAAAAATGTCAGCATTATCAGTGACCTGCAGATTGAATGGATAGTCTGTGGTAGGATGCTGTGTGGGGTCTTGCCACCCAGCATAACATTTTTCAATACCAAAGTCAGCTAACAAATCAGTGCAACTCTCTCCATACCTCTCATCCATGTCATGCACACAAGGACTCAATGTAGTGACCATGATGGCATTGGGACCAATACGACCGTGACGTTTGAGATGCTGGTCTATGGCCACTCGTTCAGCATGGCGTCGTGTTCCGTTGAGCCCAGGCAAGTTGATAGCATAAGTGTGATTGTTTTTGTTATCAATCAAACAAGCAGCCACACGTCCATACTTTTCTGGATCAGTCTCATGACCACGATGTATCATGTTGATGCACTTTTTCAGCACATTATCTAGTTTACCAAGTTTTGTGATCTCTTGGCTTTCATCCATATCTTCTTCACCAGGCTCGTCTAGGTCGTGTATGGGCAAGCCAAGGCGTTTGAGCTTGTGACTGTACATGTTTTCTAGCTCTTCGCTGCCAAACGCCAACACAGTATGCGGCGGGCCTTGATTGTAATGAGACTTGTCGGCTTGATCAAGATCGCTAATGTCTTGTCCCAACTGATACCAATCTTGGGTGTCGCTCACATCCACTTTGATTGTGCCAGCGGGCATTTTGGGAGGTGTTTCAGGACCAGTTGGTTTTTGATTGCCTAGAGCATCCAGGTCACGACGTAATCGTTGTTCTAACACTGTGATGTTTTCTGACACTGATTGAGAACGTAGTCTCACTGAGAAGTTACTGGCATCCACTTCTGGATTTGCCTGCATTGCAGTAGCCACCCATTCTTGACCTCGACGCCAGGCTTCTGTTTGATTTGCTGCCTGTATTACAAATACTGGTTGATTGGAAGATCTATTGTATACTTCCCACTGTGTTTGTGCCATTGGGATATCTAATTCAACGTCTTCTACTCCTGGAATTGGGGTGGATGTGTATTGGTATTGTTGTTGGCTTGCTGCAACACCCATCTCTGGTACTACTGTAACTCCAGCCTGCATACGCCCAGGATTACTACGCATCCAGTTTATGGCCACACGGTTGGCATCACTCTGTACATTGCCTACTCCCGAGAAGCGATGTATTTCTTGACCGTCCGGATTCAAGATCAACCAGTTGCCAGTGAATGTTTGCTGACCTTGACCCGGACGAGTTAAAGTTTGCGGTATGCCAACGTCAACAATGCCACCTTGTGCTGCATCTGAATTATTGCCCTGGCGGGTACGAACACCGTACAATTCAGGAGCTTCGCCACGCATGCCTAACGCCAAACGTGCTTCTTGTTCAGCTTCGGGTCTACTGGTATTGCTCAACTCTCTCACAGTAGAGTTGTCGCTGATTCTATAGATTTCCCATGGACCTGGGCCAGTGGGCACCAAGTTGCGTGGCTGTCCTTCGCGTGGTACATTTTGTGTGCTAACGAATGCATTTGATGATCGCGCTGGCACTGTCGACGCCCGGAACAGGTGAGAACGGCCAGCGGTGTTGCCAAATATATCTGGTCTTGCTTCTCCAGCAGCTCTTATAGCGTTTAGCTCAGATGACGCACGAATTTGTATTTCTTGCCCAGGATTACCTTGTGGGCTTACATACCAGATTGGTTGTTCAGTCTGTTGTGGTTCAATTTCACGCACTTCAATGTCAGTTATCATACGAGAATTTTGTTCACGACCTTGAGTTATGAACTGTTCAGCAGCCTCACGACTTGGGAATCTACGCAACACATTGTTGTCAGACTGGCCAGGAGCTCTAGCAAAGCGGTTCATGTCATTCATCCAAATGCCCCAGTTGCCTGTACTTGGTTGTGCGGCAGATTGTGGGCCAGGTTGTTGCTGATCACCACCACGGGCAACCACAGTGCCAGCACGATCAACTAAACTAAAGTCATGTGGATTATTTTCCCCTGAAACAAACTGTCTAAACTTTTGTACAGCGTCTTCTTGACTTGATGCTGTGATCGATGATCTATTGTAACCGGCTCGAGCATCATAAACGCTATAGGACAATGATGGCTTCGGATCCTGATATGGTCGTAGCGGTTTTGCCTGTAGAGTGTTCCGTGCGCTGGCCCAGTCTGGGTAGTTGCCTGGTTCTATAGCCTTGGCGATGGCTTCTTCCTTGCTAGAAGCAACAATTTCAATGCTGGCAAAATATCCAGGACGACTCACATCCCACCAATATTTTTGTCCCTTTGGTGTCTTGCCTTTGGCAAGATTACGGGCGAGATTCTGTTGCTCTAGTTCTTGAAAAGTTGCTTTTCTAAAGTCTTTGATGGCCTGTTGCGTTTCTTTGCTTAGTTTGTCGCCGACTTCTTTGCTATTGCCCTGCAACGATACCATGTACTTGGCAAACTCTTGAATCATATCACCATATTCGTCCTTGGTACCGTTAGGATTCAACAGTTTGTACAGCTTCTTGAGATATTCTTGGCGATACTTTTCAGGATCCATCGCAGCGTCCAGGGCCACAGTAAATCGTAATAGGGTATCTTCAATCTTGCTGAAGTTTGAATCCAACCAGTCGCCACCCGGACTCCGGAATTCAATGTATCCTGTCTTGGTATTGATACTGGTATATTTTTCTGTAGTGCCTGTGTGAATGGCCTTGGTGGCAATGTCTTCCATGTGCTCACGCATCTTGTCCATGACCTGCGGAGCAATATCAGGATTGCGTTTCAGCATGGTTTTAATTTTGCCAATTGCTGACTTGGCATAGTTATTGCCTGAACGTCCAAACAGTTCTAGCACATATTCATCGCCCATGAGCAGGGCCAGTTTGACATAGTCCAGTTTGTCAAGACTGTAGTTGGGTACTGAAATGTTGATATGCAAGCCAGTGCTGTCATTGGTATAGCAACCAGACTTGTCTGCCCAAGCCTTGACCTTGTTTAGATCTGAAATCATTTCATCTATGGGCATAGGCGGACTAACAAATTCTAAACCTTCGTCGCCAGGGTTGTCGCCTTCTAAACTGCCGTCAGGTTCCACAACATAGGTACCTGCTTCACGACGGCCGCCATGGTAATTTCTACTGGCGTTCACAGGTTTACCCATGTAACTGGAGAATTCATCAGCCACTTGATCTATATCCATGTCACCGTCGTTGCCCTCATTAGCGTCAGTGTAATAGGGCCATTCAATATCAAAGTTGCTTTCGATGTCACTCATGGTTTGATATTTGTCATCCAAGAAACTGCCTTCATCGTACTCGTCTCGTTGTTCTTCTGCAAACGCTTCAAATGCATCATTGAAGACACGGCCTTGATCTTCAAAAGCTTCCAGCACAAACTGTTCTTGTAATTCATCAAGTCTGGCACTCAGCAGTTGAGAGAAGTCTTCGCTCTCTTGTGGCAAGTCAGGATTGGCATCCATGATTTCGTCACGAGCTTGTAGCATGGCTTCATCACGATCAAACAAGTCATTAACGTTGACAAAGTCACGCATGTAATCTACTCCATCGCGTGTCCAAGCTTCAGCAGTTTGTTCCTGCTGCCATTCCTCGTACTCGTTTTGTATTTCTTCCATTAGGTCATCTACTGCACGGCGTCCATTGTGGTCACCGTCATGGAAAAAGTCTCGAATGTCACTGAAGCTTCTGGTACGTTGATCCTGATCGTAGTCTGGTTCCCAGTCAGGTTCTTGTTCATCGACCCCAACATCGGGCACAATCATTTCAAATTCCATGCCTGCCTGTGCGCCTGTTTGTGCTGCTAACTGACGCAGATTGGTGCTGGTCATCTTGATTTCAAACAGATCTTTCTCTTTGAACTCTCGCAACATCTTGTTTAAACCGGCTGTGAGTAATGCAGGATGACCTTGTGAATCTGTTTGTAATCCAAGTTTGTTGGCTTCCTTGCCCACAGCACCTGGACGCACATCTCGGGTCAAGGCCATGACAAATCTTGGATCGCGTGCCTGTGCCTTTGTGGGTATGTATCCTGACGCTTCTTCCAGTGTGACCCCATCAAACATTTCAGGCTGTTCTTCAGCCCACTGTCGCATGATACGGCCAGCCATGGCGTTGGCTTGGTCTTCCCAAGGGCTACCAGTTTCACCAGCATCTATAGGCAGGGGATTTCTTTCATCCTGCTGACGATGTGTCATCTCATGGGCCATGGTGCGAAGTATATCCAACACATGGCGTCCCGCGGTGGCCAAGATCAGTGTGTTGCTTTCTGGTTCGTATTGACCAAAGCTACCGTTCTCTTGACTCCATTCTGGTGTTGTTTCCAAACGCAATCTAGGTGGATTCTCTAATTTAAGTTTATCTACACAACTGGCATAGAAACGATGTAGGATCTTTTTCAAATGGTCAAGTTCTACACTTTCATCCACTTGTTCTGATTCAGTACCAGCAGGGTGATCTTGGCCAGCATACGCAGTACCTGGATACCAGTAATCACGCATGCCGTAATTGACTTTCTTTCTGGCAGCAGGCTTACGATTTAAACTCAACTCACGATCTTGTATTGCTGTCTTGGCATCTTTTAATTTGCCAATGCAACCCATATTTCTCAACAATTTAAATGCAATGTTCTCGCAGCCAAACTCACCATTCTTTTCCAGGCCAGTTTGGCGCATTGTTTTGATCTTGTCCCACAGCTGATTCACAGCATCTGCATTGCCGGACTTGATAGCTGAATGTATTCTGGCATCAAGATCAGCTGTTTTGTGTTGTACACAAGAGTCATCTATGCTAGCACGACGGCGCTGTGGAACTTGTACCCAGTCACCATTCTTTACGCTGTAAATGCCTTGACTCACATGCTTTTGATCACTGGGCTGCACATACAGTTCCACTGGAACGCCAGCAATCTTTATGTCATGCTCGGCATTATACTGATATTTTTTTGCATTGAACAGTTCTTGATACACAGGATCGTCAGGCATGTCCACCACAAGGTGTAGATCAATGTCTGAATGGCGAGTATAAGAATAGGCAGCATTGCTACCTGATATGGTAATGTCCTGAATGTTGAGATCATCAACACCCAGGAATTCTTGAAAATTTGACGCAATTGCCAGCAACTTGTCACGCACATCAGGTAACAAGTGCTCGTCTGACCCCCACAAACGGGGGTTCAAACGTTGATGGAATTTTACAGCATCGGCGAGATTAAAGTTGTCAAGATCATGGAAATTCATGATCTATTTATCGCTATTCAGCAGTAGTGGTTTCCTCTGACACCTGTTTGTTGGTAGCAATCACTGTGGCTTCAACTGGTGTAGCGGCTGCTGTTAACTCACTTTCCGTGGGCTGTTGTTGGATCACGATCTGTGGCTGATTGGCTTGATTGGTCAGGGCAATTTGATGCAGATCTGCATACAGCTTGTCCTGGGTTTGGTAATCAAACACATAAGTTCCAGTATGTTTCAACAGCACACGTTTGTCCACAAATACTTGTCCGCCGATATCACGCCAGTTTTCGCAAAATGTCCAGTCTTCACTGTAGTAACGATTTTCACGCACAGCAGTGTCAAAGTATGTTTTCATGTAAGGGTTTAATGCTGGATCAAGTCCAATGTCGTTGATAAACGGCTTCACCGCAGGATGTGCATTGAGTTTTTCAAACACATCACGTTTGATCAACAAGAAACCAGTACCAGTCTTGGTGACTTCAATCAAGCCAGATGGATCATTTTGATCTGCACCGGGAATACCGTTGACACACCATTTGACTGGTAGTGATTTCATTGGATACAATCCGCCTACTACATCTTTGTCATGATTCAACATGACCAGCAAGTGCCAGGGCTCCCAACCAATGTCAGCATCAATGAACATCAAGTGTGTTGATCCTTCTGTGTTTAAGAATTTAGCAGTAAGAGTGTTTCTAGCACGAGAAATCAATGATTCATTGGTCATTGTTTCCACGGTCCAGTCCAAGCCCAATTGACGTGCTATGTTGGCCCACTTGATATAACTCATGAATGTGCTTTCAGTGAGTTGTCCACCATAACAAGGCATAGAAATATGCACTCTTGTGGTTTTTAAGTAGTCAATGTTAACTTGGATGCTTTGTTGCCCACCAGTTTGATCCACTGGGGATGCATTCTGGTAAGGTAATTGTTGTTCGTCTGCCATAAGGCCCTTTCAATGTTGTGGAATATTTAACGGAGTATAGCAGGTTGGTAGAATTTCTACGACCTAGCTTCGTCCAAATAATCTTCAACCATGGGCTGATTGTACTTGCTTTGATAGCTGGCCCGCATGCCGCCTTGGCTCATTTGACGTGTGACTTGTTCTGCAACTTCAGTGCCCATAACAGTATCCAACATCCGGACCACTGTGTTGGCCAGCTGGGGATTGCCTTGTGTTGTGGGATAAAGGCTCATGACCAATGCAGTTCGTTGGCGTTGATTTAAATCAGGCCATGCTGTGCGTATTTGTGTGGCCGATGTCATACCTGGACCAAACTCCACAACGGGCAAGTAGGTCATGTATGCGTGTTGAGTCATGGGCGCCATGTTGTCACTGATGGGTTGCAGATATGCCGGTGTACCGTCACGTTTCACACCACCCGGCTGCGGAGGCTTGTTGGCGTCTTTTTCACTGCGCACAAAGATCAACTGTGTGTCTGCAGGGTTATAGTTTTTTGTTATTTCTTCTGCACGAAATGGACTCTTCACTTGATAGAAATCACCTGGAGAAACTCCAGCCAATTGTGCTAGTTTTTCTTTTAATTTAAAAGGAAACGGGCGTGTTGAAGTGTCGTTGGTTGCAGCCACTTTGACATCAGCATTGGGAAATGCTCGTTGAGCAGATTTGTACAGTTCTAAATGGCCGGGGTGAAAAGGGTGTGCGCCCATTGGTAATACTACTAAAGTTTTCATGCACGTATTTATAAATAAAGGTGTAGTTCGCGATACTGCAAATATCCAACTACTCTAACGCTTAGAAGGAGCATCAGCCATGTATTTACAAAACAAATATACCCGTTGTTATTATAATATTATTCAACGAGCCAACATCAGAATTCTTAAACCCCCATACGAACATCATCATATAATTCCCCGGAGCCTAGGCGGAAATAATTTTAAAAAAAACATAGTCAAATTAACAGCACATGAACATTTTGTGTGCCACCTTTTGTTAACAAAAATGGTCGAAGGTAAGAATAGAGAAAAGATGGTTTATGCAGCCTGGGCAATGGCAAATCAAGAAAATCAAAATCAACAACGACACAAGGTTACTGGAAAAATTTATTCTATTCTAAAACAAGAATATTGTAAGGTTAAATCATTGCATACTAAACTTAACAATCCCATGCATGACCCTGAAATTCGATTACGGCATCAAGAAGCAATTACTAAACGAGGGAAAACTTTAGGGAACACTGGACATAAACGTGGTGCAATGTCAGAAGAATTAAAAGCAATTCTTCGTCAAAAAACAATAGACTCAATGACCAGCGAAAGACGAGAACAGATTAAACAACAACAGTTAAACAGGACACCGGAACAGAAAGAAAAATATGCATTTGCTCATTCTAAAAGAATATCATGCATATATTGTCGTTGTGTATGTGCTCCTGGAAACTTTGCCCGTTATCACGGTAATAACTGTAAATTAAATAATCTACAAGTGGCGGGCATTCAATAGGTAGCTTGTACCGTTTCAATTACACCGTCTTTGAAATTGGTGACCACTGCTCGCAACCATGTGAAGTTGCCTACTACTGCTTGTATGTAAGTATCTGTAATAGTGCTAGAATCAGCTGAACTACCATCACCATATGCAGCTATGTCAAACCAACGTGAGTCAACAGGATCATTGTCCAGTGTGGCCTGGATTGAAACTTCACCTTGCACACCACGAAATACCCAACGTAGTGTTTGGATACCTCCACGTCCAAGATAGTAGTTAGCAGCTTTTTGTGGGTCGCCTATAAAGTCCTCACTAGAACCGTCATAGTTACCCGATGGCACACCATACTCTGTATAGGGCACTAGTGTGACGGTGGTAATGGCCATTATGCTCGTTCCACTTCCACAACAACACCGGGACCAGCCAGTTCTTCAGCAACTGATGCCAGTGCAGACAGCACATCGTCAGTGGCCACTGTATCTGGAGTGGTATCGTCTTTGACCAATTTTGATAGCTTGATCACAACTATTTCTTCGTAAATTTTTGCCATACTGTATTTATGGTCGTTTTTGCACTTGTACGGTTTTACGAGTTAGCCCAGGGCATAGCATTGCCAGCATGGTAATATGCTTGAGATCATTGTGTTCTACAAAATAATGTTCCCGGCTCCATGATGAATGCGGTTTTGTTCTACCCCATCGGTAACCTTGTAGTATAGTATCAGTGAACCATTTTTCAGTAACAGGACTGGCCACGAGATCTGGAGCCTGATGGCTGATCCAATTCCACACTGCTTGTTTTTTATCTGTGGACAGCTTCTTTTCTTTAAGATAAGTTCTGTAAGGATATTTGGGTTGATTGTTTAACATGACAACATCCCTGGAATACGCAAGTACTGCTTGTTTCATAGTGGATTTTGTTGGATAATTCCTGTACATTGTCTCAACGTCTTTGATGTCATTGGTGTACACATGAAATCTATTTTGCCCATAGGTGCGATGAATGTATGCACTGCGAAGATTTTCTAATACGTCCACTGCATGCATTATGTTTTGTTTGGTCAATTCGTCAGTCACTGGGTGTCCAACTGACAAATTATATTGATCACGTCTATGTAACCGTTCCAGGATCTTTGTGAGAGAAAGATTGTTCAACAGCCACGCACCATCAATATCAAAACTTATTGCATATTCATACTTTCCAAAATAAAGTGATCCGCGTGGGTCACACTGTAAATAGGGTAGTGACATGCTGTGGTTCCTTTAGTTCAAATACAATCTTGTTGTCTTGCAATTCTACATTCAATGAACAGTCAGTCAATTGTTCAAACAAAATGCGTCGACTCAATGGTACACGAATCAATTCATCAATTTTGCGATTCAACGGACGAGCACCCATTTTGCTGTCGTAGCCTTTTTCTGCCAACAACTCAATCACTTCTTCAGAGAAAAACAACCGGATATTCTTTTCTGCTACACTTGATTTAAGCTGATCCAAGAACTTCACAACAATCTTCTTGATAGCCAGGGTATCCAACTTGGTAAACTTGCAAATTTTATCAATACGATTGCGTAGCTCTGGGCGGAAGAACTCTTTCATTGCACGATCTTCTTCTCCAGATTTTTCCAAATCAGTACTGAATCCAATGTTGTTGGTTTCATTGTCTCTGGCACCTAAGTTAGATGTCATGATGATAATGGTATTTTTGCAGTCTACCCGTTTGCCGTTTGCACCTGTTACATGTCCTTCGTCTAGCATTTGCAGCAGGATATTAGTAACATCCGAATGTGCTTTTTCAATTTCATCAAACAAGATCACAGAGAATGGATGTTTACTCAGATCTGAAATTAGTTTACCACCGCCTACATTACCATCTTCAAATCCCACATAGCCTGGAGGTGCACCAATCAAACTGCTGACAGAGAACTTCTCTTGAAACTCACTCATGTCATAACGTAACAAGTGCATGTCCAAGTTTTCACTCAATAGCTTGGCCAATTCAGTTTTGCCTGTACCAGTTGGACCCAAGAACAAGAAACTTGCCATGGGCTTGCCTTGTGTGCCAATTCCTGAGAAGTTGATATACACACGTTCTAGTACTGAATCCACAGCTTCTTCTTGTCCGTAGAGTTTTTGTTTGATGTTACTTTCTAAATCCACAATCTTCAAACTGCGTTCATTTTGCAGTCTATCAGTGGGTACACCAGTCACTCTTGCCACTTGTTCTTCGATCATGCTTTTATTAACAGTGACCTGGCCTGCATCCCGAACACGTTCTCTAGCACAGGCAGCATCCAGCAAATCGATACTTTTGTCTGGATTCTTCTTGTCATGAATATAACGAGCAGCAAGATCCACAGCAGCAGTCATGGCTTCTGTGTCAATCAGTACATTGTGGAATGTTTCCAAACGTGGGCTCAGTCCAATTAGAATTTTTTCTGTAGTGTCACGATCAGGTTCATCAATGCTGAGACGATAGAACCGACGCATGAGTGCTCGATCTTTCTCAAATGATTCGTAGTATTCTTCCCAAGTTGTGCTGGCAATAACTTTCAAATGCCCTTTGGTAATTGCTGGTTTCAACATGTTGGCAAAGTCCAAGCTGCCCGAACTGCCTGCTCCTGCACCTTTCATGGTATGTGCTTCGTCCACGAACAAAATACACTTCTTCTTGGCTTCCAGTGCAGCAATCACTGCTTTAAACTTTTCTTCAAAGTCCCCGCGATATTTGGATCCTGCTACCAAACTGCCAATTTCAAGACTCCACACTTCGTGATCTTTGAGGAACTTGGGCACACGATTTTGTGCAATTTCCTGCGCAAGTCCTTCGATGATGGCAGTTTTGCCCACACCTGGATCACCTACCATGAGTACATTGGCTTTGAAACGACGTGCTAGTACAGCAATCATTTCGTCCAGTTCTGTCGAGCGGCCAATTAACGGCTCTAATTGATCAGCAGCAGCCATGGCACTCAGACTGGTACAATATTCTTCCAGCACTTCAGTAGCTTGTTGACTATTCATACCTGCGGCTGCACGTTCTGACTTGTAGTTCTTGGTCCAAAAATCCACAAATTCAGCTTTGTGTACGCCGTATTTCAGCAAGAAGTAGTGTGCATTGCTGTTGGTCTCGCCCATGATGGCCAAGTACAAGTCCACAGTGACCACTTGTCTACGTCCTGTAAACAACACCTGTGTTAGAGCACGATTAAACACTCGTTCTAATGAAGCGGTTTTGCGTGGAGTCAAATCTTCCCCAGCACGAATCAGACTTTGTAGGCTTTCTAAATAGCCACACAGTTCAGTTTCCAACATGACCACGTCACAGCCATATTTGGATAAAGTTTTTCTAAATGGATCATGTCTTACGAGACTCAACAGTAAATGTTCTGTTAGCACATATTCGTGTTGCCATGTACGTGCGATTTGCACTGCGCCTTCGATGATAGCGTCAATTTCGGGATTGTCTTGGATTTGATTTGAATTGCTCATGTGGACAGTATACTATAGATCTCAATAGAGATCAACCTTTCACGTACTTATTCGGCAGATTCCTGCTGTATAGCAGCCATTAATCCTGGAGAGATTCTGGCAGGCAATCTAGCTTGCACCCGGACCAACATATCTCCCAGCTGCCCATTACGATCTGGTAATCCACGACCTCTGGCACGCAACATGCTGTTGGGTTGTGTGTTGGGTGGTATGCTGAGTTCAATTCGATTGCCACGTATGTCCAACATGGGAATATCACCCCCGGTTATTAGTTTCCAAATAGACACAGTGGTTTCAGTATGTACATTGTTGTTGACTCGTTGCCATGTTTTATCTGGATGTACCCGGAATGTGATCACAAGATCCTGCCCATTAGGACCAATATTAGGGTATTGCACATTGTCTCCATCTGCGATGCCGTTGGGTATGTTGATTTCAACATTGTGTGTGCCGGTGTGTGTGCCCATAGAAACCACTCTAGACCCTGGAGCAGCTACATCTTGTATGGTCACCCACAAGGTCATTCTGGCATGTCCACGCTGTTGCGGCTGCTGGAATTTGGCTCCAAACATGTTGAAGATTTCGTTGAAATCAAAGTTATGATGGAACCCCCCACCTCCAACTGGATGTTGTGGCTGCGGGTTATTATAAGCTGCTCGTTTTTGTTCGTCGCCAAGAGTTTCGTAAGCTGCTTGAATCTCTTGGAATTTTGTTGTGGAACCACCTGCTCTATCTGGGTGATATGTACTTGCTAATTTTCTATATGCTTTTTTTATTTCATCAGCAGAAGCTGTGCGGGCAACGCCTAGGGTAGAATAGTGATCAGTCATTGTGTGTAGTTATACACACAGCAATGGATCATTTCTTTTCAGGAACCTTAGTACCTTCTAGTTTTTCATGTTTCTTCATGTTTTTGCAATTTTGTTTCACTTTGCCGTTGGCATCCTTGACTGGTTTTCCATTGCGGTCTTTAACATCCACGCAAACCCTTACAGTTTCTTTGGCCGCTTCGGCAATTACAAATTGACTACCCAGAGCCAGTGAGAGTGCGATCAACAGTTTTTTCATATTACTTTCCTATTTTTTGATTAAGTTCTTTTATTCAATAAATGCGCCTTTAGCGGATTCTTCTGCCATGTTATCTTTCTGGGAATGGTGGGATCACAGGAGCTGGTCTACCACCCCATCCTGTGACAACTTCTGCGTTAACAGGTGCCATGGTTCCAAATCCTGTATTTCCGCCAAAGCTTGTTGCCGAAGGTGCACCTCCAAAGCCACTTCCTCCGCCCAGGGACGGTGAGCCCCAGGACTGATTAACGGGTGTTGATGTACCAAACGCACCAGGGACGGACGGTCTCACAGACCCAGGCGGCATGTATGTTGTTCCAACATTTGGTGGTAAGGCAATTCCTCCATTGTTAGCTCCTCCGAGTTTTTCTTGTGTGCGACCGTAGGCTGCAATACCCAACACAGCGCCCATTGCTATGTGATATAGCCCAGCACCTTGTAGAGTCAACGGTTGCCATTGTGTTTGTACACTGCCATGAAATAAACTCTGTGTCAAACTCCAAAGAACTGGTGCTAACACAAAATCAAATATGCAGGTAATCATATAGGTCCATCCCATCATCGGACGCCATTTTGAATTCATCCAGTCTTCTTTGGCTTTTTCGCTAGAACTTGTTTGATGATTTTTTTTTGTCATTTTATACTCCCATCACATGTAATGCATGTTCATAATGTCGGATACGATCTTCTAATCCAATATAACCGCCATTGATGGCTCTGGTAAGCCCTTTTATATCTCCTGCGTCGGCAAATCTATTCAAGTTGTTGGTTTCCCAAAACCAGCAAGCTGATTGCGCAGCACCTTCAAATGTGGCCAAATATTCACTGGCTTCTTCTACTGGAATCTCCAAACTGCCAGCAAAGAATGTGTAGTTGTCACGACCGGTAAGCTGTATCAACCCACGACCACAGAACCGATATCCATCGCCGCTGGCTTCATCGCCGTTGCCCATGCGATTAGCATAAACTCTGTTGGCAATTTTTTCAGGCCGATTTGCATAAGCTGCTGCAATAGTATCATCAGTGAAATATTTGGCAAATGTTTTTCTTAGACTAGCAGCACGATAGTTAAGATTTTCTTTAACAAAAACAAAATTTCCTGACTCATGAGCGCATTGTGCAATAAAGGCCGACACTCTGGCAGGTGTGTTGATATCATAATCGGGCAACAGTTGATCAATAGCTTGGTACCAATGATCAATGTAGGGATTTTTAACCATTTGTTTAAGTTGACTTAGTGACAATATTGAGTTGCTCATTTTGTGTTATCCCATATTTTTTTTTGTTTCACATACCATTCTTGCCAACCTGAGTTTTTGGCTGAACATTCGTGATATGTTGTGTAGTTTTCCGTGACTGTTTTTACAAAATCTACTATGCTGACCTGTTCTCCAGAAATGGTCTTTAGATCAGCACAGCGTTCCATTAACATTTCTGGTGCTGCCGGGAACTCAGCAACCACTGGTACAGATGTGCAAGCTGACAAACTCATGACTAGTGGAATTACAATATACTTCATTTGTTTTTCTCAACGGGTTGATTTAGTGCTGCCGCATTGTGCGTGTCAATAACGACTGAAGGTATAGGACAAATTTCCACAAAGCGAATCACTTCTTGATTGCGAACCACTTCTCTGTCTATGTAACTAACAATGTTCTGTCCTTTTTCTCGTATGACTTTGGTGTTGTTTACCAGTTTGGTTATTACTTGTGTATTGGTTTCTGCACTGAGTTTTTCTGCTGCTGCTACTTTTGCTTCTGCTTCACGCACACGTTCTCGCCAGGCCATTTCTGTTGAATATCCGCCTTTGAAATAAACACCCGTGGTCAACAGCACTATGCCCAGGACCTGCAGAGGTATTCTATAAGTGTTTACAAACGGAATAAAACGCACAAAAAAGCCGGCCACTGTGGTCAGTGCGCCGGCTATTAGAATGGTGTTGACGATCCATGAAATGAATGCGTCAGGAAGAAGATGTAAGATCCACATGCAGATATTTATCTGCAAATGGTATTATAATCCCATGCTTTTTCTTATGTTTGTAGCTGATATACTTGTGATAGATTCATCAAACTTTTCTTCTTCTATTGTATATCCTACCCCACGACCGTAGCCAATGTGAGTGATATTAGGAACTACTAATATTTCGTATTGCCCTTGATACAATGTATCAAGATCTCGTTTAATAGCTTGTTTGACCTGGTCGATAGCAAATGGATTACTGCCTTGCCAGCCCTGGCAGTCGCGAATCATGATGCATACTTGTCCTGTTCGTTGTATCAATCTATCAAACAATGCACGATGCCCGGCATGCCACGGTTGCCAGCGACCCAACATCTGTATAGTTTCTTTCTTGAAATCAAACACAGGTCTACGGCGATTGTCTAGTATGTGTTGCCCAATGAATTCTACCCATTTTTCAGCGTTTTGTTCTGTGATTCTGAAATCATATACATTCGGAGGAATAAAGGCTCGGTTAGTATCATCATATCTACCAGCATCAATTGTGTCCATCCAGATGGTCCAATCTGCTTTAAAATTGTTTCTCATTTCGGGCAATGGTGCAACAAAGTCACAGATAACAAAGTCGCCCGAACATTTAACAGCGAACTCAAACATTCTTAAACTTTGTCGAATTCTACCTTCTCTGCTGAAATCCCAATCATTAAATCGTTTGCGTATTTCATCTGCGTTAAACCAGTCTACTTTTACATTGTAAAAATCAGGTCCAGGAATACCCTCATAATCTAACACACGCCCTGGAGATATTTTCATAACATCTCCGTGTTGTTCTAGATATCTTTTTAATTTTTCGGCAAAGTATGTTTTGCCTGCACCTGGAAGACCCATTATCAATATTTTTTGTGTCATATGTGTTTCTTTAATGAATAAATTGCAACATCATCTTTGTGATGATGTGCAACGTTACTAAAGTATTTACTGCCAGCGTTTTGCCACAGAATTATTTCCCTAGACTTTTGGAGTGGTGAATCAGGTTGCAAAACATTTAACCGTTCTGCAAATGATAGATGGTGTTTTGTTTATAGTATACCTGCTGCGGCTTGCATGGCCTGCAAGTCTTTGCTGACCTTGGTGTAGATGGGTTTTACATCTAGGCCAGCTGCAATACGCATCTCATTGAGATCGCCTTCTGTGCGTGCTCTATACTCATTGGGTGTAAGTGGAACCAGTTTGGCAAATGTTTCAGGGCTCCACTCATGCTTTTTCTTTTTGTACACCATGATCCAATCGTCGGGCTCATATTCTGTGAGTGTATTAAGATCTTTGAGAATCTCGTCAATTTGCCCAGGTGCAGCATTACGACGGCGCATTTCTAAGTACACTAGATAACGATTGGGTTTGATTTCGCCAGGGCTTTGGTCAGCATCAAGAACAAAGTCATATCCTTTTTCAAACCAATTCATGAGATCTTTGGCAGCTTGTTTGTCGCGAACAAAAAAGCTCACCACAATTACATCTGCATCTTCGCCCATCTTGGAACTGAATTCGTCGATATGCACGGTGGGCTTCATCATGCCCTCCATGTCTTTATAGCCTAACCCTTCGTTAAGCTGCCGGCGGCGCTGCTGCGGGTTGTTGAAGTTGTTGTTGTGCTGCATTTGCTTTCTCTTCATCTTTGTATTGATCTTTGTCGATATCTTCTGCGTAAGCATCGTCAAGATCTTGTAAATCTATTTCTTCACCTTCTAAATCAATGCTGCCTGTGCGTATATCTGCAATCAGATTCTTGGGCATGACGATCTCGACCAACCATACTTTTTTAGTTATTAATCTAGCAATATGTGTACCAGCTTCGTAGTCACTGGGTTCTGTGACCTTGATAGGAATCTTCATGTCTACTTTTTTGAATTTTACTTCACAATCAAATGGCAGCAATCTACGTCCACCACGTGGGTCTGGCATGAGATTTTCAGGCCACATGAATATACAGCTTATTTTGTATTTGCCAATATCAGGACCTTGCACTAGTTCTCCGCGATCCCAGTTACGAAATGCATAGATATCCAGTTCATCAAGAACTCGTTCAAAATCCAACAACGTGAGCAAACTGCCCTCACTAAGGTAGATATCACGGATGTTGTCGGCGACCATCCAGTAGTCTGTGTGATCTTTAAAGATGTTTTCGTCCATACAGATATTTATGGCAAGAGACTAGAACCTGTGCGCTTTGATTTTTTCCGCACAGAGAAATACTTATGCCGCAAATCTCTGAAATCTCGGTACATAGATCTCACACTACAAACACCTAAATATTCGTGCTAAACACAATTAGCAAACACTTTAGGAGAACCACACTTGAGTAGACAACGCGGGGCTAAAGCCCAAATCCAAAAACGCATCACAACACATATGGTAGAAAACACAATTCCATTTAATCCAGAACCCAGGCAGCGACAACGACCTATAGAACTCATCCCAAAATCACGCAATCAAGAAAATCTCATATTAAATCTACTCAACTCAGAACAATCAATTGTAGTAGCAGTTGGCCCTGCAGGTACTGGTAAAACTTACCTGGCTATGTTGGCTGCTGTAAAAGCATTTAGAACAGGCGAATGTAAACGAATCATCCTAACACGACCGGCCATTGGCGTAGAAGACGAACAGCACGGGTTCTTACCCGGGAATCTCGTTGCCAAGATGGAACCGTGGACTCGTCCCTTGCTGGATGTATTACGCGAATACTATCGCCCGCCCGAAATTGCAGCTATGATTGACGACGGCACTATAGAAATATCACCCTTGGCCTACATGCGTGGACGAACATTTAAACATGCATGGATCATTGCGGACGAGATGCAGAACGCCACGCCATCACAGATGAAAATGTTGTTGAGTCGCATAGGCACTGAATCACGCATTGTGGTCACCGGAGATGTAGAACAAGCTGACCGCGCCCGAGGCGAAAATGGTCTGTTAGATCTTTGTTCACGGTTAGAGCATTATCCAGTCAACGGAATGGCTGTTTGCAGGCTAACCGGGCGAGACATACAACGCCACCCAATTATAGGGAGTGTACTTGCACTATACGACAAATAACTGATCCACAGTAATGGGCCTTGTGCCCATTACTCTGTGACTGCTGGTGCGGCCTTTACCAATTCGTATCCGTTTTCTGCAAACAGTCGATTGATGATGTTTTCATAATGCTGAATGTAGTATTCTACGATCTTGTTAAAGTCCTTGGGCACATTTACCCCATTCATGTGGGCTTTAACTACTTGAAGTTTTTTGAAATCTAAGATTACATTGCAGGTCTGAATATCTTTGGTTTTGAGATTTTTAGATATCTCGGCAATTTCGTCGATTTTACCATCAGATTTTAGATAAAAGGTGATTAGAAAATATCTCATTTTAGATTTGCCAATTCAATTATGGTAGCACTCAAGTTGATCTCAACATCAGCAACTGAGTTATGATTTACAATACCATTGCGAATGATCACAACTGCTTGATCTTTTTGTTCGTCAGTGTCACCCCAAAGATCTAAATTATCATACATCCAACGGAATACATCTTCAGCTTCTTCTGGTGTGCTGCTTTGGCAAAGCAAAGTACGTGCTTGTCGAATTTGTCCACGCTTGAACATATCCACACAGTCCAGTTTCCAATCCTTGGCTGCTTTGTCTGTGGCACTGGGTGGTGCCAATGTGCCCGACTGTGAATTCATTTGTGTTAGATTCAGACACTTGCGTAGATCGGGATATGTGGCTTTGACGTATGTGTCTAACACATCCAAATCAAACTCCACACCTTCAGTTACTAGCACAGTAGCTACTCGTGCCGTGAACTCTGTGTGATCAGTCTTGGTAATATGAAATCCTTGACAACGACTATGTATTGGATCAATAATCTTGTGAGGATAGTTACAAGTCATAATGAATCGCACTGTGCTGGAATAATCTTCCATCAGATTGCGCAATGCTGGCTGTACACTTTCCTTGTTCATGTAGTCAGCTTCATCAATCAGCACAACTTTGAACCGGCCAAATGGCATAGTTTGTACAAAGCTGATCAGCTTGTCTACCCATTCAATCTTGCGACCTTCCTTGGATCCATTTACATACATTACATCGTACTGATCTATTCCTAGTTCGTTGATCAGTACTTTGGCCAAAGTGGTCTTGCCCGTACCTGCTGCACCACTCAGCAACAGATGTGGAATTGTACCTTCTCGGATCCATGATTGCACTTGTTCTCGCTGAGAGTCATCCACAAACACATATCCGTCAACTGTGCTTGGCCTGTGCGCCTCAACCCATAACTGTCGCATATTCAATCCTTTGTTGATTTAAAACTAATATCACATTATACCCTTGTTTGACGCAGGTTGTCAACTTTGCTTTGTTCTTTTCCTCTAACACTGTATGGGCGTCGCCCATTATGTGCGCCCAAGTGGAATGTTTTTGCCAAGCTGTTGTTCGTGCGAAGATTGTGTTTGCAATTCAGCGGGCAGTGGTGGTGGAACATAACGTTCTTTTGGTAGTTTCTTGCCAAATATTGATTCGTGCCGATTGGCCAATTCTTCTTGATCCACCGTGGATTTTCTTGGTCTTGATCCTCTACTCATACCAGTTCCTCAACAATGCCCAACATTTCGGCTGCAATGAGTAATGCTCCGCCAATCACAAGTGATCCTTGAATAAATGCAATACCTGCAACTATTCTAAGTGCGCTTTTGACCAGACTTACATAAAAGTGTCCGCGGCTGGTATCTTTGGGTTGAATTTCTATCATGGATTTCCTATGTGGGCAACGCCCCTGTTTATAATCACAGTCTGGTTGAATCAGACTGTGACAAATTTTACATTTCATTGTTGTGTCAAACCACGTTCTACTTCAGCTTTGGCCACACGTCGACGTAGACTTGAACTGGAAAAAGAATGATCTCTTTTGTTGAATACTAGTTCGATGCCTCGTCGACTACCTTCGTCTCGACCAGTAAAATCTTTGTCGCAGTATTCCACGCCCAAGATACGTACATCCACGGGCAGGATCAATAACAGATCAATGAGATCTTGTTCAGTTTGATACACCACAACTTCGTCCACATAGCGGCAAGCAGCCAATTGTATTTGACGTTCTACTATGCTTTGTACTGGTGAGTTTTTGGTATCTGGTCGATCTATTGTGGGATCAGTTTGTAGCCCGGCAATGAGATAATCACAGTGGTTCTTGGCTTCACTTAACATGGCAATATGGCCTGCATGAAACATGTCAAATGCCGAAAAAACAATCCCAATTTTCTTGCCATCCTTCTTGAGCTGTTTGATGTGATTGAAAATCAATTGTGTTGCATCCACTCAGGTTTGGCTTCCACATGGATTGCTGTGGAGAAAGTGTCATCGTTGGGCTGTTCGTCTGATACCATCATGATATCTTTGGGATCCACACGACGTAGAGTTACCTTGCCGTTTTCATCTTCAATATCAATACCTCGAGTCCAACGCCCATGTTCAACACAGATCCATTGCCCAGGAACAACATCTTGTTGCTCAGGGCCCACTGCATACACTTGGCCCCAGCGCGGGCGAATGCCAGTGCTTTTGCCATTGTCGTTAGGGATAATAATACCACTTGTGGTAATACGTGAATCAAAAACCATGTCACTCACAATCACTGAATTTTTCAGTGGTACAATTTGTTGACGTTTTAGTTGGTGTGGCTGAAAAGCAAATTTACTCATTTATTCCTCGTTAGGGTGTGTTGCTGCACGAGCCATGGCAGCAGCCAGGCCTGTTACGGGTTGTTCAACTGGCGGCACTGCACCCTGAGCTCGCAAGGCCTGGCGGTGCAATCTTGCTTGCTCTAGTTTTTCCTGATCAGCTGCTCGAATGGCTGCAACATCTGCATCTTTTTGTGCTTGTGTGCTGGTAGGAATTGGTTCAGGTGCTGCATTGGTAGTACGATTTAGATTGCGATTGACCTGTTGTGCTCTAGTAGAGATAATGTTTCCATCAGCATCTAGTTTATCGCCTCGGGCGTTCACTTGCATATTGCCCACCGCTCGCACTTGTTCATTTTGTGCTTGTAATGCACCAAAGTCAACAACTCGACCTTGCGCTGTTCTGTAAATTTTCTTTGACATAATTGTCTCCTTGAGATATTTAACGCAGGAACTCTGCGATATCTAAATTGTAGTGCAGGCTGTCTATTCTATGTACCCCCAATAGATACAACACATAGCTGGCCACTGAGCTCCCACGTCCTACACCCCAAATTAGATTGTTTTGTTTCATGATATCTACTAGAAATTTTAGATATTGTAATAGACTAAACAAGTCACGTTCTTGATACAGTAATAGTTCTTCTCCTACACGCTGTAATGCTGCTTCAGATTGGCATAGGTTTAACACATGTTCTGCAATGTCTAAGTTTTTGTATTGGTCAGGCATGAGCCAATTGCGTTGGTTTGTATGATCAAATTCTTCTACTGTTACATCCTGCAATGCTAGTTTGTTGTATTTTACAAAAGCAGGAATATTTTCCAAAATTACAGCAGATGTTTCTAAATTCACAGTGGCATCCACCAGCATGCCATCTACTTGCATACTATGCCCACGCATGAGCATGTTTACACAGTCGTCTTCGTTGTAGATCAGTTGACCTAGATGATCAGTTCTCATCGCTAGGAAACTTAGCAAATACCACGGTATTGGTAGTAGAGTCAGTAATGGGTGTTGATGTTCCGCTCCACTCAAGATCTAAATCACGCCAAGCTGGTGTACGATTTAGTTTGACCACTTGTTTTTTGTTGCCTATGGCAGGTTTGAAATTGTTATGGATAGGACCAGCATCAACCCACCAACCTGGCTCATCACACGGCCCTAAACTTTCTTGATCGCTGTGCAAGTATCGAACATTGTCTCCAAGGTTACTTTGTATGGTTATGTCTGTTATTATCATTCGTTGTTCTAAAATTGCGTTGAGTTTACAGTATAACATAATACCTATCACCTGGTCAATGGGCTCTTCGGGCAATGGAGTAATATTAATACCTGCTGTGGTCAGCGCTTGCATCTGTTCTTGATTATCTTGTTTGATAAACACAGTGTTGGTAAGTTCGTTATATACAAAATGATTCAACCGTTCCAAACTGGTCACATGATCGTCTTGATTGGTGGTGTTGGTATAGATAGACAATTCGGCTGTGTAATCATTGATTTGTAGGCGACCGTCAAACCATATGGCAGCACTCCATGCCATGTCATATTCTAATCTTACGTTCATGATATATCAATCTTGTTGTTAAATGAGTTGTTTTCGCCTGGTGGCGGTGAGTTCAGCGCCATCATTTTTTGTTGATGTTTACCAGTATAGCTTGCCAATGCCATGCGAATTTGGTCACAGAGATAGCTATTGCCCATCCTATGCGCTATGCTGAGTTTTTTATGTAGTTCAGAAATTTTTGACCCTAGTTGTTCTAAGGTCAAATCTTCTAAATTGTTGATAAACGGGTGTTCCATTTGACTCCTTGCTGATTAAGTTTACAGCAACAGTCGGCTAAAGTCAACGCATTTAGGCAAATACAGTTCCGTTGTTGCCAATACAGAACCATTTGTTGTTGATGTATTGCAATGTTACTGCACTACCAATGGTGTTGAATGTGATAGTCCCTGTACCAGAAGTTTTCCATCCAGCATTGGTTACGGTGACCACCATGTCCCCTGCATTGGCCAACATCATGATAGTTTTGATTTGACCGTTATAGCCAGCTGCTAACGTGGCAGTTGCAGCACCTCCACTAGTGGCAAAATATGTAGCTGTGGTAGTGATATTAATGGCACCTAATGCTCCACTACCTGTGCCAAGATTTTGAGTGCTGGGTAGATAAATTGGATCCTGGTTCTGACTAGAATCAAATACCGAAATAGTAGTACCGCCATTGCTGGTAGTGAAATCGTATGTGTATGTTCCTGTCTTATTATAAGTGATCACTCCGGCGTTATACCCTTGTAGATTACTGGTTCCCACGCTGACAGTATTGGGTAACGTAACAGTATAACCAATATTAGTTACTGTGATTTCCACACGAACTATACCAAAATTACCAGCTGCTGGAAAGTTGGTAAATGCCAAAGATATTGATCCACTGGTGGTCACAGTTTGATAGTGCCCGTCAACATAATCAATGGTCACTGAGCCTGATTGATTGCCTAGCTGGGCTACTATTGCACTGAAATCAGAAATGTTGGCATTACTTAATGGGCTGCCAGCCATGTCGTTGTCCAATACAGTGCCTACTAATGCTGCTTTAAGCACTGCTTTGCTTTGAAGATCAGTAATTTCATTGGCTGCATACTGAAAGTTAGTTTTGGTATTGGTGAAGTTGTCACGAAAACCTTGACTGTTGTTATCTTGTCCGGCTACTGGATAGGTGCCGTCGATGTCGTTTGGGTTAATTGCACTGGTCATATGTTTGTCCTACACTAAAATGTTCCTACGGGGAAATACTAGATATTTATCGAATGCATCTGTGTTGGTATAGATATCAACAGGTGCTTCGAATCTCATACTAGTGGCGTCAAATGTTGTTTCAATTCCAGATCCGATTACCAGATCAAACTGGGCACCTGTACCTGTTCCTATTATGTTGGTACTAGATATATTGTTGAATGCCTTATTCAAAGCCCAGTTGTTATATGTACCTGATCCCACTGTGGCCGTGACAAATACAACCAAATTACCAGTTACTGCAGAGTACGAGGTAACTGCTCCAAACATGTAATTGGATTGATCGTACGCAATAGTCAGGTACTGTCCTATAGAATAAGGCATTCCTGGACTTACGTTTAAATTTTTAGAACCGTTGCCCAGGGTCAAGCTGGTATTGCTAACTGTACTGTATTGAATCAATAACGGGGCAGTACCAGTATAATTTACTGTGGTTATTGCACCAGTTGTAGTGTTTATATCTTGAACATTAATGATTACATCATTTAAAACATCTGTGCCGCTTAGATCACTGCCCTGGATCAGTATCTTGTCACCAATATTGTATCCAGTTCCACCATTTGCAATTGATATAATCACATAATGAAGTAACAAATCAAACGTAGTTTCGGCACCCGGGGGTACCCATGCACCGTGAGTTGAGTCTGCAATCGGATCCCAATTTATACTGAGTAGTCTATCTAGTTCATAACGATCAACTTCAAAATCAACCAGATTAAGTTGTTGACCAAACTGAGTTCTTACATTATATGCAATTTGTCCCGAAGTTCCGGGGTTGCAATAGGCTATGACCCAGGCCGGAGTAAATCCTAATACTTTTCCATCTGCTTGCTTGCTCAACATCCACAACGGCAACAAGTTTGAAATTTGCCCAACTACATCAATCACTTGATTACGCATGTTGTCCAAGCTGTTGGGATACACTGTGGCAATCTCTGTGCTGTCACCTGCATTGATTGGATAAGGCAGTGTGACTTGTTTACTCACGCTGATACCTGAATTATTAACCAAATTATCTTGTATAGCACTATAAACTACTTCATAAATCACATTTCCAGTTGCGGGATCTATGGCTTGAGCTGTTTTAATTTCGCCTAGTATTAAGTTTTTCCAGTAATGATTTTCAATCAAACTACTGATATACAGTTCATAAGTCGAACTGGTCAACCCAAAGCAATGATCATAAATTACTGAAGTTGCTATCCCAAAGTTAGGATCTTGAGATCTAAATATCTTGTCTGGTGGAAATATATCTGAATTTTGAATCAAACTGTTGATCAATGCACGATTTGAATATGGTGGCATTGCTTTGATATAGAGATTTTCGTACGGCTCGTTGTACACTCGTAACACTTTTACTGTGAATGTTTTGAACACAGATATTTGTCCGTCGGAGGAAAATGCATTTACTGTGAATGTGAATTGACTATCAAATGTGGTCTCTTGTGGAGATTGAATTAGATTGGTGCGTAATTCTTTATCAAAAGTAGTAGTTCCTAGATCCAACGCAAAAGTATTAAAACTCACACGGCCGGCAATTTCTCCTGATGGCAATAATGATAATCCCTGTGGCAACTTATTGTAAAATCCTGGCACGTAATCAGTAGGAGGAATTGCACCCGGACGTAGTCGATACTGCAATGAACGTCCACCAGTGTTAACTGCTTGAACTTGTAATAAACTAGTTGATCCGTTGATTATACTACCAAGATCTGAATCTGTGAGCCATATTACTTGTGTTTCTACCTGGCCAGTTATGGTCACACTGAAATAGTATGGATCAGAATTTATCACTGGGTCGGCTGTATCTATTAGATAGATAGCAAAGTTATATGTGATTTCTGTAATGCCCAAATCTGGCAGATATCCATACAACCAACCAGTGAATGGATCAAGTGTAGTACCCGGCGGTAATTGTAATCCAACGCCTGGATATTCCAAGTATTCAATTGTATAAGGACCAAATGTTAATCCTTTGAATTGATATGCCCAGAAGTTGTCTGAACGAACTACACCAAGATCGCTTGGTGTGGCATTGGTCAAGAATGGCGAATAATTAGGAGTCTGTGATGCATCAACAAAAGTGTCATCTGAGGTGATGTCTGTGGTGGATGCTTGCAGAGTAGTTCTACTGTATACATAAATTTGATAATTTCTCAAATCACTACTTTTACCATCAGTTACACGTAATGTGAATTGGTAATTGGTATTGGGACTTTGTCTAACAAAGTCAAACGGAAACATATCAAAGTTTTGTTGAAATCTATCAAACCCGCCAGTTTCGTTAATGGGATTAACTGGAATAATATATCCAGTAATGAGCCCTTGAGTGCTGATAGATAGTCCTGGTGGTAATGTGCCTGCTGCCACAGTTATAATTGTGGTATCGCCGGGGTCTGGGTCAGAAATTTGTATTTGTATAGGATCAATAGGAGTTCCATCATAGAAGGTTCCTACATTGCCAGTGGGGGTGATAAATTGAGGAGGGTTTTGTCCAGTCACTGTGAGACTGAATGTGCGATCCGCCAGTCGATCAATTACCACCTGTCCCAATACTGTTTTTTTAGTGTAGGCACGTATAGCAAACACACTTGTGGTATCTGAATTCACCGGCAACGGAACTCCTTGAATGTTAGCAACAGCTTGTGGTGTTCCAGAAATTACGCCAGATGAATTGCATTGTATACCGGGCGGCAGTTGCCCTGCTAGCAAAACATAAAATACTTCGTTACCTGATGGGTCCGCTGGGTCATATGCCACCAATGGTACCTGATAAAAAATACCTTCTGGTATGGTACCTAAACTTCCGGTATCAGTGACCCAAACTGGTTGTGCCATGATTTTACATTCTTCCTACAACAATTTCTATTTTGCCATTCTTGCCATTAAAATTTTCTAATGCTTTACCAATCACTGTGCCCATTGTCGGCGTAGAACAGGCTTGAGCGTATCCGTTGCCAGCAGATACCATCATGTCTCCCTTGACCACCGGACCATGCACCAACGTGGGAACACGACCAGTTAATGCCACTATGGCTCTGTGGTCAGCAGTGAGTCCGTTATTCATCAAGTAACTGGGATTTTCAGATATCACCCCAGCTACTCTAGGATCTCCTGACTTCTGAGTTAATGTGACTTCTTTGTCACCGCCAAATACCACCACAGTACCAGGTGAATAGTCTGCATCCGCTTCGTAAACTTCGGCCAGGTCAGCATACAATGCTGTGGTTGCTTGTGCAAATACTCGATTGAAATATGAACTGGTTGATCCAATGTTGCCCACAGAATTGGCAGCACCATTTACAATGGCTGTGGCTTGGGCACCACCGCTATTCACAGTAAGTGCAGTGGTCATTGCCACACTGGACCCAGAGATACCGCCAGTGACTGATACTGTAGTTCCTGCAATAGTGCCGGCACTCACAGTACCAGTTGTACTTAAATTTCCACCAGTGACTGTGCCTGTTGCAGATACTGTGGTAGCATTCTGAGTTATAAAAGCACCCAACGTGGTGACTGATACCTTATAGGTGCTACCAGAAAAATCAACTGGGGCTACAGTGGCTCCGTCAATGGTTACCGTTTCTGTTAATCCAGATATGCTTGTGGTTGCCATGCGTATTTCCTTAAATGGTGATCAACAAGTCACCAGACAGAGTGGTAATATTTAACCCACTGATGGTGACAATTTCTGTTCCAGGTGGCGGCCCACCTTGTATACTCCATCCACTGGCTATTCTCCATCCTCTTCCTATGTTTATACCCATTTTATTTTCCTTATAATCTTCCTACTACAATTTCTATCATACCTTCAAGGCCTGTGAAATCTTCCAATGACTTACCAATGATAGATCCTGACAATGGATTTTCTTCTGCACGAGCTCGGCCATTGCCAGCAGATACCATCATGTCTCCTTTGGATACATTTCCAACTACCAGAGTTAGCACACGACCAGTTAATGCTACTATGGCTCTGTGGTCAGCAGTGAGTCCGTTATTCATCAAATAACTGGGATTTTCAGATATCACCCCAGCCACACGACGACTTGAATCAACGGTGCTTATTGTAACTTCTTTGTTGCCGCCAAATACCATCACAGTACCTGGTGAATAATCTGCATCAGCTTCGTATACCTCAGCCAAGTCAGCATACAATGCGGTGGCTGCTTGTGCAAATACTCGATTGAAATATCCAGTTGCGGAGCCAATATTTCCTACAAGATTTCCAGCAGCATTTACAATTCCAATTGCACCACCACTAGAATTTACACTCAATGCTCCTGTAAGACTAAAGTTACCGCCGTTATCAAGAATAGCTTTTGCATTTGCAGTAGTTGCACGGCTAGCAGTTCCTAAGTATAGTATATTTGTGTTGCCAAGTAGCCATGGGCCACTAGACTGAAATCTCACCTCGTTGTTGGCAGCAGACAAAATCATAGGACCATCAACTGACAGTTTAAATCCTGCTGTTGCTGATCCAACTATTATATTACCACTGCCAGTGATGTTACCTGTTGATGATATACCGCCACCAGTTATAGTACCTGTGCCTGAAATTGCACCGCCGGCACCAGTTGTAACAATACCAGCGGATGTAAGATTTCCAGTTACAGATACTGCACTACCCAGTAGACTTGTTCCAGTAACATTACTAGCTGCTGATATAAGTCCACTAGATATTAAATTACCACCTGTAATATTACCCGTAGCTGATATAGTAGTAGCAGCTGACACAGCCCCAGTTGCACTAATAAATCCTCCGAGTACCAATCCTCCAGTGCTGAACACAGCAATATTACCAACACCACCAATTGTGATATTTGCATTGCCGCCCGGCGTACCAATATTGACCTCGGATGTACCATTGACAATTTTGACACTAACACCTTGTGTACCTTGAGCACCAATCACACCCTGCGTACCTTGAGCACCAGTTGTGCCCTGTGCTCCTATACCGGCAAAAGACCCTGATATGCCTTGTACGCCTTGTACACCTTGCCCAGCAAATTGACCATCACGACCTTGTACACCTTGTACACCTTGCCCGGCAAACAAACCAGATGTACCTTGAGCACCAGTTACGCCTTGTACACCTTGACCGGCAAATTGACCATCAAGACCTTGTACGCCTTGTACACCTTGCCCAGCAAACAAACCAGATGTACCTTGCACACCTTGCACACCTTGACCGGCAAATTGACCATCACGACCTTGTACACCTTGTACACCTTGCCCAGCAAACAAACCAGATGTACCTTGAGCGCCAGTTACACCTTGAACACCTTGACCGGCAAATTGACCATCAAGACCTTGTACGCCTTGTACACCTTGCCCAGCAAACAAACCAGATGTACCTTGAACGCCTTGTACGCCTTGAACACCTTGCCCAGCAAATTGACCATCACGACCTTGCACACCTTGTACGCCTTGTACGCCTTGTACACCTTGACCGGCAAATTGACCATCACGACCTTGTACGCCTTGTACACCTTGTCCGGCAAACAAACCATCTGTACCTTGCACACCTTGCACACCCTGAGCACCAGTTGTACCTTGAGCACCAATTAAACCTTGTGAACCTTGAACACCTTGTACGCCTTGTACACCTTGACCGGCAAATTGACCATCAAGACCTTGTACGCCTTGAACACCTTGTCCGGCAAACAAACCAGATAAACCTTGTGTGCCTTGTGCAGCTTGTACGCCTTGTACGCCTTGTGTACCCTGAGCACCAATTAAACCTTGTGAACCTTGAACACCTTGTACGCCTTGTACACCTTGACCGGCAAATTGACCATCAAGACCTTGTACGCCTTGAACACCTTGTCCGGCGAACAAACCAGATATACCTTGCACACCTTGCACACCTTGCACACCTTGCACGCCTTGTGTACCTTGAGCACCAATTAAGCCTTGCACACCTTGTGTACCTTGCGCAGCTTGTACACCCTGTACACCCTGTACACCTTGAACACCCTGAACGCCTTGGCTGCCTTGTACGCCTTGAACACCTTGACCGGCAAATTGACCATCAAGACCTTGTACGCCTTGTACACCTTGACCAGCAAACAAACCAGATATACCTTGCACACCCTGTACGCCTTGCACACCCTGGAGACCCTGTACGCCTTGTGTACCCTGAACGCCTTGTACACCTTGTGTGCCTTGCGCAGCTTGTACGCCTTGCACACCCTGTACGCCTTGGAGACCTTCAACACCTTGTACACCTTGCACCCCTTGTGTACCTTGCGCAGCTTGCACACCTTGTACACCTTGAACACCCTGAACGCCTTGGCTGCCTTGTACGCCTTGTACACCTTGACCGGCAAATTGACCATCAAGACCTTGTACGCCTTGTACACCTTGCCCAGCGAACAAACCATCAAGACCTTGCACACCTTGCACACCTTGCACACCTTGTATGCCTTGTACGCCCTGAACGCCTTGTACACCTTGTGTGCCTTGCGCAGCTTGTACACCTTGTACTCCTTGTACTCCCTGTACGCCTTGTACGCCTTGTGTGCCTTGTACACCCTGTACACCTTGTGCTCCAGATCCTGCTACTGCTGCACCATTGGCATAGGTAAATCCAGCTGCTTGCACATTTCCCACAGCAGTTATTACTCCACCAGTAGTGATATTGCCAGTAGCAGTTATTTGTGCAGCACTTTGGATGTTACCCACGGCTGTAACTAATCCGTTAGTTCGTAAGTTATCACCTTGAATATTACCTGTAGCTGAGATATTACCAGCCAAGATATTACCAGCACTGGTGATGTTTCCTGAAACTGATATCAACGTACCAGTTAAACTAGTTGCGTTGAATAAAGTTGTTACATTGATATTATTAGCATTGACATTGCCCAGTAAACTAACACCAGTAGAGGTGAATGTGGCAACGGGGATAATTCCAGCTACGCTTACTACAACATTACCATTTGCACTAGGGATGGTGACATTACTATTGCCATTTATAATCTGGGTACCAGTGGCAATGGTAAGATTAGTAAGTAGGCTGCCGTCTCCAATAAAATACGCACCAGTGTTGGCTGTGATGTTTCCAGTGACACTTACTATACCACCTGTAAAGCTGGCAGCATTAGCACGATTAGCGGCTATAATATTGTTGGCGGTGACGTTACCAGAGACTGAAACTAACCCACCTGTGAAGCTGGCCACATTCACAATATTAGTAAACATGCCATTGTTGGCAATTGCATTGCCGGTTACTGATAATGTGGTACCAGTTAGACTAGGAGCATTAAAATTAGCCACAACACTGATATTGTTAGCAGTGACATTTCCTGATACTGAAACTAACCCACCTGTGAAGCTGGCTGCGTTGGCTCGAGTGGTTGCAAAAATATTGTTGGCAAAGATATTGCCCGAAGTTGACACTAATCCTGCGGTATTTAAATTACCACCAGTAACATTGCCCGATACTGAAACTAGTCCACCTGTGAAGCTGGCAGCATTGGCTTGAGTGGTTGCAAAAATATTTCCACCGTTGATATTGGCACCTGTGACATTGCCGGAGACACTTACTAGTCCACCTGTGAAGCTGGCAGCATTGGATCGAGTGGTTGCAAAAATATTGTTGGCGGTAACATTGCCGGTGATCTCAACCCCATCTATGGTGAATACAGCCACATTGGGCACACCGGTCACAGCCACAGAAACATTTGAATTTGCAGCCACAACAATATTACTGTTACCGTTAACTATTTGAGTACCGCCAGGTATCGCAAGATTGGTAATCAGGCCGCCGTCACCTAAAAAGAATCCACCAGTAGAGATGTTGCCCGATGCTGAAATTATATTACTATTGACAGTTCCTGTGACATTGGCTATATTGGTAGCAGAATCAAATGTAAATCCTGCCGAAGCGCCGGCATTGCCTGAATTGTTAAACAACACCTGTGTATTAGACCCAGGGACTGTGAGATTACCTGCTATGTTACCTGCAAAAGTCCCAATGAAATAACCATCTGTGTTGATGTTACCTGTAGCAAAAACCTGGCCACCAGTGTTGAGATTGCCGCCCCGGACGTTGCCTGTGGCTGAGATATTACCAGCTGAGATATTACCAGCACTGGTAACAATCAAAGAATTTCCAATCAGCACATTGGCAGTGACATTGCCAGATGCTGTGACAGATACTAGACTAATTGCATTGGTCCATACTCTGACTCCATCAGTTCCTAGTCTAAGAACATCATTGGCGTTGGTGCCATTGCCAAGATTTGGCTCAGCTTGATTTAATCCTAAGAATTGATAACGATCGGCTGTGAGATTGCCCAGATCTGTTACTGGAACACGCCCACTGATAAGTCTAGTTGAATTCATTCTGGCTTTATCCTGTTGATGTTTCTAGCACGCTCAATGTCAATTGCGAAGCAGAATTTACATTAGCACCCACTGCAAAACTGTCACCAGTTTGTAATATCAATCTACCGCCCACAAGGTTTATTGCATCGTTTGGCGGCAATAGCGCACTTTGTACCAAGGCCACATTATTCCCAGTTATTTTATATATATTTCCACTCACTGCGATAGTGTTACCAGTGATATTACTGACCTGAGCCAACAGCACTACCGCGCTGTATCCGCTAGGGCAAGTATACACATTGCCAATGACATCGGTCACGGTTGCTGTTACTGTTTTAAATGCATTTAATACTGTTGCCATGTTGATTCCTTAACTGTTACTTATGGCACTTCTTGCAAGGCCAATATGTAAGGGGTCATGATTGCAAACAATGATCGGTAGAAGTCATCTCCACTCACGGTTCCTGTTGCTTGATTCACTGTGAACCCTTTGCCTACTCTAAAGTTACCCTTCTGGTCTGTGCTAGTAAATGTAACTACACCACCATTCACTGTGCGCACCTCGTTTTCAGGTATTGGTATTCCGCCGTACTGTGGCAATGCTGTGGCTGGAACAGTTCCGGCTCCTACATATTCAAATGTGTGTGCGCTGGCAATAATAGCACTGCGGGTGTAGAATTCTAAATTGGTGCCAGGCACCAGATTGGCTGAAAATGTTTCTTGTATGAGTACAGTGGCATTGCCTGCCGATGGAGTATTGGGCTGTATAGTGTCAATAGTGTAATATGTTATGGGGAACAGATTTACGTCCCATGCACTGTATGTGCCCGACCCGTTGGTGCCAGTCACATCCACAATCAAGTCACCTGTGAGTGTATCATATGATTGTACTTCACCAGTCATGAAATTGATCGAATCATATGCTATGATTACATCTTGCCCTACCGAATATGATAATCCTGTTCCTATGATCAACGAAGCCACCTGGATTGCAATAGTAAGTGTAGTGCTGCTGGTAGTAACGTAGTCAAAATCATTTATAACCATCACGGTATTCACGTGAGGTTGTCCATTGCTTAACCCTTCAATCACAAAAGTTCCAGCGGTGCTGTAACCCACGGTGTTGCCCGAAGTTTGTAGTGGGCCTATCCCTTCAGATACCAAACCGTAGTTACCAATCGAGCAATCCGATCCGTTAAGTGTCACAAACGAACCGCTACGTGTTCTTAGGCCAATATCAGCAGCAATGGTGTAGATGTTAACTGCTTGACTGTATGCGCTGTTGAGTAGATCGACACCAATACCACCACGATTGATAATGGTATAGAAACCCAAAATCATGGCCTTGGTGCTAATACCGCTAACAAGACTGCCGTCAATCCGGCAACCAGTTCCTGTAGTAGTAGTCGATGTGATATTCTGTATGTAAGGACTCACAAACACATTCTGCCCTGGTGTAGCAGGATCATATGCAAATGCTGCACCCAAGTAATCTCTCACCGAGATCCCCCATACATAGGTGCCATTGGTCATGTAAAACAAGTCAGTGGCTGGATCAGCTGGTTTAATTGTGACTGTGCGTAGGTTATCCCCCATGAGTGCTGTGTTACGAGGAATTGTGATAGGAGTCTGTTCAACATATGTGCCCGACGATACACGGATAGCAACGTTGCCGTTCAGTGCAGTTGCTGCGGTACAGGCCTGTTTGATAGTACGGAATGGAGTATTCAATCCACCGTCGTTTGAGTCGCTGCCGTTTGTGGCCACATAGAATGTGTTAGAAACTGATGGAATAGGTCCTAACACATTGCCACTGGCACTAAGGATGCTGGTGTTGATACGTTGGGCTAGGATTGTGCTGACATCTAGTTCGTTGTCTATGGTCACCGTGGCCGAGAACCGGGTGTCCGGTGTGACTACAATTTGACTGCTGTCCGGAGAATCAATCAAGGTGGTAAAAATGTTACCATATACTCCCTGATTACCTATGATAGTATTGCCCTGAACTGTGTTGATACCTATAACATTGTTACCAATCACATTGCCCACAGCCGACACGTAATTTAGACTGCTGACAGTATTGCCAATAACACTTCCAGTAACACTGACTGCGCCAGTTACACTTAGACCAGTTGTGGTGAATACGGCCACATTTGATGTGCCTGCAATGGTAACATTGGCATTGCCGTTTGCTGTAAAAAATCCCAACTCACTGCTGCCAAAAGCTATGGCGTTTCTAGTGATATTACCTGCAATTGTAGCGTTACCTGTAATGTTAAGATCGCCGTAAACAGTTACCAAACGATCAGCAACTTCCAATGTTAAATTTCCATTGGCCACGGTGTTTACATTGCCATTTGTGACAGGAATGCTTACATTGCTGGTGCCATTGGTCAGGGAACTGGCGCTGGAAATATCAGTAAGATAATATCCATTACCTACAAAATTAGTTTGTGCAACTACATTGCCGGTTGCTGTTAAATTGCTACTAGTCACTCCATTGAAAGCTATAGTCATTACATTGGGCACATCTCCTACCATTGCATAGATAGCACCACCTGCAGCGGGGATATTTATATTGCTAGTGCCATTGGAGATTTTGGTAGTGCCAAACTGTTGCAGTTGGGCAAAATTGTTGTTTATTTTTATATACGCCGTGCGTAATGGGTCACCGGTTCCGTCATCGGGCTGGGCACCAACATCCACATATTCATAGGTCATAGATACATATCCTCTGGTGTATTTACCAGAGCTGCGTATCTATGTCTAACAGACTAAACGGAGAAGCTTGATCCGCATCCGCAGGTGCTGACCGCGACGGGATTGTTGATTACAAAGCTGGAACCCATGACGTCCTCACGAAAATCAATGGTAGAACCTTGTAAATATTGCATGCTCATGGCATCTACTATTACATGTACTTCTTCATAATTGAAGTCAAAATCGTCTTCATTTTGCTCTTCATCAAAGGTAAATCCATAACTGAATCCTGAACATCCGCCACCTTGTACAAACACTCGTAGCTTGATTGCAGGGTTGGCCTCTTCGGCAATGAGTTCTCGCAGTTTTGTGACTGCTCCTAGTTCTAGTTTCATAATGTGTTTAGTTTATAGTCTATCTGAGCACACATCCCAGTTGATGATACGCCAGATGTTGTTGAGATATTTTTCTTTTTCCCACTGATAGTCAGTGGCCCAAACATGCTCCCACCAGTCAATAAGTACACATATATCTGTACGTACAGCATGATTTTTGATGGTTTTGATCTCTCCACCGGTGCTCAAGTAAACCCAACCCGATCCCTGGATTTTCATTGCTGTTTCTTTCACAGCGTCTTGAAATGCTTCGTAACTTTTGAACTTGCGTTCAATCAGTTCCAATACAGCGCCTCTAGGTCGATTTGTGCCTCGGGGCGGTTGTAATTGTGGGAAGAATTTGTTGTGCAAAAAGCTACCTGCACGATTAAAATCAGCATCACCTTCGCCGGCATTGTAGCGTTTGGCATAGCCTTTGGCCAGATGCTCGTAGTGATAGTTGATACTGTCTGCACTCAGCACAGGTGCTAACTCGTCAGTAGCATAAGGCAGAGGTGTAGTTTCCAGTTTGGCTGGTCTTGTGCTGGCTTCTAATAGATCAATATGTTCACGCATGCAAGTATTTAGCGCCGACGGGTAATACGCCCTTTGGTGAGATCATACGGTGAAAATTCAATCAACACCCTATCACCCAGTAAGATCTTGATATCATGCTTGCGCATACGGCCTGAGATATAGCCGATAACTGGGTTTTTTACACCATCTAACTGTATACGGAACATGGTATTTGGTAGGACTTCTAGTACCTTGCCTTCTAATTCTATGTTTTCTTCTTTTGCCATTGACCTATTACTTAGCTAAAGTTGATTTCTGCTGTGATCTTTTGCAGACGGTCAAAACGGAAACTACGCCATTCATTTTTCTCCAGGTCAAATACTCGTAGACTGTGCGGATCTGGTTCTTTACGTGATTTCTTGCTTTTGACCAGCCCGTCCACATTTGCTGTGCTGGTGCTGAAAATTGCAGCATCAGGTTGTGCAGGCATCCGGCTGCTGTCTAGGGTACAAAGCATGTCACGTACAGAGCCATCGGCTTTGACAAAGGTCACAGTGATTGGGTTCTTTTGTAACAGACTGCGCACCCAGTCTCGGATTACAGTTTTTTCTGTGTCTGTGGATTCTTGATATTGTGTGCCCGGTGCTTTTTTGAGCAGTCGAAACACTTCACTCTTTTCCCAATCCATTATTGTATCCATACTATCTCCTTTTAAAAATTTCTACGACCACTTCAACGCAAACCAAGTTGCCAACTTTGGATCCTTGACTGTGATAGTTGGTATGTATTCAACTGTGGCGTCGCCCAATGGTTGTGGATTTATTTCCTTTTCAACACGCTCATAGAACCAGTCATAATCAGTGCCGTCTTTGGGTTTGTTCAAATTGCCTCTGCCCACATTTTTCCACAACCATTCTGTACATCCTGATGGCACACCTTGCCGAAACTCTAATGTCATGACCACCTCAACAAGAATAACGTAGCATCTTTACTTTCCTCAAAAGCAACCTCTCCGCCCCACCATAACTGGTATTCTCCGCAGTGTGTGTTTATCCAGTTTATTACATCCTGGCTATCATGGTGCAAGAATAAATTTGGTACCTGGACAATGGTCCATCCCCGAGCTTTGCACAGCACTTGTGCATCAATAGTATCAGACAAGTTTTTTGCAATTTTATCAATATATTCTTGTTGTAAATTCATTATGACCACCTTAATGCCGCCATTGTAGCATACTTGGCATATTTCTGTCTAATCTTTATTGATAGACGATTTGCAGCCACATCATTATTGGCCATACCCCAGTTCCAATCCCACCCTTGCCGACCAACATGCTGTTCCATCCAAGGACGATAATGATCGTTTGGGTCAGCACTGTCAACATATTCAAAGCATTCGCCTATACCCGACCATCCATCTCTATGACTGGGTCCAACTTTTACCGGTCCCTTTGGCCACGCTACATTGACCACAACCCCGGGCATGAATCTCCACCAAAGTTTGTCATAAAAATTAAGACCGCAAGGCGTCCACCTGCTGAGTCCATTCAAGTTTTTCCAACAGAACAATCCTTTGATTTCACTCTTGCTCATGCCCACCTCAATGCAAACCACATGGCATCTTTACCCTCGCCAAAATAATACACGATACTAGAGTCATTTACCCAACCACCGGGCACCGACTTTAGTCTTGTAGTATTAACAGACTCATTGGTAATATAACTAGGACAATTTTCTTTAGCCCATGCTAATGCAGTCCAATCTGGATCGTAGGGTAGTGTAACTGTCATGACCACCTCAGTATAAACCAAGTACGATCTGCTTCTTCACGGAACCAATACTTTTGATTACTGCCCACCCAACGAGCATTTTCTGTAAACCAATTATTTTGACCCATTATATCCAGCAGCCATTTATTCATATCATACCACTCTTGTTCATTATAGTTGTATGGTCGAATCCAATAGGGCCATTTGGGTTGATTGTCAGCATAACCAGTTTCAAGGCGTTTTGTCATCGACGCATATGTGCAGAATCTTCTGCTGCCTGCCGATTGAACACTGGCTGCAAACAACTCTTGTGCATCACAGCAATGCCAATGATCTCAGTACCTGTATACACTTTGACGTTGGAACTAGTATCATGCCCTTGGGTCACGCGGCTAGGAATATGATGTGTGTTAGTACGACCCACTGGCGTGTTTAGTTTATACACCAGTGGGTCTGCTGCCATTGCCCGTTTACGCTTGCGTTCTTCAGCTTCCACACCCTGGCGTTTCAACAGTTCTTTCCAGCTTGAATCTAGCTCACGGGCACGAGCAGCTTCGGCAGCATTGCGAAACTTGACCTTGCCCCGCTTTTTGCCACTCATACTGAGACTGGGGTGTGCTAAATGCATTGTCATATGTATCTCCAAGTAATGCTGTTATTATAGCATATACAGGATTATTGGTCAAGTAGTACTAGAGTATTACCTGAACAGCAGCAGGGCCATGAGCACAGCTTGCACAATAAAGCCCAGGCCAATTGTGATGATGTTGAGCATGTCTTTGAGCACCACAGCACGTAGGAACATCAGTACCAGGCCTGCCCACATAAACAATACCATATCCAGCTGTGGGGCACGGTCGCTGAGTCCAGACATTAGAGCCAACAAGGTGGGAATGGTAGCAGCGTGAATCACAATCACTGAAAGCCAACCCAGGGTCTCTGCTGAGATTTTTCCAAAGTGTTCAACAAAGAAGTTTCGAACTGCGGGCACAATGTTGTTGATGTTCATGAGCGGTCTCCGTAAAAAATATGACGTCCAATTTTTTCAATCCGGGGCAGTTTCCACCCCGGGCTAACATAGTCAGCATGATAGTAAAGTGCATCTTCTAGACCAGGCAATCTAAATCCTTCCAGCAACACTTTTTTGGCCACAATCTCTGATTCATTCCACAAGGGTTTGTTAATTGCACGAGTGGTATGGTTGCCTTCGCAGTACCAGCTAAACTGACAAACTACTTTTTCGTAGAATACATTTTTCTGATACACTACCCCGCAAACAGAATCGGGAAATTTTCCAGACTCCATTCGATTCAGGGTAACCTGCGCCACACCAACTTTGCCTTCAAACGGCTCACTGGCCGCCTCCCAGTAAATGTTGCGTGTCAAACATTCTAGCTCTTTGGTTCTTTGAGCTGCTGACACATAATTGTCAGACATGTTGTTGTTTGCTTGTCGTAGGTAATCGAGTTTTGTAGTGCTAGTCACAAACACAGCAGCCAACACCACCCATAGTCCAAAGACTTTTAGTAGGCGTGAGCTCCAGGTTGCAACTTGCAAAGTGGTTGAGGTTACATTTGCGTTCATAGGCTGTTACTTAGTAGGTAGTACCACATTGTGAAGCATAGCCCCACAAAATGGTACGTTTTGGCCAATAAGTGGGTAGTTATCCCACAATAGTATTATAGCACAGTTTGACTTATTGGTCAAACTTGCAAACCGGGATTGGTTGCATTTTGTGCATGTTTTTAGCACGAAGCTCTTGATAACGTTTTAGCTTTTTGCGATCGTCTGCTGACAGCTTGGTACTGCCGGGCATGTCCGAGTCCACCGCCTTGACAAGTTTTAAGAAGTCCAAGGCCATCATGCGTTCTAGATCAGGGTAAGTCATGCCAATCTGATCTTCATCTGTACGACCATCTGCCCAAAGTCCATCAGTAGGAGCAGCATCGATGATCTCCGGTGCTACGCCAAGTTCGCGACCCATGTCCCATACATGTGTTTTGAGACAGTCGCCAATGGGACTGAGGTCTACTCCACCGTCACCATATTTAGTAAAGAATCCCACTCCAAAATCCTCTACACGGTTACCTGTACCTACCACAATACCCTTCATGCTTTGTGCAATCTGATACAAAGTCATCATGCGCAATCTGGCTCTACTGTTGGCATACGCCAGTTCATTGTATACACCATCTGCTGTGGCTTTTTCAAACTGTTTAAATGCAGCAGTAAGATCAATATTTTTGTGCAGCACAGTGTTGGGGAATTTCTCTAACAGCCAGGCTCCATGTGCCATGCTTAGACTGTGAGTGGCCTTGCTTTGACAAATGGGCATGCTCACCGCATGTACATTTAGTCCGGTCATAGCACACAAGGTACTGACCACAGCAGAATCAATTCCGCCAGAGATTCCTATCACTAATGTGTCAATTTTGGCACTTCGGGCATATGCACGAATCCACTTGACAATTGTGTTGATACGTTGTTTTGGGGTCATAGTGTTGGCGGTTGCATTTTCTTGAGTGCTTCCCACATCTGACTTTTCTCTTGGCATTTCTTTTCCAGTTTTCTATATCGTTCGCCAAGTCGGCGTAGATCATCCCATTCTTTTTCCATGTCAGGATTAGGTGTGAGAATGTTGAGTCTTTGTTCTATCTTGTCCATCCAGGCACTCATGCTTTTGCCATTGATCTCAATGTCGGCGGTTTGGCCCTTTAGACTCATTTTGCCGCTTTGATCAATGTTTGCTAAAGAAATATTACCCGGACTCCATGAGGTTGCCCCAGTGGCATTGGTGGTATAGATGTACGGTCCTACAGTACCAGAGGAGAGTCCTACAGTACCAGAGGAGAGTCCTACAGTACCAGAGGAGAGTGATCCTGTAGCACCAGTAACTTGCATATCACTAGCACTATACCCTACATCCATTGATCCAGTGACTTTACTAGTAGTCCATGGATATGCATTGGCATTTTGAATTGTTTGATCGACTTGGTCTTGTGTTAGGATGTCAACAGAGTTCCAGATCTCGCGAATGTCGCGGAGGTTTTCAAGATCCAATGATGATAACTTGTGACTCATGATTATGCCTTGGCAGACAATGCTTCTTTTTCGGCAGTGATTTCTTTACGGCGTTCTTTGATGCCCTTGCTCATTTCCTGCAAGGCCTTGCGAGCGCGAGCTGCTGCGGCTTTTACACCTTTGGCTGTGAATTTTTCATTCTCTGCAATATAAGTTTGGTACGCGGCGACGATTTGGTCGTGATTGGTCATGATATTTGTTCCTTTGTTAATGACTGGATGTTGTGTCCATGTCAATAGTATATACTCTTGTTGACCGGAAGTCAATATTATTCTATTATAATATGGCGACGTTCCCATGAATCCCATATCACCGTGAGCTTCCAATCACCAGACCAACTTAATTGGAATAGTTCCAACGCCCTATAGTCAGGCAAGTGCAAGCGATTGTCTTGTATGCGAGCACGACCTCTAGGATTGTTTTTGATCCAGGACTTGAATTTAGCATCCGGCTCCTGGCCGCGATATAGTATTATGTATTGCACAGAATTAGCATGAACTTGTGTTCATGAAATATTTATCCAAAAGGAAAGGCCCTGTACGGGCCTTTGGCGTGCGGAAGTTGCAGTTGATTATACCGCTACCTTGTCACCATTGAGAGTGGTTTCAGTAGAAGTTGGCACTGCCACGGTCTTCACAGCCTTGACTTTGATTTCGCCCTTCTTGGCGATTTTGCTCTTTTCAGAGATCTTATTAGCCACAGCAAAGCCAGCGTCGCCTGCTGTGATACCCAGACTCTGCAAGTGTTGCAGAGCTTCCAGCTTGGTCATTGCCCTGGGCAGTTCAACCAAGTTGATATCGGTGCAGTTGTTTTTGTTGAGAATCTTGATACGTGCTACCAAGTCGTTTGCAAAGCGGACCTTAACAGTGCCATCGGCATTGGTTGCAGTTCCTGCTACGGTAAAAGTTTTTTCAGTCATGATTTAAGTTGCCTTTTGAGTTGATTTAAATGCTGTTCCGCACAGCTGACCTAAGTATAACACAGAGATTGGTCAATGTCAATCTTTTTGTTACATTAGATTGGGGATGATTCACTTGGAACCAGTATTGGTGATTTGGCCTGTTTGCAGCATGCTTTCGAATGTGTCAAACAGTGTTTCAAATTTGCGATGATACACCGTGGCCAGAGCAGTAAACTCATTGCCCAGTGCTCCTTGATCAGCAAACAGCTTGACATCATCTACCATGCTCCAACATTGCAGGATTTGCTGTTCCAGATCAAAACGATCTACTTGAGTTGTTGGAACTATAGTCACGGATTCCGTGGATTTGTTTTTGCCTTTTTTCATTCTTCAACTCCAGATTTCTTTTTTGCTAATTCTTGTTCGCATTGAGTAATTGCGGCGTCAAGCATAGCAGTTGTAATTTCTTTGGGATTCATTCCAAAATGCAGTTTAATTAACTCTACACCCTGCCCGCGACTAATCATGTCACGCAACATGGGATTCAATGCTATGCAACATTCCCGCACAATCAACTCGGCAAATTTTTCAGCGTGATCAACACCCATCCATTTACCGCTGGTATCTGTTCCGGCCTGCTGCATCAGTTCTCGAATTCGTTCGTTCATCATTCAACTCCGAAATGTTCTTTAATCTCGTCCCTAATCTCTTTCAACGCATCATAAGTCCATTCGCAGGCCATTTCACCTGCGGCACTATTGCCAACTGGAATACGATATGTTTCAATCTTGTCAATACATTCCCGCACAATCAACTCGGCGAACTTTTCCTTACTGAAGACGAGTTCTCCATCGTATTCCACAAGACTTTGTGCGGCAAACCGTTCTAACATAGGTATTTTATTCATAGTCCTACTTGCTTTCCAAATAAACAATAAACTTCGAACCACTTGGTAGGAGGATTCTCAATGAAATATGGATTCACACGGAATGTGATTTCCCAGTCTCTTGACCACTGAAAGTGTCGTGTTCCAAATCTAATATTAAACCAAAGATTGCTCATACATTCCCCAATCCTATTCTACTATAACCCAACCGGCTCTTGATATCTTTACGGTCTTTGTTCTTCTCTGGTTTCCACGCTCTGGGATCAACTGTAGCACCTGTGAGTTCATATCTAAAATCTGGGTCATAAACCATATAGCCCAGTTTGTTCCATTTGATTGCTCCATCGTCAAACAAAAAGATACAACCACGACACATACAGAAACTGGCACCACGATCACTCATGACATTGCCATTGACGGTGCCCACATACTTGACAACATTACCCTTGTGCATTTCTCTCAGGGCTTCCGAATAATCAATCATTCTTCAACTCCAAAATGTTGTTTTAGATTGGCAATAATAAAACTTTTAGATAAAATTAGTGTGCCTTCTTCGGTGGCAGGCGAGCCATCAATCCAACTTACACATTCCTGAACAATCAACTCGGCGAACTTTTCAACATCAAACTTGTTACCAATATAACAACCAGTTTCATCATAACAACGAGGTGTTGCTAACTTCTCCAGTTCTTTAATTCGTTCGTTCATTTTGCCATGATCCTTGCCAACACTTCACGAGCCGCAGACAGGTCTTCTACTGGCCAAGTTGAATAAGATTGTGTCCAAGCAACGGAATACATTTTCATTTTAGGCCTCCAAGGCATAGGGCTTGTCCCATGTGCCAATGTTGATGTCAATGTAGTGTGAGCGATGAAAGTAATCAGTTTGGGCGTCGTCTTTGTTGAAGAAGTCCGGACCTTCCATAGCAGCCTTCATCTCGGTAAGAAACGCTCGGGCCTTGCCGCTGTAGTGTTCATGGATCCAATAAGTGTTCACGTCCAGGCTACGATTCTTGCGGATGTAAGCCACTTGGTCCTCGCTCATCTTGTTACCGTAGTTCTTGGCAGCATCGGTTTGGATGTAGTTTTCAACAAAGTCAATGCTGCCTTGACGCACATTCAGCACCAGTGTTGAGTGATTGCGAACTGCAATACTTGCCTTGATGCCGTACTTTTTGCAAATTGCCTTGATAGTAGGGGCCAGTTTTGCTTTCATGTCCTGGGATACGTATGCCATCTTTCACTCCTGTTTGTTGCTGTCTATGTGTATATTATAGCAAATTGAGAAATTCTGGTCAACCGTTTTTGCTACACAAAAAGTAGTACTAAAAAGTATTACTTTTAGGCCATGTTGAGTTGAACTTGCAGACCTTCCCAAGTGCCGCCAAGGCCTGTGGAACACATCTCAACACCGTCACCTGAACGGTATGCTTCGAGTGCATTCAGAGCCTTTTGAGTAGCGGCATTACAGTTCACAAAGTCACCGACACCGTTGCGAATCTGTTTAGCGGTGGCATAGAAACATGCATCACCAACAATCACGCGGAATTTTTGGCTGGTCCTAAAACGCTTCATGTTCATTTGGAGCTCCTGTTTGTTGCTGTCTATGTGTATATTATAGCAAATTGGGAATTATCGGGCAACCGAAATTTGTAATACTCAAGTATTACATCGACCAATAAGATTCTGACGCAGGGTTGCACGACCAGGGAGTGTCACGGTCAATTTCAATGTCCTGGCCAGTCATCAGGTTTTTAACTGTTTTCATTGTGGGAAAGAACTCAATGCGGAAGCCTTTGCTCACAGGCCAAAGTTCATATTGCAGTTCACGGACTTCACGCTTCATTTCAGCTTCATCGCGATTGCGCCATACAGTAGTCGAAACCAATCGCTCACCACTCTTGGTGCGACGATCTGTTTTGTAAATGTACACGGTGTGATCTTGCTTGCTCATGAGATTCTTGCGAGTGACCATGCGCGGTTGATAAGTTTTGGTATCAACAATGTCCAGCTCGTCAATGCTCCAACCTGCTTTATTGCAAAGACGAGTACGAGTGGCGCGAGCGGCACCAAAAGTCTTGTATGCACGGGTTCTGTGGGGACCGTCTGTAACAATGTGCCCGGTACCTTTTGCGACAATGTAAAACATTCTAGCTCCTTTGTTGCTGTCTATGTGTATATTATAGCCGATCTAGCAATTCCGGTCTACCGTTTTACACCATATTTTTACAAAAAAGAACTAGATTTTTGTGGGATTTTTGCAACAAAATTTTGTTGTTTTTTTGCAACATTATCCAGTTCTGCTTCATATCGATCTCCTTTGTTGCCATGGGTGTCTATAGCGCCCGTCGGCACCCTTGTCACGCCGCTCTGTAGTGTCTCCAGCTGTCGTGGTCGCCCGAGCGCTTGCCTTTTTCCTTGTGGCATACACTGCATAACTCTTGTAGATTCGCAGTGCGGTTGTCTGTGTTGTTGCCGTTCTTGTGATCTACTTCTGTGCTGAGTTTAAAGCCGGTGCTCTTTACCAGAGCCCAATTTATCACACAGGGGAACCCCAATCGGCTCTTGGTGTTGCTGCAACGATTCTTCTTAAATCGCGTGACACCTGGCGCCAAGGGATAGTCCATGTAGCTGTTCTTGTGGCAAGTGCCGCAGAACACTCGGTACCGCACGCCTTCTTTACCCACTTTGCCACGCATGGGAACGCAAAAACTGCCACAGCCTAGATTGATACAAACGGGTCTAAAATGCAATACTTTTCCCACAATGTGCTCCTTAGTGTCTATGTGTGTATTGTAGCCAATCTAGCAATTCTGGTCTACCGTTTTACATCATATTTTTTCAAAAAAGAACTAGATTTTTGTGGTATTTTTGCAACGAAATCTTGTTGTTTTTTTGCAACATTATCTAGTGCAGCTTCAATTTGATCCCAGGGCACACCGTGTTCCTTATACCCTTCTGATAGCATATTCAAGTATTCTTGACTGGGATAACCATCAGGATTATCGGGCTGCATACGGTAACATTCTGCCATCACAATATTGCCTTGATATTGCACAGGCAATATGTCACGGCCGTAATAATACGGATATCCTTCCAGCTGATCCAACGATTTCAAATGATCCGTATCAATCAGCCACAGCACACCATCAACTGAAGAGTCAGCTGGCACTACATCAGCATGTCGCGCAAATCTAAACTCATGATCCAGCAGGGTGGCTGCACCCATGCTGATGGCACCAGGACAACGATGAGCCATCTGGGCGGTGTTTGTGTTCATGCCATATGCAAAATAAAACATCAGTCGATAATCAAGTGTTTAAAATAGTCAAAGTGGCGTTCCAGTGTCCAAGTGTTTGGATCAACTGAAACTCCGTCATGGGTTTCAAATGTGGCCTCAAATACCTGACTGTAACGTCGGAATGGCAACCACATGTCCGGAGTGGCACTGGCCCACCCTGCATCTTTGAGTTGGACATGTTTTGCACGGCTCAACTTTACTGTAGGGGCATTCAGTGCCTGTTCAACTGTGATTGCCCCTGCCAGCAACAAATCTCGAATACGTTTTAGCGGAATTAAATGTTCAAAGTCTGTTTCTGTATCAGCACCTTGTTCGTGATAATGTGCAGCCATGTTGTCACGTTGTTTGATACAATACTCGTGATAACGACGAATTTGTTCATCAATATCAGTACGGATTTCTCGCAACAGTTGTTGATCATTTTCCACAGCACGATATTCGTCGATGAATCGAGCCAGTTGTGTGTTACAGCGTGTTGCTACTGTTTTGTAAGTTTCCGCAGTGCGTTTGGTCTTACTATACACTGGTGCTGTGAATTTTTCAAGAGATTCTTTAAGCATGATTATTCAAACAATGTGTTCCAAGTTGATGTTGCTATGTAACTTTTTTTATCAATGTAAGATTCATCCTTGATGTTGCCAATTGGGATGTGGCCATGCAATTCCAGATGTTCTTTAATTAATTGTCTTTCAAGTTGTTTTACGTGTAGAACAGGATCATGAATACTAGGGCTTGGCACCTTGGTTAAATCATAAACCGTAAGTTTCATTCCAACACGATTTAGATTCTTTCCAGTTTTCTGAAAAAAATATTCGTCAATGGTACGCATATCACTGCCATTTGGCCCAGACAATCGATATTTCCACCCAAGTAAATGTCCAGCTTGTCGATATGTACGATCACCTGAGTTTGAGTTCTTATCTACACTAATCCCATGTTTGACTATCATTTCTTGATATTCAAATGTGTATACATAGTAGATTACATCTAAAGCCTTCATGATTGAAGAAATATCTGATGCCTGAGAAAGTGAAGCCAATTCAATTTCGTAAACTGGATACGGAGTAGTTTTTAATATTCGATAACTCATTTTACATCTCCTTGGGGAACAATCCTTCAGCAACATTGCCTTCTTCAATACCCATCTTGGCTCCTTCGCCGTGATATGGCAGATTCAATGTGCCACCGTTCCGCATGTACAGTTCACGCAGGAAGTTGCTCATTGCACTTGGGGCACTCCAGGTACTACCTGGATTTACATGTTCCCATTGCACTTTGGCCTTGGCGTGAATCAAGTTGGAACTTTTAAAGGTATTCTTGACTAATTTAAGAACGTCTTGCATCCAACCGGCAGGCAACGGTGTAACAACTGCATTGATGCGATGCAGCTCGTACAATCCAATGTACACACCCTGATCAATTTCTTCTTGCATAGGGAATACATCTTTGATTGCAGTTAGAATATTAAACAACACCTTTCCGCTGTCATCAACTTCAATGCCTTTTTGTGCATACTTAAAGTGACTGAAGAAATGATCGTTGTCGCCGCGCAGGTTGTCGCTGGCACGTGATCCTTTGTCTTGCAAGTCAATACCCACAGCATCAAATTGATCTTGCATAGTGCGAGCTCGTACCACTTTGATATCACGGCTTCCATTTTTGTAACGCACTAGGGCATTACGATGAAGGTCGCCAGGATTCAGTCGCTTGACGCCAGTATCATTGAGCATTTCAAATGCATAGCTGGCAAAGTTTGGGTCGTCAGTTTCAACCACAGCACAAGGAATTTCTGTAAATCCCAGAATACCAGCTGCAATAGTACGATGCTGGGCATCATACAAATAGGTCTTGGGCAATCCATTCAGGCGACAGGCAGAACCTGGCGAACAGATACGAGGATCCCATTTGCGCATGATGTTAATGATGTGCTTGTGAATAACATCACGTTGCACCTCATAGTCGATCCAGAGATCCTCAATCAAGATCATTGTGCTTACTGGAAATTTATGTGACATTGCACGAGCACGGGTTTTCCATGCGTCAATGTCTTTTTGTGTTACTCCGTAGTGTGCTTTGAGTTGAGTTTCAACCTCGGCAATAACATCCGTGAGTTTACGTGTGAGGCGTTTAGCTGCCATTTGAGTTACCTTTCTTACCGGAACAATACCGGATTAGTTAATTAAGTGTGTAGTATAGCAGCACCTGCGATACTGGTCAACCTCTAAATAATTGCTATTTTTTCGTTGGCAGATCTGCGATCACTGTACAACTGCTCGCCCCTGGCTCGAATCAAATCAGCTGCCGATTGCGGATGTTGAGTGAACATTTCCACAAGATCTTCTCGGTCTATACTACCATCCACACCGATGGCATAGATTTCATAATGCCGTTGTGGATTAAACCTTGCGCGAAGTTTCCAGTGCTCGATGTTGAAATTCTCTTTAGGCACAGGTTTGTTGCCCAATATAGCCCAGGCTTTGAGAGCAGGATCGTAAACTTCGGCCACAGCTTCTAGTCCGTTGCAATCCCACATCACAACAAACGTTCGTGGGCGCGGTTCTTGATCGTCTTGAATCATAATTGAAATTGCTTTAGCACTTGTTTGGCTTGATTGAAATTCTTGATGTCAAGCTCTATAGTCTCATATTCCAGTAGACACATCAACGTACTGGCTTGAACTTGGTCTTGTTCATTGAGATTTTCATACCAGGAGAGAAATTCATCACGTGTGGAACAACTCCAAATCTTATCCAACATGGCATATTGTGATCGGGTAAGGTTGTCAATTTTTATAAGCATGGTTGTTACTTTTCTTCGTTGTTGATTAATCCGTTACTGCGTCGATCTGAAACATTATCTAGGTCTTGTTCCAATCGTCTTTCTTTGATTGATTTTATACCTAAAACTTTTTCTCCCGAGCAAAGCAAACATTTGGGATTGCCACAATCCAATGCATGGTGTTTCACAAACTTGTGAGGTTCTGTAACTGGAACTCTAAAAGTTTTGGCGATCTTGGTTTGCTTTTTCACAGCATTCTCATCTTTTTGAATGCGCTTGTTTTTTTTGATTTTGTCTTGTTCTGTGCTCATTGCCACCTCAGTAAAAATGCAAAATAATCTCGCTCACTGTCGAAATAAAAAACATATCTACCTGGCTGTTGATAATTGCTCATCTCTACCAGTTGCCATCGCCAATCATGCACCAGTTCATCTTTGCACCATTCGATCATCTGGTCCAGAATGCCTGTTTTCTTTCCAAGTTCATGCGAATGTCGAAAACTTTCCTTGTCGCGTACAGCATAATGATCTAAAATTTGCATGTATTATTATATATGTACTCGTCTTCTATCTCTGACACTTTAGACCATAGAAGGTGGTCATTGTTTGGTCCTGAAACATCAGCACCACAGATTTGGGATTTGGAATATATTTCCAACAAAAGTCCTGGCCTTGCACAAGACCATCATTTCTCAATTGGTAACATATTTCTATACCACGAGCAGCACTGGTATTCTCAAACACAATTTCATACCACATACGATGCTCGTATGTATTGTTCTAGTTCAGGTGTATGCATGTCAAATAGCTGCAACACAGCATCGTATATCTCAAAATACTGGCAAAAACTTAGACCATACTCGATGCCCTTTAACGCATCCCAGGTATAGAGCTTTTGCCAGTGTTCAAAGTCAGATTCTGAAATCTTGAGATCTCTAGCATTGAAACGAGCACTCAGTTGGTCTACCATATTTTTAAACATTCTTGCTCAATCTAAAAGTTTTTAACAAAACATAATACTGGTCTTGCTCACCATAGAATGGTTTCCAGCTTGCATTACGTCCAGCAACTGATATACTGCCACTATCAAATAAACTATCCATGACTCCGTACAAACTATTTGTATGCCCAACTGCAACCATAACCGGGCAGTCCTGACAGTCACGAAACCAAAATTGAGTAGTATCGTGTGCCCGTCGATATTGCACTACACGTTCTACGCTATGCAAGTTCCAAACAAGTGGTCCAGGAGATTGTGTCCTCAGGCGTGCTGGTACTGGTTTTGTCAATTTCATCACGTTGGCCACAGCTTGGTCTTCATGATAAAAGTATGGCAAACGATACAGCATACCAACTTCGGCTTTGGTCAGCTCGTGATTGCCCACAAGAAATGCACCCAACTTGGCTCGCCAGTCAGACACTTTTTGATCACGTAGTTTTGCCATGACCAACTGATCCAAAAAGTGTTTTCTCACAGCAGCACCACACACACGGTCTTCTTCAGTGACCTCTGTGATTTCTTCAAGATCTGTCCATAGTCCGTCTCCAGCATTGCCAATGCGCCAACTGGCACAACTCAGCACCACTGGATCGTCTTGAAACTTTAGTTTAGGACTGCTGGTATACGGATCTGGCAGGTTAACTTCTGTACTAGTATCAAACACAAATGTCATATCAATCCCAAAGATTTTGATAATATCGGCCGAACAAACGAAATCCATTTTGGATTCTATTTTCAACTACTTTCATTCCATCATAATCACATTTGTATGTGTTGTTAGGACCATCTTTCATTTGAAAAAACTTATGTTCACCTTTGGGCACTTCGTTACCATGCACATCAACTGGAACCCACAGCATATCAATTTCGCCTTCACGGAAAGCATCTTCCCAGGAGTTGTCAACTTTGCACTCAAATGCAAAGATCATTTCGTTTATGACCCACTCCCAACGAGCAAAGTGGTTGCTGTCAGTGTCATACTCATTTTCTTTGGGGGCTGCTTCGGTGCTGCGTAGGCCAAGGCCTTCGGGCAGATCTGAATCATCTACAAAGCCAGCGCCGTGTTGTTTTTCTTTCAGTTGTTTCAGCATGGGCAGGATGATGTGGGCCAGGGTATAATCCATGCTCCAAGTGTCATAGCGATCAATCTTCACATACTCAATCTTGGGATGCACAAAATCCAAGAACCGTTGTGCAGCCACACACAGTGGATTCAGTCGATTCTTCCACCGTTCAATCACAGGCTCGTCGTACTCAATCTCACGCCAGAAAAACACTTTTTCTAGTATGGTATACGGACTCAGCCAATGGTCACGATAACCAGATAGATATACTTTCATTTTTCAACCTTTTGAATTTCCCAAGTGCCATCGTTACGGTCAATCCATTTTAGATTGTCGCCGGTGTTCCATCCTGCTTCATCCAACATGTCTTTGGGAAATGGCAACACAAGATCACCACTGCCGTCTTCGGCTTGTTCCAATGTAACTGTCCAAATTTTGCAATTTTCTGTAGTCATCATTTGCTCCTGATACGATCAAGCACCTGTTTAGCTTCACTGAAGTCACTGTGCTCTATTAGAGATTCTTCCAGCTGTTCTTGTAGTTTACAAATAGTTGCCTCCACTGGATACGGTTGTGACCAACGCACTGTGTATGATACCAGTTTGTAATCATTCATATTATACCTCAAACGTTTGCAAAGTCCAAACGTCAGCCTGGTGTTCGTAACCAATGTATCCACGTGGGTTACATACCACACGACATGAACCAATCATGTAATCAAAGTTATGATGGGTATGTCCATGTGTCCATAACTTGATCTGCGGATGATTCAACATCAACTCACTCAAGTCCGAACTATATGCGCCATTCATCATGACATCATCCTGGTACTGTGGTTTGGTACTGAGCTTGCTAGGAGAATGATGTCCTACCACTACAAACTTCCCTGCGGGATTCTCTGCCACTGCTGCACGAATAACTGTGAGCATGGCTTTGTGATCTTCCACAGAATCCTCTGGTGTGAACGTAGCCGGCCGTTCGTGAAATGTCACAATCTCTCGATCGGGATCATCAGGAAACTTTGGATTAGGCTGGTAACCTTTGAATGTGATCATTCTAAGACTATTTTTGATGCAACGGTAATCATTCATCATTTTACGAATACTATACAAAGTATGTGGATCTTCTTGATTCATATCAGTCCACAGTGTACCGCACACAAAGGTCACATCACCCAGTGTGATGGTTTCTTTTTCCAGCACATGAAGGTTCTTCAAGTAGGCCAGTTTTTCACGAAGGTGGGATATTGTGGTACCGTAGTCACCATGATAATGTTCATGGTTGCCCACGATGTAAATCACGTGCTTGAACTGTGCTGCACAGTTTTCAAAAAATTCGTGATACTTATGGCTCTTGGTATGTTCGCCCAGGAGATTGTGAACGTCACGATCAGCTAGATCACGTGCCACACAGATATCGCCGCTGAGAATCAATACATCGGCACCTTCGGTGTTGTGCAGTTCAAGTGGTCCAAATTCCAAGTGTACATCAGATGCTAGTGCTATTTTCATGTAATACTTTCAATTGCTGTTTCAATATGCTTAATGCAGCAGGGTCACCTTTGGCCACTGCTGCTTCTTTGTCTGGATACCGTTGTTCGAATCGATCTCGGATTTCTTCAATATTTCGTCCGGTACACACAAATTCTTTTGTAAAGTAATTATAACACAGAAATTGGTCATTTACAGGTTCAACTTCTAAAATAACCAAAGTTTTGTTGGCCACTCTTGTCAATATATCTTGTGCTTCGGGCGTGATCTCAACTGCTGGGTTTACTCGTACAGCTTGAAACAAAGAAACTATTACCCATCCAACAAGTATGCTTATCACAACTGGAAGTAAAAAGTCTAACATACAGTAATTACCCCTGACGAATTGATTCTAGTGTGATCATTTTGCCCAATTCACGCTCAAAGTCCAGATCATCTGGAATCACATAGTGACGGAATTGATTGTCATCCTTGCGTCGATCGTAGTGTCGAAATGTTATAATCTTGCCACCTATAGCTGGCATCACAGTGATGTTCAAGCCTGTATGGCTATCAATATTGTCACTGTTACTACGAACAGCGGTAAATGTGTCAGGACTGGACAACCCGTATTTTTCTTGCTGGTCACAGTACTGATCTTCTTGTGCCCAACGAACGATCATGCGTTTAAACCATTTCATGCTGCTTTCCTTTGTGTCAAATATTGTTCCCACTGTACCCATTTATTCTTGACCAAGAATCCCCAATCACGTTGTTTGATACCTGGCATGAACAAGGTCCAGCATTGAATATCTGGATCCAGTTCAATCCTGTGATAGGTATTGGCCTTGGCTATACGGAAACTGCCTGCACCGCACCAACGAGCAATTTCACCCATTTTGCGACCTTGATTATCAAACTGTGGTTGCCATTCCCAATAGCCACCTTTCAAAATTAGTGTGGCAAAGGGCCATGGATGATCATGTACATCGTCCGGATCTGATTTCAAGAACTTATGCACAAAGATATTAAATGGAAACCAGTTGCGATCTTTGAGAAACACATAGTAGCGTTCCAAATAAGGCTCGTTGTCTACGCGATCTTGAATAACACGATGCCGACCCAGTTTTTGAAAAATTTTCTTAATCATTGATCAATTCCTTCATGATTGTATTATACATGAACTGTGGTTATTGGGCAAGAAAAAACCCTGCATTGAGCAGGGTTTTTGGTGTGGAACCTAGTTAATAGGATTAGACCAAACCAAGTGCCATTGCTCGGTAACCAGCAGCCACCAACTTGCGGCTGGGCTTGCCAATCACGTACTCAGTGACTTGCACACCATTGCCAGCTTTACGGTTGTTGGCATATACTGCAAATCCGGCTTGACGAACGCGGCTAACTTCGGCGCTCATGTTCTTGATGCCAAAACGCTTTTCAGCAGCAGCAGGGGTCACTGCTTCGCCATTTTGCAAGGCGGTGAACAGTTTAAAAGTTTTGGTGTTTTCGCTAATACGCATGTTTTTAATCTCCTGTAAAGTTGCTGTTGCCACAGCATGATCTTAGTATAAGCGATCTGTCATATCAATGCAACATTTTTGGCAATCAATTTTGCCAAAATGTTTAGAAATAAACGGCGCACATAAATAACAATGTAACCGGAGGCACCCATGTTACACACCATAACACAACCCAACGAATATCTACTGTCTTTGATAAAAGATGATCCTGTACGTCCAGAAATTCCTCTCAGCGACCGTGTGAATCACAACAGTCGAATTTATGTCTGGATGAATGGTGACGAAACTGCTGCTGTGACTTGTGTAAAGTTTCTAGAGTCAGTTCCTGCTGCTGTGGAAGATATGGCCAACATGGTCGAGAGTGCCACCACAGCGGTATTTTATACCATCTGGAGTTATGCTGCCGGTGCTGGTCGTGTGTTGATCCAAGAAGCTCAAAAGAGCATAGAGACTGAATTTCCGGGCATACAGACCTATGTGACCTTGAGTCCCAAAACCGAAATGGCTCGGCGTTTTCATCTCAAAAATGGTGCTCGAGAACTACGCGAAAATCTCAACACCATCAACTACATTTATAAGTGATTAGATAAATAAAATACACACACATCACACACACTTTCTATATTCCACAAACTAATAGGAGGGTGTATGTACCAGGAATATCTAATTTATTGGATCCATAGCGATCAAGAAACCAGCATAGAAACACAAGGCTATGTTGGTATTACTAAAGACCTAACTCGCAGACTTAAAGAACACAGAAGAAAACACAACTTTCTGGACAACAGAACGGTAGATGTTTTTCTTTATGGTGATAAACTCTATTGTAAACAAATAGAAAAATCATTGCGGCCTAAACGCAATGTTGGGCTAAACATTGCCGAAGGCGGTGGGCTCCCCCCAAATGTGAAGGGTATTAAACGGAGCATGGAAACCAGGGCCAAAATAAAAGCCAGCATGGTTGGGTTTAAGGGCCAAACACATTCGGAAGAAACCAAAGCAAAGATGAGATCAGTAAAAAGAACTCCACATTTACATACAGAAGAAACTAAAAAACGGTTATCAGAGATTGCCAAAAATCGAACAACGCCCAATTCTATGTTAGGTAAAAAACATTCCCCTGAAACAATAGAAAAAATAAGGGCCAAGGCCAAAGCTCGATGGACATAAAAATGAAAGCCCCGCAAGGGGCTTTCTTATACTTGCTTGATATGTCTGCAATCACCGCGGAAACGAAATCCTGAGCAGGTACAACTATAGCTGCCATCAAGTTCTGTGACTTTGTACTCATCGCCTTTGCTACCTTTTACAGTCCAGGTACGGCCTTCGGGTTCTTTCAAACCAGTCGCAAACTGCACTGGATTCACCACAAACTTGCGACCACGGGTATCAATACGGATAAAGTTTTTAAACGTTTTGATGTCGTCTGTGACGCGGGGCCGGAACGCATACATCTTGGTCTTGCTATCATCCAGCAAGTAGATGCCGTTGGGAACAGAGTCCTTGTAGTCGGTTGTTTCGGCAAACCATTTCATTTTGATTCCTTAGCTGAGTCTACGGGCATTACGTTGATATTGATATTCACGTCTAAGCCACCATTTGTATCGAACAAAGTATTCTTTAAAAGTATGGCGAGGTTGGCCGTATCCATCCAGCTCGTCGCAGTTTTCACGCCATAACTCAACCAACCAATGTCGAAATGACTGATTCATGTTTAGTTCCCGCCTTTAGTAGAGATACTAGTGTTAACCAACAGATTGAACAGGAACTGTAGACCCCACGCCTGAAGCCACGTGATCTCGTTGACGCCATTGATGGCACCAACCAAGCACCCGTTCCACAGCATCCAAACAGGCCAACTCAACAGGAAGGACAGCAAAAACAGGCCTGCAATCACAGTAACGATTGTTCCAATGGTCTCAGAAATTTTTATCATGATATTTTACTTTATGATTAATTAAGCAACAGACAGCATGTTAGCAGGCACACGCCACAAGCCCTGCGGTGTACGCACGGTGACAAACTTGATAGCAATCTTGTCCACGGTGCCAACAAAAGTCAGACCATTTTTGGTGCTGGTGAATTTAACTGTGGCACCCAGCATGAGACTACGCTTGGTTTTTTGTGTGAGTTGAGCCCGAGCATATTTCACAGCGTCGATGATACTGGTCAATTGGTCGTTAGTAAAATTACCATGCAGGATTGCGGTGTTGATTGCTTTGATATCCATCACAGACTCCTTTTTGCTGAACATGTGTATATTATAGCCGATCTTGTGTTTCTGGTCAACTAAAAAAGTTGTGGTTTTTTACAACAAAAATGAAGTTTTTAGCTGAAAATTTGTCTTTTTGTTATTTTGCTGACAACTTTAGTTGTAATTGGTGCTATTGATATAACCAACCTAAGTTGAGTTTTTGGTGCATCCAGGTAAACACTGGCACTGAAAACTCTAACTGCCAAATCCCATTCCAGCCTAGATAGTGTTGGCCGGGCAATTCGCTAGGTCCAGTTAAGTGTGCTGGGTAATCTGGCCTATACACTCCGGCCCACACAAATCGTGGATCAGTGATGCCAAAAAAACTCACGCTCACAATTTCTACGGCTGTGGTGGGATCAGAATCCAATTTATCAACATGATGCACTTTTATTACCGTTTGATCAGTTGCAATAAAATCAAACTCAAAATCTTGAGTATGTGTTAACATTTGATCAACACTCTTACCGCCCGCAGTTATCACCACCCTTGGCCGATTTATCGGGCGCAATCTCAAACTCATTATGACCTGATAATCAATAGCCATGCTTATCCCAGACTGCTTCAAGTTCTGGGTACAATAATCTAGCATTGTAGCCATATAGTGAATCCCATTTACGGCAATGATCTACCATGTGTGCCAGCAAGGCATCTGCTTGTTCAGGTTGGGGTGTAGACAAAATGTTCATGCACATCTGCGCCTGCTCTTTCACAATCAATGCATGATTGTTCAGATCACTTGCATTGTAATCAACAGGCACTTTTATTTCTGCCAACTGATCTAGAAAGTGTTGATATTGATTGACATACTGTTTTTTTACATGATCTGGCAACAACACTGCATTTAAAAATGCTGGGCGGGTAACTGACAAACTTTTGACTATGAGATTTTTTTCCAAGCAATGTTGCAATAGTCCAACAAAATAACCAATGGTTAACAAACTTATTGCAGGCCGCACTGTTAGTGTAATGTTATGATTGTTACAAAATGCTTGATAATTGTCAATATTTTTTAATACCTGTTGAGTGTCTGTGCCTTGGCGTTGATAAGCATTGTGCTCGTCTACCGTTTCTATGCTGACTTCAATTCCTACTCTCCTGAACAATTTTAATTTGTTTATCAACTGAGTATTAAACACTGTGCCATTGGTTACAAAACTTAAATTTAAATCCAGCCGATCATGCGCAATCATGTAGTCAACAAAATCTTCAAATCGTTTGGTTAGCAAAGTTTCGCCACCCATGAAATGTATGTTGTTTAGTTTGGGGATTGCAAGAAGTTGTTGCAGAAAGCTGTGCCAAACTTGTTCATCCTGAGTCCAGTCTGTACCAAGGTAAGGCCTAGAAGATTCAATGCCCCACTTTATCTGCTGACTGGCAATTTTACTTGATGCATTCGGACCGCACATTTTGCAAGCAAGATTGCAAAAGTTACCAAGGTCTATATGTATGTCAATTGGATGAGTATCAGTAATGCCAGATTGATTGAAATGTTTGAATCCTGGGCTTTGTACCACGCTCTGGACAAAGCTCTGTTTAAAAATTGCACTCTTTTGATTGCTCTTGATACGTCTGCTGTTACCACCAACTTGCTCTTCTCGATAACAAGTAGAGCATGCACTAACCGGATAATCTCCCAACACCTGCTGTCTAAATTGCTTGACCGGCTCACTATTAAACCAGTCTGATATGGTCATAGTGGCAATGTTGTAATTGCCAGAACTGTATAACTTGTGTGATTCCTGGCAACAAATACCCAAGCTACCATCCCAATAGATGTGTAGCTCATACCACGGGGTATTACAAAAAATATTTTTATTGATCACGATTGGCTAGAATTTTATCAGCTAATCCGTATGCCACAGCTTGATCAGCTGTCATAAAGAAGTCACGTTCCATGTCTGACTCTAGCTCAGCATAAGATTTTCCAGTATGCTTGACATAGATATCAGTTAATACTTTTTTCCAACGTAGCAATTCACGTGCCTGGATTTCTACATCAGTGGCTTGCCCTGAGGCTCCTCCCAATGGCTGATGAATCATATGACGTGCATTAGGTAAGATATACCGTTTTCCTGGTGCGCCAGCTGTTGCCAGCAATGATCCCATACTTGCTCCTTGCCCCATCACAATAGTTGCAACATCAGGTTTGATAAACTGCATGGTGTCATAGATGGCCATGCCTGCGGTTACACTTCCGCCTGGTGAATTGATATACAAGCTGATTTCTTTGTCTGGATTGTCTGCTTCAAGAAATAACAACTGGGCACAGATCAAGCTGGAACTGTGTCCGTTGACTTCGCCGTCCAGCATGACCACACGATCACGTAACAGTCGACTGTAGATATCATAACTGCGTTCGCCTTTGGAGGTTTGCTCGAGAACTATGGGTACTAGACTTGACATGGTATTCCTTGTTTGATTTTTATCCACTGACCTTGTACATAATCAGTGAAGTGATGTTTATTGTATAGGATTTTTTCCTGCAAAGCAAGATATTTGGCTTGCCAATATTTAGGAGTTTGCTCACATAACACTGCTAAAAAGTTTGCAATGTTATCCGGATTTGTTAAATCCAACTGTGTGATGTCTGTGAAATCTTGAATGTAAGATTCAAATCCACGGTCTTGTAACCATTGAGTACCACCATCAGGATCGTATACCAAGAATGGTCTACATCCTACTATGGGTTTGTAAATCTTTTCACTCACAAATCCTGAACGATTTATGTCGTATATAGTTTCGGTAACAATGTTGACCAAATGCCGTTGCCAATTTTTAATATGTCCCAGACTCGCAATGTCATTGGGCGGCCCGTAGTGTTCTCGTCCTGGGTTAGGTGCTAACGTATCTGGTTCTCGATCAGTATCAAGTAGAATCTCTGCTTGACCGTTGACTCCTCCCATGCTTACTATTCCATGTTTGACAATATCCATTGATTCCAACTGTTTGTACAGTTTGCGCCTGTGCAAATGTGGTTTGCGATTCAAACACATATAGGCTGTGTTGATTTGAGTTGCGTCTAGTAATATGTCTTGGGCAGGTGGATTTAAATAATGTTCTACAAACAATGCACAGAAATCCACAGCATGTTTGCCTGGATAGTACCCCACTGTTAAAATCTCACAGTCAAACTCATTGTACCATGATTGTTGTGGTATAGCTTGATCCAGCATAGCTACCAGTATAATTCTATCTACTGGATTAGATTTCAGCCAAGCCAACACTTGCTGATGATACTCATTGGTGTACCACACTGAGTTTATAACCACAGTTTGACTCAAGTCTATTGCAATATGTTGTAACAAACTATCAACTATACTTTGTTCAAATTGTTTAAGAGGCAAATGATTACCCCACCCATTGTCAAATTTTTGTATAATCATGTGTTGTTAAATTAATTTGATGATTGCAAATTTTTGAAAGATGTTGTCTATTGTGCATGGCAATTTTGTGGGCCTGTGTTAAAACTTCAAGTTGGTCACTACGGCTGCATTCTAATAGTCTATTCATGCTTTTACGCATGAGTTCCCAACGTGCTGGACCTTGATATAGGTCATAACTTTCGTCCCAAATTTCACTGTAGGTACGGAATCCTAAACTGCGTAATCTTGCAAGATAATATTGTGGCCCGTACACCAGGATGGGTTTAGCAGCCATGAGTGGACGGATGGTTTTTTCTGTGGGAAAAAAAGTATTGCCTTGCGTAAAAGTTTCACATACAATCTCAACAGCAAACCGATTGTAATATTGTAACAGACTGGTATTGGTATCTACCCAGCCCATTGGATTGCTAAATTGATCTCTTACTGATTTAGAGTCAACACTGGTTATATGATTTCCGTTAAACCAATCAAACAAGTCCACTTGTTTATGCAACGGGAACCAGCTAGATATGATCTCAAGATTATGCTGATGCTGATCTGGGACTCTCCATGGAAATTCTTGCATAAGGCTGGCAAAAATTTGTCCGCTAATAGAACCTGTGCCAGCCCGCATTAAATTATAAAGTATTGCAGCACGACTCATGGTCAACCGCCCAATGAATATACCAAATGGTTGTTGATATTGTAATTGTTGTTCTAGTGTAGGTTCGGTGTGTTGCCAATACTCACGCACCATGGTAAAAAAATGACTTATCTTGCTGCATCTAACACGCTGATATGGCACAAATTCAACAGGATTGCACCATCTCAGTATCTGTACAGTGTACGGTGATTGTTGCCTATTTTTGAGCCAATCATTTACTACTGCGGTAACACCAAACAATTCCAAGCTAGGACCTTCGCTATGCAGGTCTAATACCAAAGGTTCTCCTTGCGGATGTTGATTCAATTGCTGTTGAAATTGCACTGGATTGGTCCACCAATCACCAATGAATTCCACTGATATGGGTTTTGTCATCTTAATACTTATGTTCCACTAAATACCACATGAGATATTTACTAGACCGATTAGACAGATTAGTATTACCACTTGCCGAAGGTGTGGGCCTGGCCAATCGTAAACCTGGCGAAAAATTCAAAAATTCTGTAGGTGACATTATTACCTTCCAAAACTTAGAATTTTATCCTACCTCGGGACGATTCAACACTCCTGACGAATTGCAAGCCGGTGTAGATGCCATGTTGGCAGATAAACAAGTTCCAGCTACTCAAATACATTGGGTCAATCAACCAACCAAAAGTGCAGGTGCATTCAGTATTGCTACTTTCGCTGGTGAAGATGGTACTCCTTACTACCTAGGCCGATGGGCTGGTGCAACTAGTGCAAATCGTACACAAAACAAATTTGCACACGACGACATTCCTGGTGGTTTTAAATATCAAAGCCGCGCAGGACAAAAAGAAAACTCTGGACTCAAACCCAGCGAATGGTTGACACAGTTTCAGGACAATACTCCCGACTCTATACTGTCACAAGTTCAACAACATTTTGGTGCTGATAGCGATGAAGCTAATGCACTTGAGATCTTTATCAACTCAGATATTCCATGTACAGTGCCGCGTGGCAATATGAATCCCGATGCTTTCCGTGATTACTTTGCTGAAGTGCTACAACCTATTGCTCTAGTAACAGGCAAACGAGTAGGCGGCAATGCTGAAGAAGCTGCTGATATATTCTTTGGTGAAGGTGGTTACAGTGAATGTACCATCAGCTTCAACAGCAATACCATTGGCGGATTATACGACAGCTTGTTGGTCAATCCTGAAGGTAAACAAATCAAACTCAGTAGCAAGGGCAAAGACGGCGCTTCGGCGTCGGTCACAAACTTGTTGAAATCTGTAAATGAACTATCAGTCACGCCCAAGGGTCAAAAACTATTGACCACACACAAAGATGCCATAGAACTGTTAAACATCATCCAGCAGGACGGTCACTTTGGTGCACCGCTGACTCTGGGTGTAAAATATGGCATCATTACTCCTGAAGAAGCTGCACAAATTCCACAACTTAAGAAACTTGGACCAACTGACGATATCGTTGGTACAGGCATCCTGAGTCCTCACTTGGAAGAACTGTACAGTCGACGCAAAAGCAAAGATCCCAAACGTGTGATTCCCCTGGAGCATATGACCGCCAGTATTGCTTACAATGTGGCCAACTACGTGAACAAAAATACTAACTTTGGTAAAGCTGCTTCGGAGATCCTAAACAATGCAGCCTTGGTGCAGATGTACACTTATACTTCTCACACTGACCAAACTATCACCATCAGCAAGTCGGAAGCAAAATACCCTAGCGACACAGTGAATGGTGTATTGTTGGATGCCAGCAAAGTTTATTTTAGCACAGGCGGCAAAGGTAACTTTACTTTTACCATTCTCAAGAACGGTGCCACAGAGAAAGATGTTAATCCAATAGATGCTGTGGACAGTCTAGATGATCAACCACCTGCTGCTACCAGTGCAGCTGATCTAGATGCCGAAGCTGAGAAACCCAGATTGGCCGGTCCTGGAGCAAAAGCAGCCAGAACCAGTCGCGAACCCAGAATGGATCGTGCCACCCTGGGTCGCGAACTTCGTTAACGTTGAAATTCAGATATTGAATCGCAGATGTTTAGTTTCAATGCATCATGGGCATCTAGCCAAACATCGTGTGGCGGCAATAGTTTGGATTTAATCACTGCGTCAGTTAGCCCTGTACAATCTTTGTAGTGCTGAATCATGCGTTTTTGCGTGAGCTCAAATTCACGTATGGTTGCAAACAATTCGTGTGCTTTGCCGTCACTGCCCCAACTGAACTGATGACTTAAGATACTGGTGTTAGGTGTGAGTGTGCGTCGTCCCGGTGTTCCTGCTAGAAATATCAACAATCCAGCTGATGCAATCTGTCCCAATCCTACTGTTTTTATACTCAACTTGGAACTACGCATGACGTCGATCAGTGCAAAGGCTGAGCTCATGTCACCGCCTTCACTGCAAATACTTAAAACTAGTTCTTTACGTCTCTGGGTTCTTACAAAGTTTTCATGCAGTATCCATTCAATCGCTGGCTTTACAGTATCAGTGTCAATTGGCCCCATCAACACAAATATGCCAGCGGCATGCAAGTGTTGTGAGTGCGTCCAAGTGCTGGTATCCGTTGTTGCCGTTGTTGCCATATCACATACTTATTTGATAGTAAGCTGATCAAGATATTCACGTAGAATATTTTCAATCAACTGATTCAAAGTAATATCTTGTTCATGTGCCCGCAGCATTAGCTGATACAACAGTTCTTCTTCAATTTCAATTTCAATGTTTTCACGTTTGCTCATATTAACCTCCAAAATATTTAATGACCACATCCAAGGCTGCAATAGTTTGAGTATTGCCGACCACATCTTCAGGATGTAGCCAATAGCCGTCGGGATTAGTATCAGACCTGGGATTCTTTTTCCATTGTGCTAGTTCTTTTTTAAGATACGCACGGCAGTCTTTGAGATTGCACAGTGTAATACCGTCAGCAACTTCTGCATCTAATTCAATTTTTTTCATTATTCGACTCCGAAATGTTCTCTAATCAAATTGTATGCTTGACCACGGCTAACCATATCACGCAACATAGGACTTAGTGCTACACTACATTCCCGCACAATCAACTCGGCAAACTTTTCTCTATCAAATTTGGCATAACTGCTGGCATAACCTTGTGGACCTACCATTTCTACAATCGATGTAGCCTGTTCAGCAAGTTCTCGAATTCGTTCGTTCATTACATATAATCCTGAGGGTGTTCATCTTTTGACTGTGTGTCTAAGTATTGAAAGAATTTTACAAGACCATAAACACCAACCACAAACCAAAATAATTCAACAATCATACTTTACTCCTTGAAGTGTTCTATCACTGCATCAGCAACATCAAGGTAAGTGTTTTGCGGTAGATTGTTGGCCACAACCTGCATGGTTTCCCGAACAATCAACTCGGCGAATTTTTCTTTGTCAAAAGTTTCAAACCCGCCAACGCATTCAGAAAAGTGACGATCAGTACATTCTTCAATAAGTTCTCGAATTCGTTCGTTCATTTTGGTTCGTCCAAAGGATGCATCACCCCTGGTGATCGTTGGGTGTAAAATTTTTCATCAGGTACTGCAATCACCATAACTTCATCTATAGTATTGCAATATGGGTCCAATGGGTTTGCGTATTTTACAATAGCACATTGAGTTTCTTGCCCTTGCTCAAATCGATCCAGCTTGCTCAGCAAGGTCAATAGATTGCGCCGAGATAGATAAATTCGTTCGTTCATTCTTCAGACCCTTTTTTCACATGTTTAGCACGACGACGATACTGCACCCGACTCTGCTCTGCACGATGACGAAATGGAGTGTCACGAGAGTACAGTTCCACAGCACGACGGCGCTGTCGAGGTAGTTCAATTTGAAAGCTCAAGGTACGCATTCGTATCTCCGTAAAAAATCCGGTATATGCTGTATTATAGCACACCCCGGATTAGTGGTCAACTGCTTTTACGCAATCAGTTTAGGTATTTTTCTGCGTGTTCTGATATGCTTTCATGATACCTTCGCCAAACTTAGTATAGTCAAATTTGGAACCTGCTTGAGCCAATTTGATTGATTCCTGCATGATGGTAGTGGATGCATCTGTAGAGGCTTTGAAAGCCTTTTTGGTATAATCAGCTTGTGTGTCAATGAATTGATTCATTGACTCAGCAATGGTGCTGTTGGTGACAAAAGTCTTAACGAATTGTTTTTTACCATTTTGAATGGTGTCGATCATGGCGTCTGCTGTAAACATATGTTTCTCCTAATTTAAGCAAGTAGATTATAGAACCCGCCCTATGCAGCATCCTATACACTATTATATATGATAAAATGCTGCGACCGCACATTTTTAGGCAAAATTCAGAAGAAAAATACGCAGGTATATGTAGTCACTAATAAATAAAACATAGGAGACAATCATGTTCAAGAAAATCGTAGAATTCTTTACTGGAAAGAAAACCGAAAGCAACTTTGCTCATCCCCTGGATGCAGTTACCGCCCCCAATGTGCCACAAGCACCATACAAGGTTCCTGAACCTGTTGCCACAAAACCAATTCCGGTTGTTGAGCAGCCTACTACTGTTGAAAAAGTTGTAGCAGAGCCAGCTCAGACTGAAAAGAAACCTGCGGTGAAGAAACCTGCTGCGACGAAGCCTGTTGTGAAGAAACCTGCGGTGAAGAAGCCCGCTGTGAAGAAGCCAGCTGCGCCTCGCAAGCCTCGCACCCCCAAACAATAATCTTACACTATATCATAGATCCAGTCCCATGTAAATACTACGTGGGGGGGTTCTATGAAAATAAAAATAATAACAATAGCCTTGCTTGTAGTAACAATACAGGTCAGGGCTGCCGAACTGGTACATCAGTTCAATTCATCTGCATTCAACGGTGTTGGATACAGCAGTCATGTTCTCACAATTGAACAACTAGAATCACAACGTCGAAAAGCCTTGGCCGATGCTGCCAAATCCGCTGCTGACCAAGCCATTAGAGATGCCAAGAATACCAATCTGGCCAAATTCTTAGTCAATGTTGAAAGTCGTATCTATGCCCAACTCTCAAAACAGTTAGCCGATGCTATGTTTTCTGAAGGCGGTGAATCTGGCCAACTGAATTTTCAAGGTACCAACATCTCCTGGCTGAAAACTGCCACCGAAGTCACACTAACCATTATGGAAAATTCAGGCAATCGCACTGAAATCACTGTACCCATCGGGAGTTTTGCATTTTGATCCGAACTGTGCTATCACTGTTGTTGGCTACTGTACTCACTGGTTGTGCCGCAGTGCTGTGGGACACTGAACGTGAAGAGCCTCGTGTGATCCCCAGGGTAAGGCTGTTGGATTCTATACCTGCATTGGATGGCCCTCCTATGCCTATTGCTGTGTATGGATTTTTAGACAAAACTGGTCAAATGAAATCCAATGATCGACTAGCCCTATTTTCCAAAGCAGTAACCCAAGGTGCCGAAGTGTTTCTGATCAAGGCTCTGCAAGACACAGGCCGTTGGTTTACTGTAGTGGAACGAGTGGGGTTAGACAATCTCATCAAAGAACGCCAACTCATACGTAATCAACGCGAAGTGTATGAAGGCAAAGATGCCAAACCCTTGCGGCCCATGCTGGTGGCTGGTATTATGATTGAAGGTGGCATTGTGGGTTACGATACCAATTTACGTTCAGGTGGCGCCGGAGCCAGAATCATGGGAATTGGCAATTCCGTGCAATATCGAGTGGACGAAGTGGTTGTGGCCTTGAGGTTTGTGTCGGTGCATACAGGCGAAGTGTTAATCAATACTGCTGTGAGTAAGACCATTTACAGCACTGCTCAAAATGCAGGCATGCTGAGGTTTGTGGATGTGGGCACACGAGCTGTGGAATTAGAAGCTGGTGCTGCACTCAACGAACCTACAACCTACGCTGTTCGAGTGGCTATTGAACAGGCTGTGTATGAAACTATCATCACAGGTGAACGTCGAGGACTATGGCGTTTTAAAACTACAATGAGCGTGTCTGGGGAAAACTCGGGCATAGATAAAAAATGATAACAAAAACTCTCAAAAGTGTAATATTATTGGCAGTTATGCTGTGGTCCACAGCATGGGCCAATGAACTGTATATGGAACAAAGTGATGACTCGTCCACCATAACCATCACACAGGACGGTGCCAGCAATGAAATTGGCACACAACTGTCTCCGGTGTTTATTGGTGGAGGCTCAAATACTGTAAATATTGAACAAATTGGTGCCGGCAACCAACTACAGTTTACAGTAAATGGTGCCACCACTGCTATGACCATTGAACAACACGGTAGCAACAATATCGGTACAGTGACTTGCGGTACCACTGCCAATGCCAGTTGCAGTGGCAGTACCATTTGGCAATTTATCACTGGTGATGACAACAACATCAGTCAGCTTCTAGGTGCCGGCGGAAATCATACCAGCAAGATCACTGTGACTGGGGACACCAACACAGTGAGTCATACCAGTACCAACACAGGCGCTGTGAGTATGCAATACCTAGTAACTGGGAACAGTAATTCAATTTCAGTGACCACTGCAGGTACCACAGCCAAGACTCTCAATGCAACTACTACTGGCAATAGCAATACTGTTACTATCGTTCAGACCAACTGATGCAGTAGCTTCTGTCGGAACAATTACTTCCTTGACAGGACCCACTGAAATAGTAAGAAAGCGACAAAGCATGCCTAGTCAGGCTGGCTCGGCCATTGAGATGAATGACACAGTGGTCACTGCTCGCGCTCGAGCAGAACTGACTTTTGTAGACCGGACTCAGGTCAAAATCACTGAACAGTCAAAACTGATCATAGATGACTTTGTGTATGATTCCAATCAAGGTACAGGTAAACTGGCATTGAAAATGGCGCTGGGTACTGCTAGATATGCGTCAGGACAGATTGCCAAGAACTCACCGCAAAATGTAGCTGTGCAAACTCCTACGGCCACAGTGGCTGTGCGTGGCACAGATTTCTCAATGACTGTGGACGAACTGGGTCGCAGTATGATTGTATTACTACCCAGTTGCGATCAAAACAGTTGTGTCACCGGAGTGATTGAAGTGTTCAACGAAGCTGGTCGTGTGATGCTTACCCAGGCCTATCAAGCCACACTGGTCACAAGTTTGAGTACTCCGCCCAGTCAACCTACAATGATCACTGTGGATATCAATAACATAAACAATTTGCTGATCATTAGCCCACCTGTTGAACTGCGCAGAGAAGAATTTCAAAATAGCCGCCAAGAACAAGAATTCAATCTGCTAAATGTAGATTTCTTACGATACGATGAGCTGGAAAAAAACTATCTAGACAACAGATTTTTGGATGTTGATTTTTTAGAAAACACGTTTTTGAGTAATGAATTGGATGCAGTTGGAATAAATGTCTGGGCAGCAACTGCTTATTTGTTGGATAATGGCATGATGCCAGGATATGATCCCGCTAGTTTATTGCGATACACTGTGGATGATCAAGATCGCTTGTTTCTCATACGCAAAGTCAACAATCACTACACTGAACTCATTGTGAGCAAAGAAGCCAATCTAGTAGTAGATATTCGGCAAGACGGCATTCCTGTATGGCAGAGGGTAAATCGCGGAGGATCTACCACAGTTACAATTGTGCAAAGGCAATAAATACTGTATGGGTGATTATTTCAAACTTGTGGCCGAAGTGGGCTTTCCAATAGCAGCAGCCATAGCTGGCGGTTACTTTGTGTTTTTAACACTGAAGTTTATTCTAGCCGGGGTAACCAGCTCTGTGAATGGAATCAAAGGTATAATCAGTGCTTTAGATAATCGTGTAAAAACCATGAACCATGATGTCATACGCATAGATACTGTGGTTTCGAATGCGTTAGGTCTTGTACCTGATGTGGTCCGTGTGGCTCGTGCTGATGGCAAAAACGATGCTCGACGTGACTGAAAGACAATTATGCTATTTGTTGACTACACACTTCGCACTGCCGACAATGGCAACATTATTCTCGACGAAGAACTCAAAGCTCAAAGTTTGGGCGTAGCAGAGGGTGATACCTTTGTGGTTCATATTGTAAACAATCAAATTATATTAGAAAAACAACAACATGGACTTAGCTGAACTTATCAACAAATACGGTTTCCCCATTGTGGCTGCTGGAGGTCTTGGGTATCTCATATATTACGTATGGGTATGGGCTACCAAAGAAATCAAGCCTGTGCTGAGTGAAGCCAATAGCACACTGATTGCGTTGATCGATCGTATCCGTATGCTTGACAACGATCTTATTAGACTGCAACAAAAAGTCAATGTCACACTGCAATTGCGTGGCAAAGTCATTGAAAGCGAACGTGTGCTAGCACAACAGAAATTTGATTCCGAAGCTGAAACAAAATTCAAGAAGGCAGCGGCGGAAGACTCCGACACTGCTGCTGGCAAAAGTTAATGACATTACTCATAGCCACGCTGTTGATGACACATGCTACTATAGTTTGTGTTACACTTTATCTACACCGCAGTCAAACTCATAGATCAGTAGAATTCCATCCGCTTGTGGCGCATGGCATGCGCCTTTGGCTGTGGCTGTCAACTGGTATGGTCACACGCCAATGGGTTGCTATACATCGTTCTCATCATCGGCACAGTGATCAATCTGACGATCCGCACTCGCCCCATGTGTGGGGTATTTGGCGTGTGCTGTTTGGTGGTGCGTGGCTTTATAATCAAGCTGCTCAAGATAGTGCATTAGTTAAGCAATACGGAGTAGGCACTCCCGACGACTGGATTGAACGTAACCTGTATACTGCACATAGCCGCCTTGGTATTCTTTTGATGCTGATTATAGATTTATTGTTATTTGGGCCTTGGGGACTTATGGTGTGGGTCGTACAAATGCTATGGGTACCTTTTCACGCCGCCGGAGTTATTAATGGATTAGCACATTGGTGGGGTTATAAAAATGGTCCCACCAAGGATCAAAGTCGTAACATCAGTCCCTGGGGAATATGGATTGGTGGCGAGGAATTGCATTCTAATCATCACCAAGAACCAGCTAGTGCTAAATTAAGTCGCAAGTGGTTTGAATTTGACGAAGGTTGGATGTGGATCTGTATTTTACGTTTTTTTAAACTTGCCAAAGTTCGTTAATTATTTTTCGGTCGCTATCCATTCACCATTCCAATTGGACGGTAAGGCTTGCCGCTTCATAAAGTCGCAACGTTCCGTCCATATCTTATAATACTTGTCCATCTGTCCGCCAAAGTTTCCCTTTAGATCTGCACACATTACAGCAGCTTCGTCAAACTTTTTCTGTCGATACAAGGCATGCATCGCTTCGTGTTGTGCTTTGTCTTTAGAGTAATCTGTGCCTTTGGTGCGTAGAGCTGTATAGATCAAGTCTGCTACAGTTTTACCCTTTGGTTGTAAGTTATCTAGCAACAAATACAAGAAGTCATCTTTGGTTCTATTATATGTTTCGGCACCAATAATACATAGCACACCATATGCTTTGCAACGTGCTTCCAAACGTGCAGCGGTGCTCACCATGTCACCCAAGATGTCATAGCTGTGTCTTTCTGTTGATCCCATTTCACCAATAAAGCCAATACCACTGTTACAACCCCAACCCATTGCAGCAGGTGGTAATCCCTGTGCTTCCATAACTTTGGTATACTCGTCTACCTTGTCTAGCATTTCAAGTCCTACCTTAACAATTGTTCGTGCGTGGTCAGGATCTTCAATAGGAGCACCGTGTATGTGCATTGATGCATCGCCCACATACTTGATGACCATACCTTGGTTGTCTAGCATTGGCTGACTAATGGCATCCATATAACCGTTCATGTACTTGCCAAGTCCGGCAACGTCATCGCCATAGTATTCACCAATAGGAGTAAATCCACGCAAGTCGCTGAACATAACTGATACGTCTTTACGCACACCTCGCTTGATTAAGTCTGGATCTTTTTGTAGTAACTCTACTACTTCTTTGGAGCAGTAACCGGCAAACTGTTTCTTTATGGCTTGCTTTTGCAAGAACTCGCTTAGAAACTTGATACCATAGGCATGCAGAGCGACCAAAGTTGTGCCAACTGCAAAGGCAGTAGCATCGAATAAGAATAAAAAATTGCTGTAAGCAAGAATGCTGCCAGCAATACCGCCGCCCACAATAACCAAAACTGTCGCCATACCTGCATAAGTATACCTCGTCAAAAACAACAATGTTAGGCCAGCCAGAGCCATGGCCAATATCTCAGCACCGTCGGCCCAATCAGGCCGCACAATGCGACGTTCTGAAGTCAGGGTATCTAGTACAGCGGCCTGCAGATAATGCGGGAAGACCTCACCTCTTGCAGTGGCCACTGGGTTGTTGAGTCCCCGGGCGGATAAGCCCACAATGACGATTCCACCTTGGAAATCTTTTGGCAAACTAGCCAAGGAGTGTTCTTGCGGTCGGGATGACCAATCCACCCAGATTCTACCAAGACTGTCTGTTGGGATTTTTCCAAACTGTGGAATTCTAACTGCTTCAATAATTCCTGAGTTGACTCGAACTTGGAAAGAGGGGTCGCCTGCTGCAACTCGTAGGGTTTCAAGACTGATAGAGGGGTAGATCTGTTGTCCAACACTGACGACCATGGGGATTCTGCGAACGACACCGTCCAGTTCGGGCACAGTGTTAACAATACCAATACCAGCTGCTGTTTCATTGATCTTCCTTTCGTTGGGTTGAATTGCCCGGTATGGTATGCCCGGTTCACCTGAACCAATCACGCTTACACCAGGTCTAAATGGCACAGTGTTGGTGCGCACTGGGTCATTGGTTGCGGTGTGTGGCAACACCACAGGATATTTTTGTAAGAGTTGCGCCAATTGCTGATCTTGACCTGCACGATCTGCGTCGGGCATGAACACATTAAACACCACAAGACCTGCATTACGCTGATAGAGATCTTGAATTATTTGGGCGTATTGGCCCCGGGGAAAAGGAAACTGTCCACGCTGCTCAATGGCCTGATCATCAATGTTCACTAGATGTACGCCAGAGCTGGCCGTGGTTGGTGTGCTGGTTATCACTGTGTCAAAGTAACGCAGCCTAACACTTTCTACTAAGGCTGGATCTGCGATTCTAATGCCAACCATTATGGCTAGAGTTAGCAGCGCAGTCCAAGGGGATAACAGTAATTTTTTTACCACCAAATATTTATCGTGGCAGGCCTCTTAAAATATCTATCATACGATGAGCTAAATTGCGAAACCATTTCTCATCGTGTCCACGGGTTGTTTCTGCGGCCACACCAATACGTACACCTGATGTTTCAGCAAAGCTACGAGTTTCGCCTGGTACACCATTTTTGTTTACGGTGATTCCTTGTGCTTCTAATTTATCAGCATACTCGCGACCACTCATGGCATGATTACGCAGATCTACAGTGAACATATGACATTGTGTGCTGCCACTCACGATGTCAACTCCTGCATCTAGAAACGTTTGTGCCATGGCATGTGCGTTGATGCGAATACGTTTGGCATACAGTTTGAATTCTGGTTGTAGTGCTTCATAAAAGCACTGTGCCTTGCCAGCAATGATGTGCATGAGCGGACCACCCTGGGTTCCAGGAAACACTGCACCATTAATTTTCTTGCTAAGTTCATCGTCATTCCACATGATCATACCACCACGAGGACCGCGTAAAGTCTTATGTGTAGTTGTGGTTACAACGTGAGCATGAGGGAATGGACTTGGATATTCGCCGCCAGCAATCAATCCTGAATAGTGGCTGATATCTGCTAGTAAGACGGCACCAACAGAGTCTGCAATTTCACGAAATCTCTTCCAATCAATCACTTGACTGTATGCACTAGCTCCAGCAATGATCATCTTAGGACGATTCCACTCGGCTAGTTTTTTGACTTCTTGATAGTTAATAAAACCATTTTCGCCTACACCATAACTAACAGGATCAAACCATGCGCCGCTGACATTTACGTTGGCACCGTGGCTCAAATGCCCGCCACTGGCAAGATCCATTCCAAGAACGCAGTCACCTGGAGTCAATAATGCCTTGAACACTGCTAGGTTGGCATTAGCGCCTGAGTGTGGTTGCACATTGGCAAATGAACAGCCAAACAACTTGGTAGCATATTCAATGGCAATGTTTTCAATCTTGTCAACATTGGCACATCCATTGTAGTATCGCTTGCCCGGCAAGCCTTCTGCATACTTGTTGGTTAAAATACTACCACACAATTCCATAACTGCATCACTAGTGTAGTTTTCACTGGCAATAAGTTCAATTGTATTTTCTTGTCTGATTGCTTCGTTGTTTAAAGCAATGTGAATTCTTGGATCTATCATACTTTTAACTATTTAAAACCTTGGCAACACTATTCATCACACTAGCAATTCGACCAATGTCACGAAGTTGTTCGACAGTATAACCTTCTGTCTTCAATGTTTCGTAATGTGCTTTTACACAGAAGTGGCATTTACCAACAATACTGGCCGCTAGACTGAATGCTTCAAAGTTCGACTTGGTAGTTCCGCCATGGCTTGCGATAGCGTTCATTCTGAGTTGTGCCGGTAACCCCTTGAGAGCAGGATCATCTGCCATTTCGACGAATGGGTAAAAAATATTGTTCTGTGCCATAATACTAGCGGCTGTCATGGCAGCATCTGCATGAACAGGTGCGTCTGCTAGCATAACTGCAAGTACCTTACCGTTGCCAGTTGCAGCAAGTGCAGCCACCGCACAACCCATGGCCACATCTGCATCTAATGTACTACGTAGTAGCACAGCATCCAGATTTAACTTGGTGTCCTTGGCATAGTCTGGCAATGCGCCTTTTACTGATTCAATAAAACTCATTCTTTTCTTCCTTCAATGGTATAAAACCAATCATCTCCAGCCGACCACTTGCGTGTACCATCAACTGTGAATATTGTCTGTGCGGCTTTAAAGTCTGGAAACTTAACATTACCCGAAATCAAACTTTGATCGTACCACAAACATCGATTGTTGGGTTGGCAGGCAAACTGACCATTTTCTAATTTAATAAAATTAAACGATTTGTGTTCTTCGGCAACTTCAGTAAAGCCTGTGTCTACATCCATGCCGTCGGCACAAAAATCCACAGTAAACAAATAAGTCCCGTGATGCCATTCCTTGTCTTTGCCCAAGAACTTAACACCTAAATTACGCAGACCTATTTTTTCAATAATAGTAAAGCGGTAGCCCATGCAGTCCCAAAGCTGTAGGGTATCTATGGGCAAATTACCTGTGTAATTCTCTTGCCACACATACGCATGAATAGGTAGCTTGTCGTACAGTGCTCCATAATTGGGTAACAGTGATTCAATTCGAAACACCTGTCCCCTAAGAGCTTTGAGACTGACCCATATTGCAGGTTCTAATTCACCGTGACCTTTTTCAAAGTTGTAAAGAAATTCACGTTTTATAAAACATTTAATCGGCGGCAAAGATCCTACAATATAACTCATTCTTTTCTATCGCCAAATAATTGTAACAAGTTAATAAACAAGTTGATGAAGTCCATGTACAGAGTCAATGCACCACGCACTTCTGCGCTATCACTGGTCTCAGTACTAAGTTCCTCACGAATCTTTTGTGTGTCATAGGCAGTTAGGCCAAGAAAGATAACGATAGCCAATGCTGAAATTACCATCTGCATCACAGTTGAGCCAATAAAAATATTAACAATACTAGCAATAACAATAGCAATCAATCCAACAATCATAAACTTACCCATGCTGTCTAGGCTTTGTTTAGTAAAGTAGCCGTAACCACTCATGACACCAAACAAGATAGCTGCACCCATAAATGAGCTTACAATGCTACCCATATTGAATACAGCAAAAATTGTAGCAAAGCTCAATCCCATTAGGGCCGCAAAGCCATGTAAGCATAACTGTGCCACGCCTTTACTGGGATTATTGCCTAGCACATAGCTGACACCAAAGATTGCCGCTAGTGGAGCAAAAATAACAACCCATTTTAACACACCTGTAAAAAAGAATTGTAGTAACTCTGGGCTAGAACCCACAAAATAGCTCACAAACATTGATACAATCACAGCAAGGCTCATGTGTCCGTAGACCCGACACATTGCTGAGTTGATTTCGCTTGCAGAACGATATGATCTTTCGTTTTCATAAGTTGTTTCAAACATAAGTTTCTCCTTAAAATTTACCAGATGCTAATACGATTTGACAAATATGTTCTAATCGTTCAATGTGTTCAAACGCACGCCATGGGCTGGTATCGATTGCAACAACACCGTGACCTTTGATACCCACAATGTCATAGGCAATATTACCACGGTCATCTAATTCCAACCGATAATGGCACTGATCAGCAAGTTCTTGGCTGATTGGTTTCACGTCACCTACATTAGGTGCTACCTTGGTATAACGACTAAGTTCAGGAAAGTCATCAACAATAGTACTCAGATCAATGCCGGCATGCATAGCCGCAACACAATAGGTAGGATGCAAGTGAACTACTACTCGAACATCATTGCTATGTTGACCCATTGCTCTCTGTAATCCAAAATGTAATGGAAGTTCTCCACTGGGATTTAGATTAGCACTAATGTCAGTGTAGAAATCTTCTTGCCATAACAGCCCATGAATACTGATCTTTTTAAATTGGTCAGGTTGTAGTGTCTGTTTACGGACGCCACTGGGTGTGATATAAAAGTGATCACGGTCGTGATGACGAATACTTACATTACCATCACGACTAGTAATCCAATTGCGTTTATATGCCTCGACTAGAGTATCACAAATAGTTTCTAACATAATTATTTTCCGTATTGTTTTTTGGCAAATCATTTGCCAGGGCATCCTCGTAAGTCAGTGATGGATCGTTCCAGATGTTACAATTATTCCACTCACGAATCCTGGCCAATCTCTCCGCGTCAGTCAGTTCATAACATCTAGGGTTACGATCTGGCTGACGAAGTGTATCAATGCCTCTACTTAGAAGCCTGAACATTTAGAGAGTCTCGCCGCCCACTGTACGGTTACAGGCACACAGTTCGCCAGTTTGTAGCGCATCTAATACACGAAGTGTTTCGTCCGGACTACGACCAACATTCAAGTTGTTCACAGTAACGTGTTGGATAACGTTGTCTGGGTCAACAATGAATGTGGCGCGAAGTGCGGCACCTGCTGGAGCATAGAATACGCCGAGTTGTTCAATCAAGCTCAACTCACCACGCTGTGTGTCTGCGAATTGTGTGTGGGTGATTTTCTTTAGATCTGCGTGAGCATTTTGCCAGCTAACTTTACAGAACTCATTGTCTGTTGAACCTGTTAGCAATACTGCGTCACGGTCAGCAAAATCGCTAGCCAACTTGTCATACGCAACAATCTCTGTAGGACATACAAAAGTAAAGTCCTTGGGATAGTATACGATAATTTTCCACTTGCCTTCAAAGCTTTTCTCCGAGATATCGAAAAATGCATCTTCTGGTTGCCCGGGACGAACGCCGGTGACTACGAATGCATCAAGTTTATCGCCAACTGTTTTCATATTTTCTCCTTAATTTAAAAATGAATTCCAATTAAGTATTATACACTTACAATAGTAATTATCAAAAGATTCTGGCAAAATTGTTAAATTTTTATGACTTGGCAACTATGGCATTTACCAACCAGATTTTTCTCGGGCCTCAATTTCAAGAGGATTAGCGTGATAGCCAAATCGCAGATTATACCAAAGATACACTAAAGTGAATTTTACTGCGCCTAGCCGTTGAATTTGTTCAATGTGTACAGCTTCGTGATCTAAAAGTTTTTGATACTGTGGACCCACTCGATCTGGACGAAGATACACAGTTTGCCAAGGCATGGTTATAGCACCATAATCAAATGTTTCTAGAAACCAACGAATTGGACCTGTTGCTGTTTTTGTTTTCATAAAAATATTTATCGTGATCATTCAAAAGAAAACTTACTACTGCATCCCAAATCCTGTTCAGAGTTTTTGTCAATATCTTTAGAGATAATGTCATACACTTGTGTGTATGTGTGGGTAATTTTGTCTAGCTGTTGTTCGGTAACCAAATTATTATCTTCCAAAATAGCTAAGTCTTTAGCTAAGTTTTCTTGTAATTTTTTTAGTTGGTTGACCATGTATATATTTATACAGGATTTTTGTCAACCAAATTGTCGCGGAATATTTCCCAAGCTCGTTGCCATGACCATTTTTGGCTACCTTCTAATACTCGTTCTCTATTCAATACAATACAGCGATGAACCGCAGTGGCTAAATCTTCTTCCAAGTATCCAGTCACTCCCTGCTCAACCACATCCTCGGGACCTTGCACAGGATATGCTGCAACCGGTGTGCCACAGGCCATTGCTTCAATCATTACAATACCAAATGTTTCCCACTGACTAGGGAATACAAACACATCGGCCTGTCTATAGTAGTCGGCCAATTCTTTACCAGTTTTATATCCTACAAATTCAACATCAGGGTACTGGTGTCGATATGTTTCCAACATAGGTCCATCACCCACCATGACTTTACAATAACCTGGGTAGTCTAGCTTAAAGAAATCTTCTAAGTTTTTTTCTTTAGAAACTCTACTAACACACAACAGAGTGCCAGTGTTAGTATAAGAATTGCTAGGATAGAAAATATCTCTATCAACACCTCTTGTCCAAGATATAATATCTCCATCAAATCCATGATCACGCAACTCCTTTACCATTGAGTCTGTAGTGGTCAGCACTTTACCACTGTGTTTGTGAAACCAACGCACTAAAGGCCAAGTAAGGACCTCAGGTATTCCAAACAGCTTCTTAATTCCTTCTGGAAATTTAGTATGATAAGCAGTATTGTAGCAATAACCGTGTTTGTCAAGATATTGTCTAGCACACAGACCCACAGGACCTTCGGTGGCGATGTGGATATGATCCGGATTGATCTCCTCAAGTATCTGGCCCATCTTCCAGGGAAAGGCAATCTTGACTTCGTTGTAGCCAGGGCAATCAACATAGCGGAACCGCCCGGGATCAAGATATACAACACGATAGTTGTCGCGAATCGCACACGTCTCAATATTTTTGTAGGTCGTGGCCACACCATTGATCTGCTCCGGTAAATTATCTGTGACTATCAGTATTGTTTTTGACATTTGCCTTCTACCTTAAAACTTTCAAACTTTAACTGCCACTTCATTGTGGCCAGTGCTTGTTCGCATATGTGTTGACTGGGAAATTGTAGTTCTATTCTCCCTGGAGTGTCTTTGGGATTGTTTATGTGAACTGCTATCAATATCATCAACCACATCATCTCGCTCCTTGGACCAAGTTACTATTTCCCATTTACCATCATGATGTTCTACCAATGCGGTACAACTTTCTACCCAGTCACCGTCGTTCATATAAATGATACCGTCTATGTCTTTGATCTCTGCGTGGTGTATGTGACCACAGATCACGCCATCAAACCCACGCTTTTTACAATAGCCTGCTAGATTCTTTTCAAATTGAAATATAAAATCCACAGCTTTCTTTACTCTATGCTTTAGATACTTACTTAAACTCCAATAACCAAATCCCATCTTATGTCGGCCCCAGTTAAACTTACTGTTGAGATTGAGTACAAAATCGTATAATTTGTCTCCCAAGAATCCCAGCCAAGGAGCTAGTCGTGTAATGCCATCGAACAAATCACCGTGAATCACTAAGTAGTGACGACCGTCTACACCTATATGTTCAAATTGATTGTGTATTTCTACTAGACCAAAACTAAACCCATATGGTAACATAGGTCTAAGAAACTCATCATGGTTACCAGCTATGTAGATAACTCTAGTACCACGTTTAGCATGACCAAGTACTCTACGAACTACATTAGTATGACTTTGTTTCCAACGCCATTTGTTTTGCTGTATTCTCCAAGCATCAATGATATCACCCACGAGATACAATGTATCGCAGGTGTTGTGCTTGAGGAAATTATTCAATGCTTCGGCTTTGCAATCTTTGGTGCCAAGATGTACATCACTGATTGCTATGGTTCTATAAGTTTTGGTTGTCATAGTTGTTGTATTTGTTATTATAATGCAAACCCACAAATTAAAAACTAAAAAAGGACCAGTTGGTCCTTAGTACTGGTTACGAGTTCCAGCCACACTCTATCGTTGTGTGCGGTTATTTAATCTGTGTCCAAACTCGCTGACGAATCTGATCTTGCAACACTGTGGGCAAGTGTACATAATCCAATTCTTCACTCATGTTCTTGCCGTTCTTGAATGCCCAATCAAAGAATTTCAACGCTTCATCACTGGCGGCTTTGTTAGTAGGATTTTTGTACATGATAATAAAACTTGCTGAACTCACTGGCCAGGCGTTGAGATTCTTTTGATCCACAATGCTGAGTCCCATACCCGGAACTGAGAACCAATCAGCACCGTCTGCCGCAGCGGCAAATGTTACGTCATCTGGACTTACATATCGTCCTGCGTTGTTCTGGAGTTGTAGAAATGTCATGTTGTTCTTTTTAACATACGCATATTCCACATAACCAATTGATCCTTTGATACGGTTTACATTAGCAGCAACTCCTTCGTTGCCTTTACCACCCACTGAACTGGCAGCAGGCCATTTAACAGCAGCACCTCGGCCCACACGCTGTAGCCACTCGGGACTTACAGTAGCAAGATAGTCTGTCCAATTAAAAGTTGTACCCGAACCATCAGCACGGTGTACCACGGTGATTTCTGTATTAGGCAAGGTTTTACCTGGGTTCAATGCTGTTAATTTTGGGTCATTCCACTTAGTAATGTTACCCATGAACACTTCCGCCATAACTGGTCCAGTGATCTTTAGTTCTCCGGGCTTGATACCATCTAAGTTAACAATAGGCACAGTACCGCCAATGATGGCAGGGAATTGTATCTGTCTCTGTTTGTCTAGGTCTTCACCCTTAACTGGAGCATCGGTGGCACCAAAGTCTACAGTTTTGGCATTGATTTGTCTAATGCCACCTGAACTGCCAATTGATTGATAGTTCATGCCTTTACCAGTGGCCTTTTTATATGCTTCGGCCCATTTAGCATAGATTGGATATGGAAATGTAGCGCCAGCGCCGGTAATTTCCTGTGCTGTTGCAGAAAATGCAACAATTGCAAGTAGCATGGTAATGAGTTTTTTCATCAAAATTTCCTTTAGTTGATACATTTATTTAAGCATACAAGTATTACAATTATGTTACAGACTTAGCCAATGTTGATGTAATTGGTTAGTGGCCAAGTTCTTACCTTTGGCTTCAACTTGCATGTCCCACTCTTTACTAAAGGTCAACGCCCATTCAGTCACAGCATGATTCCACAAGAAGTCACTATGAGCTCGCAGCTTCTGCTTGCGGTATCCAGAATTAAGAAGTTGTCCCAGGTCGGGACGAACATTGGGATCGTGATCCACCAAAACGTCTTCACGACTAACACTGTAGTGCAAAGCAGGACGAGTACCACGCCAAGACTCCAACACGCGACGAGCACGAGGGTCGTTAGGAGTGATGTATTCGCCGGTGTTGATCCAGTGGTGGTGGATATCCAGCGTAAGAGCGCAATGCTCAGCCACAAGTAAAGTAACGTCGATCCCATTTGTCATCTCATCATTTTCAATAGCAATTAGATTCCTAGCTTCTGGAGTAAGTCGACCCAGGGTGCGAAGGAACTTTGTAGGGCCGCCTTTGCCCGACAAATGTACATTGATCTTAAATCCATGATCATGCCATGAACTGCCATACCCCATCCAACGAGCCATGTCCGCATGGTACTCGAATTCCAAAATACTACGTTCCACAATCTCGTCTGCTTCACTGGCCAACACACAAAATTGGCCTGGGTGAAAACTGAGCCGCACACCAAGTCGACGTGCAGCTTCGCCCACAGGGGCAAAGATTTTTTTGCAATGCGCTTGGATGTCGGCCTGTTGCCACCAAGAAATCCAGCTGGGTTCAGTATAGCCTTGCAGCATTTCGCTGCCCAGCCGTACCATGCGACGTTCAGGAGCCATTGCACCCACACGTTCCACCATCATCAATGCTGCACGAGCATTGTGATTCATAATATCCCACTGGCGTTGTTCGGCCTGGTCCTTGTGTTCACGTAACCAACGCATTGTGGTACTTCGTCCGTTGATGTCACGATCAATGGCGTTGACTTTCATTCCGCCAGTTTCATCTGGAGTGTTAAGCCATTTGCAGCAAAAACCAAATCGAGGATGCATAATTACTCACCGTTGTTGTTACCCAGTAATTGTAACACATTTGGCAATAGATCTCTAGTGATATTGGCAAGTTTTTGGATGGGTTCGGCAAGATCGGTATGATGATCTACTATTACCCATTGTTTACCGCTGCTGCGTATGGCTTCAGCTAATAGTCCAACATAGTTGGTTCTACGTTCTGTTGATTTGGTTTCTAGATCAAATCCAATCATAAGAATCACATCAGCTACACTTGCTACCAAATGAGCAGCAATTATGTCGTCAACCGAATCTACAGAAAAATCAAACTCTCCACCAAATGCCCGCACACCTTTGGGTGCCTTTAACTGTTCATAAACTGTTTGTTGGATGTAAAGATTGCATATCTTTGCATATCCTTGTGCCACTAACTTGGCAGCTTGCTCGGTGTCCCAGCACACCACATTGTCGGTATTATATCCTCGTTGGGTTCGCCAGCTGCCCCAGATTGGTGCAAGATTTTTTATGGCCTGAACCGGTGTCGTGGGCGGCAACATGGTATTTTCGGCAAATAACCAGGCTATGTTCATGACTCTCTGTGCAGGTCTAAGGTGACACAATGAAACCCGCCGCCTAATGTTCGACTATGGCGAAGTTGCATAGGTACAACTGTGAATTGATTCTTTTCCAGGAAATCAATTAACATGGGTTGATTCTGATCTACAACTACTGTGTATGGATTTACTACCAGCATATTCAATGCTATCCATTTAGATGCATATGGATATTGGAAGAACCCTTGTTCTTCCACGTGATTGCAATAGATGACTTCCCAGTCTTTTAACACTCGTGGTAAGTTTCCTGGAGTGACTCTACTGCCGTTGACTAATACCAATCCTTCACGTAACGGAACTATGGTTGAATCAATATGTACTCCTGCGTAGAAATTAACCAATTCAATATCTACTGTTGGAAATTGATTACATAACCAATCATATGCAGCGCGATTGCCTGATGCAGATTCTAAGAAAATCCATTTGTCATTTAGTCGTGCTATGTTGGCAGCATCCAGAGTCATACCCACATGTCTGGGCATGAATAGATAATTATCAGCAGCATCTGCTATATCACGATAGCATTCAATTTCCATATCTCTGCAAGGATACATCATGGCTGGATTCACAATGGTATTACCGTATACCAACAATCGATCTCTAGGACAATAGTTATACATGCCATCGTGTTCTTGAAAATCAAGATCATCCGGGCGAAACACTTCTACATTCAATGATCGTAAAACCCCAGCTAATGCATCAAGGTCTTCATTGGCTTCTTTAATGATCCAGTCTGGCACTGGTCCCGACGGTAATGGAGTTTCTTTCCATAACGTTCTTTCACTTTCGCTGCGGAACACTGGATCTTTTGTTGGCCAATTGGCATGGTCAGCACGCCCTACTACTACGGATCGCAATGTATCCCATTCATTGAAACTGTGTATCTTCATACGGTTCCGGTAAGTTGTAATGTATATCTATCAGTTTGTCCCATGTTAGCTGCCAAGTGTAAAAAATCATCACGCCAGCTTACCCAATCACCGGCACGCCAGCCAGTAAACGGTTGTCCATTCATTTCCAAGTAATGCCCACTGGCCCAGTCCTCCATGAATACAATGGTGCGTACCACATTGTGGGTGGTTTCTAATCCATGTATCAGCTTGAATCTATCATATGTATCTCTATGTGCAGGCAATACACTTCCTGGAGGCATACGATAAAAACTCCAACCAAATCGTTCAAATGGAAATATTGTTTGGAACGGTGTTATCCAGTCTGGTTCGACTTGTTTCATGTCATACATGTCACCGGTGAATCTAGTTTGTGTATAACCTAATCTGCGCCACTCACGCAATGCGTAAGTGTCATTGAACTGCTGGTTGATGTAGTTGAGATCGCGATGTCGTAGATCCCACCAAGGATCTACATGCCCTTGCGCCCAAGCATTATTTGTTGCGAGTGTTTCCATAATGGACCACGGTTAGTCCTTCGACATTGGATAGTTTACGCCATGGATCAATGATCACTGATCCTTTGGGTATTTCACAATAAGGTTGTGTTTCAGGTTGATCACCGGTGTATTCATATGTGATTTTACGATTGTGTGCCCACAAAATAACAGCAGGGCCTGCTAGCTCTGAGATTACTTCTTTAGGATCATCTGCCAATGGGTCAAGATACCTGACACTAAACCCTGCTTCTTTGATATAGTGACCAACCAATGTAGAATATGATCCAATACAATACGGAACATCGGGCTTGTATGCTTTACCATGAATCACTATGCTCATTCCAAGTTGTTTGGCATACTTTACTAAAAACAATGCCAGATTCTTTGCTTGAATTTCTCGAGCATGCATCACAGTATCAAACAAGTCGTATCCAATGTCATACTCCTTGGCCAACCAACGCAAAGCAATGTTGTCGCGTGGGTGGCAGGCACCTGCATCACCCATACCTGCAGTCATGTATTTTGGCCCCATAATACGCATGGTGCTACGTGCTAATGCATTTGTAACAACGTCCACATTGATGTGACCAATTTTCATAGCAAAGTCTTGCACCATGTTTACCAATCCTACTTTGGCTGAAATAAATGTGTTGTAGAAGATCTTAACTGCTTCGCATTCGTCCCAGGTACCAATTTCGTAACGTGGATCGTTTTGCATCACAGTGTCGTAGAGATCCTTAAGTTCACCCGCAATGCCATTCCAGTCACCGTCTTCAGTACCAATCATAATCATTTCAGGATTAACCATATCCCACTTTACAGATCCCATGGCAATGAGATAAGGGTTGTAAAGGAACTGATGTATTGGATCTAGCAATGGCACAAAATTTCTACGTGTGGTTCCTGGTAACACTGTACTGATCAATACCACTTTCTTGGAACTACGGGCATGCTGGTTGATTTTGTGAATAGCATCAATCACTGCGTCGTGCCCAAAATCTCGAGGTTCCATATGGCTTGATGGCACAGAGCCATCATACCCATCAGCATGAGGAGTTGGTACAGCAATAAAAATCCATTCGCTTTCGTTGATCAATTCATCAATATCGCAAACTTTTACTGAGTCACTGGTTCGTGGGTAAATATCATAGCCTCTGACTTCATGCTTCTCAGCCATGACTTCAGCGCAATCCAATCCCAGTTTTCCAATGCCAATAAAACCAATTTTCTTCATATGAATATTCCTTTAGATAATCTTTATCATTGGGTGCAAGGCCTAGTACAACATCCAATGATACTTTATGTATTCCGTCCACATGGCAGCAAAGATATTTTTAATCTAACTCAGTTTGAAAACTATCCAGCCATAACATATCTATTAGACATAGCGCCAGTGGTTATCTGCCATGACCAGGAACCATTAAATTTCAACGACCATAAATTTAATTTTGATCTTGATCGAATCAAACAGTTGTTATTACATAGAGGTCGTAACAGAAATGAGTTAAATATTCCAATAGAATTTTATTCTCATTTATCGTCATTTCCTAATTTTAATCCAAATTGGCTCAGAGCGGCCATTGGTCATAATGATTGGTTTATACTGTTACATAGTGAAAAGAATAGTTTGGATGTTGAGCAGTTTTCGCATGTGGGATTTGTTCCAGTTTACTATTGGAGTCATGCCATGATTGCCAGAGATTGGTACAGATTTGCCCAACACGATAAGAGACTGACTCAGAAAAAAATACAAAAAACTTTTCTTGTGTATTGCAGAGACTGGATGCCACGTCGTGAATATAGATTAAAATTTCTTGATTTATTAGTAAACGCCGATTTAATCAATGACTGTAACATCAGCACTCAACACGTAAACAATCAAGGTGTGCATCTTAAAGATTATGTTGCCAAAGATTCAAGATTTGCCATTGATACAAAACGTCTTGAGATTATACCCGACAACAATGTCAGCTCAAACGCTAGTGCTGACTACGATGTAACTGACATAAATGCCACTGCTATCAGTGTGGTGTTAGAAACAGTAGTAGATGATAAGATTCATCTGACAGAAAAGATATTCAGACCCATTGCCTGCGCACACCCGTTTGTGCTAGTAGCGGGCCCTGGATCACTGGCATATCTTAGAAGTTATGGATTTAAGACATTTGATTCTGTGTTTGATGAAAGTTATGATCAACAAACCGATACTGTTAAACGATTAGAAATGGTTGTTCAACTCATGCAAAACATACAACAACTGACTGAGGCAGATTGGAGAGAAATCAATGACATTGCTGCATATAATAAACAACATTTTTTCAGCGATTCATTTGTAAATCAAGTTAAGGTCGAATTACAAACAAATCTCAATGGCGCAGTAGAATTCTGTCTTGAAAACCGTGGTGACACCTGGTGGAGATGGCGGAAGATTTTAAGACGCACAAGACAACTTTATCAACTTGCTATTTTTAAATCTGACTTAGATAAGAATACCATTCGCGAATTAAGAAAACATAGATTACGAAAATCGCAGAATAACCCCAGTCCAGTCGTCCCCAAGGGTTTGGGTCTTTAGATCTTGAATACGTTCAATTAACACAGTATAAAAAGTGTCAAGTTCGCCATTCCATTTGCCTCGAAGATGCTCCACAGCATCTTCACAATATTTCCAATTGCGCTTGCGATACTCTTTTAATAGATTACTGTGCAATTCTTTGAATGTGTCCAAACTAAGCATTTCCATCAATGTTACTCGTTCAACCAGTGCGTAGGTAGTGGTCAGTTGTTGATCCACTTGAAATGTGTCTAGTTCTAATACTATGTATTTTTCTCGGGCTTGTTGTGCTGCCAGGTTGCCAAATATTATGTTCATGTGTAATCCTTTTAAATATGTATCATGAGCATGACATTTGATTTAATTTCAGATCTACATCTGGAAACATGGCCCGGGGAATTTGATTGGTCCGGGCAACCTACTAGCCCGGTGTGTGTAGTAGCTGGAGACATAAGTTCAGATCCTAGAATAGTGAGAAACTGTTTGAAACATCTGGCCAATTGTTATGCGGCTGTGTTTTACATAGACGGTAATGACGAGCATACCTATAACTATCACAGAATAGGTCAAAGCTATCAAGAATTAGCTCGCAGTATTAATCGATTACATCGAGTCACATATCTTCAAGACAATGTGGTTGTAATTGACGGTGTGGCTATATTGGGTACTAATGGATGGTGGGGATACGATCTAGATGAAAATATCAACAGAGACGATTGTAAACAACACATGACCGATTGGTACGCCAAGAAAATGCCTGGATTTAAAATAAATCCTGAAGAAATCAGTGACATGTCCAGACGTGATGTAGCTTATCTGGTCAACAGTGTGCAACGATTACAAACACACAATGATGTAAAAAAGATTGTGATTGTAACACATACTGTGCCTGGTGCGCATTTGATACAACATGATATAGAATTAGCAAATACCACACAGTTTAATCACATGGGCAATAGACTCATGCATCTAGTGCATACCAATGATACTGAACGCAAAATAAACACCTGGTGCTTTGGCCACTATCATGGTAATGTGGACAAAACTATAGAAGGTATAAGATTTGTAAACAATTGCCGAGGGCGCGGCGACACATCTTATCGGCAAGATGTTTACTTTCCCAAACGCATAGAAATAAAAACTTAATTTATTTAGAATCAGGCTCTAGCTTGATTTGCAAAGGAAAATCTTGCTCACGTGCGCTTTCGTTTACTTCATACTTTTTTTGCTCAGCAATTTCAAACGGCAATACTGCTACAATAGCTTGACCATTTTCATGTATGCTCACTGTCAACTGTGTAGCTGTTTCAATGGTATAGTCAAAAAACTCTACTAGACTTTCTACTACAAATTCCATAGTAGTAGTGTTATCATTGATATAAATCACACGATAAAGAGGCGGCTCTTTGATGGCTTTTTTAGTTCGGATAATGGTTGCTGCTTCTGCGTTTGACATATGGTTCCTATTGGAGTGGTAGGATAATTCCTACCACTGTATTTACACAATTATATTACACAGTGTATGTGATTGCAATGCTCTTCGGCTTGGCTGATTCAGGAACTTTACGCTCCAAGTATACAGTCAAGATACCATCTTTGATGGCTGCACCATTGACTTCCACGTGTTCGGCAAGCGGAAATGTTTGCTTGAACTCACGGCTAGAAATACCACGATGTAGATATTCATGCTCAACGCTGTCATTGCGCTTTTTATTACCAGTTACGGTAAGCAATCGCTTGTCCAAACTGATATCAATTTCGCCTTCAGAAAATCCTGCCACTGCGACTTCAATTGTGACTGTGTCGTCACCAGTTTTAATCACATTGTGTGGAGGATAGTTGGTTGAGCTTTGAGTTTGTGTTACACGCATCAGATCGTCAAACAGATTGTCAAAACCAATTCCAAATTTGTTGAATGCGGGGATATCGAAACTACGAAGGTGTAGAGTTTTTGTCATGTTGTTTCTCCTTTAATAAGCAAGTATGACTGAATAATGTAGACCCCACCATGGGCATCTACAAATGTATTTATACAAGAAATCTCAGTGGCCGTCAAGTTTCATTGGCTCAATTACTCTATACTTTCTAAGATATTCATATGGTGGATTCCAGCTTAGAGCAAAAAAACTATAAAGTTCGTCGGATGCAAATACCACACGGGTTACATTTTTGACTGTTTTGGTCTGATAAGGTATATCGTATTTTTCTTGCCACTTATCTAATGCATCTTGAATATCATTCAAGTGACGAAAGTTCACAAGATCAAATGCAATATACATGACATTAGTCTGTACCAGTTAGTGCAGTTGGTTTGTTCACTTGTGCAGGATCAATTTCCACACACTTGATACCTGTGTTGGCATAGCGACGTAGATTAAACATGTGCGGAATCAATGTACGTTCCAGTTCAGAATGCAGTCCACGAGCACCAGTTTTGTTGACCAGAGTGTGTTCAGCAATAAGATCCAAAGCAGGTTCTGTGAATGTTAACTCCACTCCATCTTCTTTGAACAACCAATGATACTGTTCAATGTAGTTGTTCTTGACTTCAGTGAGAATACGGATCAAGTCTGCTTTGCTGAGTTCTTTGAGACTAACCCAATTAGGAAAACGTCCAACAAACTCTGGAATCATTCCAAACTTTACTAGATCATCAGGAGTGGTCATGGCTAGATCTGCGTCTATGTCTGTCTTTACTTGGGCATTGAATCCAATACTTGTGCCTTGCACACGGTTCTTTACAATGCCGTCTAGTCCTACAAATGCTCCACCTGCAATAAACAAGATATTCTTGGTGTCAATTTCAATCATTTCCCCACCAGGATGTTTCCGCCCGCCCGCAGCACTCACGCGACAGATAGTACCTTCGACCATCTTTAACAAGGCCTGCTGTACACCTTCGCCGGACACATCTCGTGTGATGCTGGTGCTTTCACCTTTGCGCGAAATTTTATCAATTTCATCCACAAACACAATACCTTTCTGTGTTTTGGCTATATCATTTCCTGATGCTGCGTACAGTCTGCTGATCAAACTCTCTACATCGTCACCAACATAACCTGCTTCTGTAATACTTGTGGCATCTGCAATAGCAAACGGTACATCAAGATATCGTGCTACACTTTTGGCCAGCAGGGTCTTGCCCGAGCCAGTGGGACCTAACATCAAGATGTTGGCTTTGTCTAGTTCTGGCTGTGTTGTGGTTTTATTGATGCGTTTGTAATGATTTACAATGGCCACCGCCAACATGATTTTGGCAGCATTTTGTCCAATCACGTATTGGTCTAGATAATTCTTTAACGCAACAGGATCCATCTTGTCAGATGGTTGTGCCGGTGCCGCGGGCGCTTCTTCATCAGTGAGTAGATCTTGACAAAAATCCACACACTCGTTGCAGATACCTGCGTATTCCCCAACAATTAGTTTTTTCACTGAATCTTTGTTTTTGCCGCAAAAGCTGCAAGATGTATGTGTTTCTTTGGTCATTTGGTTTGTGTTATGCGTTGTTCAATTTGGTCACGTTCACTGTCACTGAGCTGATCGGGATCATATAGTCCTTGTTCAATTTGTTTAATCAGATGATCAATGTAAGCTGTATCGTAAGTGTAGTTATTTTGCTGAGTGGTGTCAATTCCGATCCACGCAGATCCATTATGTTTATATAGCCTATGTGGAATGCCAGAGGTGGATATAAATGTATCACCTTTGTTTCCTTTATCAGGCAATACTGAACCAAAACCTGACTCAGGAACTTTGGGCAAATATTTCATCCAAGGCAGTTGATCTATTACGCCGACTTCTAGCAAACGTCGATGGCGTTTTAATGTGTCATTGGGATTATCCGCTTTCCATTGTTCCTTGGCATTTTTAAGGTCAACGCTGTCGTTTTCATCATGGTCTTCATCAACTTGTGTTGTGGGCAGAATAACTTTGATCTGCACGGGTTCTTGATCATCCAAAAACGGACCGTCAAGTACATCACACGCTCGGTTGGGGCAGAATGGCCCAATACCTGGGGCATGTACCATTGGCGTACCACATTTATAACAAGGGTCTAGTGTTGGATCACTAGCTTGGTGTTTTTGGATATCAACTGGTGATGTATCAGCAACTGTGGTGGGCCAAGATGTTTTGGGTATTTCTTCATCAATTTCTGTTGCTGTTGGTTTGCGAGCCCACTTGAGACTTTCTGTAGCAGCCAACAACATCATAATGGCCAATGGATCAAACACACAAACTAGTAGTATGATCACCCAACGCACAGAACGTTCTAGTACATTGGTATCTGTATTGTCCCCATAGATCAATGCTGCAATGTATTTGATTGGGCCAACTTCGGCTTCGATCTTGCGTACTTCAGCCGATATGGGTGCTCGTTCTTGTCTAAGAGCACTAATTGTTTTCTGTTCGGCTGCAATTTCAGCCAGTAGTCTAGATCTTTCTTTCGCTTGCGACTTACGGATGGCCACCGCTTTGTCAGCACCCGTTTCTGTTGTCGAGCGTGCCATGCTTTGGTCCACCGCCTCATCGAGTTGTTTAAGTGCTTTGCGATTAACATCAATGTTGTCCTGTGATACTTTTATTTTTTCGTCGTAGACTGCAATCTTGGCCTGCACGTCTCCCGATACCATGCTTTGATCACTGTGTGCCTTGCTCAAGAAACCAAAAATGCCCATGCTGGTGATCAGCATTAACATACACACAGCTGGTACTAGATACAATTTCATCAACCAACGGCAGCGTGACCAATATTCGTGTAGCCACAATGTGACCACAACCTTGGCCAGTTCTAGTACAGAACCCATGATCATAATAGGCACCAGGGCCGCGGCAAATATGGTAGCAAGACCTGCAATGCTATAATATGCAGCAATGGCGCTGAGGCCTAATGCCACAGCTAAAGTAATAAGACTAAGAAACATAAGATTATTTACCGGGTGGTGCTAGCACAGTTACCGCATACTTTATAGCTATCCAAGTGGCAAACTTTTCGTCAGGTACATCGAACCACACACGTTGGGGTGTGTTAGATTCGGTGGGCCATCTCATACCCTGGCGATCTAGCCGACGTTTAGCACCTGATTGGCCACGCCAGCCACGAATACCAAATTCACGATTGGCTTCTGCAATGATTTTGTACCAAACTTCGGTACTGCCAATCTCTACCCAAATACGGTGCATGGGTTGGGGCGTTACTTTAAGCGAATTGAATGATTCAGACATGCTCGACGCAGAGATCTCAACTTCAACAGACATTTACATATCCTTTCCAGATTATTCCTCTTGGCATACTCCCAGGGTACCAGCCTGGTTTTGATCGTTCGATCGAGGTCTTAGTCGCATCCTCAGAGACTTACATCTATTTGCCACGGATATCTACAGGCCCGGGTTATTGAATTACCCTGCAGACACCAATAGAAAGCTCCACCTCCCTACCCATGCATAGTAATTATAGCAAGAACTACGAGTGTTGTCAATTTTAACTTGGGTCGCCTTGACCTAAAACGTTGTCGTCTTCATCTTCCAATTGTAATGGTCCATGGAACCATCACTCTTGTTCATATGCTACCCAACATTTATTTCTGTGATCCCAATGTCGATTATCGTGTACGCCAATATGGAATTCCCAACCTAGCAATCCCAATTCAAGTCCTATGCCAGCATGATCTTGCATAACAGTATATTGAAACTCAAACCTAAACAAGTTTTCAGTTTTGAGTATTTCAATTTCCCATGATTTGTTTTTGGTAATTGAGCCTGCATTGTTCCATACATTTTCAAAACGGTCAAACCAAGGACTGCGGAGATTGAAATTCAAATAGATCATACTACGTGACCAAGCACTTGATAAATCAACTGATCTAATTCTTCTTGATAGTTATTGTTGCCCTGTCTCCGCTTTAACCAAATTGCAGTTAACAATTCTTTGGCATCAAAACTAGCGTCAGCTGGCAGTTTCCCGCGAGACTCTAGTTCGTCAAGTAAGTCATCTGTGTCGAATTCCGAGATATCAATATCAACATCAACTGTTATGTATGTCATAGTTTCTCTCCAGGTTCAAATCCACGGAATCGTTTGTGACGAGGAAATCTCAAGCTGTATGATCCGTCTTGGTTTTGCGTAACTGCGTCAGCTTCGACTTCGCCAATGACACCAAGTAGACGATCTCGGGCAGTCCAAAAATCATCACGATCTTTATCGCTATAGCCAGTACCAACATTAACACGAATATTTCGCTCATTATCAACTCCTTCGTAAATTATAGCACCAAGTCGGCCAGCATTGCGACCAGTCCCTTCCTCAAAGCCCACAATATTAAGATCCACTGTAATTGTGGGCTTCCATTTCATCCAAAAGCTGGATCGTTTGCATTCGTAAGGCGCAGACAGATCTTTGATCATGATGCCTTCAAATCCATCCTTTACTGCATCCTGAGCATAACGATTCATAATGTCATGGCCCTCGGCAGTGTCCAGATCTACATCAATGCCCGACATAATGCGCAAACAGTCTGTGGCCATTAGTCGATCTCGACTGCTTTCCAACCATTCAAGACGCCGTGCTTGTCTGGCATTACAATGCCCTTCCATAAACTCATCCAGCGGCATGGCATCAAAGATGTGATATACCATGTCTGAAGTTTCTGCATTGCTCTTGCGATGTGCTTGGCGCATGAGCTTTTGGAAACTCTCGCCTACTACTTCACCATCAAGAATAAAACTACCTTTGATTGGAGAGTGTGCCAGTAGTGCGGCTCGAGATTCCATCACAGCATCGGCAATCTGTGGAAAATTTGCAAACTCTTTACCGTTACGGCTGTACAATGTGCAACCATTTGCATTGACCACAGCAATGACTCGTACACCATCCAGCTTGACTTCCAGGCGTTTGATGCCTTTCATCTTGGCTGGACGATCTGTAGAGTCTTGTGCCAGTTGGCAGGAGAACACAGGAATACGATATTGTGTTCTACCCAGTACCTTGTTTAGTGTTTTTTCACTGATACCACACCGTAGATCTTTGCGAATTACTGGAGCACAGATTGTGTTCCATTCTTCACTATCAAATTCTTCACTCACACGAAGCATGAAGTCACGAGCTGCATGTCCGGTGCTAGAGCGTGTGCGTAGACTTTCAAGCAAGGCCCAAAACATTGGCCAAGGGTTGTCACGTCCAACAAGTCCTTGGGTTTCGGGCACTTGTTTGACATGAAAAGTATAAAAAGGATTGTATGCTTGATAGCAATTGAACAAAAAAGACTGAGCGTCGGCACTGCCCAATTTTGCAGCCATCAAGGCTTTTTCAATCACTTTTTCTTTGTGAATGCGACTGTCCGAACTGTTGAGATCTTTTATCCAACCCGAGGACATATATCCTTTGAAACGATCATTGTCAATGGTATATGGTGCAAGTGGTTCATACGTCATTATTTACTCTGCTTTCTGTTTGGTTAATGCACACACGAATAAGAACTTTTCGTAAGCATCACGCACTGCTGGATTAGAGTATAACACATCTGCTTCTTGTTGTAAAGCATTCATTCCTGCCTCGGCAACATCGTGTGCGCTAGGTCCTTGTAAAGTGCAGAGTTCATTACCAAACTCTTTTGCTAATTTTTTCCAGGCTCGTTCTTGTCTCGGTGTTATTGGCTTTTGTATTGGTCGAAGCTCACTGGCCATAAGCATGGCTCTAATCATGACATCTTTTGCCACCCGCCCAGCGGCAATTAGCGCGGCATAATTAGGTTCCACGTCATACCTACAGGATTTACCCCCGGGGTATACGCAGATAAGGTGACTACCTTTATGGAAACTATCCAAAAGATCGCTATCATACTCAGCCACAGGCCGATACCGCCGTCCAATTTTTTCATAATATATTTTCTTTACCATGAGCTATTGTAAAACACTTTTAGTCCCAGAAACAATTCGGCCTTGGCGTTACGAACAAATGCAAGATCCTGCTCTTGATAATGGTTGTCACTATTATCACCAAAGAAGAATCCTCTAGTAGCAGGTAACCGCTTATTTACAATATCCTGCTCAAGTTCTTCAAGATCATCCCAGGTGAGTTCTAGTTCGGTGCCATTAAATTGATCTCCAGGATGGCCGTTTGGACGGCCTTTGTTTTCCCATAACTGTTGCATCCAACCATGCAGATTAGGATGCTTGCGCCAGTATGCAATTTCACGCTGTACCAATTTACCTGCGTTGGCGCTGGCATTTGACTGAGTGGCTGCATAAGCATACATATCTAATCCCATATTTTCCTTATGTGTTGACTAAGTTTGGCACTTTGCCATCTTTGAGTGTGCGTAGTAGAATACGATTACGCTCATCTTGCTCTTTGCGTTCACGCTTTTTGTCATTGTTCCGATCAATGGTCATACGGTCGTATTCTCGTGCCCATAACACACCTTGCATAAACCTGTCGGCATGTTCCAATGATCCAGCAAATAATATAGCATCACGGCTGTAGATAGGCAATGCGTCTTTATCTTTTGGCACTAATGCCACACGCTCGCCATACACGTCATCATGCTTGTAAGCAGTAAACCGCATGCCAAGCCCATCCGCTCGTTCTTCTAACTTACGAATTTGTGTAATTGTATTCCAGCCTGCCATGACAATTCCTATGTTAGCAAATAATCATTGATTATTTGGTGCCATACACCGCCATCATCAGGCTGTCAACTTCGGCTTCTGTCACTACCACTTGAGCGGCTGCGGCACGAGCCTTGGCTGCTTTGACACGGATAGAATCCATAGTAGGAGCAGTTTTGGCACTCTTCACTACCTTGGCCATTTTGGTCACACGCACCTTTACAGTACGAGCAGGTTTGGCTTTGGGAGCCACTTCTGCTTGTAGTGCTTCACGAACTGCATCTGAGGTAGCAAAGCCGCTGGCCAAAAGATGTGCAACCGCACTGGCCTTGTCCATAGTAGACGGCAGCGGAACAATGTTCACATCAGTATCTCCCAGCTTGGCCAGCTGTTTGGCACGAGCCTCAGAGTTAGCAAAACGAACTTTGAGAACACCTTTGAGAACGGAGGTACCAGCGAAAGTGTAAGACATAAAAACTCCTGAGTTAAATTAAAAATGTATTATAACTGAAAACACAATACCGGTCAACCCCAGGCCAGCCCAAAGTTGCGGGCACATACCGGACCATACCCAACTTGCACAGAACGATCATCTTTCAGACCATGATTGCAGAAACTGCAACCACCAGTGAGACGTCCATAGCGTCCTGCGGTAGCAGATGGGTCATCTGCAAACTCTTTTACCAGCTCACACACTTCCTGAGTGGCACTGCGGGTAGCAAAGAACTCGCCGGTAACATCCACGCGGCCAAAGAACTTGTTGTTGCCAAACGGGCCGCCGTCAGTGATCAGGACCTGACCTGCATATTTGCTGTTGGTACCTGCACGAAAGAATGCCACTGGCTGCCCTTGTGTGGTTTGCAATTTAACTTTGACACGGCGCAACTTTTTGGCGGCCACATCAAACAGATCTTGAATCTTTTGAAAGTTCACTTGGATCTGCGCAACAGGTGCAGGTTGTGTGGCACGTTGCTGCAAAGTATCAACCCAGGTCAGCTGTTTAGGAGACAAGCTACCATAACGATAAAAGTTTTGGATCAAACTTGAAGCAAAATTGCCATCGTTTTTACTCAGCTTATCCAGAACAGAACTCAGTGTTTCAACCTGAGTTTGTTGTACTGCATTCAGTTGCACAGTCTTGCGAGTTTGATTTGCGAACATAAACACTCCTTTTTGTTGCTCTATGTGTATATTATAGCAAATTGGGCAATTCTGGTCAACCAAAATCTGCTGTAAAAAAGTTAACACTTTGGTATTACTTTTTAGTTTACTAGTTTTTTCCTGAACAGTGCGTTGCTCAAGGGCACAAGACCGCCGGCTACTAATCCATCAACATCATACACAGAGCCCACATACCACACACCATCTCGCATGATGTAGTAATATTCGGCACCGCTGTCGCTCACACGTTGCATGAAATCTTCAAATGTGTGATCCACTGAAAACTCGCAACCATTTTCCTTACGATCGCGACCGTAGAAAATAGTGATACCTTCTGCAGGACTCTCAAACGAATGCTCAACACCTTCGGGGATTTCAATGTTTTGACACAGGCTTGACACATCTCCTAGGGCCACCAAATGATTGGCCTTGGCACTGTCATAGTGTTCAAGCAGAGTGGCGCCAACCCTGCTGAGATAGCCATCCCAGTGAATGTAAATGCTCTTGCACTTGTCACCGTGCATGACACCAACGCGACTACGAGTTCCCATGATTATTGACCTTTCATAACGTAGGTTGAAAGAACCCATTTAGCACGATTCAGCAGTTGGCGCTGGTCTTCCATTATGTTGGCCAGTTGGTCAGAATCGTAAGGGCCAAAAAAGACCATTTCTTGTGCATCACTCATCAAGCTCATAGCATACATTGCCGGGCCTGAAAAACGATAGGTCAAACTTTCTTCTACGCACTCACGCATCTGGTCCACGGTAGTACCATACATGCGAATTTCACGACGGTCTGATTCAGTCATGTCGCGCATGTAGCGGCCTTGGAGGTCAAGCAGTACACTCATTCGGGCTCCTTTTTGTTAAACTATGCTATATTATAGCAAAATGGGAATTTTGGGTCAACCAAAAGCTCGGATCATACCCGAAATACCAATGGCTATGCTTACAAGATTAACGGTGATCTGTGGCTTATTTCCCACACGCCATGCCCAGAGAAAAAACATCACAGTGCCCAGCAGGAATGTAATGATGTTGTAAGGATACGCCGCAGGGCCCACAGCGTTGAGACTGTGACCTGCAATGATTAGGACAGCGCCCGACCATTGCAAAATTTCGTTGATGTCTAGTTTCATGTGTATATTATAGCCGATCTTGCAATTCTGGTCAACCAAAATTTTAAAGGAATTGAACAGTTTGACGGATAGTGCGATTCAACCGGATTATCTTGCTCATGATTTCCTGAAGTTGCTTCTGCAAAATGGGTTCAGCTTCGCGGGGTACAGCGTTCATGACTGATTGTAAACGCATAGCGTTAGCAACCAACTCTTGCTTCTTAGTCATTTTCTTGACCATGTCAGCATCTACTAGAGCTTGGCGCCCACCTACTAACATCTGTACTTTTTGCATGTCAACTCCTTGTTGCTGTTTATGTGTATATTATAGCCGATTAAACGATTCCGGTCAACCAAAATTTCTGTGAGATTTCACAACAAAAAACCCTGCGCAGGGCAGGGTTTTTGTGGTTATTTTACAACAATTTGTTGTAAATTTAAGTTGACACAATTAGAAATTGTATTCCATTCCAACACCATATTGTTTAACATCGGCCACTGAGTTTACATTATCAATGTTAGCCCAACGACCATGCAGAATCAATGATTTGCTCATCGAGTACGCCACACCAAGTGCCTTGGCAGTTACGCCAGTGCTGGTTTCACCGTAGCTGCCCAACAATGCAACTTGTGAATTAAGTGCTTGACGAACACCCACGCTCTTACCTGTGCTGCCAACACCAGACACTTTGTCATCGCTGTACATGCCAAACACTGTGGTACCTGTTTTGGCCACAGTATATTTGGCACCAAGGATGGTGCTTGAGCTGTTTACACGGTTGCTGTAACTTGCCACAGTAACAGATACTGGACCTACTGCGTAATCAATGCCGGCAGCATGTGCATTGGCCACACCAGCTGTTTCGCTGTTGGACACTGCGTAGTTACCTTTGAATCCAGCCACAGTTGGGGTGCTAACAAATACTGCGTTTTGCAAACGGCTACCTTGTGCATTGTGAATTGTGGCTGCGGATGTACCATACGCATTTTCCATCACATCAAAGTTATCCAACACACGAGTCACACTGTGCTTGTCGCGGCCTAGACCAATGGAACCAAACTTGCTGTCCAAACTGAACAGAGCAGTGCGATCACCTAGTGTGGTAGCTCCTGGTGCGTCCATTAAAATTCCAGTTTCAACCACTGCACTAGCAGTGATCCCGCTGCCAACATTGGTTGTGGCCTTAAATCCCAGGCGACTGGAATCATTGGTCAATCGTGTCAATGCACTAGCAGTGCCCAAGGTATAAGATTCTTGATACTGACGGACTTTGCCATAGATGCTGACTTGAGGGGTGGTTTGTGCCTGAGCAAAACCTGCGGCCAATGCCAGGGCCAATAGTAAAGCATATTTCTTCATGAAGTTTTCCTTTTAAAAAATTGTTGTTATGTACCCGAAGGCACATTCTTACTTAGCTAGTATAGCAATCTAAGTGCTATTTTACGACTAAATTGGCTGCTTCTGCCTCGGTATATGTGCTCGGAATCAAGTTTCCCTGAGTAGGAATTGAATTGGGTGTGCTAGGAATCACTGTGTCTTGTCCAGCCCCAGCAGCATCCAGAACAAATATATTTTTACCTTCTCTCAAACAAGCCACTATGGCTTGCCCACCTTGTGTGCTGAGATTGGCAATGGTTTCAAGAAACTGTGCAGGTCCATCTTGTTCTGTATTGACTCCATAATCAGGCAAACTCTGTACCAAACTCATAATTGGACCGCGGCTGGTTGGATCTAAATTGGCCACGTCTATGCTGGCTAAAGAAAGATTAGTATTCTCTAAATTGAGATTAGCAGCCATGGAAATAAAATTATTGTTTAATACCAAAGATTGTGTAGGATACAAACTTTCAATACCAGCAACTTCAGCAGCGGCCACAGTGATCAATGCATTCAGTGCCGCATCAGGATTGGTATAAGTTCCTGCGCCTGGGCCCGGGGGGATGACCACTGTGTCGTCTATACCTGTATTATAAACTCCATCCACGGTATTTTGCATTCGAGTGTAGATGATAATTAATGTGTTCAGGATTCCATCTGATGTCATGCTATTGAGTGTGGTGGTAACATTGGTAAGATCACTAGTGAACGGTACCCCGACTGCTGCACCCAACAAATCAGTTATGACCAATGTCCCATTGGGACCTGTTCCAGTTGCATACGTGTTGGCATAGAATTCTGCCACAGATGGCGGAACTGCTGTGGTCAATGAACTTATGAGATCAAGGTCTCGAGTGGTCTCCATGTTAGCAAATGCTAACGCCAACTGTATCAAACTCATGTTGTTGATATTTTTAATTTGTTGCAAACTCACCTGCATGGCCTTGCAAGCCAATGCCTGATCTGGTGGGATGATCAAACTCAATCTTTGATATGTGATCATATTACTACCGCCCAAGATCAACACATATCGTGGCAAGTAAATCAACAACTTTGAATTCACAGCGCCTTGATTGTTGTCGTAGATGGCGCGAAGCACAGTCGATGTCTCTTGATTGTAAGTTCTCACTGTGAGACTGGGATAGCTGTTAGGGAATATCTTGACTGGGTTTAACAAGTCAGCCATGTTATTGATATTTGGTGTGCTTACTCCAAACACAGCCAGCACCTGTTCTAGTTCTGTGCCGGTCACAGTCAACATGCCCTGATATGCTAGTCGTTGCAAATTGTCACTAACTGTGACATTTGGATTTGCAATGTCGTTGATATCGGTTTGGTCAATTCCTGCCTGAATCAATGCATTGCTTACCCCTGGGATGAGATTGGTCAATGAAGCCAATCGTCTCAACAACGAAGCTGGTGATCCAAAATTACCAAGGTCAGAAAGATCAATCAGTTGTCCCAGCGCAGCTAGATCAGCACCAAATGTCGGCATGGCCAAATTCACATCACTAAGATTCCCAGTGATCAAACTGTTCATTGTAGTAAAAGTTGACCCTAGATAAGTCTGACTGTTGATACTGGTATTGATATAGTTGTTAGTTGCACTCACATAGCCTTGTGCTGCTGGAAACACCTGTGCAAACACAGTCACGTTGCCATTGCCAAGATAACTGTTGCCTTGTTCAGTGATTACCCCGGTGAATCCTGAATTCACATTGATTCCCAGATCAAGATAACCCGCAGGCGTATTGTCAGCCAGTGCCGGTACTGTGGTCGAGCAAAACGATGCCATATTGGCCAATGTGTTGGCAGTGATGCCAGCTGGTCCTGAGTTGGCTATTGCAGCAAAGAAAGGAGTAAGCAAAGTGGTACCAGTGTAAGAAGTTACAGCAGCAGTCCAAGTGTTGGCAATTCTGATGCCACCGTTGTTGCTCAGTGTAGCACCAGCAATCATTTGTAAAGGAGTTAGAATACCAATGGTCATTGTTTATCCTGCAAACACAGTTGCACTACCACTAGCTACAAACGTACAACCAGCAAGGCCATCACCAACTCTTGCCAACGGCTTGCCGCCGACAAATACTGTAGAACTTCCACTTGAAATTGGTGCCACGTGCGGCGGACATTTCGTGCCTGCTGGACGCAAATGAGGCGTACTGAGATCGCCAAGTCTAGCAGCAGGTTTTGAATTGACAAATACTGTGGCACTGCCTTGAGCAATGCTAAATCCGCTGCAATGTGGAACTCCTTGATCACCCAATCTCGCTACTGGTCGCATACGCTTTCTCCATAAGTCTATTAAACAGACCCAGCCAGGCGTCAATTTCTTTGTGCTGCTGTTGAGTATGCGGCTCCGGAGGGATTTCCGGAAGAAATTCTATCACATGGTCCAGGTCGTCAGGGATATCGTCATAGCAATCGTATACTTCAATTATATCGCGCCTCATGATTACAAATCTGTGTCCCATATTGTATTTATAGGAGCAAAAACTCGTATCAGCCCAAATGTATACTGGTGGTGCTTTGCATGTATTGGTCAGCAAATGATTTGTCACTGGCCACCGCAACAGTTACTGTGAGTTTACTCAAGTTGATATCTTTGTCTGGTGCCACAGTGAACAGGTATGGCATCAACCCTGGTCCCTTGGCACCCATGGCAATTACCATGGGCTTTGACAGTTTGTAATGTGTAGCAGTTTCTTCATTGAGTCTTGCCACTAATTCTTCACCTGATGTGAGTTTGAGTGTGACTACTTCGCCTGCGCTAACGCCTTTGTCTATTAACATAATTTTAAACTTTCTTTTGAATTGACATTTGTAATTTACTCCCCATATCCGCCAGCAGTTTCTTCAATGTATTTTTTTAATTCTTGAAACCCCCCAATGTGGTTGTTATGTACAAAAATTTGTGGTACTGTTCTTGCTGTGGGCACTGCTTCTAACAAGTCTTCTCGGGTGTATCCGTGCCCAATTTTCTTTTCTTCATATGCAATATTGCGTTGCTTTAACAAAGCTTTGGCTTGGTCGCAGAATGTGCAATTGTCTTTTGACCAGACGATGGCTGTCATATTTTTCCTTTATAAATTTGGTAGTTGATCATAATCAAGTTCAGACGACATAATACCAATTACGTAGTTAGTTGACTCATTTTCTTGCAAGGCCGTCTGTTTGCTGGATGTTGAGACATGTTTGTTGAACCATGGAATAGGTGTGCTGCGTGGTGCTGCGGTTTGATATTTGATACCAATGTCTTTGAGAGCACCAACTGCTGTGTAGTCCACAAAATCTTTGAGAATGTTTGCATTGAGACCAATTACTGGACCCATCTTGAACAAATGCTCAGCCCAGGCTTTTTCTTCACGGATCACATCCTGATACAAGGCATACACTTCTGCTTCGCAAGCGTCTTTGACCGCAGCAAATCGGTTGTCTTCTTTGATAACTTGGTTGATAAGATATGCAGTCCATCCTTTGTGCAGCAATTCGTCTTGCAGAATCAATCCAATAATGTTGCCATTGCCAATGAAGATTTTGTTCTCTACCATGGCCAAGCTAGTGGCAAACGATACCATGAATCGGAATGCTTCCAGTGCATAACTGGCATGCAATGCCATCCAAATTGTTCGAACATGTTCACGTTCTTCCACCGGTTGCCCTAGTTCTTTTGCACAGTTGATTCTGTGTAAGTCATCATAATATCGTCCTACACTTGATGCCATGTCTACAATTTCTGTGGTGTCATGAATGGTATTGAAAACATCTTTAGGCACGTTATAGATATTACGAATGATATGGCTGTAACTCTTTGAATGGATATTTGTTTCAAAGAATCCCCAGTTATACATCAATGCTTCTACTTCGGGCAAGCTGCATACCGGCGTGAATACCTGTGTAGGTCCACGTCCTTGCAAACTGTCCAATGCAGTCTGCCGCAGTAAATTGCTAGTAAAGATATGTTTGACTGCATCACTGGCATCTTTAAAGTCATTGGCATCTTTGCTGAGACTGATCTCTTCAGGTTGCCAGAAGAAGCCACGTGCAGTGGCTTCAAAGTCTGCAATCTTTTTATACTTGACTTCTTCAAAGCGTTGAATAGTAACTGGACCTGCTGGGTCCAGAAACATCTTGCGATTCAAATAATCTGTCTTTGTGTTTAGGTTATATTGTGCTTGGCTCATAATTTACAACTTTCGCAATCTTCTTCTTCATCAAAATCTATATGTTCTAACATCGGCGGTGCGATTTCAGCATCAGCTTTGCTACCCTGTTTATTCACGAGGCTATAATAGAAGGTCTTGAGGCCCCACATATGTGCTTGCATCAAGTTCTTTGCTATCAATGTAGTTGGAACTTTACGGTCAGCGTAGTGTGCAGGGTTATAGAATGTGTTAGTACTGATACTTTGATCTACATAAGCCGCTAATACTGCTGCGGTTTTTAAGTAACCATCACAGTCTTTTTGTTCCCACATCAATTGATACTTGTTCTTTAGTTTGTGATATTCTGGAACAACTTGTGTAAAGCTACCTGCTTTACTTTCTTTAACACTAATCAAACTCATGGGCATCTCAATGCCATTTGTACTGTTAATAACTACACTACTTGATTCTACTGGAGCAATAGCCATTTGTGTAGCATTACGTACACCGTGTTCTTTCATGTTAACACGTAATGTTTCCCAATCTAGTTCTGGAGCAAAGTCAGTTAATTGATTAACACCTTTGGCTCTTAGTTCCCAGGGGAATACTCCTTGACCATATCTTGTCTTGTCGCTACCTTCACACTTGCCTCTTTCTTTGGCAAGTTCTACACTTGCTTCTGTTAGATAGAATGCTAGATGTTCTGCCCAAATTTTAACTTCAGCTAATGCATCTTTCTCACCGTACTTGAGACTACGCTTTGCATGCCAATATGCTAAGTTAGTTACACCAATGCCCAATGGACGAATCTCATCGTTGCTCAGTTTAGACTGAATGGAGAGAAAGTCTTGATAGTCAAGAATGTTATTGAGGCTACGATGCAATATGCGACAAGCACGGCGCATATCTTCGGGATTTCTAAACGCACCCCAATTTATACTTCCAAGTGTACAGAGGGCTATCCTGCCGGTATCGTCATCTAATCGCTTAAAACTTTTTGTCGGAAGTAGGATCTCACAACAGAGGTTGCTTTGATAGATGGTATGATACTCTGGATCAAACGGTCCTTGTTTCATTACATTATCTATGAACACAAGATAGATACGTCCAGTGTCAGTGCGCTCTTTCAGTATGCCTGACTTGAATACTTCTTCTGCACTCATAGTCTTAGTACGCAGGTCTTTGCGCTTTTCATATTTAACATAAAGTTCTTCAAATCTTTCTGTATTTTGATAGAACGCTTCGTACAAATCAGGAACTTCATTTGGATCAAAGAATGTTATTTGTTCTTTGTTTTTGAATCTTCTCCAGAAGAAAGCACTAAGCACAACCCCATAATCCATATGACGGACTCGGGTTTCTTCTGTTCCTTGGTTGTTCTTAAGGACAATAAGATCATCAAACTGATGATGCCAAATGGGATAAAAAACTGTAGCACTTGCATTACGAATACCTCCTTGCGAATTGTGTGTCAATACCATTGGACCATTGCTACTAGAGGAAGCAAAAAAGGTATGAGTATCTTCTACTGTAATATCAATATAGCCAGTATCGTTTTGCTGTTCAAAATCAGAAACTAGCAAACGAGTAAATCCTGTTTCAGTGAGAACAAGATGATCGTTAGTAAGTTCCTTAGGTTTTTTCTGTAAGAACGATCCCGAGTCGCTCCATACCATTATGGGGTGATTTACGGAGCAGTTTAACACAACACCGTTTTCAAACTGCAAACGAACTTGATCTTCTGTTTTTACAATAGTATCCCACTTGTTAGTTACTGCTTTAAACAATATATCTCCTTGCTCATTTTTTGTTTTAACTTTCATCCCTATCACAAGGTCTTTAATCTGAATCTTTTTAGTTTTTACCATTTTCGTGCTCTTTTCTTGTTATTGTTTCAATATCATTAAATTTTGCAGACATGTCATATTGTTTGACTTTCAGTACTGTTTTTCCTCTAGTTGCTCTATAATATTGATCTAATAATTCTTTTGATTTAAAGAATTTACTGTCTACCTTATAGAAAACTTTAGTGGTCTGATTAGCATAATCGTTAATATTAATTTGATATTCTTCTTTGTCTATTATAACAGTTTTTCTTTTAGAAATTGAATAAACTACCACATTTCCGGTGTTATGATGTTTATATAAATCCCTATCATAATTTTCTTTTTTTACTAATTTCTTCTCTCCTGTTACCCTGTCTGTAACTGGAATTAAACCAAATGTATTTCCAATGTACCGACCATTTGAATTGTTGAAATCTTCTTGTGTTATAGTTACTCTAGTGTTAGTGGTTGTGTCGTGTGCAACCACTTTCCCTTTAGTAAGTCCCACATATCTACTGTCCGCTTGAAATACTGATTTTGGAATCCTACATGATTGTCCAGTCACTGTATCCAATGCTAAGACATAATTCTTAAATTCAGTAGAATGAATGCTAGGATCAAAATCTGAAGTATATATCTTTTTAATTCCGGTTTCTGTTCTTATATTCATCATACCTTTTGAAATATGTAGATGTTTTCCAGTAGCAAATTCTTCCACACTTACCCGATACGTATTTCCACTAGAATCTTTGCATAATACAGACCCTGCTCCGCAGTTTGAGCCACCTGCAGTTAGAGAGTTTATAAAAATAGAGTTCTTACCAACTTGATGCTTTTGATGGAATATTTTTTCTGCCGTAAACGCATCACTCCTGGTAGTGAAGTATTCAATTCTATACTCAAATAAGTATGGCATCTTTTTTAGTTTTTCTTTAAAATCAACTACGGTTGAACTAGTAAAGTATTTTACCAACAAATCGTGCTTATTACAGCCTTCAACCCCACGAGAACCGGAATAAAACTTTCCAGTCTCTGTATCTTTAATAGTATAGCAGTAGTAAGCCGAATTTGATAGCATATTAGTTTGTGCTCCGTTGTATGATTCTAGTAAATAATTTAGCATTTCGTATACCCCCATTATTATTTATGCTTGTGTGCGAAAAACTATTATTTAGCAATAGAATCATCCTCATCTAGTACTTCTATCCAAGTATCCGGAGTTACACAGCAAGACCTTAAATCTCCAAACCACTTCTTTAAAAATGGTATCATGCCGGTATGCATGATCTCACCACCGCGGATGGGTGAGCCTAGTGGTCGTAGTCGTCCAATCTCTAACCCAATGCCAGCACGTTTGCTGGCATACTTGGCCATCATTTCCCCACTAGCGAATATACTATCGAGATCATCATCGCTGCGAATAAGAACGCAGCTAGAGAATTGTTTAGTAGGAGTTCCAAGACCAGCGAGAACAGGAGTAGCAAGAGTAAATAAGCCATCACTTGCAGCATTGTAATATTCCTTTATATAGCGCATTCTTGCTGAGTTTGGTTCTTCCGAGTGAAAAACTGTAGCCGCTGCAACCATGTAACGAACTTGGGGAGTTTCATAAGTTTCCTTTGTGGCACGATTCTTCACAAGATATTTTTCAATCAATTGCTCGATAGCGGCATAGCCATATTGTTCGTCCTTGGAATGATCTATCATGTCCTGCATACGGTTCCAATCAGATTCGTCGTACCATTCCAATAGTTCAGGAGTGTACAAGCCCGTGGCTACGTTTTTCTTTACAATCTCATACAAGTGGGGAGGCTCATAAGAGCCATATACATCTTTTCTCAACATGCTAAGACGTTGCTTACCTGCCACATATTGATAGTTAGTGTGCCCAACATCTGGATTATGTTCTATATCGATCAAGTCCACAATGGCTCGTAGTGTGATACCATCAATTTCTTTGGTAGTGATGCCATCATAAAAGTGCATCTGGGCTTTGATTTCTACCATGCTTTGACTTACATCTGCAATGCCTGCACATACTTTGGCAATTTGGGTTTGCCACTTTTCTAGGCTTAATTGTTCTTTTCTTCCGTTACGTTTAATAACTGTGATTTGTGTCATATACTCAATATAGTTGTTGTTTTACATCGCTCTGCGTGATGTGATGTCTATTCTGCTGTAGGTTGATATTTAACCCTGGAGACTGGTCCCAATTCAATATATATTTCCCATTCTCTACTAGGACTAAATTGCCCCGATCTGATTCGATCAGCATAGCGTCTTGAAGATCGTAACGATCCAGCACAGTAATAGTATACAGGATTCCTAGCCCGCGAGCAAGATCACAATAGATGTTGTCGCTCAAAAGTTGCCAGGGATCTGGCCAATCCGCTTGATCGTCCCAGTGTAAATGATAAGCTCGCCAGGGAGTTTGTTGCCACCAGGAATTGATCTCCTCTAGGGCATCCGGCTTAGGCAGTGTGCAAACGCGATTTCGTAAAACGTTCCACGCTGCCAAACGTTGTTCAAAGGTTGAACACCACATCAAGCAAGTTTGGTTACCGAATAGTTAATAGTGGCTCCAATACCAGTGTTAGTGGTAGTGGCTTTCCAAGTTACAATACCAGCAGTTTCACTCACAGCAAACGCAACACCAGTGGATGCATTTTGCACACCTGCATCGGATCCTTGTATATTTGTACCAGCATTGTCTGTTCCAGCCACAATGGTATACACACCAGTTCTGGTATTAACATCTCGAACAATAGTATAGTCAATCTGTACTGCTCTGATTGCTGTGGAATTAAATGTCAAAATGGTTTGATCGGCTGTGTTGTTAAGCAATGATCCAGTAGCACCAGTTTGTCGCAAATACGTACCTTGTTGTAGTTGACTGGCTGAATCAAATGCTATGTTGATACCGTTATTGACGTCGATGCGAGGATAAGTGCCAGCATAAACTGTGGTACGTTGAAACATGTCTCCGACGCTGACATTGTTTTGTCCTATGAAATTAATAACTGATGTTGCCGGCGATGTGGTTCCATTAAAGTGATTGCCCACATCATAAAACGTGTTATAACCACTGGCATTCATTCCAGTACCAGCAGCAATTATAATACCTTCAGCATAGATGTTATCGAATACATTGCCTAAGAAACGGAATCCAGTAGGGCCGCCATTTACTGGAGAAGGATTGCCTAACGACACACCTTGATAGTGTGTATCAAATGTACTTTCTGTAACCAATACACCTTGCACTTGATTGGGGGTCTCAAATGCCCAGGTGGTACCACCAAATGTACATCGACGGAAAGTGATGTTATTACAGACTAAACTTGCAGTGGAACTAAAATGTACACATGCTGTGCTATCAATTGCAGTTGTTAGATCAGGTTGGCCAAGTGATCCTGAAAAACTCACATCTGTGAATGTACACTGTTCGGCATCTTCAACCAGGAATATATCTGCTAGGCCATCGGCTTCAAATCCCATATTGGATATTGAAATATCAACTGGAGGTGTGGCGCCATTGTTACCAATATTTACTCCAGTTTGCTGCAAGCTGTCACTGTACACAGCCACAAACTGACTGGCACTGCTTGCATCTAATACAATAACACTGGAGTTGATCCCTTCACCGCACAACAATGCATAAGGTGGAATTTCAATTGAGCTAGTGACCAAGTAGCGACCAGCTGGGAAAAATAACGATCTACGTATTTGTGGATTTGATTCTCTACAATACAGTTGAAACAATGCACGATTGATAGCGTCAGTGTCATCAGTTACGCCATCGCCCACAGCACCAAAATTCAGTACACTGGCAAATTGGTCTAGCCAGCTTTGCAGTGGAATACTAATTGGACTACCTGACGACGATCCTGTTTGTACTGTATATCCAGCTGCTGTACCTTGGTAAGTGTATGCTCCGCCTACTAGCAATATGTCACTGTATTCAGTGAGAATTTCTGTATTGCCTATTACAGGTGCACCATCTTGCAAGGTTCCATTGCCGATGTATAATCGACGTTCGTCGATTGCCCAGCCTAATTCTGCGCCAGCTAGTTGTGGCAGATTTTCTGCTAGACCTTTACGATTTGTTATTCGTGATACTTGAACTATTGCCATGTGAGTCCTGATTCTGTGCTGTATTTAGCCAGAATCCGTCGAGCAACTAAATGTGTTTGGTATAGTATTCTTCTACCTTGCGCCACCATAAGTTACAATAACGATCGTATTCAGCACCTTCCAATACAAATTCTTGATATTGAGGTGGGCTTATAATATTGTGATTGGCGTCAAGATCAGGTTTCACACACATGAGAATCACTCCCTTGCGTATTTTTGTACCATGCAATTCATTGTGAGCTTCTGCATAAGCACATAATTGAACAAAGTAATCATCAATCCATTCACGCTTTTTTGGCTTGTTGGATTGTTTGTAATCCAAAATACTTTCTTCATTCAAGTGCAACCCTGCACCATCAGTGGTACCTGCATATATCTTAGGGAAATATAATGGTACTTCAATACCCCAGAATTCATTTACATTTTTCAATCCATCACGTATTACAGTCTTGGCCATTTCGTGACTGCTCCAGGAAAATGGATTTGTGCCACGTTCTTTAATTGAGCCTTTTTTCACATAGTCTTCAAGGTACGTGTGCATACGTGTGCCGCGATTGGCGGCTTCAGTGGTAATCTGTTGTGCCTTTTCTGCACCTACTGCACGCCGCCAATTGTGCAATGCAGCCTTGCTTTCTTCGCTTTTGGTCTTGTCAAGAATGGTAGTCACCGATGGCAACTTGTTTCCATCTGGTGTGGCATAAAAACGTTTGCCTTCTATTGTGACTCTAGGAATCTCTTGGTAATCAAATTTTGGATTGTACAAATTAAACTCTAAAACTTTCTCCACATCCGCAGCGGTCACGTTCGTTAGGATTGCTGAACTGAAATCCTTCGTTGAGCCCTTGTCTAGTGTAGTCTACTTCAAGACCTTGCAGATATGCACCGCTTTTGGGATCAACAAATAATTTACATTTGTTGGAATCAATACATATATCGTCCGGTTGCACAGTGTCTACATATTCTAACACATAAGCAAGCCCAGAGCAACCTGTTGTTTTGACTCCCACACGAATACCAATTCCGTGTCCTCGACGTTGAATGGTTTGAGTTATTTTTCGAGCAGCAGTTTCAGTTATTGTTATCATTTGATATGTTGATAGTAAGAGTTTTTATCTTCGTCTGACAGCAGATCCCATAATTTTTTATTGTTAAAACTCAGATCAGTCTTGGTTAGATTATCCCATTTTGCAGTAGTTGATATGTAAGTATCCCAATCGATCTCTGAAAAAGTATCACTAGTTAATTGATCTAAGAGAGATTGTATGCTTTTTTTAAAAACTTGATTCCTATTGAATAACGAATGCCCTTGTAATAATATCTCCTGAATCTGTACTGCTAATTTTTTCCGCAGATACAATGGCAGGGCTAACAATGACAAATGATCACATTCTGACAGCGAGTTGTCAAATATTTTAATATCACGCCCGGAGATATTAAACTTCCCAAAATAATCTAAAAATTCTTTAAGATAGGCTATATTGTTAATATAAAAAGTTGGAGTGATGTGCAAATTAACATTCGAATATGTTTCCGCTAACAATTTAAATTTTTGCAAATTATTGTGTATCTTTTCAAATTTCACTGGATATCTTACATATACAAAGTTATCATCATCAGTTGAATCAACACTTATAGCAAACGATAAACTTTTAAAATTATTAGGCCATTTGTTAAAAATTTCTTCAAGAAACACTGATCCATTTGTGCCTATTTGCAAATTAATCTTGTTGCTGAGCTTTTCTTCTTGTAACCAGTCGGTTAGCATGTACAGGTCTGATTGGATAGTTCCTTCACCGCCCATAATGATTAATTTAAAATCTTCGTGCTGGTTGCTTATTTCTCTTATGTTAGTTTTTAATGTTTCAAAATACATTGGATCATTACCAATGGATTTAGGTACCGTTTGGTTGGTGTTCCATATTGAATCATATAAGCTACTGGTATTAGCATTACATATTCTACAGGCCATATTGCATTTGTTACTAAATGTAACAAACATAAGAAAGTTATCAATTTTTTTAGTTGTTAAAAATTTATTCAACTCTCGAGGACTTAAAGAAGCTAACGCCCGTTGTCTACCGCTAAACTGATTGTTAGTTTCTTTTTTATGACATAAATGACAATTTTTATCAATCTTCCTTGATTCAATATGTTGTTTGACTTCGGCGATAGGGTTATCACCAGCGGATCGATACCAGCAACAAGGATCTTGTTTAATCGAACTAAAGTGAACACCTAAATTAGAATATGGTATTACACATATATGTTGATTGTCCATTGACCATTGATTAAACTCCACGCTGTAGTCAAATGTTGTACTATGCGGAATCATTTAATGCTTGCTCTTGTAATCAATTATTGCTGCTTTGATCGCATCTTCTGCAAGTATTGAACAATGAATTTTAACTGGGGGGAGGGCAAGCTCGCCAGCAATCTCGCTATTCGTAATCTCTGCCGCTTGGGCAAGTGTCCGTCCTTTGACCCATTCAGTAACCAGCGAACTCGACGCAATCGCGCTTCCGCAACCATACGTTTTAAATCTTGCATCTGTGATAATTCCATCAGTTACTTTTATGCTCAATTGCAAAACATCACCGCAACTTGGTGCTCCAACGAGTCCTATCCCGACTCCCTCTTCGTCTTTTTTATAAGATCCAACATTTCTTGGATTATTATAATGATCGAGAACAGCTTCACTATACGCCATACTTATCTCCTATTATAGATTTTACTACATCGTCTGATTGAAAATAATCCCATTTGGATCTATTCTCTTCTCCTAGTATATACCTTAAATTTTTCCTTCCTCCAATTACGGTAGGATCTATACCTAATGTGTATCCTTGCCTGTAAGGAATGATATGATCAAGTTGATAATCAGTTTTCCTTTTTCCAGTTATTTTAGCTGTTCCTTCTTTTTTCATAGCATACACAGTTCTATAAGTTGCTTTCTGGCATTCTCTTTTGTATGCAGTGAAATTATCATCTACATAGTTTTTAGGTCTGAGATTATTCAGTTTACCATTTTTGTTAGGATTATCAATTAACCACTTTTCTCGTTGTCTTTCATTTGGAATACCTTTGTTCCACCCATGTCCTTTAGCAAGCCCCGATGTGTTTTGTTTTGCTTTTTGGTCATCATTGAGTTTAACACCCTTATTCCATGGAATGTGGCCTGGTCTGTTATGTGGATTTTTACACGGTTGAGAACAATATTCAAGTAACCGCGGCTTAGTAATAAATTTGTTACCGCAGAATAAACATATTTTTTGTATACCATACTTGTTTTTCATACAAGTATTTATGATAGGCGCACCAGTCTGTGCAGGGTTAAACGCTGCGATCTTTTTTCATTGCGGATTGTGCGGCTTGTGCTACAATATCTTGTGCTTGATTAACTGGCATGGTGACTGGTCCAGGCTTATCGCCACCTTTGAATATTAGTTCTGTAGCGTCGGGACTCATTGGCTCAATCAAACCACTCAATGGAGGTTGTCCAATTAAGGTTTGCAAAGTGTCGGGAGTGATATCTACGCCCATACTTTGTGCTCGATTGATAAATGCCTGCACTGGCATTTGCATCTTGGCAGAAGTGTCTTGTGCTCTACCCACAGCAAACTTGGCCAAGGCCATGAGTTTGTCTGCGGTAGCATCTGCTTCTACTTCGTTGATTCGCATTATCTGCGCTCGCGTCCTAGTGCTGCGGCCGGTGCGGCTGCACCTGGTTCAACGGCTGCTATTTCAATTTCTTCTTCGCCTGGCGCAGGACCTGCTAGTCCCATATCTCCTTCTGGAGGGGACATACCTGCATCGGCTCCTGGCATTTCTACAGGACCTTGCCCAGTTACAACACCCAATGCTTGTTCTAGCTGTTGCTTGCTGCTTTGCAAATTCTGCACTAGACCACTCAATGCCGCTTGTGCATCACTGTTAAACTGTGCAGCTTGGTTAGCCCCAATTTGATTCTTGATCGAATCCACTAATGCTGGCAATTCTTTGAATTGCATCTCGGTGCTGTCTTCAATCATGTCTTGCAGTTTGTCAACCATATCTTGTGCGGCCAATACAACTTGAGCTTGTTGCACTTCACTTTCGCTGAGATAGTAACCGTAGCCTTGCGCACGTAATCGAAGTTTGGTTTCTTGTACCGAAGTAGTGGTGTTAATACTGTTGAGTTCGTTCTGCTTATCAGTTACTTGTTTTTTCAAATCGTCAAGTTCTTGTTGCACCTGCTTTTTTTGATCCATCTTTTGCTTCACAGCCATAGCAGCGGCCTGTTGAGGATTTACACCAGGAGCTGCTCCTGGTGCAGTAGTTGCGACCATTTCGGCTTCGTAGATCTTTTCAGCTAATGCTTGTTCCATCATCATGAGCTTGAGATAAGCTGGATTCTTTTGGCTGGTATGACGAGCAGAACTGCTGCGCACTTCACTTAACACACCTCGTACCTGGCGATACATGTTATGCAGTTGTTTGCGATTCAAAGTATCAAAGTTGACCGATTGATCAAAATGACTTTCAAATACTTTAGAGATTTGTCGTGTAGGGCGTGTTACGGCCAATTCGTTTAGTTTCATTTGAGTTTCCTCGTAGTTGCCAGTATTTAGCCAAATTTATACATTTTGCTAGTTCTTTTTCTAGGACCTGAGTATATTCTTGCCTAGCACTTGTTTTATTAATCAAGTTTTCCCATGTGTTTCCGGCTGTGCGATCAGCCAATGCACGACGTACATATATGTCATTGCGCAATCTAACGACAGATTGATCTAATTCTTTTATTTGTCTAGCCAAGTTGAAATGATGTAGATTATCTGCTATGCACCAAGCCAATGCAGATTTGGTAGCAGAAAATGTGCCAATCTCATCATCACGCTGACAAACTTGAAATCCTGCAGGTACAGGGTATATGGTGTATTTGCCAAATACTCGATACTTCTTGCCATCTTCTATAATTACTTTGTTTAAAAGCAGCGGCAACTCTTGTTCTGCTAATGCAGCCAATTTACGACTGGCTTTCATTTGAATACGTAGTTTGTTAGCATCCAACCCACAGTGGCCACAAGGAATCCAATTATAGCTATTCCCCACCCAACGAGTTGATCATTACGTTTGGCTGACATGGTATGCACCATTTCATGCACTGACTCTACCATGACTTTTACCGATTCGATTCCTGATTCAACAGTTTGAATTTTGAGTTCTAGCATGCGATAACGTTCGGCACAAAGCTCAACGTGCGCCTCTAAACTTTTCTTCTCGATGTCTGTGGTGTCCATGAGTTATTTATGGTTCAACGGTTCAAACCAGATGTTAACATCTGGACGTAGTAATGTAGTCAATTGTTGCTCAACATAGTTAATGATAGGTACACCATCGCAGGCTTGTCGTAATCTTCCCACAGGATCATTTTCCACTGCAAACACATCATCAAATTCTGTATCAAACTCAAATTGCCAACGTTGGTCTTTGATTCTCACACGAGACACTCGTACTGGTTGTGTGTAAAGACCAATCAACTGCATGATAGTTTCCCAGTTGCGTTGTTGGTTACGACTGCGAACCCATGTGGATACGTCAGTTACTTGCTGCCCCAGCTGATCCGTAAACGGCAGCAAATTTTCTCTTAGATGTCCGGTAACTCCAGTGGGTCTGCAATCAAAGTCAGTGGTTATTTGTATACTCAATGTCATATGGTATTTACGACCAAAAAAAAGCCCTGGAAATAAACCAGGGCCTTGATTTTTGCTACCGCTTAGAATTAAGTCGGAGCAAAGTTGGTTGCGCTTGTGACAAACACAGCATTACCTGCGCATGAGCTCAATTCCAGGTTCTGACCACCTGAAGCCACAGTAGCACTGGTATTAGCAGTAGCTAGCAATGTGACGTTGGTGTAAGCACCTGTGGGATACACAGCCAAGTTCAACACTGTAGGTGCTGCTGGGCTAACTTGATACATGGCCACTGTGGCTTTGGTCTGAATAGCTTGCATCAGGTTGTTGATGTAGCCATTGACGTTACCGGATGTGGTCAATGAACCATTGGCTACCAAGCTGAAAAAGTCCAGCTTAGGGCCTTGGAAGTTAACTGAGCCTGTGGCTGCAATGTTAGCTGTACCTTGAATGTTACCATTCGCAGTGTCCATGTGGAATACTGGTTGTGTAGTTCCGTTTACTCTTGTAAATACTGCCATTTTAAAATCTCCTAGTTAGTGGGTTTTTGCCCTACACTTATTTATGAATTTGGCAAAAAATTAGGCAGTTGGCGGATTGTTTCTGGCTTTATTTCGAGCAGTAAAATCAAACCTATTCACTGCTTTGCCATAGCCTGCAGGGGTAGCAAATACCCATCCTTCGTTGCCGGGCACTTGCGTATCCAGCTGCGACAACAGATCTAGTTTTAAATCATGCAATAGTTCAAACAACAAGAATGCAGCAGCCAAGGCCTGTTCATTTGAAGTAGGGCTACGCAGGTATTGTGCAATGTTGTTTACTTTCTGCGGAGTTTGAGTTTGTTGTAACCATGATAAAAATCCTGGAACTAGATCACTGAAATCACCAGTATACGCAGCATGATTTGGATCCACACGTTTGTTAATATAATCCACTGCCAATTTGGCCAAGTCGGTTATTTTCATAGCACGTAGTTCAGTGGGATTAAACAACGTATCCAATACTGCACGATTCTGACGTAACAGTGTTTTGATCTGTTTGACTATGGCATCGTTCTTTGGTACAGGTTTGGCGTAGATAGGTTCAATCAGCAACAATCCTGGCACAGGATTAAACTTGACTCTACTGAGTGGTTGTTTGGACGCACCTGCATCTTCATACATGGTATGTACTGCCACACCCACATCGCTGTTGGCAATTTGCTGTCCTAGCTTGCTACCAGCAGGAATACGATACTGTACTGTGTTAGGTTGGAATACTAAATTTCCAGCCTCCACAGGCGGGGTTTGTGTGTATAACAGATCACCTTTGACAAAACCACGAAAGTTGGTAGGGGTAGCTGCTTCAAGATATGGCCAAATAGTTTGATATACTGGTAGTAATGTGTTTACTCTAGTGGCTGCATTACCTTTGGCTGCTGCATTGGCATCTCTGCGAGCCATATCGTCAGCGATGGCATCCGGACTGGTAAACAATCCGTCATATCCGGCGGCAGTGAATCCTGCATCATCTGTAAGCACAAACTCGCCGGTCTCGGGCTTTCTACCAAATACCACAGCAGGTTTACCGTCCCATTTTACTGATCCAGTTTTGGAATTTTCATAGAATGAATCTGCAATAGCCAATGCTCGATCCACACCCGCAGTGCCCTGGCGGAACACATAGTCTTCTAGGTGTTCAATACCCTTGGCTTTGCCGCCGATTGCAGCAGGTTCTTGCTCGTACAGTTGATATATTTTCTTGGTTTCAATCAACGGCATCATGCCTTGATTTACAATTCTATCACGTAGTCTTGCCAAAAAGTTAACATCATTTTCCTTGACTGTGGTAGTAGGCTCCTGAAGTTCTTCACGTGCCAGATATTCGCGGAAGTCTGCTAGCTTGGTATCTCGTGAAGGGTCTTGTGCCAATGCAGCATAAATGGATTCTACATTCTTTAGATTCTCACGGTCGGCACCTTGCCCTAGCAGCACACTTGCCACGTAGTCAGGATCCATACCACCATCCACTAGCTGATTTGTGGTGCGAGAGAACATACCATTGGCACCCACTTTGAGTCCCAGTTGCTTGGCTATGCTGCTCATTAGCACATTGCGGTTCATTCCTTTGTATGCAGAATCTGTGCCGCCAGCATAAAAGAATTGGCCCCAATCCAAATTAGGGAAAAACATAAAATCTGTTTGTACAAAGCCTTTGTTGGAATCGCCTGCAATAGGTGTTCGCAAGTGTACTTCGCCGCCCTTTTTGACCCACTCTCTAGGATCAAGTTCTTGACTCTGCACAAACTGTGTGAGAATAGCAGCCAATTGTTCTTTGCTGATCTCATTGAGATCCACAGCTAGATCCAAATCGCCTGATGTGGGCTTTTTACCTGTGCTGCCCAACCAACGTAGTGGTATGCCATCTGACCCTTTTTCTGTAGTAAAGTCTATACCGGTGACTTGTTCGATCCAATCAATTGTGGCTGGCACATCTTGCAGATTGATACGTTGGGTTAATGACTCACCCGATTTGGTTTTGAATACGTTGCCACCTTCAAGTAGCTGTTTAATTTGCATTGCTGCGCCTCACTGTTCTTGCAAACTTACTTGTATCACGAGTACGGATAGCATTGAGTAATTTGCGTGTTAAATTTTCTGCTTGTTCCTGTGTGTACGAAGCATCAATCTGTTCTAATAGATTGATTGCACCGGCAATGATATTTGCAGCACGACTCTCTATCACTAGGTCGCGTTCACGCTCAATGTACATAGAATCTAATTCTTCTAATAGACTACGAGTTCGTTTCTGCATATGGATAAAGGCCTTTGGATTATTTATTTAAATTTGCACATACAACTTATTAATTAAATACCTGATGAACAACTACTTTTGCGTTTTACCTTGGTACAGTCAAGAACTAGGATCTCAAAATAGTCCATGTTGCCTATTGCCGGACAAATACAATATTAATCAAATAAAACAAGATTTGCTCAATAACATTCCATCTGTAGATTGTAAAAAATGTTGGGATATAGAATCCACTGGAAACAAAAGTCGCCGTCAATTTGAGAATGAATTTTTAGACTATAAATTGGATAGAGATTTAGATAAGATTCAACAAGATTGTGCAGACTTAAAACATCAAACTTTACTTTATCAAATAACCACTAGTAATCTGTGTAATCAGGCATGTGTGAGCTGTGATAGCAGCTTATCAACTAAATGGGCGCAGATTGAAAAACGCATGGACATAATTCCTAAATCTCAATATCAAATTGAATTAGATCCAACAATTATCAATTACAGTTCAGCAAAACGAATTTCTTTGCTGGGCGGCGAACCGTTATTTGACCCTAAGACTTTTAAAATATTACAAAACTTAATTGACCACAATAACACTAATTGTTTTATATCATTGATCACCAATGGCAGTATACATCTAAACATACAACAAATTGACTTACTGAAGCAGTTTAATGATTTGAATATTTGTATCAGCATTGATGGCATTGGTACTGTATTTGAATACATGAGATGGCCCGGAAAGTGGAATAACCTACTAGAAAATATTAAACAGTACAAAAACATAGCAAAAAATATCAGTGTAAGCTACACAATTAGTTCATTGAATGCTATGTACTATAACGAAACTGTTGAGTGGTTTCAACAGAATAATCTAACATACAATCACAATGTTGTTTCATCTCCAGAATGGCTATCACTAGCAAACATGCCAACCATACTAAAACAACACTTAACTCAACAAGATAATTTTATCAAAATGTATTGTAAGCCCAATGGATGTGAGATAGATTTAAAAATCCTAACACAAAATATTGTTAAACAAGACCATGCAAAAAAAATAAACATCAAAGACTATATGCCTGAACTAGCTGCTGTTATTTTTGATACTGTATAAATTCAGCAACTTCAGGGAATACTGCTGTCATGTTTAAGTTTCTGCGATGATCATTTTTTTGTAACTCTTCCAGTACTCTTGTTAAATTGTATTGTTGTGATCCTAGAATTTTCAATTGTTGTATCCAAGGTTGGCAGTAATTGGATTGAGATTTAAAATACTCAATCATTGCATTGGGCATGGACTCTAGTCCGATGGACTCTAGTCCGTAAATTCCAAATGCTTGATGTGTGTATATTTCTATATCGTCACCAAATACAGATTTTGAAAAGTTTTGTTCATGCCAGTTGTACACATTATTAAGACTTAAAACATTTAAAATGCTAGCAGTCACAGTCAATGACAACATGCTGTTGTGAGGTAAATTTTTCTGCCACCACAATAAATTTTCTTCAACTTTATCCCATTTAGCTGGATATCGCAAATACTCAAATTGATTACCAATCTCGTCGATACTGAAACTTATTCGAGCAAACTTAAATTTTTCAATAAGTTCTTTTGTTGATTGATCTATGCGTTGGGTACCATTAGTGTTGTACATTAATTTGATTTGGCTAACATCTGTATGATCAACTAGGTGTTGTAATATTTGTTTATGAGTTAATGTTAAAAATGGCTCGCCTCCCCACATACGAAGTTCTCGCAAATTTGAAAGATCGAGAGCCTGCAATTTTGTTTTTATAAAATTGTCAATGTTAGGCCTAACATTGAGGCCTTTTATCCCAAGTTCTTTTCTCCAGGTGGTACTTAGCTCCGGGCCGCATGTTACACAAGCCAAATTACAAGTATAGTCAATATTAACGTCAAGGTATTGAATGCCTGGATCATGTGTTTCTGCACCATGGGTTTCAAGGTAACCTACCCGCATGCTTTTTTTATTTGTCTCTTCTTGAGCAATACATTTAGAACAAAAAGATTTTGGCAAAATATTTTGTTGATTTTTAACACGCAGTTGGATTAGATCTGGGTGAAAAAAATCAACATGATCCGAAGTTTGAATTAACTGGTTTGCCCAACAACATGCCGAGTATGATACTGATTGTTTGTCAATTTTGGCTAGCATAAGCCCATGATGTATCCTAGGGCAGTATTTGCTCATGATGTTTTGATCTTTCCTAACAACTGCTTGAGTTTGGTACTTTGCACATCTGCTGAGATTTTTGGATCTGACGAGTCATTACTATCTTTAGGAGTCGGACGGTCCCACCTGCTGCCTGAATTGATAGATTCTGCTGGAGTGACTGACGCTTTTGCTTTGATAGAATCCATCAAGCTGGGTTTGCGGAACGAATTTTCACCGCCTTCGTCTCCAGCATCTGTAATACGCATAGTGTCAATATCATATTCAAGATCAATTTTTTGTCCTACTCCTGTTGAACTGCGCGACTTCATACATTGAATTTGATACTTGCCACGCTCTTTCATTTGTCTGCTGGTAAGGATACCAAACACATTATCTGCTGTGTTGATCTTGCTAATACCACCTGAAATATGACTGTGGTCAAACTCTACTTCTTCTACAGCTGATCGATTCAACTGACTTGCAGTGACCATGAGTATTTGTAATTCTTTGGCCAAATTACGTAGTTCTTCACTCACATATTTGTCTTTAACAAACAAATCATTAGGACTTACTTTTGCGCTCACTGGCATCAACAAATCCAAATAGTCAATCATCACAAAGTCCACACGCTTGCCTGTTTGAATTTGATATTCTTTCAAGTATGCTCGTATATCATTGATGTTGCTCTGTGCCGGTAATCCTTTCACTTGATAGTTTCCAGATTTCTTACCCACTAGTTTGACTTTGAGCTCAGTGGTATCAATATCTTTACGAATATCCTTGGTGCTCATGTTGGTCAGCATAGCATCAGTTCTTAGACTTGTGAGTTCTTCACTCAACTCCAATGTGATGTACACCCCGCTCAATCCTGTTTGTACCCAATTCAATGCTATGTTCATCATGACCAAACTCTTGCCCGAACCCGACCCACCAGCAAAGATGTTTAATTCACCGCGACTGAATCCACCATACAACAGTCGATCCATCTGCGGCCATCCTGTGCTGACTTGTCCGCCAGAGTTGAAATACTTTTCAATTCTACCCTTGGGATCAGCAAAGTAATCAGTGCCCATGTCTTTAGTCAAGCTGATTTGCACAGCATCTTTGATCAGTTTCTCCACTGGATCATAATCGCCTTTTTCCAACAAGTCTGCTGCTTTGAGAATTGCACGTTCCAGTTCTTGACGGCGAGTGAATGCTTCAAACTCTGTCATGAACCATTCAAAGTGTCCTTCGTTCAGCTCCGGCACTGGTTGTAGTTTCACTCCTGTTGTGGCTGATATCTGTGCTCTATCAGGAAGTGTTTTGTATTTGTCTCCGTGTTCTTTAAGAAACTCAGCAGCTGGTCTCAAACTTCGATCAAAGTTTTCTGGATTATAGATGTTCTGTACACGTACATAGCCTTGTGCGTCTTCCAACATCATTTCCAAAAATAACTTTTGTACTTCAATAGAATAATCTTTAAGCATGATTATTAAGAACTCCGTATTCTTTTAACAAGATTTTTCTTTCTCATTTCAATTTTGATTCGACTGGTTTCACGATTTTCAAATATAGTTAGCAGAGTTGTCAACCTACCATAGCGAACCACGCTGTCATTCACATCCTTGATATCTGCGGGCCACGGTGGCATGCTTACTGCCCATCCTAGTTCCACAGCACGATCCACAAGTTCCATACCTGCTGAATCTTGATCTGGCACCACAGTAATCTCTCGGCCAAGTCCGCGAATTAGTCTAGCTTGTTCATCTGATATAGTGTTGTGCATTACTGCTAGGCCACCAATACTGAGTGCATCAAATATACCCTCTACTACAATTGCATTGGTCCAATCCGCATGTTGCAAATCTGTGCCAAACACATATCCCTGTTGGCTATCACTGATGTATTTGGGTGTTTTATTATCCAGAAATCTGCGAGTATATCCCACAATGCGATTATCATGAGTAAATGGTATGATTACATTAGGTCGTGTTAGGAAGGAACGTTCTCTGTGCAATTCTATCATCAATGGATAATCATCTGGCACATGTCTGTTTTGTACATAAGTTCTATACGGTTCTTGATCGACCAGCAATTCGCTAAAATCTGGTAGTTCACGTTCTTCAAAATTAATACCTGCTAATGTAGAATACAGTCGCTGCCGGTCATCAACGATACCGTATATGCCTCGATGTCTTAGACTTTCTAAGTTTAGCATATCAATTTCGGTGATAGGCACACCCATCCAGCTCAAGAGCCTACGGGCCTTATAACTCAGTGTTCGGCCAAGGATAAAGCTGGCGGTGTAGTTGCAGTTGAAGCAATGATAGCTCCACCCTTGTTCCGTAGGCTTAATTCCACCACGATTGCGTTGATCTTTTGTACTGCCATTGTGTTGACAACATACTGCATTGAAACTGGTCCAGCCTGACGGTGTGGTCTTTCGTTTTGCTGGCAAGTATTCAAGGATATCTAGCATCCTTACATTGTAGCAGAGTCTATGGTAGAAATCAACTTTTCAGTAATCATTACGTGGCCAATTTCATTGGGGTGGCCTCCGGGCATGACAAGTTCGCGATTTCGATTTCCAGGATGGTCTCGAAACCAAAGTGTAGTTGCAAAGTTGGGCCAAATTATAGTAGGGGTGTTTTTCATTTCACATTCAGCTGGCATGATGTGAAACTGCATTATAGGTATGTTGTGTCTAGCAGATACTCCGTCAAAGAACATCACAGTCTGTTGATAGTTTAATCGTGTGAGTTCAGCACAGTTGGTCAATACCAGTTGTTGCTTGATCATGGTACGGAATTCTTCAGGTACTACACTGCTTCCAAATTCCACCCAGGTAGAATGTATGAACTTGTTCCAAGGTGGATCGTTGGAGTAACTACGATGATTAGGATTGTAAAAGCTAAGTCTGTCAGAATCAGTGTGTCCTACCAATACCAAACATTGTTCTGGATTGGGTTCATGCTCTAACCACCATTGAAATGTCCAAATTGAACTTTGCATGGATCCACCTGGGATGCCAAAATTTTCAACAGGTACATTGTAATGTTTACCAAGCAACCCTAAAAAGTTATGATTGGTTCGATATGTAGTATTCTGTACCCAACACGAGTGTGCATCAGAGTGTTTTTGTGCTAGTGCTGGATCCAGTAACTCGTCACCATACATCCATGAGTCACCAAATCCTACAATTTTTTTATATTTCATCTAACTAGTATGCTTACAATGGCTCCACGATTGATACTGATCGCAGCAATCTGATTGCTGCGTTGCGGATTGGCTACATATCCCTGACCACCATTAATAACATTTATGGCACTTACTGAGTTGCCTTCAATTTCTGCTTCGGCCACAGCACCAGCACCTAGACCAATGATATTCACACGTGGTGGTGCTAGATACCCGTATCCAGACTGATTCACAGTGATACCAGTAATCACTCCATTGGCTCCGTAAGCTGTAGCAGTGGCCAATTGTACCTGTTCTGTACCCGGCCATTGATCTGACACAAGTCTCAACAAAGGATGATATCCTAATACATTGATATAGGCTGTACCAGTTTTATTGTAATAGCTTTGCTGTTCAGTAACATCTACCCAAACTGATTCATAATTTTGAGCACCTTGTGCTTTGACATTTCCAGTAAAGTGATCCATTTCCATCTGGAACGTGGTCAAGCTGCTGCCATTACTGTCCACATGACTGCTAAATCGTTGCGGATCATTGAAAACATTTCCAAATGCACCTGGTGGATTTAATGCCCAGTCTGGATAATTGGAATTGAATACAGGATCTATATATGCTTCTGGACCGTAAATGGTAGGAATAGTTACCAAATGGCTGGGTACAAAAGCAGGTTTTACACTGTCTACAATATCCACGTCGCCACGAGCTTGGGCTTGTGCATCTACAAACACAGCTTCTACTAGATTACCGCTGGCACGTTCTATACTGTAGCTGCTGGGGTCAGGTGGGAATTCAGAAGTTTCTGCAGAAGTTAATGTGACTTTGGCTCGCCCGTATTGTGCATTGATAATGACCATGTCTTTTTCAATCAACTGTGCAGTACCTGCTAGATTGATCAATTTGAATCGTAATTCAGACCCTGTGATATTCACAGGCTTTTGGTCTTGGTTGACAAACTCAAACAAGATCACGTTGTCAACACCTTTGTTGATGGTTAATTTTTTAGCGTACACAGGGTCCCACCTCCGGTCAAAATAAGCACCGCTGGAATCTAAGACCAACACTCGTTGGATTTGTTGATAGATATAGATCTGAGTTGAATACATATGGTGCTCCAATGATATTTACCTAGAGTCTCCGGGTATAAATATCCAAACTAATACAATATGGGCAGAGACTTATTTCAAAAACTTGCAGACAAATATCCGTTTATAACGCTGTGTGTGTACGCCACCAACGAATATGTAGGTATCGTGCAGAATAGAGATGATATAATCACCACTATCTATGACTTTGGAAACGTAAAAGATCTAGAACAAAAACGTCGATACCTGGAATTGGCCAACACCTGGTGGTGGGAATCAAATCGTAGTATACCTATTAACATATTCCTACGTGGCGAATGGGACGAATTCCGCGGATGTTTAAGAACTTTTGTAAACAAGGACTTGGAAATACTGCATGGTCCTGTATGCAGCTTAAACGATATTGCCCGTAGAAAAGGCAAACGCAAATCAATTACCTTGGTCAGGCGTATGGAGTAAATTCATATGTAGCGCAACTAATGCTGCATATCCCACAGCATGAGCTTTTTTGAATACATATCCTCGGCTGTCATCGCCATCCCATACTGATTCAAATACTTGAGACCAAGGCTGATTCTGCAAGTGTGCTTTGCCCGGACGTATCACACTGATAAATGCTGCCATTCTGGGAATAGAGTCAGGCCGCATACTTTTTAACAACTGAGTGTAGTTGCCAATATGAATCAACTGGTTGGCCCATTCTGAATCTTGCCACAATCTATCCCACGGCGGTGTGGCTGTTAACATTTGTTCATAATGTGCAGGATCTGTTACCAAGCTATAAACACTCATGTTCAACAAGTCAATCTTGAAATAGCCTCTTGTTTCTGCGGTTTCGTAATCCAAGGCTGCACATCCTAGTATTGGATCACGTGGAATATCTGTAACGTAGATTCCTGAGTTGTGCTTTTTTCCATTGCTTTGCCGTGCAGCGGTGTGCTGTATCAATGCCAACACAGCATCTCTATTGGGCATGTCAATGTCAATATCTGCACTCATAATTTTACCATCCTGCTTGTGTTAAGATTTCTTTTGCGTAGGCCTGGTCTGCCGGATAATCCACAAACTTCTTTTGCCATACGTCTGAATCAATATACGGCCATATTATTGCCACTTGTTCTGCATTGAGTTCATTCAAGAACTTCTGTCCTGATTCACTATTATAAATTACCCAAGCACTTATCCTGCCAGTGGTGATTGCATAGCATGTGGCATTGATACTGCCATATCTCAAACAATCGTGTGCCGATGCATGTTGCTTTTCACTCCACCCTATACCGTGTTCAATGGCTCGAGCCAATGCATCATCCACTGATTCGCGACGCACATATTCCACTAGATATTCTGTGTATAGTTTGTCGCTGCACCAGTTGTCTATCTTCTTGTTGTTCTTCAACAACCATTCTATGAAACGCACGGGATTGATCACCTTGACATCTACACAATATCTACCCCACTTGACAAATGCACGGTAATAAGGAGATGTGGCAAAGTCGTTCCACGTCTTGACTTTGGCGGATCCTTGGGTGTATTCGTAGAACTTTAGATACCCTTGTAGTCCTAATTGCACGCCACGTTCTGCAGATTCCTGATATCGTTTCTTCTGTTCACAAACATGCACACTCAGACTAGATTCCTTGCTGAATGATCGATTGCAATACTTGCATGTGAAATTACTTGTCGTTGCCATGGTCACGTATGAGTTGTGTGACTTCTTTTTTAGTGGTCATTGTGGCCATCAAATCAATTTCATCTTCTTTGAAATGCGGATACAATTCTCTCAATTGCTTCTTCATGGCTGAATCACCAGCTTCTTTCTTTTTAAGTGAGATCCAACTATGCCGCCTGGCACCCATACCCGGACTGGCTGCTGTGGCCATGAGCCATTGCAGTTTGGGATGCCGATGCATAGTAAAGAAGTGCTTGTTGAGATAGTGATTCACACTCTGCACATAGTATTCCTGTAGTTCCTGGGCACCGTCTACTGTGCTGCCCCAACGAACCATAAGGAACGTGCTGAATTTCTTACGTTCTTCAGGAGTAAGCTCATCGTAGAACGCTCGATTCTTTGCGTCCATTTGCCGCATTTCGTTGCTGATGTTTAGTTTATCGCTCATTTTGTCTTGGTAAGATGATAGATCATTATAGCACGTTCTAGTGCATCTTGTAAAGTGGGATTGGTATCAGCTGCTCGACGTATGTTGCCCCAGAGCTTGTCTTCCTGGATGTGTTCGTACAAGGGTCTACCGTCTGATGTTCTGCTGTCATATGATTCTACCAACTCACGGTCTGTACAGCCCGAGTCTCGACGATACACAGTATTACCACCATCAGGACTTTCAAACACTGGCATAATTTACTCGTTTAATGTCATGGCATCTTTAAAATTCAAAGTTGCTCCATTGGTACGCCATTGTTCAGCAACCAGACGATGCGACCAGTACTGTGAGTCGTTGGCTGTGTCTACTCCTAATGTGATTTTGTTCTTGTTCTTAAAGGTGGTATCAAATGATGCGTCTTCAAACAACATTGGAAAATTAAACACACCGCCCAATTGCAGATACAGTAAATTTTCTATGATAGGCCCGTAAGGAACTCCATTAAGATAAATGAAATCCAGTTGATAACTGTTGTACCCTTGGCACACTCTATCTAATAAAAGTTTAACATAGGATCTTCTGAACAACGAATGTGCTCCCCACCAACGTCCACGTGTTATCTTTAATGATAATTTGGGATCACCAGCAGGATTACAGTAAGGCATCATGACTTTGGTCAGTTGCACGCCATTCCAGTGCATGGGTAGATTTTGTACAAACTCGTCCCAGGTAAAATTCCAATGCTTTATGCTTTCAAAGCTAACGTCATCTTCACAAAAAATAGCATATTCTTCATCAGTGGAAACATACCAATTTCTCAAAAGATTTATGTGAGATATTATAGTGCCCATCTGTGTGCGAACTTCGGGCATACCCAATCCTGTGCCTGTTACTTGAACATAATCAGATATTTTTTCAAATCTTTCAGTTAGGTATACATTTGTTTTTGTAATACCATAATGGTCAAATTGATTTTGCATGTATGCTCTACGGTCCGTACTTTCCCGCAAACTGGTATAGTTTACTGAAGGAAAATTTTTAAGTTTTTCACTGTAGGATAACTCTGCCATGACCTACCACGCTTTATTGTAATCAACAATCTCACAGTTACGACTGATATCTTTAACAAAATACACACAGTCCGGTTGTGGGTCGTCATTAATAGGAACGCATAACATCTGCCCATTTTTTAGTTTGGGTGCATACCATGACACTTCTTGATATACATCCACAATTTCTATAGGAGGAAAACTTGGGCGGAAACTGGAGAGAGGATTAAACTGAAAAAGTTTGAATCCACGGTCATTAATACTGGTGAGTGGTAACGTTTCCAGGTCGCCTACATCAGGTTCACCAATCAACACTTGCCAATCCATGGGCATTTTGATTCGAGCATCACCTATCTGCAAAACCAATGCAGGTGCATTAAAACTTTCCAGGAAAATTAAAGGGATGTAATGGTAGTCAGGATTGGCTGGATCAGAATTATCTAATATAGCAAATCTCATGTCATCTACTTCTTCGGGTAAATGTGTGAGATCATATGGTCGGTTGTCTAATGTAAGGATACGCATGAGTTTATTGTACTGTATTTTTTATAAAAATGCAACCTCATTGCCAGTTTAATTTTTCCTGAGTATAAGGATATTCAGCATCATTATAGTAGGCCTTGCGCTTGGCCAGGTGGCGTTTGCTGAATCTGCAGGTTGATGTGATATCCCAAATCTGCACATGATCTTTGTCTTCGGCTTTTCTGATGCCACGACCAATTGATTGAATTACTCTGGTGAAACTTTTTCCCGACTCGATCATGACCAAATTAAAGATTCTTGGTATGTTAATACCCACTGCTGCTACACCATATGTGGCCACAATAATTTTGCCAGTGGCTGTGGCCACTTCGTCGTATTCTTCCTGCCGCGCAGCACCTTTGGTTGCACCCGAAACAAACACTGCTCGATCACCCAGCCTTGCAACTAATTCATGCCCGGGTGCCACTCGATCTACCAACACTAGAGTGTTACCAGTTTCATTAACTTGCAATACCAACTTAGCAATGGCATCCAAGCGCCCTGATTCTTCTAATAGATATTTTAGTTCTTGCTGATAAGTCTTGTGTTCTACTGTGTCTACCATTTGCACTACATTCACGTGACATTGTGCCAACACACCTCGATCTTGAAGTTCACTGGCAGCCAGTTTTGAAATCACTGGACCAAGACTTACTAGCAATGCCTGACTTTCAAACGTTTCTTTGGGTATAGTTCCTGTCAATCCCCATCGAATCGGCACTTGCGCCATCACCGTGGTCAACAAGGTTTTTAATGCATCTGCTTTGGCCATGTGTACTTCGTCTACTATTACACAAACAACATCTTCAATGAATTCTTGTATGGTGCAATCACCTATGCCGTTCTTAGTATTCTTCATGAGATTGTTTAGACTTTGCCAGGTGCATATGGTGTGACTCCGGCCATATTCTTTTCTATCTCCAAAATAAACACCCACATCTAGTTCCATGTTGATGTAGTCTTTTTCTGTTTGTGTCACAAGACTTTTGTTGGGTACAATCACAATGCTGCGACCATACTTGCTCACAGCATCACTCAGTGCAGCAGTCATAATGGTCTTGCCTGCACCAGTGGCCACTTCTTGTAGGCATTGCGGGTTGGCTAGAAAATTATTGATAATTTCCACCTGATAGTCACGTAGCTCAATGGGTTTGCCTGCCATTGGGTGCTTGTCTGGCCAAGCTTTGTGGGCATAGGTCTGTTCGTGTACTTGATCAAACTCAAATGTGGTTGTGTAGGTGCGTTGGTCATCTAGCTCAACATCATAATTGTGTTTATCTAGAATGGGTAAAATTTCAGGCAACAAGTTTACATAAGTGCTGCCACCAAGTTGGAAGTAGGCCACTTTACCATCCCAGCGTCCCAGTCTCACTGCTGGTAGATACCGTGCGTAAGGTACATCGTATTTGAATTTCTTTACTAGATCTCTGCGAGTGTCGAGATCCAGACCTTCAATTTTGATGTTGACTTCGTCTCGGATTATTATGGTTGCTTTTTTCATTCAATAGATACTCGGGTGATATGTTGTCGTGATGCAATGAGATTGATTATCTCTTCTTGTGTTCTGTTGTCTTGTAAATCTGCTACTGGATATCTTAATGGTAATGCATATACATTGTACACATTTGCGATGCCGCGAGCAACAAAAAACTCTCGATGTTGTTGAATATATTTTTCTATAGAATCCAATTTTGAAGAATTATCAATATTATAAAACGGAATAAAAAAATCTGCAGAGTATCGTTGCCAGGGTTGGAATGCATCGTTACTAATGTATTGATCGTTATCGTATGTGAGATCTTCAAGAGTCTTTCCTATCTCCACATAGTTCAAACACACAGTACCAAACGGCACTTTCAACGAACCATATTCGACGGCTGTGTCAAGATCCAGTTTGTATAGTTTAGGCATACCGAACCAAGTGCAGACCAGTCTGGGGCGATTATATCGTAAACTCTCGCATCTATGCACAGCTATGTTAAGATTAGCCAATGCTGCACGAACAGTGTGCGGAGCCTGCAGCCAGAACTCATGATTTTGTTGATCTAACAATCCATGATAAGTTTCAAATACATGATGCAGATAATTAAGATAATCCTGATCAGTAACTGAAGTAAAAGGCCTATCAATGATTGTCTGATAGGAGTTGATTACATTCACACACTCAAGTATGTAACTTTCTGCTTGATGTGACTGGTGTTCTAGTGAGTTGAACCCATAAAATCTTTTAGGGTCGTCTAATGACCAACTATTGCGTATGCTCATACGTTCCAACCAGGCCGCCGCAATAGGAGTATCTCTCAGTTTAAAACGTAAACTTATAGGATCGTGATTGCCCAGTTCTAACACAAGATGAGTCATAGTACAATATATAGTAGATATAAATAAAAGTCAAAAAAACAGGCACCGAAGTGCCTGTATAAAAGAGTCGCCGGGCTAGAAAAACTTTAGCGACTCTATTTGGGATAAACCCAAAATCTTACTTGGCATTGATCTGAATTTGAAAGCCAGCTTCTGCAGCCTCATCGGCTTCATACTCTGTATTCACAGCATACAAAAACATATCACCATCCCAAATCTCGTACATATCGTTCCTTAAAAAATTGCATTGGCCGCAGCAGCAACGTTCCATGCACTGAAAAAAATGTTTACCCAGCCTAGCGTGTTGTTTCCGTTTTCAAAGTCACGTTTGGCCCATTTGAGCATGAGCCATGTAAGAAAAATATTTAAAATGACCCAGCCACTCATTATATCACCGCAATCAAAAAAATCAACAAAGCTACCACAGGATGTCCAAACAACAAGGCCATCATGGCTAGTATGGTGCCAAAGAAGGCCTTGTCGCTGTCCATCTTAGTCCCCAACACGCATACATGTAGTCTCTGCCAGTCGCTTCCAGTTGCCTTCGCTGAGTTTGCGCAGATCGGCAATCTTCAATGCCATACGCAAACTCATCTCACGCAAACGAGTCTGATTCTTTTCCATGAACTCAAAGATTGCATCTTGAGTTTCAGTCTCAAACTCATAATCCTTAAACAACACACCATCTTTGGCAATCTGCTTGATGCGCAAAATCTTGTCACGCATGGTGTCTAGAGTCAAGTCCAAGTAGTGGCAGCGACTTTGCAGTGCATCCAAGTGATCCCGCAGCTTCTGCGATTTCATAGTCTCAAACTTCAAGTTAGTGATAAAGATCACACTGCCTTTGAACTCAAAACTGTCTGGGATGCCTTCACGACGCAGTGTAGAACTCTCGCTCAACCAAGAAATTTTACGTTTCTTGCCAGAGTCCAATGCACCTTTCAGCAAGTTCAGTGCAACGTCATCTACAAGAATGCTGTCGCAGTCATCAAACACCAGCACACAGTTTTCGTCTGAATACTTGTAAAGAGTTTGATACAAGCCAATAGGAGTAGCACTGCCTTTGACAACTTCTGCACGAATACGCTTGCCTGCAATGCGATCAAACAATGTGGCTTTGTCAATTTCTTGTTCAACACCAAAGCTCTTGCCTACGCCTGGAGGGCCACTTACGATCATGGCACGGATACCGCCGTCGATCGCAGCACGGGTCATTTCTGTGAGAATTTCAAAACGCTCGCGGATACGATCCATTGCAGCTTGTTCAGTTTCTGCCACAAAAGACGTCACAGGTACCGCGGGCGTATGCACTGTATCACCATTTATCATTTCATAGTCAGTGATAGCATCAACGCGAATGCGAACAGCAGCAGGGCAGTTGGGAAAGTTCCCGTCATTTTGCACTGTCACAAAGCCGCCTTTGGCACCTGTTTGAAACCCGTTAATCAGCGTGAAGCTTTGATTTTTAACAGACTTGCCGCGGTACTCGCCGCGAATAATACGAATTGCACTCATGGTTTCTAGCCCCGTTTTGTTAATATGTTACTATTGTAGCAGTGGTTGAATTACCAGTCAACTCCTTTTTACAGGATTTTTCCAACTTTTTTGCAAAAACTGTGGGTTTTTTGCCACACTGTTTAGCAGTGTTTTTGTTGGTATCTTTGTTGACATGCAGATATTATAACGCAGATTGCATTAGTGGTCAATGATCATAAAAAAACCCTACAATCTGTAGGGTTGTTGTGTGGTGTATTAACTTATACGGGTGTGCTATTCCCTACAGGAACTGTGTCGTTGAATTTTTGAATATAAGCACCAAATGATACTATTTCACCTCTGTAAATAAACATGCAACCTGGGCCAGTTTTACCAAAATTATCATCAATGTTATATCTGTCAGATATAACATTGCCGTTAACTAATGGTTGAGTATCTATATTGTAAAGTACGAATGTATTTGCATTTCCCGGAATAGCAATGTACTTAGTAGGATCAGTGGGATCTATTTCAAAACTAATACAGTAATTTGAATAAATGCCTTGCAAGCATATATCTCCACCAGCACAAGTGAATTCCATCGGAACATTAATTGAATCATCTGTAGTGCCAGGAGCCCAATCGGCAATATCAAGATCAAACACAGCTTCCGAGTACGGTGTTAATGTACTCAAAACCTGAGCCGGAAATGAATCCAAAGTTTCAGCCAAATAACCTGAAAATACTTCGTTACCATTGGCCATAATGGTCACTAACGCTTGCCCAAGACTGCCATCACAGTTACTAACTTGAAATCTTGCTTTTAATGTTTTAATACTCATTCTGATATCTCCTGATAATGTATTTATCTCAACACCAGTGTTTTTTTATTACAATATCGTCGGCTTCGTGCGGTTTAGGATCTCCATGAAATACTAACACACTGTTGCCGGGTGCAAGTATAGTACCACGCCCAGGGCGATTATAAGTTCTATTTTTAAAATTCATTCCGCCATCTAATGCAGTCCATCTCCAACTTACAATTCGGTCTGAATCCATAAATTGGCGTTTTTCTGGAGCAATTACTGATGTAAGATATTCCTGATCACCACCGTGTTGATATCTGCTGATTATTTTGTTAGCACCATTTTGTTCAAAGTTTGACCACACATGAGACCATTTGGTAGTGTCCCAATACATCACAGATGAGTTCATATTTTGTATATCTGATTTCCATAGCATTCTGAAATCTCGTATGGTCCAAAAATAAAATGGGCTGAGATCCACAATCCAATCTATATTGTCAACAATTACAGTATCTAGATCAAAGTACAACAATTGTCCTTGATGGTGTACTGGATTGAACATTTGCATTTTGTACCACCAGCTGCGTTTGCGACCACTTATGCCTGTCCATTCTGTCAAATCATGTTTGACCATATGCGGTGGCACTGGTCGGCTGGGTTCTGTATACACATGCAATCTCACGCCACGTGTCAAATGGCGACTCAACATGCTGTGTAATTTTTCTACGTAAACCCAATCGTATCCATTACCATGTATAACACAGGCACAATCAACAGGTCCAGTTGTGTCAGACACAGTAGGAGCAATATATCCAGGTAGTTTTTTTGCTCGATGTGCTGCTCTTTCAGCACGGTGCCTTTCTTTTTCTTGTTTTTTAGATAGTTCCTGGTGATATGACATATGTAATAATTATCTGTTGGCCCCGAGACATAAATATCTTTAATGATACCTAAAATTATACACCATGTGTGGCCCGGTGCTGACCCATTTAGAAAAAAGTTTCACTCATGGCGTAATAGTTGGATGAAGGAACATCCCGATTGGACATTTCATTTCTGGCGGTTGGACAATTTACCCAACCATATTAATCCTGACGTAAAACAAGCTGTAAACGATCCTGGGTTTGCATTGTGCCCAAAATCAGACATGATAAGATTTGAAATAGTGAGATTGTTTGGTGGCATTTATGTAGATACTGACATGGAATGTCTTAAATCATTTGAGCCATTTCTCAAGCACTCGTTCTTCACCGGGCACGAAGATGATCAGCGCAGGATATGCCCTAGTGTGTTTGGAGCAGAACCCAACCATCCTATATTAACTCAAATGTCATTGACCAGTGTTGCCAACTCCCAACGTTACGGGTATGAATTGTGTAACACACAACCACACAAATATACTAGTGTAAAACCCTTTACTAAAATAGTACGAGCACACATAGCACAACTTACCGAGCCTGTTGATGCTGCCGGGGTTGAATTGATCAAGGTATACGATCGAAATTACTTTTATCCTGTTTATTACAATGAAAAACATCGATTAACAGAAGAGACTCCCGAATCTTATGCCAAGCATCACTGGACTGGTAATGACCCTGACGGCTGGACCAACGGGCCAAAGTTTGCTTGATCTGACCACCATTGGTAGTGTTTGATCACTGCCATTACATTGTTGGGATATGGGTAATCAACATAATCAGTCTTGCATTTATGATTGATAGCTTGGTCGGGATTTCCAGTTTTAAATGATGCCAACACTTGGTCAGGATCTCTGTATTGACTTTCAATATTGCTGATCACTTTGCTTTGTATCCGCGTGTCATTTCCCATCCAAGTCCAATGCCATCCTGCAATGCCTGGAAATTTTGCACAATGAGCTCGATTTTTTCTTTTGTGCTGATCACCTTTGTACAGTTGTTGAGGGTTTTGAATCATGTGTTTTTTTGCTATCACATGTCCTTGCCAAGTCCTATAGGCTTTTTGGTCAAGACGATAAATGAACATATCCAAGGTGCAGCACACAGGTTGATTGGTTTTGTTGATTAACTCAACAATGTCAGCCAACACATTAGGATCAAGTATCTCGTCGAGATCACTGTGTATTACGATATCGTCGAGGTCTAGTAGATCTATACCTTGTTGTAGACTGGCTCTGCTAAAATTTTCACATTGCCAATCTCTATAGTCGCTGGGTATGTCAAGACAGATCACATGGAATTTGTCGCCATATTTTTGTTTATATGCGCTGAGCCGTTGTGAGAAATAATAAGGTTTAAGTTTCCCACTCCAGGTCCTATTGCCTTCAAGTATGATCCAACGATCAACATAGTTCTTTGAAAGATCTAATCTTAGATCTAACATATCAAACTCATCGTTAAACATAAAAGAATCTGCTATCATAATTTGTAAATTATCTGATAATCATCGTGAATAGGATATATTCTTTTTTGCTCAAGATATTCAAATATTTTACGACCTTTACCTGCTCGTTGATTGGTTTCAATTAATCTTGAATTATCATCTATGGCCACTATTACACCTGGCTTTAAAAAAGGTTCTATAACAAGAAATTCTTGAAGATGATGTTCAGCACTAGGATTATCATCGTGCCATGTAACATCATAGCTGTCTAGATAAAACAAGTCTACTTGATCAAGATCAGGCTGTTGTTTTAGCCAGGCCACACTGTCTGAACATTCTGCTCGATGATAAACAGGATCAATGAATGCATTAGCGGCATCTACTGCGTTTTGATTTATATCCACGCTGCGAACTGATCCACCGTGATGTTTGACAAAGTCTGCAAACAACACCCCGCTGTTCCCGTCTTTCCAGTTATTAGGTTGGCGTGTGCTACCTGTTTCGATGATTTTAAAATTATTGTTTTTGATTTTTAATAGCTCATGTAACATGATCTCAAATCCGGCAGCTCGCTGATACAGACCAGTGACCAGGCCGCGTTTTTTAGCACTGACATTGATATTTAAAAAAGGTTTGTATTGATGTTCAAATCTCTCAGACCATGGTTTCATAATAAGTCTTTCTTACACAAAGTTAATAGTATCAGCATACAACTGCCGTGGATCATTTTTGACCAATTCCGCCCATTCAATCATGGAATCTATACTGAGGGTTTTTCCTTTGTTCAATGCATAGGAATTGCTAAACAAGCGGAAAAAATCATCAAGGTAATGCATGTCAAAATTGTTTTCTGCCAACAGCACAGGACAAAACTCTAAAATCACCAAACAGTCTTTGGGTAGATTTTTCATAGTGTTTGCAGCACCATCTAATACATATGGTTCCCAGCCCTGCACATCCATTTTTATAGCACGTATTTCGCTGGCCCGATCACCAACTATGGTGTCTAATGTGATCTGAGGTACAGCAATAGATCCAGCAGATGACACTCTAGTGTCTCCAAAATTGTCTGGATTATAGTTGATAGTTACCGTGGATTCTGAATCTCCTAGTGCTGCTTCAAACAAATGTGCAGAGGGGCAGTTTTGTTTCAGTACCTGGAAGTTCCTGGGATCGGGTTCAAACGCAAACACTTCAGCTTGTTTAAGTTCAGCCATTTTGCTATACCATCCGATGTTGGCACCTATATCAATCACAACATCTCCAGGGCGGATATGATCCATCCATATTTTTGTTATGTCACTTTCCCAGCCATTGTGCTTTAGTATTTTTCTGCTGACCATTCGATCTTCTTTAGGATCATGTATATAAAAATCAAAATTTAAGTCGTGACAGTTGAGATTAAGTTTGTGCATATGGGATATTTTCAAATAACAGTCTCTGATCAAACTCTATTAAAGAAAGATTCAGAGTTGGTCGACGGCCCACATATCTTGGATATTCTCTCCAGGAATGACGTGGAAGATTGTGTAAATCATTGACATTATCCATTCTGTCGGGCAGATAGAAAAACCCATTTACTCCGCAAGTGTCCACAGTGAAAAATTCATAACCAAATTGTTTGGTCAGTTGTTGATATGCACTTAAACTGGCTCCGCAGGTTGCAATTTTGTATTTGTGCAAATTGGGATGCACAGTGCATATCCAGTCAGCTCCGTAATAGCTCAAGTATTCCAAGCACATCACTGCCGGGCGGAAATTGTAATTGTATAAGAGATCTTTTAATACCCAAAAATCAAAACTGTCAATGTCTAAACTAAAAAAGTCCGGAGTGCGTGTGGGCCAATTTCCTACCAACTGGTCTAATTGCCCCAATGTCACATTACACACTCTATGATCATAGTCAGAGTGAACCCATCTTGGTTGATTCATGTCATGCCCGATACCATTGTAACCGCGATTCTCAACAAGGTTACGAATCATGTTTTGTTCACCTGTTCCTGATCCAATTTCTATAGCCCAATGATTGGGATTCTTAACATGTGAGCATAACAGATCAATTATTCCATCTTCTCGGTGTTGTGAACTAAACTGTGATTCGTATGGGAGGAAATCTTCGTCGGGATAATGCATGATATTTTATTTACCGTTATGTGTGCCGATAAATATTTCTATGGACACTATGAAAATTGTAATCGTTACAGGTGGATTTGACCCCTGTCATTCCGGACACCTTGCCTACTTCAAAGCAGCCCGCACCCTGGGCAATTGGCTAATTGTAGGTGTTAACTCTGACGCATGGCTTACTCGTAAAAAAGGTAGGCCATTCATGCCTTTGAGCGAACGTGTTGCACTGGTAAGCAATCTTGCCATGGTAGATGAAGTTGTTACCTACGATGACTCAGATGGTTCAAGTTCAGATGCTATCCGGGTAGTTCGTGCCAGATATCCCAATTCTGATATTGTGTTTGCCAATGGCGGTGATAGAACACAAGAAAACATTCCCGAAATGAGTGTGCAAGATTCCCGCTTGGAGTTTGCATTTGGTGTAGGTGGTGAAGACAAAAAGAATAGCAGCAGTTGGATCTTGGAAGAATGGAAAAAACCCAAAACAGATCGTGCGTGGGGATATTATCGTGTTCTGCACGAAGTTGGACCACATGTCAAACTCAAAGAACTAACGGTGATGCCCGGGCAACGACTCAGTATGCAACGTCATGAAAAACGTGCTGAGTTTTGGTTTGTAGCCGAAGGTGAAGCTACTGTATACACAGTAGATCCATACAGCACAGACTATGATTTACTGGCCAGACCTGCTCGGCATCAACATACCTGGATTCGACTAGGAGAATGGCATCAGCTATGCAACGAAACTGATCAATTGCTTAAACTAATTGAAATCCAATATGGTGAAGATTGCATAGAAGAAGATATTCATCGCAAATGAAAAACATCATACCAGTGTTTGTAGGGTACGATCCTAGAGAAGCTATTGCATATCACACCTGTGTGAATTCAATCATACGCAACAGTAGCAAACCTGTGGCCATTATACCATTAGCATTGAATCTTTTTAAAGATTATTCTGAAACACACACTGATGGATCTAATCATTTTATATACACACGTTTCCTAGTACCGCATTTGATGCAATATCGTGGCCATGCTATCTTTATAGATGGTGATATGATTGTGCGTGGAGATATTGCCGAGTTATGGGAATTGCAAAACAGTTACATGGATGTGCAAGTTGTCAAACACAATTACGAAACACGCATGACTGAAAAGTACCTTGGCAGCAAAAACGAAAACTATCCACGCAAAAACTGGAGCAGTGTGATGTTGTGGAACTGCAATAGTTTTCCCAATCGTAAACTAACTCCAGAATTCATTGAAAAATCTACTGGTGCCGAACTGCATAGATTTACCTGGCTTGATGATGACCGCATAGGGGAATTACCTGCTGAATGGAATTGGTTGGATGTAGAATACGAATATAATCCATCGGCAAAATTAGTTCACTTCACACTAGGAACTCCTTGTTTTCATGAATTTGCCAATCAAGGCAATTTCTCAAATGAATGGCATCGAGAACGTATCTTCACTGAACACTGTCAACAGAGAGATATTGCATGACTATTGATAGTAAAAACTTTGATATAGATTGTTTACATTCGGCTCAAGTCATTGACTGTAATAACAAAAGCAAACGTCCCCAGCGGCACAGTCATTTAAATCATGCACTACAAAAAGTCAAACTAGCTGGTCATGTGATGGAATTTGGAGTATATCAAGGCACCACACTGAAAATTATCTCAGATTATTTTTGCAATCAAACTGTGTGGGGATTTGATAGTTTTGAAGGATTACCTGAACCTTGGTTTATGAAAAGTTCGCAATCAGGGCCTCGACACCCAACTGGAAAATTTGCATTGGACAAAGAAGAACTGCTATTTGTTGCAAACCAGTTTGCGAAAAGAAACGTAAAATTAATACCTGGATGGTTTAATCAGTCTATAGTTCCTTGGATGAACACCAATCCCGGAGCAGTATCATTCTTACATATAGATTGTGATCTATACAGTAGTACACTAGACATATTAACTTTGTTGAATGATCGTATTGTTCCTGGTACTGTGATAGTGTTTGATGAGATGTATCCTTGGAATAATTTTGATCAATACGATCTCTGGGAACAAGGTGAATTTCGAGCATTAAGCGAATGGATTAGTAATCATCAACGTACTTTTCGCACATTGTATCGCAGCCAACATCAACAATGCAGCATTGAGGTAATATCATGAGCAGTTGGGTTTTTCTCAGCAAAGGCGGCCAGGACGAGTATGTAAACATGCTGGCCCACAGTGCAAAAATGAAATCAACAGATAGCGATTACTTTGATTATCATTATGATGTAGCAATAGACCGTAATCAGCTGGTTCTGCGTGGCATTCTCAAACACAAGATAATGAAACAATGCCTAGCCGATGGCAACAATTTTTACTATATGGATTCAGGATATGTCGGAAACAATCTAAGTAGAAAAAACATTCAAGGCATCAAGCAATATCATAGGATTGTGCTCAATGACTTGCAGCATCGGACTATTCGTCAACGTCCTAGCGATAGATGGGATTTACTGGGTATTACCCCAGATGCTCGACGATCAGGATATAAAATTATAGTAGCAGCACCAGATGAAAAACCTTGCAGGTATTATGGCATTGATCAGCAACAATGGATTCAAGATACTGTGGCTGAAATCAAAAAGCATACAGATCGTCCAGTGGAAGTTCGTGAACGTGCAGCATTGCGCATAGATAGAGTAATGAATCAACCGTTGAGTCAGGTTTTGACACAAGATGTGCATGCGTTGGTAACATTTAACAGTGTTGCAGCAGTAGAAAGCATATTGTCCGGTGTTCCTGCATTTGTCATGGCACCCAGTCATGTGGCAGAACCAGTGGCCAATCGAGAGTTATCTAAGATAGAAAATCCTTTTTATCCAGATCAAGACTTGTTGATGGCGTGGTGCCACAGCATGGCATATGGACAATATCATGTGCGCGAATTAAAAAATGGTATAGCATTTAGAATGATGCAAGAAATATGAGAGTTATAAGTTACACAGCAACCTTGCCCAGAAAAGAGCAGTACACTGCCGAGGGTCTAAAAAATGCCACTGACAAAGTCAACACATTAACGTATTTTGCTCAAGGAGTAAATGCGCAAGGTGACCAAGGTATTGTTGAATCTAACATGGTTTATCAACCCAGTGAAGTAGCAGTTATATTAGGATGGGTACACGAGCACGGCAAGACTGCTGCACATTTGCAATTTCGTCAAGAAATTCTTGATGGGCAACGTGAATCTGGTGGTAGGACTATTATAGCAGACAGCAATCTATTCCTGTATAAAAACAAACAAAATCCCGGATATTGGTTACGTTACAGCTACGATGGTATATTTGCCAACACTGGTGAATACTGTAATCAAACTCCTAATCCTTTTAGATGGGATCAAATTCAACAACATTCAGGATTAGATTTAAAGCCCTGGAGAACCAATGGAAATCATATCTTGTTGTGTTTGCAACGTGATGGTGGATGGAGCATGGGCGGGTGGGATGTAATAGATTGGGCTATCAAGACCATAGTTGAAATACGCAAGTACAGTGATCGACCCATACGCATTCGTCCACATCCAGGAGACAAACGTGCATCAAAGTATTGTGATCGATTATTAAAATTATGTCAAGGACGTCGTTTAATCAACATTGAAATAAGTCAATCAACATCATCGTTAATGCAGGATTTTGTTAATTGTTGGGCAGTTGTAAATCATAACTCCAGCCCAGGTGTGGCAGCAGTAATAGAAGGTATTCCTGTGATACTAACAGATGCAGAACGTAGCCAAGCACGTGATGTGGCCACAGTAGGTCTACATTTTATAGAGAATCCAGCAATGCCTGATCGTCAGACCTGGATAGAACGCATCAGTCAGTTTCATTGGAGCCATGCAGAACTACAGTCAGGTGCGTGTTGGCAACACATGAAGAAATGGGCAAAAAAATGATACAAGTAATAACCAGTTTTAATCAACTTTACCACGATCTAATTGGTAAAGATTCGGTCAGCAGTTTTCTAGAACATTGGCCTGCCAATCTCAAATTGACCTGTTATGTAGAAGGATTTCAATTGCCCAATAATGATCGTGTTGTTCAGATTGAATTTTCTAAATTAGATCCAGACTATGATCAATATCAACTGGATACTTCGTTGAATCAAAGCATGAAAAAGTTTGCCAAGAAAGCCTACAGTTTCATGCATGCCATGCATCACAGTACTGCTGAATGGATTGTGTGGTTAGATGCTGATGTAATCACTGTGAAATCATTGCCAATTGAACTATTACAAAGAGTATTATGTCCAGATCATCTAGCCATGTACATGGGTGTAACATACTTCACCGACAAGAGTGGAAATCCAGGCCAATGGTTAGTTCCTGAGACTGGAGTGTTTGCAGTGAATACTCGACACAAAGATTTTGCTGCGTTTAGAGCAGAGTATTGTAGACGTTATCACGATCGTGATTATGCAGATCTACGTAGATACTATGACAATGATGTGTTTGGTGCTGCCTTGTTGGCAGTGCCTAATGCTGCTGTATTAGATCTATGCGCAGGATTTACAAAAAGTTACAAAACTCCATTACGTCACACTGTGCTAGGTGATCATCTCATACATTACAAGGCCAAACATTCAAAGGCCGAATACGTGCAAGGTGACGTAGATGGTATCTGTGTGGCCGACAACGACTGATTAGCTAGTCCAATACTTTTCGCTTCTAGGACGTATGAGATCTTTGGAATTACTGCGTCCAGTGGTTTTTCTATTGCCTTTGAGGTGGTCTAAATGTGCTCCCCAAACTGTGTTGATCAGTGGATGACCTTCACCTTGGATCAATCCTTCACTCCAGTTTAATACTTGCCATTCAGGATGTGCAGCTTTGACTTCTTTACGAGTCTCGTCAAACACCCAGCAATCATTCCATTCAGCCATGGTCATAAGGCGTCCTGAATCATATGCTAATTGAAACTCAGCAAGCCATTTGCGAGTGATTGGGTTTCGCAGATTCATTCCGTACAACCCACATTCTGAGAACTTCTTTTCTCGTCCTAAGTATGCTAGACCCACATCAGATGGCATTTGCAGCAACAAAAATGCTTCATTAAGTCCAGTATGACATATCATATCAGCATCCATCCAAAATAGCACATCAGTTTTGCAGTTGGCAGCAGCATGAAATACAGAATAGGCTTTGTGGCTGAATCGAATGGCATCCCAGCGGAATCCAAGTCCGGGTGCTTTGCCTTTTTTATCTGTAGGACCAGTTGCTACTTCACCACGAGCTCTGGGATCCGAACCCCATCGTTGCTTGAACGCAACAATTTCCGGACTTGATGCATGTAGATCTCTCACATGCAAATTACAATCCGATTGTGTGATTGTGCAATTTTCCGTATACACATACAGATTAACTGCTTTTGGCCAATTTTGTAAAAAAGTATCAATCATTCGGCTGGCGTACTTGTCGTAACCTTCTTGATTGAATGTAGTAACTACTGCATATTTTGTCATGGGAGTCCAGTTTTGAATAACTATTTAACACAATATCATGAACATCAGTATTTTTACTAAATTTGGTGCCCTTAATTCAGGGCCAGTATTTGAAGCATTTCGCAACGGTTGCAAAAAACATCGTATACGTGTGACTGAGCACAACACATCAGCAGATGTAGCAGTGATCTGGAGTCAACTATGGACAGGACGTATGGCTCCTAACAGGGCAATATGGGACGAGTTCTCTGCGTCTGGCCGTCCAGTGATTGTGTTAGAAGTAGGACAATTGAATCGTGGCGTGACTTGGAAAATGGGTATCAATGGTGTAAATGCTCGTGCCTGGTTCGGCGAAGGGATTGAACCTGGTCGAGCAAAAAAACTAGCAATGCGATTACAACCCTGGCATCAAGGCGATCATATCTTGATAGCCATGCAACGCACTGACAGTGAACAATGGGCTGGACTGCCTCCTGCACAACAATGGTTGGATCAGACCATTGCCAAGCTGCGTGAACATACTGATCGTGCTATTGTAGTAAGACCTCATCCTAGGCAAAAACTACAACCAAAGATGGGCGTGAAGTTTCAAACACCACTGTCGTTGCGTGGAACTTATGATGAATTTGATTTCAGATCAAATTTAAACAATGCCTGGGCGGTGGTTAATGAAAATTCAGGTCCTGGTAGTCAAGCTATTATAGATGGTGTGCCGGCATTTGTAGGTGCATACTCAATGGCGGCCCCTGTGGCCAACTTAGACTATGCTCAAATAGAAAAACCACACATGCCTGATAGAGCAGCGTGGTTAGATGATTTATGTCACACAGAGTGGACTCTGGGAGAGATTGCTACCGGTGCACCAATTGGAAGATTGCTAGGTAGATTGCAGTCTAGCTAAATCAGCATCCACCATGCTGCGTATCATAGTGGCAAAATCAGTACGCGGTTTCCATCCTAGTAAATCTCTAGCCGAAGTTGAATCACCACATAGGCTATGAAGTTCAGCAGGACGTTTGAATCTAGGATCTGATTTGATCATGGATTGCCAATCATCAATGCCCACATGACCAAATGCAATGTCACATAGTTCTCTGATGCTATGCTGTTCACCTGTGGAAATAACGTAGTCTCTGGCTTCTGGTTGTTGCAGCATCAGCCACATGGCTTCTACAAAGTCGCCGGCAAACCCCCAATCTCGACGTGAATCAAGATTGCCCAATGTAATAGATTTTTCTAATCCTAGTTTGATACGTGCAACCCCGTCAGTTACTTTGCGGGTAACAAACTCACGACCGCGTAATGGGCTTTCGTGATTGAACAAGATACCTGAGCAAGCATAGAGACTATAACTTTCACGAAAGTTTATGGTCATCCAATGACTATACAGTTTGCTGACTCCATACGGGCTGCGGGGGCGGAAAGGTGTAGTTTCTCCTTGCTGCCCAGCTTCTGTGGCGTTACCAAACATTTCACTTGTGCTGGCTTGATAAAACCGTGCATTGGGGTTGTGAGTACGAATAGAATTGAGCAAATTCAGTACTCCAATTGAGTTCACTTCTGTTGTGAGTTTGTTGAGATCCCAACTTGAACCTACAAAACTCTGTGCTGCAAGATTATACACTTCAGCAGGTTTAAGAGTTTGCATGAGATGATTCATGTTGTTCTCGTCAGTGATATCTCCAGTGACTAACTCAATATCGTTTTCTATCCCTAACCACTTGATATTGTCTAGGTTTGGGTTTGAGTATCGTTTCACAAGGCCATGCACATGATAGCCTTTTTCAACCAATAGCTTGGCAAGATATGGACCGTCTTGGCCGGTCATGCCTGTTATAAATGCAGTACGTTTCATAATATTATGTATCACAAACGTCAGTCATACTGTAATATCTTCCATGCCTGCGGTACGAAGTTTAACCACGTGGCCCATTTGCCATTGTTTGCTGTCTAGACCTTTGAGAATACCCAGCCAACGATTGCGCAAGTATGCCACTTCGTTAATTATGGTTTCATAATCAATTACTTCATCTTCACCTTCGGCATACTTTTCAGCATCTCTACTGGTAAGTGCGCGAGCATATCCTTCAAGATATTTCTTGTAATGTTTTCTACGTATCTTGCGCAGTTGTATGTTGAGATAGTTCAACACTGCCTCGACTTCCTGTAGCTGATTAAATCGTTGTTCTGTAATGCCCGGAAGAGCGGTGATGTTTTTTTCTAAAACACCACGTATCCTACAATCATTTTGAGCTGCTGCTAGTTCGGTTTCGTAGTATGTGATAAAATCTGGAATGGCTGAAAGATCAGCTACCACACGACTATACCACATTAGTTTTCCCAGTCGTCGGCGTGATAATCTTCTTCTTCAGCTTCATCATCCTCGTCCTCATAGCTCTTGTCATTGTCAAGGTATGCTGTTAGAGCACGTTTAATGTCTGAATCACCTTTGAATGCATTTTTGATGTCATCAACATCACAATCATTATCAACCAAGATTGCAACTATAGTTTCGGCTGCCTCATTTCGATCGACAGTATTTACATATCTCTTGAGTTCGGACCAGACTTCGCTAGCCACTGCTACTGCTTCATTCATTCTACTGTATCCTCCAGGGTACTTACCTCTTCTTTATGATTTCCAAAGTCTGCCATAGCACGATCCAAGCAGCCGTCCTCATTGGCCTCCCACTTCTTGCGGAACTTCTTGATGATCTCACCGTCGGTAGTAACAAACACTAAACTATTGCCTTCTTTCTTTAGCAGATTGCGTTTCTCCATGAGATCCACCATACCCGAATATGGGCTCATACCTGTTTCATACGGAATCTTGATCTGCACACCTTCAAAGGGCTTGGCATAGCGTGTTTTCATTACCTTGCAGGCAGCACGAATACCCATGACATCTGTGATCTTATTGCCGTCTTCATCTTCTTTGAGCTTGAGTTTTTTCATGGCCACAACAATTGAGCTGGCATAGATGAATCCTTGCCCGCCGGATATCTTATCATCTGGATCAAACATGTCTTGACTTGCATAAGTGTGATTGGTACAAACCAGTCCCACATTGTATGAACCAAACATGTTCACACAGTTACGCACCAAACTAGTAAGTGCTTTGGGCTTGCGACCAAGATCACCTTTCATCTCGCCTGCTTCAAACTGATTTACATCAGTGGGTGTAAGCAACATTCCTAGTGAATCAATTACAAACATAACTTTAGGACGATCAGCATCAGGTAGTGTCTTGTAGTCGCCCATAAATGTGGAGATTGTTTTGGCCACATCGTCAATCATTGCCATGCTTAGTTTAAGCAATTTTGAATCGCTGGTATCCACACCTAGTGCTTTAAGCCAATCTTCATCCAAAGCATTTTCGCTATCCACTAGCACTACATAGATGCCCTGTTCTTGTGCGTTCTTGATGATGTTACCAGAACAGATGTAACTTTTACCTGCGCCGGATTCACCAGCAAATACAGTGACCTTGCCCAATGGAATACCTCTATTGAAGTCTCCAGAGATCAAATAGTTCAATGCGTAGTTACCTGTGGATACCCAGTCTGTGGGATCGTTAAAACCAATACTCAATCCTTCGATTGATTTGGTAATTTCCTTTCGGAACTTGCTTACGTCAAATGGTTTTCCCATGATAGTTTCTTTCAATGTAAAATAATGCTGGCAAAGTTGTTTGCCCGTGAGTTATTATAAAGTATTTTGCGATACTCTGTCAAGTGTTTGTCTAGACCAATCACATTGGCGATAGGAACTTGTTTGGCCATAGGCCGGCGATTATGCTGATTGCACCATGCTAGAAATTCTGGACTAAACGCCACAGTCTCAGGCTGTTGTAGATTGAGATTGAAAGAGTATTCTAATGTCTCGTAGTTGTAATGATCTTGGCAATCAAGATTCATGTCAAAATATTCAAACTTGTTGTAAAGTTGTCGTCCCACATAGGTATATCCAAACGTAAAATTCATCTTGTTTTGATTGGATACCATAGATGTTTGTTGAAATGGATTATCAAACACTTCCCACTTGTCACCAGCATCAAAATTGATATTGTTAGTAAAAATTGATTCCAGTCTATGAACTGCCATGTTTACATCTTCGTATGGAAAAATGCGTCCAATGTGTTTCATGGCCACTGCTAATCTTGTTTCTACTATTTCGTCAGGAAACTGATCATGCAGTTGTTCTCCTAGTTTGGCAGCATTTGAGTTTTGACTAAATCTCAAATGATGTACCTGCACTTTATAATTTTGTGAAAATACCCATTCAGCATGTATACGATTAAGAAAACTTTGATCTAAGTATGTTTCTAAATTATCAGATTGTGGAAAATTGATACCAACAAGGTTATGAAGAACTTCGTTGGTATTTGATAGTGCCCAGTGAATGTCTGTTAACCCTTTGCTGACTTGTTGTGCTATTTTTTGCTGGTCAGAAAATCTATTTTGATTTTGACTAATTGATTTTTTTACAAAAAATTCAAACAACTCATGATTGTACGCAACCTCAAAAGGTATACTGTCACCAGTATTCTCAAATACTAAAGAAAATTTCATAATAGATAGACGCAAGCACTCGACCCGAGTGCTTGCAATACTGGTCAGTTACTTGGCGGTGCGTGAGCGTATCATGGCCAGGATGTCTTCGGCCTTTTTGCTGCCTTCTGCTGGCTTAGACACAGGTGCCGATACCACTGCTGGCTCGTCATCAAAGTCATTTGCCACCGGTGCGTTGGCTGCTGGCTTGAACGCTGGCTTAGCTACTGGTGTATCTTCATCCACATCTGCCGCGGCTGCTGTTCCAACTGGCGCACTCATTCCGGCTGGGCGGTAGTATTGGCCCCAACGTTCCGTATCAAATGGTTGGCCGTCCACGCTGGCTTCAAACATCTCTTTGATCACGTTGAGTTCCACCGATGTAGGCTTCTTGGGCAAGAAGGTGCTGAGATCAAACAAACCATATTTTTCAACTGCTGCTTGTTCAACTTCAGTAAGTGCAGACTCTTTACGTGCCCACTTGCTGGTGTTGTAATCAGCATAGCCGCCCTTTTGAGTTTTTGCAATACGGAAGTCTAGACCAGCTGTGTAATCAGTTGGCAAGTTTTCCAATTCTGGATCCATCAATGCACCTTTGATGATTGCAAAGATCTGAGGCCCAATCACAAACTTACGGATGGGATTGTCTGGAGTTTTGTCGTCAGCGAGCGGATTGTCGCGCACAAAACCTTGATAGATATAACTGCGTTTTTTCCAATACTTACGACCCATCTCTTCAAGACTCTTGTCTTTGAACCAAGGACGTACTTCAGTAAGAATTGGACAAGTTTCTCCCCACATTTCCATGCAAGGAACTTGTATCATAACTTGTTTGGATTCCATTTCTCCTTTGATGCCGTTGAAGGGCAGTCGAATCATGGCCCGTTCGGCCCAGAAGAATGTGTTTTTGTTGTTGCCATCCGGTAAGAATCGGAAGGTTGCGGCTTGTCCTTCATCCATGTTCCAGTGTGGATAAATTGAATTATCGCCTCCACCTGTGGATGTTTTGCCTTTGTTTTCTGCTGCCTGTAGTCTTGCTCGAATTTCTGATAAAGTTGCCATAGTTTTTTCTCCTGTAAATGCCTATGTAAAATGCCTATCTAATGATTTAGATTGTGTTGCCTGTGCCACAAATGAAAAAGCGCAAACACAGTGTAGTATATGCGCTTTCTGTCTCTGTGTCAATGTTATTTATGTCATTTGAGCAAACTCAATGATTTTATTCTTGCCAATTGTGTTTCGTAGATGCTGTCGGAGCATTCTGCCAGGCTGTGTACTGGACAGTAATGATTCTCCATAGTGTAATTGCATTCTTTCACAGGTTGTTGTGTTTCAAATGTAGATGGATCATCACCTTCTGCTACCGGTGCTACCGGTGCTACTGGTGCAACCTGATCTGGAGGAGGTGCTTCTACTGGCTCAGGTTGTACTGCTGGTTCCTGCACCGGCACTGGCTCAGCCACTGGCTCTGCTGGTTGTTTTAACGCACTTGACAGTTCAGCAAGTTCAGGTAGGCGGTCTTCGTTACGGTCAACCCAGGCTTGCACTAGTGGTACTGCATCTGCTGTAGGATCTTCTTGAGCCATTGCTGACAGTTGATCAAACAATACATCATCGCCGATCAAGTTGAACAATACATCTGTTACATCTTCTGCATCTGGTCCTAGTGGGCGCGGTTGACTCATCCACATTTTGAGTTCATCAATTTGTTCAGGAGTTTCAGGCACAGCCCATGTTCCTTCAACTAATTTACTTGCCCAAGATTCAAATATGTCAGCTTCTTTCATGGCTTGTGATTCTTTTTGTATACGTGCCAGCATAGGCAATGCTTGCTCTATTCTAGGATCAATACGTGTTTCAATAAACATTTCACGTAGGTCTTCCACAACCATGTCTGATTCAGTAACCTCTGCGGGTTGCCAGGATTCAAAATACTTCTCGTATCCACGACTGTTGGCCATGTATTTTAAATTTTGATTAAGCTGCTGGTAGTATTGATTGGTTTCTGTTACCAAGTTAGCCGCAGATCCTTCGTACACACGACCTTGTTGTGCTCTGCGGAACTGGCTCAAAGTATTAAGTTGACTTACTGTTTCAGATATGTGTTGTCCACGCAGATCGTAAGGATTGCCACCTTGACGCACATGTTCTACCATGGCTCGACCACCGGCTAGTTTACGGAATGGCAAACGGAATCGTTCACCCTCGGCAGTTTCAATAAACAAACTTTCCACATAGCGATAACGCTTGTCACCTTCTACTATGGGTTTGGAATGCTTGATCATGAGTCTAGCATCCGTTGGCTCACCAGAGTAACTGACCTTGCGTGTGCCGTAAAAACTTTCTGTCAGTGCTGCTTGACCAGCTATGGCATACTTGAGTCTGCTGATGTTATCCAAGCTGAATCCACCACGTACTTTACTGGTACGGATAGCAAAGTTTTTAAGTTGTTCCAAGAACCCTGTTTGCCCTGTTTCTGGATCACCATACCAGGCTTTTTTATCTTCTGGATCCATGGTACGACCTAGATTGTCACCAAAGTACACAGTCATGCCGCCATTTTGGTCCATCAGGATTACCATGGTTCCGTAGTTCTTACCAGTGGGTCCTACCCAATCAAAACTAAACATGTCTGCTTCGGAGACATCAGGAACTCCGCGATCGTTTACAGCGGGTTTGCCGGTCTTGGTACTGAGTGCGTCAACGTCAAAATCACGAGTGATTAAGAGATTGTTGAGTTCGCTTGCGATTGAATTTTGTGCCATATAGTATTTACCTCACCATTACAGAGATAAAGGGCATGGGTTCAATCACTTCTTCTCCATGATCTCGCATCTGTGTGCTTAATTCAGCATAGAAACTTTGCAGTATAGTAAGCATACGAACAGCTAATATAGTGGCCATTATAAGGTCGTCTGTTTCACCAATTTTGGCGGCATAACTTGTGCCATGTGCCACAAAGTTCTTAAGCTCGCTGATCAAGCTCTTGCTGTTAATGGTCATTCTCCCCGATTCTATCAGATTTTTCAATTTACTACAAGCAGCCAACTTGGTTTTGTTTGTGGTGTTAAATCCTTTGCGGAATCTACGTGTACCTGGGCCAGTGGTATCACTAAGAAAATATCCTTTGATGTTCTCTTCACCCCATTCAGCAATAGAAATCAATGCTGCTTCGCCAATGGTATTGTTTTCTACTGAATAGTAAATGCTTTTCTCATCGCCCACAGTATCATATATGTGTTTGATAATATCCTTTAAGATACGTATCTGCTCTGGAATAGGTGTTTTGTTATGTCGCCATTCACCAACTTGACGTGTGGTGTTGGCTTCAAATATCTGTATAGCGGCGGGGTCTCCACCTGTTCCCAAGCTGGGATCTAATGCCACAACGTACACTTGATCTCGGCGTATGGGTTCATACCAACGCACTTGCCCAGTCTTGTGTATAGGATCAATCCCAGTGAGATCTAACAATTTGGCAGGTGCTATTAAAGTCTCATCATTGATAATGAATTCACAATTCATCTCACGACGGAATCGATCATCGCCCAACTGCGCTCGCATATTATCGCCCCAGGCTTGATCACGATCTGGATGTTCTTCCCAATAGCTGCGATAGGCTTTGAATCCATTCATACCCAGCTCAGTGGGATTGCCATATTCATCTTCACATTTGTTGGCCCCTTTCCACAAGTAAGCAAACTGGTCCTCGTCTGAATTGGGGGTTGATGTGATAATAGCTTTACCACCTGTGGCCAGTGTGGGCGATATACTTGTCCAAAACTCTTTGGCAATAGTAGGACGCACATAAGCAAACTCGTCGGCGTACAGCAAGGTAATACTCATACCACGACCAGTTGTTTCAGTTGTGGTAGCTGAAACTATTCGGCTACCGTTTTCAAAGTCTATGGATCCTTTGTTGTAGTTTGTGGCACCTGCTCGTATGTGATCAGGGCACAACTCATAAGCAAATCTTATTCGTTGCATGATCTCTTGAGCGCCGGTGTATTTGTGTGCTGCTATCAAGATAGTGGAATCAGGTACAAACATAGCGTACCAAAGTATGTAACCTGCTGCTGATGTTGATTTGCCGGTCTGTCGCGGCATCATGGAGATTGAATATCTGTTGTGATGATATGTATCAATCAGGTTCTTTTGATATTCAAAAGGATGATACAGCATCTTGCCCTGTGTGGGGTGCTGGATATAGAAGAAGTTGTCCATGAAGTAGTGTGGCCCTGTATCAGGGTCAGCACATTTCAAAAATTCGTCTAGTTCTTCTTCGGTAAATTTCTGACGACGATGTGGTGCCTTGATCAGCACCCCTTCAATTGGTTTTGCCATAGTCAGTTAGTTATGCCGAATTTATTCAGATCGGCCTTATTCGGTCTAATTACACCAGCTTTGCTTTGCTTCGCCATAATACTCACGTGCAAATCCATTGGCTATCAACATACTGCGTAGGCTTTGTCCGTTTAGGATCACATCCCCCAACACACGCCCGCCATACTTGTCCCAATCAATCAATGCAATTTGTCTTGTAGTAGATGTAGAAATTACATTCTTGGTAAATGCAGACGCAGCTTCGCCGCGAGCAGCTTCTGAGGGGCATTCTGCACGGAATCCTTTTTCAGGTGTATCAACTCCATACACACGGATACTAAGTTCTTTTTTGAGTGGTGCAGGCAAAAAGTCTGCTTGGAATGCCACCGTGTCACCGTCAATCACTCGGGTGATCACAGCATCGTAAATCACGCTAGGACGTTGTTTGGGTTGTGCTATAACTAGTGCAGGCACGATCAGAAAGAGTAGGAATAGTTTTTTCATGTCATGCTATTTGATATGTGCCCGAGATATCAAAGTGTGCGCCTGCTTGCCAGGCGCCTGTGGCTGGAGTGTTGAATTTCCAAACTAGATCAGAGACGCTACCAGAATAATACAGTTTCATCACTGTAGGGCTGTCGCTGATGTCTGTGATGCCAGCAATATGGTATAAGGCAGGAGAACCAGCACCTGCTGTTTGATGCAGGCTGCCGCCGGCCAGTCTAAATGTGTTTATTGCTGGCGTGGGCAATGTTATCTGATATCCTGTGCTGCCAAAGTTGGTAACTCCTGTAAAATCAATATATACATGTATAAACATCAAAGGACCCATGCGCACATAGGATGCTGTGACAGTACCTCCAGCAAATGTACCCGATCCGTCAGTAAATTGCGGGTTGAATGTTGTGCTGCTGGTAACGCCAGATCCGTATGCGACCAAATTTAGATTTCCATTGACGTTGCCCACATAGATATCTTGTGTGAGTTGGTTGACTACTAATTCACTTGGGCGAGCAACGCCATTGTAGTCAGCAATGGTCTCTTGAGCATTGTCTTTCATTACTGCACGGCTTATGCCGGTGATATCATCATAGGGTGGTGGTGGATTTGCCATAGTCGTTTATTTAGCAAACATTGTTTAATGCTAGAATCCTAAAAGAACGCAAAGAAGTTTCCAGCATATCCGCCCACAGGCGCTGGCGGTGCAGTAAATATCCAGCCAAGATTGTTGCTGACATTGGTTGATGTTGTGCCTGCATACCACGCTGCACCGCCAGTGGCATTGGAATCTCGGATACTTAAAAAACCAACACTCACCGTGCCCGATGATTTGCTCAATGTGGCCCGAGTGGCTGCGATACTGCTGTTGATCGTGACCAAACTGCCCAATACCCCTGACAAAGTAAAATCAGCGAATGTCTGTGTAGAACTTGCTGTAAAAGTAATCGTGCTGGGTCTTGTGGTTGCTGTTAGATCAGCAAATGAATTATTGCCCGATATGGTCAATGCACCAGCACCGCCTTGATTCAGCGTTGAGAACGAACCGCTGCCGCCGGCAAATGTTTTTGCTGTGGCCGCTGTCATACTGATAATCAATCCACCGGGGTCAAACACTGCCACATTGTTGGTACCGTCAACCCCCACAGTGACATTGCCGTTTGCACTCACTATGGACACATTGCTTGTGCCATTGCTGATGTTGGACACATTGCCGCCGCTGCCACCTGAAATGGTAATAGTTACCGTATTACCCACGTTAGAAGCAACAACACCTGCACCTACAAAATTAAAACTGCTGACATTAGAGGTCAATAAAGACCCTTGATTAGACACAGAAATATTAGCAGTTGAATTGGCACCGCCACCGACCATTATACCGCCAGGTGTGTTACCGTTGCTGTAGTAGAACGCATTGGAAACAGGGTTCCACCAGATGCGTCCCTCTTGACCTACATAAGCAGCAGCATTGGCTTCAGCTTCTTGAACATTTCCCTGTGTGAAGTTATCACGACTGGTAAAAAGTTTTTGTATGTATACTGAATCGTTAGTATTGCCGGTACTCATTGTGGCTCTTTAGTCGTCTACGGAACCGTCTCCGCCAGCATCAACTTGTAAAAGAGACGCTATTCTGCGGCGCAGTTGATTCATATCATCCTCGCTGTGAATTTGCGTTGTAGAGTATTCCTGTTGTGTTTCTGCATTGTTGTTACTTTGGCTAAGACTCAAATGATGTGCAGGAACACAACCGTCTTGATCAGGAACATTTGGCGAGTAGATGTTGTTTACATCCACTGCTTTTTTTAATAGTTCTAATTTGAGTTGCAATGGTGGAACAAATCGTTGAGGTGCTAGATCACCTTCATTGCTGCCACTTTCCGCTGATGATTGTCGTTCCAGATCAATCACATCGGCCAAGTTTCTTAAAAGTTCAGCAATTTTCATAATATGATTACCTTGGATAACCGTTGAAGGCTTTTACAGGACTTTGATGATTTACCAATGAAGGCTCTAAGCTGTTTGGCGTGCTTACTTGTATTTTTTTACTAGGTAGTCCTGCCATTTTTAACGCTTGATCAATTACTGGTTCAACGGAATTATCAAACCCAGCCACAACTGCATGCTCGCCAAATGCTGTCTCTGCTGTCCAGACTGGCATGTTGGGGATTTTGTCTGTGCCAGCATCGCTTCTAGCACGGGCCATAGCTACACCAAATCTATATATCTGATACGGATCGGAGGAATTTACACCAGGCAACACAAACACATGATTCATAGGATCTGCTTGCTCTGACGGTAAATTTTTTTCTTCAGTAATAAACTCTCGGGCTCTCATCTAGGATATCCTTTGAATCCTTTTACAGGACTCACTGTGCTGGTGCTGGGTATTTCTTGACTGCGAAGATCACCTTTGTTGAGATCCCGGAAGTCAGTTCCTACGGCCTTGTAGGCCAGTTTCAACATGTCAGCTTCTATTGGTGTGTAAGGTGCAGCGATGTCATTCCTCCCAGCCCAGGATTCACCGTCTATGTCCGGAGGAGTGACTCCATCTGTGCTGGCCACTGCCATCATAACACGATTTAATACATACGCTCGATCTGCTACATCAGAAAATTTGTGTAATCCCACAGTGGCAAAACTTTTTGTTTTGCTGAGTCGGCCTACTTTTTGACCTTCTGATATAAACTCACTGGCTCGCATATTAGATACCGTTCAATCCTGCTGTAGCAGATGAGGCTGTGCCCAGTGCTGTGGCGCTGAATTCTGTTCCTGTGATGATGTTTAAATAGTTTCCTGCACCAACATAGTATTGTTGTACAGTATTACCTGGAACCACAATAGCGTTGGCATACAAGTTTCCCGTAGGTGTGGTCATTGTGGCATTTGCCACAACACCATTGGCCTGTACATAGGTCAACTGCACTACTGAAACTTGAAAAGTCACGTTTGCAGTAGTGGTAGAAATTTCCACTTTGTCTGTGGTCCAGGCCACATTGCTCACAGCGTTAACAACTTGAATAGCCATTATTTGTTATCCTTATTTAGATCTGACACATCCACAGGGCGGAACAGATTTGTGGTTTGACTGAACACTCCTGGAATCATAGCAGGTTGATTACGCACTTCTGAAGGGGTAGGTGCTGGCGGATGTCTTTCCGCCAGTCTACTCATGGTCTCTGCGTAAGTTTGAAATTGTGTGCTCATATTATCTAGAGATTCCAGCAATTTCCATCATACGGCGCAGTTCGTGATCACCTTCATATGTGTGTTGACGGTCTTCTTGGCTGGCCAACACTGGTACAGTTGATTGCCCTGTTGACTTAGGGCCATTTAACCCACCACTATACATCATAGCGTCATCTGTTCCTACTTCATCAGTGGGATAGTCTGGTTCGTTGTCTGTAGCATCAGTATCGCCATATGCTTCATTCATCTCATCGCATTCGCAATCTGAAGAACCGTATGCAGGGCATGGCTCGTCGCCGTGATCGTGATCCATGTCATGGATAGCATCCATTTCAGAATCAGTGTCAGTCATGCTATGAATATCACCACCGTGATCTTGAGAACCAATACCAGCTGATTTCAACAGCATGGCCAATTGCATTGCATCTTCGTCTGTGGCAGTAACTGTGAGGGTGTGTGCAGGACCGCCGTGACTGTCGTTGTTCATGCTCATGTTTATGCTCATGGATTCAGCAATCATTTTTTCAACTTCACGATTCAAGCTGTCGTAGATACCTTTTCCGTAACTTACACCGCCGCCGGACTTGGGTGCAGCAGCACCACTGGTTGCTACAGAACCAGAACTAGTAGTTTCATCTACTTCTTTCTTCTTGTCTTTTTTCTCGTCGTACTCAATATCTTTAGTAACTTTACGACCAGCACGTTCTGCTTTGTTATCTTCGCTGCCACGACGTTGGCCGTGAATGCCATCTTTTTCTTTTTCGTCGTACTCAATGTCCTTGGCTACTTTCTTACCAGCTTTCTCGGCATGACTGTCACGAGTGTCAGTTGACTCTTCTTCAACCGATTTCTTACGAGCCTTTCCACTGGAGTTGGGCTTGTCTTTTTTCTCGTCGTACTCGATATCTTTAGTAACTTTACGACCAGCACGTTCTGCTTTGTTGTCTTCGCTGCCACGACGTTGGCCGTGAATACCATCTTTTTTCTTTTCGTCGTATTCAATATCTTTGGCTACTCGACGTCCAGCACGTTCAGCACGATTGTCACGTTTGTTAGTGGATTCTTCGTCCATTTTCATTTCGTCGTCTTGCTGATTCTGCATGTAGTCATCCACCGCAGTCATCATGCTTTCAATTTTGGCCAACTTGGATTGAACCCATTCAGGCAAGTTGTCGTTGTCGCCAAGAATCTTTTCTAAGGCCATTGCATGACGCACAACAGTTTGGATACTGTCTTTGGCCATTGAACCTTCTTGATCGTATTCACCCTGATCTTCTGGATCCATGTCACCTTCTCTGGTCATTAATTTGGATTTCCCAGTATTGATTTTGGCACCAATCTTTTTACCCATTCCGGCACCAACTGTGCGTCGGCCAGCTTGTCCACTTCTTGGCGCATCATCAGCACCCACATCATGGCCAGCACCGCTGTAACTCTTGCCTGCGTGATGACGGGTCACACCTGGGCGGGTGGTATCAATTCTACCACCTGTGCTCGATTTGCGGCTAAAGGGATCGTCATCCATGGATCCTTCATCCATGTCACGAGTGCGACTTTGGATGGCTTTTTTCATGGCATTGGCTGCTACATCGCCTAACATTTCGTCAACTTCTTTTTTGGCGCCAACAATCTTGTCGGCAAAAGTGATCTTGTCCACAGGAGGTGCTAGTTTAGCAAATCTCTGTTGATTGGGTGTCATCGGCATGCCACCTTCTTTCATTGCAGGATTAGTTGGTCCTGGAGTACTAGGACTCCAACGCTTGCCTTTGTTTGGGCCTGACGTTACAATAGGATATTGGCCGTCTTTGCCTTTTAGAGGAGGCGCTGTAGCACCATCTGGATTCATTGGAGCCATACCTTGCTGGGCCTCTCCTATTTCAAGTTCGCCACGGCGAGCCATTCGGTTTTGTAATTTATCCAATTGGCCTGACTTTAACCGACTGTCAAGTTGTGGCAGCATTTGGGCAAGAACAGCAGTATCCATTTCAATATCGAATCGATCTGACAGTATCTTTTGCCAATTTAATATTCTTCTCTTCTGTGGTGTTCCCAGTGGAGCCATGACTACTGCTTTTAGATATGCCATTGCTAAATCTGTTTTGTTTGCTCCCATGCCTTCCGCCACACCTTGTTCTCTCACTGGATATTGTTTACCACCAACTTGGATTTTTTCACCAGGTTGAATACCATCTCTTTTGGCATCAACCACTGCTTTGCTAAAAGCGTTGCCTTCGTCGGTCACGCTTTCTTCAGTAGGGTGACGCAGTTTGTTCAACACAGCACCTGCCACACGCTTACCAGCTTCTGCACTGCCATACTTCTTGGCAGCACCGGCAGCAATCTTGCTAAAGTTTTTGCCTGGCTTGCCAATGTCTTTACCAGCAGCAGCTTTCTTAGCTGAATAATCAGCAGCAGCTTCTGTCAACTTGCTCTTGGGTGCAGGAGCAGGTACTGAACCCTCTCTAAGCTGTTGCTTATCAGCCAAGTCGGCCATCTTTTTGTTTAAATCGTAGAAAAAATAATCGCTCATGGTTTATCCTCTTGGTGTTGCGAAAGTAGCAGGCCGTGGCATGCGTTTGACGTCAGTCATTGGACTCTTGGTGTCCTGCTTGATGTCATTGGTGGTTTTTGCTGGAGGTGTTTTGCCGCCGGCTACTGTGAAATCAGAACGATATGCATTTTGCAATACCGAATGCTGATATGGATTACCAGAGTAATCTTTCTTCAATTCTTGCTGTTCAGCATCAGGTGCAGGATAATCGGTATCAGCAATCAAGTCCTTGTTTTGTGCTCGGATGTCTGTGATCTCTTTATCAATGCTATCTGAATATGATTGTGTTAACAATCGGATTCTGTTGGGGCTAAATCCCAACAGCTGAGCCAGTTGTTGCACTTGTGGTTCGATAGCTGGATAACGAAAACTTACATCTACAGATGTTACCATGTCATTTTCTGCTTCAGGAAAATCCTTTAACAGTTTTTGTACAGGGGTAGTTTTCTTGCTTGACATTTTTACAATGTCAAACTGCTCAAGTTTTTGTTCGAGATCTTTGATAAAGGTAGGCGGCACATCACCCAGGATTTTGATCCTGTAGTCATATGTTCTTTCCGATTCAGCGAGATATTGGTGGAATTTTTTCATATCAGTGTCCTATGTGATATTTAGCCTTTTTTGGCATTTGTCTTTCTATCGCCTAACAATCTATCCAATAGTTCGTTACGATCTAGCACATGTCCATGGCCCGGCTGCGGTGCTGCTGCACCACCATCAGCTTGTTTCATATCTAGATTGGCTTTTTTTAACTGTAGATCAATCATTTTTAACTTCTTGTTGAGTTTGGCTTGTTTGGCTGTGAGTGCATGTCCTAGCATAGCGCCTGCCACACTGAAGATTTCGGCAGCGAATCGTGAATCGACATTCATCCCTAAATCCATGAGATCCTTGTAGCTGCCTTTGGCCAAGTCAGCTAGTTCATCCATTTCGTTATCGGCGGCTGACAAGTCACGCACACCCGGCAAGGCGGCATCAATCTTGTCAATCACGTCGTCGATCTCTGCCATTGCTGTTTTGGTCTCTTCAGGAGTATACACCAATTCTTCTTCAGGGTCATCAAAAGAAGGGGGCAAGTCGAATAAGGCCTCAAGTTTTTTAGTCATACCATATTTACCGGATCTGTAATCCTGGTAAACTCTTCATCCCTTGCCGTTGGCAAACATGTCAGATTCTGTAATTACGCGAAAGTGTATACCTGCTCGTTTGCACCAGGCTTGTGCTGCTGCCCATTTGGCATAGTTAACAGCAACCACAGCACGATCTCGGCTGTTCATCTTGCTTTCAATTACACTTTGATTCTTGGGTTTGATTTCAATCATTTCTGCACGCTGCTGATTACCACGTGTTTGATATGTGATAAAGAAATCAGGAACATACATGGAGTTCTTGCCAGTTATGGGATTCTTGTAAGGTATGGCTATACTTTCGCTAGCCCATTGCAACACAGCTTTGTTGTTGTCACAAAATTTCATAAACGAATGCTCCCATCCCGATCTGTACCTAGGTTGATTTTTACCCACATACTTTTCTGGGTTAGTGATCACATACAAGCCGTTGGCCCATCGACTCATGCCAATACATTCCTTGCGGTATAATAGTTAGGAGTTACACCGGCACCAATTCCTAACAAAGTGCTGCCACTTCTCAAGTTATTGAGATAATAACATAGTGTTTGTGTGAGTTGAATTGAATCTTGACCTTGTATGTTTGCTAGTAGTGTCAGTACTGGTGTACGTGTTTGATCAGCTATTCTAAACAAAGACACAGTAAAGTTACCAGCAGCAAGGTCGGTGGTAAACACAGATTTCATATAGCTGAATACCACATCATATTCTTCTGCACTTACATAAGTCTCGTAGGTATAGAACTGATCGTAGATCCTAACTGTGAGATCTACGTTGGTGTTGAGTGCATTGACTGTTCCGCCCATTATCTAGGTCCTGGTGGTCTTGGAAAAACAAATCCGCCTGGGCTGTTTTGAGCTTGTCTTACTGCGGCTGGAATACTGGTTTTCAGTACGCTGTTGAGTGCAGCGTTAGCTTCTTCGTTTACAATTGATCGTATAGGAGCGCCTTTGAAAGTGTTGTAGGCAGTTCCTGCTTTTTGCACAGCACCAATGATACCTGCAACACCGCCACTTTGTAAATCTTCTATAATGCCAATGCCAGCATCCAATAAGCCGCCTTGCCCTAAAACAGTTTGTGTGCTACCTGGTCTTGCCAAACTGCTACGAACATTATCATAGTATGCAGGGTCAGCAAATCCAACCACATTAGTATCTGGTCTAACTCTGCCAATGGCGCCTGTGAAATATTTTACAGTTTCGTATTCAATGGTCATGGAGTTTTGCATGATACCACCACCTTCACTGTAGTTATATGTGTCATGATCCCAGCTGCTGATTAAAGGATTGATCAATGTATAGCTAGCCCATTTATGTTGATTCATACCGTAAATGGTTATGTCTCTAAAGAATGGTGGTTTGCCAGAAGTTTGGTCTCCGCCGGATCCTACTCCATTGCTGCCGGCGTTGCCTTGATCGTAGCTTTCACCAACATATCCCCAGTCGTTGACTACTCGATCATTGGCATAGATATCTCTAGCATTGTAGCTGAACCCTGGCAAGGTCTGTATAGAACCAATTGTGCCATTCTGTGCTGGTGGGCCATATGCTTGGTTAGGGTCTTTGTAGTAATAACTGTAATAGTTATACCACATGTTGCGTATTAAATCGCCGCCATCATCGTGAAACGTGGTTGTTACAGGCAGGTAGTTAATCTTTTTTTGGATAACTCGTTTGCGGTTGTATTGATTTAGTGTTTCAGTTTCTAACTTGAACTTGGGTAAACTTATGGTTTTGACCATGAGTCCAATGGTGGCTTTTTCTGTGCTGTTGTATATTGCCGCTAGGCTTGGTATCATTGACGTATTGATATTAAAGTAGCAATGAAACAGGAATTTGTTTCGTGGTGCATACTCGTATCCATTACTACGAAAGGTCTTTGAAGCGTGAGCATAATCTTTAAGACCTTGCCCACCAAAAAAGCCTTTGAGGAAATCTTCTCCCCAGGCCATATATTATTATCCTGTAACTACGTCGTTGACAGTTCTAGCAATAGTGCTACCTACACCAGTTCCGTTAGGCACTTGGTTGGCATTGTCGTACACAATAGTCATGGCAATTTGCATGGGCTTGCTGTCAGAATAAGTAGTAGTTCCGTAATCCGCACTTGAAAGATAGCAACCATATAGTTCCCATGTTTCTAATACAATTGGTGTAGCAGCACCGTTGCCGCCGTCTAGAACTTCGTAACGAGTGGTAAACTTGTAGTCAATACCACTTGCAGCACTGGCCATTTCCAAGAAGTCCATCTGTTTCTGTAATTGTTCGCCAACCAAGCGGCTCACAGCACCTGACGCATCGTCACGTAGGTTACATGTGACATCGCCCCATTTGTATTTGCCAGCCAGCTTTAGATCACTGTTATAAATTGGAATAACAATAGGGTCAAAAGTCAAAGTAGGACGCTTGAAGTCCATGACTTGTTTAGTAAGTTCTGTTCGGGGTGTGCTTATTCCAAAGTTTTCAAATATCACTCGGAAGCGATAGCTGAGTTTGGGCATGAGCAAGCCTTGGTTGCTCGCGCTTTGATCGCTTGCCAAGGGCACTGTCATTCTGGTTAATGATGAAACGGCCATATTTGTAATCTCCTATGCAGTTATTTACCTCTGTTGAGGCCAAAAGAAATGGGGTGTGCCACCCCATTTCTTAGTCTAGCGGTATCGTTAGATAGAAGCTTGTGTTGCACTCTGTGAGTCAGCAATTGCACCAGTTGCCTTGATACGCAATGGAATATAGATAAATTCCACAGCCTTCACAGGTTCAATAGCAATATCCACCCACAACTCGTTGGCATCAATTCTAGCAGGTGTGTTGTTTGAATCATCACAGATTACCAAGAAATCATAGATACCACGCTTGGCCACAAGATCAATACACAATCCATTTATGGCATTGGCAATTTCATTACGAGTGATTTGATCATTGGGTTCAAACAAGAATTGTTTGCCAATTTCATCTAACCGACCACGCATGAACGCAATCAGTCGTGCCACGTTAATACGATCCAATGCACTGGTAACACCGTAGATGGTCTTGTTACCAAAGTTGGTAATGCCCACACCAGGTACGAATGTGATTGGGTTGATTTTGTTGAAATACTCAACGTCACGTAGACCTTGATTATTACCAATTGTAACAAACTCACCTGTGATAGAATTAATATATCCAATTCTAACAGCATTGTCAATCACACCACGACGTGTTCCAGCTGGCGCCAACCATGGATAGCTAACCGAATCACTGCGGATAATGGTACGTACCATCATGTGGCTAGCAGCAGTAACCACAGCACTTCCACCAAGGTCGGTAGTCTGGCAACTTGGATAGAACACTGCGGCATATGGAGTACTGGTGGTCAGCCCATCTTCTGCAAATATTCCATTACCACTGTTGTTTGTGGCCCAGGCGGCAATATCTGTAGCATTTGATCCCAGTCTCATTGGTGTATCACCCACTACAAATAAAGTGTTATTGCGTTCATTGCTGAGTGCTACCATGTTAGGAATCAATTCAGGATATGCAGTACAAGCTGCCAAATTGAATTGTGCTTGTTCTTCACGTGCTGTAACACTGGTATCAATGCCCGATTTCAGTGCAGCCACAATCAATGCACGTTGAGCAAAACGTCCCATGTACGGAGACCCATCAGCTCTGTTACTAGATGCAGTTACCCATGAATTGGTTTCCAACACATCCCAGAATGAAGTTTGTGTCTCTGGATTTTGATTAGTACCGGCTTGAATGGCCACATACAATACTGCATTATACAATACTTGATCGCCTACTGCATAGGTTGTAGAACTAGACCATGTTGGGTAGCTGAAACTGCTGGCATTGAAATAGTCAACTTGAAAACTTTTGACATTATAACCTGATCGGCGTGTGTTCCACAACAACATCCCGTCGGGGAACAGTGTAGGATCTGGTGCATCTACATCTAGATAGTTGCTGGTCAACAAGCTGGTGATTGAAGGCAAATTGTCAGAAATAGGATTTGCTGTTCCTGTTGTGCTCCAACGAGCGTCTTCAAACAAAATACCATTTGAGGTTTGTTGATCAGTATTGTCCAGTGTTACCCATTGATTTACACCATCAACTGCTTGCCAACGATTCAACAATGGATATAGTTCAAGATTGCTAGTATCTACCCATAAGTCACCGTATACCAACACAGTACCATCTGTTTGAGTAGTAGGTGCAGTGGCCGAAATAATAGGACCAGTTGGATTGGTATTGCTTAGATTGTAACCACGTGTGTCGTTGGTATCATTCTGATATCCTACCCATTCAGACCCATTGTTGATCATGATGTCAACTTGACTAGGGCTACTGTAATACCAGTAGGTTCCGTCAGCAGGATCTTGATCTGGAGCCACAGCACTGGCTGTGTAGCTTAATGGAACCCAGCCACTGAGTTGTAAGTAAGCAGTTTGATCGTCATTGACAATATTACGGCAACCTGTGGTGCTGGTTGTGAATCCAGCAGCCGCCAATGGAGTTCCTGTAACGTTTTGCAACAGAATAACACCACCCTGAGTTTGTGTCAGAACAATTGCACCAGCTGAAGTAACCGACGCTACAACATTTGAAAAACCTGCTGAACTCACAGCAGTATTAAATGCTGCTGCATCAGTACCCGTGATAGTCACTGTCACGGTGGAAGTCAAATTGGTAGAGTTTGGAATGCTTGTGGTGATAGTAAATTGATTACCGTTCACAAATGTAGGAACCGCCACACTACCTGTAACAATTGTAGCACCTTGACTGGCTCGCTCAAACACCTGTAATGTGTAGGTGTTGTTGTATGGGTACGCACCAACGGTACTAACAGCAGGATTCACGTTGTATTGTGTATAGGTACTGCCAACTGCAATATTTTTGCCACCGCCAGTGGCATCCAATGCAGCATTAGCACTCCAGTCATTTTCGTAAACTGGAGCAGCTTGTTGTACCCAACTGCCTAATGCTGTACTGTATTTTTGCACTACCATTAATGTGCCTAGATTTTGCGCAGTGATCTTGTTCCACACACTACCTGTAGGACGTGGTGTTGTATCTGTAGACAACCAACGAGGAAATGTGTAATTAGGACTTTGTTGCAGTGCTGGAGCATAGTATGTGACATCTGCTGTGATACCCAGGGTAGTCAACAATCCAGGAGTTGACCCAGTTGAAGTGATTACAATTGCACCATCATCAGCTGTGGATCCGTCGGCTGTGGCTGTGCTGTTGGCAAACAAGCAAAGTTTATTGCTGATAACTGCTGAATACACTCCAGTGATCGCAGCACTATTAATGGCTGCACTGAGTCCTTGTATAGTGTTGTTTGTTGAAACAGGCACTGCTACAGTTGTACCGTTGATCACAATGGTATTCCCAGCTGTGAGTGTAGCAGTCACAGCGTTGGCACCTTGAATTGTGGGATAGCTTAATTTCCATTCGTCGCTGCCCACTAGAACCCAATTGTTATACAAGTTAGTCAACGTGGTAGAGTTACCAGTGGCAACTGTGGCCACTGCACCATTTTTATAGTACAATGGATTTTGAACATTAGTAGCAACAATAGCATAACCGTTGATGGTACCATAATCTTGCAACGGCACACCATTTAGCAATTCAGTTGTACTGGTAATAACTGAAGGAATCTGGTTGGAGAATGCTCCTGTGGTTTGATTCCATTCAAAAATACCCCATTGACTGGTTGCTGTATTCAGCCAGTAAGTGCCATTGTTGGGTTCGCCTGTGGGACGCACCAATGTGGCTGTAAGCTGAGTAAGATCAATATTCACACGTTGAACAAACGCACGATTGGTAACACCCAATGCACTGTACGCTGCCAACAATCCATATTCATTTAGTTCATATCCATTGATAGGAGTACCAATGGTAGTTTTGTAGAAAAACGGATTACCAAATGTAGCTGCAAGATCTCTCTGGCTGGTGATTTGATAAACACGGTTGGCATTGATTTCAAGTGTGCCTGCTGCTACACCAACACCACTGCCAGACGCCTTGTTCTGTGCTGTGGCGATAAGAAAATACGGTACTGAGTTGGTAGCAGCTGGAAGATATTGACTCTCATCAATTACCGATACTTCTACGCCTGGGGAGTCTAGAGCCATGTTATGGTTTCCTTTTCAAGTTACAGATATTTATCGGATGCCACCAAAAGTCACGGTGTTGCGGCTACCTTTGCAAAGGTTTACGGCTAAATATCACATGAGACCCATGTGCAATGTATGTAATCAACGAATGGTAGCAGTAAACTATCGAAAAGATGATGTTGTTCATTATCGATCAAGATGTGATCGATGTATCAAACAAAAAAAGAAAATTCGTCCATCAGAAGCATTGTGGAAAAAAGCAGGATACAAGAAAAAACCCACATGCGATCGCTGTGGGTTTAGACCTAGACTAACCAGTCAAACTCTAGTGTATCACATGGATGGTAACATGCGAAACGTTGCGCTGACCAATCTTAGAACAGTGTGTTTGAACTGTGTAGAAGAAGTCAAGCGGCTTGACGTTCCGTGGGTTCCAAATCCGTTACAAGCAGATCATTGAGCTGACGGTAAAGACTGTCAATACTACCGTTGTTTTCTACAATGTAATCAAATTGAGTACCGGCCCAGGAGTATTCACTGGCATGAATTCCTTGTTGTTCTAACCAACGTTGTGCTGCTGAATCACCACGATTGGCCTGTGTTGCAATACTGTACCAATGTGGCGTAATTCCACGCTGAATCCAAATCACTTGACCACCTTGATTCTTGATTGATGCTACTTCATTGTAAAATCTGCAATCTGAAATCACTGTGTTATTACGGCTACGTCGAAGTTTGTTTTCCAAACTGGCAATCCAAATATCATTATGAAATGCATTTCTACATACTTCTGTGCCCCAGTTTTGTAGCACCCACCTTGGAGTGAGAGTGGGCATCTCCAGTCTTTCAGCCCACCAAGGATCTACTTGTTCTCGCCACTCACGAGCTTCTTTGGTGCGCCCTTCTAGCAGTTCACGATCCCACCCGAACACAGCAGACACAGCATCTTTGAGTGTGTTAGCAAACGAGTCTCGTCTAAACTCATGAAAATTCACAAGATAGTCAGCAGCAGTGTCTTTGCCTGCACCTATAAAGCCAACTAGTGCGATTAACCTTTTGTTATTTTCTATATTTACATCTATCACCGTGCCACCTCTTATAATTCATTGGATCAACTAGTTTACTACAATAAGGACATTGTTGTCTAGTAGAATTGAGTTTTTCTTCACGCTTTTTTTGGCGTTGTTCTAGTGAATGTTGTTTACCAAAAAAACCATTTTTCTCTCCCGTTGGCCCTGGGCGACCCTTGTTGGCCATACTTAACTTTTTTCTAGTTTCATCAGTAACCGGAGGTTTATTTTTTCCGGCTATAGATTTTATAAGTTTAGTTTCAGGAGAGTCTTTTTTTCCTAGTCTAGACTGTCTTATTTTTTCTTTTGTTTCTTCAGAATGTGCCCTGCCCAAAAATGTACCATCTCCATCTTTGAATCTTTCTTTTTGTGATTGACTAAGTTTCAACCTGGTTTCGTCTGGCATAGGTGGCAACGATGTTTTTAAAATTTCGTAAATCCTACTTGTGGTTTTGTATCGCTGTTGACCAGGGCCAATGCGATTAGCCATCATTATCGATGCTTTGACCATCTTATATCTTAAAGTACCGGCAAGCATTTTTGTTAGCAACAAGTGGCATATAAAATGCTCTTTTGCGGTCAAGATAACAAGATTGGAAATGTCATTACTTCCGCCCATACACTTTGGTACAATGTGGTGCTTTTCTGTATATCCATCTAATTTACGGGATGAAGCTTTTGCAATTATATTATTATAACATTTTGTATATTTGTTATCAATGAACATACTTTATTTAGTCTAATATGTCCAGGATAAGATATTACTTTAAATTAGTTATCCCTAACAATCTCCTGCAACCATGTGTGGCACTCGGGCCACTGTCTGTAAATATGTGCCTGTCCTCCAGCTCTGATCCACTCTTCACAGTTGCTAGTTCGGTCGTCAATCAAGATATCCCCAGGCTCACAGTGTCGCCATTTGTCATGACTGAATGGGCCAAACAGTACAGGAATACCCGGGAAGCGTTCAAACGCCCACAAAACTTTGTCATAGCTGGCAAATGGCACACTATAGTCATGCGGCAATGCTGTTAAGAAATTCAAGTCTTTGATTTTCCCTTTACTCAATAAGTCTTGGCAGTATGTTACCAACTCATGTGCACCGGGCTTGATTGGCAAATCACGATAGAAACGATGTTTGGCTTTGACTTTGCTCCAGTCACTATCCGGAATACGTTCACCATATGCCCAGTTGCGTTTGACAATTGTTCTGGCAGAAGGCATCCAGTCGGCAACTACGTCGTCCATGTCTAGGTAAATTTTCATACTAATTTTTCAATGTTAAGGTGTTTAAGGGTGACTTGCAGTAGATCAATCTGTCGGCGGCAATCTTCTAATGCATGGTGACTTGCTGGTGGTTTGCCCAAGTCAGGATACAATGAATATACTGTTCGTGCATCTCTTACTTTGTAGTATTTCCAAGGCAAGGGTCGATTGAAACTTTTGTAAGCATGTTCTAATATGTTCATGTCAAATGTGGGACCTTGCGCCCAGATCCGCTTGCTTTGCCAAATCAATTTACCCAGTTCTTCTAGTGCTGTATCCAGAGGAATTCGATTGTCTTCGCCAAATGCTTCTTCTTGTGCTTCGGGCGGTTGAGTTGCCCACCAGTCTATGGTGCCTTGCTCAATGTTGCGCCCAGGTTGACTATCAGGATCAATTCGGGCATAAAAATGCCGGGTATAATAACCCGTGCCCAGCGGGTCAAAACTCTGTGCAGCAATGGTCAGAATACATGCTTCTGGACCAGTGCCCACAGTTTCAATATCAATCATACAATCCATGCTGTATTATAGCATGACATGTGAGTTTATGCAAGCAAAAAAGTGGTCAAAAAGCTCTTTTTGGCTTTTGTCACACCGCATACCCTTGATGCTATTTTCACTTAGACTGATAACTCTCAGATTGGTATAATGCCCAATTATGTAAGGTGGAATACAATCACGATACCCTTGCTGTATGCTGTAAATATGATCTAACGCATTATGTGAGCGATCCAACCGACTTGGATTTATTTGATCAAAATGAGTCTTCCAACTTTGTTCAGTAAATCTCCATACCGCATCATAGTACAACCTACGTAAAGGTCTTAGGTGCTTGGGTGTGCAACCTCGTGCCACTGCTTGTTGGTATATTTTTTCTTGGACTGCTTTGTCTTTACTTGGATTATCTACACCGTATTTTCCTAAACAGGTTTGTTTAGATTTTTCTCTGTCGGCTTCTGTATATGTTATAGGATCTCTATATTTTCGACCACGCTCAACTGCGTTTTTATTTCCAATACTGCGGTGTTTATTTGCTTCTTGTGAATGAGCATTATCATAATCACCCTTGCTCCATTTATACTTTTGTTTGGCGGTTCTACTTGAAGTAATAAGATAGCGATTTTCCCACCACTTGACTGGAATATTTTCTACAGGACAAAGGGGTATTTCATAAACATTGTTTACTATATGCCAGACCCGTTGTTTGGCCAATGCTGTGTCGGACAGGAATGATGTTTTTTCTACTACCTGTTGCCAGAGCTCGGGGTGCGTCTTGTATAGATATCGCGTTGCAGATTTGTTATAGCTAGTGTCAGTTTGAATAATGTTTAGTAGTATGTCTTTCACACTACTATTTATCATTATCCTATTATGTACGTTATTTATTCTTAGCCAATTATCCAATAACCCAGCTTAAAGGAGCACTGCCATCAACATAATTAACCAATTGTGTGATCAATGCATCCATTTCAGCTTTGGCTTCGCTTTTCATTGCTGCACCGTTGAGAGTACCGCCGCCGTTGGGGCCAGCAATAGTGCCAAATTTCTCTCTTGCTTCACCAATGATCATCTTGCTAGCTGCCACAAGATAGTCTTTGATCCATTGCTGAATTTGAAAGTCACTTAGCAATTGTATTTCAGGTTTGAGATTGTAAGTCCATAGCAACACTACTTCACCTCCGCCTGCAGGACTACGGATCAGCTGTAGTTTTTTGGTAACTGGATTCCAAGTGTAGTTTAAGAATCCACCAAACATTCTAGCAGCTAGCTCTACGTATTGACTGTAGAAGTCGTAAGTGGCCAGGCCACCTGATTGGTTAAAGTTGATTAGATACACATTCATCTGTGCTTGGCTAAACGGGTCAAAGTTTGAACCAAATGGACCCGATGCTATACCAAAACTACGTTTGAAAATCTGTCTAACACTTTGCACTTCCTGGGGCAAAGTGTAGATGTTTTGCTGGTTAACCAGCTGCATGAAGCTGTAACTTTCTTCATATGCATTGTTAGCACGTTGGCGGTAGGTGCCAATGGTTTTTTGATATGCAGCTTCAAAGTGTGCTGGGTCCAGTTCGATGTCAATGATCTGGTGGCCCAACATCAGGCGCACGTACTCAAACAAATTGTTTTTGAGTGTTACTAGGTCTATAGGTTGTTGTTCTTGCATCAGGGACTCCGTCCCTGATATTTAGCCCGTTACCACACCTTGAGAATGATGAGATTGTCGTTGCCACGCCCGTTCCACTGAGTCTCAGTTGTGGTCAGTTCCTTGAAGATCTTGCGTGTGGCTGGTTTGCCCGCAGACATTAGTGCTTTGATAGTTTCTGCAGGCTTTCGCAGTGTTTTTTGCGAGCTTGTGCCTGTATCAAACCCAATCACAGCTGAACTTTTTACAGTAAAGTTACCGCGGTGTGCATCGCCTACCACATGGATTAGTTTACGCTTCACAGTATCGTACAACCACGCTTCTGTTGCATTCACCAGCTTCACAGCAGGTTCTGATACCAGTTTGAGATCTGGAAAAGTCTTGAGATACTTGAACTTGGCTGTGACTTTTTCGGCACTCACTGCTTTCTTGGCACGTGGCTTGCGTTCAACTTTCTTGATCTGCACATAGTTGTTGCAATCAGTAATCACTTGTTCAGCAAACTTTACCAGTTGTTTCAACTGAGTTTTGGTCAGATAGCCGTAGCCTTCTACCAACTGTGCATCCTTGCCTACTACAACAGCTTCTAGCTCTGTGAGATGGCGTTTCCAGATCTGTTGAATCTGATGAATCAGTTGTGGTGCTACATTGTGTCCACGAATGATTGTAATGGGTTGAAATTGCGCAGACATCTTTGCGCCTGCTGCAATAAAGTCATCAAACAAGCCTTCGAGTTCACCAGCTGCTTCACTTGCTCTTTCTCGCAGTCGATCCTGGATAGAAGGGCCTGCTACTTTGGCTTCTACACTTGCTTCAGGCTTGGTTGACTCTTCGTCCGTCAATGCGTCCTGAATAAATGCATCCAGTTTGGCTTGCTCCGGCTCACTCAGTTCCAGGCCCATGGTACTCATGCGGCACAACCACCCTGTGGTCAGATGTATTTGACTGTCAGGTAGAGCCCGGATTTTCTTGGCTTCTCGATTGCGATTGTGTGCATCCAAGTAATATGCAATAAAGTCTTTGGCATCTTTCTTGCTGTAGAAATAGTTATACCAACCAAACGCATGGCTCAGTCTGCTGATGCGATTGCTCACAGGTTGCAAATGCCATTCAGGTTCATTGCCCATATACTTGGTGTCTGGACTACGGGGATTTAACGATTTAACGTTGGCTTTTGCAGCTAGGACCATGAGTTTTACTTTAGTAGTTGTCATGCTGTAATTATAGCAGGTTAGTCTTTTTTGGTCAAGTCAGTACAAAGTAGTACAAAACTCAAATCAGATTCTTTACGAAACATGATAAAGTAAGGAGTGGCGGCGTATACGTTTCTTTTTCCGAAATAGCCAGTCCAACTTGAATCACCAGGCTGAAAACAGCCCGAGGGTCCTAGCCGTTCGCGGCAAGAGCTCTCAATCTCACGAGCATTGTTGCCATAGGTGTTGAACCGCAATCCAGCTTGGTACCTGTGCTCGTTGAAAATTCGATATCTACGATTTAGCTTTATAACTTTCATGTGTGTATTATACCTGAAGCAGACTTTCTGGTCAACCTGGGCATAAATAACACACTATGCCAAAACTTTCCATGTACAGGCCTAATCGAACGGCCGACTATCGATTTTTTGATCGAACTATTTCAGAAATGTATCAGGTCGGGGGAGTCGACATGTATCTGCACAAATACCTAGGTCCGCAAACTGGTGACAATACTGGTAACAATGATGCTACATTGCCCAAATACGACACAACTAATCCGCTGTTTATTGAAGATTTACTACTGTTAGAAAATCGTGACAGAACCTACGATCCAGATATCTATGTCATGCGTGGTGTTTACAAAACACAGGACATTGATTTTGATCTCACCCAGTTTGGCCTGTTCTTAAACAATGACACTGTGTTTATCACATTCCATTACAATGACATGATTGATACCATGGGTCGCAAACTCATGAGCGGGGATGTTCTAGAGCTGCCTAATTTACGTGACTACAATCCGCTGGATTCTACCATACCCAGAGCCTTGCCCAAGTGGTATGTGATTCAAGACGCTGCATTTGCCAGCGAAGGTTTTAGTCAAACCTGGTTACCTCACTTGTGGCGTGTGAAAGCCACTCCTATGGTCAATGCACAAGAATTTGATCAAATTACCAAACAACCGTTTGAACCCATTAACATTTGGGATCCAGGCAATTTTTATCCAGGTGGTGTCACAGTGCTGTATGGCGACAAATATTACACATCAAACAAAAATGTTCCACCAGGAACAGATATTACCAATACAGAATACTGGACAGAAAAGACCAATCCAGAAACCATTGAGGATCGACAAAGTACCCGCCCGCGCAATTTGGCAATCAATGATGCTATCTTGGTGCAAGCAGAAGCAGAAGTACCACGTTCAGGGTTTGATGTTGTGAAGTTTTATATTGTAGCAACCAATCCTGACGGCACACCTGCTAATCCTGAATCCGCCACTTACACTGCTGACTACACTATTAGTGATGCTAGCCGTACCGTGGCCAATGATGGCAATTCACCCAGAAGTGATGGCTATACAGCTGGTTACTTGACTGGAGATGGTGTAGCGCCCAACGGATTGCCAGTCACTGCTGGTGTTAATTTTCCACCCAACCCCACTGCTGGACAGTTTGCATTACGCTTGGATTATTTCCCCAATCGACTGTTTCGTTTCAACGGATCAGGTTGGGTCAAGATTGAAAGCAATGTACGAACCAATCTCACACCGGGTGCCAACAACGATACTTTACGCTCATCGTTTGTTAACAATACATACACTGTGAATACCACAGACCTTGGTAACGTACCTAGCCGTCAGAGTTTGAGTGAAGCATTGATACCCGATGCAGCCAACGGTGATCAAGGTGGTAATTTGCCACCCAATCCGTATCCGCCAACACAACCTTACCAAAAATCCAGCTAAACATGAGTCAATTATTTTTTTATGACGAACAAATTCGTCGCTACCTACTGCAATTCACCCGCATGTTCAGCTTGTTTGAAGTTGAGTATGGGCGCAATGAACAAGGTACATCTGATTTGATCCGTGTGCCTATACGCTATGGTGATGCCAGTAGACAAGCACAGACTATATTAAATCAAAACTCTGCTAACTCATTGAATGCCACTCCACTGATGACATTTTACATTACTGATTTAGCATATGATAGAGAGCGCATGCAAGAGCCTTATCATGTGAACAAGATGTTTGTGCGTCAACGCACCTGGGATGCAAGCACAGAAAGCTACGAAACCACACAAGGTAATGCATTTCAAATTGAAAGACTCATGCCTGTGCCTTACAAGCTCACTATAAATCTGGATATCTGGACCAGTAATACCAATCAAAAGATGCAGTTGTTTGAACAAATTGCTACCTTGTTTAACCCTGCGTTGGAAATACAGGCTACAGACAATTATATTGACTGGACCAGTCTCACTGTGTGCAACCTTGACAGTGTGAAGTGGAGTTCAAGAGTTATTCCAGTGAATAATGACAATCCCATTGACATCATGACCATGACATTTAGTTTGCCAATCTGGGTCAGTAGCCCAGCCAAAGTCAAGAAGCTAGGCGTGGTAGAACGTGTGATTGCCAGTATCTTTGATGCACAAGGTGATGCTGTTAATGCGTTGACTGACAATGATTTGTTGTTAGGTACCCGAGTCAAAGTCACACCGTGGAGTTATCAAGTGTTGCTGCTGGACGGACAACTTCAAATATTACAACCCTCGCAACCGGTAAATTCAGATCGTAGCACATTTCCTATACCAGAAAATCCACAGATTACTTGGCCCGCAGTAATTGCAGCATACGGTGTGTTACGTCCAGGCATCAGCTATATTACTCTAGACAATCCTTGGGTACCTGATTCTAGTATCATTGGTACCATTGCTGTGAATCCAGCTGATGATCGATTGCTAATTTACAACATTGATCCTGATACTGCGCCACAAAACACATTGAGTCCTGTAGATGCTATTATTAATCCGCTGACTACTGCGCCCGGAGATGGGTTGCCTGTTGCTGCACTTGGTCAACGATACTTAATAAACAACAGCACAGGTAGTTTAGCAAATCCAAGCAATCCTGTGGCCTGGGAAGGTATCAGTGGACAACCACTGATTGCCAATGCCAATGATATCATTGAGTATGACGGCGCACGATGGGTTATTGCATTCAACAGTAGAGGTACTACGGATCCGCAATATGTAATTAACCTGACCACTGGCATTCAATTTTATTGGAATGACACCAAATGGGTCAACAGTATTGATGGATTATACCCTGGTGGCACATGGAAACTGGTATTGTAAGGGCCGTAGGCGTTTGGTTTTATTCTGTAGATACCAACAGGTATCTGTATCTATTACGCAACGATTCAAAATATCCTGACACATGGGGACTAGTTGGCGGCAAAGTAGAGCACAACGAAACACTAGTTGCTGCCATGGAAAGAGAATGTGCAGAAGAGCTGGGAGTTGTTCCTAAGTATCAGCAGTTGATTCCAATTGAAAAATTCACCAGTCCCGACTCTGCGTTTGAGTATCACACCTTCTGGTGCAGAGTAGATGGTGAATTCACTCCTAATTTAAATCACGAACACATAGGTTATGCTTGGATTGAAACTGGACGCTGGCCAAGGCCATTGCATCCAGGGTTGTGGAACACAGTAAACTTAGATACTATTCAAAAGAAGATAACTTCTCTTGAACGTACTTGCACGAGATAATCAATCAAAGAAGAACATTTGCCACAGTCGACAATTCTCGTTGGTAAATCCAAAATAGTCTGTGGCTGAATGAATATATCCAGCATTGAATATAACCAAGCGGTTGTATACGTTACCAAATGAGTCCACTGGTTCAAAGATGGTTCTATCTAGATTGCGACTGCCAGGTCTAAAGCATCTTGAAATCTCCGGATGACTTATGTGTCTAATGTCTGTGCCTTTGAGCGCATGAGTTGCGGTACCCGATTGGTACGGTGCATTGGGAGTTAAGTATAACATGGCTGCCCAGGCTTGTTCATCACAGTGATACACCAGTGGCTCACCTTCCTTACACACCTGGAATCGACCGTTCATAGCATGACTTTCCCAGTTTAAAATCTTGCGATTCATAATATATTCAAATTCTTCTCGAAGTCCTGGAAATAAGAATTGTTCTTTAGTACGATCACCAATGTAAGGTTTATCAAATCCGCCTTGATTGTATTCTTGTGCCAATGCAAACTTGCGTATCTCGTCAGGATTCTGATAAAAATTATCAACTATCCATATACCAGGCATGGGTTTCTGGTTGATCAATGTAGAAGCAGTACGAGCAATATTTGACTTGGTAGTAATTGCAACTGCTGCGGTTGGCAAACTTGGAGGGAACATGTAGTCTGTGGCAAACTTTATATCGTTGCCAACAGCTCTGAGACTGTTTCTTGTGGCTTCATCCACTAGCTCAGGATGTACCCACCAATCTTCATAGCTGTGAACTTTATTATAAGCGAGATCGCTGACCAACAGTTCGTAACCTTGGCTTTTGAGAAATTCTCGACTTTGATCTCTAACGTTTTGGTTCCAGTAATGATCATGCTCAAACGTTATCACAGCAAATCTGTATTGATCAAACGGCATGCTCTTTAAAATTCCAAACGAAATTTCTGGTGGGTCGCAATCAACTTGCAAGTAATCAATGTCCTTGGTGAATCCTTTGGTAGCAAGAATTGCAGCATAGTTCACTGTGGTTGCATCTGTGCATATCACGGGGTTTTTGCGTCTGTACTCAAAGTCTTTGACTTTGGCTAAATCATATTCAATGCTCAACCCTTTCCAGTCAAACATTGTTTCCAACAAAGCTGTGTTGTTGCCGTAAAAAGGTTCAGCACTGCCAATTTCTAAATATTGCCCGTTGCGTTTGCCTTTGGTTGCTGCC